>Ga0316204_10000078_pt1 | contig 425998 bp, 381 predicted proteins | sample 6monrhotite_MG_2_FD_205661 | JGI IMG/M metagenome (GOLD analysis project Ga0316204, IMG submission 205661) | Microbial mat bacterial communities from mineral coupon in-situ incubated in ocean water Damariscotta River, Maine, United States -... | ecosystem: Environmental > Aquatic > Marine >...
ACCCCTTATGTTCCTGATCGTGGCGCTAAACCGTTTCCTTATTAGCGGTGGCAAATGTAATACTCTTTTTTTATTCCTTACAACTTTTTTAACCCTTTTTTTATCCCTTTTTTTTAAAAGAGAAATACAACCTTGAAACAGTGATGATTAAACAATGAAAAATAAAAATATTGTAATTCAATTTAATCTTCTTAATAAATATTCAACTATATTATACTATATTGTATATTCATATTGTTCATTTAATAGTTTTCTAATATCTTTGCAATCTCAATAAAAAAAAATGATTAAAATAACTTTACCAGACGGTTCAATTAAGGAAATAGAAAGAGGTAGTACTCCTTTGGATGTTGCTAAAAGTATAAGTGAAGGATTTGCACGAAATGTAATTTCAGCTAAATTCAACGATAATACTATAGAAACTTCAACACCACTATTAGAAAATGGAGCCTTAATTTTATATACTTTTAATGATGCTGAAGGTAAAAAAGCTTTTTGGCATTCTTCAGCCCATTTACTTGCTCAGGCCATAACATTCTTTTATCCTAACGTTAAATTAACTATTGGACCTGCTATTGAAAATGGATTTTATTATGATGTAGATTTAGGTGATGATGTTATCTCCGAGAAGGATTTTACATCTATTGAGCAAAAAATGATTGAGTTTGCACGTGGTAAATTTGATTTTAAATTAAGAGAAGTTTCTAAAAAAGATGCTTTAGACTATTACAGTAAGCAAAATAATGAATATAAAGTTGAGCTAATTGAAAATTTGGAAGATGGATCTATCACTTTTTGTGATCATTCTGATTTTACAGATTTATGTAGAGGAGGACATATTCCAAACACGAGCATTATAAAAGCTGTTAAAATTATGAGTGCAGCTGGTGCTTATTGGAGAGGTGATGAAAAAAACAACCAGCTTACTAGAATTTACGGTATCTCTTTCCCTAAGCAAAAAATGCTAACCGAATATTTAGAGTTACTGGAAGAAGCAAAAAAACGTGATCATAGAAAATTAGGAAAAGAATTAGAACTCTTTACTTTTTCAGCAAAAGTTGGTCAAGGATTACCTCTTTGGCTTCCAAAAGGTGCTGCATTAAGAGATAGATTAGAACAATTTCTTAAAAAAGCACAAAAAAAAGCAGGTTATGAAATGGTGATAACACCCCATATTGGTCAAAAAGAATTATATGTAACTTCTGGCCATTATGCAAAATATGGAGAAGATAGCTTTCAACCAATTCATACGCCAAAAGAAGGAGAAGAGTTTTTACTAAAACCGATGAATTGCCCTCATCATTGCGAAATTTACAACAGCAAACCTTTTTCATATAAAGATTTGCCTAAAAGATTTGCAGAATTTGGTACTGTTTACCGATATGAACAAAGTGGCGAGTTACATGGGTTAACTCGTGTTAGAGGTTTTACTCAAGATGATGCTCATATTTTTTGTACACCAGATCAATTAGATGCTGAGTTTAAAAATGTTATTGATTTAGTATTATATGTATTTAAATCATTAAGCTTTGAAAACTTTACAGCTCAGGTTTCACTAAGAGATCCAAATAATAAGGAAAAATATATTGGAAGTGATGAAAACTGGGAGAAAGCAGAAGCAGCTATTGTTAATGCTACCAAAGAAAAAGGATTAGATTATGTAGTTGAATATGGTGAAGCTGCCTTTTACGGTCCAAAATTAGATTTCATGGTAAAAGATGCTTTAGGCAGAAACTGGCAACTTGGAACCATTCAAGTAGATTATAATTTACCTGAACGCTTTGAATTATCTTATAAAGGAGCGGATAATAAATTACATCGCCCAGTTATGATTCATAGAGCTCCATTTGGTTCTATGGAACGTTTTATTGCTGTTTTACTAGAGCACACAGGCGGTAAACTACCACTTTGGCTAATTCCTGAACAAGTTATAATACTGCCAATCAGTGAGAAATATCAAAAATATGCCGAAAAAGTTTTACATTTGTTAGAAAATGACGAAATTCGCGCCCTTATAGACTCCAGAAATGAAAAAACTGGAAGAAAAATTAGAGATGCGGAATTAAATAAAATTCCATATATGGTTATTGTTGGGGAAAAAGAGGAAGAAAATGAAACAATATCCATTAGAAAACAAGGAGAAGGAGATTTAGGAACATTTTCTGTTAAAGAATTTGTTTCCATTATAAATAAAGAAATTAATAGTATAGAACAATTTTAGTTTAATTTAAATTTTTAAGTTATAGCAATCAAAAGAAGAGGGGGACGAAAACCCTGGAGAATTATTAAAGAAGATCAACATAGAATTAATGAAAAAATAACTCATGTTGACGAAGTACGTTTAGTAGGTGATAACGTTGAAATTGGCGTTTATCCATTATCAAAAGCAAAAGCAATTGCGCGAGAGCAAGAATTAGATTTGGTTGAAATATCACCAAAAGCTGTTCCACCAGTTTGTAAAGTTATTGATTACAAAAAATTCCTATACGAACAAAAAAAGCGTGAAAAAGCTCAAAAATCTAAAGCTTCAAAAGTCGTTGTAAAAGAAATTAGATTTGGACCTAATACCGATGAACATGATTTTGAATTTAAAAAGAAACATGCCATCAAATTTTTACAAGACGGAGCTAAATTAAAAGCATTTGTGTTTTTTAAAGGTAGATCTATAATTTATAAAGATCAAGGACACATTTTACTTTTACGCCTAGCACAAGAGTTAGAAGATTATGGTAAAGTAGAGCAAATGCCTAAATTAGAAGGAAAACGAATGATTATGTTTTTGTCTCCTAAAAAAGTCAAATAGAAAATAAAATAAGCAAGATAAAAATAGAAGAAAGATGCCTAAAATGAAAACCAAATCTAGTGCCAAAAAGCGTTTTAAGCTTACAGGTTCTGGAAAAATCAAAAGAAAACACGCTTTTAAAAGTCATATTTTGACTAAAAAAAGCAAAAAACGTAAATTAAAGTTAACTCACACTGGTTTAGTTCATAAATCAGATGAAGCTAGCATTTTACAACAATTAACTTTAAAATAATAAAGTTAACAGGGAATTTAATTATTAACCATGGAGTAGCGCAAACAAAGAGTAAGAAATTACCGCCTACTACAAAAAACCAAATGAATTATGCCAAGATCAGTAAATTCAGTCGCTTCAAGAGCTAGAAGAAAAAAGATATTGAAGCAAGCAAAAGGTTACTTTGGACGTAGAAAAAACGTTTATACAGTAGCAAAAAATGCGGTTGAAAAAGGAATGTTGTATTCTTATAGAGACCGTAAAAACAAAAAGAGAACTTTCCGTGCATTATGGATTCAACGTATAAACGCTGGAGCTCGTCAGTATGGAATGTCTTACTCACAGTTTATGGGTAAAGTAAAAGCTAATAATATTGAATTGAACCGTAAAGTTCTTGCCGATTTAGCTATGAACAATCCAGAAGCTTTTAAGGCAATTGTAGATACAGTAAAATAGATTTTTAATTTCTTGCTTATATAAAAAAACCCAAACAAATTGTTTGGGTTTTTTATTTTATTTCATTTAAGCTTAATTAGAAAACTTCTCCTAATTCTTTTAGCTTTTCAGTGTTTTCAGCTAATTTAAGTTCTTCAATAATTTTATGAATATCACCATTAATAATATTTTGCAAATCATAAAGTGTTAAGCCAATTCTGTGCTCTGTAACTCTACCCTGCGGATAGTTATAAGTTCTAATTTTAGCGGATCTATCTCCTGAACTAACCATACTTTTACGCTTTGAAGCATCTGCTTCTTGCTTTTTAGCCAATTCCAACTCATATAAACGAGATCGCAAAACAATCATTGCCTTATCCTTATTTTTATGCTGTGATTTTTGATCTTGACATTGTGCTACCAAACCAGTTGGAATATGTGTTAATCGCACAGCAGAATAAGTAGTATTTACAGATTGACCTCCTGGCCCTGATGAACAAAAATAATCTACTCGAATATCATTTTGTTTTAATTCTACATCAAACTCTTCTGCTTCTGGTAAAACCATAACTGTTGCTGCTGATGTATGGACTCTACCTTGAGTTTCTGTTTGTGGTACACGCTGAACACGATGTACACCTGCTTCAAATTTTAAATCGCCATAAACATCTTCTCCTTCAACACTAAAAATAATTTCTTTAAAACCTCCTGAAGTTCCTTCGCTTAAATCTACAACACTAGTTTTCCAACCTTTATCAGCACAATACTTGCTATACATTCTATATAAATCTCCTGCAAAAATACTTGCTTCATCTCCTCCAGTTCCTGCTCTAATTTCCATCATAACGTTTTTAGCGTCTTCAGGATCTTTTGGTATAAGCATAAATTTAATATCTTCTTCTAATTTAGGCAAACGACTTGTAGCTTCTTCAAGTTCCATTTTTGCCATTTCAGTCATTTCTGCATCAGAACCATCTGCAATTATTTCTTTAGCTTCTTCAATATTTTTCAACAACAATTCATACTCATCCGCTATTTTCATAACATTACTCAAATCTTTATACTCTTTATTGATTTGAATATAGCGCTTTTGGTCAGAAATAATATCTGGTTGAATTATTAAATCTGAAACCTCATCAAAACGTTGTCTTACTATCTTTAATTTATCTAACATGTATTTTTTTATTGGAATGCAAATTTACAAATTTTAAACTAATTTAATTTTAGTAAATAAACTCTCCAAATTCACTTTTTATGGTTAATTTTTTTATTTCCGAAGTTTCAACTCTTCCTATTATTTGAGCATCAACATTAAAACTTTTTGAAATTTTTATAATATCGTCTGCAATTTCAGGAGAAACATACAATTCCATTCTATGTCCACAATTAAAAACCTGATACATTTCTTTCCAATCCGTTTTACTTTGCTCTTGAATCAACTTAAATAAAGGTGGAATTTCAAACATATTATCTTTAATTATATGAAGATTATCAATAAAATGAAGAATTTTTGTTTGCGCTCCTCCACTACAATGTATCATTCCATTAATTTCTTTCGAAGAATATTGTTCTACTATTTTTTTTATAATTGGAGCATAAGTTCTTGTTGGAGAAAGTACCAGTTTACCAGCATTAATAGGAGAATTTTCTACTTCATCTGTTAATTTCATATTCCCAGAATATACCAATTCATTTGGTACAGAAGCATCAAAACTTTCTGGATATTTTTTTGCTAAATACTTATTAAAAACATCATGACGTGCAGATGTTAATCCATTAGAGCCCATTCCGCCATTATATTCTTTTTCATAAGTAGCTTGCCCAAAAGAAGCTAAACCTACAATTACATTTCCAGGTTTTATGTTTGCATTATTTATAACATTGGCTCTTTTCATTCTTGCAGTTACCGTAGAATCTACAATAATAGTTCTAACTAAATCGCCAACATCGGCCGTTTCTCCTCCTGTAGCATAAATTTCAACGCCAAATTGTTTTAACTCTTGTAATAATTCTTCCGTGCCATTTATAATTTCTGAAATCACTTCTCCTGGAATCAAATTTTTATTTCGTCCAATAGTGGACGAAAGTAAAATATTATCTACTGCTCCAACGCACAATAAATCATCAATATTCATAATTAGAGCATCTTGTGCTATTCCTTTCCAAACAGAAATATCTCCAGTTTCTTTCCAATAAGTATATGCTAAAGACGATTTTGTTCCAGCTCCATCTGCATGCATTATTACACAATAATCATCGTTATTAGTTAAATAATCTGGTATTATTTTACAAAACGCTTTTGGAAAGAGTCCTTTATCTACATTTTTAATAGCATTATGGACATCTTCTTTTGAAGCGGAAACACCTCGTTTATTGTATCTATCAGAAATATTATTACTCATTATGTTCTCTTGAAAGTTTTTGCAAAAATATTAAAATTAATGTACTCTTTGCTAATTATTAATATTTTGTCCTATTTTTAAACATTTTAACGACTAACTATGAAAAGTTTAATTCTATCTGGCTCTGAATTTATTTTTAATAAATTAAAAAGTATTTGGGAAAATCCAAAAACTAATAAATTTACAAGTATACTATTAGTTTTCGCTTTTATAGTATCCATAACTATTAGTTATTTAGATAGAAGTAATTTAGTGTCGTTAGGAAAATGGGATGAATACTTTTCTAATCCCTTCTTTGCTATTGAAATATCATTTACTTTACTATTGATTTTAGAGCTATTAAGTTTAATTTTTGTGCTTCCTAAATCTGTTTCCCAATCTGTTGGAAAACAATTAGAATTACTATCCTTAATTTTTTTAAGAACCGCTTTTAAAGAATTTAGTCATATTACTGATTTTAATTGGAAAGTGATGGAAATTCCTGTAATTCATATGCTTTTTTATGTTTTTGGCTCTTTATTAATTTTTGTTTTATTAGGTTTTATTTATAAATTACAATTACACACTCCTTTATCCACTACGGAAGATGATAATAAAGGCTTTATACAGTCTAAAAAATTACTATCATTATTTCTGTTTTTAGCTTTTTTTATAATTGGGTTTCACGATGTTTATGAATTAATTAAAACTGGTGTATATCTAAGATCATTCCACACATTTTATAATACATTAATATTTAGTGATATTATAATTGTATTATTTGCTTTACGATATACACTTAACTATTATAAAATATTTAGATATTCAGCATTTGTGGTTGCAACCATTTTTATTAGGATTTCACTTTCTACTGAACCAATTTATGATGTTTTAATTGGAGTTATAGCAGCTATTTTTGTATTGTGCTTAACGTTAACCTATAATTACTTTTTAAAAGATTTACCAGATAGAAAATTACAAGATTAAAAAAAATCCGAATGTTAAACATTCGGATTTTTTAATATTATAAAGCAACAAACTATTCCCAATCTGGCATAGTTGCATTGTTAAATAACGCATTTCGGTTATTTCCATTACTCGCATCTATAACTGAAATTGTTTTATCCGAAATTCCATCATTAGATGTGCTAACAAAAATTATTTTAGATTCGTTTGGAGAAAATCTAGGATCAAGATCATTTAATCCTGCTATAATACTTGTAGATGAAATATCATTAGCCGTTGAAGTTGCAAAATCATAAACAAAAATATGAGTATTTAACTGTCTGTTATCTGCACTTTCATAACCTGATACGTCATAAGTATAAACTAACAATTTATTATCAACAGATATATTTAAACCTCCAGCTGCACCGGTAACTCCAGACAAAACATTGGTTAAAACTGTTCCGTTCATATCAATAGTATATATAGCTACGTTATAGCCTGTAACATCATTTGTTTTAAGTGCTATCATACTTCCGTCATTACTCCAATCACATTCCGTTATATAACTTCCATCTGCTGTTTGATAAATTTGTTGTAAGCCACTTCCATCTTTATTAATCATATATAGTTTATCATAATGAGGATAAATTAATCTATCTCCATTAGATGACCATGCATAATCAACTTCATTTAAATTATTACTAGTAACAGGAACTGCATCCGTAACCTGTTTTATATTTGACCCATCAGGGTTCATTGTAAAAATTTGTGTTTCATTATTAAAAGTTCTTAAAAATCCAATTATGTTGGCCGCTTGATTTTTTCTTGGCCTCCAACTATTTTGATCCTGCGTTGTTAATTGAACTTCATTTTCAGCTAATCCGTCTGTTTCATTAAAAGTAGCGGAATAAATAATATTATTACCATTTGTATTTTTTCGAACATAGAAATATCTGTTTTGAGGATCGAATTTTGTTTTAAAAGTACTAACTGCACTTAAAACTTCATCATTAATACTATCCGTTGCAGCTACTTGCCAAAAATATTTTACACCATACTTAAGATCTGAAATAACATATGTAGTATCTGTTAAATTGGTTACTTCAACTACATTATCATCTTTATCATTTTTTAATTCTAATCTATACTCTATAGGATCATTATCCGGATCTTTGGAAGACCAAACGAATTCTATAGATAATTCCTGATCTTCACTTCCATCGGCTGGAGTAATTAATTCTGGAGTTGATGGTGGTCTATTTAAAGTATTATCATCATCCATCTCAAATATTACATTTACCTCTTTATCTGCACTAACCGTTGCTGGCTGAAAATTTACTAAATAGCCTTCTTTTGCGGCTCCAACAGAGTAATCGCCCACTTCAACATCAGTCATAGTAAAATACCCATCAGCATCCGTAAAAACTGCATTATTTGTAGGGTTTATAGTCACTTTTGCGTTTTCAATTGGCTCAAAACTTTTTGATTTTACAACTCTACCCGTTATTGTTCCATATTGAACAAAACCTACTGTAGTTTCACTACAATTTGTAAAAAGAGCTGTTGCTAAAATTGCTATAATTATATATCTTTTTTTCATTTCTTTTATTTTTATTCAAATATTACAGATTTTACTCTTTTATATGGTTTGCCAAAATAAAAATTTAGCCCAACTCCAAATCTCCAAAAATAATCATCTCTTTTACCTTGAGCTAATCCATCTAATTTATCCGTGAAGGTTACATTTTGTTCTCCAAACAATTTAATTCCAACATTTGGAACAGGTAAATATTCCAAACCTAATCCAAATTGTAATTTAGCATATGGGTTATTCATATCTATTTTTGAGATAGTACCTACACCTGCATAGGCAAATGGAGACAAATCTTCATAAGGTAAAAAATCATATTCCAAATTAATATCTAAAGAAACAAAATCATCTTTAAATGCTTTTTCATTTTCTAATTGTAGATATCCAACCCCTAAATTTAAATTTAAGTTTGGTTTTTTAAAATATAGTTTATATGCCATGTTTGTGGAAATCCTTCCTTTTGTACCTCCATAATCTCCTTCAATATTTGCTGATCCAGCAGTAATGCTAATTGCCGCTTTTCCTCTTCTATCTTCTAATTTTCTATTTAATAATGCGGTTGATGCAGCTTCCTCTTTTTCTTTATCGTATTTTTCTTTAATTTTTCCAACTACTGCTTCTCCTCCTTGAGGTTTCCATAAACCATCAATAATTCCTTCAATAATTAAATTTTGTACTGCTTTATCTATTGCTTCTTTTACTGCTAATTGAGCAGGTTCATTTTTAGTTACTCCTGTTTCAACTTCAAGCAATCTTCTAAGCTTTACATATCTAAATAAATTTGCTGAAATGCCTTGAGATAATATAGTTTTAGATACGTATACATTTTTAAGAATTCTTCCACTTGATGTAGAAACAGCTCTAAGGTATACTGTAATTCTATCTTCTCTATATTCTGAAGAACCTCCTGCTCCAAAATAGCGAGCTCCAGTTCCTCCAGTAATAATATTAGAATCAAAAGAAACTATGCCTCCTTCAATAATAATACCTGCAAATAATAGTGGAGGTAATGAAGTAACTTGTTTTTCTTTTGAATTTTTAGCGTATTCTTGTCTAGTAGATCTAATTATCTGACGTTCGTTTAGTAAATTACTAATATTTTCACGCTCTATTGGGTTGAACCATTTAGAATCTTCTAATGATTTTAGTAAAATTGCTGTACCTCCTTGGGTTACAGCTGTACTAAAAGTAGATCCATTATCAACAGGTTTATATTGACCTGTTTGATCTCTGAATTTATAAACGCCAACAATAGTTTCTTTTAAAGGTAAAATTCCATCTAATATACTTTTAGAAGATGTATTTTCTCCAATTCGTGCTTTTTGTGTTGTAAAGGGCTGATTGAAATACGCTCCACAACTTTGTAATAATAATAAAAGGAAGAAAATTAAAACTTGCGGGTAAGGCTTTCTCATAATTGAAAAAAGGGATTTCTTAATTAGGTATAATAATTTGAGTTTGTTCTCCTGTAGTAGTATCGAGTATATTTACCGATAAACCATTTGATGCTGGTTGAATATCTACTACTAAACTTCCAAAAACAAAAGTACCTACTGTTAATGATTGATCTCCAAATTGTTGTTGAAATAAGTTTTGAGAGATTGAATTTAATAATTGTCGGTTTAGACTTGCTGTAAAATTTTGTATATCCGTTTGTTGATTTAAACCAATACTCTGATTATCTTGAAAATCATTTTGTGCATTAGCTTCTGCTAAAAGTTGTTGATAATTAAACGTATCTCCTCCAAAAAATGGATTCATAGGTTTATAAACTAGATTTTGTGCGCTTACAAAAAATGGTAATACAAAAAAAACTATTGCTAAAATTTGGGTTAACTTTCTCATTTTTTAAATATATATAAAATTTATTATATTCTGCCTGTTTTATTTAACATTTTTTGTTGTTTATTAAACAAACTAAGCCTTTGTAGCGTTAGCTTTACCATAGATTTAAGATATTCTTCATCTGGCCTTGAATAAAATTCATTTATTTTAAAATCTTTAACATAAACGGTTATTATACTGCTCCTTCCTAAATATGGTTTCTCATTTATTTTAATAACAAAACCATATTTAATTCCTGAAACTAAATAGGCTTGGTAAAAATAATCGTAAAAATCTTTTCCCATTTTTGTTATAACATTGTCTACTACAATGCCTTTAATGGTAAAATCTTCTTCTTTAGAAATTTTTGTTTTTGTCTTTTCAGCTGTTGTGTAAATAACAGAATCTTTTGAAATAAGTTCTCCGTTTTTTCTTATAAACAAATACACCTTAATTTCTTGATCCTTTTGAAGGTTTACCTTAAGTGAAGATAATATTTTTTGTTCATTAGCTTCTAATGAGAAAACTCCAGATTGTGTGTTTTTTGAATAGTTACCTTCAGCACCTTTTTTTAAAGAAAATAATAAATAAGTATATTGATCTTCAAAGGTTAAATCTTCATTTAAGGCAACTGCTTTTATATCTACTAAATTATCTATTGATTTAGCAACTATTTTTGCCTTTACGCCATTTTCTTCCTGTTGTGAAAAAGAGTTATTAAATGAACCTATGGCAATAACAAAAAATACTATTTTTAGTAGTTTATTAAACATTCTACTATATTAATAATTTTTAATTATTAATGTTTTTGCATTTGTTTTTTGGATAATACTTATTTTACTCATTAAACTATTTTGACCATAAACTTGTAAAAAATTATCGTTCCCTTGCTGCAATATATTCATATTTGAAGGATTGGAATTAAAATAATTAATAAACACATAATTATTTTTATTACCTATTTGATTTACAGTCTGTGAGTCATTTAAACTAGTTTTTAAATCTATTGCGTTAAAGTTCCCTAATTGATTTAACTCCACCACACTATTTACATTCAAATTATTATTAGAAGGTGTAGTTGTTGTATTATCCATTAAATAATTTGGATTTGTATTTAACTGCGTTAATTGCGTAATTACAAATGCATTTTGATTACTAATCTCTTGAGAGTAAATAGCAATACTAAAAAATAAAAATACTACTATAAATAAATGGTTTTTAGTTTTCATAATACCAAATTTAAAAAAAAAGGGGGAAACATGCCCCCCTTTTAATTATTTATTTTTTATAAATATCTGATTATAAAAATAAGCAAGCTTATTCTTAGTTTCCTGCTGCAATACCAGTTTGAGTAACACAACTAAAGTTGCTATGTCCAACTTGACTAACATCGCTATAATTACTTGCTGAAATAGCGTTTTGATTTACATAAGATTGATTACCAGTTCCCCATTGGTAAACATTAGATTCATTATTTCCTACGGTAGCGTTTTGGGTAACACATGATAAATTATTCCATCCGTATTGTCCAACAGTACTCATATTAGCTCCAGAAGCTATAGCATTTTGATCAACTACAGAATAGTTTCCTCCTCCAATTTGAATAACTCCACTTGTATTAACACCTTCTCCATTTTGAGAAACTCCAGACATGTTTGAATCACCTTCTTGATAAACATCACTATTATTAATTCCGCCATTAGTCGCTATTTGAGCAACATAAGATTCATTATCCGAACCTTCTTGGCCAACATAACTATTATTACTTCCTCCATCTGCATTTTGATTTACTTTTGACAAGTTATTTGATGCATTTGAGAACATTCCTTGCCAAACTTCACTATTGTTATGCCCATTATTAGCATATTGATTTACAAATGAATTATTACTTTCACCAAATTGAGAAACGTTAGATAAATTTGCACCAAAATTTGTAGCTACTTGATCTACACATGATAAATTCCAAGCGCCCCACTGTTGCACGTATGAATCGTTAGTTGAATTCCCTCCTGCATCAGATTTTTGATTTTCATTAGAAGTGTTTTGTAAACCATTTTGATAAGCAAATGCAGTATTATCACTACCTCTTTGTGTTTGTTTTGCTTGATTTTCGGTATCATATTGCATAATAGTAGCAATACTACCTAAAACACTATTAGCTCCTGAACTTTGATCTTGTTGTGCATAGTTTCCATAACCTCTTTGAGCTACTTTTGCCCAATTGTTATCATAACGTTGTTTTTGGAATGAAGTGTTCCAAGCTCCACGTTGTTTAGCTTTTGCATAATTATTCTCTGAATATCCTACTCCAACATCTTGTTTCGCAAAATTATAATTACCTCTTTGTCTAACTTTTCCAAAATTATAATTACCATCTTGTTTAATATCAGAGGTATTATAACTTCCTTTTTGATTTACTTTAGCTATATTTCCATAACCGCCAGTCATACCATGCCCAGAATACATTTTACCATCTTGCTTTATAGTAGAAAAATTCCCATCTCCAGTTTGAGTTGCAATTGCTGAATTTTCAGCTCCTTGCTGATCGACTAAACTTGTGTTAATAGCTGCTCCACGAGTCCCTGATTGAAGCTGGGTAAAAGAACAGTCTGTACAATCTTGTTGTTGTATACTACAATCTTGACATTGTTGCGCATACATACCTGCAGCAAATAAAAATGCTGCACCTAATAAAATTTGTTTTTTCATAATAAAAACTTTAATAATTAGTAGTTAAAAAAATAAAATTTGTTACTTAAATTTATAGAGGAATTGGACAGCTTTTATGTAAAGCATGAAGAAGTCCTATAAACTTAACAACTGGGTAATACAATTGGGGTTTAAACTGGGGCTATTATTGCTTGCAGATTTCAATTATAAATTTTTTACATCCACATTTAATACATAGCTAAATTATTTATAAATTGATTTAAATCATAGTGTAATTGTTCTAAATTTACGAACTGTGCGTTTCTTTAAACATATAGTAAAAAAAATACTATATGTAACGTATATCACATTTTTTTCGTGTTTCAGATTAAAATTAAGGTTATTTAATTAAGAGTTTATTTATGAGTCTATTAACTATTAAAACGTTAATAAACATAGAGAAAGAAAAAGAAAGAAACTAGAGTTTGTGGATTAAAATAAAAAGGAATTACTAATTATATAAACTATATAACTAGTAATAGTAAATTAATAATTTTTAATTATTAATGTTTTTGCATTTGTTTTTTGGATAATACTTATTTTACTCATTAAACTATTTTGACCATAAACTTGTAAAAAATTATCGTTCCCTTGCTGCAATATATTCATATTTGAAGGATTGGAATTAAAATAATTAATAAACACATAATTATTTTTATTACCTATTTGATTTACAGTCTGTGAGTCATTTAAACTAGTTTTTAAATCTATTGCGTTAAAGTTCCCTAATTGATTTAACTCCACCACACTATTTACATTCAAATTATTATTAGAAGGTGTAGTTGTTGTATTATCCATTAAATAATTTGGATTTGTATTTAACTGCGTTAATTGCGTAATTACAAATGCATTTTGATTACTAATCTCTTGGGAGTAAATAGCAATACTAAAAAATAAAAATACTACTATAAATAAATGGTTTTTAGTTTTCATAATATCAAATTTAAAAAAAGGGAGGAACATGCCCTCCCCCTTTTAATTATTTAATTTCTATAGGTCTTATAAAAATAAGCTATAAACTTATTCTTAGTTTCCTTGTCCAGGTCCAGTTACACCAGTTTGAGTAACACAGCTAAAGTTAGCATGACCAACTTGACTTACATTACTAAAATTACTTGCAGAAATAGCATCTTGATTTACAAAAGATCTATTATCTGTTCCAAATTGCATAACATTAGAAGCATTAAATCCATCAAGAGCATTTTGTGTAACACAAGATCTATTGTTAAATCCATATTGTCCAACTAAACTATAATTTTGGCCACCTTCTGCTGTTTGATCAACTACAGAGAAATTACCTCCACCTATTTGACCAACTGCACTTAAATTAAAGCCTCCATTTGCATTTTGAGAAACTCCTGATTGATTTTCATCACCCATTTGCATAACAGCACTTCCATTAGCTCCACCATTAGAAGCCAATTGATCAACAGTAGACTCATTATAAGAACCCATTCCTTGCATAACAAGACTTCCATTTAAACCACCTTCAGCAGATTGATTAACATGTGACGTGTTATTACCACCCCAACCTAATCCTTGCATAACAGCACTAATATTAGCTCCATTATTTGCATATTGATTTACAAAAGAGTCATTATTGCTACCTGTTTGATAAACATCACTCATATTAAATCCAAAACCTGTAGCTTCTTGATATACACATGAGGTATTCCAAGCTCCATATTGTTCTACTAAAGAATTATTCCAAGAATATCCACCTGCATCAGATTTTTGATCTTCTAAAGAAGAGTTAGAGTTTCCTTGTTGTAAAGCTGTTGCGTAGTTATAACTACCTCTTTGCATTTGTTTTGCTTCGTTATCTTTACCTCTTTGCATAATGTAAGCAGAACTACCAGTTACAGCATTAGCTTCAGAACTTTGATCTTGTTCTGCGTAATTTGCATTCCCATGTTGGTCTACACTTGCCCAGTTATAATCATAACGTTGTTTTTGGAAAGAAGTGTTTCCGTTACCACGTTGTTTAGCCATTGCTGTATTATATTCAGCATATCCTACACCAACGTCTTGTTTTGCAAAGTTATATTTACCTTTTTGGTTAACTTTACCATCATTAAAATTACCATCTTGTTTAATGTCAGAAGTATTATATTTTCCTTCTTGGTCAACTTTAGCATTATTTCCATAACCACCAGTTGTACCATGTCCAGAAAACATTTTACCATCTTGTTTTACAGTAGATAAGTTTCCATCCCCATATTGAGTTACACGAGCTTCATTTTCTGCTCCTTTTTGGTCCACAAAACTAGTGTTAATTACTGCACCACTATGGTCTGCAGCAATTTGATCAAATGTACAATCTGCACATTCTTGTTGTGGTATAGCACAATCTTCACATTGTTGTTCTTGTGCATACATACCTGCGGCAAATAACAACGCCGCTCCTAGTAAAATTTGTTTTTTCATAATAAAAATTTTAAACATTAGTAAATAAAAATTAATAAAATTTGTTTCCTAAATTTATAGGGGAATTGAACTACATTTATATAAACTAAAAAGAAGTTCTATAAACTTAATAACTGGGGTAATACAATTTTGGGATTTAAACGTGGGGGTAATTTTTATTTGGGGATATCGAAATTAAACTTATTAGTACTAATTTCTATGACTAAATTAATGATCCTTTTTCTTATTTCAAAGAGTATATACTTGTTTTTTTATAATTTAGAATTATTCTATTTAGATACATTAGTTACATAACATACTATCTAAGTATAGTAATATTTATAAACGGAACAATTAAGCTAACAAACGGTTAAAACATTAAAATACAAACCCTTAAAATATTTCATTAAACAACATAGAATTAAGGATGAAAAGTTTTTATTTTAAGTTTAATTTAAAATATTACAATAAAAAAAATCCGCATTTAGCGGATTTTAATTTTAAAATAAAATAATTTTTATCTTGTAAATAAAATTTCTCGGTATTTGGTTAATGGCCAAAGTTCATCATCTACCATTAACTCTAATTTATCGCAATGGTATCTAATTTCATCAAAATATGGCTTAACCTTATTACAATATGCCGCTGCTTTCTTTTCAATATCTTCAATTTTGTTTGCTTTTTTTCGTGCATCAAGCATGTCATCAATTTTAGAATGCAAACCTTCAATATGTTCTGAAATTTTTGCGATTAACTGCAATTGTTCCTCTGCATATTTTTTATAATCTTTACCAAAGATTTCTTTTAAACCTGTTACATTTTTAATTAATGAATTTTGATATTTAATTGCTGTTGGCACAATATGATTGCCTGCAATATCTCCTAAAGCTCTAGACTCTATTTGAATATGCATAGTGTACTCTTCAATTTCAATTTCGTAACGAGCCTCTGATTCTACTTTACTCATCACTCCCATTTCTTCAAATAATTGAATAGATTTATCCGCAATTTTTATTTTTAATGCATCAGGAGTTGTTTTATTATTACTAAGTTTTCTTTTTTTAGCTTCTTTTTCCCAAGCGTCACCATAACCATTACCTTCAAATAAAATATTTTTAGATTTTTTAATATATTCTCTTAATACATTAAATATTGCTTCATCCTTTTTTAAATCTTTTTTTTCTATTAAAGCATCTACTTCTATTTTAAAATCTTTCAATTGTTTAGCAACAATAGTGTTTAAAATAGTCATTGGGTTTGCACAATTAGCTGTAGAACCCACTGCTCTAAATTCAAACTTATTTCCTGTAAAAGCAAATGGTGAAGTTCTATTTCTATCTGTATTATCTAAAAGTACATCAGGTATTTTACCCACAACATTTAATTTTAAATCTGTTTTTTCCTGAGGAGATAATTTACCATTAGTTACACCTTCAAGTTCATTTAAAACACCTGTAAGTTGCTCTCCAATAAAAACAGATATAATTGCTGGCGGAGCTTCATTTGCTCCTAACCTATGATCATTACTAGCAGAAGCTATTGATGCTCTTAGTAATTCTTCATTATCATTAACTGCTTTTATAGTATTTATAAAAAAGGTTAAAAACTGCAAATTACTCATTGGTGTTTTTCCAGGTCCTAATAAATTAACTCCTGTATCTGTTGCTAAAGACCAGTTATTATGTTTACCCGATCCATTTATACCTGCAAATGGTTTTTCATGAAATAATACTTTAAAATTATGACGAGAACCTACTTTTCCCATAACATCCATAAGTAATGAGTTATGATCTACTGCTAAATTTGATTCTTCATAAATTGGCGCCAATTCAAATTGATTTGGAGCTACTTCATTGTGGCGTGTTTTTACAGGAATACCTAATAACATACATTCGGTTTCTAAATCGCGCATAAAATTTAATGCTCTTGAAGGAATAGAGCCAAAATAGTGATCATCTAATTGTTGTCCTTTAGCAGGAGAATGTCCTACCAAAGTTCTTCCTGTTAAAATAAGATCTGGTCGGCTTACTGCTAAAGCTTTATCCACTAAAAAATACTCTTGCTCCCAACCTAATGAAGAAGTTACTTTTTTTACGTTTTTATCAAAATATTTACAAACATTTGTTGCTGCTTCATCTACTGCGTGTAGCGCTCTTAACAAAGGTGTTTTATAATCTAAAGCCTCACCTGTATATGAAATAAAAATAGTAGGAATACATAAAGTAGTACCATAAATAAATGCTGGTGAAGTTGGGTCCCAGGCAGTATAACCACGTGCTTCAAAAGTATTTCTAATTCCTCCATTTGGGAAACTAGACGCATCTGGCTCTTGCTGTACTAATTGGCCTCCACCAAATTTTTCAATAGCTAAACCTCCTCCAATAGTTTCAAAAAAAGCATCATGCTTTTCAGCTGTAGCTCCTGTTAATGGTTGAAACCAATGTGTATAATGGGTAACTCCTTTTGACAAAGCCCATTCTTTCATTGCTGCAGAAACCTGATCTGCAATTTTTCGATCTATTTTTGTTCCTTTTCCAATTGCGCTCATAACTCCAATATAAGCTTCTTTTGTTAGATATTGGCGCATAGAGGTTTCATCAAAAACATTTTCGCCAAATAATAAAGATCGTTTGGTGTTTTCATTAACTTCAATTGGTTTTCTGTTTAAGGTTTCAGAAAGTGCTTTAAAACGAATTTTAGACATAAGAGTACTATTTAGTTACATAAATATTAATAGCGCAAATCTAAATCATTTTTCCATAATAAAAAATTTAACCCCTAAAAAATAGGGGTTATTTTTATTATTTTTGATTTATTAGAATCAAACCCCCTTATTTTATTTGCTATTTGAAGAATATTGTTGTGACTATAAATAAAATATACCCCAATAACAATACAATTCCTTCTTTCCAAGATAATTTCATTTTAACTGGAAGAAAGTTTAACGGAAGTATTATAAAGGCAATGCCAAGCATCCAATAAATATCATTAGTTAATAAGCCTGTGTCTACAACTTTTATCGGAGTAATTATGGAAGTAATTCCTAAAACAGCCAAAATATTAAAAATATTAGATCCTATTAAATTACCTAATGATATGGCTTTTTCTTTTTTTAAAACAGCAATAACGGAAGCTGCAAGTTCAGGAATACTTGTACCAATAGAAACAATGGTAACCCCTATAATCCGCTCACTTACATTATAAAATTTAGCCATGCCTACTGCTCCTTTAATTAAAAGTTCTGATCCTCCCCAAAGTGCAACTCCACCAATTAATAAATACAAAAAGATTTTGTAAATAGGTAAATACTCTGCATCTTCATCAAATTCTTCTACTACGGCGGTTTTTTGAAACTTTAATAAATAAACTAAAAATATGATTAAAAAAGTTACTAAAATAACACCTTCATAACTTTGTAAAGTACCATCAGAAATAATAAACCCATACAATAATATGGAGGATAACATCATAACAGGCCAATCGGTTCTATAAAAACTTTTCTCAACACTTATTGTAGATAAAATAATAGTTATCGCTAAAACAAATCCTAGATTAGCTATGTTTGAACCTATTACATTTCCAAAAGCTATATCTGCATGATTTTCAAGTGCCGCTTTAATGCTTACAATCAATTCTGGGGCTGACGTCGCAAAGGAAACTATCGTCATACCAATTATTATTTTGGGAATATTTAATCGTAATGAAAATCCAACTGCAGATTTTAACAACCAATGTCCACCAAAAATCAATAAAACTAATCCTACAGCAACTAAAATTAAATTCATCTATATTTTTTTGACAAATATAAAAGAATAAAAAAACCTACACCATATATAATAAATAGAAAGCAAAAACTTAATTTTTTGTTAATTAACTACTTTTATAGTTGTACAACTAATTAAATAGTTTATTTTTGATTAAAACTAAAACACACATGGAAAAACTGACCACTAAAGAAGAAGAAATTATGCAAGTATTATGGAAGTTAAAAAAAGCTTTTGTTAAAGAAGTAGTTGCCAAACTTCCAGATCCAAAACCCCATTATAACACCGTTTCAACTGTAATTAGAAAAATGGAAATTAAAGGGTTTGTAAAACACGAAGCTTTTGGAAATACATTTAGGTATTATCCTGCTATTTTAAAAGAAGATTATAGCAAGTTATTTTTTTCAAACGCTATTCAAAATTATTTTGAAAACTCTTACAAAAATGTAGTCTCATTTTTTGCTGAAGAAGAAAAAATTAGCGCAAATGAATTACGTGAAATTATCAAAATTATTGAATCTAAAAAGTAATTATGGATTATTTGTTAAAAGCTAACGGACTGGTTTTATTACTATTTGCTTTTTACCATTTGGTTTTAAAAAATGAAACGTTTTTTAAGTGGAACAGAACCTATTTTTTAATTGGAGTGCTTTTGATAATAACATTACCATTGGCTAAAATTCCTATTTATGTGGAAGCTACGGTTAATGATTTTAGTAATTTAAATTATCAAGAATTAGCATCAACCTCAGTTGAAAAAACACCTTTTGATTGGGCAAACCTATTAAGCTCTATTTATATTATAGGAATAGTAATATTTGCAATTAAATTTCTAATGCAACTAATTTCATTAGGAATATTTTTGAAAAAATTGAATTTTGAAAAAATTGACAATTTTTATTATGCTAAAACTGATAAAAACACTTCGCCTTTTTCATTTTTCAATTATATAGTTTACAACCCAAATTTATTTTCAAAAAAGGAACTTCATCAAATTATAAATCACGAAAAAGCACACGCAATTCAGCAACATTCTTTAGATAATATAATTTCTAATTTAATGACAATATTATTTTGGTTTAATCCTTTTGCCTGGTTATTAAAAAAATCAATTCAACAAAACTTAGAATTTTTAGCCGATAATTATGCACAACAACTAAGTACCAATTTTGAAATCTATCAACTAACTTTAGTTAAAATTTATAGCAAAAACTACCAATCTACATTAACTAATAACTTTTATAACTCTTTAATTAAAAAACGAATAATTATGTTACACAAAAACAAATCAAAAAATACCAATAAATGGAAATACGCTTTAGTAGTGCCAACTTTAGCCCTATTTATGGTTGCTTTTAACACCCAAACTATTGCTCAAAATAAAGACTCAAAATGGGAAATAAAAACAGGAATCATTGAAACCTCCAGAATTATTGACAAATCATTTACGGATGAAGATTTAAAAAACGAAAAGGAAATTTTTAAAAATGAATTAAATCTTAAATTGACCATTAAAGGTGTAAAAAGAAATAACAAAGGCGAAATTACAGCTATTAAAATAAATGTTAAATCATCTAAAAGTAATGCTAATTATTCAACTTCTAGCTCAACACCTATTAATCCTATTAAAATATCTTTCGATGAAAATAAGAATAGCATAAGTATTAGCAACGGCAAAAAAATATCTAAAAACCATTATGCCTATAAAATCCATAAAAAAACCGATGGAAATGAAAGTTTTGTTTTTGTTTCCTCTAATGATAAAAATGGAGAGAAATCAGAAAAAGTTGTTGTAATAAAAAATGGTAAAAAACATGTTCAAATTATTGATAACAATGACACAGAAATTAATACAGATGATAATGGAAATGTTGTTATCATTAAACAAACATCTGATAATGACGGAGCGAAAACTTCACACAAAAAAACAAAAAATTTTTGGATTAGTTCCGATAATAAAAAACCGCTTTTTATAATTGACGGAAAAGAATCTTCAAAGGATGAGTTAGATAAAATAGATTCAGAAACTATCAAAAAAGTAGAAGTTTTAAAAGGAAAAAGTGCAATTAATAAATATGGAGACAAAGGTAAAAATGGTGTTATTTTAATAACAACCAAAAAAGAATAATTAAACAAATTTATTAAAAAATTAAACCACCGTTTTAAAAATTTAAAACGGTGGTTTTTTATTTACAAAAAGATGAAAACTCAAAATACAGGTATTTTAACAAGTAAATTCTCCATTACTTTAAAAAATAAGCAAAATATTTGCTTTACTTCATTACATTTTATCATTAATAGCACTTTTAAACTTACATTTTAAAACATATTTGTAGTATATTTTAAATAATATAATATATATATTGTTATTTAGTTAACATTTATAATTCAATTCCATAAAAAGCATTCAAAATATTTGGAGATAACTAAGAAATAGGAATATCTTAAATAAAGAATTTAAAAATTCTTATTTATTAACCATATAAACCCATTTAAAATGATTACTATTTTCACCCTAATTACAAAGCTAGTGTTAAGTGTTATTAGCTATTTTTTAATCTCGTAATACTTTAACAAAAACATCCCATATTTTGTGGGATTTTTTTATTTCTGTAATTTTACAAAATGAAAAAAAATCTATTTAAGGTAATTGCTAAAATCAATAAAATAGTACTTCCCAGTTTTTCTAAAAAAGGGTTAGAAATGCAACATGCAAAAAAATGGCAACTAGTAATTATAGGCTGGAGGTATTTTGTAACCAAAAATAGTTTGTAAATAATTTTAAAATAGTATATTTGCACCCTCAAAAAGGCCTCGTAGCATAACTGAATAGTGCACTTGATTACGGCTCAAGAGGTTGCAGGTTTGAATCCTGCCGAGGTCACTTTTAAAACTCGCAAAGAGTTCCAAAACCGTGCTAATTCTATGAATAGTACGGTTTCTTTGGTTTTTGGCCAATCATTTAAATGGATATGATTTAATATAAAATGATCACAAACCGTCAACAAAAATTTAAACCGTCAACAATGTTGACGATCTAATTTTGTGAACACAGTACATACTCAGTATAGTTGATTTAACTTTCGTCTTACTAAATGTTTAATTAAAAAAGACAACAACTATGAGAATTTTAAACACATTTACAATCCTTTTTCCTTTCCGTTTTCAAAATTTGTTTATAGTGTTCTAAGTTCCAGAAAAAGACTTATTAACACCATATAGTGAAAATTGCTGAATTGAATAAAATAGAATGTTTCTAAACTTTAAAATTATTATATTTGTCAAACAAAAATTATAATACTAGTTGTCCAAGCTATTAAACAATAATCTGAGTAAAATCAAAACTTTTAAAGTTAAGCATAAATGAAAGAAAAGAAAGACAATTATAAAGAAAAAGAAGATAATTATTTAGATAATCACTACATACATAGAAGTAATTGGTTAAGAGCAGCTGTACTTGGCGCAAATGATGGAATACTGTCCACAGCGAGTCTTGCAATTGGTGTTGCCGCAGCAAGTAGCATGAGAGAACCTATTATTCTTGCAACATTAGCAGGTTTAGTTGCAGGTGCATTATCTATGGCTGCAGGAGAATACGTTTCCGTAAGCTCTCAAACTGATGTAGAAAAAGCAGATATTGAGCGTGAAAAACAAGAACTAGAAGATATGCCCGCACTTGAATTACAAATGTTGGCTAAAATTTATGAAAAAAGAGGCTTAAAAAAAGAAACCGCTTTAAAAGTAGCAGAAGAACTTACTGAAAAAGACGCATTAGCTGCACATGTTAGAGACGAATTAGGAATTAATGAAATAAACCAGGCTAAACCAGTTCAGGCAGCATTTGCATCAGGGGCTGCATTTACAGCTGGTGGAATACTTCCACTTTTAGTAACACTTTTTCTACCTTTAAAAAATATGGAGTATTCACTTTATGGCTTTGCACTTTTCTTCTTAATTATTCTTGGTGCATTAGCTGCTAACGCAGGTGGTTCAAGTATAAGTAAAGCAATTATTAGAATTACTTTTTGGGGAACAGTTGCAATGGGTTTAACAGCTTTTGTGGGATACTTATTTGGCGTAAATATTGCATAACCAAAAGAATAGCCTGTAATTTTAAGCCAATTTTAAGAATTCATTCAGGAATTCTAAATGCTACATGTATGACATTTGCCTTCTAATATATAATTGAATATCATGATATCAGCAACACACCTTCACGCCATAGTAATTCATTTTCCAATTGCTCTTTTAGTAATTGGATTTATTTCAGAAATAGCAAGCTTTTTTTATAAAAAAGATTTTTTAAAAAACGTAGCCTTTTATTTGTTACTCATAGGCGCTATAGGCGCTATAACAGCTTATATTAGCGGCAGTTACGCCGGAAAAGGCATTGAAGAAGGCCCTTTGAAAATACCTATGAAGTTGCATGAAAATGCTGCTTTAATAACACTCATTCTTGCCATAATAACGGCTTTGTTAAAAGTATCTCTTTTCTATTTTAAATATCATAACATTTGGACCAAAAGACTATATATTTTATTATTTACAGCATTAACAGTTGCAGTTTTATATACGGGCTATTTGGGCGGTCAATTAGTTTATAGCCATGGGGCTGGCGTTGAGTTAGCACTTCCTGATTTTAATAATTAAACCATTATGAATTCTTAGTTACAATTTCGTATATTTAAAGTACATTAAAATAAAATTATGAGAATATTAATTGTTGAAGATGAGCCGTCAATAGCAAATTTTATTAGTGACGGTTTACAGGAAGAAGGTTTTGCTGTTGATATTGCAAATAATGGAAAAATAGGACTGCAGTATGCTCTTGATAATTTAGAAGGTTATGATGTAATTTTACTAGACTGGATGCTTCCAGGACTTAGTGGAATAGAAGTTTGCCGAAACATCCGAAAAGAAAGTAAAAATATTCCAATCCTATTTTTAACAGCAAAAGATACTGTTGACGAAGCTATTTTTGGATTAGAAACTGGTGCAAATGATTACATTAGAAAACCTTTTTCATTTGAAGAATTGTTAGCTCGAATACGTGTACATATGCGTAAAAATGAAACGGATGTAATTACTTTTACAGCAAACGATATTGAGCTAAACGTTGAAAAGCATACGGTTACTAAAAATAATATTCTTATTGATTTAACCCAGAAGGAATTTGCCTTGTTAGAATACCTTATACGCAATAAAAATAAAGTCTGCAGACGTACACGAATCATTGAAAAAGTATGGGATATTCATTTTGATTATGATAATTCTGTAATAGATGTTTATATTAATGCGCTTCGTAAAAAATTAGATTCACCTAACAGCGAATCATTTATTACAACCGTAAGAGGTATTGGTTATAAAATTACAACAGAAGAATAATAACTATGAAGTTTAAAAATAGAATTGCTTTTTTTAATACACTCGCAGTTTCAATAACTACCTTTTTAGTATTTATAATTATTTATTTTGTTGTTAATAAAACTGCTTTTGATCATTTAGATAATGATATTATCACGGAAAAAATAGAAGTATTTTCAAATATTGGTGTTTTAAACAATTCCATAGTATTAGATAAAATGCCTGAATGGAATGAAGCAGAGCACAATAAAGTAGCCGTAAATCCAACTTTTATACAAATAGTTGATCAAAATGGAAAAGTTATTTTTCATTCTACTAATTTATTGAATGATCAATTTTTATTTAATCCAAAAATTGAACAAAAAACATTTTATAATACTGAAATTAATGGACAAAAAATACGATTAGGACAATTCCCAATAAAAAATAAAACTGGAAAAATAATAGGACAATTAAGTATAGCCGTTTCTCAAAAAGAATCCTTTGTTATTTTAAACAACTTAATAATAGTACTATTAATTTCTTTTCCTATAATGCTTTTTATTCAATATATTGCTTCATCTTTAGCAGCAGGAAAAGCTATTACACCTGTATACAACCTTATAAAAACAACCTCTAAAATTGGTGAATCCAATATTGAAACTAGATTAATATTGCCTGATAGAAAAGATGAATTATATAAACTTGCTGTAACAATTAATGAATTACTCTCCCGAATAGAAAAAAGTATAATTCAACAAAAACATTTTACAAGTGCTGCATCTCACGAAATTAGAACTCCACTTTCCGCAATTAGAGGAACTCTTGAGGTTTTGATTAGAAAACCTAGAGACCCAAAAATATATGAAGAAAAAATAAGTACTATTATTTCAGAAGTTGACAGATTGGATATTTTGCTAGATCAGTTGCTTCAAATTGCAAGAATTGAATCTAATGCCTCTTTTGAAAAAAAGGAAAGTGTTTCACTCATGCAAATTATAGATTCATTTAATGCTAATTGGAATAAAATTGCTAAACCCAAAAAAATAAAAATATCCTATAAAATACCTAAAGAAACCATAGTAATTGGCACTAAATTTTTTTTAGAATTAATGATTAATAATTTAGTTATTAACGCAATTAAGTACGGAAAAAATAATGGAACTATAATGGTTGGTTGGAATCCAAATTTAAAAACCCTATTCATTAAAGATGATGGAATAGGAATTTCTAACAAACAAATACCATATATTTTTGATAGTTTTTACAGAGCTGATGAATCTAGAAGTTCTATTGTAAAAGGCAATGGACTTGGGCTAGCAATTGTTAAAAAGTTAGCCGATATACAACTCATTAAATTAAATGTAAAAAGCGAATTAGGTATTGGCAGTATTTTTACCTTACAATTTACTTCCTAAATTTATTAAGCAGATTTTAAGAATTACTGAAGGAAATTTAAATAGTACACTACATACATTTGTAATGTAATTATTTAATAACTAAAAATTTTTTAAAATGAAAAAATCAATATCTATTTTATTTTTTGCATTAACATTTTCAGGATTAGTTTTGGAATCATGCGCAAATAAAAACAGTAAAAAAAGTGACATGCAAAAACCTATTGCAGAAGCTAAAACCCTTTCTGTAGAAGATACAGCTGAATTAACAATTAAAAATTTACAAGCTGCATTTAAAGGAGAAACAACTGCAAGTGCAAAGTATGCTGCATATAGTAAAAAAGCTGAAGAAGAAGGTTATCATGAAATTGCAATGCTATACCATGCAGCGTCTGTTGCAGAAAATATTCATGCAAATAATCATAAAGCAGTTTTAGAACAAGACGGACAAACAGTTCCTAATATTACACCAGAGTTTACGGTTAATTCAACCAAAGAAAATTTAAAAGACGCAATAAAAGGAGAAAGTTACGAATCTAACACCATGTATCCTTCCTTTATGCTTACAGCAAAAGCCGCTAAAAATAAATTAGCAGGCATAAGTTTTAACTACGCATACAGAACAGAATTAAAACATCTTAAAATGTATAAAGAAGCTTTAGATGCTTTAGAAAACAATAATGTAAAATCATTACCATCTATATACTATGTTTGCCCAACTTGTGGCAACACTTATCAAACTACAAAACCAAAAAGATGTGGAATTTCTATGACTAGTTCTGAGAAATTCTTAACGATAACTTCATTAGATTCCTAAGAAGTTAATTTGTTTGTTAAAGTCCTAGTTTAGGCTGGGACTTTTATAATATTAAATATAAACTCTAAAAAAATAAAATTATGGATGCAACACATCTTCATTTAGTTTTAACACATTTCCCAATAATTGGAACTATTATTGGAATAGGAATATTGGCGTACGGTCAGTTTTCTAAAAATATAGACATTCAAAAAGTTGCATTAGTAACTTTTATACTAATGGCATTACTAACCATTCCTGTTTTTCTTACTGGAGAAGAAGCTGGTGAAGCAGTTGAAAACATTGCAGGAGTTTCTGAGAGATTAATTGAAAATCACGAAGAACTTGCTGAAAAAGCTATTTGGCTTATGGGATTATTAGGACTTTTGTCAATAATAAGTCTATTCGCTATTTTCAAAAAATTAACTTTTGCAAAAACAATAACTTTAGTAACATTGATTATTTCAATATTTACATTTGGTTTATTTGCACAAGTAGGAAATTTAGGAGGACAAATTCGTCACTCCGAAATTAGAAATGGAAGTAGCATAAATCAAGATAATCCTCAAAACATAGAAAGACAGGACAACGACGATGATTAATAGCTACTAACTATACTTAGAAATTGCACAAGATTTAAAAATTCTTAAAATTTAAAGCTCCTTTAAAGGGAGCTTTTTTTATTTATTTTACACTTTATTTCGTTAAAAAATTCGTAACTTTCTATCTTTAAAACATTTATTAAAAATTTACCAAACAACTTTAATTTATTAAACATGTTTAAAGCCAAAGTAAATAAAAGTTTTACAAAAAGTTTTAATACTTCAGATGTAAAAAAAACAGACTTAACCCTAATTACCAACAACAAATTACTTCTCCGACATCAATCTAAAAACTTTGAAATAGATTTAATGGAAAGTAATTTTAATACTAAAACTTATCATTTAAAAATAAATGGCAACAGTTATGTTGTTGAATTAGAAGATGAGTTAGCTATTAATATTGCTAAAATGGGATTTAGCATGAATAATTCAAAAAAAATAAATAGCATTACTTCTCCAATGCCTGGATTAATTTTAAACATAAACGTTAAAGAAGGGCAAAAAGTTAAAAACGGAGATGTTTTGTTAGTTTTAGAAGCTATGAAAATGGAAAATAGTATAATTTCTCCAAAAGACGGCATTGTAAAACTTGTCTCTGTAAAAAAGGGACTAACCGTTGAAAAAAACGAACATTTAATAGAACTTTCATAATTCAATTCGTTAAAAATGAAAAAAATTTTAATAGCAAATCGCGGAGAAATAGCCATCCGTGTTATGAAAACTGCTAAAAAAATGGGTATTAAAACAGTTGCCGTATACTCCGATGCAGATAAAAATGCTCCTCATACCAATTTTGCTGATGAATCAATTTGTATTGGTGAACCTCCTTCCAACAAATCCTATTTATTAGGAAGCAAAATTATTGAAGTTGCAAAAAAATTAAATGTTGATGCTATCCACCCTGGATATGGATTTTTAAGTGAAAATGCCGGTTTTGCAAAAGAAGTAGAAGATAATAATATAATTTTCATCGGTCCAAAATCATCTTCTATAGCTACTATGGGAAATAAATTAGCTGCAAAAGATGCCGTAAAAAAATATAACATACCAATGGTTCCTGGCGAAGATAAAGCAATTCAATCCCCAGAAAAAGCTGCCGAAATAGCTAAAAAAATAGGATTTCCTATTTTAATAAAAGCAGCTGCAGGTGGTGGTGGAAAAGGTATGCGAATTGTTTACCAAGAAAGCGAAATTTTAGAACAATTAAAACGTGCAATTAGCGAAGCTACCTCTGCTTTTGGAGACGGCTCAGTTTTTATAGAAAAATATATAGAATCTCCTCGTCATATTGAAATTCAAGTTTTAGCAGATAGTTTAGGAAATGTAGTTCATTTATTTGAACGAGAATGTAGCGTACAACGTCGTCATCAAAAAGTAGTTGAAGAAGCTCCTTCCTCTATTTTAACTCCAGAATTAAGAAGTAAAATGGGAGAAGATGCCATTAAAGTTGCAAAATCTTGTGACTATTTAGGAGCTGGAACTGTTGAGTTTTTAGTGGATAAAAATCTAAATTATTACTTTTTAGAAATGAACACTCGCTTACAAGTTGAACACCCTGTAACAGAGTTTATAACAGGTGTTGATTTGGTTGAAGAGCAAATTAATATTGCACGAGGAAAAGCTATCTCATTCATACAAACCGACTTAAAAATTAAAGGTCATGCTTTAGAATTAAGAGTTTATGCAGAAGATTCTTTTCAAAATTTTATGCCAAGTATTGGAACATTAACTAAATATAAATTACCTGTAGGAAATGGCATTAGAGTGGATAATGGCTTTGAAGAAGGCATGGAAGTTCCTATTTATTACGACCCAATGTTATCCAAATTAATTACCTACGGAAAAACCAGAGATAAAGCTATACAACTAATGTTAACTGCTATTAAAAATTATGAAATTGATGGAATTAAAACAACGCTTCCTTTTGGAAAATTTGTTTTTGAACATGTTGCATTCACCTCTGGAAATTTTGATACTCACTTTGTAAAAAATTATTTTACTGAAAACACCATTCAAAAAATTATAGAAGAAGAATCTACTATTGCGGCAATAACCGCTTTAAAATTATATTTAGAGGCTCAAAAAAAAATAAAAGTTGCCCAAATAAACTAATCGTTAAATCTTACTTATGGAATCAAAATATCAAAAATTAGAAGAAAGACAAGAGTTAGCAAAATTAGGAGGAGGAGAAATACGAATTGAAAAACAACATAAAAAAAAGAAATTAACGGCCAGAGAACGCATTAATTATTTATTAGATGAAGGTTCTTTTGAAGAATCTGGTATGTTAGTTACACATAGAACTACCGATTTTGGAATGGAAAATGAACTCTATTTTGGAGATGGTGTTGTAACAGGATCAGGAACTATAAATGGAAGATTAGTTTTTATCTTCGCTCAAGATTTTACAGTTTTTGGAGGAGCTTTATCAGAAACTCATGCTGAAAAAATCTGTAAAATTATGGATCATGCGGTAAAAGTTGGAGCTCCATTAATTGGTCTAAATGACTCTGGTGGAGCACGAATCCAAGAAGGAGTTCGTTCATTAGGCGGATATGCTGATATTTTTTACAGAAATGTACAAGTTTCGGGTGTAATTCCACAAATTTCAGCTATTATGGGGCCTTGTGCTGGCGGAGCAGTTTATTCACCTGCAATGACAGATTTTACATTAATGGTAGAAAATACTAGTTATATGTTTATTACAGGACCAAACGTAGTAAAAACAGTTACCAATGAAGAAGTTACTGCCGAAGAGTTAGGTGGTGCAAACACACACGCTGTAAAATCTGGAGTTACTCATATTACTTCGGCAAACGATATTGTTTGCTTAGAAGATATTAAAAAGCTATTGAGTTACATACCTCAAAACAACAAAGTAAAACCTATAAAACTTCCTTATGAATTAGAAGAAGAAATAAGGATAGAGTTAGAAAATATAGTTCCTGCAAATGCCAATAAACCTTACGATATGCATCATGTAATTGATGGTATTATTGATAAGAATTCATTTTTTGAAATTCATAAAGATTTTGCAACCAATATTATAGTTGGTTTTGCAAGAATTGCAGGGAGAAGTATAGGAATTGTAGCAAATCAACCGATGAATTTAGCTGGTTGTTTAGATGTTGACAGTTCTGTAAAAGGAGCTAGATTTACACGATTCTGCGATTGTTTTAATATTCCTCTTTTAGTATTAGTTGATGTCCCTGGATTTTTACCAGGAACAGATCAAGAATGGAATGCTATTATTACTAACGGAGCTAAATTATTATACGCTTTAAGCGAAGCAACTGTTCCTAGAGTAACCGTAATTACTAGAAAAGCTTATGGCGGAGCTTATGATGTAATGAATTCAAAACATATTGGCGCTGATATGAATTTTGCTTGGCCATTTGCTGAAATTGCAGTAATGGGAGCTAAAGGAGCGGCTGAAATCATTTTTAAAAACGAAATAAAATCTGCTAAAAATCCAAAAGAAAAATGGAAAGAAAAAGAGGCAGAATATGCTCATAAATTTGCAGATCCATATAGAGCTGCAAGGCGCGGTTTTATTGATGAAATAATTCATCCAAAAAATACCAGAAGAAAATTAATTAAAGCATTTCAAATACTTGAAAACAAAATCGTTTCTAAACCTAACAGAAAACACGGAAACATTCCTTTATAGCCTAAAATATGTGAATTAATTTTAAATGAAAATAAACTTTGTAAGAAGGATTTAAAATTTCCGACTAATAAACAAAAGTTACAAATGTTTAATATTTTTCATTCTTCAAATTGATGATGTTCTTTTGGTTAAGTAACTTTTTAAAAGTCAGTATTTAATGTTAAATACTGACTTTTTTTATATAATTTCTGCAGATAATCCTTTGGTAAGTAAAGAGGAACAACGAGGTTTTAAATCGTTATATTCTCCTGTTTTTACAGTACATTTACCTTTGTAATGCACCAATAAAGTACATTGCTCAGCTTGTTCTAATGTATGCTCACAAACTTCAATTAACGAGTCTATAACAAAATCAAAAGTATTTACATCGTCATTAAACAATACAATTTCATGTTGCTTGGTAATTTCTTCAAGAACCTCAACTTCTTCTTGTATTTTTCTTTTTGTGCTCATAAGGCTAATTTATAAATTATTTTAGATACTTCAAAGCTACCCAATTATTCCGCTCTATAGTTTTAGCTAATTTCAAACCATATTTTGCAACTTCTTTATCAATTATTGGAATATCTTCTTTGTAAAATCCACTTAATAATAAAACTCCTTTTTCAGACAAACACTTTGTGTATGTTTGCATGTCGTTTAATAAAATATTACGGTTTATGTTTGCAATTATTACTTCATAATTTTTATCTTTTAACATAGATGCATCTCCTTCAAAAACAGAAATTTCTTGGCAATTATTTCGTTCTACATTTTCTAATGAATTCACAAAACACCAATTATCATTATCAATAGCATCAATAGGTTTAGCACCTTTCATTTCAGCTAAAATTGCTAAAATTCCAGTTCCACAACCCATATCTAACACTTTTTTGTTGTTTAAATCTAAATCTAATAAATGTTGAATCATCATATGTGTAGTTTCATGATGTCCAGTACCAAAACTCATTTTAGGTTCAATTATTATATCGTATTTTAAATTTGGATTTTCATGAAACGGTGCTCTGACACTAACTAAATTATCCACCTGAATAGGATTAAAATTCTTTTCCCATTCACTATTCCAATTTACTTGTTTGATTACTTCTTTTGTGTATGCAATTTCAAATTCTTCGGATTGCAATACGTATATTCCTTCTAAAATAGCTTCATACCAATCTTTTTGTTGAATATAAGCTGTTAATCCTTCCTCAGTTTCTACAAAACTTTCAAAACCCACATTACCTAATTCTGCTATTAAAATTTCTGAAGCAGGTTCTTTTGGTTGAATTTTAAAATGATATGCTATATAAATGTTGTCCATTATATTGCGTCAATAATTGCTTTAAAATCATCTTTATTAAGTGCAGCACCACCAATTAACCCGCCATCTACATCTTGTTTAGAAAAAATTTCTTTAGCATTTGCAGGTTTTACACTTCCACCGTATAAAATTGAAATTCCTTCTGCTGTAGCTTCGTCATAATTATCGGTTAAAATTTTACGAATAAAAGCATGAATTTCTTGAGCTTGTTCTGGCGAAGCGGTTTCTCCAGTACCAATAGCCCAAACAGGTTCGTAAGCTAAAATAATATTTTTAAAATCATTTGCTTCTAAATGAAAAAGCGCATTTTTTAATTGACTTTCTACTACTTTAAAATGATTATCTGCTTTTCTTTCTTCTAAAACTTCTCCAAAGCAAAAAATAACTTCCATCTTATTAGCTAAAGCTGTGTTTACTTTTTTAGCTAACATTTCATCCGTTTCCCCAAAATATTGTCTTCTTTCAGAATGTCCTAATATTACAATTTTAGAACCCACGGCCTTTATCATTTCGGCAGAAACTTCCCCTGTAAAAGCACCACTTTTTTCAAAGTGCATATTTTGAGCCGCAACTTCAACTTTAGTTCCTTTCGCCTTTTTTGCTACACGTTCTATATTAACAAATGTTGGCGCAATTATAACTCTGGTATTTTTCAACGCGGTTTTTTTAATGCTTTTTATAATTTTTTTGGTTAACGATTTAGACTCTTTTAAATCGTTATTCATTTTCCAGTTTCCTGCTACTATTTTAGTTCTCATTTTACTTTATTTTAGTTTACAAAATTAGGTAAATAAATCTACCTTAAAAAGGTTCAAATATGCATACTACGAATTCGTTTTCGTTTTAATTAATTATGTTAACCTTACTTTTGGATCAAGCAGCCCATAAATTATATCTACCAAAATATTAATTAAAATAAACATAAAAGCAATAACCAATACACTTCCCATAATTACAGGTAAATCTAAAGTGTTTAATGCATTTACAATTTCCTTACCTAAACCATTCCAATTAAAAATATATTCTACAAAAACAGCTCCGGCCAACATAGACGCAAACCATCCTGAAACTGCTGTTACTACTGGATTTAAAGCGTTTTTTAAAGCATGTGTTTTAATAATTTTGTAGGTTGTAAGGCCTTTTGCTTTTGCTGTTCTAATATAATCTTGATTTAAAACTTCTAATAAGGAATTTCGCATTAATTGAATAACTACTGCTAAAGGTCTTATTCCTAAAACAATAGCTGGTAAAACTAAGTTTTTCCATTGAATCGCTATTTTTTCACCAAAATCTCCAACTTCATATAAACTTCCTGTCATATTTAAATGCGTGTATTTATGCAAAACAAAACCAAAAAACCAGGCAAACAAAATAGCGGAGAAAAACGAAGGAACACTCATTCCTAAAGTACTCAAAACAGAAATAACTCGATCAAAAAAAGTGTCTTTATAAATGGCCGATAATATACCAAACAAAACTCCTAAAAAAATAGCAATTAAAATAGCTGACACTGCTAAAACCGCAGTATTCGGCAACGTTTCTGAAATTATTTCAGAAACATTTTTATCTGTTTTTTGAAACGACTTTCGTAAATAAGGATATTTTAAAACAAGTACGTAATTTTTAAAACCTACTATTTTTTGATACTTATATTTTGATGAACTTAAAAAAGTAAAATCTTTTGGATTTTTACTATGAATTGAAATTGGTGATAAATCATTTAAATAATAAAAATACTGCTTTGAAATTGGCTGATCAAATCCGTATTTTTTTCTAATGTTTTGTAATTGCGCGCTATCTTCCTGCTGATCCAACATCATTCTAGAAGGATCTCCAGGCAATACGTTAAATAAAAAGAAAATTACTGTAACCACTCCATATAAAGTAAGAAAAGCGTAGCCGATTTTATGTAAAATATAATTAACCAAAAAATTTAATTTGATTCACAAATATAACTTAAAGTATTAAAATTATTACTTTTGCGTAATTCTTTATTCAAACTTATGAACCGACAAGAACTAATTGACCAAATTCAACAAAAAAAATCATTTTTATGTATTGGCTTAGATGTTGATTTAGCAAAAATTCCAACTCATTTATTATCTGAAGAAGACCCAATATTTGAATTCAACAAACAAATTATTGATGCTACTCATCAATTAGCTGTTGCGTACAAACCTAATACTGCTTTTTATGAAGCCTACGGAATTAAAGGTTGGTTAGCTTTAGAAAAAACGATTAATTATATTAATGCTAAATATCCTGAAATATTTACAATTGCAGATGCTAAACGTGGAGATATTGGAAATACATCTAGCAGATACGCTAAAGCTTTTTTTGAAGATTTAAATTTCGATGCAATTACAGTTGCACCTTATATGGGAAAAGACTCTGTAGAACCTTTTTTAGATTTTGAAAATAAAAATACCATTTTATTAACTTTAACTTCTAATAAAGGAGGAATGGATTTTCAAACTTTAAAAACTCCTGAAAATGAATTATATAAATCAGTTTTAAAAACTTCATTAACTTGGAAAAATGCGGATAATTTAATGTTTGTTGTTGGAGCTACTAGACCTGAATATTTTAAAGAAATAAGAAAAATTGTACCAAATCATTTTTTATTAGTTCCTGGAATTGGCGCACAAGGAGGTGATTTACAAGGTGTTTGCAAGTTTGGATTAACTAAAGAATGTGGTTTATTAATAAACTCATCCAGAAGTATTATTTACGCTGGAAAAGAAAAAGATTTTGCTTTAAAAGCGCAACAAGAAGCATTAAAAATACAACAAGAAATGAAAACTATTTTAGGCTATTAATTATCTTGCAAAGCAAAAACACGTTTTAATATATCCGTAGTTCGTTCATTTACATTAGAGCGAATTTCTTTCTCTTCAACTTCTACCATAGTAAACACACCTTTTAAAGCCTGGTTTGTTACGTAATCCGTTAAATCTGGATTTACATCCTTAGTTAATGGAAGGTTATTGTATTTAGAAATTAAATTTGCCCAAATTACATCTGCTCCAACTTTTTTAAATGAAGCATTTATAATAGGATTAAATTTTTGATATAAAGCTAAGCTAGTTTTATTTTTTAAATAGGTAGTTGCTGCATTTTTATCCCCAAACAAAATAGCTTTAGCATCCGTAAAAGTCATACCTTTAATGGCATCTACAAAAATAGGAATAGCTTCTCCTACGGCATCTTCAGCTGCTCTATTAAGTACTTTTAACCCTTCGTCTGCAACTTTAGATAAACCAATTTTACGTAATGTATTATCCACTTTTTTTAATTCATCGGGCAGTAAAATTTTTACCATTTTGTTTTTAAAAAAACCATCTTTAACCGCTAACAAATTTACTTTTTTAGAAATTCCTTTCTGCAAAGCTTCTTTTAAACCGTTTGCTATTTGTGCATTTGAAATACCTCCATTTGGTAGTTGATTAACTACTTGTTGCAACTCTGAACAAGCTGACAATTGAAAAATTATAAGCACTAAAAATATTCTTTTCATCCTATTAAAATTTTGATTTTAGCTGATATAGCAATTTTTACTTTTTAAAACTATCGGTTTTTTTATCATATCCATACGGACAATGTCTGCAACCACTTTTACAACAATATCCTCTTTTTAAAAGGTATTTTTCTGTAAAAACCCGATAGCCTTCTTTACTTAAATAATAGTCTCCTTCTTCTAAAGGGATTGTTTTTTTAAATTGCATAATACAAAAATAAGAAAAAAGCATTCTAAATTTAGAATGCTTTTTTCTTATCACAATTTATATCTTTTTAATTTGCTGCTGGAGGATATTTAGCCATAACCTCAGCTACAAAATTTCTAATTCGTTCTTCTTTTTTAGCTACATTACCCGAAGTGTTTAATGCTCCACTTCCTATTCCTTGCCAAGCTAACTCTTTTTTTTGAGCATCAATTAAGTCAATAAATAAAGTTCCTTCAGTATATTTTGAAACTTGCATTCCAAAATCTGGTCCGTAATACCATGGACGCCAACCAAAATACATAGAGTTATTATATACATTTACTTTTTGACGAGATTTTGTAAAAATATTCACTAATAAATCTGGGTGATCTGATTTAGTTAATCCTTTAGCCTCTAGCTCATGTTCTATTGCTTTTAAAATTCTACGCTTATCTAAATCGGAAATTTTAACTTTATCAATACCTTTTTTGTAAAAAGCAAAAGTTTTATACTTCGCAAAATTAGTGTTGGTATCATAATCAGTTGTAACTCTAACTGAGCTACAAGAAGCCATTAAAAATAGAACAGCCACTGGAATTATTTTTATGAGTTTCATGGTAATGAATATTTAAATATTAAAACAACTTTCGCAAAATAGAATCGTCTACTAAATTTGGCAAGGTAACTTTCAATTCTGGATTATTATCCATTGCTCTTTTAATTGCGAATATTGACCCTTCATTTCTTGCCCAATTTCGTCTTGCAATTCCATTATTTACATCCCAAAAAAGCATACTTTTTAAACGCTTTTCTGCTTCCAAACTACCATCAAGAACCATACCAAAACCACCATTTATAACTTCTCCCCAGCCAACTCCTCCTCCATTATGGATGGATACCCAAGTCGCTCCTCTAAAACTATCTCCTATCACATTTTGGATAGCCATATCTGCTGTAAATTGCGAACCATCGTAAATATTTGAAGTTTCACGAAATGGAGAATCTGTTCCAGAAACATCATGATGATCTCTACCTAAAACAATCGGAGCTGTAATTTGTCCACTCTTTATAGCATCGTTAAATGCTTTAGCAATTTTCATTCTTCCTTCTGCATCCGCATATAAAATTCTTGCCTGTGAACCAACCACTAAGTTATTTTCTTGAGCACCTTTAATCCACCGAATATTATCCGCCATTTGCTGTTGAATTTCTATTGGAGAATTTTTCTTAATTTCTTCCAAAACTTCACAAGCAATAACATCTGTTTTTGCTAAATCGGAAGGATTTGCACTTGCACAAACCCAACGAAAAGGTCCAAAACCATAATCAAAACACATTGGTCCCATAATATCTTGCACGTAAGAATGGTATTTAAAATCTTTACCATTTTCTGCAAAAATATCTGCTCCAGCTCTACTTGATTCTAATAAAAAAGCATTGCCATAATCAAAAAAGTAAGTTCCTTTTGCTGTGTGTTTATTAATTGCTTTTACTTGGCGTCTTAAACTTTCCTGAACTTTATCTTTAAATAATTCTGGATTATTTGCCATAATTTCATTGGCTTCTTCAAAAGAAATTCCAACTGGATAATAACCTCCCGCCCAAGGATTATGTAACGAAGTTTGATCAGATCCTAAATCTATATAAATATTTTCTTCATCAAATTTTTCCCAAACTTCTACTATATTTCCTTGATAGGCTATAGAAACTATTTCTTTATTTTGTTTTGCTTGCTTAACTCTTATTACTAATTCATCTAAATCTGTATAAACCTCATCAACCCAATGCTGAGAATGTCTCGTATAAACCGCTTTAGGATTTACCTCTGCACAAACGGTAATACAACCCGCAATATTTCCAGCTTTTGGTTGTGCTCCACTCATACCGCCTAATCCTGAAGTTACAAACAATTTCCCCGCTAAATCTTCACCATTTTTTGCAATTTTTCGTCCAGCATTTAAAACGGTAATTGTTGTTCCATGCACAATTCCTTGTGGTCCAATGTACATATAACTTCCTGCTGTCATTTGTCCATATTGGGTAACACCCAAAGCGTTGTATTTTTCCCAATCATCTTGTTTGCTATAATTAGGAATCATCATTCCATTAGTAACTACTACTCTTGGAGCATTTTTATGCGAAGGAAATAAACCCATTGGATGCCCAGAATACATAACCAATGTTTGTTGTTCTGTCATTTCACTTAAATACTGCAGAGTTAATAAATATTGTGCCCAATTTTGAAAAACAGCTCCGTTACCACCATAAGTTATCAACTCATGTGGATGTTGAGCCACCAATTCATTTAAATTGTTTTGAATCATGTGCATAATTGCCTTTGCCTGTTCACATTCTCCTGGGTATTCATCAATTGGACGTGCATACATTTTATATGATGGGCGAAATCGATACATATAAATTCTACCATTAGTTTTTAACTCTTCGGCAAATTCTTTTGCTAGAATTTTATGATGTTTTTTATCAAAATAACGCAATGCATTTGCAATTGCTAATTGCTTTTCTTCATTACTTAGTATTTCTTTCCTTTTAGGCGCATGATTTATTTCTTCTTGATATTTTTTAATTTCTGGTAATTCCGCAGGAATACCTTGTTTTATTTCTTCTTTAAATGTCATTCCAAAAAATTTAATTACAAAACAATCCGAATTATTATAAATGTATAAATTGCTATTTAAGTTACAAATATACTAGAATTTAGCTGCTTATTTATATTAAAAAACTTTAATAAATCCATCAAGTTTTCAAATCAACTGAAAATAATTATTTAAAAATATTTAGTATACATTCATTTTTAATGAAATATTTTTAACAAAATATACTATTTTAATTGTTTTCAACAATAAACTCATCCAAACTCTAAAAATTATCCATATCTAAATAGCAAAACACTTATTATTTTTGGTTAAATTGCAAGCCTAGAAATTTAGCAAAACTCATGGAAAAAATAGCAGCCTATAAACCAAAAAATAAAATACGAATTGTAACAGCCGCATCGCTTTTTGATGGCCATGATGCAGCTATAAATATAATGCGTAGAATTATTCAAGCTACAGGTGTTGAAGTTATTCATTTAGGACATGATAGAAGTGTTGAAGAAGTAGTTAATTGTGCTATTCAAGAAGACGCAAATGCAATTGCAATGACCTCGTACCAAGGAGGACATAATGAGTATTTTAAATACATGTTTGATTTATTGCAAGAAAAAGGAGCTACACAAATAAAAATATTTGGCGGTGGCGGTGGCGTTATTCTACCTGAAGAAATTAATGATTTAATGGCGTACGGAATTACTAGAATTTATTCTCCAGATGATGGCAGAAAAATGGGATTACAAGGAATGATAAATGATATGATTGAAAAATCTGATTTCCCAACAGGTAATTCTATTAATTTTAAATCAGAAGTTTTAGCCAAAAAAAATTACATTGAAATTGCTCAAGCAATATCCGCTGCTGAAAATTTTACATTAAAACATAAAGATTTTATTTCTGAAATTAAAACAAAATCTGCAAATATTACCACTCCTGTATTAGGAATTACTGGAACTGGAGGCTCAGGAAAATCATCCACAGTTGATGAAATTGTTCGTAGATTTTTAGTTGATTTCCCTGAAAAAACTTTAGGTATTATTTCAGTAGATCCTTCAAAACGTAAAACTGGAGGAGCTCTATTAGGAGATAGAATTAGAATGAATGCTATAAACAATAACCGTGTTTTTATGCGTTCATTAGCTACTAGAGAATCTAATGTTGCTTTATCAAAACACGTTAGTGATGCTATTGATATTCTAAAAGTTGCAGGATACGATTTAATTTTATTGGAAACTTCTGGTATTGGACAAAGTGATACGGAAATATTAGATCATTCTGATGTTTCATTATACGTAATGACTCCTGAATATGGAGCAGCTACGCAATTGGAAAAAATTGACATGATCGATTTTGCTGATATTATAGCTTTAAATAAATTTGACAAACGAGGTGCTTTAGATGCTTTAAGAGATGTAAAAAAACAATACCAACGTAACCATAACTTATGGGAGGAAAATGTGGAAAACATGCCTGTTTATGGTACAATTGCCTCTCAATTTAATGATCCTGGAACCAATGAATTATATCAGGTTTTAATAAAAAAGTTAAACGAGAAAACTGCTGCAAATTTTGAAAACATTATTCATACAATACCTAAAATTAGCGAAAAACAATTTATAATTCCATCCAATAGAACTCGTTATTTATCTGAAATAACGGAAAACAATAGAAATTATAGTAAGACAGCCATTCAGCAAAAAGAAATTGCTCAAAAACTATATGGAATTTATAAAACTATTGAAGCTATTACAAATGTTAAATTAAGCCTGTCGGAGTTTGGTTTAGAGGAAGAAATTCTGAAACAAGTTCAAAATGATGAAAATAAAGAGTTTTTAGCTTTATTATTTAAAGAATTTGCCAAAATAAAAATGGATTTAAACCCATATAACTGGCAACAAATTTTAAATTGGGAAACAAAAAAACAAACGTATAAAAATGATATATATTCCTTTAAAGTTAGAGGAAAAGAAATAAATATAAAAACACATTCCGAATCATTATCTCACTTACAAATTCCAAAAATATCCTTACCAAAATATGAAGCTTGGGGAGATATTTTATGGTGGACTTTAGAAGAAAATGTACCAGGTGAATTTCCGTATACAGCAGGAATTTATCCTTTTAAACGAACTGGCGAAGATCCAACTAGAATGTTTGCGGGTGAAGGTGGTCCAGAACGAACAAATAGACGATTTCATTACGTAAGTTTAGGAATGCCAGCTAAACGATTATCTACAGCTTTTGATTCCGTAACTCTATACGGAAACGACCCTGATTTAAGACCTGATATTTACGGAAAAATTGGTAATGCAGGTGTTTCAATTTGTTGTTTAGATGATGCTAAAAAATTATACTCAGGATTTGAATTAACAAATCCTATGACTTCCGTTTCTATGACTATTAATGGTCCTGCACCTATGATGCTTGGCTTTTTTATGAATGCAGCTATTGATCAAGAGTGTGAAAAATATATCATTAAACATAATTTAGAAGAAGAAACCGAAGCTAAAATTAAAGCAATTTATAAAAATAAAAATGTAGAAAGACCTAAATATCAAGGAAAACTTCCAGAAGGAAATAATGGTTTAGGATTACTTTTATTAGGAGTTACAGGAGATGAAGTATTACCAAACGACATTTATCAAAAAATTAAGTACGAAACCATTGCTAAAGTTAGAGGAACGGTTCAGGCAGATATTTTAAAAGAAGATCAGGCACAAAATACCTGCATATTTTCTACAGAATTTGCATTGCGATTAATGGGAGATGTACAAGAATATTTTATAACAAATAAGGTTAGAAATTTCTATTCCGTTTCTATTTCTGGTTATCATATTGCAGAAGCCGGTGCAAACCCAATTTCACAATTGGCATTTACTCTAGCAAATGGTTTTACTTATGTAGAGTATTATTTATCCAGAGGAATGGACATTAATAAATTTGGGCCAAACTTATCTTTTTTCTTTTCTAATGGAATTGATCCTGAATATGCTGTAATTGGAAGAGTAGCCCGAAAAATTTGGGCAAAAGCTATGAAAAATAAATATGGAGCCAATCCAAGAGCTCAAATGTTGAAATATCATATACAAACTTCAGGCAGAAGTTTACATGCGCAAGAAATTGATTTTAATGATATTCGTACAACGCTACAAGCGCTTTATGCAATTTATGATAACTGTAATAGTTTACACACTAACGCTTATGATGAAGCCATAACTACGCCAACCGAAGAAAGTGTTAGACGAGCGATGGCAATTCAATTAATTATTAATAAAGAATTAGGGTTAGCTAAAAATGAGAACCCTATTCAAGGAGCGTTTATTATTGAAGAATTAACCGATTTAGTAGAAGAAGCTATTTATATTGAATTTGATAGAATTACAGAACGAGGTGGAGTTTTAGGAGCTATGGAAACCATGTATCAACGAAGTAAAATACAAGAAGAAAGTTTGTATTACGAAACGTTAAAACATACAGGAGAATTCCCTATAATTGGAGTAAATACATTTTTAAGTAGTAAAGGCTCACCAACTATTTTACCTCAAGAAGTAATTAGAGCAACCGAAAAAGAAAAACAATATCAAATTTCTGTTGTTAAAAACTTAAATTCTGGAAATGAAAGTTTAGTAGCTGAACAACTTGAATTGTTAAAAAACAAGGCAATTAATAACGAAAATATTTTTGAGCAATTAATGGAAGCTTGTAAAGTTTGTTCTATTGGTCAAATTACAGAAGCATTATTTAAAGTGGGAGGACAATATCGTAGAAATATGTAAAGTCGTTACAATAACGATTTTACATAATTTTTATGAATTTTTCGAAGGTGTTTTAATTCATCTCTAAGTAATTGAACAAAATCTTTTCCTTGAATTTTGGCATTTTCTAAGGTTACGCAATCTTGGTAAATTCTATCAATAAAATACCTAAGGGATATGGCCAATTTTAGTTTTGAGCTCTTACTATTTTGTGTTTCAACTTCCGCAATTTTTGGTACTAACCTATACGCATTCATCACTAAATTATCTGCATAGTTATCTGTTTTTGAACCAGATCTATACATAAAAATCATGTCTTTATCATCTGTAATATAAGAAGCAACACGACGTGCTAATTCAAAAACTGCTAATGATTTTTGATAAAGAACCAATTTTCCTAAATCTTGTGAATACGTTTTCATTCCTTTATTATAAATTATTTATAAAATTAGTTAGTATTATCTATCTTTTAATTTAAATATTAAACTAATATTGTTAAATTACTTTATTATTTATACTTTTATAAAATAAAAATTTAATTATGAAATTAGACGATATAAATTGGAATATTCTACATTGCTTGCAGCAAAATGCTCGTCAAACAAACACTCAAATTGCTCGAAAAATTGGAATATCATCTCCTGCAGTAGCAGAAAGAATTCATAAATTAGAAGATTTAGGAATTATTGAAGGTTATTATGCAAAAGTATCCTATTTTGAAACAGAACATCAATTAAAAGCTATTATAACTCTTAGAGTATTTATGGGCCGTTTAAAACCTTTTATGGAAAAAGTTAAAGAATTTAATGAAGTTATAAATTGTTACAGAATTACCGGAAACGAAAATATTTTTATGGAAGTTGTTCTAAAAAATCAAAAGCATTTACAACAATTAATTGACAGCCTAATTAATTACGGTGAAACAACTACTCATATTGTGTTATCAAATATTGTTGAAAATAATCCTATAATTAAAGGTGTACATTTATAGTTTTTCGCTTTTCTAATTATTTAACTAACCATATTAAAAATTGCTGCACCATATATAGCAAAACGAACAAAACGTAAGGTGCCAAATATTAAAACTCCTTTAAGTGGATATTTAATCATACCTGCTGCCAGACAAGTTATTGAAAATGGAATTGGAAGTAATGCTCCAACCACAATTAAAAATCCACCCCACTTACTAGTATTTTTTAAATGCTTATACATTTTATCTTCAAAATACTTTTTTACAACTCTTACTTTTAGCACAGCTTTTCCAATAAAATACGAAAGTGCTCCTCCTATGTAAGAGAGCGTTGCCAATAAAGCTAAATTAAATATTGGGTTGGCTGTTTTTTTAGACCAAGCAATAAAAATTTCTGGCGGAATTAAACCTAAAATTGTTTCTGATAAAAAAAATATAAATAAAATAGCTATAGTCGAAAAAGTGGTAGTAATTATTTCCAACCCATCATTAATGTTATAAATATAATTGTTAAAAATAATTAAACTTATAATCAAAAAAATTATAGGAGGAATTGCTTTTTTTGTGCTGCTAAATATAAACTTATAAAAACCTGTATAAGAATAATATTGATGAAGCAGCCTTATTTTTGATTTTTTTTGACTTTTTATTTGGGTCATGCGTTATTTATAACTATTCTAAATTATTTATTCTAAAGGGTAAAAATAATTATTTTTTAGAATTAAAAACTATCATAACCCTTTAATTTATTGTTATTTAGAAAATTTTAACATAAATCGTCATAATTTGAATAACCTAATTATCTTCGTCAATAATTGTTAAAGCTAACCGTATTTTAAAATATTCCAATTCAGAATTAAAATATTCATAATATGGTTTTAAAGCTGGTGGATTTTTGAGTTTATCCTTTGCTTTTCTAACTTTTTCAACTTCTTTTTTAGAAACAAATTCATAAATAGCTACATCTTTTCCATCTGTATATGCTTTTGCTAAATGTGAAAAAATTGTGGCGGATTTTAAATTTCGTCTTTCTGCAATTTCATCAATCGATAAACCCTGTTTGTATAAATCATAAGATACATTTTCCGTTTTGTTCTTTTTACGTTTTTCATTTTTCTCGTTTAAAAATGAAACAATAACTTCAATAAAATCTTCGCCATATACTTCCATTTTTCTTTGCCCAACTCCGCTAACTTCTAAAAAATCTGCTTCACACATTGGCCTAGCTCTTTCCATCTCTTTTAGTGTAGCATCACTAAAAACCAAGTAAGCAGGAATATTTTCATCTAAAGAAATTTGATGACGTAATTTACGCAATCGTTCAAATAAACTATCCTTTTTAGATTTTTTAGGTTTTACTTCTTTTTTACTTTCCACCAACTCATTTATTGCTATCGGACGGGTTAAATTGACTTGTGCATTTTTAAATAATACTTTTTTTGAAAAACTGGTTAGTTGTAAAGCATTATTTTTATGAAATGCTATTTCGCAAAACCCTTGATTAATAAGTTGAATAATATATTGTTGCCAATCTCTCCAAGAAATTTCTTTACCAATACCGTGCGATTTTAACTTATCGTACTTTTTATCTAAAATAGTCGCATTATTAGCTCCTCTTAAAACATCTATCACAGTCCCAATAGCTTCCGTTTCATTTAATCTGGTAATAACTGAAAGTACTTTTTGCGCAATAATAGTTCCATTAAAAATTTGAGGTGGATTTTTACAAACATCACAATTTCCACAATTATCAGAAAGCAACTCTCCAAAATAACTTAGTAATATTTTCCTTCGGCAAGTAGTAGCTTCCGAAAACTGTTTCATACGGTCCAATTTAGCAATCTGAACCTTTTCATTACTTGCTCCAGACATAAATTTTCTAAGCTGGATAACATCCGAATAACTATGAAACAATAAAGCATTTGCTTTCATTCCATCACGTCCACAACGTCCTATTTCTTGGTAATAACCTTCTATGTTTTTAGGCATATTATAATGAATTACCCAACGAACATTAGATTTGTCTATTCCCATACCAAATGCAATGGTTGCACAAACCACTTGGGTTTTATCATATAAAAAATCTTCTTGATTTTTTGTTCGTTCTACAAAATTTAAACCTGCATGATATGCTACCGAATTTATTCCATTTTGACTCAATTTAGACGCTAACTGTTCGGTAGTTTTACGACTTAAACAATAAATTATCCCTGCTTCATTTGGTCTTTCATCAATAAATTTAATTATTTGCGAAACCCTGTCATTTGCTGGTCTAACTTCTAATTCAATGTTTTTTCTATCAAAAGAAGCTATAAACTGAGTTGCTTTTGGAATATTTAATTGCTGAATAATATCTTGCCTTGTTGCTTTATCGGCAGTTGCAGTTAATGCAATTATTGGAGTATTTGGTAACTTGTTTTTTAAAAATCCGAGTTGTTGATAGGAAGGTCGAAAATCGTGTCCCCAAGATGAAATACAATGAGCTTCATCAATAGCTACACAGCTAATAAATTCTTCGGTTAAAATATTACCTAATAAAGATAAACTTTCAGGAGCAACATATAACAGTTTTATTTTTTTTTGAATTACCTTCTCAAAAATAGTACTATGCTCTTCACTTTCTTGGCTACTATTAAAAAAATCTGCTGGAATACCATTTGCATTTAAACCATCAACTTGGTCTTTCATTAATGCTATTAGTGGAGAGATTACCAAAGTTAATCCTCCAAAAAGGATAGCAGGCAATTGAAAACAAATAGATTTACCTCCACCAGTTGGCATAATAACTAAATTATCCTTTTTAGAAAGTACTGCTTCTATAATTTCTTGTTGCTGATGTCTAAAGTCATCGTACCCAAAATATTTTTTTAATGTTGGAAGTAATTTTTTTTGAGTTTCTTTTAATAGCATTAGAGTATTTTTCACAAAAATAAAAAACCGTTCCGCAATTGGAACGGTTTTAACATTCTATTTTGAAAATTAAAAATATTTTATTTAGTATAAGCGTCATCATGAACATAAGCAACAGCTCTACCAGAAGGATCGTTCATATTTTTAAAACTTTCGTCCCATTCTAAAGCTATTTTTGTACTACAAGCTACTGAGGGTTCTTGAGGAACACTTTCTGCTGCCGTATCTGATGGAAAATGCGTAGCGAAAATAGATCGATAATAATATTCTTCTTTACTTGTTGGTGTTTGAATTGGAAATTTAAATTTAGCATTTTCTAGTTGTTCGTTTGATACTTCTACTTCTACTATTTCTTTCAAAGTATCAATCCAGCTATACCCAACACCATCTGAAAACTGTTCTTTTTGACGCCAAGCAACACTTTCAGGTAAGTATTTTTCAAAAGCTTTACGTATTACCCATTTTTCCATACGTTCTCCATTAATCATTTTATCTTGTGGATTTATACGCATAGCTACATCCATAAATTCTTTATCTAAAAACGGCACACGTCCTTCAATTCCCCAAGCAGCTAAACTTTTGTTAGCGCGTAAGCAATCGTACATATGTAATTTACTTAATTTTCTAACCGTTTCTTTATGAAATTCTTCTGCACTTGGTGCTTTATGAAAATACAAATAACCTCCAAAAAGCTCATCAGCTCCTTCTCCTGATAATACCATTTTTACTCCCATAGATTTAATAACACGAGCCATTAAATACATTGGTGTAGAAGCTCTAATTGTTGTAATATCATAGGTTTCTAAATTATAAATTACATCACGAATAGCATCTAAACCTTCCTGAATGGTAAACTTAATTTCATGATGTACCGTTCCAATATGATCTGCTACTAATTGTGCCGCGGCTAAATCTGGCGAACCTTCTAAACCAACAGAAAAAGAATGTAATTGTGGCCACCAAGCTGCTTGTGTATCGTCAGATTCTATTCTTTTTTCTGCATATTTTTTAGCAATTGCGGAAGTTACAGAAGAATCTAAACCTCCTGATAATAAAACTCCATAAGGAACATCTGACATTAATTGACGGTGAACAGCAGCTTCTAAAGCGTCATGTAATTCGTCAATACTAGTTTGATTTTCTTTTACCGCTTCAAACTCCATCCAATCTCTATCATACCATTTAGTTAATACGCCGTCTTTACTTGACAAATAATGTCCTGGAGGAAACAATTCAATTTTTCTACAAACACCTTCTAAGGCTTTTAATTCTGAAGCTACATAAAATGTACCATGCTCATCCCAGCCCATATACAAAGGAATAATTCCCATATGATCACGTGCTATAAAGTACTCGTCTTTTTCTACATCATATAAAGCAAAACCAAAAATTCCGTTTAGTTCATCAATAAAACTAGTCCCTTTTTCTTGGTATAATGCTAAAATAACTTCACAATCCGATTCGGTTTGAAAATGATATTTTCCTTCAAATTGTTTTCGTAATGCTTTATGATTATAAATTTCGCCATTAGCCGCTAAAACTAAATTTTTATCTTCACTAAATAATGGTTGTTTTCCAGAAGCTGGATCTACAATAGCTAAACGCTCATGAGCTAAAACAGCTTTATCATTAGCAAATATTCCGCTCCAATCTGGGCCACGATGACGTACTTTTTTAGACATTTCTAATAACTGAGGACGCAACACTTCTGCTTTTTCTTTTAAATCAAATGCACATACAATACCACACATAACTTTTATATTTGTTGTTAATTACTATGCAAATGTGGGTTATTAGTTTCTATTTAAAAACTATATTTTATATTTTAATTACTATTTAAAACTTTATTTCTCAATTTTAAAATAATATGAAAGTAAACTATACATGTTTTATAAAATAAATTACTATCTGAAATATTTACAAATTATATCCAATAGAAAACAATATAATTCTAGGTAATATATACGTTTTAGAATCTGAAATTATATAAGAAGAAAAACTATTTTGTTGCTTAAATTGAACATTAAATAAATTCTGAGATTTTATTTTAAAGCTCCAAGCACTATCTTCTTTTTTGTAGGATAATGTTGCGTTTGCTATTTGATATGTGTTGTTTTGATGGTAGGTTTTGTTAACATATTTATAATTTGTATAATCCATAGAAAAAATAAATCCTTTTAAAAAACTATAATCTATATTTAAAAAAGGTTCAGTTGTTACAAATTTTGAAGTTTGATTACTAGAAGTATAATTTCCAAAACTTTGCTTAAAACCAAATTCAATTGTTGGAAAATTATCAAATAATGTTTTTGTGGAAGCCTCGTACAGCCAAGTTTTATTTTTATTAGTTACCAAAGAATTATTGATGTTTTGCACATAGGTTGCTAAACTTAAACTTCCACTTAAATGGTATTTAAATTGTTTTATTTTCTTACTAATATCTGTGTTAAAATTCCAATTTTCAGAAGGATTTGTAATTAATACCGGAGAAATATATTGATTTACGTCTTGAAACTGAACTACATTTTGAACTCCTTTAATTTTTTTAATGTAACTAATTCCGCTAAAAAGCATTAAACCTCTGTACAAACTAAATCGGCTAAAATAAATTCGTGCAGAATGATACAATCCATTTTCTAATTGTTCATTTCCTTTAAAAACAGAATTATACGATTGTAAGTAAAATCGATTTGCTAATTTAGAAACATCTGAAAAAGAAGCTTTTAAATCGTAATTAATTCTTAAATATTTTGATTTTGTAAATTCAATTTTAGCTAAAAAGCTAGGTAATAGCACTAATTTAGACTTGCTAAATTTATCTAATTGTTGAACCTTCCAATTATAATTATGCAAAAACAATCCTTGTTTAAAAGTAAAAATACCTGTTTTAAATTTATATTCAACACCAAAAAACAAATCATTTAAATTAAACATAACATCATTCCCAAAATTATTAGCACTAAAATTATTTTCAGAACCATTGTCTAAAAATTGTAAATCATTGGTATAAAACTGTTCCTCTAAAAAATTAGCGCCAATTGTAGTATAAATATGATGATTATTATTTAGCACCCAATAATGTTTAAAAAGAGAGTTAATACTATTTGTTTTTACTTCTTTTTGCTGATTTAATTTATAATTATTTGAAGATATTAAAGGAATTAATCCTTGTAAAATAGGCTGATTAGTTTCCCAAAATGTAGTTGGGCTATTTTTATCAAAAGTATAATCTGTAGCAAATGAAAAGGTATGTTTGTTGGATAGTTTTTTATGCCATTCCACCACTTGATTTAAATGCGTAGTAGTTGCTTTTTTTTGCGTATTAATAGTAGTATTTACACTATTTACAGCAGATAAAATAGTATTATAATTTTGATTATTTGCTCTTTTTAGTTGCGTTTTAAAATACCATTGTTCCTTTGTATTAGGAGCATATTCAATATTTAGTTTTACAATGCCTAAAATATTTCGAGCATTTAAATTGTTGTCTTTTTCTTCATTAAATGCTGCGTATTGATTGTAAGATTGCGTAAAGCTATTTGTGTTTGTATGCGAAAAAATAGCAAATCCTGAAACTTCTAATTTTTTAGAAGTATTTTTGGTAATATTTAATGCTCCAAATCTATTTTGGCTACTTACCAAATCTTGTGTTTCTAAAAATTGTGAAAAATCGCTTCCTGAAACATTATATATAGAGGTATTACCTTTTAAAATAGCACTTACACCACCTTGAAAATTAAAATAATCGTTAAACGTAAAAGATTTTTCTCCTATATTATTTAAGTTTCCAATAAAATTCACATTGGTTTTAGGGCTATAATAGAAAAGATTACTACTAGTTTTATAAAAATTTTGATTTCCTTTTCCTGCTTCAATATCTCCAAAAACAAACTGTTTTTTATCTTCTTTTAGTTGGATATTCATTGCCATTTCATTAGTATCCGTTAAATTTTTTAAAAAAGCTACTTCGCTATAATTATCTATAACTTGTACTTTATCTACTGCATCTGCAGGAATATTTTCTACTGCTAATTTTGTATTACCTCCAAAAAACTTTTTACCTTCCACCAACATTTTAGTTACTTTTTTACCTTGTACCGTTACTCCTCCATTTTTATCTACTTCTACACCTGGTAATTTTTTTAAAACGTTTTTTAACTTGCGTTCATCACCAGTTACAAATTTTTTGGTATTGTAAATTATGGTATCCTCTTTAACCGTAACGGGCAATTCTATAGTTACTTCTTTTAATTGGTTTGGAGCTTCTGAAAGGTTAAAATTTTTAATAACATTTGTTGTTGCAGTAAATTTAAAATTTGCTGTTTTATAGCCTAAATAACTAACTGAAATAATATACATTTCATTTTTAGTTAGTTCTAACCTGTAATTCCCAACCTCATCTGTTATGGCAAATTTTAGATTTCTGGCTGTATCTACTGGCTTGGCAATTACATTGGCATACGCTAAGGAATTTTGCAAACTATCTTTTACAACCCCTTTTATTTCAATAGTTTGAGAAAAAGAAAGTACACTTACAAAAACACAAAAAACAATAGCAATTTTTTTCTTTGTCATAAAATTAAAACCCTTTAAACATTTTATTAAAATTTTTATAATATTCTTCTTGAGTTATTAATTTTGTTTTCATTTTGTTTTTTAAAATCCTTTTTTTAAACTTTCCATAGCTTTTTTGCCTATTTTTCTAAATTCTTCCTCTGTAACCTTTTTACCTTGTGTTGGTTTTTTAATAATCACTCTATTTTTAGGGTTCAGTTCTATTTTAATTACATAATATCTATAATTATACATTGATAATTCCATAATGAGTCCTGGAAGTCCATTATAGCCTACTGGACCATAAGGAATTGCTATTTCTGGAGTATACCAAGCAGTAATAAGCTTCTTAACATACCCTTTTCTTCCTTTATACATTTTAGTTGTAGTAGCTTTATAGCAAGTGTATTCTCCAATCTTTTTTGTTTTATTGATTAAATTCCAATGTATTGGCATTCCCTCAATTAAAAATTTTTCTCCATAGGCATCAACTTGCCTTAAGGTTTCATTATTATTTTGATTTGAATAATAAATACTACTACCTTCAGGACCAATAGCAATCTTAAAAAATCTATTTGTTTCTAATTCCAAAAAACCATCTACCTTAAAAAGACTTTCAAAATTGTTAAACTTCATAGAAAATTGAATTGATTTTAAAAGTGTTTTTGTGTTCTGATCTATCATTAAAAGAGTATTAGAATATTTTGATTGATTTTCATTTTTCTTTATAAAATTTTTACTTTCTGAAAGGAATTTTGTAATCTCTTTTTGATAAACAATTACTCCATTTAAATTTTGAGCAACTGCAATGTTTGTAAATAATATTAAGGTTAAAAGTATTTTTATTTTTTTCATAAAACTTAATTTAAAAATTATTAATATTCCTTAATTATTCCTAAACGTCTAGTAACAATTAAGGAATATTTTTTATTTAGCATTTAATTTATGAACAAAAATTAGAATAATAAACTTCTGTCCAATAATATGCATCTCCTCCGGCTAACCCTGCCATTTCATCTCCATATTTAAATGCCGCTTCCATACAAGTCATGGGATATCTTTCAACACCATCCATTTTACTAGAATTACTATTACTATTATTTGTATAATTTTTTGCATTAGTAAAACTTACCGTTGCAAAAACAAATACTATTCCTAAAATTATTTTTTTACTCACGTTTTTTACATTTATAATTTTGTGTTCGTGATTTTTATTTAAAAAATTCATTTTAATAAAATTTAAATTAGTTATTTGGGATTATCTCCCATTATTATTTTGTAAATCCTGCGAGGAGCATTACTTTTGCAACACTTTCCTCTGTTTGTTATATTAGCTATGTCATAGTTAGTGGTTTTAGGTTAAACATTTTATTTGCGTATGGTGTTCTTAAAATTTTACAAACAGAGGATTTTTATTTCTTCTGTATTCTTATACATACCCATGTAAATAAGTAGGTAGTTCCTACTTTTTACAGATATGACATTTATTAAAAAGATTTTAATGAAATTAATAGCAATTATTTCTTTCAATTTTGCAATTTTTTAGGGTTTAAATCTTTTTCAGGCTAAATGTAAAAAAAAAAAAAAAGACTTGGCAAAATCTAACACACTTTATTCGCTATATTTTAAAAGTTTACGGTTTTACCGTAATTAAAATTATGCATAAACCCGTTATATATTATAAATTATTATTTTAAACGCAACGTCAGATCGAGTGATTTTTGATAAAAAATTGTATCGAGAACTACACTTTATCATAAAATTTCTATTCTCGATACTAATTTCAACCTTCATAGAGGTTGAAATTCACTCGAATTGACGAAATTTATAATAATGCACGACTGGTTGAATAATAAATATTATTTGTAGATTTACAACCTTACAAACTAATCTTTACATGAAAAACTACCCTTTTAAAGCTCTAATTATTCTATTGCTTACTTTTTCAATAATTAGCTGCTCAAAATCAAAAAATCAAAAGGAGAATAATAATTACGTACAACAACATTATAACAAAACCGAGACCACCATTACTATGCGCGATGGTGTAAAACTGTTTACCGTAATTTATGCTCCAAAAGAAACAAGCAAAAAATACCCAATTATTATGCAACGTACTCCATACAGTTGCAGACCTTATGGAGAAACTAAATACCGAAGAAGTATTGGACCAAATTCCGTTTTAATGAAAGAAGGAAATATTATTGTTTATCAAGACGTTCGCGGAAGATGGATGAGTGAAGGAACTTATGTTAATATGCGCCCGTATATTCCAAACAAAAAAGACAGTACAGATATTGATGAAAGTTCAGACACGTATGATACTATTGATTGGCTCGTAAAAAACGTACCAAACAACAACGGTAACGTTGGTACTTGGGGAATTTCGTACCCAGGTTTTTATGCTACTTGTTCTACAATTGATGCACATCCTGCGTTAAAAGCTTCATCACCACAAGCTTGTATTGGCGATTTCTTTTTTGATGATTTTCATCACAATGGAGCTTATTTGTTAAGTTATTTTAGAGCAACTTCTTTATTTGGAACTCCAAAAGATAAACCAACAGATACCGCTTGGTATAAAATACCTACTTTAAATACTAAAGATCAATATCAGTTTTTTTTAGATGCTGGTCCGTTGAGTAATTTAGATTCGTATTTTCAATATGAAAAATTAGATGAACCATCACTATCTAATAAAAATAAGGTAGGTGATTACTTCTGGGAAGAATTAAAAGAACATCCTAATTACGATGAAGACTGGCAAAAAAAAGCAATTATTCCTCATTTAAAAAACATCAAATCTCATGTGGCAACTATGGTTGTTGGTGGAGAGTTTGATGCGGAAGATTTATACGGAGCATTAGAAACTTATAAAACTATTGAAAAAAACAATCCTAAAAATTACAACACTTTAGTTTTTGGACCTTGGAGTCACGGACAATGGGCTCGTAGTAGCGTTAAAAATAGTATTGGTAATTTTTATTTTGGAGATTCTATATCCATTAATTTTCAAAAAAATATAGAAGCTAAATTTTTCAACCACTTTTTAAAAGAAGATGGTTCTAAAAATTCAGGATTACCCGAAGCTTATGTGTATGATACTGGTAAAAAAGAATGGAATTCATACAAAACTTGGCCTCCAAAAAACAGTATTAAAACAACGTATTATTTAGCAGACAACCAAGAATTAACCACTACAAAACCAAAAGAAAAAGGGATAGCTTTTATTAGCAATATTAAAAAACCTGTTCCTTATTCTGAAGATATTAAAACTGTTTTTACGCCAAGAAAATATATGACGGATGATCAACGATTTGCGGCGAGAAGAAGTGATGTTTTAGTTTTTGAAACCCCGGTTTTAGAAAACGACTTAAAATTAGTTGGAAATATTTTGGCAAAATTAAAAGTTGCCACAACCGGTACAGATGCCGATTGGATTGTAAAAGTAATTGATGTATTTCCTGCAGACGCAAAAGATCAAAAAGGAATGCAAGATCATTTAAAAATGAGTAATTACTATTTAATGGTACGAAGCGAAGTTATGCGTGGAAAATTCAGAAATAGTTTTTCAAACCCTGAAGCCTTTACACCTAATAAAAAAACAGAGGTTAATTTTAACTTACAAGACGTTAATCATACTTTTAAAAAAGGACATAAATTACAAATACAAGTACAAAGCTCATGGTTTCCTTTAATAGATTTAAATCCACAAACTTTTGTTCCTAATATTTTTAAAGCTAAAAAAGAAGATTTTAAAACACAAACACATACGGTTTTTACTTCTTCAAGTATTGAGTTTAACATTCTTCCTTAAACAAAAAAAGCAGTTGAAAATTCAACTGCTTTTTTTTAATAATTAATTATTTTAAATTTATTCAAAATCAAGATGCTTTAGTGTAAGAAATCTTCCATTATCCGCTACTTCTTTTGAAAACTCAAGAATAGTTTTATCTCTAAATTTTCCTAAAATATTTCGCTTAAATGGTTCTACTATAAAATGAACTGGACAAGGGTTTTCACCATCGCATTCATTTAATCCTAAAAAGCACTCGTTTAATTTATTCAGCCCATCAATGTTTTCAATAATATCACAAACTGATTTTTCTCCATTTTTTTTAGTGATATAAAAACCTCCATTTGGTCCTTTAACAGACGAAATTATTTTAGCATGAACTAGTTGTTGAAATAACTTTGCTAAAAACGGACTTGGCACATCTATTTCCTCAGCTATTTTTTTAACACTCATTTTTTTTTCTTTACTTGAATGTTCTGCCAAATATAGTGTGGATAGAATGGCGTATTTACTAGCTCTTGATAACATATAATTTTATTTAACAGTTTGTGTTCGTAGCAAATCTACTAAATTAAGATTAAACGATATTATATTTTTTTGAACTTAACCGTAAAGTGCCTCATTATAGGTGCTTCATCAATAATTTCAAACCCTGATTTTGCTTCTTTTCTACTATCATAAATTTTTTCTAAAACCGCCGCTATATAATCCATATGATTATACGTATAAGTTCTTCTTGGAATTGCTAAACGTACCAATTCTAATTCAGGATATCTGTTTTCACGAGTTACAGGATCTCTATCTGCCAAAACAGTTCCTATTTCTACTCCTCTAATACCACCAACTACATAAATTTCAATTGCCAATGCTTGTGCTCTGTATTCTTCTCTAGGAATAGTAGGTACAAATTTATTAGCGTCTAAAAATATTGCATGACCTCCTATTGGCTGTTGAACAGGCACACCATATTCTACTAATTTTTTACCTAAATAAGCAACTTGTTCAACTCTACTTTCTAAATAGTCAAATTCGGTAGCTTCGTCTAATCCTTGAGCTAAAGCTCCCATATCACGCCCGTTCATACCTCCATACGTAATAAAACCTTCATACATAATAGTATATACTGTGGCTTTTTTAAATATTTCTTCACTATTTAAAGCAATAAAGCCTCCCATATTTACTAATCCATCTTTTTTAGCACTCATGGTCATTCCATCTCCATATGAAAATAGTTCTTTTACAATTTCTTTGATGGTTTTATTTTCATAACCTGCTTCACGTTTTTTAATGAAGTAGGCATTTTCTGCAAAACGAGCTGAATCAAAAATTAATGGTGTTTTATATTTTTTACAAATTTTTGAAACTTCTTTTACATTTTCAATAGAAACAGGTTGCCCTCCAGAACTATTACAAGTAATGGTTAAAATAACAAATGGAATTTTTTCTATAGGATACTTTTCAAAAACATCTTGAAGTTTTTTAATATCAACATTCCCTTTAAATGGATGAATTATAGATGTGTCAAAAGCTTCATCAATTGTACAATCTATTGCAGTTGCTTTTCTAAATTCAATATGCCCTTTGGTAGTGTCAAAATGTGAATTACCAGGCACAACATCTCCTTCTTTTACTAAAGCTGAAAACAAAACATTTTCAGCTGCTCTTCCTTGATGAACAGGTAAAAAATATTTAAATCCTGTTATTTTATTTACAGTATCTTTTAGCTTTTTAAATGAACGTGAACCTGCATAACTTTCATCTCCAACCATTATTTCACTCCACTGTTTATCACTCATTGAGCCGGTTCCTGAATCGGTTAACAAATCAATAAACACTTTGTCAGAATCTAAATTAAAAAGGTTATAATTAGCCTCTTTAATCCACTTTAAACGTTGCTCTTTGGTTGATCGTTTTATTTGTTCTATTACTTTTATTTTATATGGTTCTGCATATGGTAAATCCATAATTATATAGTTTTTTAGTTAAAATTAAATTGAAAAATGTGATATATATCACTATAGAAAAGACAATTAATTACCAAAGCATTCTGGACGCTTTATAAATCTATAATTGTAAAAATAGTTTTTATAAAAACTTAATGTACTCATAAAATTAATTGATTTTCAAAATTACAAAATTTCTTTGGTTAGGTATAATTTTCATTAAATTTTAACCTATTATTTATATGACTTAAGTCATACTTTGTAACAATAGTTACTTTTAAATTTGTAAATGCAAAATTTAACAGATTTAAGCTAATATTAAGTTTAATTAATACCCGTTTTATGACATTTATCATTATTTTTGCAATACATATTAAATAATCTTTATCTTATTTACAATGAATAAAATTTTATCAGCACTCTATTCCACACGACTTACAGCTATTTTATTTATCATTTTTGCAGCCTCAATGGGCATAGCTACTTTTATTGAAAATGATTTTGGTACCGAAACCGCTAGAGCTCTAGTATATAATTCGTGGTGGTTTGAGGGAATTATGTTGTTTTTCGTAGTCAACTTTTTCGGAAATATATTTAAGTATAAATTGTATAAAAAAGAGAAACTTGTTACTCTTGTTTTTCACTTATCTTTTATATTCATTTTAATTGGAGCTGGAATTACAAGGTATATTAGTTACGAAGGAATTATGCCTATTAAAGAAGGTGAAGTAAGTAATAAGTTTTTTTCTCAAGCAAATTATATAACCATTGCTGTTGATGATGGCAAAGTTCAAAAAACACCTGAACATCATAAAATTTTATTATCTGCCATAGGAAACAATAATTATAAATATACTGCTAAATTTAAAGGTACTAAGGTTTCTGTTAAATTAACCAAATACATTCCACATGCAACAACCGTTTTTGAAAACGATCCAAACGGAAGCACTTACTTAAAGTTTGTTGAATCTGGAAATGGAGGAAGACATGACCACTACATAAAAAAAGGAACTACAGAAAATGTACATGGTGTTCCTGTAGGTTTTGATTCTCCTACAAATAACTTTGTAGATTTTAAACTAGTTGATGGTAAACTAAAAATAAAAACTAGTGAAAATGGTACGTTTTTTAGAATGGCCGATCAATTTAATGGTAACATTGTAAAAGATTCACTACAAGATTTTTCAATATTAGCAGTACATAATATTGGTAGCTTACAGTTTGTAGTACCTCAATTACCAACTAAAGGAAATTACAAAACAGTTGCAGGAAAGAAAAAAAGCAACGCATTATCTCAATTAGAGTTTGATGTTACTGTAGGTAATGAAACTAAACATGTAATTGTAAAAGGAGGACAATATCACATTCAAGCACCTACCAAAGTTAGTTTAGGAAATTTAAATGTTAATTTAAGTTATGGTTCAAAACAATTTATACTTCCTTTTAGCCTTAAATTAAGAGATTTTCAATTAGATAAATATCCTGGATCTGAAAGTGCTATGTCTTATGCAAGTGAAGTAACTGTTATTTCACCTGAAAAAACATTTGATTATAGAATTTTTATGAATCATATTTTAAACTACAAAGGGTATAAACTTTTCCAATCTAGTTATAATATAACTCCTCAATATGAAGAAACAAGACTTTCTGTTAACCATGATTTTTGGGGATCAACCATTACCTATTTTGGTTACTTTTTATTATACGCAGGACTTATTTTAATTCTATTTATGAAAAATACCCGTTTTGATTTTTTACGAAAACAATTAAGAAAATTAAGAAACCAAAAAACAACTATGCTGGTTATTGCATTCTTAACTTTTTCATCTTTTATGTTTGCGCAAAATAATCCGCATGCAATTTCTTCTCAACGAATAGATTCCTTACTAAAGGCTAGTAAAGTTTCAGCTGTACATGCCGAAAAGTTTAGCAGGCTAGTTATTCAAGATTTAGGAGGAAGAATGAAACCAGTAGATACTTATTCTTCTCAGTTATTAAGAAAAGTAAGTAAACACGATACTTTTAGAGACATGAATGCTTCCCAAGTATTTTTGTCAATCCAATTAATTCCTAGAGTTTGGTTTCAAATTCCTGTTATTTACTTAGAACGTGGCGATAATAAAATAAGAGATATTATTGGAGTTCCACACGATCAAAAATATGCATCCGTAGCTAACTTTTTTACAGATAAAGGACAATATAAATTAGCTAAATATCAAGCAGAAGCTTCAAAAACAAGCATTAAAAACAAGTTTCAAAAAGATATTATTAATATTGACAGAAGAATTAATTTATTGTATTCCGCTTTAATGGGCGATGTTTTACGAATTTTCCCTATTCCAAATGATCCAAATAATAAATGGGTTTCACAAAATAATTTGAAAAAAGCCAATTTTAAAGGACAAGATTCGGCATTTGTTGGTCAACTATTACCTGTTTACTTACAATCATTACCTGAAGCAATTAAAACAAATAATTATACAAATTCAGATGAAATTTTAAAAGGACTTATTAAATTTCAAAAGAAATATGGAAGTGCCGTTTATCCAAAAGAGAAAAAAATAAACTTAGAAATAGCTTATAATAAATATAACGTATTTAAAAAGCTATTTAGTTATTATATGTACATTGGAACATTAATGTTCTTTTTTGTAATTATCCAAATTTTCAGTAATAGTAAAGTTATTAATGCTTTAATAAAATTAAGTATAGCAATTATTGTAGTACTATTTTTAATGCATACTGGAGGTTTAATAGCGCGTTGGATGATAAGTGGTCATGCTCCTTGGAGTAACGCTTATGAATCTATGATTTATGTAGGTTGGGCAACCATGTTGTTTGGATTAGTTTTTGGTCGAAAATCATCTATGACCATTGCTGCAACAGCATTTTTAACTTCATTTATTTTAATGATAGCGCATTGGAACTGGATGGACCCTGCAATTGCAAATTTACAACCTGTATTAAACTCATATTGGTTAATGATTCATGTTGCTATTATTGTAGCTAGTTATGGACCATTTGGACTTGGAATGATATTAGGATTAATTTCCTTATTACTTATGATTTTAACCACAGAAAACAATAAAAAGAAATTAAATGCAAAAATTAAAGAACTAACTATTATTAATGAAATGTCATTAACTGTTGGTTTAGTTATGATTACCGTTGGTAACTTTTTAGGAGGTATGTGGGCTAATGAAAGTTGGGGCCGCTATTGGGGATGGGATCCAAAAGAAACTTGGGCATTAATCAGTATTATGGTTTATGCGTTTGTATTACATTTACGTTTAGTTCCAGGTTTAAGAAGTAAGTTTACTTTTAATTTCTTTTCTGTAGCTGCTTTTGCTTCTATTATATTTACTTATTTTGGAGTTAATTTCTATTTATCTGGTTTGCACTCTTATGCAAGTGGAGATAAGGTAATTACACCTTCATTTGTATATTATACAATGGTAATTTTTGCAGTAATTGCTGCTGCTGCTTATTTTAAATTTAAAAAACATTATAAAAAATAAGCATACTTATTGCAAAATTGTAACTTTGCAAACTTTAAAAGTTAGTTAATATGTATAATAAATATATAAAATTAGTAATTGCTGCAGCTATTTTAGTATGGGCCACTTTTCAATTTATTGAAAGTAATATTATGAATGGAATTTCATTAGTATTGCTAGCTGGAATTTTTGTGCTATTCTATTTTAAAAATGAATTTATTTTATTAGCCTTTTGGCAATTAAGAAAACAAAATTTTGCAGGGGCAGATAAATGGCTAAACTATATTAAAAATCCTAGTACAGCTTTAGTAAGCAAACAAGAAGGTTATTATAATTTTTTAAAAGGAATTATGCTATCACAAACTAATATTACTCAAGCTGAAAAATTCTTTAAAAAAGCATTAAAACTAGGGTTAAATATGAAGCATGATATTGCTATGGCAAAGCTTCAATTAGCCGGAATAGCTTTAACTAAAAGAAGAAAACGTGAAGCAACAACGCTTATAAATGAAGCGAAAAAATTAGATACTCAAGGTGTTTTAACAGAGCAAATTAAAATGTTAAAACAACAAATGAAAAAAGTATAATTTAAAAATTACTTTAAAATAAAAAAAACTCGCTTAAAGCGAGTTTTTTTTATTGCCGTATTTTTGGCTTAAAATTTAAGTATTGTTGGAACTAAATCTTTAGAAAGACGAACAATGTGAACTCCTTCATTTTCAATTTCATTTTGTTGATTTCTTATAAAATAAAAATCATTTTGAACCCTAAAAGACTCTCCAGATAATAAACCTTCTTCCAAATCTTCACCACTTGCCAATCTTGATAAAATATCATAAGTAACATCAAAACCTCTTATTGCATATTTAGATGGCAATGCAAAATTCTTATTCTTAAACATTTTATAAAAAGCACTATTTTCCATCTTATTAAAATTAATATTTTCCATAGATGGATAAGTAAAATTTAATTTGCCTAAATAGTTATTGTTTATGGTATTAAAATTTCTTCCTTTTTTTACTGAAAATAAGGTTACATCAAACGTTTCATCAAAACTTTTTAAACTATTAACCGCAGCTACTGTAGTTATTAAATCATCCGAAATTAATATAACCCAGTTAGATTTGTTCTCTACCATTTTTTCGGTAAGTTTATCCATATCAATAAATCCTTCCTTAGATTTTACAACGGAAATTCCTTGAACAGAATCCATTTGCTTAAGCTGATTTACAATATGCCAAAGTTTATGTTGATTTTCTTCTTTATCATCATTAATTAACACTAAATTTTCTCCATTATATTTTTCTTTTATGAAATCTAATAATTTTGAGGTTAAAAAATTATCATTTGGAGCCGATTTAATTAGGTTACTAGTTGCAAGCTTTTCCTGATTTTTAGAATAAAACGGCGCAATTACATAACTATTAATATGGTTTGCCACCCAATAAGCTTTATCATAAAACAAAGGACCTATTACAACATCATTTTTAGTGAAATTATATTTATTAACTAAAAGTTGTAATTTGTATTTAGAATTTTCAGTATCTAAAAACTCAACTTTAATATTCAATCCTTTTTTTCTTAAAGAATCAATTGCTATGGCAGCACCTAAATGAAAATCGGTAGTAATATTTAGTAATGAATTTGATTTGTTAAACCCTTCTGTTTCAATAGAATCATTTAGTTTATTTAATTGGTAAGGCAACATAAAATAAACTTTTAATTCTTTATCAAGATTTAAATTTTCTTTAAAAGCTTCAATATTTTCCTCTTCTATAATAGGTTTTATTTTTAAAAACATTCCTAATTTTAAACCTTCACTTAGTTCAGGATTTAAAGATTTTAAATCTTCTTCCGTAACATCATACTTTTTTGTTAAACTATAAAAAGTATCATCTTTAATCACTTTATGAATTACATAAGTAGTGGAATCAATAGCTACATTATTAGTTGGCTCAGGAATAATTAATTGCATTCCTATTTTAACACCATCTACTAATTTTGGATTTGCTTTTTTTAAATCTTCTATAGTTATGTTGAACTTTTTAGAAATACCATATAGCGTTTCTTTTGGTTTAACTATATAAAAATCACCTTCATTAACCTCATTTTTTATATTAGAAATATTTTTTCCAATATGTAAATTTGGAACAATAATAACCGTATTTGGTTTAGGTTTACGTTTTATTCCCGGATTTAAACGCAATAAATCTCTAGTGGATAAATTATATTCCTTAGCAATGCTTCTCATAGTTTCGCCTTGCTTAACGTTATACGATTTATATTTTTTTTGCTGAGCAAAATTAATTTCGCTTATAAAAAAAAGAATAATTGCTAATAAAAATATTTTTTTCATAGGTTGTAATTTATCTAATCGATTATTCCCATTCAATGGTTGCTGGTGGTTTTGAACTGATATCATATACTACTCTATTAACGCCTTTTACGCCATTTATTATTTTATTCGATATTTTTTGTAAAAATTCATAAGGTAAATTCACCCAATCCGCTGTCATTCCATCTGTTGATTCTACTGCTCTTAAAGCAACTACTTTCTCATAAGTACGTTCATCTCCCATAACTCCAACAGAATTTACAGGTAATAACATAACACCAGCTTGCCAAATTTTATTATACAAACCTGCTTCCTTTAATCCATTTATAAAAATGGCATCAACTTCTTGTAATATTCTTACTTTTTCTTCGGTTATATCTCCTAAAATTCTAATTCCCAATCCTGGACCTGGAAATGGATGTCTACCTAATAATTCAGCATCAATTCCTAATGTTTTTCCAACTCTTCTAACTTCATCCTTAAACAACATTTTTAATGGTTCTACCACTTTTAACTTCATAAAATCTGGCAATCCTCCAACATTATGATGTGATTTTATAGTAGCTGATGGTCCACCACTTACTGAAACGGATTCTATTACATCTGGATAAATAGTTCCTTGCGCTAACCATTTTACATCTTTTATTAAATGAGCCTCATCATCAAAAACCTCAATAAAAACTCTACCAATAATTTTACGTTTTCCTTCCGGATCGGATTCTCCTGCAAGTTCTTTCAAGAAACGTGCCGAAGCATCAACTCCTTTCACATTCAATCCCATTCCTTTGTATTGATTCAATACATTTTCAAATTCATTTTTACGTAACAAACCATTATTCACAAAAATGCAATACAAATTTTCACCAATTGCTTTACTCAATAACGTAGCCGCAACTGTAGAATCTACACCTCCTGACAAACCTAAAACAACTTTATCATTTCCTAAAGTGTTTTGAAGAGATTTAACGGTAGTTTCAACAAATGAATCTGGCGTCCAATCTTGTGCTACAGAAGCAATTTTTACTAAAAAATTCTCTAAAATTTTTAAGCCATCTTTGGAGTGATATACTTCTGGATGAAATTGAATTGCATACGTTTTTTCATTTTTAAATTTAAACGCTGCATTTTCAACATCTGAAGTACTTGCTAGTAATTCGCAATTTTCTGGCAGTTTAGTAATGGTATCGCTATGGCTCATCCAAACTTGACTTCCTTTAGAAACTCCTTCAAAAAACGCTTCATCTTTTTGAATAAAACTTAAGTTTGCTCTTCCATATTCTCTAGTATCAGAAGCTTCCACTTTTCCTCCAAAATTTTGAGCCATAAATTGCGCACCAAAACACACACCCAATAATGGTAATTTACCTTTAATTAAAGACAAATTTGGCTTTGGAGCTTCACTTGATCTAACAGAAAATGGGCTTCCTGATAAAATTACAGCTTTATAATTTTCAATTTTAAAATTTGAACTGTTGTAAGGGAAAATTTCGCAAAAAATATTTAACTCCCTAACTCTTCGGGCAATTAACTGTGTGTATTGCGATCCGAAATCTAAAATAAGTACCTTTTGTTGCATCCGCAAAAATAGTATTTAATTAATTATACTAGAATAGTTTGACTTTTTTTTTGACTTTTTTATTAAAATTTTAAAAAATATTAACACATTTAAAATGGATATAAGCAACAATTAGAAATTTTAAATAATTTAAAGAAATTAAAATCCTAAAATTTAATTTTAAACCTTTTTTTAGGTGATTTAAGCCATTTTTAAGTAAATAACAATTGTTAATAACTTCATTCTTACAGCTAGTTTAGTAGTTAAAAATCACTATCTGAATTATTATATTTGTTAGGTTAAATTACATATAAAATTAATATTTTATGAGCAACGAAGAGAAAAAAAACGATTATTCAGCGGATAGTATTCAGGCGTTAGAAGGAATGGAGCATGTTCGTATGCGTCCATCCATGTACATTGGTGATGTTGGTGTTCGTGGTTTACACCATTTAGTAAGTGAAGTTGTAGATAATTCCATTGATGAAGCAATGGCTGGACATTGTGATACTATTGATGTCATTATAAATGAAAATGGTTCAATTTCAGTTAGAGATAACGGTCGTGGTATTCCAGTTGGATTACACAAAAAAGAAGGTGTTTCTGCTTTAGAAGTAGTAATGACTAAAATTGGAGCAGGTGGTAAATTCGATAAAGATTCATACAAAGTATCCGGTGGATTACACGGTGTTGGAGTTTCTGTTGTAAATGCCTTATCCGAACATTTAAAAGCAACCATTTTTGTAGATGGTAAAATATGGGAACAAGAATATGAAAGAGGTAAAACGTTATATCCTGCAAAAACTATTGGTACAACTACCGAAAAAGGTACACTCGTAACCTTTATTCCAGATAATACTATTTTTACGCAAACTATTGAATTTAATTATGAAACTCTAGCAACTAGACTTAGAGAACTTTCCTATTTAAATAAAGGAGTTACCATTACTATTACAGACAAAAGAACAAAAGACGATGAAGGTAATTATTTGAGTAATAAATATTATAGTGATGAAGGATTACCTGAATTTGTAGCCTATTTAGATGCCACTCGTGAGCAATTAACTGCAGGTATAATTTCAATGGAAGGTGAAAAAAATGGTATTCCTGTTGAAGTTGCTATGGTTTATAACACTTCTTACACAGAAAATTTACATTCGTATGTAAACAATATAAATACTCATGAAGGAGGTACTCATTTATCAGGGTTTAGACGTGGATTAACAAACACGCTAAAAAAATATGCAGAGTCTTCCGGAATGTTAGATAAATTAAAATTTGACATTGCTGGAGATGATTTCCGAGAAGGTTTAACCGCTATCATTTCTGTAAAAGTTGCTGAACCGCAATTTGAAGGGCAAACCAAAACTAAATTAGGAAATCGCGAAGTAAGTTCTGCTGTAAGCCAAGCAGTTTCTGAAATGTTGCAAAACTATTTAGAAGAGAATCCTAATGATGCTAAAATTATAGTTCAAAAGGTTATGTTAGCTGCGCAAGCACGTAATGCTGCTAAAAAAGCACGTGAAATGGTGCAGCGAAAAACTGTAATGTCTATTGGTGGCTTACCTGGTAAATTAAGCGATTGCTCCGAAACAGATCCTGAAAAATGTGAAATTTTCTTAGTGGAAGGGGATTCTGCAGGAGGTACTGCAAAACAAGGTAGAGACCGAGCTTTTCAAGCAATTTTACCATTACGTGGTAAAATTTTAAATGTTGAAAAAGCCATGCAACATAAAGTGTTTGAAAATGAGGAAATTAAAAACATGTTCACTGCTTTAGGTGTTACTATTGGAACTGAAGAAGATAGTAAAGAATTAAATCTCAGTAAACTAAGATATCACAAAATTGTAATTATGACGGATGCCGATGTTGATGGTAGTCATATTGCAACACTTATTTTAACCTTCTTTTTTAGATATATGAAAGAATTAATTGAAGGCGGTTATGTTTATATTGCTACTCCTCCTCTTTATTTGGTTAAAAAAGGTCAAAAAAGAGAATATGCTTGGAGTGATGATCAACGAGATTTAATTTCACAACAATTAGGTGGTGGTACTAGTATCCAACGTTACAAAGGTCTTGGGGAAATGAATGCTGAACAACTTTGGGATACTACCATGAATCCTGAATTCAGAACACTTCGTCAAATTACCATTGATAATTTAACCGAAGCAGATAGAGTATTTTCTATGTTAATGGGAGATGAAGTTCCTCCTCGTAGAGAATTTATTGAAAAAAATGCAAAATATGCTAAAATTGATGTATAATTTGTTTTAATATATTAAACAACAACGGCTGCTTTTTCAAGTAGCCGTTGTTGTTTATAACACAAATTGCTTATATTTGTTATAAATTATAAACCCCTCTTATGAAAAAACTAGTCCTATTAATACTTACCTTAGTATTAAGTTATTCCGCAAAATCTCAAGATTTAGATGTATTATTAAAAGCAGGCGATGATGCATCCCTTTTATTTCAAAATTATATGACACCTGTTATGGATGGTATGTCCTACAGCTTAAATGATGGATGGTACACCACAGCAAAAACTCATAAAAAACTTGGTTTCGATTTAACCATTAATATAAGCACCGCAATTGTTCCAAAATCTTCAAGAACTTTTCAATTTACTGCTGCAGACTACCAATATTTAACTTTAGAAAGTGGTAATAGTGAAATTCAAACAGTTATGGGTGGTAATAATAATAGCACAATAGGAGTTAGAATTCCTTATGGCAATGGAAATTATAAAGTTGCAGAAATTAATATGCCAGATGGCGTAGGTGGAGATATGCCTTTAAATGCTGTTCCTTCACCAATGATTCAAGCAAGTGTTGGTGTTCCTTTTAGCACTGATATTAGTCTTAGAATTTTACCAAAAATAAATACCAATGATATAGATGGAAGTCTATTTGGAATTGGAATAAAACACAATTTAATGCAGTATTTCGGTCCTTTAGATAAACTTCCTTTAAATATTGCGCTATTTGCAGGGTATACAACCATGACTTCAACCTATAACTTACAAAATGTAAGTTCACTTGCAGGTAATAATCAGGAAGCTGCTTTTAAATTAAATGCTTATACAGTTCAAGCAGTAGCTTCATTAGATTTTCCAATTATTACCTTATTTGGAAGTGTTGGTTTTGACAAAGGTAATTCTACTTTAAAAATAAAAGGAACTTATGAATTAGAATATACAGATACTGGATCAAATACAACCATTACAGAATCTGTAACCGATCCTATTAATATGGATTTTAATGCAAATGGATTTAGAGGCACTTTAGGAGCTAGATTCAATTTAGGTTTCTTTAAAATATATGGAGACTATACTTTAAAAGAATACAACACAATTTCAGCAGGTATTTCTTTTAGTTTCAGATAAAAAATAACTCTTGATAAATCAAATTTAAAGGATTGTTAATAGCAATCCTTTTTTTGTTATAAATATTGCATTAATTTTCTTATAAATATTGTAATTTTGATAGATCGCATTTTAAACTTAAATAAACATCATTATAAATTAACACAAAATGAAAGTAACAATAGTAGGTGCAGGTGCTGTAGGAGCAAGTTGTGCTCAGTACATTGCAGTAAAAAATTTCGCTTCTGAAGTAGTAATTATTGATATTAAAGAGAATTACGCAGAAGGTAAAGCTATGGATTTGATGCAAACATCATCATTAATGGGTTTTGATACAAAAATTACAGGATCCACCAACGATTATTCTAAAACAGCGAATAGTGATATAGCTGTAGTAACTAGTGGTATTCCAAGAAAACCAGGAATGACGCGTGAAGAGTTAATAGGTATAAACGCAGGTATTGTAAAATCTGTAACTGAAAATTTAATTAAACACTCTCCAAATGTTACTCTAATTGTGGTAAGTAACCCAATGGATACTATGGCATATTTAGCTCATAAATCTACTGGATTACCAAAAAACAGAATTATAGGTATGGGTGGAGCTTTAGATAGTGCTCGTTTTAAATATAGATTAGCAGAAGCTTTAGATTGTCCAACATCCGATGTAAACGGAATGGTAATTGGTGGTCATAGCGATAAAGGAATGATTCCATTAACACGATTTGCAGTTAGAAACAGCTTACCAGTTTCTACATTTTTATCTGAAGAAAGAATTCAACAAGTTGCAGAAGACACAAAAGTTGGTGGAGCTACTTTAACAAAAATGTTAGGCACAAGTGCTTGGTATGCACCTGGTGCAGCAGTTTCTGAACTAGTTAAAGCAATAGCTTTAGATTCTAAAAAAATGTTCCCTTGTTCTGCTTTATTAGAAGGAGAATATGGCTTAAATGATATTTCAATAGGTGTTCCTTGTATTTTAGGAAAAAATGGTATTGAAAAAATTGTAGAGTTAGAATTAACAGAAGCTGAAAAAACAAAATTACACGAGAGTGCAGAGGCTGTTAAAAAAACTAACGGATTATTAGATTAATTATATATTTATAATTCATAATTAAAACCCTTTAGAAATTTAATTTCTAAAGGGTTTTAATTATTTTAATTTAAGATAAACCTGAAATTACACCATCTTTATCTATTTCCATTTTTTCAGAAGCCGGTTTTCCTGGTAATCCTGGCATACGCATCATCTGACCTAATATAGGAATAATAAATCTTGCACCAGCCGCAATTTCAATTTCACGAACAGTAACAATAAAGTCTTTTGGTCTTCCTACTAAAGTTTCATTATCTGAAAAAGATTTTTGAGTTTTAGCCATACATACCGCAAAATTATTAAAGCCTAATCTTTCTATACGATTTAAATTTAATTTGGCTTTTTTATCATAATCTACTCCAGCTGCTCCATAAATTTCTTTCGCTATTTTTTCAATTTTTGTTTTAACTGGCTCATCCCAATTATAAATTGGTGTAAAATGTGTTTTGTTAGATTCTACAACTCTTACAACTGCTTTTGCTAATTTTTCTGTTCCCTTTCCTCCTTTAGACCAACCTTCTGATACAACTGCTTTAACGCCTAATTCTTTACATTTATCAATAATAAAATTAATCTCTTCATAAGTATCATTTATAAATGCATTTATTGCAACAACTGGTTCAATATTAAATTTTCTAATGTTTTCAATATGCTTTTCTAAATTGCAAAACCCATCTTTTACAAATTGAAGATTTGGAGTATTAAATTCTTCTTTTGTAGCTCCTCCATGATGACGTAAAGCTCTAATTGTAGCAACTAACACAACTGCTTTAGGATTTAAATTTGCAGCTACACTTTTAATATTTAGAAATTTTTCAGCACCTAAATCCGCTCCAAAACCTGCTTCTGTTACTACATAATTAGATAATGAAAGACCCATTTTTGTTGCTAAAATTGAATTAGTACCTTGTGCAATATTAGCAAAAGGACCTCCATGTATTATTGCTGGATTTTCTTCTAAAGTTTGTACTAAATTAGGTTTTATTGCATCTTTTAGCAAAATTGCCATAGCATCTTGTGCTTTTAAATCTTTTGCAAAAATTGGCTTTTTATCAAAAGTAAATCCTATAAAAATATCTCCTAAACGTTTTTTTAGATCTTCAAAATCTGTAGCCATACATAAAATAGCCATAACTTCGGAAGCTGGAGTAATATTAAAACCATCTTCTCTAGGTATTCCATTTGCCGTACCTCCTAGACCTATAATTATGTTTCGCAAAGATCGGTCATTCATATCGATAACTCTTTTCCACAAAATAGTTCTTGGGTCTAAATTAAAACTGCAACATTTACTTTGTAAATTATTATCAATTAAAGCTGACAGTAAATTATTGGCTTTTTCAATAGCGTTAAAATCTCCTGTAAAGTGAAGATTTATATCCTCCATTGGAACCACTTGAGAATATCCTCCACCAGCAGCTCCTCCTTTAATACCAAATACTGGACCTAATGATGGTTCTCGTAAAACTACTGTTGCTTGTTTTCCAATTTTATTTAAGCCTTCTGTTAAACCAATAGAAACTGTTGTTTTACCTTCTCCTGCAGGTGTTGGCGTAATTGCTGTAACTAAAATTAAATTATTTTGCTTTATTTTTTCTTCATCAATTAAATTTAAAGGTAATTTGGCTTTGTATTTTCCATACATTTCTAAATCATCTTCTTTAATATTTAATTTTGCTGCAATTTCCTTAATATGTAAAAGCTCTTTTCCTTGAGCTATATCTATATCTGTCATAGTTTTCATGTCCAAAAAAATTTAGGCACAAAGATACAAATTTGAGCAATTAAATTGTCTATTAATTAAATCGTTATACCTAATACTTATAAAAACTAAAAAAGAATTGTTAAATCGTGTTTGAAATTATATATTTGCACGTTTATTACAATAGAATTTTATTTAAAAAAAGTAACATGCAAAATAAAGGACTTATAAAGTTATTCGCTATTCTTTTTGGATTAGTAAGTATCTACCAACTATCTTTTACTTGGTTTACACATGGTGTTGAGAAAAAAGCAAAAATATTTGCTGAATCTAAATCTGACGATGGAAAAGAAATAGCAAAATACGAACAACATTACTTAGATTCAGTTGCCAATAAACCGGTAATTAATGTAGGTGTTGCTAAATTTAGCTATAATGATATTAAAGATAAAGAAATAAATTTAGGCCTTGACCTTAAAGGAGGTATAAATGCAATTTTACAAGTATCGGTTAAAGATATTTTAATTGGATTATCAAATGATTCCAAAAATCCTATTTTTAATGAAGCATTAGCAAATGCTACAAAAGCTCAAAAAAGTAGTGACGATACATTTTTAAATTTATTTTTTAAAGAATTTGAAAAATTAAGTGATGGAAAAATTAAGCTAAGTGACCCAAGTATTTTTGGAAATAAATCACTTCGTGAAAAAATTAGTTTCAAATTAACTAATGATGAAGTTAAGCCTATTATAGCTGCTGAGGTAACTAGCTCTGTTAATACTGCTTTTGAAGTTTTAAGAAGTCGTATTGATAAATTTGGTGTTACGCAACCTAACATTCAAAGAATTGGGAAATCTGGAAGAATTTTAATTGAATTACCTGGAGCTAAAGATATTGGTCGTGTAAAAAAATTATTACAAAGTACCGCAAAATTGCAATTTTTTGAAGTTTATTCTAATCAAGAAACTGCAAACTTCTTTTATCAAGCAAATAACGTTGTTGAAAACATCTTAAAAGAAGAACATAAAGTTGATACTACAGCTACCTCCAATAAAGATAATTTAAAAGATTTATTAGGTGAAGTATCCGATTCATTAGCAACCAAAAAAGTAGAAAACTTATTTTCAGTATTAACGCCAAGTGTTCCTCAATCACAAAATCAAGTTTCTTCAGTTATAGCAACAGCGCGAGTTGAAGATACAGCAAAAGTGAATAAATATTTAAGAATGAAAAGTGTTAGAGCTTTATTGCCTAACAACATGAAATACATTAAATTTTTATGGGATTACAAACCTTTTTCAGCAAAAACTACAAATTCCAACGAAGACACTCAACTTATCTATTTATACGGAATAAAATCTAACAGACAAGATTTAGCTCCAATTGAAGGAGATGTAATTATTGATGCTAGTCAAGAATTTGGACAAACAGGGAAACCTGAAGTTAGCATGACAATGAATGCTCTTGGTACAAGACAATGGTCAAAAATGACTACCGAAAATGTAGGTAAATTTGTAGCTGTTGTTTTAGATGATTTTGTTTACACAGCTCCATCTGTTAATACAGCTATTACCAATGGTAGAACTTCTATTTCAGGAGGAAGTATGACCGTTGAAGAAGCACAAGATATTGCTAACGTTTTAAAAGCAGGTAAGTTACCTGCAGCTGCACATATTATTCAATCTGAAATTGTTGGTCCTTCTTTAGGACAAAAAGCAATAAACAGTAGTATGAGTTCATTCTTTTTAGCATTACTACTTATTTTAGGTTGGATGGTTTTTTATTATGGAAAAGCAGGTGGTTTTGCAGATATTGCCTTAATCGCAAACTTACTATTCATTTTTGGTATACTAACTGCATTTGGAGCCGTACTAACATTACCAGGTATTGCCGGTATTATTTTAACAATTGGTATGTCGGTTGATGCCAACGTAATTATTTTTGAACGTATCAAAGAAGAATTGCGAAGTGGTAAAAATTTGAAAGCAGCAATTAATCACGGATTTAGTTTTAAAGGAGCTTTATCGGCAATTGTTGATGCCAACATAACTACTATGTTAACTGGTATTATATTATATGTATTTGGTACTGGACCAGTTAAAGGTTTTGCTTATACATTAATGGTAGGTATTATTACTTCTTTATTTACTGCTATTTTTATAACTAGATTATTAGTTGACTGGTATACTAATAAAGGTAAAAAGTTTACATTCAATACTAACATTACTAAAAAATGGTTTACAAAAATTACTGTTGAATTTTTAAAACAACGTAAAATAGCTTACGTAATATCTGGTACATTAATTATAATATCCGTTACTTCCTTAATTACAACTGGATTAAATTACGGAGTTGATTTTGTTGGAGGTAGATCATATGTAGTTAAATTTGAAAAACCTACAAACCCAACGGATGTAGCTAATACTTTAAAAGATGTTTTTGGAAGTGCTCCTGAAGTAAAAACTTATGGAGAATCTAGTCAGTTAAAAATTACTACAAAATATAAAATTGATCAAGAAGGTAACCAAATTGATGGTGAAGTTCAAGGTTTATTATATAAAGGATTACAAAATTACATCCCAAAAAATGTAACTTTAGAACAATTTAAACCAGGTTATGGAGGACATAAAACGGTTGGTATTTTAAGTTCTATTAAAGTTGAACCAACTATTGCCGATGATATTAAAACAGCAGCAGGATGGGCTATTTTAGGATCGTTATTAGTTATTTTCTTATACATTTTATTAAGGTTTAAAAAATGGCAATACAGTTTTGGAGCCGTAGCTGCATTATTCCACGATGTTACTATTGTTATTGGAATTTTCTCATTAGGTTACCATTATTTACCTTTTGATATGGAAATAGGTCAATCCTTTATTGCGGCAATTTTAACGGTGCTTGGTTACTCAATTAATGATACCGTAATTGTATTTGACCGTATTCGTGAATTTACAGGAATTCATACTTCTTGGAAATTCTCAACTTTAATTGACCGAGCTTTAAGTACAACATTAGGTAGAACCATAAACACATCATTAACAACATTAGTAGTGTTATTAGCTATCTTCTTGTTTGGTGGAGATTCTATTAAAGGATTTATGTTTGCATTAATAGTTGGAATTGTAGTTGGTACATACTCTTCGCTATATATTGCATCACCTATTATGTATGATACTGTGAAGTGGTTAGAAAAAAAGAAAAAGAAATAATAATATTTAAATAAATAATAATATTTTAAAAACCGTTTTGATTTTCAAAACGGTTTTTATGCTTTAATTTTTACAAAGAATTTTTAAAAAAAAGCTAATATTATCTACGGATTATTAACTTTGCAACAAAGCGGCAAAATGAGTATAATTAAACTTCACGATAAATACTTTAAAAAGTATATTTCTCAAGAAAAAATAAACAATTCTATTCAAATTTTAGTAGATCAAGTTTACAAAGATCATAAAAATGAAACACCTCTTTTTATAGGTATTTTAAACGGATCTTTTATGTTTATGGCTGATTTTGTACGCCAATACAAAGGTAACTGTGAAGTATCCTTTGTTAAACTAGCATCATATCAAGGAACCAATTCTACAGGAAATATTAAACAATTAGTTGGAATTAATGAAAATTTAGAAGGTAGAACGGTTGTTATTCTTGAAGATATTATTGATACAGGAAATACACTTGAAGAATTATATAAAATATTTAACACCAAAAAATTAAAACATCTTAGAATTGCTACTTTATTTTTTAAACCAGATGTTTTTAAAAAAGATTTACCAATAAATTATATTGGAATTCCTATCCCCGATAAATTTATTGTAGGATACGGTTTAGATTATGATGGACTAGGTAGAAATTTACCAAGCATTTACCAGCTAACAAAAAATCCTAGTATGAAAAATATTGTTCTTTTTGGCCCTCCAGGTGCTGGAAAAGGAACACAAGCTGAATTATTAAAATCAAAATATGGTTTAATTCATATTTCAACTGGAGATGTTTTTAGGTACAATATTAAAAATAATACACAATTAGGAAAACTAGCTAAATCGTATATGGATGATGGAAATTTAGTTCCAGATGAAGTTACCATACACATGCTAGAAGAAAAAGTTAACGAAACTCCAAATGCAAAAGGTTTTATTTTTGATGGATTTCCAAGAACAACATCACAAGCTGAAGCACTAGATAAATTCCTTTTAAATAAAGGCGAAACCATTAGTGGAATGGTTGCTTTAGAAGTTCCAGAAGATGAATTAGTTCATCGTATTTTAGAACGAGGAAAAACAAGTGGCAGACCAGATGATCAAAATGAACCAAAAATACGCCACAGATTTAATGAATATCATGCCAAAACTGAAATATTAAAAGATTTCTATCTAATACAACATAAATATTACGGCATTAACGGTGTTGGTACAATTGAAGAAATTACCGAACGTCTTTGTAACGTAATTGATAAACTATAATTAATGACAGAAGGAAATTTTGTAGATTATATCAAAATTTTTGCAAGTAGCGGAAAAGGTGGTGGAGGATCTGCGCATTTACACAGAGAAAAATACATTACCAAAGGAGGTCCTGATGGTGGTGATGGTGGTCGTGGTGGTCATATTATTGTTAGAGGAAACAAAAATATGTGGACACTTTATCCTTTAAAATTCAAAAAACACTTTAGAGCAGAGCATGGAGGTCATGGAGGCAAACAACGTAGCTCTGGAAAAGATGGTGAAGATGTATATGTTGATGTTCCTTTAGGAACCATTATAAGAGATGGTGAAACACAAGAAATACTTTTTGAAATAACTTCAGAAAATAAGGAACAAATTTTACTAGAAGGTGGTATGGGAGGACTTGGTAACTGGAATTTTAGATCCGCTACTAATCAAACTCCAAGATATGCTCAATCTGGTATTGATGGTAAAGAAGGATGGTTTCAATTAGAGTTAAAAGTTTTGGCGGATGTTGGTTTAGTTGGCTTTCCAAATGCAGGTAAATCAACTTTATTATCCGTAATTACATCTGCAAAACCTAAAATAGCGGATTATGCTTTTACTACTTTAAAGCCTAATTTGGGTATTGTTGAATATAGAGATTTTCAAACATTTGTAATTGCAGATATTCCTGGAATTATTGAAGGTGCAGCTGAAGGAAAAGGTTTAGGGCATCGATTTTTACGACATATTGAACGGAATTCTACCTTATTATTTTTAATTCCTGCGGATTCAGACGATATCAATAATGAATACAACATATTATTGAATGAGCTAAAAAAACATAATCCTGAATTATTAGATAAAGAACGATTATTAGCTATATCAAAATCTGATTTATTAGACGAAGAATTAAAAGATGAGCTAAAAAAAGAATTACCTAAAAATATTAAAACGTTGTTTATTTCTTCTGTTGCGAACCAAGGTTTAATAGAACTTAAAGATACACTTTGGAAAATGCTAAATGAATAATTAATTCTTCAAAATTATAGGTAACGTAAATTCTGTTGTAACAGGTATATTCCTCTTAATTGCTGGTGATAATACAGGTAATTTTAATAAACTTACTTTTAGCAAGCTATCAAATTCAGGCAATAATTCTTTTGTTTTATTAGATATTTTAATACTTGATAAGCTTGTTTTTCCTAATGCATTTATTTTTAATTTAACAAATACTGTATCATTTATTAGTTGATTAGTACTTAACGAATACTTTTTTAATGAAGCATAAATGTATTGAGACATTTGTAACTGAAAACATATTTGTTGCTTTTTTCATGATGGAATATCTTTACAAGCAGGAAATAAAGGATAAGCATCTACTCTATTAAAATCTACAACGGTATCAATTTTTGGTATAGCTTCCTTTTTATTTGTATCATTAAAATAAGAACACGACATTATTAATAATGAGCAGAAAATTACTATAAAAAATTGTTTAAACATAAACTAATATTTCCACAAGTGAAAATACAATATTTTCTGTTAGTCAACAATTTCACCATCAATAAAATATTGTTTTTTTATTTCTTTAATTCTGTTAACAACATACTTTGTTATTTCTTTATCCTTATTTTTAAATCGATTTAAATAATTTTGATACAGACGCAAAGCAATTTTTTTATTTTTATAAAAAACATCTGAAACTATTGCCCATTGAAATAAAGCTTTATAATTATTACTGTTATTTTTATAGGAATTCTCAAATAAACGTAATGCTAATTTTAAATTATTTTCTTCTCTTGCAATTACTCCAGATAAAAAATATTGATTATCTAAATCACCTTTTCCATACATAATAGATTGAAACAAATAAATTTTTGCCAATTTTATTTTTTTCTGCTCATAATACAATGTTCCTAATCTATATAAAATTTTAGGATTAGTTCTATCTAATTTTAATGCTTTTTTATAGTATTCTTCTGCTAAATTATACTCTTTTAAATTGTAGTAGCACATACCAACCATTTGATAAGTATTTACCGATTCAAAACCAAGACTATCCAAACGATTGAGAAAATTAAGGGACTTTTTAAATTTTTTAGAATAATATAATTCCGTTGCTTTTAACTGAATAAAGTTTACGTTTGTACTATCAATTTTTAACCCTTTGTCAATAAATAACATGGTTGAATCTTTATAATTCAATGTTTTAAAAAATTTAGCCAGTTCATAAATACTTTTAAAGTGAAGTGTATCCAAATTATAAGCGTCCAAATAACTTTGTCCCATTGCTAAATTTTTATGCTGTTTAGCCAACGATTTTGCTAATTGATAAGGATAATTTGGGTTTAATGAGTCTTTTTTCTTTAAAAACCTATAAATTATTTCTGCTTTTTTTGGTTGATTTTTTATTAAATACAGTTTTCCTAAACTATTATCTACCAATAAATTAGATGAATCTTTTTCTATAATTTTCTCGAAAATAAAAATTGCATTTGAAATTAACCCTGCCGACTTGTATGCATTACCTAACTTTACTTTTATTTTTAAATCCTCCTGAATAGTTAAAGCTTTTTTATAATACCCAATGGCTTTATTATAATTACCAATAGTTTCATAAATATTGGCTATTTTATTAAACAATTCAATTGTTTTTGGCTGCTGTTTCTCTAATAAAACTAACGCTTTTTCATAATTTCCTTTAAGTAATAAATTATCTACAACAGTAAAAACCGAAGATTGTGCTTCGGTTTTTAATACTGTTATTAGTAGTAATAATGTAATTAAAATCTTTTTCATAGTATTTTTTAATCTACTTTAAAAGCTATTGGCAAACTGTACTTTACGCTAACATTTTTTCCATCTTGCTTACCCGGAATCATTTTTGGAATTAATTTTACAACTCGTATAGCTTCTTCTTGTAATTTTTTATGTGGAGCTCTTGCTCTAATATTTGTAATTTGTCCTTCTTTATCTATGCTAAACATCACAAAAACTCGTTTTATACCTGGCGATAGTTTTAAATTTTTAGCCAAATCGGCATTAAAGTTCTCACTAACGAGTTGAGTAATATTATCTTGCAAACATTTTCTTAAAGTTAATTGATCACCTTTACAACTAGGATAAATAGGAACTTGATCTATTTGTGAAAAAGGAAGTTCACTACTTTTACTATTATTCTTTTTTCCTTTTTCTAAATATAAAACTCTCTCTCCATTAGGTTCAATAATAATTTGCATTGGATATTTGTCTGATTTATTTTTTTTTCTCCATTGATCAAATAAAACCTTTTCATTTTTTGTCAAATCTTCATATTGCACAATTTTACCTTCTGGTTTATTTCCAACATATATTTTACTTATTGATGACACTTCTAATTCACTAATAATTGAATTTTCATTTTGGGTTTGTCCAAATTGTATTTGGGTTATTTTTTTTAATTTATCACTAATCTTGATAGCTATAGGCAAACTATATTTTATATTTACAACTTTACCTTTAAATTCACCCGGAATCATTTTTGGAATTAATTTTACAACTCGTATAGCTTCTTCTTGTAATTTTTTATGTGGAGCTCTTGCTCTAACATTTGTAATTTGTCCTTCTTTATTTATAGTAAAAATTACAAAAACCCTTTTTATACCTGGCTTTAAATTTAAGTTATTAGTAATTTTAGAATTAAACTTCTTATTCACATGTATAGTAATTTTTTCTTGTAAACACTTTTTTAATTCTGATTCTGTTCCTTCACAACCTGGATAAATAGGAACTTTATCAACTAAAGCAAAAGGAATGGTATTTTTAGGATTAATAGTATCCAAATATTGAGAATCATTATTTATTGATGTTTCAATAGATTTATCTTGAAATGAACTAAAAATTAACATAGTAAATAGCAACGGAGCTATTAATAAATATTTTAATTGCTTAATTTTTTGTGATTTGTTTTTTGTAATCATAGCTATTCTTTTTTTAATTAAGGATTGTTTATAAAATTGATTTATAAACGTGATATTTTCTACATTAAAAGTTTCTGAAAGAAGTTTATTAAAATACGTTTTAGCATTGGTTTGTTTTACAATTTCATCATCAGAAAGATATTCATGTAATGTTGTAATTCGTTGTTGAAATTGGTAAATTATTGGGTTAAACCATTGCACTATTTTTAAGATTTCAAATAGTAACAAATCAATAGTATGCTTCTGCTTACAATGAATTAGTTCATGCTGAATAATTTGTAAATCATTATTTTTTAATAATTTTTCATTAATAAAAATATAATTGAAAAATGAGAATGCAACTTGTTTATTATTTATAATAACTAAAGAATACCAACCTTGTTTAATAACTTTATTAGTTATTATTAACCTAATTATTTTAGCTAATTTTAGTAAAAACAGAACCGTAAAAACAATAACTCCTATCCAAAAAATAATCAAAATATAATCAACTTTGAAAGTATCATTAGATGTTTGTCCAATAACAACTTGTGGATTTATGATTACTTCAGGTAAAGAAATTACATATTCTTTTGGTACCGTTTTTTGAATACTTTCTAATTTTAACAAAGGCACTATTAGTGCTAATATTGGTGTTAGTAACAAGTATAACCGATTCCATTTAAAAAATGTTTCTTTCTTCAAAAAGAAATCATATACAGCTAAAAAAAGTATTTGAAATAAAACTACTTGGAGTATATAATTTATCATTTCTTTGTTTTTTTATCGTTTATAACTTTCATAATTACATCTAACTCTTTTAAATCAATATCATTTTTATTTACAAAAAAAGACACCATACTTTTAAAAGATCCTCCAAAATAACCATCCACAATTTTTTGTAAACTCTTGTTGCTATACTCCGATTTTGGTAACAACGGATAATAAATATAACCTCTTCCCTTAACCTTATGACCAACAACATTTTTATTTTCTAAAATTCTAATAATCGTAGAAACCGTATTATATGCTGGTTTTGGTTTTGGAAGTTGATCAATAATTTCTTTAACAGATGCTTCTTTTAAATCCCATAAAACTTGCATAAACTGCTCTTCAGCTTTTGTTAATTGAATATCCATTTTTTTAACTAAGTTTTTAGTTCAACAAAACAAATATAACTAATATTTTAGTTTAAACTAATTATTTAGTTAATTATTTTAAAAAAAGCTTAATGTTTTGCTAATTATAAAACAGAAACTTATATTTACTTATGGATATATTTTTATTAATTATTGGATTTATAGTAGTGTTATTAGGTATTATTGGTTCTTTTTTACCAGTATTACCAGGTCCATTAACCAGTTGGCTTGGATTATTAATACTTCATTTTACAAAACCTGTACCTATAAATTATACATTTTTAGGCATTACATTAGCTATTGCCCTTATTATTTGGCTTATAGATTATTTTATACCAGCAATAGGCACCAAGAAATTTGGAGGAACTCGTTATGGAGTTATTGGAACCATGGTCGGATTAGTTTTTGGAATGTTATTTTTAGGTCCATTTGGAATTATAATTGGTCCTTTTTTGGGCGCATTTTTAGGAGAAATGCTAAAAGAACGCAACTCTGGTAAAGCTTTAAAAGCTGCGTTTGGATCTTTTATAGGTTTTTTAACTTCAACCTTTTTAAAGTTTTTAACTGCAGTAATTTTTATGGGATTTTATATCGCTATTTTTTGGAAATACAAAGACGCATTTTTTTAATTTTTAAATCAAATCCAAAAAAAAAGCGTCCCGGTTTTTCGGGAAGCTTTCCATCGGTTTTAAAAAACCATTGACGATATAATCGTCAAACAACACAACTAATCTGCTTTAAAAGCAGAGAACGAAGATACAAAAAAATTATATATATAAAATATAAATACTACTTTTTGTTTATAAATTACTTATTTTTTTAAATTGATTGTATCTTTGCACACTTGAAAATAAGAGTAATTTAAAAACAGGTAGAATGCAATTAACCGCACTTGAAATAATTAGAAGAGAATCTCTTCAGAAATTACGAGAATTAGGAATTAATCCTTATCCCGCAAAAGAATTTAAAACAACAGCTACTATTGATGAAATTCTTACCAATTTCAAGAAGTTTGAAGGTAAAGAAGTTATTTTGGCTGGTAGAATGATGAGTAGAAGAGTAATGGGAAAAGCTTCCTTTGCAGAATTAAAAGATGCTAGCGGAAGAATGCAAATTTATATTAATAGAGATGAACTTTGCGAAACCGATGATAAAACCATGTACAATTCCGTATTTAAAAAGTTATTAGATATGGGAGATATAATTGGTATAAAAGGTGAAGTTTTTAAAACTAAAGTGGGTGAAACCTCTGTTAACCTTAAAGAATTAACGCTTTTATCAAAAAGTTTACGTCCGCTACCAGTAGTTAAAACCGATGCTGAAGGGAATGTTCATGATGCTTTTTCGGATGCCGAACAAAGGTACAGACAACGTTATGTAGATTTAATTGTAAATGACCATGTTAAAGAAACCTTTATTAAACGTACTAAGATAACAAACTCTATCCGTGAGTTTTTTAACAGTCGTGGTTATTTAGAAGTTGAAACACCAATCCTTCAACCAATTCCTGGCGGAGCAGCAGCTAAACCTTTTATAACACATCACAATGCTTTAGATATTCCTTTATACTTACGAATTGCAAACGAGTTATATTTAAAACGATTAATTGTTGGTGGTTTTGATGCTGTTTATGAGTTTTCAAAAGATTTTAGAAATGAAGGAATGGATAGAACCCACAATCCTGAATTTACAGTTATGGAATTATACGTTGCGTATAAAGATTATAATTGGATGATGAAAATGACGGAAGAATTATTAGAAAAAGTTGCTAAAGATTCTAATGGAACTACAGAAGTTCAAATTGGAGAAAATAAAGTAAGTTTTAAAGCTCCTTATCCTAGAGTGCCTATTTTAGAAGCAATTAAAACTCACACAGGTTATGATGTTTCTGGAATGAACGAAACAGAATTGAGAAAAGTTTGTGAAAAAGTTGGTATTGAGTTAGATGAAACTATGGGGATTGGCAAAATGATTGATGAATTGTTTGGTGAAAAATGTGAGCACACCTATATTCAACCAACATTTATTACCGATTATCCAAAAGAAATGAGCCCACTTACAAAAGAACATCGTACAAATCCGGCTTTAACAGAACGATTTGAGCTTATGGTTAACGGAAAAGAATTAGCAAATGCATATTCCGAATTAAATGATCCAATAGATCAAAAAGAACGTTTTGAAGAACAATTAAAACTTTCAGAAAAAGGAGATGATGAAGCAATGTTTATTGATCAGGATTTTATCCGAGCTTTAGAATATGGAATGCCTCCAACATCAGGAATTGGAATAGGAATTGATCGACTAGTAATGTTTATGACCAACAGTAGTTCTATACAAGATGTTTTATTTTTTCCACAAATGAAACCAGAGAAAAAAGCTCCAACTTTGGTTTTAAATGATGAAGAAAAAAGTTTATTAAAAATTTTAGAAACTAACTCTCCTATTTTATTAAGTGAATTAAAATCACAAAGTGGTTTAAGTAATAAAAAATGGGATAAAACCATAAAAGGGTTAACAAAAAATAACCTTGCAAAAGTTAATAATACCGATAAAGGTTTATTTGTAGAGATAATCTAAACAACTCAACATAGTAAATATTAAAAAGAACTACTTAATAGTAGTTCTTTTTTTTATCCTTAAAATTAAGTAACTTGTGTAATTAATTTACCTCTTTAATTTAAATTATTGGTTATGTTATTTTTTAAACAAATTTTCGGGATAAAAAAAATTGCAATTCTTAGTGCATTTTTATTTTTAGCTATAAATGCTTTAGCAGAAAACAATATTAAAAACAATTTTCAACAAGATAGTTTAAAATTTATAGTTTATAAAGGAAAAGTAATTAATAGCAATACTAGAAAAGCCTTAGCTTTAGCTACACTTTCGATAAATAATACCAATATAAGCACAGTAACTAATATTCAAGGAAAATACCAATTAAAAGTCCCAGAAAAATTTAAAAACAACCAAATAACTGTTTCATTTTTAGGCTATACAAGTGAAATTATCAACCTAAATGACCTTAAAAAAAACAATGCAGTTATAAAATTAGAAACTTATATTGAAGAGCTATCTGAAGTAAAGATAAACATTAAAGATGCTAGTACTTTGGTCGCTGACGTACTTCGAAAAAAAGGAGAAAATTATGCAGATTTTTTAAGTAATATGACCGCTTTTTATAGAGAAACTATAAAAAAAAAAAGAACCTACGTTTCTTTATCGGAAGCAGTAATTGGCATAAATAAACAATCTTACACTAATAGCAGAAATGATATTTTAAAGTTATATAAAGCTCGTAAAAGTGTTGACTATTCCAAACTAGACACAGTAGCATTTAAATTAAAAGGTGGCCCTTTTAGCAATATATATATTGATATTATAAAGAACCATAACTCGTTTTTTGAAAATGACATGTTTGCTTTGTATAATTTCACATTTGATTCTTCAACTAAAATTGATAATAGGCCTGTATATGTTGTTAATTTTAAACAAAAACCAAATATTAAATCACCTTTATATTATGGTAAACTATATATTGATGCACATTCTTTAGCACTAATTTCCGCTAAATTTCATTTAAATTTAGATGATAAAGTTAAAGCAAGCCGATTATTTATTGTTAAAAAACCAAGAAATGCAAAAGTGTATCCAATTGAAACGTCCTACCTAGTTAACTACAGAGAAAAAAATGGAAAATGGTACTTTGGATATAGTAGAATTGAGTTAGGATTTAAAATTAACTGGGATAAAAAATGGTTTAATACTATTTACAGAACAACTAGTGAATTAGCAATTACTGATTGGCATAAAAATACAACCAATAAATATATTAAACCAAGAGAACGATTACGATCTTCAGTAATTATGATTGAAAAAGCTTCTGGTTTTAGCGATCCTAATTTTTGGGGAGCTTATAATGTTATAGAACCAGAAAAGTCTATTGAATCTGCTATTAAAAAAATTAAAAAACAGTTAAAAAATATTGACAACTAATTATATATAAATTGTTATATAAAAAGCCTCATTAATTAATGAGGCTTTTTATATCTTAAATATTTTACGAATTACAATCCTAAAGTTTTTACTCCTTGTTCAAAAGTTACATCAACAGGAATATTAGCATTACTTAATTTATCTAAATCTTTTTGTAAATCTGCTGAAATTTTACCTTTTTCTTCAACCAATTTTGTCACACCTTCATAATCTCCATTTCCTTGTAAGGTTAATATTAAATTTGATAAATCTTTCATTGCTCCTTCCATTTTTTCATAATTTACTTTATAGGTGCCATCTTCATTTTTGGTAAAAGCTCCTTTTTCTTTAAAAAAGTTAAAACGAATCATATTAGCAACTCCATGCGCGCTAGATGCTCCAAAACGAACTGATCTAAAAATACTTGCCATAAAAGTGGTCATATAATCTTTCATATCTCCTTTAATTTCTCCTTTTTTATGTAACTGCTGCACCATATACAGTCCTAAAATATCTGCTTTTCCTTCTTCTAAAGCGGAAGCTTTTTCTTTTAAAGCATTTCTAACTGTTCCTTTGTTATTAATGGTGTTTTTTATTCCTAAACCATGAGCAACTTCATGAAACATAGTGTTTGCAAAAAACGCATCAAACTTTATATATTTTCGTTGATCTTTCTCAATTAATTCATTTGCAATTGGCACTAAAATTTTATCAAATTTGGCTTGCATTGCATTTTTTAATTGAAGTCTTCGAGTTCCTTTTTTAAGTTGAACTTGCTCATCATTTGGTAAATTAATAGCTATAGTTTTGCTTCCCGCATTACAATCTCCAGCATAATAAACCACGTCATAAGCATTTAAATCAGAATCTGTTCCTGGAGTTTCTTGCTTGTAAGCTTCATCAACTGGTAACCCTTTTTGTAATTCTGGTAAAAAATTAATAAAATGTGCTAATTTTTTACTCCATTCTTGATCTTTTATAAGAACATAAGCTTCATGAGACGCTTTATAACCAAACAACTGATCTTCATAAGTTTCAATAGGTCCAATTACAATATCTAAAGTGTTATTTTTCATATCCATCCAAGCAAAATCACTTGGTTGGTAATTATCCGTTAAAAAGGCTTCGGCTCTTAAGTTTAAATAATTTTTTAAACCTGCATCATCTGCTAATTTAGCTGCTTCTTTTAATAATTGAGCTACTTCTTTTACTTGAGATTCAAATTGGATATGATATGGAATTGATGTTAATTTTCCATCTTTATTTCTTCTGATAAAAGTATATAAACTGGTTTTATTTTTATCCGTACTTTTTTCAAATTCATCTTTAGTTATATCGGCTGGATAATAATTAGCGCCTTTTGGTTTTTCTCCAATTCCTTCAACAAAAGATTTATTTCCATTTAGTCTATCCCAAGGTCCATAATTTATTTCTGCAAACTTCTTAGTATTTTCATCTTTAATTTTTGAAAATAATTCCGATTTTTTTCCATAGGCTTCATACCAAAATAATTCATTCATTTTGTCTGCTGCTTTTATTAAAATTGGCAACATTTTACGTTGATTATCCGATAATTTACTTAAATCTGAAGTTAACTTAAAAGAAACGTATTTATTCAAATTTTTATCCATAGATGATGTTGTTTGTTCTATTGTAACTTGTTTTTTTGGAGCTCTTGCTTCCTTATTATTTTTACAAGATATAATGGACATTAAAGCCAATAGTACTAGTATTTTTTTCATTTTAAATTAGTTATTTATATTATCAATAATTTGTTTAATTCTTTTTTTATCCACATCATATTTTAAACCTTTGGATTGTTTTTCGGGAAAATCTTCAATTAAAACGGTTGTGGATGGAAATGCAAATTCAACACCTAAGTTTTTAGCCAAATTTAAAATTTTTAAATGCAAATTATGTTTAGATGCCTGCTCTTTATTCCAATCTAATGCAGTAAAATAAACATTAACCAATATTAACAAGGATGAATCTCCAAAGCCATTAAACTCCACATTAAAAGCGTCATCTCGTGTGTCTGGATGAATTTCAATAATTTTTCTAACCCCTATTACAAAAGAATCAATTAATTCCGGAGGTGTATCATAACGCAATCCTAATTTAGTTGAATAACGACGATATGCTCTTAAACCTTTGTTATTTACCACCATTTCAGATAAAGTACTATTAGGAATTTGATATATTGAAGTATCTGCGGCTCTAACGGTTGTTGAACGAAAACCAACGGTTTCTACAGTTCCAACTACCTGACCAGCTTCAATCCAATCTCCTATATGAAATGGTTTATCTACAAAAATCATTACAGTTCCAATAAGATTTTTTACAGTATCTTGTGAAGCTAACGCCACAGCTATACCTCCAATAGAAGCACCTGCTATAACAGTTACTGGCTCAATACCAAATAAAGTAAGTAGTTTTAAAATTCCTAAAAAAACTACAACTCCTGTTAAAAAATTTTGAAGAATTGGTACTAATTGATCGTCTAATTTATTATGAGTTGATTCTGCGAAATCTGCATAAATACTCATTACAACCTTTACTAATTTTAGAAAAACATAAATCCAAAAAACCGTAATCATAATGTTTATCATTAAAAACAAAATGTTATTTACATCTAAATTTAATTGAAGTGACGGTAAAATTGTTTTAATAAACCCGCTTAAAATTAACAATACAATTGGTCTTGTTAATTTTTTTAATGCTGATTTAATATTCTCATTAGATTTATGGATAATCCAAAATTGGATTTTCTGCAAAATATAAAATACTATTTTACGTAGCACATAAAATAGAAATACATTAATCAAAATTAAAATTAGCAACCCTAAATATTGCCATAATTCAATTTTAAAAAATTTATAATGCCCAAATACAGGGATAATATGTTGCAGTTTTTCAGTATGCCATGGGTAAACATCATTATAAAGTTCATTAACTTTACTTATTGTTTCTGATGAATAATACCAACTATCACCTATTTTTTCTACATATATATTAGGCATTCGATAAGGAAACAACACATATTTATGTCCTATTTTATATCCTAAAGTATCGGAATAATTTTTATTAGTTGGTACTTTAGTAAAATCAACTTTTAATCCTTTACCATCTAATATTTTTTTTATTTTAATAGCTATATCTTCTGCTTCTTTACCTTGATAACCATAAATAGTTGCTGCTGCTTTTTCAGGTTCATAAGAATCTGATTGTAAAAAATAAAGATGTGTATAAATAGCTGCATTTGGGCTACTTAAATCAACTTTTACATTATTTTGAGCTATTAATGCAGAAGAAATCATTAAAAAAAACAGTACTATTCTTTTCATAATAATATATAGTTTTAAACTAAAATCAAATTTAACATTTTAATCGGTTGTCTTAATTGAAGTTTATTAATTATTTTTTTGGTTTCTTTTTATTAAACCTTTTTTTCTTTCTTGAAGTATAAACAACCGTATCGTTAAAAGTATCTTTTACTTTTGTTTTAGTATTTTTTTGCCAATTATTAGATCCTAATAATTTTTTAATTAAATCTGTTTTACCAACTTTGGTAAGCGTATCTTTAATCCACTTTTTATTTTCATTTTTATACCAAAAGAAAAATCGATGTTGTTCTTCTTTTTCAACTTTTGTTTTTGGAGTTTTCATTGGTTTTAAAGTATAAGGATGATATCCACTATAATAAATAACCGTTGCAACTGTCATTGGAGTTGGTGTAAACCCTTGAACTTGCTCTAATTGAAACCCCATATCTTTTGTTTCGGCAGCTAAATTTGCCATATCCTCTAACTCACAGGCAGGATGACTTGAAATAAAATAAGGAATTAATTGTAAGTTTAATTTCTTTTTAAAATTAATTTTATCAAAACGTTCTTTGAATTTATGAAAATAAGTAAAAGAAGGTTTTCGCATTAATTTTAAAACATTATCTGAAGTATGTTCTGGCGCAACTTTTAATCTTCCCGAAACATGATTGGTAATTACTTCTTCTGTATAAGCATCTAATTCTTTTGGATCTGCTTTTTTATTAAACTCAGGAACCAACATATCGTAACGAATTCCACTTCCAATAAACGATTTTTTAACTTTTGGATGTTTATCAACTGCTTGGTAAATTTCCGTTAGCGGTTTATGTGAAGTATCTAAATTATGACAAATTACAGGGGATATACATGAAGGAGAAACGCATTTATCACAAATCTCCTGCACTTTACCTTTCATTTTATACATGTTTGCAGAAGGACCTCCAATATCTGACAAATACCCCTTAAAATCGGGCATATTGGCAACTTTATCTACTTCTTTTAAAATAGATTCTTTACTTCTACTTGCAATAAATTTTCCTTGATGAGCAGAAATGGTGCAAAAACTACAACCTCCAAAACAACCACGATGAATATTAATAGAAAATTTAATCATTTCAAAAGCAGGAATTGGACCTCGCTTATCATATTTTGGATGTGGTAATCGTGTAAAAGGCAAATCAAACGAAGCGTCAATTTCGGCTTCTGTCATTGTTGGAAATGGTGGATTAATTACTAAAGTAGTATTTCCAACTTCTTGAAGAATTCTATTTGCGTATAATTTATTAGATTCTTGCTCAATAATTTTAAAATTAGATGCAAATGTTTTTTTATCATGCAAACAAGCTTCATGAGAACTGATGGTTACATCATTCCAGTTTTTATTTTTAGGTATTTTTTCAAATTTCTGAATTAAAAAAGCGGTTTGTTTTATGGTTCTTAAACTTGAAAACGGAACTCCTTTTTGTAATAAATAAACTATCTCTCGTAATGGTTGCTCTCCCATTCCATATACCAACATATCTGCTTTTGAATCGGTTAAAATAGTTGGTTTTAAAGTATCGCTCCAATAATCATAATGAGTAACTCTTCTAAGTGAAGCTTCTATTCCTCCAATTAAAACTGGCACATCTGGAAACTTATCTTTTAAAATATTACTATAAATGGTAGTTGCATAATCTGGTCTAAAACCTTTATCCCCATTTGGTGTGTACGCATCTTTATCTCGCCTTTTTTTACTTGCTGTGTAATTACTTACCATTGGATCCATACATCCGCCGGTTACAGCAAAAAACAAGTTAGGTTTTCCTAGTTTTTCAAAATCTTGTAAATTATCATGAACACTTGGTTGTGGAACAATAGCAACTTTTAAACCGTAACTTTCTAAAATTCTACCAATAACCGCCGGACCAAAAGCTGGATGATCTACATAGGCATCACCACTAAAAAGAATAACATCTAAATTATCCCATCCTCTTAGTTTTACTTCTTTGTTTGTTGTTGGTAACCAATCTGAAAGTTTGTTCATCATATTCTGCAAAAATACAGTAAATAAATCAATTTAAATTTAGCTAAAATATTAGTTGTTGTGTTAATGAATGTTAATAATTGTTAACGCTTTAAACCTTATCTATTTTAAAATGTCATAGTATTATAAAAAAACAATTAAAACAAAATATATCATGAAAAAATTAGTAGGGTTATTAGTAATTATGTTTGTAATAACTAGTTCAATAAATGCACAAGGAGGTGGAATGAGAGGTAACCAAATGAAAGGAAACCAATCTAATTATACTCCAGATCAAATAGCTACTTTACAGGTTAAAAAAATGAACTTGCAGTTAAATTTAAATAAATCGCAACAAGATGCTATTTATAAACTACAAAAAAATCAAGCTGTAACTAGACAAGCGATGCAAAAGAGTATGCAAGAAAGAAGATTAAATGGGAAAACATTAACAACTGATGAAAGATTTCAATTAAAAAGTGCTCGTTTGGATAGAATGCAACAACACAAATTAGCAATGCAAAAAATTCTTACTCCAAGTCAATTTGTTAAATGGGAAACCATGAATAAATCAAAACTTAATCGTGGAAATGCAAATGGATGTAAAAACAAACAAGGAAGACAACGTTTAAATAATTAATATAGGTAAGTTAAGTTTGAATTAAGGTGCAAAACGCTTCCAATATTGGAAGCGTTTTGTTTTTTTTTAAGAGAATAATTAATCCTTCAAACTTAAAGTTTGACCAATGTTAATTTCATTAGTTTCTAAATTATTTAACTCCTTTAGTTTTTCAACGGTTAAACCAAATCTTTTAGATATAGAATATAAAGTATCTCCTTTTACAACCACATAATTTTCTACTTTATCGTTTTTTGATATTTTCCTTTTTTTTCCTAAAACTATTTCATCGTATTTATGTAGGTTATATTTTTCAATTAAAGCAATTAATTTAGCAGGATATCTTCTGTCCGTTGCATAACCTGCTTCGCTTAATCCTTTTGCCCATTTTACATAATCTCCTTTTTTAAGTTTAAACAATTTATGATACCTGCTTCTGCTAACTAAAAATTTAGAATGGTCTTTAAACGAGTTATCCGGATTTTTATAAACCCTAAAACATTCGTCATTTTTATCATCATCATGAAACACTTTTGCGCCATTCCATCCTTTATGACATTTTATTCCAAAGTGATTGTTAGATTTTTGCGTAAGTTCACTATTTCCACTTCTTGATTCTAAAATACCTTGTGCTAAAGTAATGCTCGCTGGAATTTTATACGTGCGCATTTCTTCTATTGCAATATCTTTATATTGCTTAATATACGCTTCGGTTGAGTATTTAAAAGAAGTTTTTGTTATGGGTTTTGTGGTTACACTTTCATTTTTTTTAGGAACAATTACCACCTTGTGATTTTTTTTACTAGAAGAATCTGCTATTTTTTTCTTCGACTTACAACCGATTAGCAAACCAACACTTAACAATCCAATAATTATATAATTATACTTCATTTTAATATTTTATTAGTGGTAACTTTTTCTTTTTAAGAACCAAATTCATTCCATCAATTCCTTGCAAACCACCAGTATGAATCGCTAAAATTTTAGTTCCTTTTTCAAAATAACCTTTTTTAATTAAAGTAACCAATCCAAAAATCATCTTTCCAGTATAAACTGGATCTAACGGTATTTTTGTTTCCTGCTTAAATTTATTGATAAAAGTAATTAATTCTTCAGAAACTTTTGCATAACCTCCAAAATGATAGTTAGTATTTAAACTCCAATTATTGTTTTTTGTTACCCATTTTTTAATTTCATTTTGAAGAAAATCACCTTTTAAAGCTGGAAAACCAATTACTTTTTGATGTTTTTTAGTAGCATTTATTATTCCAGAAATTGTTCCACCTGTTCCAACTGAAGAACAAATAACATTGAATTGATCATCTGCTTCTGTCAAAATTTCTTCACAACCTTTAATAGCAAATTTATTAGTTCCGCCTTCGGGAACTAAATAAAAATCGCCAAATTTTTCTTTTAAATCCGCTATAAATTCTGGTGTAGTTTTATTTCTGTAATCCTTTCTGGAAACAAAATGAAACTGCATATTATGCTCAGCCGCAAACTTTAACGTTGGATTTTTATTAAGTACAAAATCTATGTCCGTAGCCAATTCATCTCCTCTAATAACTCCAATGGTTTTGAAATTATGCTCAAAACCAGCTGCTGCTGTCGCTGCAATATGATTAGAATACGCTCCACCAAAAGTTAGTAACGTTTCTTTTTTTAATCGTACAGCCTCCTCTAAATTATATTTTAATTTTCGATATTTATTCCCCGAAATAAAAGGATGCAATTCATCTTCTCTTTTTATAAATACAGAAACCTGACTATTTTCAATTTCTGAGAAATTAACTTTTTGAATTCTGCTATTTTTAGTTTCTAAAAACAAATTTTATAAAAATTTAGTTTGATTCTAACTTCTCTTCGAGCAAAGTCCATTCTTCCATTAATTTTTCAATAGTGCTTTTTTTAGTTTTATAATTTTCAAAAAAGTTAGGTTTTGCAGAAGTTATTTCATAATCTTCCGCTAATTCTGCATCCATTTCTGAAATTTCATTTTCTAACTCATCAATTTGAGTTTCAATTTTTGCTAATTTATTTTTTAATTTTTTAAGCTCTTTATCTCCAATTTTTGAAGATTGAACTACTTCTTTTTTTACATTTTCCTTCTTTTTTACAACAACAGTTCTCTTTTCTGCTTCTCTTAAATTTTCAATCTGATGTTGTTCTAAGAAATAATCTATATCTCCTAAATATTCTTTAATCTCTTTGTCTTTAAATCCATAAACCGTAGTAGCCAAACCTTGTAAAAATTCACGATCATGCGATACTAAAATTAAAGTTCCTTTGAATTTTTTTAGAGCACTTTTAAGTACATTTTTAGATGCAATATCTAAATGGTTTGTTGGCTCATCCATTATTAACACATTAAAAGGAGCTAGTAATAATTTACATAAAGCTAGTCTGTTTCTTTCACCTCCAGATAACATTTTAGCCTTTTTATCTACTGCATCACCACCAAATAAAAAAGCACCTAGCATATCTCTTACTTTTACTCGGTTTGCATCTGTAGATGCATCTTCCATAATCTGCAAAACCGTTTTTTCAGGCTCAAGATACTCCGATTGATTTTGAGCAAAATACCCGATTTCTACATTATGACCTAATTTAAAATGACCTCCGTGAGCTATTTCTCCAACAATAATTTTTGCCAAAGTAGATTTTCCTTGTCCGTTTTGTCCAACAAAAGCAATTTTACTATTTCTTTCTATTAATAAATTTACATTTTCTAATACGTGCTTTTCTCCGTAGCTTTTAGATAAATTTTCTGCTTCAATAACAATTTTTCCTGGATCTTTGGAAACTTGAAATTGAACATTCATTACCGCATTATCATCTGTATCTACTTCTATACGTTCAACTTTATCTAATTTTTTTATTAAGGATTGCGCCATGGAAGCTTTATTAGCTTTAGCTCTAAATTTATCAATTAATATTTGTGTGGCTTTAATTTCTTTTTCCTGGTTTTTTTGTGCTTGTAATTGCTTTTCTTTTATTTCACCACGCAATAATAAAAATTGAGAATATGGTTTTTTGTAATCGTAAATTTTACCCAACGAAATTTCTATTGTTCTGTTGGTAATATTATCTAAAAACATTTTATCATGAGAAACCAACATAATTGCTCCTGGATAATTTTTTAAGAAATTTTCCAACCAAATTATAGATTCAATATCTAAATGGTTTGTTGGCTCATCTAATAATAAAATATCATTATTTTGCAATAATAATTTTGCTAATTCAATACGCATCCTCCAACCTCCTGAGAAAGTATTGGTAAGTTTATCGAAATCTTCTCGTTGAAAACCTAGTCCGGTTAATATTTTTTCTGTATTTCCTTTATAATTATAACCACCCAATAATTCATATCTATGAGTTACTTCATTTAAATCTACCATTAAATCATGGTAATATTCACTATCATAATCGGTTCTTTCTACTAGCTCATGGTTTATTTTATCTAATTTTGCTTCTAGCCTTTTAATTTCTTCAAAGGCCTGATAGGCTTCTTCTAAAATGGTTCTGCCTTCCACAAAATCAATATCCTGACGTAAAAAACCAATTCGTACATCTTTATCAAAAGCCATAGTTCCGCTTGTGCTTTCTATATCTTTTGCAATAACTTTTAGTAGTGTTGATTTTCCTGCTCCATTTTTCCCTATTAATCCTATTCGGTCTCCTTTATTTAATTTAAATGTAATCCCTGAAAATAAATCGGAACCGGCAAAAGACACTGTTAAATTATGTACGTTAAGCATTGTAATTTTATAATTAAATGTAAATTTGTTTTTTATAAAAGTATGCAAACTTACTATAAAAAAATTTGGAGCTCAATTTATTTTAATTAAATACTTATAAAGATTTACTAAAAATGTTAAAAAAAGGATCAAAGCTTTATAGCATTATATTTAACAAATGCCCTCGATGCCACGAAGGAGATTTTTTAGAAGAAAAAAATATACTAAAAATTAATAGAGCATTCAAAGTAAAAGAACATTGTTCAAACTGCGGATTAAAATACATGAGAGAACCTTCTTTTTATTATGGAGCAATGTATGTTAGTTATGGTTTAAGTGTTGGAGTTGCTGTTATTACTTTTATTATCAGTTATTTAGGTTTTAATTTAACTTTAAAACAATCCTTTATTCCTATTATAGTTGCAATTATTTTGAGCGCTCCTTTTTCAGCAAGATGGTCTAGAATTATTTGGGCAAATATCTTTTTTCATTACGATGCTAATCTGAAAATAAATTCTGATAGCGAGCAATCGTAATTTCTTTATCTAATTCTTTTTCTTGTTCTAAGTGATAAAATAATTGATTTGCTGCCCACGGAGCAATCATAACTCCACGAGTACCTAACCCATTTAATATTGCTAAGTTTTTATATTTAGGATGCTTTCCTACTAAAGGTCTTCTATCTTTTACTGTTGGTCTAATTCCTGCACTTTGTTCCACAATTTTATACGGCACATTTATAACCTTAGATAGTTTATTTATCAATTCCTGCTTTCCTTCTTTAGTTGGATTTAGTGTTTTATCTTTCCAATTAAAAGTTGCTCCAACTTTATAAAAATCATTTTCTAAAGGAAGTACAAATATTGCTGCTTTTATTAAAAAATCTATTTTTAGATTTGGAGCATAAATAGTTAGCAATTCTCCTTTTGCCTCTTGCATTGGCAAATAATTGAAAAATGGATTTTTAAGCAATCCAAATCCTTCACAAAAAATAATTTTACTTGCTTTTATATTCTTGTATTCAACATTATTTTCGTTGATTTTTAATAACGGATATTCAAAATTTTCATTTTGAATACTGTTTTGCTTTTTTAAATTAGATTTATAATCTTCTAAAAGTAATTTTGTATCAATTCTGCCAGTATTTATTAATTTTCCAAAACCGAAATCAGATAAAATTCCTTCCTGTTTTTTATTAATTATATGAGGAATCATGTAATTGGAAAGTAATAATTTATCGCTAGCAATTGCCCAATTATTTTGTTCTTCAATCGATTTAAAAACTCTGTAAATATCTACAACATAATGGTATTTATTTTGCAATACTTTTTCTAAATCTTTATAAAAAGGAATAGCCTCTTCAAGCTGTTTTTTTGCTTTCCAAACTGGTGTAAATCGTTTTAAAACAACAGGATTATACATGCCACTAGCAACTAACGAAGCATTTTGAGAATTATCTTCAAAAATTATAAAGGTTTTATTATGGTTTTCAAGAATTCTTGAAAAAGCCAATCCTGCTAAACCTAAACCAACAATAATATAATCTACTTCTTTTTTATTCATATTTATAAAAAACAAAAACTCTTGCAAATTGCAAGAGTTTTATAATAATTTTTTATACAAGAATTAATAATTCCACATATCTGATTCTTTAGCTCTAATTTCATCTTTAATTTTATTAGATTCTAAAACTTGAAATAAAGCATTACCTTTTACATAGTCGGCCACATCTCTATCGCCGTATATATTTTCTTCTCTATAAATGATAGAATTAAACCTCCTTGCATTTAACAAATGATCATAAGTTATAGGATAAGCAGAATTTTTTTGATTAAAAACTTTCATGTGATGTAAAACTTTACGAGCATCTGGGAACCAAACCCAAAATAATGGTAATTGTTCTGAAACATTCACATCTTCTCTTCCCATAGTTTGCACATCTGGTGCAACTGGCGCTAAAGCTAGTAACCTATATTTAAGTTCTCCTTGTCGTTTATCGAAATACCAAAGACCTTTAATTTTAAAGCCTTCTATATCCTGTGATGTTAAATTTACTTTATCAATATATTCATTAATATTAGTGTTTCCTGCATTCAGCTCATCAAAACCAGCATCGGTTGTATCAATTCTATACAATTTACTGGTAATTTCAGCTTTACTCATTTTAGCCGTAAAATAAGAGTCGTCATAAACCTCTGTAATTTTACCACTTTTAATACCTCTTAATAACGTGTCAAATAATGATCTTCTATCCATAGAAACACTTGTTGTATCTACTGGATAATAGTATGGTAAATTTATACGCTCATTTAAATCGATATATTCCCAAACTACTTTAGACCATAGTATATCCCTATCATCAATATAACCATATTCTAATGGTTTATCATTATCAACGGCTAATTGTTCTGCAGTTTTTTTACCAATATCAGAAGGTTTTTCAGCATTTAACAAATTAGATTGTGCAAAGGTTATTTGAACCCATACAAATGCTAAAATAAAAATTCCAATATTTCTTTTTTTCATCACTTAATTATTTATTTATTGAATTTCAATACTTACCGCTGAAGCATTTTTAATTTTATAAGTTGAATTACCTACTAACGAAGATTTAATATCAAATATTGTAACAACATCTCCTCTTTTTGCTTTTGCGATTGCTTTTTGAGCTTGAGCGTCCATTCTATTGCCTCTAACTACAACGGCAGATTGTCCTGGTACTTTTATAGTAAATGCAGTTGTTTTTAAAGTTAAATCAAAATCAAAATCTAATAAAGCTGCTCCTACAGTTGATTTAGATAAACTAGTTTTTGGCATTTTTACATAACCATCTTGTTTTCTAATGGTTCCAACTGGAGAAGGAATTCCTTTAATTCTAAAATTTTGAGAGGTACTAACTGTTTGTCCGTTTGGTAATTTACCTGAAACACTAATCTTAACTTCTTTACCTGTTCCTGGTGTCATAATGTATTTACCAATACCTGTTGTACGTTTTAATCCAACACCTGTTGCGGTAACTAAGTTATCTGGAATACCAGGAATAGAAATTGTCATAGGATTAGGCACTCCCCTATATACAACATTCATTTTATCTGCTGATATTACTGCACTATTTGGTTTTGGAATAACTGCATAAGATCCATTAATTGGAATTTCAACAGGTTTTCCGTTTTCCATAAAAACAAATTTTCCTTTCACTTCTCGTTCTCCAACATTACCTGCAGGAAAATCTAAGATTGCTCCACCACCTTCTATTTTAGTAACTTTTTTACCATTAACAATTACTTCTTCTGGTTTTAAAGAAGAATCATATCTTCCTAACACTATTTTACCTTTAAAGTTTTCACCTTGAAAAAATGCAGATTTTTCAGGAATTAAAATTGTTTGATAGTTTGACATAGACACATCACTTTCTAATTGTCCTCCTAAAAGGTTTCCATAAATTTCAGATTGTGTAGTTTTAATATCAGATTGCATAGAAGTAAAATTGGTAACATATGATATTAAAGGAAAACCTTCATATCTATTCATTAACCAAGGTTGCATACCATCTTCTGTTTTTTGTGGAGAAGTATCAAATCGTTTTTTAATATTTGAAGCAAGCGGATTATTTTCACCTATTAATTTAACAATTTCATTTTTATAATTGTTAATCTGATCTAAATATTCTTGACCTTCTTTAGTAAGTCCATCTCCTTTAAAAAAATATTCAGTTCCAATATTTGCATTATCCATAGCTTCATAATCTTTTGGATCATCTACTTGGGTTAAAAAATATTCTTTTTTAGTTTCTAAATAATCGTTAAAGCTTTTAGACAATTCATCCACTTTTTTAGCGGTTTCATATAAAGAAGCATATTTTTCTGGTTGTTCTTGTGCTTTAGTAGCTAAATTTTCTAATGTAGCAGTATTTTTTACGGATGTGGTAACATTATTATCCGTTAGTTTTTCATTCATATAACCAAATGCAGAAAGAACCTCTTTGGACATATTCATTGCCAACATTGCAATGAATATTAAATACATAAGGTTAATCATTTTCTGCCTTGGTGAAAGTTTACCTGAAGCCATTCTAACTAGTTTTTTGGTTAATAATTTATTTTAATTTTAACTAACTAATTAGCTTTTATTGGTCATTGCAGATAACATTCCTCCATAAACGCCATTTAAAGAAGATAAATTGGAAGCCATAGATTCCATTTGTTCTTTTAATTTTTCAGCGTTCTCAACAACTTGTTGATTAATTTCGGCTTGTCTACCAGTGCTATCTAATTGTACTTTATATAAATTATTTAAAGATTCCATTTGAGCTGCAGCTAAGGATAATTGTTCACTATATTTATTTGTAGCTGCAATAGAGTCAATAGCTGGAGCAATATTTTCAGCTGCACCTTTAAAGTTCTGAATACTTTGTCCTAAGCTTTGCATTAAAGTGGCATCTAGTTTAGCATCTTTAAGCATTTCATCTAACTTTTGAGATAGTAAACTTTGAGATTCTCTAGCATCTTTTCTGTCTTTATCTCTACTTTTTCCCGCGGTTAATTCAGGATATACTAAAGACCAATCTAAATCTTCTTCAACAGAATCAAAAGCCGAGATAAAAAATACGGCTGCTTCCACTCCCATACCAATTGTTAACATAAAGCCTCCACCAGACCAGTGTTGAATTTTGAATAATGCTCCTACAATAACTATAGCTGCACCTATACCGTATGCATAGTTAAATAACTTTTTTGTATTTCTAGTTTGTGCCATAATGTTGATTTTTTGTATTTATTTAGGGTTGTTAATTTTTTTATTCTTTGTCATTATTTGCTCCTAGGTAGTCTTGAACAGTTCTAAAACCAATATAACTTCTTGCTGAGTCTGCATACTCATAATCTCGTGTACTTACTTCTAAAAAGTAAGCAACATCTTTCCATGAACCTCCTCTAATAACTTTTCTGCGATTTTTAGGGTTTTCTACATTTGGATTCATTGTAGAACCTATGTAGTATGAATCGTCGTTATAAGCTGTATTAGTCCATTCAGAAACATTTCCTGCCATATTATATAATCCATAACCATTTGGGTTATATGATTTTGCTTCCATAGTATATAAAGCTCCATCTACCGCATAATCTCCTCTAACAGGTTTAAAATTTGCTAAAAAGCATCCTCTATCACTTGTTGTATATGGGCCACCCCAAGGATATGTTGAAAATTCAAGACCTCCACGAGCTGCATACTCCCATTCTGCTTCTGTAGGCAATCTAAAAGACGGAACAGAGCTAGGATGTTTTTTTGAACGTAAAAAATCATTTTTCTTTTTTGTTCTCCAACTACAAAAAGCTTTTGCCTGACTCCAAGTAATTCCTACTACAGGGTAATCATTATATGCTTCATGATAAAAATAATCTTGGTGCATAGGATCATTATATGAATAGTTAAAGTCTTTAACCCAAACTGTAGTATCAGGGTACACATTTACAACTTCTTGTTTTATAAAGTTTTTTCGATCACCTTTATTTTTTGCAGCTGCATCCCTATCTAACCAAGCATATTTATATTTTAATTTTTTAGTATCTAACATTCTTCTTCCATCAAAACTATCCTCAATTGGCACGTACATTGAATCCATAACCTCTGCATAATATTCATCAGGAAATTCACTTGTTTTCCAAATTAAATCGGCATCCCAGTTTAAAGCCCTACCTTGTAATGGCGAGTTAACATCTCCTAAACTACCATAATTATTCATCATATACTTTTGATAAGGTGTCATATCAGCAGTATCAATGTTTTTAAATTGATAATCTTCCAATACTTTATTATTTTCATCAGACATTAACTCTGATAATAAAGCAAGTTTTGTACGAACTATAGAATCTCTAACCCAAAATACAAATTCTTTATATTCAGCATTTGTAATTTCCGTTTCGTCCATATAAAAAGGACGAACTGTCACTGTTCGTGTTGGCGAATTTAACGCTCCTGATACATCTTCATCTTGTTTACCCATCGTAAATGATCCTCCTGGAATGTAAGCCATTCCCATAGGTTTTTTAGAATGCCATTTACTTTTAGATTGTACTCCTATTAATTCACCTTGGTCATTAGATCCACAGCTATTTATAATTAATGCTAATAAAATATACAAGGATATTTTCTTCATAATAATTTTCTTATTCCTTTTTGACAAACCTATTACTAATTAATTAAAAAAACAATACTTTATTTATTCTGATACTTTAAAAAAATGTAAAACCTTTAACTATTTAGCTTTATTTACACAATTTTTTTCAATGTTTTAAGCCATCTATCAGGTATTTCCTGTTGTGTTGCACTAATATAGTCTTGATATGTACAAGGTATTAACGCATGTCTTTTAAATTTATTATTTTTTGTGATATTAATTTCCATCCACCATCTTCCACTCTTATTACTTTTATAAAAATTCAGCAATTGATTTTCTATTGGTACTATAAATTTTTGATAGTTATCCATTAGCCCAAAAGGGTAGTCATTTGCTCTATAATTAACGCCTTCAATAAAATACCAAATCATTTGTGAAACTAACTTTGCAGTAATATTTTTAATATCATATTTGGCATTGTATTCATAAATTCCAAAAGAGGAAACTTTATCACTTATACCCGCATATCTTGCTATTGCGCAAATCTCAGCTCCTGAAAACCCATTAGGTTCAGCATTTTGATTTGCAGGTGCATCAGCATTTTTAACAGCAGATAAATCAATACTAACCATATCTGCATCTCTTAAAATCGGTTCAACAATTTGAATATCATTAGCTACTTCACCTAACCTATAGGCTTCAAAATATAAGCTATCTATTAAATCTATTTCATTTTGAGCATTAAAATAAGTTTGATATCCAATATTTGCGTAGTTAAACAAATTATTAGGCTCGGTCATTACTATTTTACTTAAATAGGATTGTGATGTTAATTCATCTTCTATATGTCCAAAATCAAATTTGTTATCTACTGCTACCAAATTAACCGTTTGCTCTAAAGCATCATAAGCACGATAATTTGCGTAAGTTATATCTTGGCTTCCTCCAATAATTACAGGAATTATATTTTTTTTAATTAAAGCTGTTAACACTTGCCCTAAGGCAAAATAAGTGTCATTTATAGAATTTCCTTTGATTATATTACCTAAATCAACCACTTGTAAAGGCCAATTCCCTGGATATAATTTATATAGCTCTCTTCGAATTTCGTCTAAATTTGATCCTGTACCATAATTACTTATAGATGCTCTATCTTCTTCAACACCTATAATGGCAATTTTTTTATTAGATAAATCAGGAAAGTTATTTTGTTGCGTATAAACAGCTATGCTTTGCCCAAAAGTTTGGTTTGTTTGCAATTTGGCATGCGCCAATAAAGCTTCATCAACAGGTTTAAGATATTCGAAATTCATTGCTAGGGGTTGGAATTGTCTTTTTACAAGGGGCAATATACTTAAAAAAAATTATTTTTTGGTGGTTTTTTTCTTTGCTGTCTTCTTTTTCTTAGTGTTTTTTTCTATGATATCTTTAACTTCAGATAAAGTAAGTTTAGTTGCATCTACTGTTTTTGGTAATTCAATTTTTACTTTCCCTTTTATAATGTTAGATCTTCCCCATCGTGCTTTTTCAACTCTAATTCCTTCTTCTTCCCAATTATGAAGTATTTTTTCAATATCTTTTTGCTTTTTGGTTTCTATTAATTCAACTATATTATCATAGGTTAAATTATCAAAATCGTATTTTTTATTTACATTAATAAATGTACTATTCCACTTTATAAAAGGGCCAAATCTACCAACTCCTTTTTGAACAGGCAGATCTTCATATGTTGCAATTGGAGCATCTGCTTTTTGTTTTTCTTTTATTAATTCAATAGCTCTATTAATATCTACATCCATAGGATTTTCATCTCTTGGTATAGATACAAACATACTGTCAAATTTAATATATGGACCAAACCTACCATTAGCTACTACTATTTCATTTTCTTCAAAAACTCCTATAGTTTTAGGTAGTTTAAACAAATCCATTGCTTCTTCATAGGTTATATTTTGTAATGTTTGTCCATTTTGCAGACTTGCAAATCTAGGTTTTTCATCATCAGTAGCTTCGCCTATTTGAACCATAGCACCAAATCTACCTAACCTAGCATAAACATTTTTACCACTTGCTTTATCTACTCCTAATAAACGCTCTCCTTTAGCTCTATCTGCATTTTCAATTACATCTTCAACCATTGGGTGGAACGCTGTGTAAAAATCCTTAATCATTTTACTCCAATCCTCTTTTCCTTCTGCAATATCATCAAATTCTGATTCTACTTTTGCAGTAAATCCATAATTAAGTATATCTGAAAAGTTTTCTACTAAAAAGTCGTTTACAATATTTCCTATATCTGTAGGAATTAATTTTCCTTTATCTGAACCAACTTTTTCTGTTAAACTTTTAGTTTTAATTATATCATCTTTTAAAACAATTTGAGTATAATTTCTATCTGTTCCTTCAATCATTCCTTTAACAATATAATCTCTTCTTTGAATGGTTGAAATAGTTGGAGCGTAAGTTGACGGACGGCCGATTCCTAATTCTTCTAAACGTTTTACTAATGCAGCTTCTGAATATCTATAAGGTGCTTTTGTGTATCTTTCTGTGGCCGTTATATAATTATTATTTACAGAATCGTTAACTGTTAATTTTGGCAATAATCCATCTTGTTCATCATCTTCTAAGTCAGTTCCTTCTAAATATACTTTTAAAAATCCCTCAAATTTTATCATTTCGCCGTTTGCAACAAATAATTTTGAGTTATTTGAATTAGATATTTTTGCAATAGTTCGCTCTAATTTAGCTTCAGCCATTTGTGATGCAATAGTTCTTTTCCAAATAAGTTCGTACAATCTGTTTTGATCAAAATCAACCGAAACAGTATGTTGATTCATATTTGTTGGTCTGATAGCTTCATGCGCTTCTTGAGCTCCTTTAGATTTATTTTTGAAATTTCTAGGTTTACTGTAAGCTTCGCCATACGACGCAATAATTTCTTCTCTAGCCGCATTTTTAGCATCTTCGGATAAATTTACACTATCCGTTCTCATATAAGTAATTAAACCCGCTTCATATAATCGCTGTGCTATTAACATAGTTTTAGCTACTGGAAAATATAATTTTCTAGAAGCTTCCTGTTGCAAAGTTGATGTTGTAAATGGTGCTGCAGGTGATTTTTGAGCTGGTTTTTTTTGTAAATCTTCAACTTTAAAATAAGCGCCTGCACACGATTCTAAAAACTGTGTAGCAGCTTCTTTAGATTCAAAGTTTTTTGGAAGGGATGCTTTGAATTTTTTATTTTTAGCGGTAGAAAACTCTGCAACAACCTTATAAGATGCTGTTGGTTTAAAGTTTTGAATTTCGCGTTCTCTTTCTACAATTAAACGAACTGCAACAGATTGAACTCTACCTGCAGATAATCCTCCTTTAATTTTACGCCATAAAACTGGAGATAATTCGTAACCAACCAAACGATCTAGAACTCTACGCGCTTGTTGCGCATTTACCAAGTTATAATCTATTTCTCGTGGATTTTCAACAGCTTTTAATATGGCATTTTTAGTAATTTCATGAAAAACTATACGCTTTGTGGTATCATTTTTTAATTTTAATTGCTCAAATAAATGCCAGGCAATAGCTTCTCCTTCTCTATCCTCATCCGAAGCTAACCAAACAACATCTGCTTTTTTTGCTAAATCTTTTAATTTTTTTACTACTGCTTTTTTATCAGAGGATACCGAATATTTTGGTTTAAAATCACCTTCCACATCAATACCTATTTCTTTAGAAGGTAAATCTGCAATATGTCCAAAGCTAGATTCTACTTGAAAGTCTTTACCTAAAAATTTTTCAATTGTTTTTGCTTTTGCAGGTGACTCTACTATTACTAAATTTTTTGCCATAATTTTATTTTTAAACTCATTTCTGTACAATCCTAAGCTTAATCTTTCTGAGTTTTTGGAATGCAAAAGTATATAGATTTTTTTTAATAGTACAAATTCATATCAAAATCCGTTAAAAATAGACATTTAAAATCTTTGTTAAAATTCTGCCAATATGTCATATTTTTGATTTTTTGGTTATATCTTTGCACACAAATAAAAATATATGGGTAGCGAAAAAGTAATAGACGAAAAAAAACAAGGACAAGCCCTTTTAACTGTGGATAAACCCGAAAATAATAAAAAATTATTTATAGAAAGTTATGGCTGTCAAATGAATTTGAATGATAGCGAAATTGTAGCTTCTATTCTTTCAAAACAAGGATACAACACCACACATTTACTAGAAGAAGCTGATTTAGTACTGGTTAACACATGTTCTATTCGTGAAAAAGCAGAACAAACCGTTCGTAAACGATTAGAAAAATATAATGCCGTTAAAAAAATAAACCCAGCTATGAAAGTTGGCGTGCTTGGCTGTATGGCCGAACGTTTAAAAGCTAAGTTTTTAGAAGAAGAAAAAATTGTGGATTTAGTAGTTGGCCCTGATGCTTACAGAGATTTACCTAATTTATTGCAAGAAGTTAATGAAGGTCGTGATGCGGTAAACGTAATATTATCCAAAGAAGAAACTTATGGAGATGTTTCTCCAGTTCGTTTAAATTCTAATGGTGTTTCTGCATTTGTTTCTATTACTCGTGGTTGTGATAATATGTGTACATTTTGCGTAGTTCCATTCACACGAGGAAGAGAACGTAGCCGTGATCCAAAAAGTATTTTGGAAGAAATTCAACAATTAGTTGATTCAAATTATAAAGAAGTTACTTTATTGGGTCAAAATGTTGATAGCTATTTATGGTATGGTGGTGGCTTAAAAAAAGATTTCAAAAATGCTTCTGAAATTGCTAAAGCAACTGCAGTAAATTTTGCTCAATTATTAGATTTAGCTGCTACAAAATTTCCAAAAACTCGTTTTCGTTTTTCCACTTCAAATCCGCAGGATATGAGTTTAGATGTAATTCATATTATGGCAAAACATGATAATATTTGTAAGTATATTCATCTTCCCGTACAATCTGGTAGCACAAGTGTTTTACAAAGAATGAATAGAAAACATACTAGAGAAGAATACATCACCTTAATAAAAGAGATAAGAAATATAATCCCAGATTGTGCTATTTCGCAAGATATGATTACTGGTTTTTGTGGTGAAACAGAAGAAGAGCACCAAGAAACTCTTAGCTTAATGGAATTTGTTAAATATGATTTTGGATTTATGTTTGCTTATTCCGAACGCCCTGGAACTCCAGCAGGTAAAAATATGGAAGACGATGTTCCAAATGAAGTTAAGAAAAGAAGACTAAATGACATAATTCAATTACAACAAAAACACAGCTTATATAGAACAAAACAGTTTGTTGGAAAAACCGTGGAAGTTTTAATTGAAGGAACTTCTAAAAAATCAGCTTCTCATTGGAAAGGAAGAAATTCGCAAAATGTAGTAGTAGTTTTTCCAAAAGGAAATGAAAAAGTTGGAGATCTTGTCAATATATATGTTGAAGATTGTACTTCTGCAACGTTAATTGGCAAAAAAATATAAACTATGGAAAACTTACAAACTATTAAACAACGCTTTGAGATTATCGGAAACGATATGCACTTAAATCGCGCCTTAGAAAAAGCAATTAGGGTTGCTCCTACAGATATTTCTGTATTAGTTACTGGAGAAAGTGGTGTTGGTAAAGAAAGTATTCCTAAAATTATTCATCATTTATCTCATAGAAAACATGCAAAATATATTGCGGTAAACTGTGGAGCTATACCTGAAGGAACTATTGATAGTGAACTTTTTGGACATGAAAAAGGTGCTTTTACAGGTGCAACTACAACCCGTAAAGGTTATTTTGAAGTTGCCGATGGCGGAACTATTTTTTTAGATGAAGTTGGAGAATTACCATTAACCACACAAGTTAGATTATTACGCGTTTTAGAAAATGGTGAGTTTATAAAAGTTGGTTCATCAAACGTTCAAAAAACAAATGTTCGCATGGTAGCTGCAACAAATATAAATTTACATCAAGCAATTTCTAAAGGAAAATTCAGAGAAGATTTATACTATCGTTTAAGTACTATTGAAATTCATTTACCTCCTTTACGAGATCGTGTTAGTGACATTCATTTATTATTTAGAAAATTTGCTTCCGATTTTGCTCAAAAATATAAAATGCCTACCATCAGATTATCTGATGAAGCCATAAAAAAACTTGAAAATTATGGTTTTCCAGGCAATATCCGTCAATTAAAAAATATAGCAGAGCAAATTTCTATTGTTGAAGAAAATCGAGTTGTAAATTCGGAAAGATTAGCTCAATATTTACCAAGTAAAGGAACTAATTTACCCTCTGTAATTTCTCATGAAAAAAGTTCTAGCGATTTTGCTAGCGAACGAGAAATTATGTATAAAGTTTTGTTTGATATGCGAAACGATATTAACGATTTAAAAAAGTTAACATTAGAGTTAATGCAATCAAATGACACTTCAAAAGTAAAAGAAGAAAACAAACATCTAATTCAAAAAATATATAGTAGAGATTCTAAAAAACATGAGGAAGAAAACAAAGTTGAAGTAGTAAGAATATCCGACAATGATGAAGACTCACACAATTTTGAATATGCGGAAACTATTGACGAAGACGAAAGTTTATTATTAGAAGATAAAGAAATTGAGTTGATAAAAAAATCGTTAGAACGTAATAATGGAAAACGAAAATTAGCAGCTAACGAATTAGGCATTTCTGAAAGAACTTTGTATCGAAAAATAAAACAATACAATTTATAGTTAATTTAATACCTTTGAATTTAATTAATTTGTGTTTTCACAAATCCATTACATGAAAAAATATACTATTTTCTTTATTATTTTAAGCGCATTTACCACACAAAGTTGTGGCATATATTCATTTACAGGAACTAATATTAGTTCAGATGTTAAAACGGTACAAATTGACTATTTTCCAAACAACGCTGTTCTTGTTGAACCAAGTTTAAGTCAAGAATTTACAACAAGATTACAAGATTTATTTTTACAACAAACCAATTTAGATTTAGTTAAATCTGGCGGAGATTTACAATTTGAAGGTGAAATTACGGGGTATAAAATAAATCCGATGACAGCTACAGCACAACAAACAGCAGCTCAAAATAGATTAACCATCACCGTAAATGTTCGCTTTTTTAATAATAAAAATGAAGAAGATAATTTTGAACGAACTTTTTCACATTATTACGATTACCCAGCTGACGCCCAATTAACTGGTGGAATTTTAGACGATGCTTTCAACGAAATTTTAGAGCGAATTACACAAGATATTTTTAACGCTTCGGTTGCAAAATGGTAATTTAAAATGAATACTGCTGAACTAACATATTTAATAAAACATCCTAACAATTTAACTTCTCAGGATATTGAAAAATTAGAAAAAATTTCACAAGAATTTCCTTTTTTTCAATCTGCAAGAGCTATTCAATTAAAAGGGCTATACAATTCAAAAAGCTACAAATACAATAATACACTTAAAAAAACTGCGGCTTATACCATAGATAGAAACGTACTTTTTGAATTTATTACATCAACACCTTTTTTAAAAGAACCTATTTTAAAAGAAATAAAAGAACAAAACAATAATAAAACTATCACAGATTTAGATACCGAAAGTAAAAGTGATGAAAAATTATTAGAAACTAAAAGTGAAGCATCAGACTTTTTAGAAATAGGAAAACCAATTGAATTTAAGAACTCCGATCCGCACACTTTTAATGAATGGATGAAATTAAGCACCCAGAAACCTATTCAAAGAGAGGATAAAATTTCAGATAAATTAAATATTATTGATCAATTTATTAAAACAAACCCAAAAATTAAACCCGTTGCAAAACAGCAGTCAAACATAGATATTTCAACAGAAAGTACTGCTGAAGACGAGAATTTAATGACTGAAACTTTAGCAAAAGTTTATTTAGAACAAAAAAAATATACAAAAGCTATACAAGCTTATCATATATTAAGTTTGAAATATCCAGAAAAAAGTAGTTTCTTTGCAAACCGAATAAAAGCAATTAAAATTTTACAAATAAATAAATCATGACTTTCACATTATTTTTAATCTTAATTATTGTTGTAGCATTATTGCTAATACTAATTATTATGGTACAAAATCCTAAAGGAGGAGGATTATCTTCTTCATTTGGAGGTGGTGGAACACAGTCTTTAGGTGGTGTTCAAAATACTACAAACTTTTTAGATAAAAGCACTTGGACATTATCTATCGTATTACTTGCTTTAATTTTACTTTCTAATTTTGCAGCGCCAAGAAAGGGAACTGTAGAACAAAGCTCTGAAATTAAAAATACCATTGAAAATAGAGAAACTCCGGCAACTCCGGTAGATTCAAAAACAAATACAAGTTTACAAGATTCTGTAAAATAATTAAATAAACTTATACCCTTATAAAATGCCAGCGTAAATGACACGTTGGCATTTTTATTTTTATACACTTCCTATTAAAAGTACATTTGTCAGGTTTAATGAATTGGCACACTTTTGGAAAGGTTAATTCACAGAATTAATAAATTTTAAACTAATTACAAATGAGTAAAATTAATATTAAACCATTAGCAGATAGAGTTTTAATTAAACCTTTAGAAGCTGAAACAACAACCGCATCAGGACTTATAATTCCTGATTCAGCAAAAGAAAAACAACAAAAAGGAACTGTAATTGCAGTAGGTCCTGGCACTAAAGATGAGCCTATAACTGTTAAAGTTGGCGATACTGTTTTGTTTGGTAAATATGCTGGAACTGAACTTGTTTTAGAAGATACTGAATATTTAATTATGAGAGAAGCTGATATTTTAGCAATAGTTTAATTTAAAAATATAATAAAATGGCAAAAAATATAATTTTTGATATAGAAGCACGTGATGGTTTAAAACGTGGGGTTGATGCTTTAGCAAATGCAGTTAAAGTAACTTTAGGACCAAAAGGTAGAAACGTTGTAATTGGAAAAGCATTTGGCGGACCAGCTATAACAAAAGATGGAGTAACTGTAGCTAAAGAAATTGAATTAGAAGATGCCCTAGAAAATATGGGTGCTCAAATGGTAAAAGAAGTAGCATCTAGAACTAACGATTTAGCTGGTGACGGAACAACAACCGCAACAGTTTTAGCACAAGCTATTGTTAAAGAAGGATTAAAAAATGTTGCTGCAGGAGCAAATCCATTAGATTTAAAACGAGGAATCGACAAAGCTGTTGAAGCTATCGTTAAAAATTTACAAGAACAATCTCAAGAAGTAGGAAACAAATCTGATAAAATTAAACAAGTAGCTTCCATTTCCGCTAATAATGATGAAACTGTTGGAGATTTAATCGCTCAAGCATTTCAAAAAGTTGGGAAAGAAGGAGTTATTACAGTTGAAGAAGCTAAAGGAACTTCAACTTATGTAGATATTGTTGAAGGTATGCAATTTGATAGAGGTTATTTATCTCCTTATTTTGTTACCAATGCTGATAAAATGCTAACCGATTTAGAAAATCCTTATATTTTATTATTCGAAAAGAAAATAACAAATCTTAAAGATTTATTACCAATATTAGAACCAGTTGCACAAAGTGGTAAACCTTTATTAATTATCGCTGAAGACGTTGAAGGAGAAGCATTAGCTACTTTAGTGATGAACAAATTAAGAGGTGCTCTTAAAATTGCTGCTGTTAAAGCTCCTGGATTTGGAGATAGAAGAAAAGCAATGTTAGAAGATGTTGCCATTTTAACTGGTGGTACTGTAATTTCTGAAGAAAGAGGTTTATCCTTAGAAAAAGCAACTCTTGAAATGTTAGGTACAGCAGAAAGAGTTACTATTGATAAAGATAATACTACTATTGTTAACGGAGCAGGAAACCATGAAAACATTAAAGCAAGAGTAGCGCAAATTAAAGCACAAATTGAAACAACTACGAGTGATTACGACAAAGAAAAATTACAAGAACGTCTTGCTAAATTAGCTGGTGGAGTTGCTGTTTTATATGTTGGAGCACCTAGTGAAGTTGAAATGAAAGAGAAAAAAGACAGAGTTGATGATGCTTTACACGCAACGCGCGCAGCTGTAGAAGAAGGTATTGTTGCTGGTGGTGGTGTTGCTTTAGTTAGAACAATTGATGTATTAAAAACATTAACTACAGATAATTTAGACGAATTAACAGGGGTTAAAATTTTAGCAAGAGCTATTGAAGAACCTTTACGTCAAATCGTTGAAAATGCAGGAGGAGAAGGATCTGTAGTAGTTGCTAAAGTTATGGAAGGCAAAGGAGATTTTGGGTACAATGCAAAAACTGATGAGTATACAAAAATGTTAAAAGCAGGAATTATTGATCCAACCAAAGTAACTAGAATTGCATTAGAAAATGCTGCTTCAGTTTCAGGTATGATTTTAACCACCGCTTGCACATTAGTAGATATTAAAGAAGATGCTCCTGCTGGTGGTGGAATGCCTCCAATGGGTGGTGGAATGCCAGGAATGATGTAAAAAATTACACTTCTTAAAAAATACTCACATAAATATATTTAAAAATCCGATGATTAATCATCGGATTTTTTAGTTGAAAAAATCATTAATAAACTATAAATCAGCATCTTTTATCCTAAAAATTTGATACATTAAAAATTTGATTATATCTTTAACCCATTATAATTTAACTTTCCCCTCATTTTCCCCAATTACAATTTTCATTTTTTAAAATTTAGTTTTTAAAAAATCGAAATTTATCGCTTTCAACTAGCTAAAAAGAAAAAATATGAAATCAACAAAATTAGCGATATTATTTCCCTTTATAATTGGGTTAGTTTTTTTAGGAAATAAAACTAGTAACACTATTATTTCTAAAAACGCTTCAAAACACGCTTCAATTATTATTAATGATTGTAAAACTACTATATCTGGTAAAATTTTAGATAAAGAAACAAAAACTCCTATTGCGGATGCATTTGTAACCTTAATTTCAAATGGACAAGAAATTAAAATGATTAATGTAAATGAAAGTGGAGAATATTCTTTTAAGGTTAGTTGTGGTAAAAATTATAAGATTAGAGTAAAAGCAGCTTCCTATTTTAATTTGGAATATAATTTAATAACCGAAAAAGATAAATCTGTTCCTGTTTTTAAAAATTTTTTACTAGAAAAAGCATGCTATCAAACCATTACAGGAACCATTTTTAATGAATTTTCAAAAAAAACAATTGATAACGCAACGGTAACATTATATTTAAACGGAGAAGAAATTGAGACTACTCAAGTAAATGAAATTGGTGTTTATAGTTTTAGAGTAAAATGTAATTCCAACTATTATATTGTTGTAAATAAATTAAATTTTATAAATGATTTATTTGAATTTTCAACATCAAATTCATTAAATAAAACCATAAAACATGATTTCATTTTAGAGCCAGAATGTATACAAACAATTTCAGGAGTTATAAAAAACAAAATTACGCTTGAACCAGTAAGTGCAACTTTAAAACTATATCTAAACAATATAGAAATTGAAACGATAAATGTTAATAACGATGGAAAATATTTAGTAAAATTTCAATGCACAACAAATTATAAGATAGTAGCTAGCAAAACGGATTACAAAGAAGATAGTTACAATTTTTTAACGGATTATATAGAAAATAAACAACCCGATTATTTCCATTTAAAAAAGGATTTATTTTTAGAGCCAAACCAGTGTTTTCAAGTAGTTTTAGGAAAAGTATTAAACAAACAAACCAAAAATGTTATACCTAATGCCTTAGTTTCTTTATACTATCAAAATCAAGAAATTAAAACCTTTCAAACCAATTTTGATGGATCTTACTTTTTTAATGTAAAATGCGATGCCAATTATGATTTGATAGCTTCAAAAGAAGGTATGAAACCTGCAACTGTAAGTCATATTACATCTGAAAAAAAAGGAGATGATAAAACACTAAATATTTATTTGGATGATGAAAAATGTGACCAAATTGTAAACGGATTTATTTTAGACAAAAACACACAATTACCTATTGCAAACACAAAAGTTACTTTACTAGAAAATAACCTTTTTGTAAATTCAGTAGTTACAGATCAAAAAGGAGCATTTACATTCAATATTATTTGCGATACCGATTACAAAATTACAGCCAGCAATTCGGAATACAACTCTAACAGTGTTTCTTTTTCTTCTGATAAAAACAGAAATGCAACTATTTCCAAATCTTTGGAACTTGTTCCTTTAGAATGTAATCAAATGGTAAATGGTAAAATTTTAGACAAAAACACTAATTTACCTATTGTAAACGCTAAAGTTTCTTTAATCAAAAATGATGAAGAAGTAGGCTCCACTTCTACTTTAGAAAATGGAACATTTACTTTTAACATCAATTGCGATACCGATTATAAAATTACAGCCAGTAATACAGATTACAGCTCTAACAGTGTTTCTTTTTCTTCTGATAAAAACAGAAATGCAACTATTTCCAAATCTTTGGAACTTACTCCGTTAGAATGTAATCAAATGGTAAATGGTAAAGTTTTAGACAAAAACACTAATTTACCTATTGTAAACGCTAAAGTTTCTTTAATCAAAAATGATGAAGAAGTAGGCTCCACTTCTACTTTAGAAAATGGAGCATTTACATTCAATATTATTTGCGATACCGATTACAAAATTACAGCCAGTAATTCAGATTACAGCTCTAACAGTGTTTCTTTTTCTTCTGATAAAAACAGAAATGCAACTATTTCTAAATCTTTGGAACTTGTTCCTTTAGAATGTAATCAAATGGTAAATGGTAAAATTTTAGACAAAAACACTAATTTACCTATTGTAAACGCTAAAGTTTCTTTAATTAATCATGATGAAGAAGTAAGCTCCACTTCTACTTCCGAAAATGGAACATTTACTTTTAACATTAATTGCGATACCGATTACAAAATTACAGCCAGTAATGCAGATTACAGCTCTAACAGTATTTCTTTTTCTTCTGATAAAAACAGAAATGCAACTATTTCTAAATCTTTGGAACTTGTTCCTTTAGAATGTAATCAAATGGTAAATGGTAAAGTTTTAGACAAAAACACTAATTTACCTATTGTAAACGCTAAAGTTTCTTTAATTAAAAATGATACAGAAGTAAGCTCCACTTCTACTTTAGAAAATGGAACATTTACTTTTAACATTAATTGCGATACGAATTACAAAATTACAGCCAGTAATACAGATTACAACTCTAACAGTATTTCTTTTTCTTCTGATAAAAACTTAAATGGAGTTAAAAATGTACAAATTGAATTAAGCAAAAAAGAATGTAAGCAATTAGTTACAGGTATAATTAGAGATAAAACAAGTAAAAAACCGTTGTCAAATACCACTATAACATTATATCAAAACAATAAAGTTATTGGAACAAAAATAGTTGGAGAAGATGGTAAATATCAATTTGAATTAAGTTGCTCATCCACCTATAAACTAAGTGTATTTAAAAATAATCGTTTAGAATCTTTCCGAATTAAAACCGCTGTTGAAAACGGAAGGGTACTTCACTTAAATTTTGATATAGAACCTTTAAACTGTATTCAATATTTGAATGGAACAGTAACTGAAAATATTACAAACAACGCTATACCAGGAGCTAAAATAACGCTATTGAATGGAGATAAAGTAGTAAAAAGTACTTTCTCAGATTCAAATGGAACCTTTTATTTTGAAATGAGTTGTGATAAAAATTATACTTTAAGTGCTACCAAATCTAACTACACATCTGCAAAAGAAACGGTTAGTACTTTTAATAAAATTGGTCGACCTCATAATGTGAACTTAATTTTAGAACCAATAATAAAAGCTAAAGAAAAAAATGGAGTTAAATATATAGAAACTAAACCTATAGATTTTGAATTAGATGAATATGAGTTAACTAATGATGCAAAAATAGAACTCAATAAAATTATATTTAACCTAAATCAAAACCCAAATTTTAAACTGGAAATTAATTATTATACAGATAGTCGCGGACCAGATAATTACAATATGGAATTAACCCAAAAAAGAGCCGATGCTTCAAAAGATTATTTAATATCTAAAGGTATTGATCCAGCTAGAATAAAAGCTACAGGTTTTGGAGAAACGCATCTCTTAAATCGTTGTAAAAATAATGTTAAATGTACCGATGCCGAACACGCAATAAACAGAAGAACTGAATTTATTATCTTACCTAATTAGAATAAAAAAGACGCTTAATTAAGCGTCTTTTTTTTATATTTTCAATATTGAAATTAGGCTTTTCCTTTACAACTACTTTTACAATTTTTTGTGTTACATTTTGCACATTCTTTATTGCTTGAATCTGCACTACTTTTACATATACATTTTTCAGGATTACATTTTGTGCAAGTTTTTTTATTTGCTGCCATCTCCGATTTACAGTTCATTTTACCTTTGCAAGTCATCGCATCAGATTTGCAAGCCATTTTACCTTTGCAATTTTTGCAATTCATAACACTACTAACTCCAGTAGAATCTGTAGAGGTTTTATTATCTAAGTCATCCGATTTAAAACTTCTAAGTTTCATGTTACAAACAGGACAATTCCCTTCTTTATCGTAAGTTTTTCCATGTTCACAATCCATTGGACATTGATAAACAACACTTGCCATTTCGTCATGGTTGTCCATTTCTTGTTTTTCTATTTTAACGTCTTCCTTTCCGCTTTCTTTTTTTACAGTCTTATTACAAGAAACTGTAATTACAGCTACAGAAAAAATAGCTACTAAAGCAATTGTGATTTTTTTCATTTTTTTATTTTATAATTTATTTTTGATTTTTTGGGAAAATACAAAAAAAACTAATAACACCATTAGTTTTTAAAATTTTCATCATTTTTTAACTTTTGAAGGTAAAAAGCTGGAATTAAAAGTAATACTAATATTGGTTGAATTAAAAACCTTCTAACATAAAAAAGTAATAAGTAATTATTTCCTTCATTAAATTTTAAAATTATTAATAAACACATGCCGAAAAATATAAAAGCAATTGTATATATTTTAAACGAAAACCAAACCAATTTTACATTTTTAAACAAAACATAAATTATAGCAATTGAAACAGCACTGTTTAAAACATATCTAACTAAAATATTAGCTAATAGCAATCCTAAATTTATAGAAGGAACTGGTTTATGTAAATAATCTAATTTAAAATAATTTGCTAAAGGATCATATAAATACGGAGCAATAATTTCTCTTATAGCTATTAATAAGCATACTAAAATAATTAAACTTAAAAATTTTAATCCGTATTTCATTTTTTTAAAGAAGCAAATTTTTTAACCCAAATAAACCATAACAAAAATGTAAGTCCATAAATTAAAAGTGGAAAAACAACTTCATGTAGTGTTTTTTCATAAACAGGATATTCATAAATTGCAATTGAAATTACGGCTATTCTAACAATATTAAAATAGTAAATTAACAAACTTCCACCTATTATAAATAAAATAGTGTTTTTAAAACTTCCTTTAAACGCAATTATAAAGGAAATGTATAAAATAATAATACTTATAGCATTACAACCTTCAATAATTCTGGCAACTGGTTTATTATTTACTATAACATTTATTGAAACTTCTTTGGTATGTTGCTGCATTAAAACATTATAACCTACCAGATTCAGCAATTTTTGAGTTCCATTAGCTACATTTTGAGTTATTGGAGCACAAGCAAAAAAAGGCTCTTTTATTTGATATTTTTGTAAATACCATGCATACAAAACAAAAAGTAAAGCGTAAGTACCAAAAAATTTTATCAAAAAATAAATTACCGATTTATTACTTTGCACTTAAAAGAATTTTTTTTTTGCATAAAACTACAAAATCCTATGAACTTTTCTGAATTAAAAAAATCAATTACTACCATAACAGAAAGTAAATTGAAAACTTCCAATAAATTACAATCTATTTGTGATTTGTTAAAAGCTGAAGTTGATTATTATAATTGGGTTGGATTCTATTTTAAAAACGGAGATAAAAACGAATTAAAACTTGCTGAATTTGCAGGAAAACCAACAGAACATGTTATTATTCCTTTCGGAAAAGGAATTTGCGGACAAGTAGCTGTTAGCAATCAAAACTTTGTAGTTCAAGATGTTACCGAGCAAAATAATTATATTTCTTGTGGCTTTCAAGTTAAAAGTGAAATTGTAGTTCCTATTTTTGTGAATGGAGAAAATATTGGACAAATTGATATTGATTCGCATAGCACAAATCCTTTTTCTGATAAAGATGAAGACTTTTTAGAATTTGTTTGTAAAAAAGTTGCAACACTTTTTACTAATTAGAATAAAGTGTCAAAAAATATAAAAATTTTAACGCCAAAACAATTTTTAAATTAATTAAGCGGTTTATCTTTGCATGTATTTTCATTAACCCTTAATTACCCAATGTTAAATAAAAAACCAATAAAATACGTCCGTAAAAAAATCGCTTCACTTAATACAAACTTGAAAAAAAATAAATCCAAAAATAAATTGGAAAATTATAGTGAAATGGTGGATAATTTTAATAAAAAAATTAAAGAAAATTAACTTCTTTTAGGTATTGCTTAAGCTACTGATTATTATTAGCTTTGCGCAAACAAACAACACACTAATGAATACAACTAAAAAAGCCAAAACTGCCTTAATATCAGTGTTTAACAAAAATGGATTAGAACCAATTGTTAAAAAACTTCAAGATTTAAACGTTGAAATTTACTCTACTGGAGGAACTGAAAAATTTATTAAAAATTTAGGAATTAATGTTATTCCTGTAGAAGATTTAACCTCTTACCCTTCCATATTAGGAGGAAGAGTTAAAACATTACATCCTAAAGTTTTTGGAGGAATTTTAGCCAGACGAGAAAATGCCGAAGACTTATCACAACTTACAACCTATGAAATTCCTGAAATAGATATAGTAATTGTAGATTTATATCCATTTGAAAAAACTGTTGCAAGTGGAGCTTCAGAACAAGATATTATTGAAAAAATTGATATCGGCGGAATATCCTTAATACGTGCAGCAGCTAAAAATTTTAAAGATGTTTGTTGCGTTTCTTCTATTAATCAATATGAAGATTTCTTAAATATTATCTCCGAAAACAATGGAGAAATTACTTTAGAACAACGCAAAATTTTTGCAGCTAAAGCATTTGCAGTTTCCAGCAATTACGATACTGCAATTTTTCATTATTTAAACAAAAGCGAAACTGCTTTTAGAGCTTCTTTTGATGCTGTTTCTACTCTTCGATACGGTGAAAATCCACATCAAAAAGGTTTATTTTATGGAAATTTAGAAGATTTATTTGAAAAACTTCATGGTAAAGAACTATCCTACAATAATTTATTAGATGTTGATGCTGCAGTTAATTTAATGAATGAATTTAAAAATGATGCTCCAACATTTGCCATTTTAAAACATAATAATGCTTGTGGTTTAGCTCAAAGAAATAATTTAAAACAAGCCTATATAGATGCTTTAGCAGGCGATCCAACTTCTGCATTTGGAGGCGTTTTAATTTCCAATAAAGAAATTGATGTGGCTACTGCAACAGAAATTCATAAGCTGTTTTGTGAAGTTGTAATTGCGCCAAAATTTGAAAAAGAAGCTTTAGAAATATTAAAAGGCAAAAAAAATAGAATTATTTTAATTCAAAAAGATGTTAAATTACCAACTGCTCAATACAGAACAGCTTTAAACGGACTTCTTTTTCAAGATAAAGACAACAAAACAGATAACCAAAGCGTTGTTACAAAAGCAACAATTAAAGATCCTTCTGAAAAAGAATTAGAAGATTTATTTTTTGCCTCTAAAATTTGTAAACATACCAAATCTAATACCATAGTGCTAGCTAAAAACAAACAACTTTTTGCAAGTGGAACAGGACAAACAAGTCGTGTAGACGCTTTAAATCAAGCGATAGAAAAAGCAAATCATTTTGGATTTGACTTAAAAGGTGCAGTAATGGCTAGTGATGCATTTTTTCCTTTTCCTGATTGTGTAGAAATTGCTCATAAAGTTGGTGTAGATGCTGTTATTCAGCCTGGAGGCTCAATTAAAGACCAATTATCCATTGATTATTGCGATAAAAATAAAATGTCTATGATATTTACAGGAACGCGTCATTTTAAACACTAATTTTAGTAACTTTGGAATATTTCAAAAAATAATTTAATAAAAAGTATATTATATGGGTTTTTTCGACTTCATGACTGAAGATATAGCGATTGATTTAGGCACTGCCAATACGCTTATAATTCATGATGGTAAAGTAATTATTGATGCTCCATCTATTGTAGCTCGTGATAGAAATACCGGAAAAATTATTGCTACTGGTAAAAAAGCCAGTTTAATGCAAGGAAAAACTCATGAAAATATAAAAACCATTAGACCTTTAAAAGATGGTGTAATTGCAGATTTTGAAGCTTCTGAACAAATGATAAAGGAATTTATTAAAAATATTCCTACTATTAAAAAACGTTTTTTTTCTCCATCATTACGTATGGTAATTTGTATTCCTTCTGGTATTACTGAAGTAGAAAAACGTGCTGTTATTGATTCTGCTGAACATATGAATGCCAAAGAAATTTATTTAATTCATGAGCCTATGGCTGCTGCTATTGGTATTGGTATAGACATTATGCAGCCTAAAGGAAATATGATTATTGATATAGGTGGTGGAACTACTGAAATTGCTGTAATTGCTTTAGGAGGAATTGTTTGCGATAAATCAGTTAAAGTTGCAGGAGATGTATTTACATCTGATATTGCTTACTATATGCGAACTCAACATAATTTATATGTTGGAGAAAGAACTTCTGAAAAAATTAAAATCCAAATTGGTGCCGCAACGGAAGATTTAGACAGTCCTCCAGAAGATATGTTGGTACAAGGTAGAGATTTGTTAAGCGGTAAACCTAAACAAGTTCAAGTTTCTTTTAGAGAAATTTCAAAAGCTTTAGATAAATCAATTTTACGAATTGAAGATGCTGTTATGGAAACGCTATCTAAAACACCTCCAGAATTAGCGGCAGATATTTATAATACAGGAATTTATTTAGCAGGTGGAGGCTCTATGCTTAGAGGTTTAGACAAACGTTTATCCAGAAAAACAGATTTACCTGTTTATGTAGCCGAAGACCCGTTAAGAGCTGTTGTTAGAGGAACAGGTATTGCTTTGAAAGATCTTGCAAGATTCAAAAACGTCTTAATGAAGTAATAAATTTTCATATCGAATAATATGCAGCAATTATTTTATTTTATTCAAAAATTTAGATACTTTCTGCTATTTTTAGTTTTAGAAATTATTGCATTAACCCTTACCATTAAAAATCATTCTTACCAACAAAGTAAATTTATAAATTCAGCTAATTTTATAAGTGGTGGAATTTATAATCAGGTAAGCTCTATTTCCGATTTTTTAAATCTGAAATCAGAAAACAAACGATTATCTGAAGAAAATATTCGTTTAAAAAACTGGGTTGAAGAAAACAAGCAAGTAGATGTAAATAATATTGTTGCACATATTGATACTAGCAAGTATCATCAAAAATACCAATATATTTCTGCTAAAATAATTAACAACAACTATTCAAAAAGAAATAATTTTTTAACCTTAAACAAAGGAGTTAAACAAAATTTAAAAATAGATTTAGGGGTTATAAATAGCAAAGGAGTTATTGGGGTAATCAAAAACATTTCCAAAAATTACGCTACAGTTTTATCTATTTTAAATAGTAATTCTAAAATTAATGTGCGACTTAAAAAGAGTTTTCATTATGGAACTTTAGTTTGGAATGGAAAAGATTATAATATTGCTCAAATTACAGATATTCCAAGGCAAGCAACCATTAAAGTAGGCGATACAATTATTACTGGAGGAAAATCAGCAATATTCCCAGAAGGTATAAATGTTGGTGTTATTAAAGATTTTAAATTTGAAAAAAACCAATACAAAGAAATTAATATTTCTCTTTTTAATGATATGAGCTCATTAAGTTATGTTCAAGTAATTATTAATTATCAAAAAAACGAGCAAAAAGGATTAGAGCAAAACAATCTTTATGAGTAAATTAATTTTCAGAAATATTGTTCGATTTATTTTACTTGTTTTATTTCAAGTACTTGTATTTAATCATATCAACTTGTTTGGGTATATAAATCCATTCATTTATGTAAGCTGGGTATTTTTGTTTCCTGTAAGAAAAAGCAAAAGTTTACTTTTACTTACTAGTTTTTTTCTAGGAATTTTAATCGATACTTTTTCAGATACCGGAGGTATTCATACTGCTGCAATTCTAATTATTGCATATTTTAGACTTCCTATTTTAGAAATGGTAATGCGGAAAACAGATTTTGATTATGTGCTATTTAATATTCGAAATCTTACGTTAAACAAGTTATTCTTATTTATTTCTATTTTAACTTTTATAGATACTTTTATAGTTTTTTTATTAGATTATTTTAATTTTTCGGATATAGGCTCTATTATTTCTAACACTATTTTAACAAGTATCTTTACCATATTAATTAGTTTTTTTGGAATTTTATTGTTTACTAAAAAACACAAATGAAACGAAAAGGGCTTTTATATTTCTCCATTATTTTAGTTGGATTTGTATTTTTAACTAGGCTATTCTATTTGCAAGTATTAGATAATGTCTACCACAATCCTATAAAAAATAATTCTGCAGTAAAAGTAAAATATAGCTATCCTGAACGCGGTTATATTTATGATAGAAATGGCGTATTGTTAGTAGCCAATCAATTATCGTATGACATAATGGTAATACCAAGAGAAGTTAAACCGTTAGATACCATTGAATTTTGTGACTTGCTAAAAATCACTAAAGAAGATTTTATAAAAAAATTGAATCGTGCTAAACATTATTCTACTAGAATTCCTTCTACTTTTTTAGCGGAAGTATCTAAAAATGATTATGCTTACTTACAGGAAAAAATGTACAAATTTCGTGGTTTTTATATTCAAAAAAGAACCCTAAGAAAATACCCTATAAATTCCGCACCAAATGTGTTAGGCTATATTAGCGAAGTGAACGAAAATATTATAAAACAAAAACCTTATTATCAGCTTGGTGAATTAATTGGCGCTGCAGGTGTTGAAAAAACCTATGAAAATATATTAAGAGGAACCAAAGGCGTTCAATTTATACAACGCAATAGATTTAATAAAGAAATTGGACCTTATAAAGATGGTGTTTACGATACTTTACCTGTTCCGGGAAAAGATATTAATATTACTATAGATACTAAACTTCAACAATATGGTGAAGCTTTAATGAAAAATAAAAGAGGTGGAATTGTAGCTATCGAACCTTCAACTGGAGAAATTTTAGCTTTAGTGTCTTCCCCAACCTATAATCCTAACTTAATGGTTGGCAGAAATAGATCTAAAAATTTTACCAAATTATATTTAGACAGCATAAATAAACCTTTAATAGACAGAGGATTACAAGCGCAATATCCGCCAGGATCTCCTTTTAAAATTATGACTGCATTAGCTGGTTTACAAGAAGGAGTTATAACTCCTTCTTCAACTGTTCATTGTTTTGGAGGTTACCGTTATGGAAACAGAAAAAACGCATTTATGAGCTGCCACTGTGGAACAAATGGTGCTCCTGTAAGATTAGATAACGCTATTTACAGATCGTGTAACACCTATTTTGCTACAACTTATAGAAAAATAATAGAAAAATACCCAACGGCAAAAGAAGGAATGGATGCTTGGAATAAAGATGTCACAAGTTTTGGTTTAGGAAAATTTTTAAATAACGATTTAGCTGTAGGAAAAAAAGGTCTTATTCCAGATGGTGATTATTATGACCGATGGTATCCAAATGTAAACTGGACTGCAACTTACAATATCTCTAATGCAATTGGTCAAGGTGAAATTTTAACCACTCCAATTCAGTTAGCAAATATGACCGCCGCAATTGCTAATCGAGGTTTTTATTACACGCCGCATATTATAAAAAAAATACAAGATTCTTCCATTCCTGAAAAATTTAAAGAAATTCATAAAACTACTATTGATAAAAAATATTTTGAACCTGTTATTAATGGATTATTTGATGTGTTTGAAAAAAAACATGGTACAGCACATTCCTCTAAAGTAAACGGAATTGAAATTTGTGGTAAAACTGGAACTTCTCAAAATACTCACGGCCAAGACCATTCTATTTTTATAGCCTTCGCTCCTAAAGATAATCCTAAAATTGCAATTGCTGTTTTTGTAGAAAATGGTTATTGGGGATCACGTTGGGCTGGACCAATTGCCACTTTAATGATAGAAAAATATTTAAAAGGAGAAACAAATCGCCCATATTTAGAAAATAGAATGTTAACTGGTAGTTTGCAAGATGAGTATCATAAGCAACTAATTGAAGAAGAAAATGAGAAGTAGAACTAACAATATCTTTTATGGAATTGATTGGGTATTAGTTCTTATTTATTTAACCCTAATTTTTTTAGGATGGTTAAATATTTACGCGGCTTCCATTTCTGAAAATCAAACTAACATAATTAATTTTTCTACAGAGTATGGCAAGCAATTAATTTGGATAGGATTAAGTTTTCCTTTAATCATTTTAATATTAATTTTTGACGCAAAATTTTACACAAAATATGCCTCGTTAATATACTTAGGAAGTTTATTATCTCTTGTTGGCTTATTTGTATTAGGAAAAAATATAAACGGAGCAATTTCGTGGTATAGCATTGGAGGAATTAGTATTCAACCCTCTGAATTTGCAAAAGCTGCTACTGCTTTAGCTATTGCAAAACTGGTAAGCGACAAACAATTCAATTTAAAAAAACTGAATACACAATTTCAATCTTTTCTAATTATATTTTTACCTGCAATTCTTATAACACTTCAACCTGATCCTGGTTCTGCACTTGTATATTCAGCTTTTATATTTGTATTATATAGAGAAGGCCTGCCTTTTTACTATGTTTTATTAGGAGTTGTTGCAGCAGCACTTTTTGTAATTACACTTTATTTTGGTTATAAATTAACTTTATTAGCCTCTGCTATACTTTTTGCAATTATCCTATTATACTTTATTTTTTACAGAATTAAAGCTTTTAAAAGAGGATGGCTTCGTTTAGTAGGTATATATTTAATTGCTGTTTTCTATATTTTTAGTGTCGATTTTGTTTTTAATCATGTTTTTGAACAACGTCACAGAGATAGGTTTAATATTCTTTTAGGAAAAACAACCGATATAAAAAGTATTGGGTACAATACTAATCAATCTGTAACTACAATTGCTTCAGGCGGCTTTTTTGGAAAAGGATTTTTACAAGGTGAACGTACTCAAGGAAATTTTGTGCCTGAACAACAAACTGATTATATTTTTAGCACAGTTGGTGAAGAATGGGGATTTGTAGGAAGTGCAGCAGTAATAATTTTATTTATAGCATTTTGCTTACGTATTATTCATGTTGCTGAACGTCAAAAAGCAAAATTTAGCAGAATTTATGGCTACAGTATTGCCTCCATATTTTTTATCCATTTTACCATAAATATAGGAATGGTAACCGGTATACTACCTACTATAGGAATTCCATTACCATTTTTTAGCTACGGAGGTTCCGCACTTTGGGGTTTTACTGTGTTACTATTTATTTTTATACGATTAGATGCTAACCGTACCAACGAATGGTAGTTTATTGCACAAAAAAAGCATCCCTAATTTAGGATGCTAATTAATTTTTTAAAAGAAAAAATTCTTATAAAGCTGCTACAAATTTAGCTAATTTTGATTTAACATTACTCGCTTTATTTTTGTGAATAATATTATTTTTAGCTAATTTATCAAGCATTGCAACTACTTTTGGATATAATTCCTCAGCTTCTTTCTTTTCAGTTAAAGAACGTAAATTTCTAACAGCATTACGTGTAGTTTTATGCTGATATTTATTTCTAAGTTGCTTAACTTTATTACTTCTAATTCTCTTTAATGCTGACTTGTGATTTGCCATTTTAAATTTTTTATAAATTTTGTAGTCCGTAGGGGAATCGAACCCCTGTTACCAGGATGAAAACCTGGCGTCCTAACCCCTAGACGAACGGACCATTGTTAAACTATCACTTTTTATTTCGTTATAGCGGATGCAAAAATACAACTATTTTTTATTCTGCAAAACTTTTTAAAATAAAATTAATAAGCTTTTGCAAATAAAACTCTTTGAGACGATTTTGCCCCTGTTAACACACATTTTCCTTCTTCTATTTTATTTCCTAAAGGGATACATCTAATAGTTGCTTTAGTCAATTCCTTTATCTTTTCTTCTGTTTCGACAGTACCATCCCAATGTGCTGATACAAAGCCTCCTTTAGTATTTAAAACTTCTTTTAATTCTTCAAAAGTTTCTACCTCCGTAATATGATTCTTTCTATATTCTAATGCTTTATCAAATAAATTTTGTTGAATTTCTTCTAAAGTATCCACAATATAATTTTCAATATTTTTCTGTGAAATAGTATTTTTTTCTAAAGTATCTCTTCTGGCAACTTCAATAGTTCCATTTTCTAAATCACGTGGTCCCATTGCCAAACGTAATGGAACACCTTTTAATTCATACTCTGCAAATTTCCATCCTGGCTTAAAAGAAGTTCTATCATCAAATTTTACAGAAACTCCCAATTTCCTTAACTTCTCAACTATTTCATTTATTCTTACTGAAATAGTATCTAATTGTTCTTCTGTTCTATGGATAGGAATAATTACTACTTGAATTGGTGCTAAATTTGGCGGCAAAACCAAACCTAAATCATCTGAATGCGTCATAACTAAGGCACCCATTAATCTGGTAGAAACACCCCAAGAAGTTGCCCAAACATATTCTTGTTTTCCTTCTTTTGACGTAAATTTAACATCAAATGCTTTGGCAAAATTTTGCCCTAAAAAATGTGATGTTCCTGCTTGTAGTGCTTTTCCATCTTGCATTAAACCTTCAATGCAATATGTTTCTACAGCTCCGGCAAAACGTTCACTTTCGGTTTTTAATCCTTTAATTACTGGCATTGCCATATAATTTTCAGCAAAATTTGTATAGATATCTAAAATTAATTCCGCTTCTTTTACTGCTTCATTTTTAGTTGCATGCGCAGTATGACCTTCTTGCCATAAAAACTCAGCAGTTCTCAAAAACAATCTTGTTCTCATCTCCCAACGAACCACATTTGCCCATTGATTAATTAACAAAGGTAAATCTCTATAAGATTCTATCCACTTTTTATAAGTATCCCAAATTATGGTTTCAGAGGTTGGACGAACAATTAATTCTTCTTCCAATTTTGCTTCTGGATCTACAATTAAACCACTTCCATCTTCTGCATTTTTTAAACGATAATGTGTTACTACAGCACATTCCTTAGCAAAACCTTCCACATGATCCGCTTCTCTACTTAAGTATGATTTTGGTATAAATAATGGAAAATATGCATTTTCATGGCCTGTTTCCTTAAATTTCTTATCTAACTCGGCTTGCATTTTTTCCCAAATGGCATATCCGTATGGTTTGATTACCATACAGCCTCTTACTCCTGAATTTTCAGCTAAACCTGCTTTTACGACAAGTTCATTATACCATTTAGAATAGTCAGTTTCTCTAGTTGTTAATTTCTTACTCATAATTAAAAGTTTGGCATAAATATTGCAACTTTTTATAAAAAAGTACTAATTTCGACAAAACTAATTCTTTTTTGATTGTTCAACAATAAAAAACTAAACAGATTATGGAAGTTTTAAAATATTTTAACAAAAAAGCCGCTCAAATAAGCTTACTTGCTATTTTTACGTTGAGTGTAGTTTCTTGTGGCACCTACCAAAGCGCCTACAATGTGGATGATGATGGTATATATGCTTCTGACAATCAACAAGAAGTAGTTATTCAAAACAATAATAATTCTAATTTTGATCAAAATTACTTTTCTCGTCAACTAGAGGATATGCAAAACATTGATGAAAACGACTCTTTTACTAATGTTGATGATTACGTTTCAGATTATAATGTTGATAATTATGAAAATGATTCCATCCAAAATAAAGATAATGCACCTTGGGAATATGCAAAAGATGTAACTATAACTATTGATAACGGTTATTATGGTTATAATAATTATTGGTATAATCCTTTCTACTATAATTATTACAACTACTACCCATACTACTACAACTATTATCCTTACTATTACTATACTAGGTATAATCCATATTATTACAGTTATAACCCATTTTATTATGAGTACTATGGAAATTATTACTATCCATATTACAACTATTATTCTCCATATAATAATTATTATGGCTATAGCAGATATTATAGACAATATGACAGTTATGGAAAACGTTCTACTTACAACACCTATAGAAGAAGTACTTCTAGAAATACAGCAATTAATAACACCTATACAAATCGTTATTCCACTAACAAACGAGCTACAACTACTACAAGAAGAGCTCCTACAAATAATTTAAATAGAAATACAAGAAATAATACTTATAGAAATTCTAACAGTTCAAATGTAAACAGACAAATTAATCGTCAACCTACTAGAAGTAACTATAACACTAGGCAAAATTCAAATTCGAATAGTAATAGCAACACAAGAAGGTCAACAACCAGAACTAGAAGGAATACAGCTTATAATTATTATAATACTAATAATTCTAAAAGTCACGCTAGAACAAGCCAAAATAGTGTTAAAGTAAACCCAAAAAGTACAGTAAGAAGAAATTATTCTTCGAACACACAAAGAAGGTCAAATTCAAATAACACATCTTACAGTAAACCAACAAGAAGTTATTCAAACAATAACAGTGGAAGAAGTTATTCTAGATCTTATTCATCATCATCAAGATCCTCAGGCAATAATTCTTCTTCAAGAAGTTCTAGACGAAATTAAAAAACATCATCATGAAAAAAATATTATTAATCGCAATGCTTGGTATTGCTTACACAACCACAGCTCAAACTTTAAGTTATAATGATATTGGCGTATTATTTTCTAATGAAAATATTAATGGTACAGCTAGATTTAATGCAATGAGTGGCGCTTTTGGCGCATTAGGTGGAGATATTTCTGCAATGGATATTAACCCTGCTGGAGCAGCAGTATTTTTAAAAAGTGAATTTGCCATTTCATTAAATAATAGAAATACTCAAGTTAATGCCAATTATTACGGAAATAATGAATTATCTGAAAATGATTACACCAATTTATCGCAAGCTGGTGGCGTTTTTGTTTTTAAAAATTATAATGGAAATTCAGGATGGGGAAATGTAGCTATTGGATTTAATTATAGTATTACTAACGATTTTGAAAACCAATGGTTTGCTAATGGTAATAGTAATTTTGCTCCAATTACAGATTTATATGATAATAACCCTGTTGTTTACATAAATTCTGATGGACAACATTTTGAAAATTATACTAGTGGTAAAACCGATAAATACAGCTTTACTCTTGCATCGAAATTTGATGATAATTTATATTTAGGCGCAGCAATAAACACATATAACGTAAATTATTATCAAAATGTACTTATTGAAGAATATAATAATGATGGCAATGGTAATACTTTTGATGTATCTCAAACCCAAAAATTAAGTACTTATGGAGATGCGTTTTCTTTTAATATTGGTTTAATTTCTAAACCAAATGATAATGTTAGATTCGGTTTGGCTTACCAATCTCCCGTTTGGTATAACTTATCCGAAGATTTTGTTGAATATGATGTGAATATTTTCGAAAATGGCAGCAATACTAGTTCAGACTTTTCTGGTGTTAATGCTTTTGACTATAAATTAAGAACTCCAAGTAAATTAACTGGAAGTTTTGCTTATATATTTGACAAACAAGGTTTAATAAGTGTTGATTATATTTATAAAAATTACAGCAACATTACACTTACCAATGCTAACTTTTCAGCAGAAAATCAAGCATTTAAAACTGATTTAGAAAGTGTTGGAGAATTACGAATTGGTACGGAATGGCGTTTTGATAAATTTTCAATAAGAGGCGGTTATCACACCGCAAAAAGCCCTTATAAAAACGCATTCAGTTCGGAAAATGTAGATGGTTTTTCATTAGGAGCAGGATTTAAATTTAGAGGTGGAAATTTTGATGTTTCTTATCAAAAATCAAGTTATACAGCTCCTTACAATTTCTACCCTCAATATAATGAAGTGGAAGCTACAAACTTAAATATTGACAATTCTAAATTAACCGCAACATTGGTTTTAAACATCTAAAAAAATATTTCTAAAAAAATGGGCTTATAAAACTAATAGATTTATAAGCCTTTTTTATTTTTAAACCTAAAGGATAAATTTGTTTTAGTACTTTTGCACAAAATAATTAAAAATGAGTCAAATATCTCTAAATATAGAACCAACAAACACTCCTACCATATTAAAATTTACAACTAATAAAATTTTAACTAGTGGAAGTTATCAGTTTAACAATATTGACGATGCTAAAAATTCACCTTTAGCACAACAATTATTTTACTTGCCATTTATTCAGCGAGTATATATTTCTGCAAATTTTATTGCCTTAGAGCGTTTTTCTATTGTTGAATGGGAAGATGTTCAAAATGAAATAAAAGAACAACTTGAAAATTATTTGAACTCTGGAAATCCTATAATTTTAGAAGAAAAAAAACAAAATCAATTTCCGTTAGAAGTATATGCCGAAGTAACACCAAATCCAGCTGTTTTAAAATTTGTTACTAACAAAAAATTAGTACCTACTAACTTTGAATTTAAAACTAATGAAGAAGCAAAAGCATCTCCTTTAGCAACTGAATTATTTAATTTTCCTTTTACTAAAGAAGTTTTTCTTTCAGAAAATTACGTTGCTATCACAAAAATTGATGCTATTGAATGGAATGATATTACTGTAGAGTTACGTTCGTTTATAAAACAATTTATTGATCAGGGAAAATCTATTATTAATGAAGTTCCTGTTCATAGAGAAAAACAAGCAATTACCGAAACACCTGTAGAAGAATTAGACGATATTTCTCAGCAAATAGTTTCTATTTTAAATGAGCATATTAAACCTGCAGTTGCTGCCGATGGAGGAAACATAAAATTTCAATCTTACATTGAAGAAACTAAAACAGTAAATGTAATTTTACAAGGTGCTTGTAGCGGTTGCCCATCTTCAACTATTACTTTAAAAAATGGAATTGAAGCCATGTTAAAACAATTAATTCCTGGAAAAATAGAGGAAGTAGTTGCAATAAACTTCTAATTATTTATGACTGAAAAAGTAAAACCTTATAAAGATTCAACTTTAGGAAAAAAGGATCAAGTAACTAAAATGTTTGATACTATTTCAAAAGAATATGATGGTTTAAATCGTGTAATTTCTTTTGGAATTGATATAAAATGGCGAAAAAAAGTAGTTGAAATTGTAAAAAAAACAAATCCAGCTACCATTTTAGACATTGCTACTGGAACTGGCGATTTGGCTATTAACTTAACACAAACAAGTGCAACTTCTATTATTGGGTTAGATATTTCAGAAGGAATGCTTAATGTTGGAAGAAAAAAAATTGAAAAACTAAATTTAAGCAACTCCATAAAAATGGTTGTTGGCGATTCTGAAAACATGCCATTTGATGACAATTCTTTTGATGCAATAACTGTAGCTTTTGGAGTTAGAAATTTTGAAAATTTAGAAAAAGGTTTGTCTGAAATATACCGAGTTTTAAAACCTGGCGGAACTTTTGTTGTTTTAGAAACTTCTGTGCCTACAAAGTTTCCCTTTAAACAAGGATACACATTTTATTCTACAAAAATTTTACCTTTAATTGGAAAAATCTTCTCTAAAGATAAAGTTGCTTACAAATATTTATCCGATTCTGCAGCAAAATTTCCATTTGGTAAAACTTTCAACAATATTTTAGAAAAAACTGGGTTTATAGCTATTGAAGATAAACCACAAACTTTTGGAGTAGCATCCATATATGTTGCAAAAAAATAACATATGAGAAAAATTTTAGTTGTAATTATATTATTATGCTCGTTTATTCCATCTGTAAATGCTCAAAAAAGAGATATAGTAATTTATAAGCAAAACTGGGACAAGCAAAAAATATTTTTTGGCTATTATTTAGGCTTCAATAAAAAAGATTATAAAATAACTTATAAAACAGCAAATTCTTACATTAATGTTACGCCTTCAGTTGGTTTTAATGTTGGACTTATTGGAGATTTACGCTTGCATAAAAACCTAAGTTTACGTTTAGAACCCGGACTTTCAAGCAACACAAAACAACTTGCTTTTACGCATATTGCTGGTGGTCCTAAAGATAGCATTAGAGATGTAAATGCAACTTATTTACGTATTCCTTTATTACTTAAAATTAACGCTAATAGACTTAATAATTTTAGACCTTATTTAATTGGTGGTGTATCTTACGACTTTAATTTTTCAAGTAATCAAGACAATCCTGACGATAATTTAAATGGTGAGTTTAGAATGAAAAAGAATAATTTTAGTTATGAATTAGGTTTAGGAGTCGATTTTTATTTACCATACTTTATTTTTTCACCTTCTATAAGAGGTGTTTTTGCTATAAATAATGAGTTGGTAAGAGACAATGACCCTAATAGTAAATGGACAGGACCGATAGATTATTTTGGCACTCGAGGCATTTTTATAAAATTTGCATTTCACTAACTATTTCGCTTAAACTCGTTTAAAACAATTGCTGTTGCGGTAGCAACATTTAAGCTTTCCGTTTGTTGAAATTCACCAAATCTAGGAATAGTTATTTTATTGGTAACTAATTTCAAAATTTCACTTCTTATTCCATTAGCTTCATTACCCATAATTATAATTCCTTTTTTTGGTAATTTGGTTTTATAAATATTTTCTCCATCCATAATGGTAGCAAATTTTGGCAACTTAGTTTCTTGTAAGTATTTTTCTAAATCTGTATAAATTATAGAAACTCTGGTTAAAGAACCCATACTTGCTTGTACAACTTTTGGATTAAAACAATCAACTGTATTTTTGGAGCAAATTAATTGGTCAATTCCAAACCAATCGCACAATCTAATAATTGTTCCTAAATTTCCTGGATCATTTACTTCATCTAAAGCAACTATTAATCCGTTATTAAATAGTAAATCTTCCTCTGGAATTTTAAATAAAGCGACTACTTTATTTGGTGTTTTTAAATTGCTAATTTTTTTAAGATCGTTTTCTGAAATTACGGTTTTATCTTCTACTTCTACAAAGGAAGATGCATCGGAAGTAAATAACTGAAAAAATTCAAACTTTGAGTTTAAAAATTCCTGAACTCCTTTTAAACCTTCCACCATAAATAAATTATGCTTTTTACGGTACTTTTTTTGTAGAAGACTCGTTATTAATTTTAATTGAACTTTGCTTAAACTCATAAGTTATTTAATATAAAATAGTAATTTGCTAATACCTTTAAATGTTTTACTTTTGAAACAAATTTAAACTCTTATTTATTGAAAAACAATTTTACAATATTAATAATTTTAGTTAGTATAACTTTTAGTTTTTCATCGTGTAATGCTGTTAAATATGTTCCTGAAAATGAACATTTATTAACCAAGAATACTATTGTAGTTAATAATAAAAAAACTATTGACAACGAAATAAGCGATTATATTATTCAACGACCAAATCAACTAGTTTTAGGAATACCTTTCCCTTTACATTTTTACAATATTGGAAATAAGAATTTTGAAACTGATTTTGAAAAATGGAAAGAAAATAACCCTGGCTGGTATAAGTTTACCAAAGGAGTTTTTTCTGAAAAACAAGCAAGAGGAATTCGAAATTTTAAATACAATATGCATCAGTGGTGGTTAAAAAACGGTGAAGAACCTGTTATTTTAAGCCCAACCAAAACAAAACAAACTACTGAAAATCTTAAACAACATTATTTTCACGAAGGTTTTTTTAATGCGAAAGTAACTACTAAAAACAACTTTTTAAAAAACAAAAAAGCCACAGTACAATATATTGTAAAAACTGGAAAACCATATATTTTAGACACTATAAGTTCATCTATTGAATCTACTGTTTTAGATTCTATTTATAAAGCGCACTTAAACAAAACTTTAATAAAAAAAGGAGAACAATTTAGATTTTCTACTTTTATAGAAGAACAAAACAGAATAAGTATATTATTTAGAAACTCTGGAATTTATAGGTTTAATAAAAATGCTATTTTAATTGAAGTAGATTCTGCAAACTACAAAGCAAACATTAATTTAATAATAAATGATAGCATTGCCGATGTTCCTTTTAAAATTCAAAAAATAAAAACAGTAAATATTTATACCGATTATTCATTTAAAAATAAAGATAACCCTATAAAAGATAGTTTAAATTTTAATGGTTATAATTTTTTAGCACAAACCAAACTAAATTATAATCCGAAAATTTTATTAAATAGTGTTTTTATTGAGCCAAATACAATTTATAAAGATGAAAGTAGAGAGTTAACACGTAAACATTTACGAAACTTAAATAATTTTAAATCTGTTAACATAAAATATACGGAATTACCTAATAGCGATGATTTACTCGCTTCCATTTATTTAACACCTTTAAAAAAATACTCCTTAGGATTTAATACAGAATTAAATCATTCAAACATAAGACGACTGGGTATTTCTGGTAAACTGTCTTTTTTAAATAGAAATATTTTTAAAGGAACTGAAATTTTAAAATTCTCTATTCAAGGAGCATTTTTAGATTCCAAAGATGCTGCTACCAATAATAAATTATTAAACGCTTGGGAAATTGGTAGTGATATTTCCTTAACGCTACCTCGATTTTTACTTCCTTTTAAAACCGACAAATTAGTTCCAAAAAAAATGTCACCTAAAACTACTTTTTCTTTAGGAACAAGTTTGCAAAAAAATATTGGACTAGATAAACAAAAATTTACTGGAATTATAGATTATACTTGGAATTCATCCAAAACCATAAATCAAAGTTTACAATTATTAAATGCTCAGTTTATTAAAAATTTAAATATAAACTCCTATTTCAATATTTATAAATCAGAATTTAATCAAATACAAAATATTGCAAACACTTATTTTAATGAAACAGTTACCGCAGATAATGTAATAGATTTTATAAACACTTATATTGATTCTTCTTTTGAAGCATCTAATCCAGATGAGTTTAAACTAGCTCAAAACATTAAAAAGCGATATGATATTATTACCGAAGATGTTTTAGTGCCATCAATTGCTTATACATTTACCTTTAATAACAGTCAAAATTATAAAGACACTGACTTTTCATTTTTTAGAGCTCGTATAGTTTCCTCGGGGAATTTAAGCACATTACTTTCAAACACAAGAGATAAAAACAATGTAAAAACCATTTTAAAAACTCCAATAGCACAATATATTAGAACAGATTTTGAGTATAAAAAATTCTGGAATTTACAACAAGAAAATGTTTTAGCGTTTAGAACATTTTTAGGAATTGCGTATCCTTTCGGAAATTCAAGTAGCATTCCATTTAGTAGAAGTTATTTTATAGGTGGACCAAACGATTTACGAGCTTGGAAAATTTATGATTTAGGGCCTGGATCTTCTAGAACTGGATTAGAATATAATGTAGGAAGTTTAAAATTTATTAGCAGTTTAGAATATCGATTTAAAATAATAAACAGCATAAAAGGAGCTCTTTTTGTAGATACAGGTAACATTTGGGATATTACTAATTCTCCTGTTGCTTTAGAAAGCGCTAAATTTAAAGGCATCAATTCAATAAAAGATATTGCCATTGGCTCAGGATTTGGAATTAGATACGATTTAAGTTTTATCTTATTACGATTAGATTTAGGATTTAAAACTTACGAACCATATTTAGAAAAAGGAAATCAATGGTTTACAAACTATAATTTTAGTCATACCGTATATAATTTTGGGATAAGTTACCCTTTCTAAAATTAGTTTAACTATTTCGTTTTCGCTACTTTATAGTTGTACAAATAAAATACAATACTTAAATTAGTAACTTTGTCAGAACATAAATTATTAAAATATAATAACACCTAATATATTATGAGTTATAACATTAAACCAGGAGTTGCAACTGGAAATGCAGTTCAAGAAATTTTTAAATTAGCTAAATCAAAAGGCTTTGCAATACCAGCTGTAAACGTTTCAGGTTCTAACACAATAAACGCAGTATTAGAAACTGCTAAAGAATTAAACTCTCCTGTAATTATTCAATTTTCTAACGGAGGAGCTCAATTTAATGCAGGAAAAGGGTTATCTAACGAAAATCAAAAAGCAGCTATTGCTGGAGCTATTGCTGGAGCAAAACACATCCATTTATTAGCAAAAGAATATGAAATACCTGTTATTTTACATACCGATCATTGCGCAAAAAAATTATTACCTTGGATTGATGGTCTACTAGATGCTGGCGAACAATTTTACAAAGAAAATGGAGTGCCTTTATTTAGTTCTCATATGATTGATTTATCAGAAGAACCAATCCAAGAAAATATTGAACTATGTAAAAAGTATCTTTCCAGAATGGATAAAATGGGAATGACCCTTGAAATTGAATTAGGAATTACCGGTGGTGAAGAAGACGGAGTGGACAATTCTGATGTAGATGCTTCAAAATTATATACGCAACCTGAAGAAGTTGCTTACGCTTACGAAGAACTTAAAAAAATTAGCAATCATTTTACAATTGCAGCATCCTTTGGAAATGTACATGGTGTATACAAACCAGGCAATGTTAAACTTACGCCTAAAATATTAGACAACTCTCAAAAATATATTGAAAAAAATTATCAAACTGAGAAAAATCCGGTAGATTTTGTATTCCATGGTGGTTCTGGTTCTACTTTAGAAGAAATTAGAGAAGCTATTGGTTATGGTGTTGTAAAAATGAATATTGATACCGATTTACAATTTGCATTTATGGAAGGAATTCGTGATTATATGAATAATAACCTTAATTATTTAAAAACGCAAGTTGGAAATCCTGATGGTGATGATTTACCAAACAAAAAATATTACGATCCTAGAAAATGGCTACGTGAAGGAGAACTTACATTTAAAACTCGCTTAAAAAGAGCTTTTGAAGATTTAAATAATGTAAACACCTTATAATCAACATTTTTAACATTTGAAATTTTAAAGAGAACATATTTTATATGTTCTCTTTGATTTTTTTAGTAATTTGCACCCCCATTTTAACTAAAACATAGAAAATTATGGTAGCTTGGTTTAAAAGAAAGGATAAAGGAATTCATACTCCTACAGAAGAAAAAAAAGATGTCCCAAAAGGTCTTTGGTATAAAACCCCAAGTGGTAAAATAATAGATACTGATGAGTTAAAACAAAATTACTACGTAAGCCCAGAAGATGGCTATCATGTTAGAATTGGAAGTGAAGAGTATTTCGAAATTTTGTTTGACGATAATAAATACAGAGAATTAAATAAAAATATTGTTTCTAAAGATCCTTTAAAATTTACGGATTCAAAAAAATATACCGATCGTTTAAAGGATGCTTATGAAAAAACTAAATTAAAAGATGCTGTTCGGACTGCTGTAGGAAAATCTTTAGGCAAAAATATAGTTATTGCAGCTATGGATTTTAGTTTTATTGGAGGATCAATGGGTAGTGTTGTTGGTGAAAAAATTGCTCGTGCAATTGATTATGCTATAAAACAAAAAATACCTTTTTTGATGATTTCAAAATCTGGAGGCGCAAGAATGATGGAAGCATCTTTATCTTTAATGCAATTAGTAAAAACTTCTGTTAAATTAGCACAATTATCTGAAGCAAAAATACCTTATATATCTTTATGTACCGATCCAACTACTGGAGGTACTACTGCATCTTATGCAATGTTAGGTGACATTAATGTTGCAGAGCCTAATGCTTTAGTAGCATTTGCAGGGCCAAGGGTTGTAAAAGATACTACAGGTAAAGACTTACCAAAAGGATTTCAACGTTCTGAATTTGTTTTAGAACATGGTTTTTTAGATAAAATTATTGAACGAAAAAACTTAAAAAAACAAATTAATTTATATATTGATTTGGTACAAAATTTACCAATTAGAAAATAAAAAAAAGCGAGCATAGCTCGCTTTTTTTTATAATACCAAACCCCGAATTTTTAAAACATTCTACCTCTCAAAGTAATTTCAGTAACCACTCCATTTTCATCTGTAAATGTTGCAACATCATCACAAGTTCCATCTCCAAAATCTAGTGTTCCTAAAGTTTGAATTTTTTGAAGTTCAACAACTCCACTTACAATAAACCTACAAGCCATTTCTCTACGTAAAGGAGTAGTAATGTTTGCTGAAACTACTGTTCCGTCTTTAAACGTTACAGCCCAATTTCCAGTGATTAAAAATACATTATCACTCCAATCTCTAGTTTCAAATCCTTCTATCCATTCTCTAACTTTTGTTCCTTGTTTTGAAGCAAATTCACCATCTGGCCAAGTTACTTTTATATCCATAGTTAATGTAGATTGAGGATTTCCGTTTTCATTTTCTCTAACTCTAACCAATGTGTTTTCTCCTTCAACACTTAAATCGTTAAAATAAAAGTTTTCAAAAGTATAGGTAACTGTAAAAGATGCTACGCTTGTATCAACCGTATAACTCATAATAATTTTTCCGCTTATAATATTACCATTTGGTAATTCACAACCTTCTCCAAAATCTAAAGTAACTACTTTAGTTGTATCTGTTACCACAATTGTTCTAGTAGCACAAGTTAATAAAGGATTATACTTACTATCTTCTGTTGAACGTGCAGACATTCCTTCGTTTTCAATTAAGTAATCATCAATTATATTGTTTACATCATCTGTAACATCATCCGATTCTACTAATGCTATAGTTTCTGCTTCAGTAATAGGATTAGTAGTAACTACACCATCACTTTTTTGACAACTAGTAACAAATAAACTACCAATTGCCAAAAACATAAAAAGTTTAAAATTCAAAGTTTTCATAAGATTTAGTTTTAATTAAATTTAATATTATAAAATTTGTTTACTGTACTATGACCCTTAAAAACTAAAAAGGTTTAAATTTATCGTGAAAAAGTATTTATTTGTAGTCGATTGTAAATCAAAATAATAATAGTATATTTGCCGACTGTAACTAATAACGGTTATAAACGCATAAAAATTATTAATAAAAATTAATGTTAGCATGTATTTAACAAAAGAAAAAAAAGCAGAAATTTTTGCAAAACATGGCAACTCTGCAACAGACACTGGGTCAACTGAAGGCCAAATTGCATTATTTACTCACAGAATTAACCATTTAACAGGACATTTAAAAAACAATCGGAAAGATTTTAACACTGAAAGATCGTTAGTTAAATTAGTAGGTAAACGAAGAAATTTACTAGATTACTTAATTAAAAACGATATTGTAAGGTATCGTGCTATTATTAAGGAATTAGGTTTAAGAAAATAAATTCATTTCAAAAGAGGCTTTTTGCCTCTTTTTTATTTAATTTTATTAGATTAAAAGAAAGCATCAATTAAACTTTTCATTGGTAAAACACAACACAACAACTAAACCAATTGTTTAATTAAAATTTTAAACTTATTTATGATACCAAAGGTTCATACACAAATTATTGAATTGGGTGATGGAAGAACTATTACCCTAGAAACTGGAAAATTAGCTAAACAAGCTGATGGTTCCGTTGTTGTAAAAATGGGAAAAGCTATGTTATTAGCTACCGTTGTTTCAGCAAAAACAGCAAGTCCCGGTATTGATTTTTTACCATTAACTGTAGATTACAGAGAAAAATTTGCAGCAGCAGGTAGATATCCAGGCGGTTTTTTTAAGCGAGAAACAAGACCTAGTACCGAAGAAATTTTAACTATGCGATTAGTGGATCGTGTATTACGCCCACTATTTCCTAAAGATTACCATGCTGAAACACAAGTGATGATTCAGTTAATGTCTAATGATGATGAAGTAATGCCTGATGCACTTGCTGGTTTAGCTGCTTCTGCCGCTATTCAATTAAGTGACATTCCATTTGAATATCCTATTTCAGAAGCGCGAGTTGCAAGAGTTGATGGAGAATTTATCATTAACCCAAGTAGAACTCAACTTGAAAAAGCGGATATTGATATGATGGTTGGAGCATCAGAAGATTCTGTAGCAATGGTTGAAGGTGAAATGAATGAAGTTTCTGAAGAAGAAATGACTGCAGCTATTAAAGCAGCTCATGAAGCTATTAAAACTCAATGTAAAGCTCAAGTAGAGTTTGTAAATAAAGTAGGTAAAAAAGAAACTAGAACTTACGATTTAGAAGAAACTGATGTTGATTTAGAAGCTAAAATTCATGAAATGGCATATCAAAAATGTTATGATATTGCTAAATTAGGATCTTTAAAACATGAACGCTCTGAAAAATTTGATGCTGTAAAAGAAGAAATAAAAGCATCCTTTTCTGAAGAAGAATTAGATGAAAAAAGAGATTTAATCTCAAAATATTTTTCGAAAGCACAAAAAGCAGCTGTTCGTAATTTAATTTTAGACGAAGGCATAAGATTAGATGGTAGAAAAACTAATGAAATTAGACCTATTTGGTGTGAAGTAGATTATTTACCTTCAACACATGGTTCTGCAATTTTTACCAGAGGGGAAACTCAAGCTTTAGCAACAGTAACTCTTGGAACTTCAAGAGAAGCTAACCAAGTAGATATGCCTACTTACCAAGGTGAAGAACGTTTTTATTTACATTATAACTTCCCTCCTTTTTGTACTGGAGAAGCTAGACCTCTAAGAGGTACTTCTCGTAGAGAAATTGGTCATGGAAATTTAGCGCAACGTGCTTTAAGCATTATGGTTCCTGAAGATTGTCCTTATACAGTTAGAGTTGTTTCTGAAGTATTAGAATCTAATGGTTCTTCTTCTATGGCAACAGTTTGTGCTGGTACAATGGCATTAATGGATGCTGGTGTTCAAATGAAAAAACCTGTTTCAGGTATTGCAATGGGTTTAATTTCTGATGGAGATAAATTTGCTGTTTTATCAGATATTTTAGGGGATGAAGATCATTTAGGAGATATGGACTTTAAAGTAACTGGTACTGCTGATGGTATTACTGCTTGTCAAATGGACATTAAAATTAAAGGATTATCCTATGAAATTTTAATTAGCGCTTTAAAACAAGCTCATGAAGGCAGATTACATATTCTTGGTTTATTAACCGATACAATTGCTAAACCTAACGCTACTGTTAAAGCTCACGCTCCAAAAATGGTTACTAAAACTATTCCTGGAGATTTTATTGGAGCCTTAATTGGGCCTGGTGGAAAGGTAATTCAAGAATTACAAAAAGAAACAGGTACTACTATTGTAATTAATGAAGATCCTGTAACTGAAGAAGGAATTGTTGAAATATTAGGAACCGATCAAAATGGTATTGATGCCGTTTTAGCTAAAATTGATTCTATTACATTTAAACCTGTAGTTGGAAGCATTTATGAAGTTAAAGTTATTAAAATACTTGATTTTGGTGCAGTTGTAGAATATATTGAAGCTCCAGGAAATGAAGTTCTTTTACATATATCTGAATTAGCTTGGGAACGTACCAATAACGTAACTGATGTAGTAAATGTTGGAGATGTTTTTGATGTAAAATACTTTGGAAGAGATCCTAAAACTCGTAAAGAAAAAGTTTCTCGTAAAGCTATTTTACCAAAACCTGAAGGTTTTAAAGAAAGACCTCCTCGTGATAATCACAGAGATCATAAATCTCGTGATAATCGTGGTGGTGACAGGGACAGAAAACCAAGAACTTCAAGAGATTAAAAATAAAACTCAAAATAATCACTTATTAAATAAAAAGCTTCTCAAAAATGAGAAGCTTTTTCATTTTAAAAGGAAGAAATTTAGGTCAAAATGGGTTTTTACACTAGTTTTTACAAATATTTTGTAACTTTTTATAAAATACTACGTATATATAATAGACTTTATAAATAACTAAAAAATTTAAGCTACTACATGAGACAACTTAAAATTACTAAACAGGTTACCAATAGAGAAACCGCATCATTAGATAAATACTTACAGGAAATTGGAAAAGTGGATTTAATAACCGCTGAAATGGAGGTTGAATTAGCTCAACGGATAAAAGCTGGTGACCAAGTTGCCTTAGAAAGATTAACAAAAGCAAACTTACGTTTTGTTGTATCTGTAGCAAAACAATATCAAAATCAAGGATTAACATTACCTGATTTAATTAATGAAGGTAATTTAGGTTTAATTAAAGCCGCAAAACGTTTTGATGAAACACGTGGTTTTAAATTTATCTCTTATGCTGTTTGGTGGATTAGACAATCTATTTTACAGGCCTTAGCAGAGCAATCAAGAATTGTACGTTTACCTTTAAATAAAATTGGTTCTATTAATAAAATCAATAAAATGTATGCGTTTTTAGAACAAGAAAATGAACGTCCACCATCTGCTGAAGAAATTGCAAAAAAATTAGACATGACCGTTAACGACGTTAAAGAATCCATGAAAAATTCTGGTCGTCACGTATCTATGGATGCTCCTCTAATTGAAGGTGAAGATTCTAATTTATACGATGTTTTAAATACAGGTGAATCTCCAAATCCAGATAGAACTTTATTGCATGAATCTTTAAAAGTAGAAATTGAACGTGCTTTAGAAACTTTAACACCTCGTGAAGCAGATGTTGTAATGTTATATTTTGGTTTAGGCGATGCTCATCCAATGACGTTAGAGGAAATTGGAGAAACTTTCGACTTAACTCGCGAACGAGTTAGACAAATAAAAGAAAAAGCAATTAGACGTTTAAAACACACATCTAGAAGTAAAATTTTAAAAACATATTTAGGGTAATTACTCTGATTTTGAATAATTATTACCCAATAAAAAGAAAAACTCTCGAAAATTTCGAGAGTTTTTCTTTTTTAAAGTTATTTTTGCAAAAACAAAACTAAAAATGAAAACATATATTGCTCCTTCTATTTTATCAGCTGATTTTGGAAATTTACAACAAGAAATTGAAATGGTTAATAAAAGTGATGCCGATTGGTTTCATATTGATGTAATGGATGGTGTTTTTGTGCCAAACATTTCATTTGGAATGCCTGTAATTAGCGCTATAAAAAAACATGCAACAAAAACCATGGATGTTCATTTAATGATTGTGAATCCTGATAGATATATTGAAGATTTTAAAAAAGTAGGCGCAGATATTTTAACCGTACATTATGAAGCTTGTACACATCTTCACCGAACAGTTCAAGCTATTAAAGCTGCAGGAATGAAAGCAGGAGTTTCCTTAAATCCTCATACTCCAATTGCTGTTTTAGAAGATATTATTGCCGATTTAGATTTGGTGTTAATTATGAGTGTGAATCCAGGTTTTGGAGGGCAAAGTTTTATTGAAAATACCTATAAAAAAGTTGAGCAACTTAAAAACTTAATTGAATTTTCGGAATCTGATGCGATTATAGAAGTTGATGGTGGCGTAACGGATCAAAACATCCAAAAATTAGCTGATAAAGGTGCAACAGCCTTTGTGGCTGGTAGTTTCGTTTTTAAAAGTGAAAATCCAACAAAAACTATTAAAAATTTAAAAACTCTTGTTTCTTAATTAGTTAGTTCAGAAGCTTCTATTTCGTATTGTTTTAATAAATATTTCAGTAAATCTGTTGTGGTAACAATACCTACTAATTCATTTTTATCTACTACAGGTAAAGCATGAAAATCTTTCTCTGCTAAAATTTCTACAACCGATTTTATAGTTGCATTTACTTGAACTGGAATAGGATTTTTAACCATAATATGCTCAACATTTAGCATTTTATAAACAACATTATCTACTTTAATTTCATTACTGTCAAAAGCATCTAAAAAGCTAATTTTTTTTAAATCCGAAAGATTTAACATGCCTACTATATGATGATTATCTACCACAGGAATATGGCGAATATGATGCTTTTTAAACAATTTTTCAGCCTTGTACAAATCATCGTATAAGCTTAGCGTAATTAAATCAGTCGTCATTATTTTTGATACAGGTTCTAATCGTTTCATAATTTATAGTTTTAAATTATTACTTTAAATTTCGAGAAATAAATTGATTTTTTTTATGATTTAAATCATTCTAAATAATTTAAGAGGTAGTATATTAGCCTTTCTATTTAAGTAAACTTAAAATGACCTTACCAAATAATTTAAAATTTTCACTGAAATTAATAGCGCTAAGTCTATTTATTTTAGCTACTTCATGTAAAACTAAAGAACAAAAAATAGTAACTATTGCTACTGCCGCAAATATGCAATTTGCAATGGATGAATTAGTAGCAAAATTTTATGACGAAACGGGCATTAAATGCCAAACCATTGTAGGCTCTTCAGGAAAATTAACGGCTCAAATAAAAGAAGGTGCGCCTTACGATATATTTGTTTCTGCAAATATGAAATACCCAAATAATTTATTTCGATCAGGATTTACAACATCGCCTCCAAAAATTTATGCATTTGGAAAATTAGTACTTTGGACTATAAAAGACACTTTACAACCTTCATTAACACGGCTAAACCAAAAACACATTGAACATATTGCTACTGCAAATCCAAAAACAGCACCTTACGGTATTGCTTCTATAGAAACGTTAAAAAACGCAAATCTTTATAATGAAGTTGAATCCAAATTAGTATATGGGCAAAGCATAGCTCAAACTAATCAATTTATTACCTCAAAAGTAGCTGATATAGGTTTTACTTCTAAATCTGTAGTATTATCTCCAAAAATGAAAGGAATTGGAAAATGGGTTGAAATTGATTCTACATTATATTCTCCTATAAAACAAGGAGTTGTTATTATAAAGAATAAAAAATACAAACTTAAAAGAGCTACAAAATTTTATAATTTTTTATTTTCGTCTAAAGCAAAAGAAATTTTAAATAACTTTGGCTATTCTACTAAAAAATAAATGAATATTTTAAAAGGAATCATAGAAAATTTGAAGGTAAATGGTAGTTTAACATTTGTTAAAGTAGCTGTAAACGACCAAAAGATTTCTGCTATTTTAATTGATACACCTTCTACAGAACCATTTTTAAAAATCGGCAATGAAATTTCCGTAATTTTTAAAGAAACTGAGGTTATAATTGGTAAAGGAAATGTAACTAATATTAGTTTACAAAATAAGTTTTTTGGGAAAATAACCAATATCACTTCAAAAAATTTATTAAGTAAAATAACTATAAATACAACTGTTGGAAACATTTCATCTATTATTACAACAAATGCTGTAAATCAACTTAATTTAACCGAAAATTGTGAAGTTACAGCGATGATAAAAACCAACGAAATAATATTATCTGCATGATTGACTGGGGACCATTAGTATTAACTTTTAGACTTGCTTTAATAACTACTTTTATGTTATTATTAATAGCAATTCCATTAGCTTATTGGTTGGCTTTTTCAAAATCAAAAATAAAACCAGTTATTGAAACTTTAGTAAGTATGCCTTTGGTTTTACCACCAACCGTTATCGGATTTTATTTATTAGTAGCTTTTAGCCCATCAAATGCATTTGGAAACTGGCTAAATGAATGGTTTGGGTTACGTTTAGTTTTTTCATTTGAAGGATTATTAGTAGCTTCAATTATTTATAGTTTACCGTTTATGGTACATCCTATTCAAGCAGGATTTTCAAATTTATCACAATCACTTATTGATGTTTCTTATGTTTTAGGAAAATCAAAAACTACAACATTATTTAAAGTATTATTGCCTAATATTAAACCTTCTTTATTAACCGGAATTGTTTTAGCCTTTGCACATACTGTTGGTGAATTTGGAGTTGTGTTAATGATTGGAGGTAATATTCCTGATAAAACCAGAGTAGCCTCAATAGCTATTTATGATGAAGTTGAAGCCTTAAATTATGGCGTTGCTAATACCTATTCTTTAATCTTATTCTGCATAACCTTTGCTATTTTATTAACTGTTTTTTTAATTAATGGTGGATATTTAAAACAAATAATAAAATGATTCAATTAAATATTCAAAAAAAATTAAAAGCTGCATCAGGTGAAATGGAGCTTGCTATAAACACACAAATAACACAAGGAGATTTGGTGTCGTTTTATGGAAAATCCGGAGCTGGTAAAACTACTATTCTTAGAATTTTAGCAGGTTTGCTGAAACCTGAAAAAGGTGAAATAATTGTACAAGGAAATACTTGGTTAAACACTTCAAAAAAAATAAACTTAAAACCTCAAAAAAGAAAAGTTGGTTATGTTTTTCAAGATTACTCTTTATTCCCAAACATGACCGTTAAAGAAAATTTAGAGTTTGCGCTAACTAAAAATCAAGATCAAAAAATTATATCCGAATTAATTGAAATTGTTGAATTAGGGAATTTGAGAAACAGAAAACCTGAAACATTATCTGGTGGTCAAAAACAAAGAGTCGCTTTGGCCAGAGCCTTAGTTCAAAAACCCTCAATATTAATGCTAGATGAGCCTCTTTCCGCTTTAGATTCTGAAATTAGATATAAATTACAACAACATATCTTACAAGTTCATAACGAGTTTAAATTAACCACTATTTTAATAAGTCATGATATTTCCGAAATTCTTAGAATGTCTGATTATTTATTCGAATTAGAATCTGGTAAAATTATTAGACAAGGTAAACCGAGCGAATTATTTAAATTTCAAAATTTAAATGCTAAATTTCAATTTACTGGCGATCTTGTTGCAATTGAAAAGCAAGATTTTTTATATATTTTGACCATTAAAATCGGAAAGGATATTGTTAAAGTTATAGCAGACGAAACGGAAGGAACCAATTTAGTAATTGGTGATAAAATTTTAGTAGCTTCTAAAGCCTTTAATCCAATTATTCACAAAATAAATTAAAAAAAACCTCCAACTTTTTGTTGAAGGCTTTACTTTTAGTGACCCCGGCAGGATTCAAACCTGCAACCGCTGGAGCCGAAATCCAGTGCGCTATTCAGTTGCGCCACGAGGCCAGTTTATTAAGAAAGTAGTTTTTTTACAACCATTGAAATAGCTTTCCCATCCGCTTTACCAGCTAGTTGTTTTGAGGCTATTCCCATTACTTTTCCCATATCTTTCATGGAAGTTGCTCCAACGTTTTCTACAATTTTAGAAATCACAGCTACAAGTTCTTCTTCTCCCAATTGTTCAGGTAAAAATTGTGAAATAACTGCTACTTGTGCTAATTCAGGCTCTGCTAAATCATTTCTACCTTGCTCTTGATAAAGAGTAGCACTATCTTTTCGTTGTTTTACTAATTTTTGTACAATTTTTAGTTCTTCTTCTTCCGTTAAACTTTCAGAAGCTCCTCCTTTTGTTTGAGCAAGTAATATTTCAGATTTTATTGCTCGTAAGGATTCTAATGCCAAAGTATCTTTAGATTTCATGGCATCTTTTATTTTACTCATTACTTTATTTTGTAAACTCATGGTAAACTAATTTTAGTTTTGCGAAGATAAAAAAAAAGAACTCGAAAATCTTACAATATAAAGAAGATTTTCGAGTCAAAACTTAGAAAACAGTTCTAAGGGTCTTCGTCCTTGGGCAATATTTTAATCTACATTATCATGCAAAAATGAGTTGTTAGATCTAAATTGAATATCGTCATTCTCGTCAATTTCTAAAGAAGTTCTAGATTGATTAATTTCAGAGGAATGAGCGGTTTCATTTAATTCCACTCCCATTCGTTTATATGCAGGTTCTTTTTCAATTTCTTCGATATTTTTAGAAACTTTATTTACAAATTTATAGTTCAAAGTTTTTAATTTTTGTCTTCTATCTGCTGCTCGTTTTTGCAGTTCTTCAATAGTTAAATCTAAAGGAGATACTTCTTTATAATCTACAACTTCATGATTATTAATAGCTTCTTCAGAACGAAGCGTAAATTTCAATTCTTCTTCAACAGCAGTTTCTATTTTAGCTTGTGGTTTAGTTGCTTTTGCTAAATTTTCTTCTAATTCAGTATAATCTTCTAGTGAAAAATACACTTCTTTTTCAGCTTCTTTAACTGGTTTAACTTCTTCATGATTATGTACTTCAATATCTGAAACATCTATTTTTTGAACATTATCATTGTTTTCAGGTGAAGTTTTTTTAGTTTCATTAATTGGTAAATCAAAAGTAAAAGAGATTTGATTTTCTTCTTCCAAATTTTCTTCTACTTCCTCAACAATTTCAGATTTAACTTCGGTAATTTCAAACTCATCCACATTGTCTAATAAAACTTCATCATAAACTACATCTATATTTTTTATAAATTCTGTAGTAGGAATTAAGTTATCTTCTTCTTCCAATTCTTCTCCTAAATCATATATAATTTTATCTTCATTTTTAGAAGGTTCTTCTATTTTATTTTCAGTTTCTTCCTTAACTGTATTTTGTATAGTTTTTTCTTTAAAATCAAAAGTTGCTTCTTGTTCATCATCTAAAGTGTGCATAATTATTTTAGGATCCGTATTTGCAATTTCATATTGTTGGTCTTTATTAAAACCTGTTGCAATTACGGTAACTGAAATAGCATCTCCAAGATCTTGATCCTCACCAACTCCCATAATAATATTTACATTCGATTTTGCTTCTGACTGAATATAATCATTAATTTCACCTATTTCATCAATAGTAATTTCTTCGGCGCCTGAAACAATTAATAACAATACATTTTTAGCTCCAGTTATTTTATTATCATTTAATAAAGGAGAATCTAATGCTTTTGTTATAGCTTCTTCTGAACGATTAACTCCTATTGCTGATGCAGACCCCATAATTGCAGTACCACTATTTGATAATACGGTTTTAGCATCTTTTAAATCTATATTTTGTGTGTAGTGATGTGTAATTACTTCTGCAATACCTCTTGCGGCAGTTGATAAAACTTCATCAGCTTTTGAAAATCCTGCTTTAAAACCTAAATTACCATATACTTCACGCAATTTATTATTATTGATAACTACTAACGAATCTACATATTCACGTAATTTATCAATTCCTTTTTGCGCCTGTTCATTTCTCATTTTCCCTTCAAAAGAAAAAGGAGTAGTTACAATACCAATAGTTAACAAATCTAACTCACGGGCAACTTTTGCTATAACCGGAGCAGCACCTGTACCAGTACCTCCACCCATTCCAACAGTAATAAATACCATTTTTGAGTGTGTAGAAAGCATTTGTCTAATTTCCTGGATGCTTTCCATAGCTGCTTCTTCTCCAACTTCAGGATTCGCTCCTGCACCTAAACCTTCAGTTAAAGAAACACCTAACTGAATTTTTGTTGGTATTGGACTGTTTTGTAATGCTTGAGCATCGGTATTACAAATTACAAAGTCAACGCCATTTATTCCTTGCGAGAACATATGGTTTACAGCATTACTACCTCCACCTCCTACGCCGATAACTTTTATAACGTTAGACTGATTTTTTGGTAAATCGAATGAAATGTTATTAAAATCTGAATTGCTCATAATATATGTATTGGTAATTGTTTTCTTATTTTTTAATTATTCTGCATTATCTAAAAAATCTCTAAACTTATCTGCCCACTTTTCAAATATGGATTTTTTAGGTTGCTTTTCTTGTTCTTCTTTTTCTTCAGTAATTTCAGTTCCTTGTTCTTTAGAAATATCTGTTATTACTTTACTTTCTTTATTTTTATTTTTCTCTAGTTTGTTTAATCCATTCATTAACAAACCAACTGCTGTTGCGTATTGTGGACTTGACAAGCTTTCATCAGAATCTCCTGCTAAATTTTCATTTGGATATCCTATTCTGGTATCCATGCCTGTAATATATTCTACTAATTGTTTTAAGTGTTTTAATTGTGCGCCTCCACCTGTTAAAACAATACCTGCAATTAGTTTTTTCTTAGGTTCTTCATGTCCATAGTTTTTGATTTCCATAAAAACCTGTTCAATAATTTCAACTACTCTTGCATGAATTATTTTAGATAAATTTTTAAGGGTAATTTCCTTCGGATCTCTTCCTCTCAAACCAGGAATAGATACGATTTCATTCTCCTTATTTTCTCCAGGCCAAGCGGAACCAAACTTTGTTTTTAATAGCTCTGCTTGTTTTTCAATAATAGAACAGCCTTCTTTAATATCTTCAGTGATAACATTTCCTCCAAAAGGCACTACTGCAGTATGACGGATAATACCGTTTTTGAAAATTGCTAAATCCGTTGTTCCACCTCCTATATCAATTAGAGCAACTCCTGCTTCTTTTTCCTCGTTACTTAAAACTGCTTCAGCCGATGCTAATGGTTCTAACGTAATACCTGCTAAATCTAAACCTGCACTTTTAATACAACGACCTATATTTCTAATAGAAGAAACTTGCCCAACAACCACATGGAAATTAGCTTCTAATCTGCCTCCATACATTCCTACAGGTTCTGTAATTTCGGACTGTCCATCTACTTTAAATTCCTGTGGAAGTACATGAATTATTTCTTCACCAGGAAGCATTACTAATTTATAAACTTGTTTTTCTAATTTATCTAAATCGTCATCATTAATAACTTCCTCAGAATTTGGTCGAGTTATGTAATCACTATGCTGTAAACTTCTAATATGCTGACCTGCAATACCTACTACAGCTTCATGGATTTTAATTCCTGAAACCGCAATAGCTTCATCTACAGCCATTTGTATAGACTGTATGGTTTGCGTTATATTATTTACAACACCTCTGTGCACTCCTAAGCTTTTAGCTTTTCCAGTACCAAGTAACTCAATTTTTCCGTATTCATTTCTACGACCAATCATAGCAACAATTTTTGTTGTTCCTATATCCAATCCTACTGAAATATCATTGTGTTCCATAATTTACTTTTTTGTGCAAACAACCTGATTGTTGTATTTTAAATTTATTAACGCGTAATTATTAATAGTTTTATCTCCAATTGTTTTGTTCAAAAACGATTTTAAATTCTTTAATTTTTGATTTAAATCTTTCAAATTTCCAACTAAAATTTTTTGGGGTCCTATTCTAGTATTTAAAACAAATTCATTTTCATCATTTTTTTGAATGCTTATGCACAATTTTTTTAAAATTTCATCCCTTAAAATAGCAGTTACAAGTTTGTAGATTTTAGCATCGTCTTTTTCATTTACATCCCCAAAAATCAACATAACTCTTTCTGAGTAATTAGGTGATAAGGGCATTGTTTTACCTTGTTTGTCAAGGTAATAACTCTTGTTCTCCGTTATAACTCTAGCTATAGGTGTACGCTGTTTTATTGTTGCTTTTAACAAACCATCAACGGTTAAAAAAACAGCGGCATCCTCAACCATAGGATGAGAAAGCACTTTTGACTCTAATTTGTGTAAATCTATAACAGATTTTGACAACTTTTTAGGGCTTTCGTTATTTTGTATTAACAATTTATTAACCATTTGGTAATTCATAAAAAGGTTAGTTCCTTTCTCAAATTGAACTACAATTTTTTTTACTTTTATTTGTTCATTTTTATAGTTTGAAAAACCATATAAAAATGTAACTAACGCAAGTAAAGCAAGGCCTTTTATGTATATCCAGTTAATTTTCAATTTTCAATTTTTTAGTTACTACATCTACTAATTCACCAATATCTCCAGCTCCAATCATAACCACTACATTTGCTTTTGATTTTTTTATATTTTTTACCAAATTTTCTTTACTAGAAAGTAGCTTATTTTTATTCTCAATTTTATCTAAAAGCCAGCTTGAAGTAATACCTTTTATAGGTTTTTCTCGAGCAGGATATATATCTAACAAAATTATTTCATCGAACTCACTTAAACTTTTAGCAAATTCATCTGCAAAATCTTTAGTTCTACTAAATAAATGAGGCTGAAAAACTCCAACATTTTTTTTGTCAGGATACATTTCATTTACAGAATCTACAATAGCATTAATTTCGGTTGGATGATGTGCATAATCATCAATTAATACTAAATTTTCTGTTTGAACTTTATAAGAAAAGCGTCTTTTCACCCCTTTAAATGTTAGTAAAGCCTTAGCAATGGCTGGAATTGAAATTCCAAAACTATTTGCCATTGCCAAAGCTGCCACCGTATTTAGCACATTATGTTTTCCGGGTAAATTAATTTGAATGTTTTTTACAATTTCAGTAGGTGTTTTAATATCAAAAACATAGCTACCTTTGTTAACTTTTAAATTGCTTGCTGTATAATCGGCTGTTTCATTAACTGCAAAAGTTTTTCCATGTATTGGTAATCCTTTTTTAACAAAAATGGTGTCTGAAACTTTTTCTGAAAATTCTTTAAAAGCATCTTCTAATGCGGTTTTATTTTTGTAAATATCTAAATGATCCGCATCCATAGAAGTTATACAAGCAATATTTGGGGAAAGTTTTAAAAAAGATCGATCAAATTCATCCGCTTCAACTACCGTAATTTTATTTCCTCCTAAAATTAAATTTGAATTATAATTTTCTGCAATTCCTCCCAAAAATGAAGTAGCATTTACATTATTAACTTCCAAAATATGACCCAAAATGGTAGAAGTTGTTGTTTTACCGTGCGTTCCTGCAACTGCCAAACAAAAAGTGTTTTTTGTGATTTCTCCTAAAATTTCGGAACGTTTTAAAACTGTAAATCCATTTTTTATAAAGAAATTTAATTCATTATGATTATTTGGAATTGCTGGTGTATAAACAACAACTGTTTTCTCGCTATCTTTAAATTGTTCAGGTATAAGTTCTACAGAATCTTTAAAATGAATAGCAATATCTTTTTCTGAAAGTGATTTGGTTATAGCGGTTTCCACTCTGTCATAACCCGCTACTATTTTACCTGTACTATTAAAATAGTTTGCTAAAGCGCTCATTCCAATTCCGCCAATACCTATAAAATAAACCCTATGTATATCGCTTAAATTCAATTATTTGTTATTAATTTTTCTATTTCGTTAATTATATTTTTTGTTGCATTTGGCAACGCTAATTTGTTAATATTTTCACCTAGCTTATGTTGTAAATTTTCATCTGTAATTAATTCATTAAAAACAGACTGAAACCTTTCTAACTCATTTTCTTTTAATAATAAAGCTGCATTTTTATGCACAACTGCTAACGCATTTTTAGTTTGGTGATCTTCAGCAACATTAGGGGAAGGAATAAATAATACTGGTTTACCAACAATACATAATTCAGAAATTGAACTTGCTCCTGCTCTACTAATTACAAAATCTGCCGCTGCAAAGGTTAAATCCATTCTATTTAAAAAAGCATATGTTTTTACACCTTCTAAATCATCATATTTTTTAAATTCATTATAATATAGATTTCCTGTTTGCCAGATAACCTGAATATTTTTAGAAACCAACCAATTAATATTATTTTGAATTAAATTATTAATTGCTCTTGCGCCTAAACTACCTCCTAAAATCAACAATGTTTTTTTGTCTGAATCTAGCTTAAAAAAAGAAATCGCTTCCTGCTTTTTATCTTCATTATTAAGTAAATCTTGACGAACCGGATTACCTGTTTTTACAATTTTATCAGCAGGAAAAAAACGTTCTAAACCATCATAGGCTACACAAATTTTAGCTGCCTTTTTACTTAATAATTTATTAGTGATTCCTGGGTACGAATTTTGCTCTTGAATTAACGTTTTAATACCTTTAATATTTGCTACATATAAAGTTGGTCCACTTGCAAATCCACCGGTACCAATAACAATAGTTGGTTTAAATTTTTTGATTATTTTGTAAGCATTCAAAAAACTACTAAATAATTTGACTGGAAATGCTAAATTTTTAATTGTTAATTTTCTTTGCAATCCAGAAATCCACAATCCTTTAATTTCATAGCCAGCCTGAGGAACTTTTTGCATTTCCATTCTATCTTTTGCACCTACAAATAAAAAATTAGCATTACTATACTTTTTCTTTAGTTCGTTTGCTATAGAAATTGCTGGATAAATGTGACCTCCTGTGCCACCTCCACTAATTAATATGTTAATGGATTGCTTCATGTAAAATATCTAATGGGTTTTCATCTGTTTCGTTAAACACTATTTCTTTTTCTGCTGTTACACTTAAAATAATTCCAATGGCAATACAAGTCATCCAAATAGAAGTTCCTCCACTACTTATTAATGGTAAATTTTGCCCTGTTACAGGAAATAAGTTTACTGCAACAGCCATATTTATTATTGCTTGAAATATTATAGGAAATCCTACTCCAATAATGAGTAATGTTGCAAAAACACTTTTTGCTTTTTTTGCTGCCATAACAATTCTAAACAGCAATAAAAAGTACATTAACATTACTGTTAACGCGCCCAATACAAGTCCGTATTCTTCAACAATAATTGCAAAAATAAAATCGGAAGAAGATTGTGGTAAAAAGTTTTTTTGAACACTTTTACCTGCTCCTTTCCCAAATAAACTACCTGTTGCTATTGCTATTTTTGCTTTTTCAACTTGGTATCCTTCTACTGCATTTTTATTTGAAAAATTTTCCACTCTACTTATCCAAGTATCTACTCTATTTGGCATTAAGGTTGGAAAAGCTTTTGTTACAAGAATAAAAAAAGCTAACGAAACTATACCAAACCCAATAATATACATTAAGTATTTTATTGGATATCCGCCTACAAAAGTGAGTATTAAAACCAAAGTAAAAATGATTGCTGTGGTTGAAAAATTTGCTGGTAAAATTAAAGCTAAAATTAAGCCAACTGGCAACCATAATTGTAGTAAGCTTTCTTTAAACGATATTTTTTTTTCTTTATTTTTTGCTAAATATCTTGCAACATAAACCATTAAAACAATGCTCGCTAATGCTGAAGTTTGAAACCCAACACCAATAAATGGAATTTGAATCCATCTACTTGCATTTGCGCCATTTATAGTATGACCTTGAGTTAATGTATAAATCAATAATAATACAACAAACGGAAGGCTTATTACTGAAATTCCACTAAAATATTTAAACGGAATTTTATGAACTCCATAAATGATTAAAAATCCTAAAAACAATAAAACACCGTGTTTAATTAAATAATATGTTGGAGTTCCAGAGTTTGCAACATACACTAAATTAGTGCTTGCACTATACACTGGCATAAAAGATAATAGCGCTAAAAATGCAACTATTGCCCAAATGGCTTTATCTCCTTCTATATTTTTTAAGATTCTTCTCACTAATTATAATTGTTTTATAGCTTGTTTAAATTGATTACCTCTATCTTCATAATTATCAAATAAATCAAAACTTGCACATGCGGGTGATAACAATACCGTATCTCCTTTTTCAGCAATCTTATATGCTACTTTAACTGCTTCTTCTGCGCCTGCCGTTTCTACAATTAAATCAATAACATTTCCAAATGTTTGTACAATTTTTTGGTTATCCAGCCCTAAACAAATAATTGCTTTTACTTTTTCACGAACTAAAGGCATTAATTCTAAATAATCATTCCCTTTATCTATTCCTCCTACAATCCAAACTGTTGGGGTTTGCATACTATCTAAAGCATAAAAAGTTGCATTTACATTGGTAGCTTTTGAATCATTTATATATTGTACTCCATTAATTTTCAATACAGATTCTAAACGATGCTCTGCTCCTTCAAAATCTTCTAAACTTTCTCTAATTGTGTTTAGCCTTACTTTTAATAAGGAAGCAGCCATAGCTGCAGCCATAGCGTTTTTAGTGTTGTGTTTTCCTTTTAATGCTAGTGTTGAAATACTCATTATTGAATTTTCTATATTATTATGTTTTATTATTATGTTGTTATCTCTTATAAAAACTCCTTCTTCTAATTCTTTTTCTGTGGAAAAAGGAAGTAATTTAGATTTGATCTTATTATTTTTTAACCAATTTGAAATTACTTTATCTTCATGATCATATATTAAATAATCCTCTTCATTTTGATTTTTAGTTATTCTAAATTTTGAATTTATATAGTTCTCAAATTTGTAATTATACCTATCTAAATGATCCGGAGTTATATTTGTAATTATTGCAATATTTGGTTTAAAACTTTTAATACCATCTAATTGAAAACTACTTAATTCTAACACCTCATAATCCAGATTATCTTCTGCAACTTGTTGGGCAAAACTCTTTCCAATATTTCCTCCCATTCCAACATTTAAGTACTCCCTTTTTAAAATATGATGCACTAACATGGTGGTAGTTGTTTTACCATTTGATCCTGTAATACCAACAATTTTAGCTTCACAAAAAATAGAAGCAAATTCTATTTCAGAAATTACAGGAATTTCTTTCTCCTTAATTTCCTTAATAATTTGAATTGTATCTGGAATTCCAGGACTTTTAACCACTATATCTCCTTCAAAAATTATAGATTTACTATGTTTTCCTTCTTCAAAAGAAATTTCATTATTTAAAAGAACGTTTTTATATTTTTTAGCTATGTTTCCTGCATCAGAAACAAAAACTTCGTATTTTTTTTGTTTGCCTAAAATAGCAGCTCCAACACCGCTTTCGCCTGCGCCTAAAACCACTAATTTCATTTATCGTAATTTTAATGTTACAATTGTAAATACGGCTAATAATATTCCAATAATCCAAAAACGAGTTACAATTTTACTTTCATGATAACCTGTTTTTTGATAATGATGATGTAATGGCGACATTTTAAAAATTCGCTTTCCTGCACCATATTTTTTCTTTGTATATTTAAAGTAACTCACTTGTAGAATTACAGATAAATTTTCGACTAAAAACACCCCTGCTAATACTGGAATAAGCAATTCTTTTCTAACAGCAATTGCTAACACCGCAATTACAGCGCCAATAGTTAAACTTCCTGTATCTCCCATAAACACTTGCGCTGGATAAGTATTGTACCATAAAAATCCAATTAATGCACCTACAAAAGCAGATATAAAGACAGTCATTTCACCTGAGTTTGGAATGTACATTACATTTAAATAATTGGCGAAAATTATATTACCTGATACCCAAGCGAAAATTCCTAAAGTAAGCACTATTATTGCCGAAGAACCCGCAGCTAATCCATCAATTCCATCGGTTAAATTTGCACCATTTGACACCGCAGTTATGATAAAAATTACAATAGGAATAAAAATTAACCAAGCATAGTCTTTTAATCCTTCTCCAAATAATGTAAGTGCTTCTGCATAATTAAGCTCATTATTTTTTAAAAATGGAATTGTTGTTTTGGTAGATTTTTCGGCCTTACCAAATAAAACTGGTGTTCCGTTTTCTGCAACATATTGAAATTTAACTGGTAATTTTTGTTTAATAGTTACTTGCGGATTAAAGTATAACATTGCTCCAACAAAAATTCCTAAAGAAACTTGTCCTAATATTTTAAATCTTCCCTTTAAGCCTTCTTTATTCTTTTTAAAAATTTTAATATAGTCATCTAAAAAACCAATTGCTCCCATCCAAAGCGTAGTAACAATTAAAATAACGATGTAAATATTTTCGAGCTTGGCAAGTAGTAATACTGGAATTAATGTAGCTAAAATGATGATTATTCCGCCCATAGTTGGCGTACCTGCTTTTTCAACTTGTCCAGATAAACCGAGATCTCTAACAGACTCTCCAACTTGTTTTCGTCGTAAAAAATTAATAATTCGTTTGCCATAGATTGTTGAAAACAATAATGAAATTATAAAAGCAACAGCAGATCTAAATGTAATATACTGAAACAACCCTGCTCCAGCTAAACTGTAATGTTTTTCTAAATATTCAAATAAATAATACAACATCTTTAACTTATTATTGCTTTAAAATTTTTAGTTATTTCTTCGTAATCATCAAAATGATTTCTCACCCCATTTATTTCTTGATAATTTTCATGTCCTTTTCCTGCAATCAGAATAATATCTCCTTTTGATGCAAGTTTAGTGGCCATTTTTATTGCTTGTGAACGTTCTAAAATATGTACCACTTTACTTAAATTTTCCTTTTCCACTCCTGCTTCCATTTCATCAATTATAATTTGCGGATCTTCATTTCTTGGATTATCCGATGTAAAAATGACTTGCGAACTTAACTGAGAAGCTATACGCCCCATAACAGGGCGTTTAGCTTTATCTCTGTTTCCTCCGCATCCCACAACGGTAATTATTTTCTTACTATCATTTTTTATGTTTTGAATAGTTTGCAGTACATTTTTTAAAGCATCTGGCGTATGCGCATAATCAATTACTGCTACCACACCTTCTTCAGATGTTACGTACTGAAATCGTCCTTCAACACTATTTAACTGGCTTATAATTGTAAGTATTTTCGTTGTTTCTAAACCAAATAATTTAGCTACACCATAAATTGCTATTAAATTATAAGCATTAAATTCTCCAACTAAACGCGTCCAAACTTCTTGATTATCTATAGACAACAACAACCCCGAAAATTGGTTTTCTATTATTTTAGCTTTAAAATCTGCCATAGTTTTTAAAGCATAAGTATATTTGGTTGCAACTGTGTTTTGCAACATTACTTCTCCATTTTTATCGTCTACATTAACCAAAGCAAAAGCTGATTTTGGCAAGGAATCAAAAAAGGCTTTTTTTACATCACGATATTCTTTAAATGTGGCATGATAATCTAAATGATCATGTGTTAAATTTGTAAAAACACCTGCATCAAATTGTAATCCCTCCGTTCGTTTTTGATGAATTCCATGTGAGCTAACTTCCATAAAACAAAAAGCTACTTCTTCTTCTACCATTTTATCTAAATAGTAATTTATACTAACAGAATCTGGTGTTGTATGAGTTGCTTTAAACTCTTTGTCATTCACCAAAATTTTTACTGTTGATAGTAAACCTACTTTAAAACCTGCTTTTTTAAATAATTTATATAGTAAAGTTGCAATGGTTGTTTTTCCGTTTGTTCCAGTAATACCTACTAATTTTAATTTAGAAGAAGGATTATTATAAAAATTAGCTGCAATAATGGCCAAAGCCAAATTACTATCTACTACTAGAACATAAACAACATCCGATATTAATTTTTCAGGAAGATCTTCACAAACTATTGCTGTAGCGCCTAACTCAATAGCTTTATCTATAAATTTATGCCCATTATAAACCAAGCCTTTTTGAGCTACAAACATGCTGTTTTTGATTGCTTTACGCGAATCAAAAACAACATTTGTAACCGCTACTTCAACATTCCCCACAACGGAATTTATAGCTACTTTATGCAATATGTCTTTAATTACTTTCAATTAAGTTGATAGTTTTAAAATCACTGTTTCACCTTTACGTATATCTTCACCTACTTTTATAGATTGTTCTACTACTTTACCTTTTCCTTCACATAGAACTTTTAGTCCTAAATTTTCGAGAAAAGGAATGGCGTCCATTTCTGCCATTCCTTTTAAATCAGGCATTGTCCGAATTGCCTTATTTGAGATGGTGTAGTAAGAATTATATTTTTCGTTTATACTTGCAAAATTTCGTGTATCATTTGCATTTATAGTTTTCACATTAGGATTTGAAGTATAAATTTTTTGAGCTATATCTTTAAAAACAGGTCCAGAAACATCTGCGCCATAATATCCTTTTTGAACCTTTGGTTTATGAATAACTACAATACAAGAGTATTTTGGATTTTTTGCAGGAAAATACCCAGTAAAAGAAGAAACATATCTTTTATCTTTAATCCATTCTTCATAATTACCATATTCAGTTCTTGCTGTTCCTGTTTTCCCTGCCATAGAGAAATTTTTACTGTATAGTTTTTTTGCCGTTCCTAGCTTAACTACATTTTTAAGTAATTCCTGAACCTCAGCAATTGTTTTTTTAGAACAAATTGAAGCATCTATCACTTCTTTATCAAAGAAATTATGATGTCTATTTCTAGATCTAATTTCCTTTACAAACCTTGGTTTTACCATTTCGCCATTATTAGCAATAGCATTATAAAAGGTTAAAATTTGCAAAGGTGTCATTCTTAAATTATATCCGTAAGCAATAGAAGGCAAAGCATTTTTACTCCATATTTTATCGCCTGGAGAAGGTATTTCTGGCGTGCCTTCTCCTTTAATTTTTAAACCAAGTTTTTTATCAAGATGCATTCCTTTAAGAGCATTAATAAACTCGCCTGGTCTATCTTTAAAATTATCGTTGATTAAACGTGCAAACCCAATATTTGAAGAAACTTCAAATGCTTTTGCTGCAGAAATTATACCATGTCCTCCTCTTTTAGAATCGTGAATATATCTACCATACATTTTATACTTTCCATCTTTTGTATCCACTATAGTGCTCGTGTCAATTGCCTTTAATTTTAAAGCGGCAACTAAAGACATTAATTTAAATGCTGAACCAGGTTCAATAGATTCATAAACAGCATAATTTCGTTTTTCATAATAATTTCCTTCAGCATTAATTCCTAAATTTGAAATAGCTTTTATTTCTCCTGTTTTGGTTTCCATAACTACTACACAGCCATGTTCTGCATGGTAATATTCTAATTGCCTTAGAAGGGAATGATGTGCAATATCTTGTATATTAACATTAATAGTAGTTAACACATCTTTACCATCTATTGGATCTTTCTCATTAGAATCACTAATTGGTCTCCATTGTCCTTTAGCTATTTTTTGCTTCATTCTCCATCCAAATTTGCCGCGCAAATAATGTCTATAAGCACCTTCTATTCCTGGTCCGCCTCTATAATCGTCATAACCAATAGTTCGTTCAGCAACTTTTCCTAAAGGATGTGCGCGAACAGTAGATTGTTCTGCTATAAATCCTCCTTTATACATTCCCAGTTTAAAAATTGGAAAATGTTTAATCTTCATGTAATTAATGTACCCAAGACCTTTAGCTATAAATAAATATCTATTTCTATTAGTGCGAGCTTTTCTAATTTTAGTTTCCCAATGTGAAGCTGAATTTCCTAACAAATTAGATAATGATTTAGATAAACTTCGGATATTTTTTTCAAATACTTCTCCGTCAACAGTAACTGCATCCATCCTAATCTCATATTCCGATTTTGAAGTTGCTAGTAAACTTCCATCATCAGAAAATACATTTCCTCTATTGGCAAAAATGGTGTCATTTTTTAAGGTAAGTTGTTGTGATAAATTTCTATACTTTTCACCGTTAACGTATTGTATGTTAGTTAACTTAATAAGTATAGCTAGCATAAAAAACACTACAAATGCAAATACTATATACAATTTATTTAATATGCCTTTTTTGGTTGTTGACACTATTATTTAATAGATTTTGAGGTTACTTTTATAATTTCTGGTGGATTTTCACTTGGTTCTAATCCTAATTCTTTAACTTTATTTTTAATATTAGATTCTAATTTTATTTTCATTGCAACTGAACGAGTATCTACAAATTCAGCTTTTAACTCTTTAATTTCTTTATTCAATTTTGCGATTTCTAAAACTTGCCTATCCGCATAATGTGCACTTGAAATCATAAGCAACATTAGAATCACTATAAAAACCAAAAACCGCCAATTTTTTAATGAGTTTTTACTGATTAAAAAATTACCTTTTAGAATATCGTATATGTTTTTTTTAATATTGGACATTTACTTTAAAGTTGCTATTCTAAGTTTTGCACTTCTTGCTCTGTTATTTAATTTAATTTCATCTTTACTTGGAACAATTAATTTTCCAACTTTCTGCATTGGAACATTCACATTTCCAAAAAAATCTTTTTCAGGTTCTCCTTCAAACATTCCATTTTTGATAAACCTTTTTACTAATCTATCTTCTAACGAGTGATAAGAAATTACACTTAATCGCCCTTCAGGATTTAATAATTCTGGAACTTGTAATAAAAATTCCTTTAAAGCTTCCATTTCTTGATTTACCTCAATTCTAATTCCTTGAAAAATTTGGGCCAACACTTTATGCTCTTTTGATTTTGGAATAAAATCATTTAAAACCTCCTTTAAATCGAAACTTGTTTTTATAGGTTTCTCCGTTCTGGATTCAACTATTTTTTTTGCCAAGGATCGAGCGTTTCTTAATTCTCCATATTGAAAAAGAACATCACTTAACTTACTTTCTTCGTATTTATTAATAACCTCAAAAGCTGTTAAAGCATCTGTTTGATTCATTCGCATATCTAAATCAGCATTAAACCTAGTTGAAAACCCTCTCTCTGCTTCATCAAATTGATGAGATGAAACCCCTAAATCAGCTAAAATTCCATCTACCTTTTTTATGTTATAAAACCTTAAATACCTTTTTATATATCTAAAATTCTGAGGAATTAACACAAATCGATCATCTTCAATACTATTTTGTTTAGCATCTTCATCCTGATCAAAGGCAAATAATTTCCCTTTCTCATTCAAAAATTTCAAAATTTCTTTGGAATGTCCTCCTCCACCAAAGGTTACATCTACATAAATACCATTTGGTTTAATTGCTAAACCAGCTATACTTTCTTTTAAAAGAACGGGGTTATGATAATTCATCGTCGGCATCTGTTACATTACCCATAACATCTTCTGCTAAATCTGCAAAATCAACAGCTGCATCATCAATAGCTTTCTCATACTTATCTTTATCCCATATTTCAATAATATTTAAAGCAGAGGATAATACTACGTTTTTAGATATTCCTGCAAAATTTTGTAAATCTTTAGGAATTAACAATCTACCTGAACCATCTAATTCTACAGTTTTAACACCTGCAGTAAACCTTCTAATAAAGTCGTTATTTTTCTTTACAAAACGATTAAGTTTATTGACCTTTGCCATTAACAAAGTCCATTCTGACATTGGGTACAACTCCAAACAAGGTTGAAAAACGGAACGTTTTAACACAAACCCATCTTGCAACATTGGTGAAAGTTGCTTCTTTAAACTTGAGGATAAAGTAAGCCTTCCCTTAGCATCTGCCTTACATTCATATGTACCTATTAAATTAACCATAGTTCATTTTGGATATATTCAAAAATATAAATTATTTCCCACTTTTACCCACTTTTCTCCACTTTGTTAATAACTTTTGTTTTTTTCACAGGTTTTTTCGCTAAAAAATTGAGCAACAACTAGTTGAAATTTAAAATTTAAGCAATTACAAAAACTTAGTAATAAAGAAAAAAAAGTTACCTTTGTGTTTGATTTAAAATTTTATTTTAATGGAAAATAATCTTATTAAAGAAGGTAAATTTAGTTACGTTGAGGCAGGTGAAGGTCAACCTATTATAATATTACATGGCTTAATGGGGGCTTTAAGTAATTTTGATGGTGTTTTTAACTATTTTTCAAACAAAGGTTATAAAGTAATTATTCCAGTATTACCAATATATAACTTACCTCTTTTAAAAACGAATGTTAAAAATTTATCGAAATTTTTAAAAGATTTCATGGAGCATAAAAAGATTGAAAAGGCGATACTTATTGGCAATTCGTTAGGAGGACATATTGCGCTATATTTCAGCAAACTAAATCTTAAAAATGTAACCGGTTTAGTTTTAGCTGGAAGCTCTGGATTATACGAAAAATCTATGGGCGACACCTATCCTAAAAGAGGAAATTACGAGTATATCCAAAACAAAACACAAGAAGTTTTTTATAATCCTGAAGTAGCCACAAAAAAAGTTGTTGATGAGGTTTATGCATCTGTAAACGACAGAAGTAGAGTTATAAAAACACTTGCTATTGCTAAAAGTGCTATCCGACATAATATGGCTAAAGATTTGCCAAGTTTAAACGTTCCTTCTTGTATAATTTGGGGGAAACAAGATAGTGTTACGCCTCCACAAGTTGCCGAAGATTTTGTTAAATTATTACCTGACGCTAATTTATATTGGATTGATAAATGTGGTCATGCGCCAATGATGGAACATCCAGAAGAATTTAACAAAATTTTGGAAAGCTGGTTAAAGGAAAGAAACTTATAACCTATGAAAATTAATACTGCTGATTTTGTAATTAGTAATACGGATGTATCCAAATGCCCAAAAGAGCAACTACCAGAATATGCTTTTATAGGCAGATCAAATGTTGGAAAATCATCGTTAATAAACATGATTACTAATAATAGTAAACTTGCAAAAACATCAGGAAAACCAGGAAAAACACAACTAATTAATCATTTTAAAATTAATAATAATTGGTTTTTGGTAGATTTACCTGGCTATGGTTATGCACAAGTTTCAAAATCTAAACGGCAAACTTTTCAAACTTTTATAAAAGATTATTTTCTACAACGAGAACAATTAATTTGTTCTTTTGTATTGGTAGATTCTAGACATGAACCTCAAAAAGTAGATTTAGAATTTATGCAGTTTTTAGGTGAAAACAGTATTCCATTTTGTATAGTTTTCACAAAATCTGATAAATTAAAATTATCTCAATTAAATAGAAATATTAAAATCTATAATAAAAAATTGACTCAAACTATTTGGGAAGAAATGCCTCCACATTTTATTACTTCTGCAACAGATAAAAGTGGAAAAGAAGAATTACTTCAATTTATAGATGATTTAAACATTAAAGTTGCCAATAATTTATAAAAATGGCTTCTACTAAAAACGATTTACAAATACTTTTTGAAGATAATCACCTAATTATTGTTAACAAAAGATCTGGAGATATTGTTCAGGGAGATAAAACTGGAGATACTCCTTTAAGTGAAATTGTAAAAGAATATATTAAAGAGAAATACCATAAACCTGGCAATGTTTTTTTAGGAGTTGTTCACAGATTAGACAGGCCTACAACAGGTATTGTAGTTTTTGCAAAAACTTCGAAAGCTTTAGAGCGTTTCAACAAAATGTTACGCAATAAAACTGTTAGCAAAACCTATTGGGCTGTAGTTAAAAACAAACCAGCTAAAGAATCAGACACACTTACAGGATTTCTAAAAAAGAATCCTAAAAACAACAAATCAACATCTTATTCCTCTGAAATTGAAGGTAGTAAAAAAGCAATTCTTCATTATAAATTAATAAAATCTTTAAATAATTATCACTTATTAGAAGTTGATTTAGAAACAGGCAGACATCATCAAATTCGATGTCAGTTATCCGCTATTGGCAGTCCAATTAAGGGTGATTTAAAATATGGTTTTGACAGAAGTAATAAAGATGCTAGCATACATTTACATGCTCGAAAAATTGAATTTATTCATCCTGTTTCTAAAGAAAATATTAGCCTAATTGCACCTACTCCAAATGATGTTATTTGGGAAGCTTGTAATTAAATTTATTACTTATCTAATTCTTTTTAAACAGTTTATTTCCTTCCCTTTTTATTTTAACAATTTTTAACATTTATAAAGGAGGGTAAACCATAATTTAGCTGTTTTATATTTATTAATTACAACATTAATTCAACAACTAAAATCGGCTTTACCCCGATTTATTTAATGGAAAGATTCGCCTAAATTTAATTTAGGCGATCTTTTAAAAACTAAATTTAAATTTAAACGTAAAATCAATGAAAAAAATTAGCATTCTGTTTTGTTTAGTATTCACTATCCATCAATTAAGTGCACAAGTCTGGCATACCAATTTAAACGAAGCAGAAAAAATAGCTTCTCAAAAAAATGAACGTATTGTAATGGTTTTTCAAGGATCTGATTGGTGCGGTCCATGTATAAAGTTAGATAAACAGATTTGGAGTTCAAACCAGTTTATAGATTATGCGAAAAATCATTTTGTTATGGTTAAAGTAAATTTCCCTAGAAAGAAAAAAAATAAATTAACTAAAGAACAACAAGACTACAATAATCATTTAATGGAAACCTACGATACAAAAGGTTACTTTCCTTACGTGGTTGTATTAGATAAAAATGCCAAGGTAATTGGTAGTACGGGCTATAAAAACACAACACCTGACAACTATATTAAATTGCTAAATTCATTTTAATTTAAAATTTTGAAAAAAATAATAACATTAGGTTTTATCTTATTTTCTTGTGTTTTTTATAGCCAAGAAATTCAAAGAAGAACCTTAAAGTTAATGGGCAGCAGATATGATATAACCGTAGTTGCTGCAAATAAGGAACAAGGTGAAAACTATATAAATATAGCTGTAAATGAAATTAAAAGAATTGAAAAATTAATTTCTTCTTGGGACAAAAATTCACAAACTTCTCTTATTAATAAAAACGCGGGGATAAAACCCGTTAAAGTCGATTTAGAATTAATTAATTTAATTGAACGTTCTTTAGCTCTATCAAAATTAACAGAAGGTGCTTTTGATATTAGTTATGCATCCATGGATAAAATATGGAAATTTGATGGAAGCATGAAAGAAATGCCTTCCAAAGAAAAGATTAAAGCTTCTGTTTCCAAAGTAGGATATCAAAACATTGTGGTTGATAAAAAAAATCAAACCGTTTTTTTAAAACTAAAAGGGATGAAAATTGGTTTTGGTGCAATTGGCAAAGGATATTCGGCTGATATGGCAAAAGCATTATTAATTTCAAAAGGTGTAAAAGCTGGTATTATAAATGCATCTGGGGATATGAATACTTGGGGAAAACAACCTAACGGAAAAGATTGGGAAGTTGCCATTACAAATCCGTTAAACAAAAATGTATCCTTTGGTATTTTCCCAATTAGCAACAAAGCCGTAGTTACTTCAGGCGATTATGAAAAATTTGTAATATTTAATAATGTTCGATACACACATATTATAAATCCTAAAACTGGTTATCCAGCAAGCGGTATTATTAGCGCTACAGTTTTTGCTCCAAAAGCAGAATTAGCAGATGCTTTAGCTACTTCTATTTTTGTAATGGGATCTGATGTGGGTATAAATATAATTAATCAATTACCTAATATTGAATGCATTATTGTTAATGAAAAAGGAAAAATTACTACTTCAAAAAATATTAAACTAAAAAAAATATGAAACAATTATTTTACTTATGCATAGCCGTTATGCTGCTTACAACATTAAATTCATGTGTTGCAGTAAAGGAATATGATAAAATAGATCTTAATGATCCTGATATGAGTTTATCGGCACGGAGTATTAATCATTTTGAAACCAGTTTTCAAGTTTATAGAGAAGGTGCCTCAGGTGCAAATGGCGGAAAATCAGGTGGTGGTTGTGGTTGCAACTAATAAATTTAATATCCATTTTTAAAATAATTTAAATGAAAAATATATCATTTTTAATCCTAATACTTATTTCGGTTTACGGTTATTCTCAAACTTCAAATGAATATCAAAAAAAGGTATTAGAAAACACAGAAGTAGATTTAATTTCAAGTTTATACGGACAAAAAGGAGATAATGCTGCAGTAACAGGAGGTATTGGAAGTGAAAAATTATCAGATTTAGCATCCAACATTATTGTATCAATACCATTAAACAATAATGATGTTTTCTCTATAAACACTACAATTTCGGCTTATACTTCTGCATCATCCAGTAATTTAAATCCGTTTGATTATAAATCAAATTCCTTTAACACTTCTAACAAAAACACATCTAAAGAAAGCAAAGGAGGATGGAATGCAAACTCCGGAGCATCACAATCCATTACAAATAATCCTTTAGTAAACCGAGGACCAACTCCTTGGTTAGAATCTACAGGAGCATCTCGTTCCGATATTTGGGTAAACGGAACTTTTGATTATAGCCACTCTTCTAAAAGCAGAAATACCATTGTTGGAGGAAATGTAAGTGCTTCTCATGAGTTTGATTACTATTCCTTTGGTTTTGGCGGTAAATTAGCTAAGTTATTTAATCAAAAAAACACGGAAATTGATTTAAAAGGAAATGTTTATTTAGACACTTGGAATCCTAGATATCCAACGGAAATTCACTCCTACATAGTTGCTAATGAAGATTTAAATAGTGGCTTTTTTAGTGGTGTAACCATATACGATCAAAACAGATTAGTTATGGATAAAAATAGTCCAGATGCTTGGAAACCAATAAACACAACACTGGTTACGGATAAAAAACGAAATTCATATTCCGCTTCCCTTTCTTTTTCTCAAATTATTAGTAAAAAAGCACAACTATCTTTGTTTTTAGATGTAGTTCAACAAAAAGGATGGTTATCAAATCCTATGCAACGTGTTTATTTTGGAGATCGACCGAATTTTTATATTGGAAATGCAAGTAGCATTGACAATTACACTTCTAAAAGTAATACAGATGTTTTTCAATTAGCGGATGATATTGAGCGTTTGCCACATACAAGACTTAAAGTGCCGTTTGGAGCTCGTTTCAATTATTTTATAAATGAGAAACTTGCCTTAAGAACTTATTATCGTTATTATTCTGATGATTGGGGAATAAATTCGCACACAGCAAGTATAGAATTACCTTTTAAAATAAGTGATAATTTTACTATATATCCATCCTATAGATTTTACACGCAAACGGCAGCAAAATATTTTGCTCCATATGAGCAACACTTATCAACCGAAAAATTTTATACTTCGGATTATGATTTATCAAAATATAATGCTAGTCAAATTGGTTTTGGAATTACCTATACCGATATTTTTACAGAACGGAAAATATGGAAATTAGGATTAAAAACCGTAGATTTAAAATATAGTAATTACAAAAGAAACACTGGTTTAAGCGCTGGAATTGTTTCATTAGGTTTTAAATTTGTAATGAATTAAAGCTCCTAAAAGTTGCTTGGAATTTGTGCTTTTTTGTTAATTAAGTGCGCATTTTCCAAGCAACTTCTTAATATTTTATTTAGCTAAATTCTTTTTTTTTACTATTTCATCTAAGCATAAATTACTTATGCTTCCTTTATGAGTGTGATTAACTTTTTTATTTGGCTTAAAATTTCCGTCTTGTATATTTTTACCTACAATTTTATATGCATCTCTAAAAGGAATATTTTTTTGAACTAATTTATTAACTTCCTCAACACTAAATAAATACAAGTATTTTTCATCCTCTATAATTGTTGTGTTTATTTGAATTTCTTTTAAAGAATAGGTTAACATTTCTAAACAAGCTTTTAAAGTTGAAAATGATGGGATTAAGCTTTCTTTTAACAATTGTAAATCTCTATGATAGCCACTTGGAAGATTGTTTGTTATCAAAGTAAACTCGTATGGTAATGCTTGTAATTTGTTGCATTTTCCTCTAATTAACTCAAAAACATCAGGATTTTTTTTGTGCGGCATTATACTTGATCCTGTTGTTAATTCATCAGGAAAGGAAATAAAATTAAAATTCTGACTCATATACAAACAAATATCCATACTCATTTTTGATAAAGTACTTGCAACTGAACTTATAGCAAATGCTACAGATTTTTCTAATTTACCTCTTCCCATTTGAGCCGCTACCGAATTAAATTTTAACGTTTCAAAATTTAATGCTTTGGTTGTAAAATCTCTGTCAATTGGAAAAGAACTTCCATAACCTGCGGCGGAACCTAATGGATTTTGGTCAGCCACTTTATACGCTGCTTTTAAAAAGTAAATATCATCAATTAAAGTTTCTGCATACGCTGAAAACCATAAACCAAATGAAGATGGCATAGCTATTTGAAAATGAGTATAACCAGGCATTAAAACCGATTTATACTTATCTGCTAATGAAATTAACAAATCAAAAAGTTCATCAACCTCATCGTTAATTTCATCTAAAGCATCTTTTAAATACAAATGAACATCTACCAAAACCTGATCATTTCTTGAACGTGCTGTATGAATTTTTTTTCCGGTATCGCCTAACTTTTTAGTTAATAAAAATTCTACTTTAGAATGCACATCTTCAAAGGTATCTTCAATAATAAAATTATTATTTTGAATATCTTTTAAAATTGAAGCTAATTCTATTTCTAATAATTCTAATTCTTCCGAAGTTAATAGTCCAATACTATGCAACATTTTAGCGTGTGCAATATTACCAATAACATCGTATTTGGCTAAAACTAAATCTAACTCTCTGTCGTTACCAACAGTAAATAAATCTATTTTTTTATCGGTTGAAAATCCTTTTTCCCAAAGTTTCATAATTATAAAATTTCATTTAATATTTTGATGTATAAATCTATTCCTTCTTCAATTTCGTTTACATAAATAAACTCGTCAGCAGTGTGTGAACGTAAACTGTTGCCAGGCCCTAATTTTAAAGAAGGACAACTTAGCACAGCTTGATCCGAAAGTGTTGGAGAACCGTATGTACTTCTTCCAAGTTTTATTCCTGCTTTAACTATTGGATGTTTTTTTGGTATGGATGATGAATTTAATCGAAGTGATCTTGCAACTACTTCAGATTTTACATTAGCTTGTATAATTTCTAAAACTTCTTTATTACTATAAGCATCTGTAACCCTAACGTCAACTACATATTTACAATTTGCTGGAATTACATTATGTTGATTTCCAGCATTAATTTGAGTAACCGTCATTTTTACTTTTCCTAATGTTTCCGAAATCTTTGGAAATTCAAAAGTTTGAAACCAATGTATATCTTCAATTGCATTGTGTATAGCGTTATCTCCAATTCCGTGAGCTGCATGACCAGATATTCCTTTTGCTTCACAATCTAAAACCAATAAACCTTTTTCGGCAATAGCTAATTGCATTAAAGTTGGCTCACCAATAATTGCAAAATCAATTTCAGGGATAATTTTTAACATACTATTTAGTCCATTTGGGCCAGAACTTTCTTCCTCTGCGGAAGCAACTATAACAAAGTTATAGTTTAAATCACTTTTACTATAAAAATAAGTAAAGGTTGCTAACAACGAAACCAAACAACCACCTGCATCATTACTCCCTAAACCGTACAATTTACCGTCAATAATTTTAGGATTTAAAGGATTTTTTGTATATCCTTTATTTGGTTTAACCGTATCGTGATGTGAGTTTAATAAAATTGTTTTTTTAGATGCATCAAAAAATAAATTTTTTGCCCAAATATTATGTTTATCACTTTCAAATTTAATATTGTGACTTGAAAACCATTGCATTATTAATAATGCTGTTTCATTTTCTTCTCCAGAAAAAGATTGCTTTGAAATTAATTTTTTAAGCAATTCAATGGCTTCGTTTGTTAATTGTTGTATCATTATTCTAAACTTAATGTTGTATATAAATCTGTTGTATTTTTAATAAGCGATGCATTACCTATTTTAACTTTTTGCACTCCTTTTTTTAATGCATTAAAACAATTATCCATTTTTGGAAGCATTCCATCTGAAATAATATTTTGCTCTGCTAACTGTTTATATTTTTGTAAATTAATATCTTTAATTACAGAGTTTCTATCTTCAATAATTGACAAAACTCCTTTCAATTCAAACACATAACTTAATTCTACATTAAATAAATTACTCATTGCAATTGCAACTTCTGAAGCAATGGTATCAGCATTTGTATTTAATAATTGACCTTTTTTATCATGTGTAATTGCGCAAAAAACTGGAGTAATATTATGCTGTAAAAACATATTTATAGTTTCAGAATTAACTGCATCAATATCTCCAGCAAAACCATAATCAATAGCTGTTACAATTCGTTTGTGCGCTAAAATACAATTAGCATCAACACCTGATAATCCCATAGCATTACAATTATTTTGCTGTAAGATTGCTGTAACTTTTTTATTTAACAAACCTGCATAAACCATAGTTACAACCTCTAAATTAGCTTCATCCGTTACTCTTCTGCCTCTGATCATTTTTGGTTTTAATCCCATTTCAGAAGCAATTTCTGTTGCTTTATTTCCTCCTCCATGAATCAAAATTTTTAATCCTTCTAAAACCGAAAAATCTTTTAAAAATGACCTTAAAGCTCCATCATCATTAATAATATTTCCTCCAATTTTAACAATATGTAATTTCTGTTTAGCCATTTTGCTCTAATATTTTTTTTAACACAATTTGCGCTGCATAAGTTCTATTATTTGCTTGCTCAATAACTATTGAACTTTCTGAATCCATAACTTCATCGGTAACTATCACGTTTCTTCTAACAGGTAAACAATGCATAAATTTGCCTTTATTTGTTGATTTCATTTTATCTGCAGTTATCATCCATTTTGAATCTGTATTTAACACTTTTCCATAATTTTTATACGAACTCCAGTTTTTTACATACACAAAATCTGCATTTTTAAAAGCTTTTTCTTGATTGTATTCTATTCCTGAATTTTTTGTGATTTCTGGATTTAACTCATACCCTTTTGGATGTGTAATTACAAAATCGACATCTTGTAACTGCATCATTTCAACAAAAGAATTTGCAACTGCGTGTGGCAACGCTTTTGGATGTGGCGCCCAGGACAATACAACTTTAGGTTTTTTTGTGATTTTAAATTCTTCAATAGTAATTGCATCTGCCAATGCTTGTAATGGATGACCAATGGAACTTTCCATATTTATAACAGGAACATTTGCGTACTTTTTAAAATTATTTAACAAAACTTCCGCTTCATCTTTTTCTTTATCCGTTAACGATGCAAATGCTCTAATTGCAACAATATCACAATATTGCGAAATAACTTTTGCGGCTTCTTTTACGTGTTCCGATTTATTTTTATTCATTACAACTCCATCTTCAAACTCTAACTGCCAGCCTTCATTTGTAAAGTTCATTACTACTACATCCATTCCTAAATTTATTGCTGCCTTTTGCGTACTTAACCTAGTTCTTAAACTAGCATTAAAAAATAATAACACTATTGTTTTATTCTTTCCTAGTTTTTTAAATTTTCTAGGATTATCTTTTAAATCGATTGCCTCTTTTATAGTAGATTTAAGATTATCTATATCCGATATTTTTAAAAAATTATTCATCTAACAACTCTTTTAAAGCATTTATAAATTGATTTATTTGCGTTTTGGTAATTGACAATGGAGGTAAAATTCTCAATAGCTTTTTATTGTTGGAACCTCCAGTAAAAATGTGTTTTTCAAAAATTAATTTTTTCCTTAATTCACTAACTTCAAAATCGAATTCAATTCCTAACATTAATCCTTTACCTTTAACTTTTTTAACTTTTGGAACATTTTTTATTGCCTCTAAAAAATAGTTTGAAACTTCTTTTACGTTAGTAAGTAAATTTTCTTTTTCCAAAATATCCAATACTGAAATTGCCGCCGAACAAGCTAAATGATTTCCTCCAAAAGTAGTTCCCAACATTCCGAATTTAGCTTTGTATTTATCAAAAATTAATACACCTCCAATTGGAAATCCATTAGCCATTCCTTTAGCTGTTGTAATAATATCTGGTTGAATGTTATGATGCTGAAAAGCAAAAAACTGTCCGCTTCTTCCATAACCTGACTGAATTTCGTCTAATATTAGCAACACTTCTTTTTGGCTACACACTTTTTCCAGATTTTTAAAAAATTCTGTAGTTCCTTCATCTAAGCCTCCAACACCTTGAATTCCTTCAATAATTACAGAAGCTACATCGCCTTTCTGAAGTTCTTGAGTTACTAATTTTATATTATTCAATGGCAAAAAAGTAACTTCTTGCTGTAAATTAATAGGCGCATTTATAAAGGAATTATCCGTTACTGCCACAGCAGCAGAAGTTCGTCCATGAAAAGCATTATTAAAAGAGATTACTCTGCTTTTTCCAGTTATAAATGATGCTAATTTTAATGCATTTTCATTAGCTTCAGCACCTGAATTACACAGAAATAAATTATAATTTTTACAACCTGATAATTTACCTAATTTATGTGCTAATTCCTCTTGTAATGGATTTTGAATAGCGTTAGAATAGAACCCAATTTTACTTAACTGATTAGATAACATTTCTACATAATGTGGATGTGCATGTCCAATTGAAATAACACCATGACCACCATATAAATCTAAATATTTCGTATTATTTTCAGCCCAAACATAAGCTCCTGCTGCTTTTACAGGAGTTACATTATACAACGGATATACATTAAATAATTCCATATTAATTTATTTAAATCTGATTAATTTTTTCAAAAGAAGTTACCAATCCTTTTATTAAAGAAGAACTTAAACCTTGATGTTCCATTTCATTTAACCCAGAAATAGTACAACCACTTGGTGTAGTAACTTTATCAATTTCTTCTTCAGGATGACTGCCAGATTCTGTTAATAAACTAGCTGCTCCCAAACAAGTTTGCACTGCTAATTTTTGAGCTTCTTTAGTGTCAAAACCTAATTGAATTGCGCCTTGTGTAGTTGCTCTAATTAAACGCATCCAAAAAGCAATACCGCTAGCACAAATTACTGTAGCTGCTTGCATTAATTTTTCTTCAATAAGTAAAGTTTCTCCTAAAGCATTAAAAATAGAAGTTACTTCGTTAAATTTTAATTGCCCTTTTTGATTAGCGCACAAACAAGTCATAGATTCGGATACTGCAATAGCTGTATTTGGCATGCTTCGCACAATGGCAATATCACTCCCGATAACTTTTTCAATTTCGTTAATTTCTCTTCCTGTAATTACTGAAACTACGGTGTGTTTTATAGGATTTAAATACTCTTTAATTTCCTTTAAAACTGTATTTAATTGTTTAGGTTGAACGGCAAGTAAAATAATTTCTGAATGTTTTACTGCATCAATATTGCTTGTAGTTATTTTAACTTTCGGAGTGTTTTTCCAAATAGAAAGTTCTCCTATTTTTCGTTTAGTTAAATATAATGATTGAAATTTTACATTATTATTTACAATTCCACTAGCTATTGATTTTCCTAAATTTCCTGTTCCTATTATTGCTATTTTCATAAGTGAATTTTTAAAATGAAGATGCTTTTAATTGTAACCCTTCCGTTTCGTTAAATCCAAACATTAAATTCATATTTTGAATTGCTTGTCCTGAAGCTCCCTTTAATAAATTATCTATTACCGAGGTAATTAATAATGTATTTTTATGCTTTTCTAAATGAAGAAAACAATTATTTGTGTTTACCACTTGTTTTAAATGAATTGGTATTTTAGAAATATGTGTAAATGGAGCGTCTTTATAAAAATCCTCAAAAAGCTTATAAGCAACCTCTATATCTTTATCAAATTCTAAATACACCGAAGCAAAAATTCCTCTACTAAAATTTCCTCTATTTGGTATAAAAAATAATTCTTTTGAAAAACTTTTTTGAAGTGATTTTAGACTTTCTTCTATTTCTCCTAAATGTTGATGTGTAAATGCTTTATACACTGAAAAATTATTATCTCTCCAACTAAAATGTATTGTTTCACTTGGCGAAACTCCTGCTCCAGTAGAACCAGTTGTAGCATTAACATGAATAGTGTTTTTTAATAAATTATGAGCTGCAAGTGGTAATAATGCCAATTGAATAGCTGTTGCAAAACAACCTGGATTTGCAATATTATCCGCACTTTTTATAGCTTTTTTTTGCAATTCAGGTAAGCCGTAAACAAAGTTTTTCTCTTGAAAAAAAGCATCCTTTTTCAGCCTAAAATCATTACTTAAATCAATAATTTTAGTGTTTTCTGAAAACTTATATTCTTCTAAAAACTTTTTAGAATTTCCGTGACCTAAACATAAAAAAAGTACATCTACTTTTGAATTGATAGAATCTGTAAATTTCAAATTAATTAAACCCAATAAATCTTGATGCACCTCATAAATATTATTTCCAGCATTTGACGTACTATACACAAAATCTAACTCAACTTTTGAGTGATGCACCAACAATCTAATTAATTCTCCAGCGGTATAACCTGCTCCGCCAACTATTCCAACTTTAATCATAATTCTGAATTTACATTGTGATAAATTTTATTTGCTGTACCCATAATTTTAATAAAACCTTTTGCATCGTCTGCAGTCCACGATTTATTAGTTTCGCCATATTCACCAAATTTAGATTTCATTAAATCGTGTTTAGATGTTATTCCATTTAAACTAAAGTGATATGGTTTTAGGGTTATATAAACTTCACCTGTAACTGTTTTTTGAGAATCTTCTAAAAAAGCTTCTATATTTCGCATTACAGGTTCAAAATATTGACCTTCATGTAATAACATTCCATACCAACTTGCTAGTTGTTCTTTTAGGTTTTGTTGCCATTTAGACAATACATGCTTTTCTAATAAATGATGTGCTTTTATAGTTAAAACAGCAGCAGCAGCTTCAAAACCAACCCTTCCTTTTATACCAACAATAGTATCTCCTACGTGAATATCTCTACCAATTGCGTATTTTGAAGCGATTTCTTCTAACTTTAAAATGGTATTTACAGACGAATCAAATTCATCATTTAAACCTATAAGTTCTCCTTTTTTAAAGTGAAGTTTAATATCTGTTGGTTTCGTTTTTTCTAACTGACTTGGATAAGCTTCTTCTGGTAAAGCCTGATGAGAAGTTAAAGTTTCTACACCACCAACACTAGTTCCCCAAATTCCCTTGTTAATTGAATATTTTGCTTTTTCCCAAGAATAATCTACACCACACTTTTTTAAATATGTTATTTCTTCTTGTCGAGATAATTTTAAATCTCTAATTGGTGTTATAATTTCAATTTCAGGAGCAATAGTTTGAAAAATCATATCAAATCGTACCTGATCATTTCCAGCTCCTGTACTTCCATGAGCTATAAATTTCGCTCCAATTTCTTTTGCATATTTTACTACTTCAATAGCTTGAAAAACCCTTTCGGCACTTACAGAAAGTGGATACGTATTATTTTTTAACACATTTCCAAAAACCATATATTTAATAGCTTTTTGATAATAGGTTTCTAAAATGTTTTTATTTATATGAGAAGTAACTCCCATTTTATATGCTTTTTCTTCCACTGCTTTCAATTCATTGGCTGTAAAACCACCTGTGTTTACTAAAGCACTGTGTACTTCTAAGTTCAATTCGTTTTGTAAATATTTAACGCAATAGGAAGTATCCAAACCTCCGCTATATGCTACTACTACTTTTTCCATTTTATTTTTTCTTTTTATTAAGAAATAATGCTTGTTTTATTTTTTTAAGTCTGCTTAAGACTTTTGAGTTATATTTATGTTTTTTGATGTTTTTTTCGTGTTTTGGATCGTATAACATTCCTGTGCATAAACACATTTTTCTATTAGTACGCATTAAAACATCGTAATTTTTGCAAGTTTTACAACCATTCCAAAAAGCTTCATCCGTAGTTAGCTCAGAGAAAGTAACTGGTTGATATCCTAATTCGTAATTAATTTTTAATACTGCTAAACCTGTAGTAATTCCAAAAATTTTAGCTTCAGGATATTTTTCTTTAGAATATTCTAATATTTTAGTTTTTATCTTTTTAGCCAATCCTTGATTTCTAAAATCTGGATGAACTATAAGTCCGGAATTAACTACAAACGATTTGTTATCCCAAACTTCTATATAACAAAATCCTGCAAAAACATTTTCATGCACCGCAATAACTGCATCGCCATTTATAATTTTTTTAGTGATGTATTCTGGTGTTCTTTGCGCGATTCCAGTTCCACGAACTTTTGCTGATTCTTCAATAGTATCGCAAATTTGTTGCGCAAATTTTATGTGTGATTCATTAGCTATAACAACTTTCATTGCTTTAGTTTTTTAGATTAAATAAAAAAGTGATTTTTTGGTTTGGAAAACGAACGCATCGTTCTCAAGAAAATATTACGCCCTTACGGGGCGACGACGAGTAAAAAAGCGCACAACAATACTATCAGAATTAAATAAATTCAATTTTAAAAAAGATAATTTGTTAAAGGATAGTTGCAAAATAAAAATGGTAAAATGAAAATTAATAAACTGTTTTTTTTAATCGATTATGTTAGCGCACACAGCGATAAAGCCTAAAAAAGCGGCGGGGAGTATTAACAGTTATATGTGTATTATTTATTTTCATTACCGCAATAGTACATTAAAAATTTAATATACGAATTCAAATGTTAAATAATTAACAAATGTTTAGTATTTTGTTATATAAATAACTTTTTAACTTTGCTCTAAACCAAAAATTGAAAAAGTGAAGGCTTATCGTTTAAATATTCTCCTAAAAAACCTTTTTCTTCCATTCTTGCCACTAAAGGTTTAAAGTCTGAAGGAGATTCTAATTCAATTCCTACCACCGCAGGACCTTTATCTCTATTGTGTTTTTTAGTATATTCAAAGTACGAAATATCATCTTTTTCCCCTAAAACATCAACCACAAATTCTTTTAAGGCTCCTGCTCTTTGAGGAAATTTGATTATAAAATAATGCTTTAAACCTTGATACAATAACGCTCGTTCTTTCATTTCTTCCATTCGTGTAATATCGTTATTTCCACCACTTACTACACAAACAATAGTTTTATTTTTTATTTCTTCTTTATATTTTTCAAGTGCAGCAATAGACAAAGCTCCAGCAGGTTCAATAACTAAAGCATTTTCATTATATACTTTTAAAATAGTACTGCAAATTAAACCTTCACTAATAGTTTTTGCATCATCTAATAAATTTTTACAAAAATCAAAAGTGATATCACCCATTTTCTTTACAGCGGCGCCATCCACAAATTTATCAATTCTTTGTAATGCAGTATTTTTATTGTTTTTTAAAGAAGTTGTTAATGATGGGGCGCCTTTTGGTTCTACTCCAATTATTTTAGTGTTTGGACTTAAAGACTTAAAAACACTAGAAACTCCCGACGCTAATCCGCCGCCGCCTACAGGTAAAAACAAATAGTCAATCTTAGATTTGCTATCATTTAAAATTTCTAAACCTACAGTACCTTGACCAGCAATAACATCGATATCATTAAATGGATGCACAAAAGTGCTATTGTTTTGTTTGCAAAAAGCATCTGCAGCTTGCTGACTGTCATCAAAACTATCGCCAGTTAATCTAATATCTACATAATTTTCACCAAACATTTTAACCTGATCTATTTTTTGATGCGGTGTAGTAACTGGCATAAAAATAGTTCCTTTAACTTTTAGTTCTTTACAAGCAAAAGCAACTCCTTGCGCGTGATTTCCTGCACTAGCACAAACAATTCCATTTGTTAACTCCTCTTTTTTTAAACCTTGAATTTTATTAAAAGCACCTCTAATTTTATACGAACGAACCTGTTGTAAATCTTCTCGTTTAAAGTAAATATTAGCTTGATATTGTTCTGAAAAGTTTTTCATAAATAGTAAAGGAGTTTGGGTAACAACTCCTTTAATATTTTGTTTTGCTTTATAAATTCTTTCTAAGGAAATAGTATTTTTTTTAACTGTTTGCATACAAAAAATTAAATTAATTTAGTTTCTTCATTGCTGTCATAGAGGCTCTTAAATCATAACCTATTATTTCAATTTCATGAAATCTAATTGCTTCATTTACCGCAATCAACTCTTCATTATCTACTTGGTTACCAGTGTTCTCATTGTAATTTTTACCAATTACGTTAGAGTCAATTTTATTCATAAAATCACTTAAAAGCGGTTTACAAGCATGGTCAAATAAATAACAGCCATATTCTGCCGTGTCTGAAATAATTCTGTTCATTTCATACAACTTTTTACGAGCAATTGTATTGGCTATTAAAGGCACTTCATGCAAAGATTCATAATAAGCAGATTCTTCTTTAATACCAGCTTCAGTCATAGTTTCAAAAGCTAATTCAACGCCAGATTTTACAAAAGCAATCATTAAAGTTGCATTATCAAAATACGTTTGCTCTTTAATTTCATTAGAAGTTGAAGGCGTTTTTTCAAAAGCTGTTTCTCCTGTTTCTGCTCTCCATTTCAATAAATTTTTATCATTATTATTCCAATCTTCCATCATAGTTTTTGAAAACTCTCCACTCATAATATCATCCATATGTTTTTGAAAAAGCGGACGCATAATTTGTTTTAATTCCTCAGATAATTGGAACGCTTTTATTTTAGCAGGATTAGATAAACGATCCATCATATTGGTAATTCCTCCATGTTTTAATGCTTCAGTTACCGTTTCCCATCCATTTTGAATTAATTTAGAGGCAAAACCAGCTTCAACATTTTTCTGCAACATTTTATCAAAGATTAAAATAGATGCTGTTTGTAATACTCCACATAAAATGGTTTGTTCTCCCATTAAATCGGATTTTACTTCAGCTACAAACGAGGAGTGTAATACACCTGCTTTATCTCCTCCAGTTGCTACAGCATATGCTTTTGCTATATCAAACCCATCTCCATTTGGATCGTTTTCGGGATGTACAGCAATTAAGGTTGGAACACCGAATCCTCTTTTATATTCTTCTCTAACTTCCGATCCCGGCGATTTTGGTGCAACCATAATAACGGTAATATCTTCCCGTATTTGCATCCCTTCCTCTACAATATTAAATCCGTGTGAATACGAAAGTGTAGCTCCTTTTTTCATTAAAGGCATTACCGCATTAATTACTGGCGTATGTTGTTTATCGGGTGTTAAATTAATTACTAAATCGGCAGTTGGAATCATTTCGTTGTAATTCCCAACTTTAAATCCATTTTTAGTAGCGTTTTTATAAGAATCGCGTTTTTCGGTAATTGCAGAATCGCGTAAAGCATAGGAAATATCTAGACCTGAATCACGCATATTTAATCCTTGGTTTAGTCCCTGTGCTCCACAACCTACAATTACAATTTTTTTACCTTTTAGTTTTTGAACTCCACCTTCAAATTCAGAAGCTTCCATAAATTCACAAGTCCCTAATTGTTCTAGTTTTAAACGAAGTGGAAGCGTATTAAAATAATTTTTCATTTTATATTTCTAATTTTCTATTAATAGTTCTGATATAGCCATTTTTGGACGGGTAATTGCTATTCTTCCCGAACGTACAAATTGTAACAATCCGTATGGTTTTAATTTTTCATACATATTATCAATATCTTCTTTTAAACCTGAAGCTTCAATTACAAACCAACGTTCTGTTATGGTAACTATTTGTGCTCTTCTGAATTTTAATTTACTCTGAATATTTTCATCATATAAATATTCATTAGATAATTTAAACATTGCTGTTTCTTGATAAATAATTTCATCTTCTGTATGATAAAATGCACCTATTACTTCAATTTGTTTTTCTAGTTGACCAACAACTTTTTTTATTTGTATTTCTGTTACAATAACCACAAAAGTAAACCGATGCACATTCTCGATTTCAGATTTACTTACCGTCATACTTTCAATATTAATATGCCTTTTTAAAAATATTGCTGAAAGGCGATTTAATATCCCAATATTATTTTCGGTATAAACCGATACTGTGTATTTTTTATTTTCTTCCATAATTAACTTAATCTTATATCTGAAACGCTTGCTCCTGTTGGTATCATAGGAAAAATATTATCTTCTTTTTCAATAACAACTTCTAAAAAGTAAGACGATTTTGAAGCTACCATTTTTTGAATTGCAGAATTTAAATCACCTCTGCTTTCCACTCTATTTGCTTCAATTCCATATCCTTCTGCAATTTTTACAAAATCGGGATTTGTCATAATAGTTGATGCATATCGCTTATCAAAAAACAACTCTTGCCATTGGCGTACCATTCCTAAAAAACTATTATTTAATACTACAATTTTAACAGCAACATTGGTTTGTAAAATGGTTCCTAACTCTTGAATTGTCATTTGGTAGCCACCATCTCCAATTACTGCAATTACTTCTCTATTTGGTTGTCCCATTTTTGCACCTATAGCTGCTGGTAAGGCAAAACCCATTGTACCTAAGCCGCCTGAAGTAACATTGCTTCTGGTAGTTATAAAATCGGCATAACGGCATGCAAACATTTGATGTTGACCAACATCAGAAACTATAATTGCATCTCCTTTAGTTTCTTTATTGATTTTATTAATTACTTCTCCCATAGTTAATCCATTTTTGGATGGATTAAACTGGTTTTTGATAATAGTTTCGTATTCTATTTGGTATAATTTAGTAAATTCATTTAACCAATTTTTATGATTTCCTTTATCTACAAATTTTAGAATTTCAGTAAGGGTTTCTTTAACGTTTCCTAAGACAGCAACATCTGTTTTCACATTTTTGTCTATTTCCGAAGGATCAATTTCAAAGTGAATAATTTTAGCTTGTTTAGCATAAGTATTTAAATTTCCTGTAACTCTATCATCAAAGCGCATCCCAATAGCTATTAAAACATCACACTCATTAGTTAAAACATTTGGAGCATAATTACCATGCATTCCAACCATACCAACATTTAATCTGTGTTTGGTTTCTAATGCCGATAATCCAAGCACTGTGGAAGCAGAAGGAATATCTGTTTTTTCAATAAAGTCTTTAAATTCTTTTTCCGATTTTCCTAAAATTACTCCTTGACCCCAAACAATAAAAGGTTTTTTTGCGCTATTAATTAAATTAGCTGCTTCTTGTATTTTTTCAAAATCTAACTTTGGAACTGCTTTATAGCTTCTAATTTTTTCACACTTTTTATACGAAAAATCAACTTCTTCAAATTGTGCATCTTTAGTAATATCTACTAAAACTGGACCTGGTCGTCCAGATTTTGCTATATAAAATGCTTTTGCTAATATTTCTGGTATTTCACTTGCTTTAGTAATTTGATAATTCCATTTAGTAACTGGAGTTGAAATACCCACAATATCCGTTTCTTGAAAAGCATCTGAGCCTAATAAATGAGATGATACTTGGCCCGTTATACAAACCAAAGGTGTAGAATCTATTTGTGCATCAGCAATACCCGTAACTATATTAGTAGCTCCAGGTCCAGAAGTTGCAAAAACTACTCCGGTTTTACCTGTAACACGAGCAAAACCTTGAGCGGCATGTGTTGCGCCTTGTTCATGGCGAGTTAGCACATGGTGTAATTGGCTTTTATATTTAAACAGCTCATCATAAACTGGCATAATTGCACCTCCTGGATAACCATAAACTAAATCTACTCCTTCTTCTAACAAGCATTTTATAACTGCCTCAGCTCCTGATATTTTAGTTTTTTTTATCAACTTTTCCGTTTTAATTTCTTTTTTTAAAGTCTCCATACATTAAAATTTATCGGTTACACAACCTTCAGAAGCAGAAGAAACTGTTCTGGCATATTTATAAAGAATTCCTTTTTTATGTTTTAATTCTGGCATCTTCCATTGTTCTCTTCTTTCAGCTAATTCACTAGTAGAAAGCAATACATTTATAGTTCTTTTTATGGCATCAATTTCAATTATATCTCCATCTTTAATTAAAGCTATTACTCCTCCATTTTGAGCTTCAGGAGTAATATGCCCCACAACAAAACCGTGTGTTCCACCAGAAAATCTACCATCGGTTATTAATGCAACCGATTTACCTAAACCAGCTCCCATAATCATTGAAGTAGGTTTTAACATTTCTGGCATTCCAGGAGCTCCTTTTGGACCTACATATCTAATTACAATAACGTTTCCTTTTTGTACTTTTCCTGCTTTTATACCGTCATTTGCTTCTTGCTCGCTATTAAAAACAACTGCTTTACCTTTATAAGTACTTCCTTCTTTACCGCTAATTTTTGCTACTGCTCCTTCTGTTGCCAAATTGCCAAATAAAATTTGGATATTTCCTGAAGGTTTTAATGGATTTGTAGTTGGGTGAATAACTTGTTGATCTTCTTCAAATGTTAATGGTTTTACATTTTTTAAATTTTCAGCTAATGATTTTCCTGTTACCGTTAAACAATCGCCATGTAAAAATCCCTTATCTAATAAATATTTCATTACAGCCGGAGTTCCACCTATACTATGTACATCTTCCATTAAGTATTCTCCACTAGGTTTTAAATCTGCTATTAATGGAGTTCTATCACTTACTCTCTGAAAATCATCTAAAGTAAATTCTATGTTTGCGGCATGGGCAATAGCTAAATAATGAAGTACTGCATTAGTAGATCCACCCAAAGCGTTAACCAAAGCCACAGCATTTTCTAATGATTTTTTTGTGATGATATCTAGGGGTTTTAAATCTAATTCTAATAAATTTCTAATCGCAGTTGCTACTCGTTCACTTTCTGATTCTTTGGAAGGGTTTTCTGCTGGAATTGAAGAATTATAAGGTAACGAAAAACCCAAAGCTTCTATAGATGAAGCCATAGTATTTGCGGTATACATTCCGCCACAAGCTCCTGCGCCTGGAATAGCATTTTTTATAATTTGTTTATAATCTTCTTCTGAAATTTCTCCTGCTATTTTTTTTCCTAATGCTTCAAATGCAGAAACAATATTTAGCTTTTGTCCTTTGTAATTTCCTGAAGCTATAGTTCCGCCATAAACCATTAATGATGGTCTGTTTAGTCTAAGCATAGCCATTATAGCACCTGGCATATTTTTATCACAACCAACTACGGTTACTAACCCATCATAACTTTGGGCATTCATAACAATTTCAATAGAATCGGCAATAATATCACGAGAAGGTAAAGAATAATTCATTCCTGAAGTTCCCATAGAAATTCCATCGCTAACTCCAATAGTATTAAAAACTAATCCAACTTGATCTTTTTGATTTACTTGCTGTTTAATTTCATCTGCCAACTTATTTAAATGCATGTTGCATGTATTACCTTCATAACCTGTACTTGCAATACCTATTTGAGGTTTTTTCATATCTGCATCTGATAATCCTACACCGTATAACATTGCTTGAGCCGCAGGTTGGGTTTCATCTTGAGTTACTCTTTTACTATATTTATTTAATTGCATTATTAATTTTGAATTTATATGTATTGTCTTTATCAATTATTTGGCAAGCAGCAAATTTAACTTCTAGCTATACCTTTTATATTTATTAATTTGTTTTTCTACAACATCCACTTTGCCTATTTTTTATTTATACTGCTGTATATTAAATATTTACAACTGTTATTTTTACTATGATAACCGCAATAAAAAAGCCTGTATTTAATTAGATACAGGCTTTTTTTATGGTATTAAAAACTTGCATCAACTTATTATATTAATAATAATGACTTTAATTAAAATGATATTTTCTACTATTCTATTTCTCATTTTTTTGAAATAAAAAAACCTTCCTAAAAATTGTAGGAAGGTTTTTAAAAGTTTTATTTTTTTAAATATTGTTCCTACTTTCCATGTGAAATAATCACAGAAATTTGAATAGAAATAATATTTATAATTTGTGTTCTCATATATTTATACGACAAATATGAACTATTTTTTTGAAAATAAAAATAATTTTTTACTTATTTAAAAATTTTGCCTTTTGCCTAATTATTTGTTCAACCGTTTTATTTTCAATTTTACTTTCAAGCCACGAAATGATATCTAGATATAAAAATGCCCTTTTTTCGTATGGATGATTTTCTAATGTTTTTAATTCTCCATTTAATTCTATAAATGCTTTTTTTAAATCCTGCGGATATATTTTACTTAATTTTTTTAAAAACGAAATCATTTTACGTTGTACTTGTTGCAAATTATTCATTTTAAGTAAAAATTTATAGGTAGATACAATTAAGGCTTCAATATTAAAATCGATTCCTGCATCATAATGAGCTACTAGATTTAAAATTCTTGAAAAACAAAGCAAATCTTCACGCATTTTTAATTCCTTATTGCTAATAATTTTATTTAAATAATAAATACACGATTTATAATCTGAAGCGCCAAAATACATAGATGCAATTTTATAATAAAAAACCATGATATGATGTGCATCTATTATAGCATGGTATTTTGGGATTTCATTTATTAAAAAAGATACAAATGGTAATCCTTTTGTAAACTTTCCTTCCAAAAAATATTGATTAAGTTTATTATGATTATAATATAAAAACACTAATGACTTTGTGTTTTCATTCATTGCAATTAGCTCATTATCAATTTCATATTCCAATTTATTAAAAACTTCTATAAATTTTGTTTTGTGTTTAGCTAAATAAAGTGATTCTAATAAATAATTTATTCCTTTTAAATAAAAAACTGGATTTTGAAGTTTCATATTAGGCTCTTCATCAAATAAATCTACCCATTTTTGTGAATATTTATAACTATTTACAAAATCTTGTAAAATTAAATGATACCACAAATAAGCTTTATACAAAAAAAGTTTTTCTTTAAAACTTAGTTCTGAAATTTCATACGAAGGAAGGCGTTTTTTAAAATAATTAGTAACAAATAAAACATCATCGTTATTTTTTACATAGCCTTGCTTTAACAATAAACTATATAATTGTAATGACAAATTTGATAATTTACTGCTTCTAGCATTTTTAATATTTAAATTTTTAGCTTGTTTAGAAAGTTCTTCAGCTCTATTACTTAAACTACGCGTAATGTATTGAGATTCAATTACTTTTTCAAATTCCACAATTTCAAAAGCTAAATTATTTTCACTATTTAAAATAGCTATTTCTTTTGCTTTTTCTAATATTTTTAAACTTTGCTTATATAATCCTTTGCTATATAAAATGGCAGCAAAATCAAATTGCTCTCTAATATGAGCTCTAATATTTTGATGTACAGGATTTAATCTAAGGCTTATTAAAATCTGTTTATATAAATGTGCTTTTGCATTAGATATTTGCTGTTTTTTAATCGTTGTTTTTTTTAAAATTAGAGGTTCATTATATTCATCCAACTTGTCTAATAAATTAAAAAGCAACATAAAATTAGCTTTTGCATTACCACCTAATCTTCCCGCATAAACTTTAAATTGCCTTTTTTCAGATTTTGAAAGAGACTTAACTAATAAAAAAAGAGCATCATTTTTTTCTATAGCCATTGTAGTAAATTTAATTATATCTATCTAATTATAAAGTAATTATAAATTCAATTTTAAAATTGAACGTAGTATTATTGATTTCTATTTGCATCAAATAAAAAATCTTTACAACTATTTTTGATTTTCAAAAGTGATAAAAAAAAACTACAAATGAGCAAAAACAGCGTTCAAATATTTGACACTACTTTAAGAGATGGAGAACAAGTGCCTGGTTGTAAACTTAATACAGAACAAAAATTACGTATTGCTAAACAATTAGATTTACTTGGTGTAGATGTAATAGAAGCAGGATTTCCTGTATCAAGTCCGGGAGATTTTGAATCGGTGGTTGCAATTTCAAAGTTAGTTGAAAATGCAACGGTTTGTGCTTTAACAAGAGCTAATAAAAATGATATTGAAGTTGCTGCAAAAGCATTAAAACATGCTAAAAAACCTAGAATCCATACAGGTATTGGAACTTCAGATTGTCATATTATTCACAAATTTAATTCTACCAGAGAAAAAGTAATTGAAAAAGCTATTGAAGCTGTTAGTTACGCAAAAACCTTTGTAGATGATGTAGAATTCTACGCAGAAGATGCCGGCAGAACCGATAATGATTTTTTAGCCAAAGTTTGCGAAGAAGTTATAAAAGCTGGTGCAACCGTTTTAAATATTCCTGATACCACAGGATATTGTCTTCCAGATGAGTATGGTAAAAAAATAAAATATTTAAAAGAAAATGTAAAAGGAATTGAAAACGTAACCCTTTCTTGCCATTGTCATAACGATTTAGGGTTGGCAACTGCAAACGCTATTGCAGGAATACAAAATGGAGCTCGTCAAATTGAATGTACAATTAATGGTATTGGCGAACGTGCTGGAAACACAGCTTTAGAAGAAGTGGTAATGATTTTAAAACAACACACTCATTTAAATTTAGACACCAACATAAATACCAAATTATTGAATCATACAAGTCAACTGGTGCAACAAAGCATGGGCATGTTTGTTCAACCTAACAAAGCAATTATTGGTGAAAATGCGTTTGCTCATAGCTCTGGAATTCATCAAGATGGAGTTATTAAAAATAGAGAAACTTATGAAATTATCAACCCTGAAGATGTTGGTGTTACCACCTCATCAATTGTATTAACTGCAAGAAGCGGAAGAGCAGCTTTAGCTTATAGAGCTAAAAATGTAGGATATAATTTAACTAAAGTTCAATTAGATGTTTTGTATCCTGAATTTTTAAAATATGCCGACAATCAAAAAGAAGTTAATGATCAGGATTTACATCAATTAATTTCCTCAAAAGACACATTTAAAAGAAGTGTTAATTTTTAAAATTATTTATTAAAATGTCCAAAACCCTTTTTGATAAAGTTTGGGATTCTCATGTGGTAACTTCCATTAAAAATGGTCCCCAAATACTTTATATTGATAAACATTTAATACATGAAGTTACAAGTCCTCAGGCTTTTACAGAGTTGAAAAACAGAGATTTACCTCTTTTTAGACCAAAACAAATTGTAGCTACAGCAGATCATAATACACCAACAAAAAATCAACATTTACCAGTTAAAGATATTTTATCTAAAAATCAATTAGAGCAATTAACTGTAAATTGTGAAGAAAATAATGTTGAACTTTATGGTTTAGGTCACCAAAACAATGGAATTATTCATGTAATAGCACCTGAGTTAGGAATTACACAACCTGGAATGACTATAGTTTGTGGTGATAGCCATACATCAACCCATGGAGCATTTGGCACTATTGCTTTTGGCATTGGTACTAGTCAAGTTGCTCAAGTATTTGCTAGCCAATGTATTCTTGCTGAAAAACCTAAAACCATGCGTATATCTATTCATGGAAAATTACAAAAAGGCGTACTTCCTAAAGATGTTATTTTATATATAATTGCAAAATTAGGCACTAATGTTGGTACTGGTTATTTTGTAGAATATGCTGGAGATGTATTTGAAAATATGAGTATGGAAGGAAGAATGACCGTTTGTAATATGAGTATTGAAATGGGAGCTCGAGGAGGATTAATAGCTCCTGATAAAACTACTTATGAATATATTGAAGGAAGAAAATTTGCTCCAAAAGGAAAAGATTTAGAAAATAAAACATCTTATTGGGAAAGTTTAAAAACGGATAAAAATGCTGTTTTTGATACAGAATTTTCTTTTAATGCTGAAGATATTTCGCCAATGATAACTTTCGGAACTAATCCAGGTATGGGTATAAAAATTTTTGAAAATATTCCAAAAAGTAATGATGCTTCCTTTAAAAATTCATTAAAGTATATGAATTTTAATGAAGGTCAATCTCTTTTAAACACTCCCATAAATTACGTGTTCATAGGAAGTTGTACCAATTCAAGAATTGAAGATTTTAGAGTAGCTGCTAATTTTATAAAAGGCAAACAAAAAGCAAATAATGTAACTGCATTACTTGTTCCTGGTTCGCAAATGGTTGTAAAACAATTAAAAGATGAAGGTTTAGATGTTATTTTTGAAAATGCTGGATTTGAACTTAGACAACCTGGATGCTCAGCCTGTTTAGCAATGAATGACGATAAAATTCCTAGTGGAGAATATTGTGTATCCACTTCAAATAGAAATTTTGAAGGACGACAAGGTCCAGGTTCAAAAACATTATTAGCAAGTCCATTAATTGCTGCAAGCGTTGCAATAGAAGGAAAAGTTGTGGATATCTCAAAATTTATTTAACATGGAAAAATTTACAAAACTTATAGCAACAGCAATACCTTTACCTATTGAAAATATTGATACCGATCAAATTATTCCTGCACGTTTTTTAAAAGCTACTTCTAAAAAAGGTTTTGGAGAAAATTTATTTAGAGACTGGAGGTTTAATCAAAATAATGTGCCGAAAGAAAATTTTATTTTAAATAATAGTAATTATAGCGGTAAAATATTAATTGCAGGTACTAATTTTGGCTGCGGTTCTAGTCGTGAACATGCAGCTTGGGCTATTGCAGATTATGGCTTTAAAGTAGTGATTTCTAGTTTTTTTGCAGATATCTTTAAAGGAAATGCGCTTAACAATGGCATCCTTCCAGTTCAAATTTCAGAAAATTTTTTACAAATTTTACTAAAAGCAACGTTAAGTAATCCAAATTCACTAATTTTAATTAATCTAAAGGAACAAACTGTTTTGTTAAAAGAAACAGGTCAATTTGAAAATTTTGAGATAAATTCCTATAAAAAACATTGCTTATTAAATGGTTTTGATGATATCGATTATTTAGTAAGCATAAAAAACAAGATTGAAGAATTTGAAAAAACCCGATTAGTGCCATGAAATTAAATATAGCTGTACTTCCTGGAGATGGTATTGGACCTGAAGTTACCCAACAAGCCATAAAAATTTTAGATACAATTGCTGAAAAATATAACCATACCTTTAAGTACCTTAAAGCGGATGTTGGAGCAATAGCAATAGACAAAACTGGAAATCCTCTTCCTGAAGAAACTATTGATATTTGTTTAAATGCCGATGCAATTTTGTTTGGAGCTATTGGCGATCCTAAATATGATGAAGATCCAAATGCAAAAATTCGTCCTGAACAAGGATTATTAGCTCTTAGAAAAAAGCTTGGTTTATTTGCAAATATTCGTCCTTTAACCACTTTTAATGGATTAATACATCAATCTAATTTAAAAGAAGAAGTTATAAAAGGAACTGATTTTGTAATTTATAGAGAGTTAACAGGAGGTATTTATTTTGGAGACAAAAAATTAAGTGATGATGGTAAAATAGCAACAGATGTTTGCTCATATTCAATTGATGAAATTGATAGAATTGCTCATTTAGCTTTTAAAGCCGCTCAAAAAAGAAGAAAAAAACTAACTTTAGTAGATAAAGCAAATGTTTTAGAATCTTCAAGATTATGGAGAAAACGAGTTACTGAGTTATCTAAAAACTACAGCAATGTAAAATTAGAATATTTGTTTGTAGATAACGCAGCTATGCAACTCATTTTAAATCCTTCACAATTTGATGTTATTTTAACTGAAAATATGTTTGGCGATATTTTATCAGATGAAGCTAGTGTTATTGCTGGATCTATTGGATTGTTAGCTTCTGCTTCTGTTGGAGATAAAACAGCTTTATTTGAACCTATTCATGGTTCTTATCCTCAAGCAAAAGGTAAAAACATCGCTAATCCAGTTGCAGCAATTTTATCCGCAGCTATGCTTTTAGAACATTTTAATTTAAACGATGAAGCCGAAGATATAAAAGCAGCTGTAGACAAATCTATAGAACTTAATATTTCTACACCCGATTTAAATTTAGAAAATCATTTTTCAACCGCAAATGTTGGAAGTTTTATTAGAGATTTTATTTTAGATGAAGACAATACTTTTTACAATAAACATAATATTGATTTAGGACAATCTACTATCATATAACTAAATTAATCTATTTATTATTATCGCCTATGCTATAAACTAGTGTAGGTGATTTTTTGTAATTTTACCTCGTAAAAAATATCCAAATTTTGAAGATGCTTTAAACTTTTAACAATCTTTGAATTAAAGCTACGGTAATTTTTATAAAATAAAACCGACAATTATTAAACATGGAAACAAAAAAATATATTATTGATAAAATAATCAATAATAAAATAAGACCTCATTTAAGTTTTTCCTTAAAAAATAAAACTGAAAAATTTACTACTAATTTATTTTATACTTTATTTGATGCTAAAGCTTGTGTTGAAAACAATATTACCCAATTAGAAAACGATTTTAACGAAATTTATGAAATCGCAAATTTTACTAAAACCAACTCAAAGGAAAATATTTGGAATCGGTTCTTGTTAAAGCTACCATCTATTTTAAAAAACTTAAATGTAGATGCACAAGAAATATACGCCCATGATCCTGCCGCAAATAGTGTTGAAGAAGTTTATTTAGCTTATCCTGGTTTTTTTGCAATTGCTATTTATCGGTTTAGCCATGAACTGTACTTGCTAAATGTACCTATTATTCCTAGATTAATGAGTGAATATGCACACTCAAAAACTGGTACTGATATTCATCCTGGTGCAACTATTGGAAATTCTTTTTTTATAGACCACGCCACCGGAATAGTTATTGGAGAAACTTGTTCTATAAAAGATCATGTAAAAATTTATCAAGGAGTAACTTTAGGTGCACTACAAGTTGCTAAAGAAATGAAAAATAAAAAAAGACATCCAACAGTTGAAAATCATGTTACTATTTATGCAAATGCTACTATTTTAGGAGGAGAAACCATTATTGGAGAAAACAGCACCATTGGAGGTAACGTTTTTATAACCTCATCTATACCTAAAAATTCTATAGTTTATCACACTCCTGAAATAAAATTAAAATCAAAAATTGATTCATGAAAAGTGCTACATTATTTAATTTCATAGGGAAAACTCCTTTAATTGAAACTTCTGCTATTCTCCATAATAAAAAAGTAAAATTATTATTAAAATTGGAAGGAAATAATCCTGCCGGAAGCGTAAAGGACAGAGCCGCTTTTAATATGATTTACAGCGCTTTACAACGAAACGAAATTAAAAAAGGCGATTACTTAATTGAAGCAACTAGCGGAAATACCGGAATTGCATTAGCTATGATTGCGCAACAGTTTGGTATGCAAATGGAGTTGGTAATGCCTGAGAATTCTACAAAAGAACGAGTTCAAACTATGAAAGCTTACGGTGCAAAAGTAACCCTGACTTCTGCTGAAAAAGGTATTGAAGGTTCAAGAGAATACGCAGAAAAACAAGTAAAAGAGAAAGGTTATTTTATGCTTAATCAATTTGCTAATGATGATAATTGGAAAGCTCACTATAAAACCACCGGACCAGAAATTTGGGAAGATACAAATGGAGAAATTACCCATTTTGTTTCTGCAATGGGAACTACCGGAACTATTATGGGAATAGCTACCTATTTAAAAGAAAAAAATTCAAATATTCAAATTGTTGGAGCGCAACCCACCGATAATTCCAGAATTCCGGGGATTAGAAAATGGTCTAAAGAATTCCTACCAAAAATTTTTAACCCTAAAAAAGTAGATCTAATAATTGAAGTTAGCGAACAAGAAGCCCGTTTAACTACTAAAAAACTAGCAAAATTAGAAGGTATTTTCTCTGGAATGAGTGGTGGTGGTGCAGTTTCAGCTGCAATTAAATTAGCCAAAAATCTAAACAAAGGCGTAATTGTTGTCATCATTCCAGATAGAGGCGATAGGTACCTTTCCTCAGACTTATTTGATTAACTATTTGTTTTTAATTAATTGTACAACAATTGCTTTTATCGTACTTTTGTTTATTAAAAATTAGTTATATAAAATCATGAGAAAAATTCAAATGGTAGACCTAAAAGGTCAATACAATCATATTCAAAATGAGATAGATACTAAAATATTAGAAGTAATTAAATCTACCGCATATATTAACGGACCTGAGGTTCAAAATTTTCAAAAAGAATTAGAAGAATACTTACAAGTAAAACACGTAATTCCTTGTGCTAATGGTACAGATGCATTACAAATTGCAATGATGGGGCTTGGGCTAAAACCTGGCGACGAAGTAATTACGGCAGATTTTACTTTTGCAGCTACAGTAGAAGTTATAGGGCTTTTACATTTAACTCCTGTTTTAGTTGATGTAGATAAAGATTCATTTAATATGAATATTGAAGCTTTAAAAAAAGCTATTACTCCAAAAACAAAAGCAATTGTTCCTGTTCATTTATTTGGGCAGTGTGCCAACATGGAAGCTGTTTTAGAAATAGCTAAACAACATAATTTATTTGTAATTGAAGATACAGCTCAAGCTATTGGAGCTGAATATACTTTTAATGACGGAACTGTAAAAAAAGCAGGAACTATTGGAACTGTTGGAACAACCTCATTTTTCCCTTCAAAAAATTTAGGATGTTATGGTGATGGTGGTGCTATTTTTACAAATGATGATGATTTAGCTCACATTATTAGAGGAATGGTAAACCACGGAATGTACAAACGTTATTACCATGATGTAGTTGGTGTAAATTCTAGATTAGACAGTTTACAAGCAGCGATATTAAGAATTAAACTTCCTCATTTAAATGACTATTGTGATTCTAGAAGAAAAGCTGCAGCTTATTATTCTGAAGGTTTTTCCAAAAACGATAATATTGTAACACCTATCACAAGTAGTTTTACAACACATGTTTTTCATCAATATACATTACAAGTTAAAAATGTAGACAGAAACGCTTTAAACCAACATTTAATGGATGCTGGAATACCAAATGCAATTTATTATCCTGTTCCTTTACACTTACAAAAAGCTTATGCTGATGAACGTTATAATGAAGCGGATTTTGAAAACACTAATGAATTAATAAACACGGTTTTATCTTTGCCAATGCATACAGAATTAGACCATGAACAACAAGATTTCATTATTAAAACCGTTTTAAATTTCATTGAAAAAAATGCATAAAATATTAGTAACTGGCGGATTAGGTTTTATTGGCTCACACACTGTTGTTGAATTACAAAATGAAGGATTTGAAGTAGTTATTATAGATGATTTATCTAATTCTACCTTAGATGTTCTTGATAAAATTACAGCTATAACCAACGTAAAACCGTCTTTTTTTAAAATAGATTTAAAAGATAAAACAGCCGTTACTAATTTTTTTAATGAAAATACTATAGATGGAGTTATTCATTTTGCAGCTTCAAAAGCAGTAGGTGAAAGTGTTGAAAAACCTTTAAAATATTACGAAAACAATATTGGTTCTTTAATTCATTTATTGCAACAAATGAACGCTAAAAACGTGAATAACTTCATTTTTAGCTCCTCGTGTACCGTTTATGGGCAAGCTGATGAATTGCCTATTACAGAAAATGCGCCTATAAAACCTGCGGAATCTCCTTACGGAAACACCAAACAAATTGGAGAAGAAATTATAAAAGATACTACCAAAATTTCTGAACTAAAAGCCATAGCATTACGTTACTTTAATCCTATTGGAGCTCACGAAAGTGCTAAAATTGGGGAATTACCAATTAGAGTTCCTCAAAATTTAATTCCTTTTGTAACACAAACAGCAGCTGGATTAAGAAATGAATTATCTGTTTTTGGTAGTGATTATCCAACACCAGATGGTACTGCAATTAGAGATTATATTCATGTAGTTGATTTAGCAAAAGCACATATTATTGCTATGCAAAGATTATTAAAAAACAATCAAAAGAAATCTTTTGAAGTATTTAATATTGGCACTGGAAAAGGAAATTCTGTTTTAGAAGTTATTCAATCTTTTGAAAAAGTAACCGGTCAAAAATTAAATTACAAATTTGTAGACAGAAGAGAAGGTGATATAACCGCTGCGTACGCCGATACTACCATTGCCAATAATGAATTAGGATGGAAAGCAAAATTAACGTTAGAAGATGCCTTACTATCTGCCTGGAAATGGCAAAAAACTTTATAACTTGCTATACTCCGCTTGCGGCAACGTTTCTATCAATTTTTCGCATTAAACCTTGTAAAACTTTACCAGGACCAACTTCAATAAATTCAGTTCCGCCATCAGCTATCATTTGTTGAATAGTTTGAGTCCAACGTACAGGCGCTGTTAATTGAGCTATTAAATTCTCTTTAATTTCAACAGGATTTGTAACTGCTTTTGCTACTACATTTTGATAAATAGGACAAATTGGATTATTAAATGTTGTGTTTTCAATTGCAGAAGCCAATTCTTCCCTAGCTGGCTCCATTAATGGAGAATGAAAAGCGCCACCTACAGGTAACTTTAATGCTCGTCTTGCTCCTTTTTGAATTAATAATTCACAAGCTTTATCTATTGCGCTAATTTCTCCAGAAATAACTAATTGCCCTGGACAATTATAATTTGCAGCAACTACAACACCTTCAACACTTTTACAAACTTCTTCTACAACAACATCTTCTAATCCTAAAACTGCCGCCATTGTAGATTCTTGAATTTCACAAGCTTTTTGCATTGCCATAGCCCTTTTTGATACTAAACTAAGTCCATCTTCATAAGATAAAACTTCATTTGCTACTAAAGCCGAGAATTCACCAAGCGAATGGCCCGCAACCATTTCTGGTTTAAAATCAGATCCTAATGTTTTTGCTAAAATTACAGAATGTAAAAATATTGCAGGTTGGGTTACTTTGGTTTGTTTTAATTCTTCTGCAGTTCCTTCAAACATGATATCTGTAATAGGAAATCCTAAAATTTTATTAGCTTGTTCAAAAAGTTGTTGTGCTAACGGAGAATTTTCGAATAAATCTAATCCCATTCCTGAAAATTGAGCTCCTTGACCTGGAAATATATATGCTTTCATGTAATTTATTTAATCTTAATTTAAACGCAAAAATAGAAATAATTTATGATAGTCAATCTGAAGAAAATAAAATTAGTTTACAGTTAATTTAATTTTATATCCTTCATTATTTCTAACATTAAACACTGTACCATCCTCAAAAATTAAATATTGACCTTTAATTCCTTTTAATTTTCCTTTGTAAATGCCTTTTTTTTCAATATTTAAAGATTTTATTTTAGAAGGATATTGTAAAACTGGATACTCAATTTCTGTGATATGACCATTATTTAAAAAATACGGTTTAACTTCCTCAGGAATATAATTTTTTAATTTTTCTCTCTCTGCAAATAAATCTGCATCTGCTATTTCGTTTTTTAACATTTTTTGCCAGATAGTTTTATCAGCAACATAATTTTTTAGTGCAACTTCTGTTATTCCTGCTAAATATCTATTTGGAACCTCTACAATTTCAATTGCTTTTGAAGCACCTTGATCAATCCACCTTGTTGGCACTTGTGTTTTTCTGGTTACTCCAACTTTTACATTGCTAGATAGTGCTAAGTACACAATATGAGGTTGTAACTGCACTTCTTTTTCGTAGGCTAAATCTCTATCTTCAATATTTAAATGTGCAGTGCTTAACTCTGGATTCATAATCCAATCTCCAACTTGTGCGCTTTTATAAAAACAATCGTAACAAAACCCTTGTCTAAATATTTTTTTTTCTTCTCCGCAGCACAAACATTGATATCCTTCAAAACTAATTTCAACTACACGATCCAATAATTGATTTATATTTAGAACGTGATTTTCAGTGATTTCATAATATTGAACTTTTTCTGATAATTCAGTTATCATTTTTTTTAAAACCAATGGATATTGCATAAAAGTTTTTATTAAATTTAACGAGATAAAGATACTTAATAAAAAAATGGCATATCCAATTGTTAATTCAATAATTTCTTGGTTTTTAAAAAAACGCAAACATCAAATGGAATTATTTTTGAAATATCCGAATGATGTTCAAAAAGAGTTATTATATAATTTAATCGAATTTGCTCAAGACACCGAAATTGGAAAAAAATACGATTTTGCTTCTATAAAGTTTTATAAAGATTTTGCTAAAAATGTTCCAATTCAACAATACGAATCTATTGAACCGCTTATTGAAAGATCAAGAAAAGGTGAGCAAAATATTTTTTGGCCAACACATATACGATGGTTTGCAAAATCTAGCGGAACCACCAATTCAAAAAGTAAGTTTATTCCTGTAAGTTACGAAGCGCTTGAAGATTGTCATTTTAATGCTGGTAAAGATATGCTTTGCTTGTATTTTAACAATAACGAAGATGCACAGTTATTTACTGGTAAAGGATTGCGATTAGGAGGAAGCAGCGCTGTTTATCAAGATAACAACTCTTATTTTGGTGATTTATCTGCAATAATTATTGAAAATTTGCCTTTTTGGGCAGATTATAGTAGCGCTCCAAAACAAGAAACAGCTTTAATGAGTGAATGGGAAAGTAAAATTAAAGCTATTATTGATGAAACTATTCATGAAGATATTACAAGTTTAGTTGGTGTGCCTTCATGGATGTTAATGCTGTTAAATAAAGTATTAGAAAAAACAGGGAAAAATAACATTTTAGAAGTTTGGCCAAATTTAGAAGTATATTTTCATGGTGGTGTAAATTTTAATCCATATCGAGAACAATTCAAACAACTTATTCCTAAAAAAAATTTCAAGTATTACGAAATTTATAATGCATCAGAAGGATTTTTTGCTATACAAGATGTTAATAATTCTTTAGATTTATTACTAATGTTAGATTACGGAATTTTCTATGAATTCATCCCAATGGATAAATTTAATGGTGAAAACTCCATTGCAATTCCGCTTTCAAAAGTAGAATTACACAAAAACTATGCAATGGTAATTACCACAAATGGTGGTTTATGGCGTTATTTAATTGGAGATACTGTTGAATTTACTTCCTTAAGTCCGTACAGAATTAGAATTACTGGTAGAACTAAACATTTTATTAATGTTTTTGGTGAAGAATTAATGGTTGAAAATGTAGAAAAAGCAATGCAACATGCTTGTTTGTTAACAGGTGCTTTAGTTATAGATTATACGGTTGCTCCTATTTTTATGAACATAGATTCTAAAGGAGGTCATGAATGGATGATTGAGTTTAAAAAACAGCCTGAAAATATAGAATATTTTACGGAATTATTAGATAACGCATTAAAATCGGTAAATTCTGATTACGAAGCAAAACGCTACCGTAATTTAACTTTAGCAATGCCAAAAATAAATGTGGCAAAACCTGGATTATTCTATAACTGGTTAAAAAAACGTGGAAAGTTAGGTGGACAACATAAAGTCCCTAGATTATCAAATACTCGAGATTTTATAGAAGAACTTTTAGAGATGTCTTATGTAAACTAATCTATTTTTTACGTTCAATAACGTAGTTTACCATAGTTATTAAAGAGTCTTTATATGGTGAATCTGGATAAAAATTAAGGATTTCTAAAGCATTATGCTGATATTCTTCCATTTTTGAGGTAGTATATTCAATTCCTCCTTTTTCTTTTACAAATGCAATAACTTCTTTTACTCTTTTTTTATTTTTATTATGATTTTTAACTGAATTGATTAACCATTTTTGCTCTTTTGGTTCGCAATTATTTAAGGCATAAATTAATGGAAGTGTCATTTTTTGTTCCTTAATATCAATTCCGGTAGGTTTACCTATTTTATCATTAGTGTAATCAAATAAATCATCTTTAATTTGAAAAGCAATACCTATTTGTTCTCCAAACTTTCGCATATTTTCAACTTCTTCGGTTGGACTTCCAACGGATGCTGCACCTATTCCACAACAAGCAGCAATTAAAGTAGCTGTTTTTTGACGAATAATTTCAAAATAAACTTCTTCGGTTATATCTAATTTTCTAGCTTTTTCAATTTGTAGTAATTCTCCTTCGCTCATTTCTCTAACGGCTACGGATATTAATTTTAATATATCAAAATCATCATTATCTATAGAAAGTAATAACCCTTTTGACAATAAAAAATCACCAACTAATACCGCAATCTTATTTTTCCATAATGCATTTATGGAAAAAAATCCTCTTCGTCTATTGCTTTCATCTACCACATCATCGTGTACTAATGTAGCTGTGTGAATTAGTTCAATAATAGAAGCTCCTCTGTAAGTTCGTTCATTAAATTTACCGTTAGAAACCATTTTTGCTATTAAAAAAACAAACATTGGTCGCATTTGTTTTCCTTTTCTTCTAACTATATAGTGTGCTATTCTGTTAAGTAATGGAACCTTAGTAGCCATGGCCTCTCTGAATTTACTTTCAAAGAGTTCCATTTCTACTAAAATGGGCTGTTTTATTTGTTCTATTGGCTTCATTAGGTTTCCAAAAATACTAAAAAAAAGATACTTCTATTAACTTTTATTAGCTAATTGACCACAAGCTGCATCAATATCTTTTCCTCTACTTCTTCTTACATTAACAATTATATCATTCATTTCTAAATTACTAATATAATTATTAATAGCTTCGGGTTTAGCTTGCTGAAATTCTCCGTCATCAATTGGGTTGTATTCTATTAAATTTACTTTACAAGGAACGTATTTACAGAATTTAACCAAAGCATTAATAGATTCTTTGTTATCGTTTATTCCATCCCAAACAACGTATTCATAAGTAATTCTCCTATTTGTTTTTGCGTACCAATATTCTAATGCTTCTTTTAAATCTTTTAAAGGAAATGTAGTATTAAATGGCATTATTTTAGAACGAATTTCATCAATTGCAGAATGCAATGAAACTGCTAAATTAAATTTAACTTCGTCATCGGCTAATTTTTTAATCATTTTTGGAACTCCAGAAGTGGAAACTGTAATTCTAGTTGGCGACATTCCCAATCCTTCTGGTGAAGTAATTTTTTCAATAGCTTTTAATACATTGTTGTAGTTCATTAATGGCTCTCCCATTCCCATAAATACAATATTGGATAATTTATGATGATAATACAATAAACTTTCTTTGTTAATTGCAGCAACTTGATCGTAAATTTCATCTGGATTTAAATTTCGCATTTTATTTAAGCGAGCTGTAGCACAAAATTTACAGTCTAATGAGCAACCAACTTGGCTAGAAACGCAAGCTGTAGTTCTAGAATCTGTTGGAATTAAAACCGATTCAACAATTAATCCATCATGTAATTTAATAGCATTTTTTACCGTACCATCATTGCTTCGTTGCATTTTATCAACCTCAATATGATTGATAACAAAATTATCGTGCAACATTTTACGAGTTTCTTTAGAAAGGTTTGTCATTCCTTCAAAAGAGTGTGCACTTTTAATCCATAGCCATTCATAAACTTGATTTCCTCTAAAAGCCTTATCACCTTGCTCCACAAAAAAATTGCGAAGTTGTTCTTTAGTTAAAGCACGAATATCTTTCTTTTTAGTCATTTTAAAATCGAGTTTATAAAACTATTCCCGCCTAAGCGGGAATATATTTTTTAAAAATATTTAAGTTTATTATATAATTAGCATAGCATCGCCGTAAGAATAAAACTTATATTTTTCTTTGATAGCTTCTTTGTATGCTTTCATTAAAAAATCATATCCTGCAAACGCAGCAGTCATCATCATTAATGTTGATTTTGGTGTATGAAAATTTGTAATCATACAATTTGCAATACTAAAATCGTAAGGTGAAAATATAAATTTATTAGTCCAGCCGTCAAAAGTATTTAAATGTTGATCTGAAGATACAGCACTTTCTAAAGATCTCATAACAGTTGTACCAACTGCACAAATTCGTTTTTTAGAATCTATGGCTTCATTTACAATTTTTGCAGTTTCAGGTGTTATTAATGATTTTTCGGAATCCATTTTATGTTTAGATAAATCTTCAACTTCTACACCACTAAAAGTTCCTAAACCAACATGAAGTGTAATTTCAGCAAAATCGATTCCTTTAATTTCTAAACGTTTTATTAAATGTTTTGAAAAGTGTAAACCTGCAGTTGGAGCAGCAACAGCTCCTTCGTGTTTTGCATAAATAGTTTGATATCGTTCTTCATCCGATGGTTCAACTTCTCTTTTAATATATTTTGGTAACGGAGTTTCTCCTAGTTCTTGTAATTTTTTTCTAAATTCTTCGTAAGATCCATCATATAAAAAACGTAAAGTTCTTCCTCTAGATGTAGTATTATCAATAACTTCTGCAACTAAACTTTCATCATCTCCAAAAAATAATTTATTACCTATTCTAATTTTACGAGCAGGATCTACCAAAACGTCCCATAATCTACTTTCTGCATTTAATTCTCTTAATAGAAATACTTCAATTCTAGCACCTGTTTTTTCTTTTTCGCCATACATACGAGCAGGAAAAACTTTGGTATTGTTTAATACCATTAAATCGCCTTCATCAAAATAATCAATTAAATCTTTAAACAATTTATGTTCAATAGTTTGTTCTTTTCTGTTTAAAACCATTAAACGTGCTTCATCTCTATGCTCTGCAGGGTACTCTGCCAATAACTCCATTGGCAAATCAAATTTATAATGTGATAACTTCATGTATTTTTTTTAAAGAATGAGCGCAAATATACAACTTCAACATAGGGGTTGTCAAGTGTTTAAGCATTTAAAATTTATTTTAACGTAATTTATTGGGTAATTCTTTCAAAATCACTCCAAAAATCTGGATACGATTTTGAAACTACTTCAGGGTTTTCAATTTGTATTGGAACCCTTAATGCCAAAGGAGCAAATGCCATTGCCATTCTATGATCATGATATGTTGCTATGGAAATATTTTTATTAATTATAGCTGAAGAAAATACTTGAATTGAATTATTTGTAATATTTACCTTCCCTCCTAATTTTTCAATTTCTGTTTTAAGAGCTACCAACCTATCCGTTTCTTTAATTTTTAGTGTGTGCAATCCTGTAAGTTTACATGAAATTCCTAAGCCAAAGCAAGTAACCGCAATAGTTTGAGCTAAATCTGGAGTATTAATTAAATCTAACTCTAACTTTTCAGGAATAACAGTATTTGCATTCTTTAAAATAATTGTATTCTCTTCAAATACTGTTTGCACACCTAATTTTTTATAAATTTTAAATAAATCAGCATCTCCTTGCAAACTATTTTTTCTATAAGAAGCTAGTTGTATTTCAGAATTTGGCTTTAAAGCTACTAAACTGTAAAAGTAAGAAGCCGAGCTCCAATCGGATTCTACTACAATAGTCTTACTTTTTATAGCAGATTGAGGTAAAATTGTAATTATATTATCTTTCCAATCGAATTCAATTCCTAGCTCACTTAACAAACTGAGTGTCATTTTAATATATGGAACTGAAGTTATTTCGCCTTTAAACTTTAATTTAATTCCGTTAGGTAATTTTGTAGCAATTAATAGTAAGGCTGAAATATATTGACTACTAACATTTCCTTGAATTTCAACAAAATCCTTAATTAACTTTTTCCCTGAAATTTTTAAAGGTGGATATCCATCTTTTTCCAAATATTGAATTTCTGCGCCTAAAAACCTTAAAGCATCCACCAAAATTTTAATTGGTCTGTTTTTCATTCTATCCGAACCTGTCAATATTACTTCTCGGTTTTCTAGGGTTGTAAAATAAGCAGTTAAAAACCGCATAGCTGTGCCTGCGTGACCAATATTTATTTCATTTTTAGATGAAGCTAATGCTTTTTGTAAAACTAAAGAATCATCGGATACAGATGGATTTTCAATTTTTAAATTATTATATAATTGTTGTAAAATTAATAACCTATTAGTTTCACTTTTAGATCCAGTAATTTGAATTTTTTTGTTTTCTATTTTATTAACCTTATTAATTTTCAACAACCCCATTCTATGTTTTATTTATAACATTGATTAAAATATTTTTTAATAGATTTACTACTCATTTGTTTTTCAATCAACTTAACCTAATATTATGAAAAAATATCTCTTCCTTTTTAGCTTCTTTTTTTTTATTTCAGCAAACAAAGTTAATGCTCAAAAAATAGTATCCAAATTAAACGAGAAATATTATAGTGCAATTCAATGGCGAAATATTGGACCTTTTAGAGGGGGTAGAAGCGCTGCTGTAACTGGTGTACCCAATAAAGCAAATTTATATTATTTCGGAGCTACTGGTGGAGGTGTTTGGAAAACTACAGATGCTGGAAATTCCTGGAGTAATATTTCTGATGGTTATTTTGGTGGATCCATCGGTTCTATTGCAGTAAGTGAATCGGACAATAATGTAATTTATGTAGGCACTGGTGAAGTAACTGTTAGAGGAAATGTTTCTTCGGGAAATGGTATGTGGAAATCTGTTGATGCTGGAAAAACTTGGAAACATATTGGCTTAGAAAATTCTCGTCATATTCCTCGAGTTCGAATTAATCCTAAAAATTCAGATATTGTGTACGCAGCTGTGTTAGGAGATTTATATAAATCGAATGAAGAAAGAGGCGTTTTTAAATCTGTTGATGGTGGGAAAACTTGGAAAAAAGTTTTATACACAAATGCCGATGCCGGAGCAGTTGATTTAATTATTGATCCTAATAATCCTCGTATCTTATATGCTTCTACTTGGAATGTTAGAAGAACTCCTTATAGCTTTTCAAGTGGAGGAAAAGGATCCGCTATTTGGAAAAGCACTGATGAAGGTGAAACATGGACTAACATTTCAACGAATAAAGGATTACCAAAAGGAATTTGGGGAATTAGCGGAATTGCTGTTTCGCCATTAAATTCTGATATAGTTTGGGCTTTAATTGAAAACAAAGATGGTGGTATTTATAAATCTTTAGATGCAGGAAAAACCTGGAAACTAATTAATAGCAAACGAAAATTACGTCAACGTGCTTGGTATTACTCACGAATTTATGCCGATACCAAAGATGAAAATACTCTTTACGTTTTAAATGTTCAATACCACCAATCTAAAGATGGAGGAAAAACATTTAAGTCTTTTAATGCTCCACATGGAGATCATCACGATTTATGGATTGCTCCTGAAGATAGTCAACGAATGATTATTGGTGATGATGGTGGTGCTCAAATTAGTTTTGATGCAGGTGAAAACTGGAGCACTTATATGAACCAACCAACTGCTCAATTTTATAGAGTAGTAACGGATAATTATTTTCCTTATAGAATTTATGGAGCACAGCAAGATAATTCAACGGTACGTATTGCACATAGAACTAACGGAGGAACCATTAATGAAAGAGATTGGGAAAGTACAGCAGGTGGTGAAAGTGCTCACGTTGCCGTAGATCCATTAAATAATGATATTATTTATGGAGGAAGCTATGGAGGGCTATTAACTCGTATAAACCATAAAACAGGAGAACGCAGAGTTATAAATGTTTGGCCTGATGACCCAATGGGACACGGCGCTAAAGACATGAAATATCGCTTTCAGTGGAATTATCCGATTTTCTTTTCTCCTCATAATAAAAAGAAATTATACACCACTTCAAATCATGTTCATGTAACTTATAATGAAGGTCAATCTTTTGAAGTTATAAGTCCAGATTTGACAAGAAATGATCCAAAAACCCTAGAACCTTCAGGTGGTCCAATAACAAAAGACAATACAGGTGTTGAATATTATGGAACTATTTTTGCCGCAGTTGAGTCTCCTTATGAAAAAGACTTAATTTGGACAGGATCAGATGATGGTTTGGTTTATATTACAACCAATGGTGGAAAAAACTGGACAAATGTTACGCCTAAAAAAATGCCTGAATGGATGATGATCAATTGTATTGAAGTTGATCCGTTTACAAATGGTGGAGCTTATATTGTTGGTACTAGATATAAACTTGGAGATAATACTCCTTATATATACAAAACTGAAAATTATGGTAAAAGTTGGAAATTATTAACTAAAGGTATTAATCCTGATTTTTTTACAAGAGTACTTCGTGCCGATCCAAAAAGAAAAGGTTTATTATATGCAGGAACCGAAAACGGCATGTATATTAGTTTTGATGATGGAAATAATTGGAAACCGTTTCAGCTAAATTTACCAATTGTTCCTATTACCGATTTAACTATAAAAAACAATAATTTAATTGCTGCCACACAAGGTCGTGCTTTTTGGATAATTGATGATTTAACACCTCTTCATCAATTGAACAACAAATTAACTTCTAAAAATGATTTTCTATACAAACCAATGGATAGTTACCGAATGGGAGGAAGTAAACGAAAATCAAAAACTGCTGGACAAAATCATCCCGGTGGAGTTATCCTAAATTACTATATTAACGATATTAATGAAAAAGATACTTTGAGTTTATCTTTCTTTGAAAAATCAGGAAAGCTCATTAAAACGTTTTCAACTATACCTAATAAGAAAGAAAAAGAAGAAAAATTAAAAGCAAAAAAGGGAGACAATATTTTTAATTGGAATATGCAATATCCTGATGCTGAAAAAGTAAAAGGAATGATTTTATGGTGGGCATCTTTAAGTGGTCCAAAAGCACTTCCAGGAGAGTACAAAGTATCCTTAAATAAAAACCATAAAATGGTGTCTGAGCAAACTTTTACCTTACTTAAAGATCCTAGAAGTTCTGCTTCAGAAGAAGATTTACAAGCTCAGTTTAACTTTATTATTGAAATTCAAAAAAAGCTGACAGAAATTCATAAAACTTTGAAGAAAATTACTAAAGTTAAAAAGCAAATAAAGCAGTTAAAATCTTCTATTACGGATACAAAAAAGAACAAAGACATTATTGATTTAGCAGATAAAATTGTAAAAGAATTAACTACTTATGAAAATATTTTATACCAAACAAAAAGTAAAAGTAATCAGGATCCGTTGAATTTTCCAATTCGATTAAATAATAAGTTAGCGCATTTAAATGCACTAAGTTCCATAGGCGATTTTAAACCTACAGACCAATCTATTGCATTTAAAAATGAAATTACCAAACTTATTGATTCTGAGTTAGCTAAAATTTATAAAGTATTTAAAGAAGATATTCCTTTGCTTAATAAAAAAGTAAAAGAAAGCGATATAAATTTGATTAACTTAAATTAATTTTTCTTCTGTTTATAGTTATTATAAGTTTATGAAAAACTTTCCTATTTTTTTATAAACTTATAATATCCTGCCATAAAAAGACCATAAAAAACGGACATTATAATTAATTGTTCAAAAAAGAAAACCCAATTACCATTATAAAAATATTGATGCAGCATAGCTGTAAAACTGGCATTTTTAATTACTGAAATAATTATTTGAATACAAAAAATAATTATTAAAAACCCAACTCCAAATTGTAAAACAAGCTTAAAAAAAGGAATTTTTTTGTAAGAATTCATTTATTTTAATTTTGGGTTATTATGATGCCTATCATGGTCTCTATTTGTTTTAATATCCATTTTTTTATCAAATGCTGCTTGTAAATCAATACCTGTTTGGTTTGCCAAACACAACACTACAAATACCACATCGGCTAACTCCTCTCCTAAATCTTTATTTTTATCGCTTTCTTTTTCACTTTGTTCCCCATAACGCCTTGCAATAATACGTGCAACTTCACCAACTTCTTCGGTTAATTGAGCCATATTAGTTAGCTCATTAAAATAACGAACTCCATGTTCTTTTATCCAATTATCAACTATTAGCTGCGCATTTTTAATATTCATAATGGTTTTATTTTTTAACTGATATTCAAAGATAAAAACTTATCTTCATTTAGGTACTTTTCAAATACTTTAAAAATTCTTCTCTAGGTATTTCTCTAGCTCCCAAACTAGCCAAATGATTGTTGTAAACTTGGCAATCTATTAATTTATAATTTTCTGTTTCTAGTTTTTTAACTAAATAAATAAAGGCCAATTTTGAAGCGTTACTAACTTTACTAAACATACTTTCTCCACAAAAAATTGTTCCTAAATCTATGCCGTACAAACCACCAACTAACTCGTTATTTTGCCAAACTTCTACTGATTTTGTAATACCTTTTTTATGCAAATTAACATATGCTTTTTGCATTTCATCCGTAATCCAAGTTTGACCTTGATCTGCTGCTCTAAAAATATGTTTGCAATTAAATATTACTTGTTCAAAATTTTGATTAAAAGTTACTTTAAATTCCTTTTTTTGAAGTACTTGTTTCATGCTTTTTGAAATTTTTAATTCTGATGGAAACAATACCATTCTTGGATTTGGACTATACCAAATAATTGGTTCTCCTTGATTAAACCATGGAAAAATTCCACTTTTATATGCAAGTATTAACCTTTTAACTGATAAATCTCCTCCAATAGCCAACATACCATTTTCATCGGCTAGTTGTACGTCAGGAAAAACAAGTTCATTAGTAAGCAAAAACATAATTTAAAATTACGGTAATTTTAAAAACAAAAAAAGAGAAAAGCTAAACGCTTTTCTCTTAAATATTTTTAGTTATTTGACCATTAAAATGGTAAATCGTCAGGTTCGTTTTCCTCTAAATTAGTGGTAGTTTCAAAACTTTCAGCCGGAGCCATTGGAGGGACTTCATTTGAATTTTCAGCTTGTAAATTTTCAATTCTCCAACCTTGAATAGCATTAAAATATACTGCCTCACCTTGAGGATTAATCCATTCTCTACCTGTTAAATTAATGGATATTTTTACATCTTGTCCTTCTTGATAGCTATTTAACAAATCGCATTTATCCTGTACAAATTCAATTTTTAGCATTTGTGGATATTGATCATTTGTTGTTAATATCATTTCTCTTTTTCTAAAACCGCTTGATCCAAAAGTTTTAGTTTCCTCAATTTTTTTAATTTTTCCTGTAACTTCCATTTTTTTACTTAATTTTCCATTAAAAGTACTTTCCAAGCACTTATTACATCATTTTTTGCTAAAAAAGCTTTGGCAAATGTATGTTTTTTTACCTTATTTTCAATTACAAATTCGGCATGTTCTTTCGCAAACTTATTAACATCCTTTGGATTAGGTATGTGTTCTACATTGCCTAACATTCCTAAATCGTTTCCTGTTAAAACAGTACTATTCCTTATTTCTAACGGAATTGCATCTACGCCAATACCTAAAGTTGATAATGGCTTTGGAATTTCAAAAAATCCTTCTTTAGCTCTAGAATAAAGACTTCCTCCTGCTCTTGAAACTAAATCTAACTTTTGTTGGTCAATTTCTTCATTTTCATTTAAATATTCGTTACCAATGTGTAGTTTAACTACTTCGCAAATTACCAAATTTCCTGCGCCACCTTCATTGCCCAAAGCAACAACTTCATTTACTTTACATTCAAATTGAACTGGGGATTCTTTAACTCTAAAAGGTTTAACTTCCTCTGATTTTAGCATTGTAAATCCAGCTTTTTCAAATTCATTAACTCCTTCTGCATATTCTGTACTTGCCAATGACATTTGATGAACCATTGCGTAATTAACCACGTTAATAACTACTTCTTTTGTGCTTAATACATTTTCTAAAGTATGTTTTGTGGTATTATCTCTTACTCTTCGAGCTGGTGAAAATATTAATATAGGCGGATTAGCACTAAAAACATTAAAAAAACTAAAAGGAGATAAATTAGGATTTCCTTTTGCATCTATTGTACTTGCAAATGCTATTGGCCTTGGAGCCACTGCACTTAACAAGTAACTATGTAATTTTTTGGTGGATATATTTTTAGGATAAATGCTTGTCATTTTTTCTTTTTAGCAAATGTAAATAAATCCCTCTTAAAATAATAACCATAATATTTTTTAGTTATACTAACAGATTTTATATTTGACTAATGGCTTCACAACAATACACCAAATTAATTAGAGGACTGGTAATTAGCGCATCGTTTATTATTGTTTCTCTTATATTATGGAATACGTATTCTTTTTTTCAAAAGTTTAAAAAAGAAGAACGTTCTAAAATGGAAGTTTTAGCATTGGCTTATAAACGCTTAAACATTCTAGATTTAACTGCTGATATTACTTTGGAATATAAAATTATTGGTAACAACCATAATATACCAATGCTAATAACCACCGAAAAAGGAGAAATTACAGAGTGGTCAAATTTAGATCCAAATAAGGTTAAACAACCTAATTATTTAAAAAAACAACTGGCTTTAATGAAAAGTCAAAATGTGCCAATTGTTGTAAGTTATTTAGATAAGGAAAAAAATAAAACAATTAGGCTTTATATTTACTATCGAGATTCTGATATACTTACTAAACTTAAATACTACCCAATTGCCTTAATTTTAATTTTAGTATTATTTACTAGTGTTATTTATCTATTTTTTAAATCTACCAAAGTTGCTGAACAAAATAAACTTTGGACAGGAATGGCTAAGGAAACTGCTCATCAAATTGGAACACCATTATCATCATTATTAGGTTGGATTGAAATTCTTCGTATAGAAAATACCGATAAAAATACCGTTCAGGAAATTGAAAAAGATGTTAGTCGTTTAAATACTATAGCTGAACGATTTTCTAAAATTGGCTCCGTTCCTGAAGTTAAAAAGCAAAATATTGTTGCAACCACAAAAAATGCGTTTGCATATTTACAAGCAAGAAGTTCTAAACAAGTTCATTTTAATTTTAACTCTAGCTCACCTGTAATTAATGCCAATATAAATGAACAGTTATTTAGTTGGGTAATTGAAAATTTAATTAAAAATGCAATTGATGCTATGGAAGGCAAAGGAGAAATACATTTAAATATTAACGAAACTTCTAAAAATATTTTAATAACGATAAAAGATACTGGAAAAGGTATTTCTAAAAAAATACAGCAAAAAATATTCTCTCCTGGTTTTACTACTAAAAAAAGGGGCTGGGGATTAGGGTTATCATTAGCTAAAAGAATTATTGAAGATTACCATAACGGTAAAATCGGCGTAATTAATTCAGAAATTGGTAAAGGAACTACTTTTGAAATTTCCTTGAAAAAACAATTATAACTTGTCTGAAATAGCCTTTGCTATAGCTTCAAATTCTTTAGATTCAAGTTTTACTTTTTTGGTAAACTGAATATCTTCCATTGCATTTAAAGGAATTAAATGTACATGTACGTGAGGTACCTCTAATCCAATAACAGCCATCCCAATTCTATCACAATCTATTACTTTTTTTTGAGCAATTGCAATTTCTCTTGAAAAACTCATCAATTCATTGTACGTTTCTTCATCTAAATCAAAAAGCCTGTTTACTTCTTTTTTTGGAACTACTAAAGTATGTCCTTTAGCATTTGGATTAATATCTAAAAACGCATAAAACTTACCGTTTTCAGCAACTTTATAAGAAGGTATTTCGCCTTTAATTATTTTAGTAAAAATTGTACTCATTATTTCTGTTTTATTCAAAATTAAAAAACCCTTTTCAATAATCAAACTGAAAAGGGTTTATTTCATTTTTTTAATTATTTATGCCCTTGAAATATCTAAAATTTCAAATTTCATAATGCCACTTGGCACTTGAATTTCGGCTATATCGCCTAGTTTTTTGCCTAACAATCCTTTTCCAATAGGAGAATTAACAGATAATTTACCTTCCTTAATGTTGGTTTCGGAATCTGCAACTAAGGTGTAGCTAAATTCCATTTTATTATCTATATTTTTAATTTTTACAATAGAATGAATTAAAGCTTTTGAAGTGTCTAATAACGATTCGTCTAAAATACGAGCATTAGAAATTACTTCTTTTAATTTTGCTATTTTTAATTCTAACAACGATTGTTCTTCTTTGGCAGCATGATATTCGGCATTTTCACTCAAATCGCCTTTATCACGTGCTTCACTAATTGCATTACTAACTCTTGGGCGTTCCACATGTTCTAAATGCTCTAGTTCGCTCTTTAGTTTTTTCATTCCTTCCACTGAATAATACGAAATTTCACTCATAACTTATCATTTTAATAAAATACAAAAATCTCAAAACTGAAACCAGAATGAGATTTAACACAAATGTACAAAATAATTGTAAATTGCAATCGTTAATCCGATAATACTAATATATAACTATGCGAAAGTTCCTTTTATTGTTTTTAATAACTTCCTTTTTTTCTTGTGAAAAAAACAATACAAACGACATTTTACCAAATATAGAGGTTAATGTTGTTTTAGATTTAAATTTACCTGAATATATTACACTAAAAACACCTAGCGATTGGGTTTATGTTCAAGGCGGTTTACAAGGAATTGTAGTTCAAAATACTGGTATTGGAAATCCTAATTTTAAAGCTTTTGAAAGAGCTTGTCCAAATAACGATTGTACTTCTCCTATGACCTTTGATGGCAGTTTAAAATTAAAATGTTCATGTGACGATAGCGAATACAGTATTATTGATGGCTCTCCTCAAACTGCAGGGAATTCTCATTTTGCAAGAGAGTATAAGGTAAATCAAGTAAACGAAAACACTTTAATAATTACCAATTATTAATTTTATATTTCAATCAAATTAGTACTTTTGTGTCAAAGCACAAAAAGTGAAAAATTATTTCTCATCCAATTTTAAGTTAGGCGTTTTAGGCGGTGGTCAATTAGGTAAAATGTTGCTAAATGAAACGCATAAATTTGATATTTATACTTGTATTTTAGACGCTTCAAAAGATGCTCCTTGCGCTCAAATTTGTAATAAATTTTATCAAGGCAGCTTAATGGATTTTGACACGGTTTATAATTTTGGAAAAAAAGTAGATTTATTAACTATTGAAATTGAACACGTAAATATTGATGCCTTATTTAAATTACAAGAAGAAGGATTAGAAATTTATCCTCAGCCACAAGTTTTAGAAATCATTCAGAACAAAGGCAAACAAAAGGATTTTTTTGTTGAAAACAAAATTCCTACTTCGCCCCACCAACGTTTTAAAGGATTAAATGAGTTAAAAAAAGAAACTTTAAAATTTCCTTTTGTATGGAAATCCGCCCAATTTGGTTATGATGGAACTGGTGTTAAAATTGTAAAAAATAAAGCCGACTTAAACACTTTAAATGATAGCGATTGTATTATTGAAGAGTTAATTCCATTTAAAAATGAATTGGCTGTAATTGTAGCTCGTAATCAAAATGGAGAACTTAAAACATATCCAGTTGTTGAAATGGAATTTCATCCTGAAGCAAATCAAGTGGAATACGTAATTTGTCCTGCAAGAATTTCAGATGAAGTTGCTCAAAAAGCACAAGATATTGCCTTAAAAGTAGCTAATTCTTTTAAACATATTGGTTTATTAGCCGTTGAACTTTTTCAAACGGAAGATGATGAAATTTTGGTTAATGAAGTTGCGCCACGAACTCATAACAGCGGGCATTACAGCATTGAAGCATCCTACACCAATCAATTTGAACAACATGTACGTAGCATTTTAAATCTTCCTTTAGGAAATACTAGTAGTAAAGTTGCTGGAATAATGGTAAATTTAGTGGGTGAAGAAGGATATTCAGGAAATGTTGTATATAAAAACATGGAACAAATTTTAAAAATGGATGGTGTTACACCTCATATTTACGGAAAAAAACAAACGCGACCGTTTAGAAAAATGGGACATGTAACTATTGTAAATAACAATTTAAATGAAGCACGAAAAATTGCTGAAAAAGTAAAAAACACCATTCGGGTAATTAGTGAATAGTTTTTGATTTTTTAATCTTTAATAATAAACAAAATGAGTAAAGTAGGAATAATTATGGGAAGTGATTCAGATTTTCCAATAATGCAACAAGCACTAGAAATATTAAAAAGTTTTGATATTGAAGCAGAAGTAGAAGTTGTTTCTGCTCACCGAACTCCTGAAAAATTATATGATTATGCCAAAAATGCTCATACCAGAGGAATTTCAGTAATAATTGCCGGAGCTGGAGGAGCCGCTCATTTACCAGGTATGGTAGCTTCCATGAGTCCGCTACCTGTAATTGGAGTTCCTATAAAATCATCAAATTCCATTGATGGCTGGGATTCTATTTTATCTATTTTACAAATGCCTGGTGGTGTACCAGTAGCAACGGTTGCACTAAATGGCGCAAAAAATGCAGGTATTTTAGCTGCTCAAATTATTGGTAGCTCAAATAAAAATGCGCAAAATAAAATTATTGAATTTAAAGAAGCGCTAAAAAATAAAGTTATTAAAGCTAATAATAACTTAAAAAAAGGTTTATAGCCGTACTATTTTTTTAGGAGTAACCTTTTCCCCTTTTTTATTTTTAAAACTAAATCCTTCTACTAAAGTATTTATTCTTAATTTTTTATCTGTTTTAGTGTTTTTCATTAAAGATTCAACCATCATCATTATTAAAATTATTTAAGTATTGCTTTAACGTACTTTAATTTTAAATAGTATAAATTTTAACAAAAAAATATTGCATTAATTTTATGATTCCTTTTAACAAAATAAGTCACATCATAATAATATATTTGCTACTTAAATATTCTATAGATTTTAACCATGAATAATCCGTTATTACAAAATTTTGAAACTCCTTTTAATACTGCTCCGTTTTCTAAAATTAAAAATGAGCATTTTAAACCTGCATTTGAAAAAGCTATTGAAATAGCAACTGCTGAAATTGATGCCATTTGTAATAACCCAAAAGTTCCTACATTTGAAAACACTATAGAAGCTTTAGATTTTAGTGGTAAAACGCTTGATAGAATTTCTAGCATTTTTTTTAATTTAAATAGTGCCGAAACTTCTGAAGAAATTCAAAAAATAGCACAGGAAGTCTCTCCTTTATTAACCAAATTCTCAAATGACATTACTTTAAATAAAAAATTATTTAAACGCGTTCAACTAGTTTACGATATAAAAGATGAGTTAAATTTAACCAAAGAACAAGACACTTTACTTACTAATAATTATAAAAGTTTTGTTAGAAACGGAGCAAATCTAAAGTCAAAAGAAAAAGAAGAATTACGAAAAATAGATACAGAATTAGCTAAAGTAAAATTAAATTTTGGCGAAAATGTATTAGCAGAAACAAATGCCTTTGAACTTCATATTACTAACAAAGAAGAATTAAATGGCTTACCAGAAACTAGTTTAGAATTAGCCGAAATTACAGCCAAACAACGCAACAAAAAAGGTTGGGTTTTCACCTTAGATTATCCAAGTTATATTCCTTTTATGACTTATGCCGAAAACAGACTTTTAAGAAAAAAAATGGCTATTGCATTTGGCGCAAAAGCATTCCAAAATAATAAATACGATAATCAAAAAAATGTATTATCTATTGTAAACCTTCGAAATAAAAGAGCAAATTTATTAGGATATAAAACACATGCTCATTTTGTTTTAGAAGAACGAATGGCTGAAAACCCAAATAACGTTATTGCATTTTTAAATGATTTATTAGAAAAAGCAACTCCTGCTGCTAATAAAGATTTTGAACTATTAAAAAACATCGCCAAAAAAGATGGCATTAATAATTTAGAAAAATGGGATAGTGCTTATTATTCCGAAAAACTTAAAAAGCAATTATTCGATTTAGATCAAGAACTTTTAAAACCCTATTTTAAATTAGAAAACGTAATTAATGGTGTTTTTAAAGTTGCTCAAAAGCTATACGGATTAAACTTTGAGGAAATTAATAATATTGATACTTATCACGAAGATGTTAAAACATATAAAGTAACAGACAAATCATCTAATTTTATTGCTGTTTTTTATGCCGACTTTTTCCCAAGAAAAGGAAAACGAGGAGGAGCTTGGATGACATCTTTTAAAAATCAGTGGATTAAAAACAATGAAAATTCAAGACCACATATATCTATTGTTTGTAATTTTACAAAGCCTACAGAAACAAAACCTTCACTATTAACTTTTAATGAAGTTACTACACTTTTCCACGAGTTTGGACACGCATTGCACGGAATGTTGGCCAACACCACTTATCCAAGTTTATCTGGAACTAGTGTTTATTGGGATTTTGTTGAATTACCAAGCCAATTACTTGAAAATTGGTGTTATGAAAAAGAAACATTAGAATTATTTGCCAAACATTATAAAACTAACAATCTGATTCCTATGGAATTAGTAAAAAAAATTAAAGAATCTTCAAATTTTTTAGAAGGAATGCAAACTCTTCGTCAATTAAGTTTTGGAATTTTAGATATGAAATGGCATACTACAAATCCAAATGAAATTAATTCGGTGAAAGAATTTGAGTCTATTGCTTTTAAAAACACACAGCTTTTTCCAGATGTAAAAGAAAATTGTATGAGCACATCTTTTTCACACATTTTTCAAGGAGGTTATTCTTCTGGTTATTATTCCTACAAATGGGCTGAAGTTTTAGATGCAGATGCTTTTGCTTATTTTCTAGAAAATGGCATATTTAATTCTGAAATTGCACAAAAATTTAAAACTAATATTCTACAAAAAGGAGGAACGGAAAAACCTATGGATTTATATCTAAAATTTAGAGGAAAAAAACCTACTATTGATGCTTTATTAAAACGCGCTGGGTTAAAAAAATAATGCTCAAAACTCTTTGTTCAAGCAACTTATAAGTTAAAATTCACCTTTTACCTGTCAATTTAATGCAATAAAATGCTATTTTTTTACAATAAACGGTAATAATACATTCTATATTTAACCATACAAAGCTAATAAACAGTACGTTTTATCAATTGTTTTACTTGATTTTATAAATAAACGGTTATATTATTTGGTTATCTGAAAAATAAATTGTACTTTAGTACTGTTAAAAATCATTAACCCCAACAATAATTGTATGAATTTTAATTTAAGACATAATGTCGAATTAACCAATCAAACCCCACTGGTTAATAAGTTTGAAAAATCATCAAACTTGTTTTTCCAACAAAGCAAGTTTGATGATTTTTATTTATCTAATAAAACCCCACAAACCAATTATATAATAATTTTAAATAATAGTATTTTTAGTAAGAATGGTGATTCAGTATGGTGGTTACGCAGTAATCCTATTTGCTAGTTATAAATTATGCGTAATCACATCTGAATTCCCTAAAATTTTAAAAACAAAAGTCCCTAACCCCAAAACCCCACAAAATGAAACCTCACATTCTAAAACTTTCCTTAGTAGTTTTTTTAAGTTTTGTTTTATTTTCTTGTTCAAAAGAAGACGATGGCATCTATCTTAATCAAACTGCAGAAGTAGTAAATAAAAATGTTACCTATTCTAAAATTGAGAATGACATTTTGGATCTTGTAAATGCTCACAGAACAAGTTTAGGACTTTCTACTTTAAGCAAATTGAATGTTGTTTCAGGTGTAGCCGATGGTCATACAGAATATATGATAGAAACAGGTACAATTAGCCATGATAATTTTGATGAAAGAGCACAAGAACTAATGAATAATGCAGGAGCAAAATCTGTAGCTGAAAATGTAGCTTATGGCTATACAACAGCAGAAAGCGTAGTTAATGGCTGGCTTAACAGTCCTGAACATAAAGCAATAATTGAAAACCCTAATTTTACTCATTTTGGAATTTCAACCGAAGCTAATAGCGATGGAAGAAACTTTTTTACCCAAATGTTTATAAAAAAATAATTAACCTCAAAACCATTCTCACATGAAAACTTCATCCCTACTAAAAAGCAATCAAAAATCTCATTTGACTGTTATTAAAAACAACAAAAAAGCTGAACAAAAGGCGTCTAAAAAAATATACATAAATACATTATCGCCAGATTTTAGCTATTTAGACAAATTAGGCAAATTAATAAGACCTAAAAAATGCATTATGCTATAACCATGAGTTCCCCCACAACTGTAGTTAAAAGCAAAGCATATATTAAGTCAAAGTCCCCTCAACATTTAATAAAAGCTTATTTAACCCAATAAAACTTCGTCCCCTTAACTGTAGTTTTATTAATCAGGTTAAATAAGTTTTTATTTTTTATTTAACTGCAAAAAAATGGAATAGGATAAAAAATGTTATATTTTTGTGCCTTTAACCTAACTATTTAAAATGAAACAATTCGATGTAGCTGTTATTGGCTCAGGACCAGGAGGATATGTTGCTGCTATTAGATGTGCGCAACTTGGATTAAAAACTGCCATTATTGAAAAATATAATACTTTGGGTGGAACTTGTCTTAATGTTGGATGCATTCCATCTAAAGCTCTATTAGATTCTTCGCACCATTATTTTGATGCCGTTAAACATTTTAAAACACATGGCATTGAAACTTCCGAATTAAAAGTAAATTTTGAGCAAATGATTGCTCGTAAAAATGAAGTAGTTGCACAAACATCTGGTGGAATTAATTTTTTAATGGATAAAAACAAAGTAACTGTTTTTCAAGGAACAGGAAGTTTTAAAGATGCTACTCATATTTCCATAAAAAATGCAGATGGTGAAGCCGAAGAAATTGAAGCTCAAAAAACTATTATAGCAACTGGCTCAAAACCTGCTACCTTACCATTTATTAAACTAGATAAAAAACGAGTAATAACATCAACTGAAGCCTTAAGCTTAAATGAAATACCTAAACATTTAATAGTTATTGGAGGTGGTGTTATTGGTTTAGAATTAGGTTCGGTTTATAATAGATTAGGTTCTCAAGTATCCATAATTGAATATATGCCTACCATTATTCCTGGTATGGATGCAATGTTAGCAAAAGAATTACAAAAATCCTTAAAAAAACAGGGAATTAAATTCTACACAAGTCACAAAGTTACTTCTGTTGAAAACACTGGTAATGAAGTAAAAATAGTTGCTGATGACAAAAAAGGAAATCCTGTTGAATTTGTTGGTGATTACACTTTAATTTCAGTGGGAAGAAAACCTTATACTGAAGGATTAGGACTAGAAAACGTTAAACTTAAAGTTTCTGACAGAGGCCAAATTGAAACGAATCAAAATCTTCAAACTAATATTTCAAACATTTACGCTATTGGTGATGTTGTTAAAGGAGCCATGTTAGCTCATAAAGCGGAAGAAGAAGGAACTATGGTTGCTGAAATTATTGCAGGTCAAAAACCTCATATTGATTATAATTTAATTCCAGGAGTTGTATATACTTGGCCAGAAGTTGCTGCTGTTGGAAAAACTGAAGAACAACTAAAAACAGAAGGAATAAGTTATAATGTAGGTACTTTTGCTATGCGTGCTTTAGGTAGAGCAAGAGCTAGCATGGATATTGACGGACAAATAAAAGTTTTGGCGGATGCAAAAACCGATGAAATATTAGGCGTTCATATGATTGGCGCCAGAGCTGCAGACATGATAGCTGAAGCGGTAATTGCTATGGAATTTAGGGCATCATCAGAAGATATTGCTCGTTCCTCTCATGCACATCCTACTTACACAGAAGCTTTTAAAGAAGCTTGTTTAGATGTTGCTAACAGAGCTATTCACAGTTAAAATTTATTTTCTGAATTATATAAGCATAAGTCCTTTCAAATTGAAAGGACTTATTTATTTTTGTAAACATGCAAAGAGTTGAAGTAACTATAAAAATTAATAATACTATAGATTTTGAGTCAAAACTATTAGTTTGGTCTCAAAAATTTAATGTAATTTGTTGGTTAGATAGTAATAATTACCCTCAAAAACACAGTAATTATAATGCTGTTTTAGCTGTTGGTGCCGAAACTAAACTTTCTGTTAATTACAAAAATGCTTTTCAAAAATTAAAAACATATCAATCTAATTGTAACGATTATATTTTTGGTTATTTGGGATATGATTTGAAAAATGATATTGAAAATTTATCTTCCAACAATTTTGATGGTTTACATTTTCCTGATTTATTCTTTTTTCAACCTAAAAAGATTTTCTTCATTAAAGATAATACACTAAAGATAAGTTATTTAAAGGCATGCAAAAAGGAAATCACAAGTGATTTACAAAATATAAACAGTACTAATATTTGTTATAACACTTCTGATTCTGAATTAAAAATAAAACTAAGAATCCATAAAGATAATTACTTTAACAAATTTCAAAAAGTGTTAAACCACATTCACCGTGGCGATATTTATGAGGCTAACTTTTGCCAGGAATTTTATAGTGAAAATGCTGTGATAAATCCGTTAAAAGTATTTCAAAATTTAAATAAAATTTCAAAACCTCCTTTTGCTACATTCTTCAAATTCAATAATAATTATCTGCTTTCAGCTTCGCCAGAAAGGTATTTGAAAAAAGATGGAGATATTGTTATTTCTCAACCTATAAAAGGCACAGCAAAACGAGCTAAAAACGCAAAAGAAGATGAGATACTAATTAAGGAACTTCAACAAAATCAAAAAGAAAGAGCCGAAAATATTATGATTGTAGATTTAGTTCGTAACGATTTATCAACCGTTGCTTTAAAAGGAACTGTAAAAGTTGACGAACTATGCAAAGTTTATACTTTTAAACAAGTACATCAATTAATTTCAACCGTTTCATGTGTGGTTAAAAATGTGCATCCTGTAGATATTATTAAAAAAACATTTCCAATGGGAAGTATGACTGGCGCTCCAAAAATAGCTGCTATGAAAATTATTGAAGCTGTTGAAGAAACCAAACGAGGTTTATATTCTGGAACGGTTGGTTATATTACTCCTGACAACAATTTTGATTTTAATGTAATTATTAGAAGCATTTTATATAACGCTGAAAAACAATACGTTTCCTACTCTGTTGGTAGCGCAATTACATCAAAATCAACTCCTGAAAATGAATACGAAGAATGCCTTTTAAAAGCAAAAGCTATGAAACACGTTTTGTTAAACAACAAATAATTATATTTACAACATGCTAGCAAAATTGCAACAACATATTAATATTAATTTACCATTTTTAATGGATAAAAAATTATTAATCACTATTTCTGGTGGTATTGACAGTGTGGTTTTAACGTATTTATTACATAAATTAAAATTAAATATTTCGTTAGCTCATTGTAATTTTAAACTACGAGGAAAAGATAGTTTTAAAGATGCAGATTTTGTAAAAGATTTATCTGAAAGTTTAAATATTCCTTTTTTTACCATTGAATTTGAAACCTTAAAATATGCCGAAGAAAATAAAATTTCTATCCAAATGGCTGCACGAGATTTACGTTATAATTGGTTTCAAAAAATAAGTAAAGAACAAAATTTTGACTATGTTTTAACTGCTCACCATCTTGATGATGTTTTAGAAACTTTTTTAATTAATTTAACCAGAGGAACAGGATTAAATGGATTAACAGGTATTCCTGAAATTAATGGAAATATTGTACGTCCTTTGCTCCCATTTTCTAGAAATGATATTTTAATTTACGCGTCCAAAAACAAGCTAAAATGGCGAGAAGATAAAAGCAATTCTTCCATAAAATATGTTAGAAATAAAATTCGTCATAAAGTAATTCCAGTTTTAAAAGAACTGAATCCTAACTTATTAAATTCTTTTGAAAATACTTTAAATAATTTAAGAGGAAGCCAACAAATTAATCAAGATCGTATAAAAAATGTACTGGAAAAAGTATGTGAACAACACGAAAATGAGTTAATTTTTAACATTAAAAAAATTATACAGCTAAATAATCCTAAAATATATTTATACGAGCTTTTAAAAAATTATGGGTTTACAGAATTTGAAGATGTAGAAGCATTATTAACTGCACAAAGCGGTAAACAAGTTTTTAGTAAAACACATCGTTTATTAAAGGATAGAGATGTTTTAATTTTAGCTGAAACAGAAAAAAATGATGATTTCTTAAATTTTAAAATTTCAGAAAACACACCAAAAATAGAAAAGCCAATATCTCTAAAATTTGAAACAATTACTATTCCTTTTGACACTAAAAATTATCAAAATAAAATTTTAGAAGAAGTTTTATTTGATGATAAAAACACGGTTTCTTTAGATTATGATAAAATTACATTTCCATTAATTATTAGAAAGTGGCAAAAAGGAGATTATTTTTTTCCAATAGGATTAATTGGTAAAAAGAAAATCAGTAAGTTTTTTAAAGACGAAAAATTATCTATTACAGCAAAAGAAAACATCTGGCTACTTCTTTCCAACAACCAAATAATTTGGGTAATTGGCCACAGATTAGACGAACGATTTAAAGTAACCAAAACCACTAATAAAATACTAAAAATAACTTGTTAAGTTTTTAAATAAATTTAATCAAATATATCGTTTTCGTTAAATTTCAATGTAACTTATACCTGTTTATACTAGGTTTTGTATCTTTCATTTTTAAAAAGTAAAACTATGCATCAGGCACCAAAATTAACCAGATTTAATGAACATGTAATGGCTAAATACCAAATTTACAATGGTATTTTTATGACTTTGCCTTTTGATACTGTTACTAAAACTGGAGTACTGTTACCCTTATTTCATTCTATTTGTAAACAAGGATTTTCTAATAAAAAAAATCCAAAAGAAATTGTAGAATCCTTTTTTAAAACCTATCAAGAAAATCCATCTGAAGAAAAAAAAATAAAACTTTTATTCCGTTTTATTCAATATATCGAACGTCAAGTAGTTCTTTTTGACGCAATTGAAGATGCTGCTTTTCCAATTGTAAATAATATGGATGGAGTTGGAACATTGCGTAATAGCAAAGAAACAGCAACCTCAGAAAACAAATGGGAAGCTCTACAAAAACATCTACAAAAATTTAAAGTTCGATTGGTTTTAACAGCTCACCCAACACAATTTTATCCAGGAACTGTTTTAGGTATTATTACCGATTTAACTGAAGCAATTAAAAAAAATGATTTACTACAAATAAATCAACTACTAGCTCAATTAGGTAAAACTCCTTTTTTTAAACATCAAAAACCATCTCCTTTTGATGAAGCAGTTAATTTAATTTGGTATTTAGAAAATGTTTTTTACCATTCAGCATCTACAGTTTATAATTATATTCAAAGTAATATTTTAGAATATAAATCTAATCCAAATGAAATAATAAATTTAGGATTTTGGCCTGGTGGAGATAGAGATGGAAACCCTTTTGTAACTACAGAAATAACGCTAAAAGTTGCAGAAAGATTACGACAAACTGTACTTAAAAACTACTATAGAGATTTACGAAAATTAAAACGTCATTTAACCTTTGAAGGCATTGAAGAAATTATTTCAGAATTAGAAATTAATATATTTGAAAATAGTGTAAATGCACAATTAAATACCTTAATTCCTTTAGCTGATTTTAAGAAAAAACTTGAAACCATTAAAAAAACTTTAATTAAAAATTATCAATCTATTTATTTAGATGAAGTAGAAGATATTATAAACAAAGTTCACTTATTTGGCTATCATTTTGCTAGTTTAGATATTCGGCAAGATAGTAGAGTTCATCATAATGTTTTTGCGGATATTGTTACCACTTTGCAAAGTAATGGAAACCATATTTTTAAGGATAATTATTTAGAACTTTCCGAAAATGAACAAATAAAGATACTATCAAATGTGTCTGACAATATTGATATTTCCATTTTTAAAGAAGAAATGGTTCAAAAAACTTTAGGGTCAATTCAAGCCATAAAAACCATACAACAACAAAACGGAGAACTTGGCGCAAACCGCTACATTATTAGTAATAACCAAACTGCTCTTAATGTAATGGAAACCTTTGCAATGTTTAAATTATCTGGATTTGGTGATAAACTTCCTGTAGATATTATTCCTCTTTTTGAAACTGTTGAAGATTTGGAAAATGCCGCAAATGTAATGGAAAAACTATACACCAATGCTTCTTATAAAAATCATTTAAATGATCGAAAAAACAAACAAACTATAATGTTAGGTTTTTCGGACGGAACTAAAGATGGTGGTTATTTAATGGCAAACTGGTCTATTTTTAAAGCCAAAGAAGATTTAACTAAAATTTCAAGAAAATACGGCATTACTGCATTATTTTTTGATGGTCGTGGTGGCCCTCCAGCTCGTGGAGGAGGAAAAACAAATAAATTTTACGCTTCATTAGGTCCAACTATTGAAGATGAAGAAATTCAACTAACCGTTCAAGGACAAACTATTAGTTCAAATTTTGGCACTTTAGATGCTTCACAATATAATATAGAACAGTTATTAAGTGCAGGAATATCTAATAACTTGTATAGCCATGAAAATGATAAAATGCCTTCTGAGAACACAAAAATAATGAATGATTTAGCGGATACAAGTTACCAAGCTTATGTAGATTTTAAAAATCATCCAAAGTTTTTACCATATTTAGAGCGTATGAGCACTTTAAAATATTACGCTAAAACTAATATTGGAAGTCGTCCTTCCAAACGATCATCTAAAAGCGAAAGTTTAAATTTTGCCGATTTAAGAGCAATTCCTTTTGTTGGATCGTGGAGTCAATTAAAACAAAATGTTCCTGGATTTTTTGGCGTTGGCACAGCCTTAAAAAAATATGAAGACAATGGAGAATTTGATAAGCTTAAACAATTTTATAAAGAATCTGCATTTTTCAAAGCTTTAATAGGAAATAGTATGATGGCGCTTTCAAAATCATTTTTTGAATTAACTAAATACATGGAAAATGATGAAGAATTTGGCGGTTTTTGGAAACTTATTTATGAAGAATATAAAACCTCTAAAAGGTTAATTTTAAAGCTTGCAGGTTATTCAAAACTTATGCAAAATAATGCAGTAGGTAAAGCTTCTATTGATATGAGAGAAGAAATTGTATTACCTTTATTAACCATTCAACAATACGCATTGCTTAAAATTCAAGAACTTCAAAAAGATGAAAAACCAAATACTGAAGCTATTAAAGTTTACGAAAAAATGGTAACTCGTTCGTTATTTGGAAATATTAACGCTAGTAGAAACTCAGCCTAATTATGAAAACAACAGACTTAAATCCTTCTGAATTTGCTCCTTTTTATAAAAACTATATCACAGAACTAGGTGGTGTAGAGTTGATAGAAACACTAACAGATTCACATAATTTATTAGTTGAAATAATACGCAAATTACCTGAAGATAAATTAAATTATAGTTATGCGAAAGATAAATGGACTATTAAAGAAATGTTACAACATTTAATGGATACTGAGCGAATAATGAGCTATAGAGCTTTACGGTTTTCAAGAAATGACCAAACAGAAATTCCAGGTTTTGATGAAGATTTTTATGTAGAAAATTCCAATGGAAAAACGCGTACTAAAGAAAGTTTACAAAACGAATTTTCTTTGGTAAGAAATAGTACTATTGCTCTTTTCAATAGTTTTTCTGAAATAATGCTTACCAAAATAGGTAATGCCAATAATAATAAAATGAGTGTTAGAGCATTAGGTTTTATAATTGCTGGTCACCAAATGCATCATTTAAAAGTATTGCAAGAAAAATATCTTTAATCAAACACAAAAATAACTGCTAACGCATAATTAATATAATATTCTATTTTTAGTTTAATAAATACAACTAAACTACTTCCTATTATTATTAAAATCGAAGTAACTTCATCAGAATCATTATGTAATCCCCAAGTAAACATTTTTGTAGAAGAAAAAATATTATATTTGAAGTAACTAAACAATCTACAATTATCTTATGCGCTTACTTAAAAAGATTCTATTTGCCATTATATTGGTTATTTTCATTTTATTTATTGGAGTTTGGTGGTATTTAAACTCCTTAAAACCAACTTATGAGGGTAACTTAACTTTAAATGGCATTCAAAATGAAACTACCGTTTATTTTGATGATTATGGCATACCTCATATTTATGCACAAAACCAAGAAGATGCACTTACTGCATTAGGTTATGTGCATGCGCAAGATCGTTTATTTCAAATGGAACTTATTAGAAGAATTGCGCCAGGTAGACTTTCTGAAATATTTGGAGAGAAAATGCTGAAAAACGATAAATTTTTTGTTAGTTTAGGTATAGAACAAGCTTCTGAAAAAGCGGTTAAAAACATAGATAAAAATAGCGAAGCTTACAAACTGTCTATGGCTTATTTAAACGGTATAAATCAATATATCAAAAGCGGACCAACACCAATAGAATTCTCTTTAATTGGAATCAAAAAAGAACCATTTAACTTAAAGGATATTTACAATATTGCTGGTTATATGTCCTTTAGTTTTGCTATGGCTCAAAAAACAGATCCATTATTAACCATTCTAAAAGAAAAATTAGGCGATAATTATATAAAAGATTTACACATAAATACAAATCCAAATTCAACCATAATAAAAACTTCAAAGCAAGACATTAAAAACTATGAAGAAATGGTTGCAGATATTAATGAAGTTATGGAAAAAACACCTATTTCACCTTTTATTGGAAGTAATAGTTGGGTAGTTTCTGCGAAAAAAACAAACACAGGAAATGTATTATTTGCAAATGATCCTCACATAGCTTACTCACAACCTGCAGTTTGGTACGAAGCATATATTAAAACTCCTAATTACGAAATGTATGGCTATCATTTAGCTGGTGTTCCTTTCCCTTTATTAGGTCATAATAGAAATTATGCTTACGGATTAACTATGTTTGAAAATGATGATCTTGATTTTTATAAGGAAGAGAATAATCCAGAAAATAAAAATCAATATAAAACTCCTAATGGTTATGCAGATTATAAAACTTTTACAAAAACCATAAAAGTAAAAAATGCAGATGATGTTACTATTGAAGTTAAAAATACACGTCACGGACCAATAATGAATAATGTTATTGATGGTATGTCAGATACTAATCCAATTGCTATGAACTGGGCTTATACTAATTTAGATGTGCATTTATTAAAAGCACTTTACACTATTTCAAGAGCCAAAAAAATGGATGATGTTAAAAAAGGAGCTTCTTTAATTTCATCTCCAGGCTTAAATATTATGTATGGTGACGCCAAAGGAAATATTGCGTGGTGGGCAGCTGCAAAATTGTACAAATTAAAATCAAACTCAAGTAGAAAACTTATTTTAAATGGTGCTACTGGCGAAGATGATATTGCTGAATATTTAGATTTCTCTGAAAATCCAATGGCCGAAAATCCATCTTGGAATTATGTATATTCAGCTAATAATCAACCTGATACTATTGCAAATGTTTTATATCCTGGTTATTATTTACCTGAAGATAGAGCAAAACGTATTGTGCATTTATTACAACCAAAAAATGATTGGTCAAAACAAGATTTTGCAACTATGATAAATGATGTAACCTCATCGGTTTCACCAACAATTGTTAAAGAATTAACGTCTATTATTAAGCAAGATTCCTTATCAAAATTTGAACAAAAAGCATTAACAACTCTCAAAAACTGGGATGGCTCAAATACTATAAAATCAATTGCGCCAACTATTTATAACAAATTTATATATGTGTATTTAAAAAACACTTTTGAAGATGAAATGGGTAATAAAATATTTACGCAGTTTTTAAAAACACATTTATCAAAAAGAGTTATTGCTTCTCAAATTAAGGAAAATAATTCTGTATGGTGGGATAATGTTTCTAGCAAAAATAAAAAAGAAACTCGAGAAGACATAATACTAAATTCTTTTAAAGAATCTATTAAATCGTTAAAAAGTCAATTAGGCGATAATATAGATAGTTGGCATTGGGGAAATGTTCAAACTTTAGTACATAAACATCCTTTAGGGACAATATCTTATTTAAGAAAATATTTTGATGTAGGTCCTTTTCCTATAAATGGAGCTAAAGAGGTGCTAAATAACAGAGGATTTGACTATACCGATACAGGATTATATTCTGTATTTGCTGGTCCATCCACTAGAAGAATTATAGATTTTTCAGATGTTGAAAATAGTATCAGTATTTTACCCACTGGAGAATCTGGAAATTTTTTAAGTAAACACTATAAAGATCAAGCGGTAATGTATAATCAAGGAAAATTCCGTAAAATGAAGATGAACAAAAAAGAGATTATTTCAGTATCTACTAAACTAACTTTTTCACCAAAAAAATGAATAAACGAATAACCATAAAACAAATTGCAAAAGCATTAAATGTTTCCATTTCTACTGTTTCTAAAGCACTTAATGACAGTTATGAAATTAGTGATGAAACTAAGAAAAAAATTAAAGAGTATGCTAAATTTCATCACTATAAACCAAATACACTTGCACTTAGTTTACAAAATAAAAAAACCAAAACTATAGGTATAATTATCCCAAATATTTTAAGTCATTTTTTTGCAAAAGTTTTAAGCGGTATTGAAAAAGTTGCCGCAGAACAAGGCTATAATATTATAACTTGCATCACCAATGAATCCTATGATAAAGAAAAACATACTATAGAAACTTTATCCAATGGAACTATTGATGGATTTATTGCTTGTATATCTGAAGAAACCCTAAAACTTGGAAAATTTGATCACTTTAATAATGTAATTGCAGAAGGAACACCAATTGTTTTGTATGATAGAGTACATAAAGATGTTGTTTGTGATAAAGTAGTTATTGATAATGTTAAAACTGCCTATAAAGCTACACGGTTTTTAATGCGTTCCAAATGCAATAATATAGCACTAATTTCTACTATTGATGGCCTAAATGTAGGTGAATTTAGAGCTAAAGGATATGAAAAAGCGCTTACAAAATATGGTATAGAGCCTAATAAGGACTTAATAATTCGTTTAGAAAATAATGAACATCTAAAAGAACGAATTGAATATATGATAGATAATCATAAAGTAGATGGTATTTTTACAATCGACGAAACTTCAGCAGCAGTCGCAGTTCAAGTTTTAAATGCTAGAAATATAAAAATTCCTGAAGATGTTTCTATTATTGGTTTTACTAATGGTATTTTATCAAAACACAGCGTAGTACCATTAACTACCGTAAATCAATTTGGAGTAAAAATTGGTGAACAAGCAGCTATTAGATTAATAAACAAACTGGAAAACAAAATAGATTTTGATGATATTCGTACCGAAATTATTAGAACAGAATTAATAGAACGAGATTCCACAAAAAAACTGTATATCAAGTTTTAAAAATTTAAATTAAAAAAATGCTAGTGAAAATTTATGGTAGCGCCGTTTTTGGCGTTGAAGCTACTACTATTACCGTTGAAGTAAATATTGATAAAGGAATTGGGTATCATTTGGTTGGATTACCAGATAATGCCATAAAGGAAAGTAGTTATAGAATTTCAGCTGCTTTAAACAATAATAATTACAAACTTCCCGGTAAAAAAATTACTATAAATATGGCTCCTGCTGATTTGCGTAAAGAAGGATCAGCATATGATTTAACTTTAGCCATTGGAATATTAGCCGCTTCAAATCAAATTAAAGCGGATAAAATTGATGAATATTTAATTATGGGTGAGCTATCTTTAGATGGAAGTTTACAACCAATTAAAGGCGCATTACCTATTGCTATTAAAGCTAGAGAAGAAGGATTTAAAGGTTTTATATTACCGAAACAAAACGCCAAAGAAGCTGCAATTGTGGATAAGTTGGATGTTTATGGAGTTGATAATATTACAGAAGTAACTCAATTTTTTGATGGGAAAAAACTACTTGAAAAAACCATTATTGATACTCGAAAAGAATTCTATAACAACTTAGAAAATTTAGAATTTGATTTTACAGATGTAAAAGGTCAGGAATCAGTAAAAAGATCAATGGAAATTGCAGCAGCTGGTGGGCATAACATTATTTTAATTGGCCCTCCAGGAAGTGGAAAAACAATGTTAAGCAAACGACTGCCTTCTATTTTACCTCCTATGACTTTACAAGAAGCATTAGAAACTACAAAAATTCATTCCGTTGTTGGCAAAATTAAAGAAACAGGCTTAATGGGTCAACGCCCGTTTAGATCGCCACATCATACAATATCTGATGTAGCTTTAGTTGGAGGAGGTCAATATCCACAGCCAGGAGAAATATCTTTAGCACATAATGGTGTTTTATTTTTAGATGAATTACCCGAATTTAAACGAACCGTTTTAGAAGTAATGCGTCAACCTTTAGAAGACAGAGAAGTTACTATTTCAAGAGCAAAATTTACAGTAACCTACCCTAGTAGTTTTATGTTGGTTGCTAGTATGAATCCTAGTCCTAGTGGCTATTTTAATGATCCTGATGCGCCAGTAACTTCAAGTCCAGCTGAAATGCAACGTTATTTAAGTAAAATTTCAGGTCCGTTATTAGATAGAATAGACATACATATTGAAGTAAATCCTGTTCCTTTTGATAAATTATCTGAAGATAGACCAAGCGAATCAAGCTCAACAATCCGAAAAAGAGTTACCAAAGCAAGAGAAACGCAATCGGAAAGGTTTTCAAACTATAAAAACATCCATTATAATGCTCAAATGAATGTTAAACAAATAAAAAAATATTGCAAATTAAGCGAGGAAAGTAACTTGTTACTTAAAAATGCTATGGAACGATTAAATTTATCTGCTAGAGCATACGATCGTATTTTAAAAGTATCGCGTACAATAGCAGATTTAGAAGGAGTTCCCGAAATATCTACCTCGCATATTTCCGAAGCCATCCAATACAGAAGTCTTGACCGCGAAGGTTGGCTAGGCTAATTTTAAAAAACTCTTGACAAATTAAAACCGAAGAAAACATCTCCTTTTGTCCAATCTCCTGATGCATTAGTTATAAAACCTGCATCATACATAGGTTGAGCATTTGAAAAAATTAATTGAAAAACATGTCCTCCTGTTTCAATATCAAACCCCATAGAAAGTGGATTTTTAAATACAGAATTTTCAGCCCTGTTTAGATGATAAACATAATCTACATTAAAAGTAACACGATTAGAAATTTTTATCCTTCCTCCGCCTCCAATAGCATATTGATTATTATCTTGAAGTGGATTTGAAACATAATTTTCATGAAAATATATTGGTGCTAATTCTAATGATAACGATCGGCTAAATTTTCTTGAAATTAATAACTGAGATAAATAAGTAAGTCTGTGTTTATATTCTAATAAAGGCACATTAGCTCTACTTTGCTGAGTGTTTACAGAAACTGCATTAAATCCAACTATAGATACTGGAAAACCATTATTTTGCTGAACCTTTAGCTTATATTTAGCTGTTACATCGTATGTTTTTTGAAATGAACTTCTTGAAAAACCTAGCGTTAACCAATCTGTAAATCCATAAAAAAAACTAAATCTTATAGTAGATTGATCTAAACCAAAAAATTCTTTAGCTCCTCCTTTTAAGGAACCAAATCTATGTGAAATTATAAAATAAAAATCTTTTTTAGCTGCTAATTTAGTAGATTCTAAATTAACTATTTTTAATGCCTTAAATGTTGAAGATACTGAATTATTTAAACTTACCGACGAATTTAATTCATCTAACAATCCATCTTGAGCAACCACACTAGTTACTGAAAAAACCAACAAAAAATAAATTATACTTTTTTTCATAAATAAAACTTCTATTATTTAACTATTGTACATTGATCCATTTTCACCATTTCAAGCAATTCATCATAGCCTATACATCTTCCTTTAACTTTTATTGCATCATTTACTTTAAATTTAGAAGTTTTGGTATTTATCTGGTTAACTGTTGTATAACTAATAGAAACAAAAAACTAATACTTGAATGAAAAACCTCATTAAATACTTACTTCTAACTCTATTTTTAATTGAAGCTACTAGCTGTACCAATGAAAATATAAACACGCTATCCTATCCTAACAATAATGTAAATCTGGATAATGTTACTTATACAAATACTATTAAAACATTTATAGATAACAATTGTATTAGTTGTCATGGAGCAGTAAATCCAACAGCAGGATTAGATATTTCTACATACACAAAAGCTAAAAATAACATCAACGCCATTTTAAGCAGAATTGATTTACAAACTGGACAAAATGGTATTATGCCTCCAAGTGGCAGAATGCCTGAAAATACCATTCAAGCTTTTAAAAACTGGCAAACTCAAGGTCTAACTGAATAATATAAAAATTATGAAAAAAACAATCATTTTAATTTTAATCGGATTTCTATTTACACAATGTGTGTATGATAATTATGTTCCTGTTGATCCTAATGCAGATACTTCTGGGAATGGAAATACAGATACTGGTAATGATGGTGGTAGTTCTTCTGGCAATGATGGTAGTGGAACTTCTGGAAACAATGACACCAGTAATAAAACAACTTATTTGGCAGACGTAAAACCTATTTTAAATCAGCTTTGTGTTACCTGCCATGGCTCTGTAAATCCAGAAGAAGGATTAGACATTTCTACCTACGTAAAAGCAAAAAACAATATCAATAGAATTATTGGAAAAATGGATTTACAAAATGGAAATGAAGATATTATGCCTCCAAGTGGAAGAGCTGATGAGAGTGCTATTGCTACAATAAAAAAATGGAAAACTGATGGATTATTAGAAGGAACAGATACTGGTGGTTCTGGAAATACTGGAAACACTTCTGGAAACATTACCTATACTACAGATATTCAAGCAGTTTTAACTCAAGAATGTACAGCTTGTCACGGTGCAAACAATCCTTCTGCAGGCTTAAATTTAACAACATACACTAATGCAAAAAATAATATTGATTTAATTATTGGAAGAATAGATTTACAAAATGGCCAAACAGGTATTATGCCTCCAGCAGGAAGAATGACTGACGCTAAAATTCAATTATTTAAAGATTGGAAAACCCAAGGACTTTTAGAACAATAACCTATGAAACATTTTTTTATATTAATGTGTGTACTTTTTAGCACAAAAGCAATAAATGCTCAGCAAAAATATTACACAAAAAACGGAACTATAAAGTTTGAAGCATCCGTTCCTTCATTCGAAGAAATTAAAGCTACTAATAATTCAGTTACTGCAATTTTAAACACTAAAACCCATGAAATTGCGGCACTTGCTTTAATGAAAGCATTTCGTTTTAAAATTGCGTTAATGGAAGAGCATTTTAATGAAAACTACGTTGAATCTGATGAATATCCAAAAGCAACTTTTGATGGAAAATTAGGCGATTTTGATTTTTCTAAAGCAAACTCAGAAGCACAAAAAGTTGAACTTGAAGGTAATCTGCACCTACATAATAAAAGCAAAAAAATTAAAACTATTGCTACAGTTTCTAAAAAGGATAATACAATTTCATTAACCGCAGAATTTAAAGTTAAACCTGAGGATTTTGATATTAAAATTCCTAGCATTGTACAAGAAAAAATTGCTAAAGAAATTATAGTAAATGTTTCCTTTAACTTAAAAGAAAAATAAAGCATTTTTTTAAATTGATTAATTGATAATTAGCTCATATAGTTTAACTTTGAGTAATTATCAATTAATCAATTTTTTATGAAAAAAATATTTATATACTTTCTATTTATTTTAGGAGCGTTTCAAATCAATTATGCTTCTAATAATCCCTTAATAAACAATCCTTCCATAAGTCCTGATGGCAAAACCATAGCTTTTAATTATCAAGGTGACATTTGGACTTCGAATTTAAAAGGCGAAGCACTTAAAAGATTAACCATTCACGAAGGATATGACACTAACCCTATTTGGAGTAATGACGGAAAAACTATAGCTTTCCAAAGCAATAGATTTGGCAATTTTGATATTTATACAATTCCTTCCTCTGGAGGAACTCCAAAAAGAATCACTTACAATTCAGCAAATGATATTTTAACCGATTTCACCAATAATAATCAGCTTATTTTTGAAACTCAACGGAATTTTGTTCAAATTGAGCGGGCTAAAGAATTTCATTCTGTAAGTGCAAATGGCGGCACACCAATTAGGTTATTAAACACTGTTGGTTTTGACGCCAAATTATCACCTAATCAAAAGTTTATTGTTTTTACAAAAGGTACTTGTAGAATAGAACGAGAAGCATATAAAGGAGCTGCAAATAGAGATATTTGGTTATATAACATTGCAAACGATTCTTACAAACAGTTAACTACTTTTAACGGACAAGATTTTTCGCCTTATTGGGCTGATAATTCAAACATTTATTTTCAATCAGCAAGAAGCGGTAAATACAACGTTCATAAATTAACTATTGATGAAAATGGAAATAAATCAGGGGATGTATCTCAAATTTCTTTCTTAAAAAAAATGGGATTATTCTCTTTCAGCTTAAGTAAAAATGGAAAAGATATTATTATGGTTTCTGGAGATAATATTTGGTTATTAAACACAACAAATAAACAAACAAAACCTATAGCTATTTCCATAAACAGCGATTACAGATTTGACCAAATAGAACACAAAACTTTTACCGATAAAGCATCCGAAATCCAAATTTCACCAGATGGAAAATATATTGCTTTAGTTATTAGAGGCGAAATTTTCGTCAAAGAAAATGATCCTAAAAAAAGTAGAACCATAAACGTATCTAATTCTCCTTATAAAGATTTTAATGCTATTTGGTTAAACAACGAAACGCTATTATTTAGCTCGGACAGAAATGGCACGAATAATTTTTATACAATATCTTCAAACGATACATCTAACAAAAACATTTTTACTTCATTAAAACACAATATAAAACAAATTACTTTTGATAAAGAAGGAAACACCAATCCAACGCTATCACCAAACAAAACTAAATTAGCATTTAACAAAGGAAATGGAAAATTAATAGTTTCTAATATTGATAAAACCGGAAAATTAAGTAACCTAAAAACTTTGGTTAGTGGTTGGGATTCTCCTTCAGATATTGCTTGGTCTCCAGATTCTAAATGGATTGCTTATAGTTTAAGTGATTTATATTTTAATGAAGAAATTTACATTCAAAAAGCTGACAACACCAAAAAGCCTGTAAATATTTCCATGCATCCAAAAAATGATTCTGGAGCAATTTGGAGCAAAGACGGTTCTAAAATAGCTTTTTCTTCAAATAGAAATAACGGAGATTATGATATTTGGTTTGTGTGGCTAAAAAAACAAGATTGGGAAAAAACAAAACAAGATTGGGAGGAAATTCCTTCTGATGATAAATCCAAAAAGAAAGATTCCGTTAGTAAAAAAGAAAAAGCCATTAAAGATATTGTTATTGATTTTGATAATATTTATGAACGTCAACAACAAGTTACCTCATTTACTGGTGGTGAATTTTTAAATGAAATTTCAAACGATGGAAAAACTTTCTATTACACCACAGGAAATGGCAGTCGAGGTAATGCAAAAGCTAATTCCGATTTGTTTGAAATTAGTTGGGAAGGAAAAGACAAAAAAGAGCTTACTAAAAAAAATACCAACCCAAGAAAAGTTCAATTTTCAAAACAAAAGGACTACGTATATTATTTAAGTAAAGGAAAATCCTTTAAACTTAAATTAAAAGGAGATAAAAAAGAAAGTTTGCCTTTTAAAGCTAAAATGGACATTGATTATAATGCAGAGGCCAATCAGATTTTTGAAGAAGCCTGGAGAGCAATCAATGAACGTTTTTATGATCCAAATTTTCATGGAAGAAACTGGGATAATCTAAAAAAAATATATAAACCATTAGCTGTAAAAGCATCAAACAGAGATGATTTTAAAATAATATTTAATAGAATGCTTGGTCAAATAAATGCAAGCCATATGGGTATGTATCGTGGAGAAGATAGAAAAAAGGTTCAAAAAGAAGAAACGGGCATTTTAGGCATAGAATTAAAACCTACCTCAAATGGAAAATTAAGAATATCAAATGTAGTTGAAAACTCAGCTGCAGATAGGGAAATTAGCAAACTTAATGTTGGCGATATTATTACTTCTGTAAATGGAAAAGATGTTTCTGTAAATGAAAATATCTACAAATATTTGAATAATACAGTTAATGAGAAAATAATTTTGGGAGTTGTTTCAAATGGAAATAACAAAGAAATAGTAATTCGACCAAAAGAAAGTGCAAGAGTTGATAATTATAAAGCGTGGGTAAATAATCGAAAAAAATTAACGGATTTATATTCAAATGGTCGTTTAGGTTATATTCACATTCAAGGAATGAACTGGACAAGCTTTGAACATTTTGAACGCGAATTAACTGCTGCAGGTTTAGGCAAAGAAGGTATTGTAATTGATGTTCGTTATAATGGTGGTGGATGGACAACCGATTATTTAATGGCTGTGCTAAATGTTAAACAACATGCTTATACAATTCCAAGAGGAGCCGCTAAAAATTTAGCAAAAGAAAATACCAAGTTTAAAAATTATTATCCTTATAGCGAACGATTACCTTTAGCCGCTTGGACTAAGCCTACAGTTGCTTTATGTAATCAAAACAGTTATTCTAACGCTGAAATATTTTCTCATGCGTATAAAGAATTAAAATTAGGTAAATTAGTAGGAACTCCAACTTTTGGCGCTGTAATTTCAACTAGTGGACACACACTTATTGATGGTTCATATATAAGAACTCCTTTTAGAGGTTGGTATGTGAAGTCTAGTGGTAAAAATATGGATTTCCAAGCAGCTATTCCTGATTATATAATAGACAATAAACCAGATGAAAAAGCAAAAAATACAGATTCACAACTAAAAAAGGCTGTTGCAGAATTATTAAGTCAATTAAATTAGTTCTACTATTTTTAATTATTTTTCTGTTTAATGACAAAAATCATTATTTGAATGGTTTTAAGTCTTTAAATTTGTCTCATAATTACTTACTTAACACGTTTAAGTAATGTTTTTGATTTTTTTAGTTAGTAGTAAAAAAAAGAGAAGAGAGCCTAGCGTTCTCTTCTTTTTTATTTTATGTGGAGCCGATGGGAATCGAACCCACGACCTCTTGACTGCCAGTCAAGCACTCTAGCCAACTGAGCTACGGCCCCAATACTTTTTTCTATAAATTTCCTTTTAAAACTAATAGTGGAATTCTACTTTCAAAATCAATTTTTTTAATATGGCTTTGTTCCCATAATTTATTAAAAAAACCTCGTTTTCGTCTAATAACACAAATCATATCTGGATTAACTTCAATTAAATGTTCCAAAACTCCCTGAAAAACTGTTGCGTTTTCACTATTTACTATGGTGTCAGAAATAGTTTCAAAATCTTTATGTAAAAGATTATCTTCAGCTGTATTATGAGGTGTAATTACATGCAATAAATTTACTTTAGCATTAAATATTTTTACAATTTTCTCTAATGGTTCTAAAACTTTTGATTGCCTAATAACTCCTGAACGGATACTTAGCAAAACGTTTTTAATAGTCTTAAATTTATAACCTTTTGGAATAATTAACATCGGTAATTCCGTTTGTTTTACAAGTCCACCAGTTATTTTACCAACATAAATTGAAGAATCGGCTGCACTGTTTTTTGCTGATGCAATTATTAAATCAACCTTTAATTGCGTTGCAATTCTATTAATACTATCTACAACTTGACCTTTTATAGTTTTAGCAACTATTTTAATTCCTTTTTTATCTACACTTGCTAAAACATGTGCTAATTCTTCTTTACTATCTTTTTCAAGAACTACATCTATATTTTTTAAAGCACCTGCAACTTTTGTAGTTCCAAATACTTGAATTACATAAATTTTAGCCTCTACCACCGATGCAAAATCGATTGCATATTGTAAAGTGCAAATTGCTTTTTCAGAATCTCCTAAAGGAACTAATATTGATTTCATATAGCTAAATTGAGTATTTAAAATTGATTTTTCAAAAACAAATATAAAAAAAAGCTTTACTGCTAATACAATAAAGCTTTAAATAATAATATTATTTATTATATTTTAATATCTGTAATAATCTGGTTTAAATGGTCCTCCAACTTTAACTCCAATATACTTTGCTTGATCTTCACGTAAAGTTTCTAATTCAACACCTATTTTAGCTAAATGTAAACGGGCTACTTTTTCATCTAAATGTTTTGGAAGCATATATACTTTATTTTCATAGTTTTCTCTATGATTCCATAATTCCATTTGAGCTAATGTTTGATTTGTAAATGAATTACTCATCACAAAACTTGGATGCCCTGTTGCACAACCTAAATTAACTAATCGTCCTTCTGCTAAAATAATAATTTCTTTATCTCCAATAGTATATTTATCAACTTGTGGTTTAATTTCAACTTTTGTATTACCATAGTTTTTGTTTAACCAAGCCATATCTAATTCATTATCAAAATGACCAATATTACATACAATAGTTTTATCTTTCATTTTCTTAAAATGATTTGCTTGAACGATGTCTTTATTTCCTGTTGTAGTAATAATGATATCTGCATTTCCAACAACAGTGTCTAATTTTTTAACTTCAAAACCTTCCATAGCCGCTTGTAAAGCACAAATTGGATCAATTTCGGTAACGGTAACAATTGCACCAGTTCCTTTAAATGAAGCTGCGGTTCCTTTTCCTACGTCTCCATAACCACAAACAACCACTCGTTTACCAGCTAACATAATATCAGTTGCTCTTCTAATAGCATCTACAGCACTTTCTCTACAACCATATTTATTATCAAATTTAGATTTTGTAACAGAATCATTAACATTAATTGCTGGTATTGGTAAAGTTCCTTCATTCATTCTATCATATAAACGATGAACACCAGTAGTGGTTTCTTCTGATAAACCATTAATTCCCTTAGCTAGTTCAGGATATTTATCTAAAACCATATTAGTTAAATCTCCACCGTCATCTAAAATTAAGTTTAATGGTTTTTTATCTTCTCCAAAAAATAACGTTTGTTCAATACACCAATCAAATTCTTCTTCGGTCATCCCTTTCCAAGCATAAACTGAAACTCCTGCAGCAGCTATTGCAGCAGCAGCCTGATCTTGTGTTGAAAATATATTACAAGAGCTCCAAGTTACTTCAGCTCCTAATTCTACTAAAGTTTCAATTAAAACTGCTGTTTGAATGGTCATGTGTAAACAACCTGCAATTCTTGCTCCTTTTAAAGGTTGTTTCCCTTTATACTCTTCTCTTAAACTCATTAGACCTGGCATTTCAGCTTCAGCTAATTGAATTTCTTTACGTCCCCAATCTGCAAGATTGATATCTTTTACTTTATATTTTACGTAAGTTGATGTTTCTGCGCTCATATTTATTAAATTTGCTTTTGATTTTTAAAACCAATAATTACTTTTTGATTTTGCAAAAGTACAAAATACCTTTGAAAAACTAAATGCCTTTATATAAAACAATTATACCCAACAATAGCACTTCTATTTTTATTTGGAAAATAGAGGAATCTTTTGATGCATTATTAAAAGATACAACCTTAACGGAATATAGTTTAAATAGATTGCAATCTATGAAATCGGAATTACACCAGCGTGGATTTTTAAGTGTTAGGCATTTATTAAAAAAAGCAGGTTATACCGATAATGATTTATATTACAACGGAAATGGAAAACCACATTTAAAAGACGGAAAGCATATTTCCATTTCTCATTCTTACACTTTTTCTGCAATAATTATTAGCGATTTAGAAGTAGGTATTGATATTGAAAAAAACAGAGAAAAAATAAAAATTATTCAAAATAAATTTGTGAATTTTGAACGCGGATTTATTCATAAAGATGATGATTATATTGAGCAATTAACAGTTATTTGGGGAGCTAAAGAGTCTCTTTACAAAATTTATCCTTATGGCGGTTTAACTTTTAAAAACGACATTGATATTTGCTCCTTTCAAATAGCCGATAAAAAAACCACTGGCTATATTAAAATAAAAAACTGGGATAAAAAATACAACATTCATTTTCAGCAGCTAGAAAATTTTACATTAGTTTATGCACTTGAAAATTTAAATAATGGATAATTCAATTTTAAATTTTATACAAGATGCAACTCGAAAAGGGAAGACATTATTAGTAATTTTATTAGACCCTGATAAAACTTCACCATTAGAAATTCCTGCTATTATTAAAAGAATTAGAAAACTAGGCGCTAATTTAATTTTTGTTGGTGGTAGCTTTGTTAAAAATGGTACCACAGAAAATTTTGTAAAAAGATTAAAAGATAACACTACAATACCAATAGTGTTATTCCCTGGAGATTATTCACAAATAACTAATTATGCAGATGGCATTCTTTTTTTATCATTACTCTCAGGAAGAAATCCAGAGTATTTAATTGAACAACAAATTAAAGCTGTTCCTTTTTTAAAAAATACTACTTTAGAAATTATTCCTACAGGATATATTCTAATTGATGGTGGCGCAAAATCATCTGTTTTAAAAGTTAGTAATACTACTCCTATTTCTCAAAATAATATTGAATTAGCTGTAAACACAGCAGTTGCAGGTGAATATAAAGGGAAAAAGTTAATATATTTGGAAGCTGGCAGTGGCGCCAAAACACCTGTAAAATCAAGTTTAATAGCTAGCGTAAAAAAAGAAATAACTGTTCCTTTAATAGTTGGAGGAGGAATTAAAACAAAACAACAAATTCAAACAGCATTTAATAGCGGAGCAGATATTGTGGTTATTGGTAATGCCTTTGAAAGCAATATATTATGAATCAATTAATAGATTTTTTTACAGATCCTTATCAATCCGCAACAACGTTAAATATAATTTTGGAATTTATTGCTGCGTTATTTGGTGTAATTAGTGTTTTTTACGCAAAAAAAGAAAATATTTTAGTTTTTCCAACAGGAATAATAAGTACTGCTATATACGTGTATTTACTCTCGAGATGGAATCTCTATGGTGATTTAATCATCAATATTTATTACACTATTATGAGTATTTATGGATGGTATATATGGAGTAGAGTTATGGATAATAATAAACATATTCCTATTACAAGAACTACTAAAATGGATAAAATTAAAACTACAGGTATTTTTATATTCACTTCCATTTTTGTCATCATCGTTTATCGACACTTTAATGTTATGCCTAATAATTTAAATTTTACTGAAAGCGTAAACTATGCATTAACAAATATGTTTTCGGGTAAATTGTCTGATTTTAAAAAAATTACACCATTTTTAGATACCTTTACCACTGGAATATTTTTTGCCGGAATGTGGTTAATGGCTAATAAAAAGCTAGAAAATTGGACACTTTGGATTGCCGGTAATATTGTTTCAATTCCTTTATACTTTGTTAAAGGATACGGGTTTACAGGTATTCAATATACCATATTTTTAATTTTAGCCATACAAGGATATTTTTCATGGAGAAAACTCTTAAACAAGACGACATAAACATTATTAAAGTAGTTTTATTTGGACCTGAAAGCTCAGGTAAAACTACTTTATCTAAACATTTAGCTCGACATTACAATACTGTTTGGGCTCCTGAATACGCTCGAGAATACTTACAAAACAAATGGAATAATGAACGTAAAACCTGTGAAAATTCCGACTTAGTTTCTATTGCATATGGGCAAATGAAATTAGAAAATGAATTGGCAAAAAAAGCAGATAGAATTTTAATTTGTGATACCGATTTATTAGAAACTAAAGTGTACTCTGAAGAATATTATGGCGGATTAGTAAATGAAGAATTAGAAAAAGCAGCCATTGCAAACACTTATGATTTGTATTTACTTACCTATATTGATACTCCTTGGGAAGCAGATGATTTAAGAGATAGACCCGAACAACGCTTAGAAATGTTCAACGCTTTTGAAAATGCATTAAAAAAATACAATCGACCTTATATTTTATTGAAAGGAGATAAAAAAACAAGATTTGAAACTGCTGTTGCTAAAATTGATGAAATCCTAAAATCAAAAGAAAATTTACAACGATTTTCTGATAATTTAACCGATTTAGATTTACATTTTCTACATCAACAAAGTAAAGATAATGCTAACCAGCAACTCTAATGAATACTGAAAAGCTCATAAAAGAACTTACTTTTAAAGCAGTTAGAAGCAGTGGTGCTGGTGGGCAACACGTAAATAAAGTTTCTTCTAAAATTGAATTAATTTTTGATTTATTAAACTCAAAAGAATTTAATGAAGAAGAAAAAAAATTACTCTATAAAAATTTAAACACAAAATTCACAAAAGAAAATCAACTAATTTTAAAATGTGACGAAAGCAGAAGTCAGCATAAAAATAAAGAAATTGTTATAAAACGTTTTTTAGAAATTATATCAAAAGGATTACTAATTCCTAAAAAAAGAAAACCTTCTAAACCAACTAAAAGTAGTATCCAAAAAAGATTGGAAAAAAAGAAAAAACATGCCTATAAAAAAGCTTTCCGAAAAAAACCAGAATTATAAATTCTCTGCACTTTTTATAGCGCTTCGCAAAGATTCTTCATATTTACTACCTTCAACTACCTTTAACAAAGCTTCTATAGGAAACACCTTCGATTCATTAATCCAATAGGAAACTGCGCTTAACGCAGCGCCTTTTTTTCCTCCTTCTTTTAAAAATTCTTTAGTAGTATAACTTTCTTCTGAATTAATTTTAGAATCTATTAAAACTTTAGAAGTGCTTGAAATTCTGTTTTTAATTTTATTCCATCCATCCTCTGTTACCGCTAAAACAACACTAGGATTTTCTAATCCCGTAAAGTGAATTGGTTTTTTAGATAAAATTACTTCAGCGACTGAAAATCCAGTTCCAACCGTAATTGGATATTCTCCTTTCATGGTTGCATACAATCCAGATAAAATTCCGGCTTGCGCTAACATTTTTGCTGCAGATTGTATACCTCCACCTGCAGAACCTGCAATTACAACGCCTATAGTTTCTGAAATATTTGAATTAAATTGAGGTGTCAAAATCTTAGCTCGGTTAAACAAATTAGCAGTATTTCTTCTTAAACTAACTCCAACTGGACGATTATTTGTGAATTTTTCTTCCTCTACAATATAATTTTTCAGTTCCGAAATTTTTTTCATTCCATGTGAAGTACACAAACTAGATAATTCCACTAACGAAAACCCTGGTTTCTCGATAGCTTCTTTTAGAATCTTTTCAAAATTTGAAATATCATTAACCCTAACACTAAAAGCTGCTCCAGCCTGATGTGCTAAATTTACAATATCATAAGGTTCCGCATTATCATCACTATGTTTAAATTGTTTAAAATTATTGGTTGATAAACCACTCATTTGTCCACCAGTCATACCATACAACAAATTATTCAACACAATTAAAGTCATATCTACATTTCTTCTAGAAGCTTCCAAAATATGTTGTAAACCTATTGTAGCTCCTCCGTCACCTTGAATAACAATTACTTTTTTATTAGGATTATCTAAACCTAACGTAACTCCAAATCCTAAAGCTGGTGAACGTCCATGTAAACCATGAATTGTATGTGTTGCAAATAAAGGATCGACCAAACCAGAACATCCAATATCACTTACCATCACTACATCTTTAGAACCATATCCTAAATTTTCTAGTGATTTCGAAGTACTTCTAACACAAACCCCGTGGCCACAGCCTGGGCAAAAAGGCATTTTAGCTTTAGTTAATATTTTATCTGATGTTTCCATAATTTTGTTCTAATTAAATAGCATTTTTTCAATTTCAGATGGTGTTAACATACCTCCAAATTTTGTAGCCGTTTTAACTTTTGAATTATTTCGTTTACCAAAAATCATTTCTTTATATAAACCTGTCATATTTTCTTCTGCAAATAGTACTTTTTCATACGAATCTATAATTTCATAAATTTTTGAAGAAATTGGTAATATAGTTTTTACTATTAATAAGGAAATTTTATTTCCTTTTTTTCTAATGGTTTGAACTGCATCTCTTGAAGCATCCGCTGTTATTCCCCAGCTTACAATTAAATTAGTAGCTCCATTCTCAGCATCTAATTCGTAGAAAAAGAATTCATCTATTCGTTTTTCTAATTTTTCACGTAAACGCCAAGTATTCGCTAAACTTTCAGGAGTTCCTTTTCTAATTAATCCATCATTATCATGAGTGGAAGCATTAAAACGCGCTTGTAATTCTTCATTTCCTAATGGTACAAAAGGAGGAACCATATCTTCACCAGCTTTATACGGTTGATATGGAGGCTCAAAGTTTTTTATAGGATTGTTTACTCTATTTAAGGCTTTTAATAAATTTATATCAAATCCTTTTTGAGTCATTACCATTTCTTTTGAAGTAAGCAAAATTACCGGAGTACGAAATTCAACAGCTGTTTTAACAGCTTCATTAGCCAAATTCCAAGAATCTTTAAAATCAGAAGGAGAAAATATTGGTAATGGAAGACCTCCTGAAATTATACCATCTAAGAATTTTAAATCGCCTTGGGCTCCTGTAGTTGCAGAACCTGTACTTGGACCTAATCTTTGGACAATTACAAGCACCATTGGCAATTCCATCATATAAGCCATATTAAGCGTTTCAGTCATTAAGGCTAAACCTGGAAAAGACGTTGCTGTAACAGGAATTTTTCCAGCAGCCGAATAACCACACATCCATTGTAAAACAGAAATTTCATCTGGTCCTGCTAAAAATTCAGGAAATCGCTCTTTAGAATAAGCATAAAATAAATTGGAAGGTGTTATGGGGTATCCTATAAACACATCAGCACCTGATTGCACTAATGCTTCTGTCATAATCCTAGAAGCATCTGTCAAAACCATTTTTGAGGTAACAGTTTTCAAAAGAAATGTACTTTAAAATTAAAAAACAAAGATAATTTATTAGCTAGGCTTTAATACTAATATATATCATTGTTTTATGAATTAAATGTTTCATAAATAAATGTAAAAGTTAAATAACATTTTTAAAGTTTATAAATAAAATTATTGCTAAATTTGCCGTATCTCAAAAGGGGTGCTTTATAGGCTGAGATTAAACCCATTGAACCTGAACAGATAATGCTGTTAAGGGATTGCTCAAAATAAATTAATATTTGAGCAAAATTTACGTTAAACATCGATTAATTACCTCTTTTTAAATCGTTTTATTTTATTTTAAATGAAACTATTTTTTAAAACAAATTTCAAAAAAGTGAAGTTATTAGTAGCTTTTTTAATTCTTGCATTTACTTTTAACGTAAATGCGCAAAACACTTTTACTTTATCTGGAAAAATTGTGGATGGAAATCAACCTTTATCTGGAGCAAGTATTTTAATTAAAGGAACTTCTAACGGAACAACCTCTGATTTAAAAGGAAATTTTAAACTTCAATTAAAAAAAGGAACTTATACTTTGGTAATAAGCGCTATTAGCCAGCCCAAAGAAGTCATCATTAACTTAACTAAAAACAAAACTATTACCATTAACATGTCGGATAGTTTTGTGAATTTAAATGAAGTATTAGTAGCTGCTGTAAGAGTAAAAGAATCCTCTCCAGTAACGCATAGCAATATAACAAAAGAAGCTTTGGAAAAGAGAAATTTAGGTCAGGATATTCCTGTTCTTTTAAATTATTTACCTTCAGTAGTTACTACTTCTGATGCTGGTGCAGGTGTTGGATATACCGGAATAAGAGTTAGAGGAAGCGATGCCACCAGAGTTAATGTAACTATTAACGGAATTCCGTATAATGATGCTGAAAGCCAAGGAACATATTGGGTGGATTTACCAGATTTTGCTTCCTCTACACAAAGCATGCAATTACAAAGAGGCGTAGGAACTTCCACGAATGGCTCAGGTGCGTTTGGTGCGAGTTTAAATTTATTAACAGATGCTATCTCTGAGAATCCATTTGGAGAAATTAGTAGTTCTATCGGTTCGTATAACACTTCCAAAAACACTATAAAATTTAGTACTGGAAAAATAAATAACCATATTGAATTTGCAGGAAGAGTTTCTAAAATAGATTCTGACGGTTATATTGACAGAGCTTTTTCACACCTAAAATCGTACTTTTTACAAGCTGCTTATGTAGATGATAATACTTTAATAAAAGCCTTAGCTTTTGGAGGAAAAGAAAAAACGTATCAAGCTTGGTATGGAGTTACTAAAGAAGAAATGGAAACATTAGGAAGAACCTATAATCCATACACCTATGATAATGAAATAGATAACTACCAACAAGATCATAATCAATTACTTTGGAACCAAAAACTTTCCCAAAACTGGAGTACAAATATGGCTTTAAATTATACGCATGGAAAAGGTTATTACGAACAATATAAAAGTGATGAAAACTTTGCTGATTATAATTTAACGCCAATTACAATTGGTGAAGAAACTATTAATCAAACCGATTTAATTAGAAGACGTTGGTTAGTAAACGATTTTTATGTTGCTAACGCTAATGCTACTTATAAAAATAACACTTTAGAATTAATTTTTGGCACCTCTGTTAGCCATTATAATGGAGATCATTTTGGCGAAATTATTTGGGCACAATATGCTAGTAATTCAAAAATTAGAGATCATTATTATGATAGTAATACCAAAAAAAATGATGCTAATATTTTTGGAAAAATCACTTATAAATTAAATAACCAATGGATTTTATTTACCGATTTACAAGGTCGTTTTGTAGGCTTTAAAACTAATGGAATTACATCGGATAGGAATCCTATTAATGTAGATAAAAATTATTCGTTTTTTAATCCTAAAGCCGGACTAACATTTAATGCTTCAAAAAATAATAGTATTTATTTTTCAGTTGCAAAAGCCACTAAAGAACCTAATCGAAGTGATTTTAAAAACGGTGTAAATACTGCTGAAAATTTAACCGATTTTGAACTAGGATGGCGATATAAATCAAAAGACGTGGCATTAAATACGAATATTTATTATATGCGTTACAAAAATCAATTAGTATTAACAGGTGCTATAGATGATACTGGTGATTTTATACGAGGAACAAGCGGAAAAAGTTACAGGTTAGGAGTTGAGTTTGATGGAAAAATTAATATAAGTAAACAATTTAGCTGGCAACCAAATATTGCTATAAGTTCAAATAAAAATATTGATTTTGTAACTTCTTGGAATGGATCTTTAGTAAATTTAGGAAAAACAAATATCTCCTTTTCTCCAAATGTAGTTGCTGGAAATGCTTTAGCTTATCATCCTAACTCAGCAATACAAATTTCATTACTTTCAAAATATGTAGGAGAACAGTATATGGGAAATATTGATAATAAAAATTCAAAATTAGACAGTTATTTTGTAAACGATTTAAATGCAACCTATGAAATTAAACCTAAAAAAATAATAAAATCGATAATTTTTACTGCTTTAATTAATAATATTTTTAATACTAAATATATTTCAAACGGATATTATTATACGTATGATGATACTTGGTCTACACCTGGTACAACTACAACTTTAGACGGAGCTGGTTATTATCCTCAAGCTACTAGAAACTTTTTAGTTGGAGCAACTTTAAAATTTTAAATAAAAAACCGAGGCAAAGCCTCGGTTTTTTTTATACTTCAATACCTTTCATCATTTTATTCCAATATATATATGGTAATAAATATTTTTTCAAAATCCATAATCTCCAATGTTCTTTTGAAGAATCACTAATCATTAAAGGAAACTCTTTTAATTTCGGATCTGGCTTAAATTCTTTTGAATAATCAAATTCTGCTAAAACCATTTTTCCATAACCAGTTACTAATGGACAAGATGAATATCCATTATATGTTTTATTTCCTAATTTGTTTTCAGAAATTAAATGTAAAATATTTCCAACAACTACTGGTGTTTGCTTTCTAATTGCTGCACCTGTTTTTGCAGTTGGTAATTCACAAACATCACCAATACCAAATACATTATTATATTTAGTATGTTGCATAGTGCCTGAATCTACAGAAAGCCATCCTGATTCTTTTGCTAAAGGAGAGTTTCTAATAAAATCTGGTGCTTGCTGTGGTGGAGCTAAATGCATCATATCAAAATGAATTCCTACTAAACCATCTTTTTCTATGGCTTTCACATCTTTATAATTATATTGAATTTCTGCGTCAACTACATCACCTTCCTTAGCCTTAATTACTACACAATCATTACCTTCATCCGATTCTTTTAAAATCTCATACCAAGCTATTTGTTCTTTAGCATCTACTTTAACCAATTTATGATAAAAACGAACATTAATATCTTTTTTATCAATTACTTCCATTAATGTTTTTGCTACTTTTTTAACTGCAAAAATTACATTTCCTGGCATTGCAAAAACAATATCTGTTTTATCTCTAACTCCAGATTTTTTAAAATATTCATCTGCTAAATACATGATTTTTTGAGGCGCTCCTCCACATTTTATTGGAGTTGCAGGTTGTGTAAACAAAGCTGTACCTCCTTTAAAGTTTTTAAGCACTTCCCAAGTATGATTAGGATTTGTGTAATTACTACAAACCACACCTTTGTCCATAGCTTCAGATAAACCTTCTACTAAATCTGGTGCTATTTTTAACCCAGGTGCTACAACCAAATAATCATAAGTATATTCATTTCCATTTTTGGTGATTACTTTATTATTATCTGGATCAAATTTTTCTGCGAATTCTTTAACATGCTCTACACCTTTAGGAATTAATGAATCCATTTCTCTTCCTGTTTTTTCAAAATCATAGGTGTTAGCACCAACTAAAGTCCATGCTGGTTGATAATAATGTTTTTTTGCAGGGTCTAATAACCCTATTTTTAATGAAGCGTCTTTTCGTTTTAACATGGAAGAAACCATTATTCCAGCTGTTCCTCCTCCAATAACGAGAATTTGAAAATGTTTTGACATTATTTATTTAAATTATTAGTTAATAAGTTTTTAGGCGAAAAAATTACAATAAAAAAAAAACCTTAAGGTGATTGAAATCACTTTAAAGTGTTTGATTAAAATTTTATTAAGTAAAATGTAGTTTTTAACTTGTTTTACCTTTAATTTTAGGTAAGTTTCTTTTATTTATGAATGCCCTCCAACTACAATTCTCATAACTTTTAAATTTAATTTAAAAAAGTTATAAACTTGATATAAAAAACATACTCTTAAAAATTTCACCATTCTTGTAGGTTCTGTTGCAAATGAATTGTTGCTATATGGAATTGTTTTATCGATATTTTTACTCATAATTATTTTTTTAATGTTTTATTCTGGAATTAACCACCAAAATGGTTTTGCTTTTGCTTTATACAAAAACATATAATGCATAAACAATTTCATCCAATGTCCAGCAGTACCAACAACACCAACCGTATCTTTAATATTTCTTCCCCATTTAGGATATTTTTCCCAATCTGGTACAATTGGATTTACAGTCATAACAGCTGCCTGACCTTTAAACATTCCATATCCAGCAGAAACAATACAAGCAGCTCCCATTTTTGCCATAGATGCTTTATGTTTATGTTCCATTTTACCTGTTTTTACAGCATGAATTATATTCTGTGCTACAATTTTACCTATTACTCCAGAAGGCATTCCCGTTCTAGGAGGTGTTGGAAAAATTTTTGTTCCATTTGGACTCTGCATAGGTTTTGACATTCCGTGTGGTGGTGCAAAAGCAATACCGGCAGCATAAACATTATCATATTTTTGACTTTGATAAGTAGATGGCCAATCTTTTGCACTCCATTCTTCATATGGTTTTGGAGTGTAATCTGCATCTACTTTCATCATGCCATTAGCTACAAAAACATCAGAAGTAATATCTTCATTTTTTTTATTGTAGGCTTTCATTCCTGCACCTGTAAAACCAGGAATTAACATGGCGAAATCAAAACTTCGGGTTAAAAATTTTCCATCTAAATTTTCATAATAAATAATTCCTTTTTCAACTTTTTGAACTCCTGCACGCTTAATCCAATTTATTCCATATTCTTTTAAAATAGATTCTGTAAAAATTTTAGTTGGCGTTACATAACCATTTCTTTTAACATAAGCTCCTCCCATACCAAAATCACCTAATTCATATTCGTTACTAATCCACCATAAATCAGCTAAGTGCATTAATTTTCGCTTTCTAATTTCAAAAGCAATATTTAAAATGTATTCAAAAGCTGCTCCTTGGCAAGTAGCCAAAGCATGACCTGTTCCTACTACAAAAGTCTGTTTTTCTCCTTTCTCCATTTTAGCAAGAGATTCTTGAAATTTGCTCCAAGCATGTTCTGCATGATCATAAGTACAAACAGATTGTGTAAATTTATTTGGTCCTAAACCTTCTGTAGCATCAAAATTTAGTTTTGGCCCTGTAGCATTAATTAAATAATCGTAAGTAACATTTTCTTCTTTTCCCTTATCTTCTTCTGAAATGTATTTAATTTTTACAAATCCTTTAGTATTTTCGGCGTCACCTTCTGGATGAATAGAAACTGCCATCGCTTGTTTATAATTAACTCCCATTTTTTTATAAACTGGCGCTAATTTAAATTTAACTTGATCTGGAGTCATTAAACCAACTCCAACCCAAATATTAGATGGTATCCACTGAAAGTTACTATTTGGAGAAACCATAATTACTTCATGGTTTTTTTTAAGTGATTTACTCAAATAAGAAACCGCTGTGTGACCAGAAATTCCCGCGCCTAAAACTACTACTTTTGCCATTTTTTATCTATTTATCAAATGTTATGCTCCAAATTCCTCTAACATCTACTTCTTTATAATTTGTTGCTTTATCATTTGGGTATAATAATTTTATTATTGAATCATTTTTTACAGATAATTCTTGCTGAACTGTTCCATGACAGACTAAGCAATTGCTTTTCATAATAATTGGGGCATAAAAATGTACTTTATCATTTTTACCTACTTCAACTATAGAGGCTAACTCTTTATTATTTTCTTTTAAAGTTATGAATTTTTCTACAACTTCTAATTCTCTAGCTGTAGAATTATTTTTTACATTTCTAATTTTATTTGAAGTTCTCTTTATGGAAACATTATACTTCTTTGATAATTCTTTGGTAATTGGAAGTGCTTCACTATTACAAAAAGGAATAGCATGAACTACGCCTCCTTTTTGTAATTGTTCTTTTAATTTTCCGCTTAATGTTTTAAAAGATTCTTTTGAAATCTCCTTCCCTTTAACAAGGTAGGCTTCTTTTTCTTTAGGTGTTAACGATTTATTACAAGAAATCATTATTACTACTAGAAAAAGACTAAAAATTATATATTTAAATTTACTTTTCAATTTTATTATTACTTCTAACCCAATTAATAATTCCTCCTTTTAAGTCATAAACTTCTTTAAAACCAAGTTGAACCATTTTTTCTGAAGCAATCTCTGATCTATGTCCTGTTTTACAGTATACATAAATAGGTTTACTTTTATCAAAAGAGTTTATTTGTTTTGCGAAATCTGAATCAAAAAAATTAATGTTTTTTGCACCTTTAATATAGCCCTGGCTAAATTCCATTGGTGTTCTTACATCAACAATAGGATTGTTTTGTGATTTTTCTTTGAATTCTGAAGGAGATAAAACAGTTATTTTATCTTTAATTGCTTGTGTATCACTATTGGATACTTTTGATGAAACAGTACTTGAATTAGTTATTGTTTTGTTTTTATTTGCTTGACCATTTTTACAACTCAAGCTAATAAAACTAGCGCTTAGTATAATTAATACCGTTTTAATTAGTGTTCTCATTTAATTTTGTTTTTGATTTTTTTACAAATATAATTTTTCGATTAAGTTTAAGCAGTAACCAAAGTTACTATAAACAAAAATAGGGAGTTAAAAAACTCCCTATTAATTTAAAAAGATAATTTTTTTACAATAGTGTAGTTGGGCATACATAGTCTGTAAGCTCAACACCACTATCTTTAATATCATTAAATCCACCTCTTACATCAGTAACATTACTAACTCCATTTGCTTGAAAAATAGAAGCAGCAATTAACGATCTATAACCGCTTGCACAATGTAAAAAGTATTCTTTATTTGGTTTTATTTCCGCAAAGTTTTCATGGATAAAATCTAATGGAAAATTACCAACTCCTACAACATGTTCTGATAAATATTCTGATTCTTTTCTAACATCTAAAGGAGCTTCTAAACTTCCTTCTTTCAATTTATTTGCAAATTGAATTGCAGACATAGAACCTATTTTTGAAATTTCATGACCTGCTGCTTTCCAAGAATGCATTCCTCCTCTTAAAAACCCTAAAATATTATCATAGCCTACACGAGAAAAACGTGTAACAACTTCTTGTTCTCTATCTCCTTCTGCTATAAAAATAATTTTTTGATTGATATTTTTTATTAAGGTTCCAACCCAAGGTGCAAAACTACCATCAACTCCAATAAACCAAGCTCCTGGAACGGTTCCTTCTTCTGTATAATCTTCTTTAGAACGTGTATCTATAACTAAAATATCTTTTTGTTCGCTCATTTCTTTAAAGGTATCTGCATCAATTGGTGTAGTACCCTTTTTTAGAACTTCATCAATACTAGTATTAATACCTTTATTCATTCTAACATTATTAGGAAAATATTGAGGTGGTTGTTTTAAACCAGTAGTAACTTCTTTAATAAATTCCTCTTTCGTCATATCTGCTCTAAGAGCATAATTAGTTTTCTTTTGATTTCCTAAAGTATCAAAAGTTTCTGAACTCATATTTTTACCACATGCTGAACCTGCTCCATGATTTGGATATACAATTATATCATCTGGAAGTGTCATTATTTTATTTCTTAATGAATCAAATAAATGACCTGCTAAATCTGCCTGCGTTAAATCTGATTTAACTGCTAAATCAGGTCTTCCAACATCTCCAATAAATAAACAATCTCCTGTAAATACATACGGTTTATTTCCATCTTTATCTATAAGTAGATAAGAGGATGATTCCATAGTATGACCAGGAGTATGTAATAATTTGAGTGTTAAATCTCCAACTTTAAATTCTTCTCCATCTTTTCCCTGATGAATTTCATATGCTGGATCAGCATTTGGACCAAAAACTATGGTTGCTCCTGTTTTTTTAGCCAAATCTACTTGTCCTGACACAAAATCGGCATGAAAATGGGTTAAAAAAACATACTTAATTTTTACACCATCTGCTTTAGCCATTTCTAAATAAGGTGCAGTTTCTCTTAGTGGATCTATAATTGCGGCTTCACCATTTGAATGAATATAATAGGCCATTTCCGCTAAGCAGCCAGTAAATAATTGTTCTACTTTCATCTTCTGATTTTTTAATAGTTAATTAAAGTGCTCCAAAATAATAAATTACAGATTACTTATTGTGATGTAAATCACCTAGTTAAACATTTCGTTGATGGGTATATTTTTTTTTGTTGTCAGTTTTAGTTTTTTCTTGATAATAATCAATTGCTTCTTGAATACTCATAAAACAATATTCTTGACCAATATCTTCTATTATATTTGATTTATAAATAGTATCTCTAACTGGCCCTTTTAAACCTGTAAAATATAGTTTAATTTTCTTTTCTTTAAAATATTTTAATATTTCTTCTAAAGCATAAACACCGCTACTATCTAAATTATTCAAACTCTCTCCATCAATTACAATAATTTTTAACTTTTTACCTTTTTTTCTAGCTTCGCTATAAATAGTATCTTTAAAATAGGTAGTATTTGCAAAATGAAGTTGTGCATCAAATCTAATTATTAAAACGTCTTTAAGCACAATTAAATTGTCGAATCTGTTTATATTTCTATATAAATATGTATTAGGAACATTTCCTAAAATTGCTACATGTGGTTTTGTAGATTTATAAATTAACATAATTAAAGAAAAAAGAACTCCAGTAATAATTCCTTCTTTAATTCCAATGGTTGCTGTAACCAATAAAGTAACGTTTAAAATTATTAAATCTCTTTTGGTATATTTCCATAACTGATAGGGAACTTTAAAATCGAGTAAACTAAAAACTGCTACCATAATAATTGCTCCTAAAACTGCTTTTGGCAAATAATAAAATAATGGCGTTAAAAATAATAATGTTAAAGCAACAACTATAGCTGAAATTATAGCTGCAAAAGGTGTGTTTGCTCCACTTTGATTATTTACTGCTGTTCGTCCAAATCCACCTGTTGAAGGATAGCTTTGAAAAAGAGATCCAACAATGTTTCCCAAACCTAAAGCAATTAACTCCTTATTTGCTTTTACTTTATAATTCATATGCTTAGATTCTATTGCCTTTGCAACCGATATTGCTTCCATAAAAGCTATTAATGCAAGGGTTAATGCAAGCGGACCAAGTTCGTGTATTGTTTCTAAGTTAAACTGTTGTATGCCAAAATGAGGTAATCCTTTAGGTATATTTCCTACTATTTTAACTCCATATTGATGTAAATTAAAGAATTTTACAACTAAAACTCCTAAAATAACAACTACTAAAGCTGCTGGTATTTTTTTAAAATATCGTTTCAATAAAACTAAAATTAAAATAGAGATTATTCCTATAATAAATGTTGGATAATTAATATTTTTTAGTTGTTCAATAGCATCAAAAACTAAATATTGTAATTGATGATTTCTACTTATATCAACTCCTAATAAATGTTTTAATTGATTAAAACCGATAATTAATGCGGCTGCGGATGTAAATCCACTAATTACAGGTTTTGATAAAAAATTGACTAAAAATCCCAATCTAAATAAACCAAAAGCCAACTGTATTAAACCTATTAATAATGCCAAAAGGATAGCTAATGCAATAAAATGCTCCGATCCAACAGTTGCAATAGCTCCAATACCTGATGCAACAATTAAAGAATCCATAGCCGATGGTCCAACTGCTAATTGCCTAGATGTTCCAAAAAACGCATAAATAACTTGTGGTATCATTGCAGTGTAAAGACCGTATATTGGTGGTAAACCAGCAATCATAGCGTAAGCAATACCTTGGGGAATTAACATAACGCCAACGGTTAATCCAGCAGAAATATCGCCTTTTAACCACGACTTTTTATAAATAGATAACCAATCTAAAAATGGAAATACGTTTGCTAATTTCATTTAATAAGAAAAGTTAATTTTGAATTTTATATACAATATTAGTTTTCGGTGCACTCAAAAAAGGCTTTCACCTCACAAGTTTCACATATATTTTTATCTAATTTTTGATAAACCGCTTGAATGGCATTTTTTTTATCTTTATAAAAATGATCACTACCAATTTCATCAAAAAAACCACCTTTTATAAGTACATTTTGACTAACCAATTTCATTCCGCTAAAATAAATAATTCGGTTAGTTGATTCCCATTTTTTAACTTCATTTGTTAACCATTCAGCACTGGCCAAATCAATAAAATTAATTCCATCGGCTATAACGAGTAAATGCTTTTCATCGCTATTATCATATAAATCTGAAAAATAATTTGAAATAGATTCAACAGAACCAAAATATAGAGAACCATCCACACGAATAATATTTAACTGTGGACATTGTTTAACACTTTCATCTCTAATAATATTTACAAATCGATTTGTTTTATTTAAACCTAAAACTGCAATATGTGGTTTTGAAGTTCTTTCTAAATAGAAAAATAATGAGAAAAATATACCAATAACTAATGCCTGCTGAAGATCTAAAAATAAGGTTCCTAAAAAAGTAGCACTAAAAACAATAACTTCACGTCCACTACTTTTAAAAATTCCTTTAATATGTTTAAAATCTATTAAATTATATCCTACTAATAAAATAATTCCTCCCATAGCCGCTTTTGGTAAAAAAGCAGCATATTTTGCAAAAAATAACATTACAAACATTAATCCAAATGATGAAACAAATGCTGAAAAACGTGTTTTTGCGCCAGATTGATAATTTATACTTGATCTAGTAAACGAACTTGAACTTGTGTAGCATGAAAAAAAGCTAGAAACTAAATTGGATATTCCTTGAGAAACAAATTCTTGATTAAGATTTACCTTTTGATGTGTATGTAAGGAAATAGATCGCGATATTGCAGCTACTTCAACTAAACCTAAAGTAGCTAATATAATTGCACCTGAATTTAACATTCGCATATTTTGATAATTAAAATCAGGCATTTTAAATGGTGGTAAATTTGAAGGAATATCTCCTACAGTTTCAATACCGTGTAATCCTCCTCCTAACCAAGTTGCCAATAAACTTCCAAATATCATAGCGAATAACATATATAATCTAGAAATCTTTTTAACTTTTCTAATTATTAAAGCCAAAGCTAAAGTTCCTATAGCTACTGCAAATACATACCAATTTATTTCTGATAAATGGAAAGCAATAAATTCAATAATATTTGAAAATGAACTACCTTGAGGCACATTAATTCCAAAAATATGTTTTAATTGCTTAAAGGCAATTAAAACTCCTGCTCCTGCAGAAAATCCAATAATTACGGAGTTAGAAACAAAATTTACTAATTTTCCCATTCTAGCTATTCCCATAATAAGCTTAATAACACCTGCCATAAATGATAATAAAATTGCAAGTGAAACAAATGCTTCAATATCATTAGTAGGATTTACATGTTTACTAATTATGGAATAAAGAACAATAGAACTAGTTGTGGTTGGCCCAGAAACTAAGTGATTTGATGAGCCATAAAGAGCTGCAATTACGGGAGTTAACATTGCTGTATAAAACCCATATACAGGAGGCATTCCTGCTATCATTGCAAAAGCTACAGCTTGTGGTATAACAATAATAGTTCCTGTTAATCCTGCAATTAAGTCATCTTTCCAAGTTTGCCTTACCATTGGCAACCATGTTAAAAAAGGTAAAATTTGTTTTAAAGTCATATCAGTTCTATGTAGTAAAGTTTAAAACAAAAGTACTACGAACATTTTTTCACATTGTGATGTAGATCACTAAAATTAAAATAGCTCGTTTTGCGAGTTAGTTTTTGTTTTACCTAAATGTTTATAAGCTAATTCTGTTACTTCTCTTCCTCTGGGCGTTCTCATTATAAATCCTTCTTGAATTAAAAAGGGTTCATAAACTTCTTCAATAGTTTCCGTATTTTCTCCTACTGCTGTTGCTATTGTAGTAATTCCAACAGGTCCTCCTTTAAATTTATCAATTATAGTAGTCAAAATTTTATTGTCCATTTCGTCTAAACCATGTGCATCTACATTTAAAGCATTAAGCGCATATTGGGCAATTTTAATAGTAATACTTCCATCTCCTTTTATTTGAGCAAAATCACGAACTCTTCTTAAAAGTGCATTTGCAATTCTTGGAGTTCCTCTACTTCTTCCTGCAATTTCAATAGCCGCTTCCATAGAAATTAGTACTTTTAATATATGAGCACTTCTTTGAACAATGGTAGTGAGCAGTTCCGTATTATAATAATGTAATCTGCTACTAATTCCAAAACGAGCTCTCATTGGTGCAGTTAATAACCCTGAACGAGTTGTTGCTCCAATTAAAGTAAATGGCTCTAAATCTATTTGAACCGTTCGAGCATTTGGACCTGATTCAATCATGATATCAATCCGGTAATCCTCCATTGCCGAATATAAATACTCTTCTACAATTGGGCTCAAACGATGAATTTCATCAATAAACAATACATCTCGTTCACTTAAACTAGTTAGCAAACCTGCTAAATCTCCTGGTTTATCAATTACAGGTCCAGATGTAATTTTTAATCCAACTTTTAATTCATTGGAAAGAATATGTGCCAAGGTTGTTTTTCCTAATCCTGGTGGTCCATGAAACAAAGTATGATCTAATGCCTCATCTCTTTGGTTAGCTGCCTGAACAAAAATTTTTAAATTTTCCAAAATTTGTTCTTGCCCAGTAAAATCATCAAAACTTAGAGGACGTAACTTTTTTTCAATATCAAACTCTTCCGAAGTAAAATTACTTTTATCAGGATTTAAATTTTCATTCATAAAAACAAAGATAGCAGAAATAAAAAAACCTTTCTAAATTTAGAAAGGTTTTGTAAATATAAATAAGTTAAATATTTTTTATGACTCTTCTTCTCCTTCAAAAAGAGGTGTATTTTGCGGCACAAAATCTTCAGGCATTCCTGGTTTACTATAATCGTAAGACCATCTGTAAACTCTAGGTATTTCTCCAGGCCAATTTCCGTGAACATGTTCAACAGGAGTTGTCCATTCAAGTGTGTTAGAGTGCCAAGGGTTTTGACTTGCTTTTTTACCTTTATAAATGCTAATAAAAAAGTTTGCTAAAAATATTAATTGTGCAAGTCCTCCTAAAATGGCAAATATAGTTATCACCTTGTTTACATCAGATAAATCATCAAACAAAGGAAATGCTGTATTTGAATAATATCGTCTAGGTAATCCTGCTAAACCAAGAAAATGCATCGGGAAAAATACGCCATAAGCTGCAACTGCAGTAATCCAAAAATGCCAATATCCTAAGGTTTTATTCATCATTCTACCGTACATTTTAGGGAACCAATGATAAATACCGGCAAACATACCGTATATTGCAGAAACACCCATAACTAAGTGAAAATGAGCAATTACAAAGTAGGTATCATGAACATTGATATCTAAAGCACTATCTCCTAAAACAAGCCCTGTTAATCCTCCTGAAATAAAAGTAGAAACAAAACCTATTGAAAACAACATACCAGGATTCATTTGGAGATTTCCTTTCCATAAAGTTGTCAACCAATTAAAAGCCTTAACAGCTGAAGGAATAGCTATAAGCAACGTAGTAAAAGTAAATACTGAACCTAAAAACGGGTTCATTCCTGAAACAAACATATGATGTCCCCAAACTATAGTTGACAAAAAGGCAATTGCTATAATTGAACCTATCATTGCTCTATAACCAAATATTGGCTTTCTAGAATTACAAGCAATTATTTCTGAAACAATACCCATGGCCGGTAAAATAACAATATAAACTTCTGGATGTCCTAAAAACCAAAATAAATGTTCAAATAAAACGGGTGAACCTCCTTGATAGTGTAAAACTTCTCCCTGAATAAAAATATCGGATAAGTAAAATGATGTTCCAAAACTTCTATCAAAAATCAATAGTAAAGCTGCGGATAATAATACTGGAAAAGATACTACCCCAATAATAGCAGTTACAAAAAATGCCCAAATAGTTAATGGTAATCTTGTCATTTTCATTCCTACTGTTCTTAAATTTAATACAGTAACAATATAATTTAAAGCTCCTAATAAAGAGGAAGCAATAAAAATTGCCATAGAAATCAACCATAGTGTCATTCCCATCCCAGAACCTGGAATTGCTTGTGGTAATGCACTTAAAGGTGGATAAATAGTCCAGCCGGCAGAAGCAGGGCCTGCTTCTAAAAATAAAGAACTAACCATAATTACACTAGACAAAAAGAATAACCAATAGGAGACCATATTTAAAAATCCAGAAGCCATATCTCTTGCTCCAATTTGTAATGGAATAAGTAAGTTACTAAAGGTTCCGCTTAAACCAGCTGTCAACACAAAAAATACCATAATAGTACCATGAATGGTTACTAATGCTAAATATATATCTGGAGACATTACACCTCCATCTTGATGGTGACCTAGAAATGCTTCAAAAATTCCAAATGACTTTTCTGGCCAAGCAATTTGTAAACGAAACAACATAGACATAAATACCCCTATAATTCCCATAAAAATTCCAGTAATTAAATACTGTTTAGAAATCATTTTATGATCAGTACTAAAAACGTATTTTGTTATAAATGTTTCTTTATGATGATGATTTGACATATTTTATTTTTTTAGTAGTGTAGTATATTATTTGATAATCTGGCTCATAGTTTTTTGTTGTTTTAACCAAGCATTAAATTCAGAAGGTGTTTCAACAATAATCTTCATTTGCATATTGTAGTGAGATGCTCCACATATTTTATTACAAAGTAGTAAATAATCAAATTGATATGGATCTTCTCCTTTTTCAGCTCTAATTTTATTTATGCCATCTACTTTAGCAATCGTTTTTTTATTTAACCTCATTTCTTTGGTAGTAATATTTGGAGTGTATGAAAATGAAGTTACCATACCTGGAACACAGTTCATTTGAGCTCTAAAATGAGGCATAAATGCAGAGTGTAAAACATCTTGTGATCTAAATTTAAAAATTACTTTTCTTCCTTTAGGTAAATGTAATTCTCTAGTTGGAATATCATCTTGTGCATTTTTATCGGTCATATCAACACCCATAGTGTTAATACCTTTAATGTTTCGAACATTTGCACGTCCTAATTCATTGTCAGCTCCAGCGTAACGAGCTTGCCATTGAAATTGTTTAGCATATACTTCAACTATTAAAGGATCTTTTGCGCCAGATGAATCCATAACATCTTGCCAAACTGAAAGTCCGTATAAAACTAATCCTGATAATACTATTGCAGGAATTATTGTCCAAATTGCTTCAAGCTTAGAACTATCTGCATAAAACAGAGCTTTTCTTCCTTTAATTCCTCTGTATTTATATGCGAAATAAAATAGTAAAAACTGAGTAATTGCTTGTACAATTAAAATTAATACCATTGTAATTGCAAATAAAGTATCGTAAGTTTCTCCTTCAACTGAAGCAGAATCAGGCAATAAAGTTACAGAGTATTTCACAAAGGAAAATATCATTAATCCATAGAAAAATACTCCAAATAAAGCAAATAATATTCCTTGAGTGTTATTATCCCTCTCGGTTGCTATTGTGCTTTTTAAATTAAATATACTTGCAATTTGCCATATAGCAATACAAATAACTATTGCCAATAAAACATAAAGTAATGCTGTCATTTTTTTAGTTAGTTTTTTATAGTAGCGTCAAATATAAAAAAAATCCTGAATAATTATTACTCAGGACTCGATTTATGAGTTAATATTAATAATGATAATGTTCACTTTCTTTTAAAAATGGGTTTTGGTTTATTTCTAACGATTGTTTAGCCAGCGCTGAAAATACCACATAAATAAATACTCCTAAAAAGAACAAAATTGATGAAATTTCAGGAATACCAATATGCCAATGATTACCAACTGTAGCAGGTGAAATTATTACAAAAACATCTACATAATGTCCTAGTAAAATAATAATACCTGTTCCAATTATAAACCAAGGAATACGTTTGTAATCGCTATTCATTAAAACTAATAATGGAAATACAAAGTTTGAAATAAGCATTCCCATAAATAAAAGTTGATATGGGCCTAAAAGTCTAGGTTGAAAATAAGCTGTTTCTTCTGGCATATTTGCATACCAAATTAGCATAAATTGAGAAAACCATAAGTAAGTCCAAAATATACTAAACCCAAACATAAATTTTGCTAAATCATGTAAATGGCTATCATTTACTTTAGGTAAAAATCCTTTTGCTCTTAAATAAATAGTTACCATAGCAATTACGGTTATACCAGAAACAAACATTGTTGCAAAAACATACCATCCAAATAAAGTACTTTGCCAATGTGGAGTTAAAGACATTAACCAATCCCAAGACATCATAGATTCTGTAACAATAAAAAATATTAAAAAGAAAACTGATGCTTTAAAATTCTTTTTATAAGCAGTTAAATCAGATGCTGTATCTTGAGCTAACGAGTTTTTTCTAGAGAAATATCGATAAAAATTCCAACCTAACAAATAAATAAAAGTTCTAATCATCCAGAATGGAATATTTAACCACCAACTTTTTGAGACTAAAATTTCATCGTAATGTTCACTTGAAACGTTATAAAAATCAGGGTTCATCCAAACAAAATAATGATGTCCATTTGCAGCCATAAGAATTAAAAAGGCTAAAATAAATAATGATCCTGGCAATAAATATGCAGTAATTCCTTCCATTACTCTAAATAATACTATAGACCAACCTGCTTGAGATGCATATTGAATAGCATAAAAAGCTAAAGTTCCTAAAGCTATCATAAAAAAGAAGAACATTGCAATAAATACAGCTGTATAAGGGCGATTTTGCAATGCATGTAATGCATGAGTGAAATGAGCATCGTCCGTACTTTCGTTAGTTGATGCTTTTTCTTGAGTTTCCCCTTTTAACTCTTCTGAGTTTGTGTTTTCAGCAGCAGAATGATTTTCATGAGTATTTTCATGTTGCATCATTTCTTTTACTTCATCAACATTATTTGGTGTAGTTAAAAAACCGTAACCAATACCCAATGCACCCAAAACCATAAATATGATTGCACTAATTTTTAATTTATTTGAAAAAGTATACATATTTTAATTTTCTTTCTTTTGTAACTATTTTACTTTAATGAATCTTCTCTTAATTTTTGAACATACTGAACTATTTGCCAACGTTCTTTATAGGTTAACTGAGAAGCATGTGATCCCATTAAATTTCTACCATACATAATAACATGGTAAATACTTCCTTCCGTAATTTGTCTGTCTTTATAATTAGGAACTCCTAAAAATTTCTCTCTTTTTACTAAAACACCTTGCCCATCTCCTTTTGCTCCATGACAAACAGCACAATAAATGGTAAACATTGCTTTTCCTTTAGCTAAGTTTTTTTCATTAACTTCTAATGGAGATTTTAAAGTAGCTTTTGCTAACTCATATCCTTCATTAGTATTAGGAATTTCATAAGGAACTTCTCCTCTAAAAATAGTTCCTTCAACAGGCTTTTGAGCTTCAATTCCATTTTTGAAAAACGGATTTGTTGCATAGGTTTCATAACCAACAGCATTGTACATATCCGTTGCTGCCATATATCGTAATTTAGGTTTACGATTATTATTGCAAGAAGTTACGCTAATAACTATTAACAATACTGCAATTATATTAAGTATTCGTTTCATTATTTGCTATGCTTTTAATTTTATTTCTTTAGCTCCATTATTTTTAAGGAACTCCTCTAATTTTTCAACATTTTCTTCTGTAGAAACTTCAACCATAAAATGGTCATCTGTAGTTCTAACATCAGGATTTTCAGCTTTTTTAAATGGCCATAATTTACTTCTCATATAAAAAGTAATTACCATTAAGTGAGCTGCAAAAAACACTGTTAGTTCAAACATAATTGGTATAAAAGCTGGCATATTTTCGTGAAAACTAAAACTTGGTTTTCCACCAATATTTTGCGGCCAATCCATTATCATCATATAATTCATCATCCAAACAGCAAAAGAAAAACCAATAACTCCGTAAATAAATGAAGCTATTGCAATTCGAGTATTTTTTAACCCTGCTGCTTTTTCTAATCCGTGCACAGGAAAAGGTGTAAACACCTCTTCAATATCATAATTTGCATCTTTTAATCCTTTAACGGCTTTTAAAAGCACGTCATCATCATCAAAAATGGCTTGTATGGTTTTGTTACTCATGATTTTCTTCTCTTAATTTTTTATAATTATCTCCTGAAGACTTTAAAATACTCTTTAATTCTGCTTGGGCAATTACAGGGAAAGTTCTAGCATATAATAAAAACAACACAAAGAAAAATCCAATAGTTCCAATAAAAATAGCTATATCCACAAAAGTAGGTGAAAACATTGTCCAAGATGATGGTAAGTGTCCACGACTTAAATCGATAACAATAATATCAAATCTTTCAAACCACATACCAATATTAATAATTATTGAAATGATAAAAGACCATATATAATTAGTTCTTAATTTTTTAAACCAAAGTGTTTGTGGGAAAATAAAGTTACACGTTATAAGTGCCCAAAATGCCCACCAATAAGGTCCCGTTGCAGCTCCTACAGATAAATAGGTGTAATCTTCATAACTACTACCTGAGTACCAACCTACAAAAAACTCAGTAATATATGCAACAGAAACTATTCCTCCTGTTAACAAAATTACTTTATTCATGTTTTCAATATGAACTCTTGTAATATATGATTCTAAGTTAGATACTTTCCTCATAATTAATAATAAGGTTTGTACCATTGCAAAACCTGAAAAAATTGCTCCTGCAACAAAATAAGGAGGGAATATTGTACTATGCCATCCTGGTATTACTGAAGTAGCAAAGTCCATAGATACAATTGTGTGTACTGATAACACTAACGGAGTAGCTAAACCTGCTAATACTAAAGATACTTCTTCAAAACGTTGCCAATCTTTTAATCTTCCTGACCAACCAAAACTTAATAAACTATATATCTTTTTTTGAAATGGTCTTACGGCTCTATCTCTTAACATTGCAAAATCAGGCAATAATCCTGTGTACCAAAACACTAATGACACAGATAAATATGTTGAAATTGCAAATACATCCCATAATAACGGTGAGTTAAAGTTTACCCATAATGAGCCATAATTATTTGGAATTGGTAATACATAAAAAGCATTCCAAACTCTACCCATATGTATAATTGGAAATAATCCTGCTTGTACTACAGCAAAAATAGTCATCGCTTCTGCAGAACGGTTAATACCCATTCTCCATTTTTGACGAAATAATAATAGTACTGCTGAAATTAAGGTTCCTGCATGTCCAATACCTACCCACCAAACAAAATTGGTAATATCCCAGGCCCAGTTAACACGGTTATTTAATCCCCAAACTCCAATACCAGTTCCAATAGTATATAGTATTGCTCCCAAACCATATAAAAATGCAATTAATGCAATAGTAAATGCAATCCACCATTTTTTATTGGCTTTCCCTTCTACAGGTGCCGCAACATCAACAGAAATGTCGTGGTATTTTTTATCACCATAAATTAATGGTTCTCTAATAGGTGCTTCGTAATGAGACATAATTAATATCTATCTTAATTTTTATTTATGATTCTTCTGTATTTCTAACTTTTAAGTGATACATCACATTTGGTTTAGTACCCACTTCTGCTAATAAATGGAAAGTTCTATCATCTTCAATTAAATGAGCAACTTCACTTTCTTTATCATTTACATCTCCAAACACCATGGATCCTGTAGGACAGGCACTTGAACAAGCAGTTTGAAATTCTTCATCTTTAACTGGTCGTCCTTCTTTTTTAGCTGTTAAAATGCTTAATTGTGTTTTTTGTATACACATTGAACATTTTTCCATAACTCCTCTTGAACGAATTACTACATCAGGATTTAAAACCATTCTTCCTAAATCGTTATTCATATTAAAGTCAAATTCACTGTTTTCAGCATATTTGAACCAGTTAAATCTACGAACTTTATATGGACAGTTGTTTGCACAATATCTTGTTCCTATACATCGGTTATACGCCATATGGTTTTGACCTTGACGACTGTGAGAAGTAGCCGCAACTGGACAAACTGTTTCACAAGGTGCATGATTACAATGTTGACACATTACTGGTTGAAAAGCAACTTGTGGCTTTTCTTGAGGAACCATCATTTCATTAAACATTTCACCTGTTCCAAAAATACCTTCTTCTTTAGCAACTTCATTCGTCATATCAGAGGTATAATATCTATCAATACGCAACCAATGCATATCTCTACTTACTCTAATTTCATGTTTACCAACTACAGGTACGTTATTTTCAGCGTGACATGCAACTATACAAGCTGCACAACCTGTACAAGTTGCTAAATCAATGGATAAGTTAAAATGATGTCCAATAGTATCATCAAATTTTTCCCATAAATCAACTTTGTTAGCTGGAACTTCTTCATGATTTAAAGAGAACTCAGGAGTTTCGTTCCAATCTTCTTTTGGTTTATTGATAAAATCATCTAAAGTAGTTTCTTTAATAATTTCATCACGCCCCATTATAGTATGTTGCAATTGTACACAAGCAAACTCATGTTCTCCAGAAGTTTTTTCAATCTCTACATTTTGGAATGAATTAAAGTTTTGCATTAAAGGATATGCATTTAATCCTATCATCATATCTTTTTTCATTCCTGCAGTTCTTCCATAACCAACAGCAATACCAATACTACCTTTTGCTTGACCTGGCTGAATAAGCACTGGCACATCTTTTAAAACGGTTTTACCAACTTTTAAAGATGCTTTACTTCCATTTAATGCTCCATTACTTACATTCCAGTTTTCTAAATTTAAAGCTTTAGCATCTTCCGCAGAAATTGTTAAATAATTATCCCAAGAAGTTCTAGAAATTGGATCTGGCAATTCTTGTAACCAAGGATTATTTGCTTGTTTACCATCTCCTAAACTAGTTTTCGCATAAACATTTAACTCAAAATCAGATGGTTTTGCCACTGCTAACAAGCCTGCAGCAATTTGATTTATATCTACAGTATTTGATGAAAGTTCTACCTTAGAATCTACTTTGAAAACACCATCTTCTAATGCTTTATTCCAAGTTGATCCATTTAAAATTGAAGTTTTCCAATTATTTTTTAAATAGTCATAATAAGAATTTGTAGATCCCATCCAAGTTAGTAAGGACTCTTCAAATTGACGAGTATTAAATAATGGGCGTATAGTTGGCTGCATTAAAGAATAATGTCCAGCTTGCATCATTGCATCACCCCAAGACTCTAAATAATGAGGAGCATTTGCTACTAAATTAGTATTTGCAGCAGTTTCATCATTATTTGAACTAAAACTTATGGATAATTTTACTTTTTTAAGTCCCGAATTAAATTCATCAGCATTTGGTAAAGTATAAGAAGGATTAACATTATTTATTAATAATGCACCTATTTTACCTTCATTCATTTCTTTTACCAAATTTGCTACAGCAACATCATCACCTGCTTTTACAAAACGAGGCGCAGCACTATCAAATACTTCAGATTGTAATGCTTGATTAATTGCTATTGCTATTAATTGGGCTTCTTTATTTTGAATACCTGTAACAACTACTGCTTTTTTACCTGCTTTTTTAAGTTGTTTAGCAGCCATTTTAACTGCTTTATCGGCTGGTGTTTCTTTTGAATTTACAGTATTTCCTGTTATTGCATTGTATAAATTTAACAATGCATAAATTTGGTTTGATGGCTTAACTGGAATTCGTTTATCAGCATTAGCACCAGTTAATGACATAATTGATTCAAACTGAATAAGTTTTGACATTTTGCCATTTACAGGATTTCTTCCTTTTGCATAAGCTCCACTATAATGACCTCCTTGCCAATCTCCTAAAAAGTCTGCTCCAATAGAAACAATAACTTCTGCATCTTCAAATTTATAATCTGGTAATGCTCTTACTCCATACGCTGTTTGAAAGGCGTCTAAAGCTGCACTTTCAGAAAGTGCATCATAAACAACATGAGATACATTACCGAAAGCTCCAGTAAATTCTTCAATTACTTTATTTGTTGAAGGACTTGCTGTAGTTCCAGAAAGTATTACAATTTTTTCATTAGAATCCTTTAAACTTTTTAAAGTTTGAATTGCTTTTTCATCTAAAGATTTCCAATCGGACTCTTTTCCTTCAACCAGTGGATTACGCAATCTATTGTTATCATATAATGATAAAACAGATGCCTGAACTCTTGCTGAAGTTGCTCCCCAATTACCAGCCATTTTATTAGGCTCAATTTTAATTGGACGTCCTTCACGAACTTTAACCAATATATTTGCAAAATCGGTTCCGTCAGCCATGGTAGAAGCATAATAATTTGCTACACCAGGAATAGTATCATTCGGTTTTACAACATAAGGTATTGATTTTACAACTGGTCCTTCACAAGCAGCTAAAGTTACTGCTGCTGTTGAAAACCCAACATATTTCAAAAAATCTCTTCTGGTAGTTGAAGGCTTAGATAAATTTTCTTTATCTCCTAAAAACTCATCCGTTGGAAGTTCTTCTGCAAATTCCTTTTGTTGTAAACTTTCAACAATAGGGCTATTGGCTTTCAATTCCTCAACGCTTCTCCAGTATTTTTTATTTGATGCCATGTTTTATTTATGTAATTTCTATATTTTTATTAATAGTGACATTTACCACATTCTTGTCCACCCATTTGAGCTTCTGTAACTTTTTCTATGCCATATTTTTTAGAAAGTTCATCATGGATATTTTTGTAATAACCATTATCTTTCATGTTTACTTCTGTAGTTTTATGACAGTTTATACACCAGCCCATTGTTAATTTAGCCGATTGTTTTACTTCATCCATAGTTTCAACTGGACCATGGCATGTTTGACAAGTAACACCTGCTACAGTTACGTGTTGTGAATGATTAAAATATGCAAAATCTGGTAAATTATGAATTCTAACCCATTTAATAGGTTTTTGTTTATAATTCTTTTTGTATTGTAGATTTTCTTTATCCCAACCAATTGCATCATACATTTTTTGAATTTCAGCATCTAATTCTGCTTTAGTATTGCCTCCAAATAATTCTCCATTGTATTCTGAAATTGATTTATGACAATTCATACAAACATTTACCGATGGAATACCTGATGTTTTACTATGTTTTGCTGATGAGTGACAATATTGACAGTCAATTTTATTTGCACCTGCATGAACCGCATGTGAAAATTTAATAGGCTGAATTGGCTGATATCCTTCATTAACATCTACTTGTAAAAAGAAACTAAACACTAAATAAGCACTACCTAACAACACAAATATTAGTGCTAAAAATCGTAAAAATGGATTTTTATACAAAGAAACAATCATGCTTGGTTCACTGTCTTCAGATGTTCGTTTTTTAGTAGTTGAAGCAATTATTAATGATAACACCAAAAATGCTAAAATGGTAATTCCTAAAGCTACACCAACACTAACACCTGGTTTATTAAACCTTGGATCTGATTTAGAAACCGCTGTTTGTGCAGCTGCTGGTTTTACATCACCAACATTTAAATATTTAACAACATCCTCAATATCTTGATCAGATAGTTGAGGGAATGGTGTCATTGGCATTCCTTTAAACTCTTCAAATATTGCTTTTGCGTCTTTATCTCCACTAGCACGTAAAGCATTATTATCTTTAATCCAAAGTTTTAACCATTCTAATGAACGTAGGTCACCAATTTTGTATAATGGTGGACCAATTAACTTTTTATCTAATCTATGACAAGCAGTACAATTAGCTTTGAATATTTTTTTACCACGCTCTACAGCTGGATCAATTTTTTGAGTTGCAGCAACCGCAGTCTGAGCTTTTGGTTTACCTTTAGTATACTCTAAAATATCCACAATGTCTTGGTCAGATAATTGAGGGAACGGAGTCATTGGCATTCCTTTAAACTCTTCAAATATTGCTTTTGCATCTGCATCTCCGCTAGCTCGTAAAGCATTATTATCTTTAATCCAAAGTTTTAACCAATCTAACGAACGTATTTCCGTAACATTAGCCAAAGCTGGACCAATCAATTTTCTATCTAACCTATGACAAGCTGCACAATTAGCATTAAATAGTTTTTTACCATTGGCATAGTTGCCTTCTTGCGCAAAACTCAATAAACTTGTAAAAATAAAAACGAAAGTTAATTTGGTCAGTTTGTTGATTTTAAGGTGTTTAATCACACTTTTCATACTTAAAAATTATTTTCTAATCTGTTTGGTATAATTTTTTCTTTAGAAATACCTATGATATAAGTCATTTTCGAAAGATTCGACAAAAATAAGATTAAAAACGAAAACAGGAAACGTTAGAGTAATGTTAAACGTAATTTATAACCATTCTAAATAACGTTTACTTAATTCAATTTATAAAGGAATATTTTACATTTGAAAAAAATTATAAAATTATGCATCTTGATTTAAGAAAAATATTGATATTGAGTTTGTTTATAAGCTTAACAAGTTATACACAGTTATATTCACAAACTGAACAAGATAAAATAAGTAGTTTAGTTGACCAAAAACGAAACTTCAACAAGAATAATAAAACTTCAACCGTTTATAAAATTCAATTATTTAATGGTGTTGAAAAAGATGCTTACGCTAAAAAATATAAGTTTCAATCTACATTTCCAGAGTATAAAGTTCAAATAATTTATGTTGCTCCTGAGTGGAAAACACAAGTTGGAAATTTTAATACTAGATTAGAAGCTGATAGAGCTTTAAATATAATTCAACAAAAATTTATTGGTGCTTTTGTTTTAGAAGATAAAATTTAATAAAAAAGTCGGGCTAAACCCGACTTTTTTATTTCTTAATTTCTTTTAAGTTTTTTCTTAACTTCTACTTCTTGATAAGCTTCAATTACATCGCCAACTTCAATATTATTGTAGTTTTTAATTTGAATTCCACAATCATATCCTTTAGCAACTTCTTTAGCATCATCTTTAAAACGTTTTAAAGAAGTTAATTCTCCTGAGTGAATTACAACATCATCTCTAATAATTCTAACTTTAGAATTTCTAAAGATTTTACCACTAGTTACCATACAACCTGCAATATTACCAACTTTAGAAATTTTATAAACTTCTCTAATTTCAACATTACCTGTTACTTCTTCTTTTATTTCTGCAGATAACATACCTTCCATTGCATCACGTAAATCGTTAATGGCATCGTAAATAATAGAATAAGTTCTGATATCAATTTCTTCATTATCAGCTATGGCTCTAGCATTTCCAGAAGGTCGAACATTAAATCCAACAATAATTGCATCAGAAGCTGTTGCTAGTAAAACATCAGATTCCGTTATCGCTCCAACACCTTTATGAATTATATTTACTTGAATTTCATCTGTAGATAATTTTTGGAATGAATCTGTTAAAGCTTCAACAGAACCATCTACATCTCCTTTTAAAATAATATTTAACTCTTTGAAATCTCCTAAAGCAATTCTTCTTCCAATTTCATCTAAGGTTACGTGACGTTGTGTACGTACTGACTGTTCTCTTTGTAACTGAGATCGTTTTGTAGCTATTTGTTTTGCTTCTTTTTCATCTTCAAAAATATGGAATCTATCTCCAGCTTGTGGAGCTCCATCTAACCCTAATATAGAAACTGGCGTAGATGGACCAGCTTCAGTCATATTGTTTCCTCGTTCATCAAACATAGCTTTAATTTTACCACTATGTTTACCTGCCAACATAAAATCTCCTATTTTAAGCGTACCTTCTTGTACTAAAATAGTAGACACATAACCACGACCTTTATCTAATAAAGCTTCTACAACAGTTCCTATTGCATTTTTATTTGGATTTGCTTTTAAATCCAACATTTCAGCTTCTAATAAAACTTTTTCTAAAAGAACATCAACTCCTTCACCTGTTTTAGCAGAAATTTCTTGAGATTGAATTTTACCTCCCCAATCTTCTACTAATAAATTCATTGCAGAAAGTTGTTCTTTAATTTTATCAGGGTTTGCGTTTGGTTTATCAATTTTATTTATTGCAAAAACAATTGGCACACCAGCTGCTTGCGCATGACTTATAGCTTCTTTAGTTTGAGGCATTACATCATCATCTGCTGCAATTACAATAATTACTAAATCGGTAACTTGTGCTCCACGAGCCCGCATTGCAGTAAATGCTTCGTGACCAGGTGTATCTAAAAATGCTATTTTTTGACCATTTTTTAACCGAACACCATAAGCCCCAATATGCTGAGTAATTCCTCCAGATTCACCAGCAATTACATTTTCTTCACGAATAAAATCTAATAATGATGTTTTACCATGATCCACATGTCCCATTACGGTAATAATTGGTGCTCTTGTTTCTAAATCTTCTTCTTTATCTTCTTCTTCATGAATTGCTTCTTCAACTTCAGCTCCAATAAAGTCTACAGAATAATCAAATTCTTCGGCAACAATAGTAAGTGTTTCTGCATCTAATCGCTGATTCATAGTTACCATCATACCTAAAGTCATACAAGCAGATATCACATTGGTTACTGGAATATCCATCATAGTTGCCAACTCACTAACCGTAACAAATTCTGTAAGTTTTAAAATTTTACTTTCAGCTGCTTGTTGTTCTAAATCTTTTTCGGATTGTTGTCTATGTAAATCTCTTTTGTCTCTCCTATGTTTTGCTCCTTTTCCTTTTTTAGATTTACCTTGAAGTTTTTCTAAAGTTTCTCTAACCTGTTTTTGAACTTCCGCTTCTGTTGGCTCTTCCTTAACAATTGGTTTTCTTTGTGGTCTTTGATTACCTCTTTGATTACCTCTGTTTTGGTTATTACCAGCTCCTGGCTTTTTAAAGTTTGCAGAAGGTGCTTTTTTTATTCTTTTTCTTTTCTTTTTATTTGCATCGTTATTACCTTTTTTAGCGTCAGTTGTCTCTGGTTTTTTCTTTTTAGGACGTTCAAACTGTTTTAAATCTATAGTTTGACCAGTGATTTTTGGCCCAGATAATTTTTTATAATGAGTAGCAATTTTAGTTTCAGGAGCTTTTTCTTCTTCTTTTTCTTCTTTTTTACTTTCCTTTTTTACAACCGGAGTTTCAGGTTTTTTAAATTCAGGCTTTTTAGCTTCTGGTTTTTTAGCTTCTGGTTTCTTTATTTCCTGTTTTTTTACTTCTTGTTTTTCATCCGATTTTTCAGCTGTAACTTCTTTTTTTATTTCAGTTACTACTTCTGGTTTCTTTACTTCTTCTTTAGTAACAACTTCTTTTACAGGTTCAAATTTTTCTTCAACAACTTCTTTTTTTGTAACTACTTCTTCTTTAACCTTGGTCTCTTCTTTTACAGGCTCGGCTTTTACCTCTTTTATTTCTTCTTTAGGTTGTTCCTTTTCTAATTCTTTTTCAGGAGGAATAGCAGGAGAGTCTTTATGTTGTTTTGGTTCAATATCAATTTTACCAACTGTTTTTACTTCTAATTTTTCTGCTTTTCCTTTTATAACAACTCTTTTGGCTTCTTCAGCTTCCTGTTTTAATCGTTGTTTTTCTTCAGCAGCAATCCTTAGTTCTTCTTTTTCTTTTCGCTTTTCTTCGCTAACTTCTTTTGAGGCTGCTTTTTTAGATCGATCTGTTTGGAAACCATCTAATAATATTTGATATTCTTCATCAGATATTTTAGTTGTAGGACGTGCTTCTACCTCAAATCCGTGAGATTCTAGATGTTCTACAGCTCTATCTAACGAAATGTTTAATTCTCGTAATACCTTATTCAGTCTCAATGTTTTGTTGTTAGCCATATAATTATTTTTAAGCCAATTATTTTGTTGAATTTAAAGATTAATCTTCAAATTCTTCTTTTAATATTTTTTGAACTTCTAAAATAGTTTCCTCTTCAAGATCGGTTCTACTTACAAGTTCTTCAACACTTTTATCTAATACTCCTTTGGCTGTGTCAATTCCAATATTGTTAAATTCTTTAATAATCCATTCTTCTATTTCATCAGAGAATTCAGTTAACTCAACATCATCTTCCATTTCAACTCCTTCTCGTTGAACATCAATATCAAATCCTGTTAATTGAGATGCAAGTCTAATATTTACTCCGTTTTTACCTATTGCTTTAGATACTTCTTCTGGTAATAAAAATACTTCTACTCTGCCTTTTTTTCCATCTGCTCTATCTTCTTCTTCATGAATTACCATGGAAGCTACTTTTGCAGGACTTAATGCTCTTGCAATAAACAACTCGGTGTTTTTTGTATAATTAAGTACATCAATATTTTCATTACCTAATTCTCTAACTATACCATGAATTCTAGAACCTTTCATTCCTACACATGCTCCAACAGGATCAATTCTATCATCGTATGAATCTACTGCTACTTTTGCTTTTTCGCCTGGTATTCTGGCAACTTTTTCTATGGTAATTAAGCCATCAAATACTTCTGGTATTTCTTGTTCAAATAACTTTTCTAAAAATTCTGGAGCAGTTCTTGATAATATAATTACTGGTTTATTACTACGTAATTCTACAGATTTAATAATACCTCGAACAGAATCTCCTTTTCTAAAATAATCAGAACGAATTTGTTCGCTTTTTGGTAAAATAATTTCATTACCGTCATCGTCTAATAAAATAATTGCATTATGACGAATGTGATGAACTTCTGCACTATAAATATCTCCTTCTAACTCTTTAAAATGTTTAAAGGTATTTGTGCTATCGTGCTCATAAATTTTTGAAATTAAGTTTTGACGTAATGCCAAAATAGCTCTTCTTCCTAAATCTATTAACTTAACTTCTTCAGAAACATCTTCACCAATTTCAAAATCAGGTTCAATTTTACGAGCTTCTTTTAATTCAATTTCTTCATTAGGATCTTCAACTTCACCATCTGCAACTACAACACGATTTCTCCAAATTTCTAAATCTCCTTTATCTGGGTTTATAATAATATCAAAATTATCGTCAGATCCAAATTTTCTTTTTAAAGCTGCTCTAAACACATCTTCTAGTATCGCCATAAGGGTTACCCTATCGATATTTTTATCTCCCTTAAACTCTGAAAACGATTCAATTAATGCTAAATTTTCCATGCATTCACTTTATTAAAATAATAATTTCACTTTTGCTTCTAAAATATCTTTAAAAGGTATTGTTTTATTTTTAACTACTGTTACTTTACCTTTTCCAACAGGTTTTGGTTCTCTCACTTTCCATTCTAAATCAATAGCATTTTCATCTGCATTTTTTAGAACTCCTTCTATTTTTGAATTATCTATTAATTTAACTTGTAAGGTACGATTAATATTTTTTTTGTATTGTCTTTTAACAATTAACGGTTGTGCAATATCTGGCGAGGTTACTTCTAACGAAAAGTCTTCTTCTTCTCTATCTAAATTATGTTCAACCGCTCTACTTATTCTAACGCATTCTTTTAAAGAAATTCCTTTATCACCATCTACTACTACTAAAATTTTATTGTCTGGCAAAAAATTTAATTCTATTAAAAACAAACTTGAATTTTCTTCAATAGCGTTATTAACTAAGTTTTTAATTTTAATTTTATCCATTTTTCTCTATAAAAAGAGGGGACTTAACGTCCCCTCCTTTCCACTTTAACCTCTTTAATTTCCGTGCAAATATAGTAACATTTTTTTAATTGATAAAAAATCATTCTTCTTTTTAATTTAAAATTGTTATTTTTACCCATGTTTGCAATTAATCTAACCACAATTTTATGAAAAGTATATTAGTCCCTGTCGATTTTTCTGAACAAGCAAAATATGCAGCAAAAGCTGCTACTGATATAGCAAAAATTTCAAACTCGAAAATTTATTTGCTTCATATGCTTGAGTTACCAACTGGTATTATTGACCCTTCTAGTTATGGTTCATCCAGCAACACTCCAACCGCTTTGTTATTTTTAAAACGAGCTCATGAAAAATTTGAAGAATTTAAAAAGCTACCTTTTTTTAAAGGATTAGACGTTGAAGATTCTGTTCAATTTCATAAAGCTTTTGATGGAATTATAGAAGAAAGCGAAAAGCAAAAAGTGGATTTAATTGTAATGGGATCTAAAGGAACTTCTGGACTAGAAGAAATGCTTGTTGGTTCTAATACTGAAAAAGTGGTTAGAAACTCTAAAATTCCTGTTTTAGTTATTAAAAATGAAATTGACAATTTTAAAATTGAAAATATTGTTTTTGCATCTAATTTTGAGAAAAAAAACAAAGTCTCTTTTCAAAAAATATTAGACTTTGCTTCTCTTTTTAACGCTAGAATTCATTTATTAAAAATTAATACAATTAACAATTTTGAAACTACTAAAGAATCAAGTGACGCAATTAGAAACTTTATAAATAATTTTGATCTTGGGGATTACACTTTAAATATTTACAATGACATTTCTGTTGAATCTGGTATTATTAATTTTGCAAGTGTTATAGATGCTGATGTAATATTAATAAACACAAGTGGAAGAAAAGGGTTATCGTACTTATTTACTGGAAGTATTGGTAAAGATTTATCTAACCATGCTCAATTACCAGTCATTACTTTCAAGGTATAAAAAAAGCTTCAATAAATTGAAGCTTTTTGTTGACCCACAAGGACTCGAACCTTGACTGACGATACCAAAAACCGGAGTGCTACCATTACACCATGGGTCATTTTTCAGGTTGCAAATTTAACCTAAAGTTTTAATTCGGCAAATAAATTTTTTATTTTTTTTTAAAATACTGCATTTTAATATTTAATTAAGACTTCAAATGAACTACCATTTAAATATTTACGTTTAAATTTGCTAAATTCGCCTCAATAAAAAAAAATACATGAATTCATTCAACTTTAAAAAGTGGAACAACATTATTGGATGGTTTGCTTTTGCAATTGCTCTTTTTACATACGCATCAACTATTGAACCTACTGTTAGCTATTGGGATTGTGGAGAATACATTCCTACAGCTGTTAAACTAGAAGTTGGACATCCACCTGGAGCTCCATTATTTCAAATGTTAGGTGCATTTTTTGCTATGTTTTCCTCTAAAGCCACGGAATTTGCAAAAATGGTAAATTTAATGTCAGCTTTATCAAGCGCTCTTACCATTTTATTTATGTTTTGGACAATAACTGCTTTAGCAAAAAGGTTAGTTGCTAAAAAAGAAATTTTTTCAACAAGTACAGGAATTGCAATATTAGGAAGTGGTCTAGTTGGCGCTTTAACTTATACTTTTACAGATAGTTTTTGGTTTAGTGCAGTTGAAGGTGAAGTTTATGCAATGTCTTCTTTTTTAATGGCTTTACTTTTTTGGTTAGGATTACGTTGGGAAGCTGACCTTAATAAACCACAAGGAAATAGATGGTTGTTATTAATAAGTTTTATTGTTGGTTTATCCTTTGGGGTTCATATTTTATCGTTATTAGTAATTCCTTCTATTGTATTTTTATACATCTTTAAAAAATATAAAATCTTAAACCTAAAACAATTTGCTATTGCAAATGTGGTAGCTATTTTAGTATTAGTGTTTGTTTTTAAGATGTTATTCCCTTTTACTTTACAATACTTTAGTAGTCTTGAATTGTTTTTTGTGAACTCTATAGACCTTCCTTTTAATTCTGGAAGTATAATAGCTATGATTATTTTAATTGCAGCTTTTTATTTTAGCTTACGTTATACACATAAAAAACAATTAGTTGGGGCAAACACTCTTATTCTTTCTGTTTTATTTATTATAATGGGTTTTTCAACTTGGTTAATGTTACCAATTCGTGCAAATGCAGATACTACAATAAATGAAAACGACCCATCAAGTGCAAGAGAATTGTTAGCTTATTATAACAGAGAACAATACGGAGATGCTAACGTTTTTTACGACACCTATTACTCTATAATTTACAATAGAGAAACTGATAAAGATAATCCTACAAAAGATGATAAACCTAAATACGAGAAAAATGAAAAACTTGGAAAATACGTTATTGTAAACCATTACAAAAACGCTTTGCCAAATTGGAGTAGTTCTCAAAAAGGATTTATACCAAGAATGGTTAGTACAGATGCTTCTGTAATTAGAAACTATAAAGCAATTGCCGGTATCCCACAAAAGAGCAAACGTAGACCTACATTTTTAGAAAATCTGAAATTTATGTTCGATTTTCAATTTGGTTATATGTATGCCCGTTATTTTATGTGGAATTTTGTTGGAAGACAAAATGATGTCCAAGGTCAGTTAGATGATATAAATGGAAATTGGCTTAGTGGAATTAATTTTATTGATGAATGGCATTTGGGTCCGCAAACCAATTTACCAACTGATATGAAAAATAATAAAGGTAGAAATACGTATTATTTCCTTCCTTTTATTTTAGGCTTTATCGGATTATTTTTTCAACTTAATAAAAACAAAAACGATTTTTACATCTTATTGCTGTTTTTCCTTTTTACTGGATTAGCAATTATTTTTTATACAAACCCTAAACCTTTTGAACCTAGAGAAAGAGATTACGCCGTAGTTGGCTCCTTTTACATTTTTGCAATTTGGGTTGGGTTTGGTGTTTTGGCTATTTATGAGAAGCTTAAAAAATACGCCAATAAAAATGCTATTGCAATTGCCACAACTATAATTACCTTATTGGCTGTACCAACAGTTATGGCTTCACAGAATTGGAATGACCACGACAGATCTAATAGATATACAGCTCGATTAAATGCAAAAGCTTATTTAGATTCGTGTGATAAAGATGCTATATTATTTACCATTGGAGACAATGACACATTCCCTCTTTGGTATATGCAAGAAGCTGAAAATTACAGAACCGATATCAAAACCATAAACACAAGTTTATTTCAAACGGGCTGGTATATAGACCAAATGAAACGCAAAACTTATGATGCCGACCCAATTCCATCACAATTAAAACATAGTGATTATAAATGGGGAACCTTAGATATTGCGTATTATTTTGAAGAACTTTTCCCTAAATACAAAGATTCTGTAGTAGATATAGATTATTTTATGAAGTGGATTCAAAGTAAAAATAAAGTTACTTTTTATGATTTAGATGATGATGGAATACCTGATAAAGTTTTACCAACAAACAAAATACGAATTCCTGTAGATAAAGAAGCTGTTTTAAAAAATGGAATTGTTGCACAAAAAGATTCCGCTTTAATTGTACCTTATATAGACATTAACATTGGTAGCACCTTAACTAAAAACAGAATTTTAATGTTAGATATTTTAGCAAATAATGATTGGAAAAGACCTATTTATTTTACTGGAGGCGCACAAGCAGATGAAGAATATATTTGGATGAAAGATTATCTTCAATTAGATGGTTTAGCCTATAAATTAGTGCCAATTAAAACGCCTAACAAAGGTAGCTTTTTTGATATGGGAAGAATAGATACAGATATAATGTACAAAAAGGTTAAAAACTGGGATTGGGGAAGCATTACCGATGATAACGTTTATTTAGATCCTGAAACTAGAAAAAATGCAGTTACCTACCGTAATAATATGGAACGCTTGGTTAGAGCCTTAATTGATGAACATAAAATGAAAAAAGCTGAAGAAATTTTAGATATTTCTTTAGAAAAAATGCCTGTTCACAAATTTGGACATTATAGTATGTTAATTCCTTATGTAGAATTATACTATAAACTAAATAAAAAAGATAAAGCCCGAGATTTAACCAATCAATTAAAATCTGTATTTCAAGAAAATTTAACCTATTTCAGCCAATATTCAGAGGCTGAAATAAATTCAGTTTATGATAATATTGAGCGTAATTTATTAATGTACGATCAATTGGTAAAAACTGCATCAAAATATGATGATATTGATTATGCAAATTCTATTAAAAAAGAATATATTAGCTATCTTAAATTGTATGATTTTTTAATTAAATCGCCTGAATGAAAAAGTATGTTGTAAAAACACCAAAAGTTGTAAAACACATTTTCAATAATTGGAAATGGAAATTTTCGGAAGAAGAAAAAACAATTTACCTAACTTTTGATGATGGACCAACACCACAAATAACCGAATGGGTTTTAAATGAACTCAAAAAATACGATGCAAAAGCTACATTTTTTTGTCTTGGAAAAAATGTAGCTAACTACCCCAATATAGTATCTGTTACCGCCAATGATGGCCACTCTATTGGTAATCATACTCATAACCATATCAATGGGTTACACACAAAAACTGACGAATATCTTGAAAATATTGTTTATGCTGAAAACACAATACAAAGTGTTACCAATGTGAAGCCTAATTTGTTTAGGCCTCCGTACGGCAAATTTAAAATTTCACAATCAAAAAAAATAAGAAAAAAAGGGTATAAAATTATTATGTGGGACGTATTAAGTGCAGATTTTGATAATTCTATTACCTCAGAACAATGCTTAAATAACGTTATTAAAAACACTGAAAATGGAAGTGTTATTACATTTCATGATAGTAAAAAAGCATATAAAAATTTAAAATATACACTTCCTAAAGTTTTAAAATATTATTATGAAAAAGGATATGTGTTTGAAAAAATCAGTTAAACATATTGTTCAACCAAACTAATTAAAGTATTAGCATCTTGGTCGCCAGATTGACGCCATTTCATTTCACCATTTTTATAAATAATAAAGGTTGGATTCCCTTTTATTCTAAGTGCATTTGCTAAAGTTTCATTTTTATCCATATCAATTTTTATTACTTTAGCTCTATCTCCTAAGGCTGCAGCAACATCTCTTAAAATGCTGTGTAAACTATTTTCACCATCCTCCCATTCAGCAAAAAAATCTATTAAAACAGGAATATCTGAACTAATTAATTCTCCAAATTTTGCCATAATATTATTCTTAAAAACTTATTTTACTAAAAATGCATATATACAAATGTAACATTTTAATTTAAAAAATTAATATTTACCTCTTTTTCAGGGTGATTACGGTAATTTCAGGCCAAATACCAACTCTACCAGGAAATGCCAAAAATCCGAAGCCTCTATTTACATTTATATATCTATTAAACTCTTTATAAATTCCTGCCCAATATTTATAAACATATTGTATTGGACTCCATTTAAAACCTGGAATTTCAATGCCAAATTGCATTCCATGAGTATGTCCACTTAAAGTTAATTGGTAATTATTTTCATGATTTTTAACTTCAGCATCCCAATGCGAAGGATCATGGCTTAATAAAATTTTAAAATCTTCTTTTTTTATTTTGCTAGATGCTTTTGTTAAATCTCCTGCTTTTTTAAATCGAGTTCCCCAATTTTCTACACCAATAATAGCAAGCTTTTCATTTTCTCTCTCCAAATAAACACTATCATTTAACAATAAATTAAATCCAATTTTTGGGTGAATATTTTTAATTTCTTGAAAATTTTGTTCTTTTTCTTCAAGGGTTTTCCAATGAACATATTCTCCATAATCATGATTTCCTAACACTGAAAATTTTCCAAATGGTGCTTCAAGTTTCTTAAAATGTGCTACCCAAGGATTCATTTCTTCAGCTATATTATTTACAATATCACCAGTAAATAATATTACATCCGATTTTTGTTCATTAATCAAATTTATAGCGTAATCAATTTTATTTTCGTCGTCAAAACTTCCACTATGAATATCTGAAATATGGGTAATATTAAATCCATCAAAAGCATTTGGTAAATCATCAAAAAACAAAGTATGTTTTATTACCTGAAAATTGTATTTCCCCTTAGTCATTCCATAAATTATAGATGCAAACGGAATAGCTGCTAAACCTAAAGCTACTTTAGCAATAAACTCTCTACGAGCTGGAAAATGGGTTTCCACTGATGAAGAACTCATTGAAAATGCTGCCTTAATTACCCTGAAAATATCTTCAGAAAACAATACTAAAATGGCCGTTATTTTAGGAATTACAGATAAAATCAGTAAGCCAATTGCCAACATTATTCCATGTGTAAATCCTTTTGTGCCATTAAAAGAAGTTAGTTTTAAAATAAAATTAACTAAAATACCAATGGATATAAACCAATAAAGTATTAAAATAAATTTATTTTTAGTAATAGTTTTTACACTTTGAAAAGCATAAAAATCAATAAATAAAATAACTAAAATAAATAGTATCCATCCAATCATAAAAACAAATCTAAATGTATTTTATGATAATCACCAAAATCAGGTTAAACCTTATGTTATTTTTAACATTTTTATTTTATGTATTCTTGTCTACTACCATCACTATCTATTTCATAATGAAAATCTATCTCAAATAAATAAGAATCTCCAGTATAGTCGTCAGCGGGGTTTGTGGAATCTCTAAAAATTCTGCAAACCATCATACTTGATAAAGTTTTTCCAGTACCATCGATTGATCCCAAACTAGTAATTGCATGTTCATAAGCGGTTACGGCACCTATTGGAGCTATAGGAGTTCCTCCAGTAATTATAGTTGTATTTCCAAAGGTTCCACCAACATTAATCCATGTGTATTCTAAGCCCCAAACAACGCTAGTACTACCAACATCTGTTTTTACTGACCAATGAACATGAGGTAAAATTGCTGTTCCTTCTTTCCAAGCGTGAGGCAATTGAAGAGTAAAGTATAATTCTTTTTCACTATCTGGGTTAAATTTATATGTAATAACCCCCTGGCTTCCAGCTCCATTATTTTTAAAAATATCATAACTTGGAGGTTTAGTCCCTTCTTTTTTCGTTGAGGTTACAGGAATTTTAAGATCGTCCCATCTTGTAGCTGAACCCTCATAGCTTAAAGAACCATCAGCTTCTATATAAGTATTATTTGTCCCATCACCTATTCTTGTATTTCCCGCATTATCAATGGTCATCCTTTCAGTTCCTAATGTTGTGAAATGAATTTTATCTTCATCAGTGGTTTTTTCAACCTCAACTTTTGTATCACCATCAGCATCAACAATTGAACTATCTGAAACCAATTCTTTCCAAATATTTACATTGTAAAACCAAAAGCTTTTAGTATCTGTGTCAAAAACTAAAAGACCATTTGCGGGAGTTGTAATTGCAGTTCTTTCAGTTGTAAGCATTCTTGGAATTAATACACCTTTTGAAGAAGATTGAATATCTAACATTGATGAAGCATCTGGTGTTGTTGTTCCAACACCAACTTGTGCAATAGCATTATTATCTGCTAAAATGAATGCAAAAAGCACAATTACTAGTATTTTAATTTTAAATTTTTTCATTTTCACTTTCTTAATTTATTATTTTATAAGTTTCCTTTTCTGAATCTGTTTCTATCAAAACTATATACACTCCTTGTTTATAATTAAAAGGAATTTCAATGGTTTCATCTGAAGAATAATTCATGCTTTTCTTAATTACAATTTGGCCTAAAATATTATAAATTGTTATTTCATTTAATTTAAGATGTTTCTTGTTCTGAATAATAATATTTTTATTCCCATTATAAAAAACGTTAACTTTTTTTAGGTTATTTTCCAATACATTAAGAGTTCCTTGAGGTTGAAAAATAATTTCAAATCTATCTAAGTAATCACCAATTGAGAGGTTTGGCACAAAATTAGACTCGCTTAAGTTATAGGAGACATTTAACACTTTGTCTTTTATAAAAACCTCATCATTAAAATTTTCAACAGCATCTAACATTATGGTATTTACACCTTCTTTTGAAATTGTTAAACCAACAGGAAAAACATAAGTATTATCATAAGCTCCAACACCTTGAATTACATATTTTTTACTTAAATCATTATCAATAATATAAAAAAACTGATCTGGTCTTGGGTCAGTCATTATAGCGTCATATCCTAAGTTATAATTAATGTTTGCAGGAGAATTTGGTAAAAACCCAAGAACAATTTGCCTATGATAACCATCTGTATCTTCATACCCAAGTCTAACAAAACTATCCGTTTTAACTGATTTTTTATCTAAATTATCTTTAGATTTAGATGTTTTATAATGAATCGATTCTCCTGAGTCTTCTGTTTTAAAAACTCTTTGAGAATTTTTAAAAACAATATTACCATCTCCAATCGATTCTATAAAAAATCCTTGACCTACAGCTATATATTGAGTTGGAGAAATTGATGAAATTGCATCTCCCAAACCTGCTATTTGCAAAGGAGAAACTGCTGGAGGAGCTCCTCCAGTTAAATTTCTAGTTGCATATCCTCCTAAATAATCGGCTAAATTATGTGACGTAGAACCTCCTTCTACCCAATAATATATAGTACCATCAAACATATCAACAGTTCCTCTACCTCCGCTTGAATTTATATTATCTAAAATAAATTCATTAACATCAATTGCTGAAGGATATGGGTTTCCCAGTAATGAAGATTCTCCTACACTTAATGGAAAGGAGTATTCTCCATCATTTGGTTGCCCTTTAAATACATAATTTTGCTCACTATCTGTTGTGTTTGTACCTTTCATTAAATATCCTTCTCCAGGGTTTAAACCACTATTTTTATCAATTTTAATCCAATCTGAATAAGCTCCTAATCCTCCACGAGAGTATTTATAAAGCCAAGTGGTATTAATTGTAAGTGGCGTAATTACATTTCCACTACCATCTAAAATAGAAGGTAATCCATTATATGGAGAACCACTATTAAAAAGAACTTGCTGAGGCGTAAAAGGATTTAAACTTGAATCTGTTCCATCAAACAATCCTCCATTTAAAGAAAATGTACCTCCATTATTTACAGGAGAAGACCAATGATTATATCCATAAGCTGATGCGTAACCTTGCCTGTCTTTTAAAAGTTTTCCATTTATAGATGTATTTACATTAACCCCTGCATGAGTTTGAACTAGTTGAGCTTCTCCAATTAAACGCAAATTGCCATTAACTATATTTACAGCATTTTTCACTTTTAATTCAAAATCATTTGCTATTGAAACCCCTTTTTTATTTATGTTAGTTAAATTTATTTCTAAATTATAAACTTCAATAGAATTGGTTAATCCTGATATTGTTAAAACATCATTTATAGCACTTTTAAAAAATGTTGTACCAGATAAAGCTTCCGTAATTCCATTATTAATAAAATTACTGTTTAGATATAAATCTCCATTATTATTATGTATCGCCCCTGATTTATTTGTATATTCATCGCCAAAATAAACTATAGTTGAAGTATTAATTTTTAATATACCCTCATTAACTATTTGAGAAAATATTGGGGTAAAAAATAGAATATTTACCAATAAAGTAATAAAATCTTTTTGTTTCATAACTTTAAGATTAATGATTTACAACCAAATATAAACAAATGGTTTGTTTTTTTATATGATAAACATCATACTTTTAATAAATGGTAAAATTTAACTGTGTGATAATTAAAATATTACTTAAAAAATGCCAAAAAAACGCCTTTTCCTTTTAGATGCTTTCGCCTTAATTTTTCGTGGTTATTATGCTTTAATTAAAAATCCTAGAATTAACTCAAAAGGAATGGATACTTCTGCCATTTTAGGTTTTACAAATTCGTTATTAGACGTTATTAAACGTGAAAATCCAGATCATTTAGCAGTTGCTTTTGACAAAGGAGGTTCTCATAGTAGAACAGAAGCTTTTTCAGATTATAAGGCAAACCGGTTAGAAACTCCTGAAGCTATAAAAATTGCTATTCCATATATCTATGAAATACTTAAGGCAATGCATATTCCAATTATTGAAAAAGAAGGTTTTGAAGCCGATGATTTAATTGGAACACTATCAAAACAAGCAGAAAAAGAAGGCTTTGAAACTTTTATGGTAACTCCTGATAAAGATTTTGCGCAACTGGTATCTGAAAATATTTTTATGTATCGTCCGTCAAGAATGGGAAATGGCATTGAAATATGGGGGATTCCAGAAGTACAAGCCAAATTTGAAATAGAACGCCCTGAACAAGTTATCGATTATTTAGGAATGATGGGAGATGCCGTTGATAATATTCCTGGATTACCAGGTGTTGGGGACAAAACGGCAAAAAAATTTTTAAAACAATATGGAAGTATGGAAAACCTATTAGCGAATACTCATGAGCTAAAAGGAAAAATGAAAGAAAAAATTGAAGCAAATAAAGATTTAGGAATCCTTTCTAAAAAATTAGCTACAATTATGATTGATTGTCCAGTAACGTTTAATGAAAAAGATTTCGAATTAAATCATCCCAATCTTAATAAAGCAAATGAAATTTTTAAAGAGTTAGAATTTAGAAGAATAGCAGAAAGTTTACCTAAAATATTTAAACACCATCCTGATGCAGCAACTGAAAACAATGTAAAAGTAGACAAAGAGCCCGTTTCAAAACCTAACAACACAAATGCGCAATTCGATTTATTTTCAGACTCAAATTCTACAGAAAGCACACAATTAAAAAACACTAAAAATTCAGGAAAAGTTTACCAACATGTAACATCTTCTTTGGCCAGAAAGTTGTTACTCTCAAAATTAAACCAACAAAAAAAAGTTAGTTTTCATATAGAAACTTTAGGAACTGATTTTTTAAATTGTGATTGGCTTGGAATAGCCTTTTCTTATTCTGAAAATTCAGGATATTACATTCCATTTATTAAAGATGAAATACAAACTATTTTAAAAGATTTTAAACCATTTTTTGAAAATGAAGAAATAGAAAAAATTGGGCAGCATCTTAAATTTTATAGCAAACTTTTAAGTACGCATCATATAAAACTTAAAGGAAAATTATTTGATACTAGATTAGCACATTATTTATTACAGCCAGATATGCGTCATAATTTAAACGTTTTATCTGAAACTTATTTAAATTTCACTCCAGACTCATTAGAAACCATTATTGGAAAAAAAGGAAAAAACCAGTTAAATTTTAAGGAAATTGAACTAAAGAAACAAGCTAATTATGTTTGCGAACAAGCCGATATAGCACTTCAATTAAACCCAATTTTTGAAAAGAAATTAGAAAAATTAAATCTAACTAGTTTATACAATTCCATAGAAATTCCATTACTTTCCGTTTTAGCCTCTATGGAAATAGAAGGAATAAAAATGGATAGCGTTTATTTAAATTCGTTATCTAAAAAATTATCCGAAGATATTTTAAAATTAGAAACCAAAATTTATAAAGAAGCTGAAGTTGAATTCAATTTAGCTTCGCCAAAACAGTTGGGTGATGTTTTATTTGAGCATTTAAAACTAGTTGAAAAACCAAAAAAAACTAAAACTGGCCAATATGCAACAGGTGAAGAAATTTTATCAAAACTGGCATCAAAACATGAAATTGTACAAAATATTTTAGATTGGCGAGGATTAGTAAAACTTAAAAACACTTATGTAGATGCTCTGCCAAACGAAGTAAATTCAACCACTAAAAGAATTCACACAACTTATAGTCAAACTGTTGCTGCAACCGGAAGATTAAGCTCTAACAATCCAAATCTTCAAAATATTCCTATTAGAACGGAACGAGGAAGGCAAGTACGAAAAGCCTTTGTACCTAGAGACGAAAATTACACTTTAGTTGCTGCAGATTACTCCCAAATTGAACTTCGTATTATTGCTGCTTTAAGCGAAGATAAAAGTATGATAGCATCTTTTCAAAGAGGAGAAGATATTCATAAAGCAACTGCTGCAAAGGTATTTAACACTCCTTTAGAAGAAGTAACAAGGTCGCAAAGAAGTGATGCAAAAGCTGTGAATTTTGGAATTATATATGGACAAGGAGCTTTTACTTTAGCAGAGCAATTAAATAAATCTAGAGCTGAAGCAAAAAAATTAATAGATAACTACTATGCAAAATTTCCTACTCTAAAAAATTACATCGCTAATCAAGTAGAATTTGCTAAAGAAAACGGTTATGTTGAAACCATTTTAGGACGCAGAAGGTATTTAAAAAACATAAATTCTCAGAATGCAATTGTAAGAAAAGCCGATGAAAGAAATGCTATAAATGCACCAATACAAGGAAGTGCAGCAGACATTATTAAAATAGCTATGATTAAAATTGATCAATTACTAAAAGAAGGAAATTACAAAACCAAAATGTTACTACAAGTTCATGATGAATTGGTTTTTGATATGCACATAACAGAAAAAGACACCTTAAAACCTCTACTTAAAAAAACCATGGAAAATGCTTTCAAACTTTCGGTTCCATTAACTGTAGATATTGGGGAAGGAAATAATTGGTTAGAAGCGCATTAATACCCATAAAAATATCCTTAACCTACTATTTGTTATCTAAATAATAGTTTGTACATTTGCACTCCCTTTTTAGGGATTAAAAATAAATGTTTAACTATAACAAAGAATTTAATTGTGAATACATTAAGTTACAAAACAGTATCAGCTAACAAAGAAACCGCTACTAAAGAGTGGGTTTTAGTTGATGCAGACGGTCAAACGTTGGGTCGTCTAGCTTCTAAAATAGCAATGCTAATTAGAGGTAAAAATAAACCAAATTACACTCCTCACGTAGATTGTGGAGACAATGTAGTGGTTATCAACGCAGAGAAAATTAATTTAACTGGTAAAAAATGGAGTGACAAAACTTATATCCGTCACACAGGCTATCCAGGAGGTCAAAGATCATTAACAGCTATTGAAGTTTTTCAAAAAGATCCAATCAAATTGGTAGAAAAAGCTGTAAAAGGAATGTTACCTAAAAACAAATTAGGTAGTGCATTGTACAGAAATTTATATGTATATGCAGGTGCTGAACACAAACAAGAAGCTCAATCACCAAAAGCTATTAACCTTAACGATCTTAAATAATGGAAACAATTCACAAAATAGGTAGAAGAAAAACAGCTGTTGCTCGTATTTATGTTTCTGAAGGAAAAGGAAATATTACTGTAAATAAAAAAGATTATAAAGACTATTTTACAACAGCAACATTACAATATAAAATTTTACAAGCACTTAACTTAACAGATAATGCAAAATCTTTTGACATTAAAGTTAATGTTTATGGTGGTGGTGTAACTGGACAAGCTGAAGCTATTAGATTAGCTATTTCAAGAGTTTTAGTAGAACTAAATGCTGAAAATAGAGCTATTCTTAAACCAGAAGGATTACTTACTAGAGATCCAAGAATGGTTGAACGTAAAAAATTCGGTCAAAAGAAAGCAAGAAAAAAATACCAATTCTCAAAACGTTAATCGTTTTATTGAATTATTTTGCCAATTTTATTGGCAGTTCATTGAAATTAAAATTAAACAAGTTGTCGTTGAATCAGTCAATGACTGTAAAAAGTTTAGCATCCAAATAGGGAAGACCGGATTTCCGCTACTTCCCTATTGCTAACTCAACGGAACGTAAACTAAATACAAATGACAAATATTGAAATTAAAGAATTATTAGATGCAGGTGTACACTTTGGGCACCTAACTCGAAAATGGGATCCAAACATGGCTCCTTACATTTATGGAGAACGCAACGGTGTTCACATAATTGACCTTTACAAAACTGCTGCAAAAATTGAAGAAGCTTCTGAAGCTTTAAAAAAAATTGCAGCATCTGGTAGAAAAATCCTTTTTGTAGCTACCAAAAAACAAGCAAAAGAAATTATTTCTGAAAAATCTAAAAGCGTTAATATGCCTTACATCACTGAAAGATGGCCAGGCGGAATGTTAACCAATTTTGTTACTATTAGAAAAGCTGTTAAAAAAATGTCATTAATTGACAGAATGAAACAAGATGGTTCTTTTGACGCACTTTCAAAAAGAGAAAAATTACAAATTAATCGTCAACGTGAAAAACTAGAAAAAAACTTAGGTTCTATTACTGATATGACACGTTTACCTGGTGCAATTTTTGTAATTGATGTTAAAAAAGAGCACATTGCAATAGCTGAAGCTAAAAAATTAAATATTCCAATTTTTGCAATGGTAGATACAAATTCCGATCCAAGAGGAATTGATTATGTAATACCATCTAATGATGATGCTTCAAAATCAATTGATAAAGTATTAGGCTTTATTACTGAGAATATTGCAGAAGGACTAGCTGACAGAAAAGCATCTAAAGAAAAAGATACTCAACAAAAATCCAAAGAAGCTAAAACTTCAGAAACCAAATCTGAAAAAGTATCTGAATCAAAATAAAAAAGTTTAATAGTTGAAAATATTTTTCAATAAAAAATAAAATAAAATGGCAAAAATTACAGCCGCAGAAGTTAATAAATTAAGAAAATCTACCGGAGCTGGTATGATGGACTGTAAAAATGCACTTGTTGAAGCAGAAGGCGATTTTGACAAAGCAATTGAAATTTTACGTAAAAAAGGACAAAAAGTTGCTGCTAAAAGAGCGGATAGAGATAGCTCTGAAGGTGCAGTTATTGCAAAAGTAAATGATAACAATACTCAAGGCGTTATTATTTCCTTAAATTGTGAAACTGATTTTGTTGCTAAAAATGATGCTTTTGTTGCTTTAGCAAAAGAATTTGCTGCAATTGCAGTAAACACAAACTCTAAAGAAGAATTTTTAAATGCTGATTTTGGAGGAATGACTGTTGCTGAAAAATTAATTGAGCAAACTGGAGTTATTGGCGAAAAATTAGAAATTGGAAGTTTTGAAAAAGTATCTGGAGAATTTGTAGGTTCTTACATTCATGCAGGAAATAAAATTGCAGCTGTAGCGGCTTTATCTGCAAATGTTAATGATGCAAAAGAAGTTGCTAAAGATGTTTCTATGCAAGCTGCAGCAATGGGAGCTACAACTTTATCCTATAAAAATCTTGATCCTGCATTTGTAGCTTCTGAAACTGAAGCTAGAATTGCTGTTATTGAAAAAGAAAATATTGAACTTGGAAGATTAGGTAAAACATTAAAACATGTACCTACTTATATTTCAAGACTTCAATTGACTGATGAAATTATAGCGAAAGCAGAAGAAGATTTAAAAGCAGAATTAAAAGCAGAAGGAAAACCTGAGAAAATTTGGGATAGAATTCTTCCTGGTAAATTAGAAAGATTTATTTCTGATAATACTACTTTAGACCAAGAATTATGTCTTTTAGATCAAAATTTTATTAAAAATGAAAAACAAACAGTTGCAGAATACGTACAATCTAAAGGCGTTGAAGTAACTGATTTTAAACGTGTTTCTTTAGTTTAAGTTACCGTTAAAATATAACTTAAAAAAGTCTCATCAATTGATGAGACTTTTTTTATTGTTTTTTCAATCCTAATTTATGCCCCGCAATAGCATAATATAAAATAATTAAATAGCAAGGTAATAAAATCCAATACCCTGAAGTTGCTGCCTGAGCATTTGCTGCTACCTCACTTATTCCTTTAGCGATTAAATTAATTTTATTATTATCTACAAACCATCCGTATAATGGAGGAATAATTGCTCCTCCAGAAATAGCCATAATTAATAATGCCGATGCCGTTTTGGTGAATTTACCAAGCCCTTTCAATGTTAACGGCCAAACTGCAGGCCAAACTAATGCGTTAGCAATACCTAAAGCTGCTACAAAAAGAATTGATGTAAATCCCGTTGTTAAAACAATACAAAAAGTGAAAATAATACCTAATACCGCACTAATTTTTAAAGCTTTAACCTGACTTATATATTTAGGAATTAAAAAAATTCCCAACCCATAGGTTGCAACCATAGCCATTAAAGTAAATGTTGTAAAAAATTTAGCATCATTTCCGGAAAAACCTAAAGAAATACCATAGGCAATAATAGTATCACCAGCTATAACTTCAGCCCCCACGTACATAAACAAAGTTAAAACTCCCAACCACAAATGTGGAAATTGAAAAATACTTGACTTAGAAGTTTCTCCTTCTTTTACTTCTTCCATTGGTTCGGCTTCAACATGTGGTAAAGGAGCGCGTCTAATTAAAATTGCCAATACAAATAAAATTATTGCCATAACTATATATGGAGTTACCACACTATCGGCCATTGTTTTTAATAATTGTTCTTTTTCAACAGCACCTACCACGCTCAATTTCTCTTTAATTTCATTAATGCCTGATAGCAAAAGTGCTCCAAAAATTAAAGATCCTAAAGCCCCTGCTACTTTGTTTGCAATTCCCATAATTGCAATCCGTTTTGCAGCACTTTCAATAGGTCCTAAAATTGTAATATAAGGGTTTGATGCTGTTTGTAATAAAGTCATTCCCATACCTTGGATAAATATTCCTGATAAAAATACCCAATACGTTCTTGCCTCTGCTGCTGGAATAAAAACAATTGCTCCAATTGACATTACAAATAAACCTAACGACATTCCTTTTCTATATCCAATTTTATTTATAATATAAGAAGCTGGCAAAGCCATAACAACAAATGAAATATAGGAAGCAGAAGCTACTAAAAAAGATTGAGCAGAAGTTAATTCGCTAATCGTTTTCATAAATGGAATTAAAGCTCCGTTAATCCAGGTAACAAAACCAAAAATAAAAAATAGCCCCGCTATAATTATAATAGGAATAGTAAAGTTTTTTTTCTGAATTGTTGAAGATATTGGTTTTGTCATTTTAAAGTTCTTTAATAATATAATACCCTTTTAGTGAAATTAAATGCCAAGATACAAAATTCTAAAACTCTTAATTTTAATTTATAAGAAATTATAAATCGTCTATTAATTGTAGTCTTGCACTCTAAAATCTATATAAATAATAGCTGTAAATACTAACAACTATTTATTATATTTGCATAACTTTCAAATAAATTATGGCTTATAAAAGAATTTTATTAAAATTAAGCGGTGAAGCGCTAATGGGCGATCGACAACATGGCATTGACCCAGCTAGATTAGCTGAATACGCTCAAGAAATCAAAAACATTGTAGATAAAGGTATTGAGGTTGCAATTGTTATTGGAGGAGGAAATATTTTTAGAGGAGTTGCCGGAGCAAGCAATGGTATAGATAGAGTTCAAGGAGATTATATGGGAATGCTAGCAACTGCAATAAACGGATTAGCATTACAAAGCGCTATTGAAGCTGCTGGAATAAAAACAAGATTACTAACCGCCATTAAAATGGAACAAGTTGCGGAACCTTTTATAAAAAGAAGAGCAGTTAGGCATTTAGAAAAAGGACGTGTTGTAATTTTTGGCTGTGGAACAGGAAACCCTTATTTTACAACAGATACAGCAGCTGTTTTAAGAGCTATTGAAATTGGAGCAGAAGTAATTTTAAAAGGAACAAGAGTAGATGGAATATACTCTTCAGACCCTGAGAAAAATAAAGACGCTACAAAATTTGAGTCTATTACCTACAAAGATGTTATGAATAAAGGATTAAAAGTAATGGATATGACTGCTTTTGCTCTTAGCCAAGAAAATAATTTACCTATTGTAGTTTTTGATATGAATACCAAAGGAAACCTTGAAAGGGTAGTTTCTGGAGAAAATATTGGAACAATAGTTGACAAATAATTACCAACAAATTAAATATTTTTAGTTATGAATGAAGAACTAAACTTTGTAATTGATAGCACTAAAGAACTTATGGAACTTGCCATTGCACATTTAACTAATGAATTTAAAAACATTAGAGCTGGCAAAGCTTCACCTGCAATGTTAGGTAGCGTAACCGTTGAATATTACGGTTCTCAAACTCCGCTAACACAAGTAGCTAACGTAAACACTATAGATGCTCACACTATTACTGTTCAACCTTGGGAAAAACATTTATTACACGAAATTGAAAAAGCTATTATGCTAGCTAATTTAGGTTTTAATCCTATGAATAATGGAGAAGTTATTATTATTAATGTTCCCGTTTTAACAGAAGAAAGAAGAAAACAACTTTCAAAACAGGCAAAAGCTGAAGCAGAAACAGCAAAAATAAGCATAAGAAATAGCCGAAAAGATGCTATGAATGAAATTAAAAAAGCAGAAGCATCTGAAGATATGAAATCTAATGCTGAAATTGATGTTCAAAAATTAACCGATTCATTTATTGATAAAGTTGATGAACATTACAAAGTTAAAGATCAAGAAATTATGAAAGTTTAAGGTTTTATACTTAAATCTTTAAAAAAAGTGAAAGCGCTCTGTGGAGTGCTTTTTTTATTAACTTATATTTGTAAATCTATCATCCAATATTGAATGAAAAATATATTTTTACTAGCATTATTATTTCCTTTTTTTGCATTTTCTCAATATCAGATTAGTGGAAAGATCATCGACTCCAAATCAAAAAAGCCTTTAGTTTTTGCAAACGTAATTTTAAACAAAACAAATGGTACTTTAACTGATATTGACGGCTTTTTTCAGATTAATAGCAACAAGCCAATCTCTGAAATTACCATTTCCTATGTTGGCTATTCTACAAAAAAAATTCCTATAAATAATTCTAAAAAATATATAACTATTGCTTTAAAAGCATCCATAGAAAATTTAAAAGAAGTATTAATAACGGCTAAAGAAAATCCTGCTTTAAAGATAATACGTAATGCAATAAAAAATAGAGAAAAAAATAATATTGAAACTAGCTTAAACACCTTTAAATTTAATGCTTATAACAAAATTTTAGTCACAGCAAATCCAGATTCTTTAAGTGGTAAAATAGATTCTATCTACAAAACAAAAAGTGGGAAAAAAGTGTTTTTAAAGTTAGATTCTTCTAATTATAAATTCCGAAAAGAAATTGAAAATAAACACTTATACATTTCCGAAAAAATTTCTGAATACAAATTTCAAAAAGGGAAAAAGAAAAAAGAAATTATTTTAGCTTCTAGAATGGCCGGATTACAACAACCTATTTATGAATTTTTAGCCATTACTTTACAAGATTTTTCATTTTATAATCCGTTTTATACTGTTGCAGGGACCAAGTATTACAATCCAATTGCCAACAATGCATTAAAACATTATTCTTATAAAATATTAGATACCGTTAATAATTCCATAGGAAAATCTGTTGCAATTTATTTTAAACCAAAGCTCAATAAAAAAGTTTTAGGCATTGAAGGTGTACTATATTTAGATCAAAAAAGTTTTGCAATTACCAAAGCAATAGTTGAATTAAAAGGAATTATTCATATAAAAGCAACACAAAACTTTGTATATAAAAAATCGGATAAAATTTGGTTTCCAAGTTATCAAGAAATTTTATTAAAGAAAGGAGTTAATAAAAAACAAATTTCACTTTTTGGAGGAATAGTCAAGTTTTCAGAAACTGAGAAAAACGATAGTATACAAAACACCAAAAAAAATAGTCCAGATGCTATTACTTACTTCCTTTCTAAAACCCAAAATTTTAACATTGAAATAAACAAACCTATAAAAGTTAATAAATCATCATCAACCATACAATTTGAAGATGATGCCGCTAGTAAATCGACAAGTTTTTGGAATAAATATAGAACCGATTCCATAACTAGTAGAGATAAAAAAACATACACCGTTTTAGATAGTTTGGCAAAAAAAGAACATATAGAACGTAAAATTAAATTGGCTCGTTCTATACTTAAAGGATATTATCCTACTAAGTATATTGACTTGAATTTGGGTAAAATTATTAACCTTAACAATTATGAAGGTTTACGCTTAGGTTTTGGAGGTGTTACCAATAATCAATTTTCATCAAAATTTAAACTCCAATCGTATATAGCTTACGGAACTAAAGATGCCGATTTTAAATATAGTTTTGGCGGTTCAATTAGATTAAATAAAGAAACAAACACTTGGTTTTCTACCAATTACACTAATGATATTAAAGAAGCTGCTTCTTTAGATTTTATTGCTGAAAACACTTCATTTTCGCCAATTAATCCACGAAATTTAAACATCAGTAAATTTTATAATTATAAAACAATTAGTATAGGTATAAAACATGATATTCAACCTAATTTTGAAACCAAACTGCAATTAAGTACTGGAGACTATAACCCTGTTTTTAATTATCAGTTTATTTCGCCAACCAAAACTTTAAGTAAGTATCAATTAAGTTTAGCAACTATTGGCTTTCAATACAACCCAAAAAGCGAGTATATGAACACTCCTATTGGAAAACTAAAAACCAGGGATAAGTATCCTCAATTTACATTTCAAGTTGCTAAAAGTTTTGAAAACGTTTTGCAAAGCGATTTTAACTTTACCCAAATTAATTTACGAATTCTAGAAAATATTAAACCTCTTAGAAAAGGAATTACTAAAATATTAATTGAAGGAGGAATAGTTTTTGGAGATGCACCAATATCTCATTTATTTAATTCTGCACCAAATTATACTTTTAAAAACCCTTGGCGTAGACGTATAAATTTAGCTGGTACAAACAGCTTTGAAACCATGGGGTACAATGAATTTATATCGGATAGGTTTGTAGCAATTCATATAAAACATCTTTTAAAACCAATTAAACTATTTAAAAATTTTAAGCCTCAGTTTACTTTAGTAACAAGAGCCGTTATTGGGAACATTAATAATCCTAGTTACCAAACCGGCATACAATTTAAAAGCCTGAAAAAAGGATATTTTGAAAGTGGCTTAGAATTAAATAGCTTATTTAAAGGTTTTGGATTAAGCGCTCATTATAGATACGGAGCTTATTCCAACCCAATTTGGAGCGATAACTTGGCCGTTAAACTAACCTTTAAACTTAATTTAGGAATTTAGAGGTTGAAAGATTAATTAATCAACAATTTTTATAACTTTGCAAAAAATTTTTAAATGGATTTTTGGTCGTATGTTTCGCGTTTAATTATTAAGGGACGCTACTTTATTTTAGTGCTATTAGCAGTAATTACTTATTTTTTAGCTTCACAAATGCAATACATGCGTTTTTCATATACTGAAGCTAATTTATTACCCGAAAATCATCCCATAAATTTAGAATATAATCAGTTTTTAAAACTCTTTGGTGAAGAAGGAAACTTAGTGGTTATGGCAGTTCAGGATTCTACTATTTTTACTCCTGAAAAATTTAATGCTTGGAACCAGCTTTCTAAAAAATTGGATAGTTTTCCTGAAGTAGATTTTTCATTAGGAATTGGGGATGTAAAAGTGCTTCAAAAAAACAAGGCTAAAGAAAAATTTGACATCGTTCCTTTATATACAAAAGATCCTAAAACGAAAAAAGAAGTTTTAAGTATAAAAAATAAGCTATATAATAATTTACCTTTTTATGAAAACTTATTATATAATAAAAAAGCTCAAACACTTAGAACTATAATTTATTTAAAAAAAGATATAGTAAATACCGTTGCTAGAAAAGATTTTATTCTTAATGTTTTAAATCCAACCATTAAAAAGTTTGATGAACAGTATAATTTAAAGGTTAGAGTTTCTGGTATGCCATATATCCGAACCATGAATGCGCAAAATATTGTGGATGAAATTGGTTTGTTTGTAGGCTTAGCTTTAGGAGTCACTTCCTTAATTTTCTTCTTTTTCTTTCGTTCAATTAGAGCTACTGCAATTGCCATTTTAGTAGTAAGTATTGGTGTAATTTGGGCGTTTGGATTTATTGGATTATTCCGTTATGAAATTTCAGTTTTAATGGCTTTAATTCCGCCTTTAATTATTGTTATTGGAGTTCCAAATGCTATATTTTTAATCAACAAATATCAGCAAGAGATAAAAAAACATGGAAATCAGGCAAAATCCTTGCAACGTGTAATTACCAAAATTGGTAATGCAACCTTAATGACAAATACCACTACTGCAATTGGATTTTTAACCTTTGTTTTTACTAAAAGTGAATTGTTACAGCAATTTGGTATTATAGCATCGATTAACATCTTTGGAATATTTTTTTTAGCGCTACTATTAATACCTATTATTTATAGTTTTTTACCACTACCAAAACAAAAACATTTAAAACATTTAGATCGCAAATGGATTGAATCTATTGTTAGCGGATTAATTTTAATTGTAAAAAATCATAGAATTGCCGTTTATTTAACTACAGTATCTTTAATTATTATAAGTATGATTGGTATTTATATGATTAGAGTTTCTGGAAGTTTAATTGAAGATATGCCAAAAGGAAAACCATTTTTTAAAGATATTGTATTTTTTGAAAATGAGTTTGGAGGTATTATGCCTTTAGAAATTATTATTGACACCAAAAAAGAAAATGGTGTAATGAAGCTTTCTACTCTAAAGCGCATGAATCAACTTGAAGAAACTATTGATGAAATACCACAACTATCTAAACCAATTTCTATTTTAAACTTAGTAAAATACGCTAAACAGGCATTTTATAATGGTAATCCTAAGTTTTATCAACTACCCAATAATCAAGAAAAAAACTGGATTTTAAGCTATACTAAAAATTCAGTTTCAAATACCAATTTATTAAACAATTATGTAGATTCAACAGGAAGATATGCCAGAATAACCACCTTTATGAAAGATATTGGTACGGATAAAATGGATATTATTGAAACTCAAATGGCTCAAAAAGTAGCTAAAGTATTCCCCAAAGATAAATTTGATGTTACTCTTACTGGAAAAGCTTTAGTATTTTTAAAAGGAACTCATTATTTAATATATAACTTAATAATATCGTTATCCTTAGCTATTTTATTTATTGCCTTATTTATGGCGGTAATGTTTCGTTCTTTTAAAATGATTTTAATATCACTCATTCCAAATATATTTCCTTTATTAATTACAGCTGGTTTAATGGGCTATTTAGGAATTCCTATAAAACCTTCTACAATTTTAGTATTTAGTATTGCTTTTGGGATATCTGTAGATGATACTATTCATTTTTTAGCAAAATACCGACAAGAATTAAAAGTACATAATTGGAAAATTACGCCTTCTGTACTTGCAGCATTAAAAGAGACAGGTGTTAGTATGTTCTACACTTCAATAGTGTTATTTTTTGGGTTTTTAGTATTTACCGCTTCAAGTTTTGGAGGAACAATTGCTTTAGGAGGTTTGGTATCCGTAACCTTACTAATTGCAATGGTATCTAACTTAATATTGTTGCCTTCATTGTTGCTTTCTTTAGAAAAAAGTATAGCTAACAAAGAAGATTTTAAAGAGCCAATATTAGATATTTTACCTCCTGAAGATGAAAATAATGATATTTAGGCAAAAATATTCCCTAAATTTTTAATTTTAATTGCTGGATATTCGCATTTTTTAATGCAATATGTATCTTTGCATCTTATAAAATATAGAACATGAAACGATATACAGTTGCTGAACTTTTAAGTTCCTCTAATTTTTTAAATGAAGTAACATTAAATGGTTGGGTAAGAACATTCAGAGCTAATAGATTTATTGCTGTAAATGATGGTTCAACTATTAACAATATTCAATGTGTAGTTGATTTTGAAAACACAGATGAAAATATATTAAAACGAATTAATACTGGAGCTGCTATTAAAGTTAAAGGTACTTTAGTAGAAAGCTTAGGTAAAGGACAAAATGTTGAAATACAAGTTTCTGATATTAAAATTTTAGGAGATTCTAATCCTGATGAATACCCTATTCAACCAAAAAAACACAGTTTAGAATTTTTACGCGAAAATGCACATCTACGAATTAGAACTAATACTTTTAGTGCTGTTATGCGCGTTAGATCTGCATTATCTTTTGCCGTACATAAATATTTTACCGAAAAAGGTTTTTATTATTTTAATGCACCAATTATTACAGGTTCAGATGCCGAAGGAGCTGGTGAGATGTTTAGCGTTAGCACATTAGATTATAATAACTTACCTAAAAACGAAAATGGAAAAGTAGATACTTCCAAAGACTTTTTTGGTAAAGCAACCAACTTAACCGTTTCGGGTCAATTAGAAGCAGAAACTTATGCAATGGCGCTTGGTAAAGTATATACTTTTGGTCCAACCTTTAGAGCAGAAAATTCAAATACAACTAGACATTTATCTGAATTTTGGATGATTGAACCTGAGGTTGCTTTCAATAATTTAGATGATAACATGGATTTATCTGAAGATTTTATAAAATCTGTTATCAATTACACTTTAGAAAATTGCAAAGATGATTTAGCTTTTTTAGAGAATAGATTAGCACTTGAAGAAAAAGCAAAACCTGCTAATGAAAGAAGTGAAATGTCGCTAATAGAAAAGTTAAACTTTGTAGTAAACAACAATTTTAAACGTGTTAGTTATACCGAAGCAATTGATATTTTAAGAAACTGTAAACCTAATAAAAAGAAAAAATTTCAGTATTTAATTGATGAATGGGGTGCAGATTTACAAAGTGAACACGAACGTTATTTAGTGGAAAAACACTTTAAATGTCCTGTAATTTTATTCGATTATCCTGCAAATATAAAAGCATTTTATATGCGATTAAATGAAGATGGAAAAACAGTACGAGCAATGGATGTTTTATTTCCTGGTATTGGAGAAATTGTAGGCGGAAGTCAACGTGAAGAGCGCTTAGATGTTTTAAAACAGAAAATTGCAGCTTTAAATATTGATGAAAAGGAACTTTGGTGGTATTTAGATACAAGAAGGTTTGGTACTGCTGTTCATAGTGGTTTTGGGTTAGGATTTGAACGTTTAGTTCAATTTACCACAGGTATGGGCAATATTAGAGATGTTATCCCTTACCCTAGATACCCGCAAAATGCAGAGTTTTAAAAAACAACAAAACAAAAACATAGTATAATTTATACTATGTTTTTTCGTATTTTTAACTATTACTTTTATTAATTAAATATATGCTAAGACAAAGTTTACAACAAAAATTATTACAAAAATTATCGCCTCAGCAAATTCAATTAATGAAACTGATTCAATTGCCAACGCAGGCATTTGAACAAAAACTAAAACAAGAGCTAGAAGAAAATCCAGCCCTAGAAAGTGGTAAAGAAGACTCAGAAGAGTCCTTAAATTCTGAATTAGATAATTCTGATTTTGAATCATCAGATAATGAAAGTATAACTACTGAAGATATTAATATTGATGAATATTTAAGCGATGACGAAATACCAAACTATAAAACTCAATCTAATAATTACTCTGTAGACGATGACGATAAGCAAATTCCTTATGCATCGGGAACTTCTTTTACTCAGTATCTAAAAAATCAAATAAACACTTATAGTTTATCAGAAACAGAAGAAATTATAACCGATTTTTTAATTGGTAGTATTGATGAAAGTGGTTATATAAGAAGAGATTTAGAGGATATTATAGATGATTTAGCATTCACTCAAAATATATATACAACTATTGAAGAATTGGAAAGATTGTTAAAAATAATTCACCAATTAGACCCTTCAGGAGTTGGAGCAAGAAATTTAAAAGAATGTTTATTAATTCAACTAAAACAGAAAAAAGAAAGTTCAAGTTGTAATTTAGCGATAAAAATATTAGACGAATCCTTTGAACATTTTGTTAAAAAACACTACACAAAACTTCAGCAAAAATTTAAAATTAATGAAGAAGAGTTAAAGGCTGCTATTTCTAAAATTGAAAAATTAAACCCAAAACCTGGTGGTTCATACGTTAGTAATAACAAAATTGCCGAGCAAATTGTTCCTGATTTTACTATAAAAATTGAAGAAGGAGAATTAATTTTAAGTCTAAATTCTAGAAACAGCCCAGAATTACATATATCTAACGAATATAATAATTTATTGCACGGATATAAAAACTCTAAGGTAAAATCTAAATCGCAAAAAGATGCAGTACAATTCATTAAACAAAAACTAGATGCTGCTAAATGGTTTATAGATGCAATAAAACAGCGTCAGCAAACTCTATTTTTGAATATGAATGCTATTATGCAATATCAAAAAGAATATTTTTTGACTGGTGATGAGCGTAAATTAAAGCCAATGATTTTAAAAGACATTGCTGAAGCTATTCAAATGGATGTTTCTACTGTTTCGAGAGTTGCAAATAGTAAATATGTTTCTACACCTTATGGAACTAGGTTAATAAAAGATTTCTTTTCCGAATCTATGAAAAATGATCAGGGAGAAGATGTTTCGACAACAGAAATTAAAAATATTTTATCCTCAGTAATTAACCAAGAAAATAAAAAGAAACCATTAACAGACGATAAATTGGCAATAATTTTAAAAGAAAAAGGTTATCCTATTGCGAGAAGAACAGTTGCAAAATATAGAGAACAATTAGATATTCCTGTTGCCAGATTACGAAAAAAAATATAGATTTACTACTTAAAAAACTATGAAATCTTCTAAAATAATTTCTTCTTTTTTTCATCCCATCAATTTTCCAATTGCTGGTGCTATTTTATACTTTTTATTACTACCAAAATATTTATATATAGAGCAAGAAAGGCTGCTATTAGCAGTAATATTTATTATTACTTATATATTCCCTCTTGTGTTAATTATTTTGTTAAAATCATTTAAAATGATAGATACTTATCATATGACAACTGTTGAAGAACGTAAATTCCCCTTACTTTTATTTATTTCAATTACTATTTTTACTGGGTATTGGTTATTTAGATCTGCAGTTGTAGATTTACTATCACTTTTTTATTTTGGTTATGGCTTAGGTTTAATTTTAGCCTATATTCTACTTTATTTTAAAATAAAAGTTAGTTTACACACAGCTGCTATAAGTGGATTAATAGGATTTATAGCTTATTTAAGCTTTTATTATAAAGTAAATCTTATTGTGATTTTAGCTGTTTTATTATTGTTAAATGGAATAGTTGCAACCGTAAGGCTTCGCTTGCAAGCTCATAAATTCAACGAGGTCTTATTAGGCTTTATTTTAGGTTTATTAACGCAATTTTTAGTTTATTTTATTTACATGATGTAAAATTTTAAACCGACATTTAGCTGTTTAAAATTTACTTTTTCATTATTTAAATTTGCGTTATTAAATATTGGATTAAGTGCGTAATACATAAATAAATTCCAAGTTCCATAACCTGCTGCTAAAGTTATCCCATATTGCAATCTATTTATCTCTGTTATATTTTTGGTTACTATATAATCATTGCTATCTCTATATTTAGATTTTACAGTAGTAATATAAGAAAATTTAACTCCGCTATAAATTCGCCAAAACTTAAATTTTGAAGGAGTTGAATTTCTCCATCTAAACTCAACTGGGATATCAATAGATTTAAGAGATAATTTATTACTACTATAATCAACTGCTTCCTCAAAAATAGTTGTTCCGTTTACTTGACTGATTTTTAAGTTTTGAATTAAAGCGTTATATGAATATCCAATTCCTAAACCAAAACCAAAGGTCCTTTTTTTATTTATAGGTAAATCTTTAATAAACCCAAACGAAATACCTCCTGAAAAACCATTTTGATTAATTAAAGGTGGTTTATTTAGTAATAAATTATACGTTAATGAAATATAAATTTGATCTTCTAAATACTTGTCATCCTTAGAAGATAAATTATTTTGTGCATAATTTATTTCAACAAAAAACAATAAAAAGATAATCCAATATATTCTTTTCATATTACAAATATACTTTAAAAACAAAAAAGGCAATCAAAAAATTGATTGCCTTTTTTAATAAAATTTATATACTATTATTAGTAGTTACTTTTAAAATCTGTTCCTCTTGTAGTAGAGAAACTTACTTTAAGTGCGTTAATATCTCTTAACTGTTCTTTGATATCTAATATAGTACCTACATTAGCATTTTTATCTGCTTTAATTGAAGTTGTCATAAATTTAACTTCTTCTTCTTTTCGCTGAGCTCTTTCAGATAATATAAAACTAATAACATCTTTAACGTCAATAATTTTATCATTTACCTGAATTTTATCTCCTTCTATTCTTGAATCTTTAGATTTACCTATATAAATAGTACTTACTAAGCTTTTATGTTCTAGTTTTTTAACCTCACTAGCAGTAGGTAGTGAAGGTTTTTTAATTATTAAGTCTGTTTGTCTCATTGTGGTTGAAACCATAAAAAAGAACAATAACATAAACACAATATCAGGTAATGAAGCCGTAGAAATACCAGGTAATCCTTTTTTCTTTTTTGTAAATTTACTCATAATCTGATATTATTTAATAGGTTCAGGTTCTGTAATAATTTGAGGATATTTATCTTTCAAATTATCAAGTTTAGCTTTTAAAGCTTCTGATGGATCATCTTTATAATCTTTCAATAAATCTTTATAGGATCTATTATATAACTTCAAAGAAAGTTTATTTCTTAATTCATTGTAAGCCATTTCAATTTCATTTTGAACAGATATGTACATACCATAAGTTGTACCTCTTGAACTTGTTAATGAAATGACAGCTTTAGAAGGATGATCTGAAGATGTAGGATCTTTAGCTCCGTTACAATAATCACAAGGTTCCCCTGGTTGATCACCTTTTGGTTGACTTAATCCACCTCCATTATCAATAAAATCCATTGCTAGTTTTTTTATATCTTCAACTTTTGCGTTTTCATTTTCAACTAACAACTGATTATTTCTATTAATTACAATATCTAAGATGTTTTTTTCTTTTATAGTTACTGTAGGAGTCTCATCTGTTTTTTCAGGTAATTTACGTGCAATACCAGAATCAACATCCATAGTAGTTGTTACTAAGAAAAATATTAAAAGCAAGAACGCGATGTCTGCCATAGAACCAGCATTAATTTCTGAATTTTCTCTTCTTGCCATACTACTATTATTTTATTAATGATTTCATAAAATCAAATAAAAACATCGCTAAACCTATAAAACCAAGGTAATAGCTATAATAAATTAAGGTACCTACCCATTTAGATACGCTACCTGCTTCACCATCTTTTATTATTTTACCCATAGCATCAGTAACCGCCGCATCAGAAGATACACTATACGCAATCACTAATAAAACAGCTAAAAATGCAACTCCTATTAAAGTTCTTTTTAAAATTTCTGGATTTTTAAATAAATTTAGTAATGAAAAAACCACAGAAATCGCTGCAACAATTACTAACAAAACTACAGAGTAATTAATAAATGGTGATAATATAGAATTTTGTAATGCTATATCCGTTTTAATGGCATCATCACCTTCCATCACAATTCTAATGAAAAAGAAGAAACCTATTAATCCAATTACTCCTGCAATTATGGTTAGTATTTTTGATAATTTACTATTCATAATATCTCTTATTTTTTTTGTCTAATCAAAAGGTCAATAAGTGAAATTGAAGCATCTTCCATATTATTAACAATACTATCAACCTTAGAAATAATATAATTATAGAAAATTTGAAGAATAATTGCAACCACTAAACCAAATACAGTTGTTAATAATGCTACTTTAATACCTCCAGCAACTACTGTTGGAGAAATGTCACCTGCCGCTTGAATTGAGTCAAAGGCTGAAATCATACCAATTACTGTACCCATGAAACCAAGCATTGGTGCAAGTGCAATAAATAATGATAACCAAGAAATATTTTTTTCTAATAATCCCATTTGAACACCTCCATAACCAACTACGGCTTTTTCAACGTTTTCAATACCTTCATCCATTCTATCTAAACCTTGATAGAAGATAGAAGCAACAGGACCTTTTGTATTTCTACATAATTCTTTTGCAGCCTCAACACCACCTGAAGCTAATGCTTCATCCACTTTATTTACTAATTTTTTAGTGTTGGTTGTTGCCATATTTAAATACAAAATTCTTTCAATAGCAATTGCTAAACCTAAAATAAGGGTAACCAATACAATACCCATAAAGAAAGGACCTCCTTCAATAAAACGTTGTTTTAATTCTTGGTGGAAAGTTTTTGTTTGGGTTGCATCATTAGCAACTTGTTCTGTTTTAGCAGCTTCTTGAGCTATAGCTTTTGGTGCCGCTCCAAATAACAATAATCCTGTAATTGCAAGGATAGTAAATACTCTTTTCATCGTGTAATAGTTAATTTATTAATTTTTTAACGGGTTAAATATAAAATAATTTTCACAAAACAAACAAATCTGAAGAAGAGAAAGATTTTGAAGTCTTTAGCTTCTTTTCATCTCCTGTCTTTTAGCATCTTTTGCGATTGGCAAGTAACAAAAAATTGTTGAATTCTAAAAATTTTACAAGTACTTTAAGCTATTTTTTATAAATAATCGTTTTTTTAAACATTCAATAAATTTTTAATGAAATATAATATATTTATTAAAGATTAGATTAATAATAGCTTATTTCAGTAAAAAATAAATATTAAATAATGCTAATTTCTCCGCGTAATGAAGTTTCAAAAATATTTTTAAACTCATTTTTTGGAATTTTTTCACCTAAAAGGTACATTAATTTAGCTAAAGCCGATTCCGTTGTAATGTCATTTCCATTAATTACTCCTATCTCTTTTAAAGCTATACTTGTTTCATATTGCCCCATAATTACATTACCTGCTTCACATTGTGTTACATTAATAATATGAATTCCTTTACTAATCCCTTTTTTTAATAAATTAATAAACCAAGACTCGGTAGTTGCATTACCTGAACCATAGGTTTCCAATACAATACCTTCTAAATCAGGAATATTTATTATACTTTCAACTACCTTCTCATTAATTCCAGGGAATATTTTTAGTATAACAATGTTATTATTTAGTTTTTTTCGAACCTTTAATTTCTTAGTCAATTTTGGTCTAAAAATTAAAAGTTTATTAAAATTTAAATGCACTCCACTAATTGCTAAAGGTTGAAAATTTGGAGAAGTAAATGCCTCAAAATGTTCCGCATTTATTTTTGTGGTTCTATTTGCTCTATATAATTTATATTCAAAATACAAGCATACTTCTGAAATAATTGGGAATCCATTTTCTTGCGCAGAAGCAATTTCTATAGAAGTAATTAAATTTTCTTTTGCATCAGTTCTTAAATCTCCTATTGGTAATTGTGAACCTGTAAAAATTACTGGTTTTGCCAAATTCTCAAACATAAAACTTATTGCAGAAGAGGTGTATGACATTGTATCAGAACCATGCAAAACCACAAAGCCATCAAATTTTTCATAATTATCTTCAATTATTTCTGCTATTAGAATCCATGCTTTCGGATTCATATTTGAAGAATCTATGGGTTCCTCAAAAGAAATACTTTGAACTTTACAGTTTAATTGATTGATTTCTGGAATATGTTCCAATAATTTATCAAAATTGAAATTCTTTAAAGCTCCCGTTTTATAATCTTTAAGCATACCAATTGTTCCACCTGTATAAATCAATAGTATTTGAGGAATTTTTGCCATTTTGTCCTATTCTTTTTTTGGAATAATTTATGCTGTAAATTTACCAAATAAATGCACATTAACTAAAAATTAAAGAAATGATCGGATTTTATATTTTAATAGGAATTATATCACTAATTAGTTGGCTTATAAGCAACCAATTAAAAAGCAAATTTACCTATTATTCTAAAATTAGTTTACAGAATGGATTAAGTGGAAAAGAAGTTGCTGAAAAAATGTTACATGACAATGGTATTTATGATGTAAAAGTAATTTCAGTAGCTGGCAAATTAACCGATCACTATAATCCTGTAAATAAAACAGTTAATTTAAGTGAAGTTGTTTATACGCAAAGAAATATATCTTCAGCGGCCGTTGCAGCTCACGAATGTGGCCATGCGGTTCAACATGCAAAAGCGTATAAATGGTTAACCATGCGTTCTCAATTAGTTCCTGCCGTAAATATTTCTTCAAAATTTTCACAATGGTTAGTTTTTGGTGGTTTAATTTTAGGCGCTGCTTCCGGCAAAGTGGGATTAGGATTTATAATAGCTGTAATTGGATTAATAATGATGGCTATTGCCACTATTTTTAGTTTTATTACCCTACCTGTTGAGTATGATGCTAGTAATAGAGCATTAGTTTGGTTAAAGGCAAATAATATGTTAACTATAAAGGAACAAAACGGTGCAAAAGATGCTTTAAAATGGGCTGCTAGAACTTATTTAGTTGCTGCTTTAGGTTCTTTAGCTATGCTTTTATATTGGGGACTTAAAATTTTAGGCTCAAGAAATTAGGCTACAGTTTTATCTGGCGGTCTATTTGCTGATCTAAAGATATAAACGTTTCTGTTCTGGCAACTCCTTTAATAGATTGAATTTCTTGATTTAATAATTTCATTAAATGCTCATTGTCCTTACATAATATTTTTATAAAAATAGCCCAATCTCCAGTTGTGTAGTGACTTTCTATAACCTCGGGTATTTCTTTTAATCTTTTAATTGCTTCAGAATATTTACTTGCAGTATCTAAAAATATACCAACAAATGCCAATGTTTTATAGCCAATAACTTTTGGGTTAATCACAAATTTTGAACCAGCTATTAATCCTGATGCTTCTAGTTTTCGTAACCTTTGATGAATTGCTGCTCCGGATATTCCAATTTTTCTTGCAATACTTAATATTGGAGTTCGAGCATCTTCCATTAAATTTTTTAAAATAATTTTATCAATACCGTCAATATGTAATTCTTTTTCTTTCATCTATTACTTATTTATAGGTAAATTTATAAAAAAATAAAGGATTTGAAACCAAACCCTTTATTTTACTTTATAATATATTTTTAAAATTATTCTTCCTCTTCTTCTATTGGTTGCAATTCAAAAGTATCCATAAAAGCAGTGGTGTAATTGCCTGCAATATAATCTGGATTATCCATTAATTGTCTATGGAAAGGAATTGTAGTTTTAATACCCTCAATTACAAACTCATCTAAAGCTCTACGCATTTTATTAATTGCTTCTTCTCTTGTTTGAGCTGTAGTAATTAATTTTGCTATCATAGAATCATAGTTAGGTGGAATTCTATAACCTGCATAAACATGAGTGTCTATTCGAACTCCATGTCCTCCAGGCGTATGTAAAGTAGTAATTACCCCTGGAGAAGGCCTAAAATTATTAAACGGATCCTCTGCATTAATTCTACACTCAATAGAATGCAGTTTTGGTAAATAATTTTTTCCAGAAATAGGTACTCCAGCAGCTACTTTAATTTGTTCGTAAATTAAATCGTAGTCAATAACTTGTTCTGTAATTGGATGTTCTACCTGAATTCTAGTATTCATTTCCATAAAATAGAAATTTTTATGTTTATCTACTAAAAATTCAATAGTCCCTGCCCCTTCATAAGCTATACTTTCAGCCGCTTTAACAGCTGCGTCTCCCATCTTTTTTCTAAGAGCAGCAGTCATAAAAGGAGATGGAGCTTCTTCAGTTAATTTTTGGTGACGACGTTGAATGGAACAATCTCGTTCTGATAAATGACAAGCTTTTCCATAAGCATCACCAATAATTTGAATCTCAATGTGACGAGGCTCTTCAATTAACTTTTCTAAATACATTCCATCATTTCCAAAACATGCAAATGCTTCTTGTTTTGCTGAATCCCATGCATTTCTTAAGTCTTCTTTTTTCCAAACTTCACGCATTCCTTTTCCTCCTCCTCCAGCTGTTGCTTTTAACATAACTGGGTATTTAATTTCTTCTGCTATTTTTTCAGCCTCTTCAAAAGAATCAATTAATCCATCAGAACCTGGAATTGTAGGAACCCCAGCAGCCTTCATAGTTTCTCTGGCAGATGCTTTATCTCCCATTTTACTAATCATTTCTTCTGAAGCACCAATAAATTTAATTCCATATTCTTCGCATAATTTTGAAAATTTAGCATTTTCAGATAAAAAACCATATCCTGGATGAATGGCATCTGCATTCGTAATTTCAGCAGCTGTAAAAATAGCGGTCATTTTTAAATAGGACTCACTGCTTGGAGCTGGACCAATACATACAGCTTCGTCTGCAAATCTAACATGTAAACTATCCGCATCCGCTGTAGAATAAACTGCAACTGTTTTAATACCAATTTCTTTACATGTCCTAATTATGCGCAAAGCTATTTCACCTCTATTGGCAATTAATATTTTTTTAAACATTATGTTCGAAAATTTCAATTTTTAATAAGTTAAACTTCTATAAAAGTATAGTTACTTATTAAATTTTGGGTTAAACATTATGATGGATCCACTAAAAATAATGGTTGTCCAAATTCAACAGGTGTTCCGTCTTCCACTAAAGCTTTAACAATTTTACCAGATACTTCTGATTCAATTTCATTAAAAAGTTTCATAGCTTCAACAATACAAACTATAGTATCTTCATTAACGGTATCTCCAACTTCAATAAATACTGGTTTATCTGGTGAAGGTTTTCTATAAAAAGTACCAATAATTGGTGAAGTTATTTCAATATATTTTGATGAAGCATCCTTTGAAGAATCTTCTCCTGATTTTGCACCTTCAGCAGGTGATGAAGCTACAGGTGCACTAATAGGCATTTGAGGAATTCCCATTGGCGCTTGTTGTACAATGGTTGTTTCTGTTTTTTCTGAACCTGTTTTAATGGTGATTTTTATATCCTCCATTTCTAATTTTACTTCACTTGCTCCAGATTTTGCAACAAATTTTATTAGATTTTGAATATCTTTTAAATCCATATCTGTTTTGTGTTTATTATTAATATTTTTAAGAATTATAGCTCCATTTAAAGTAAATGGCTCCCCAAGTGAAGCCACCTCCAAAAGCAGCAAAAACTATGTTATCTCCTTTTTTAAGTTGTTTTTCGTAATCTGCAAGTAATAATGGAATAGTGGCTGATGTTGTATTTCCGTATTTTTCAATATTCATCATTACTTTTGAACTATCTAAATTAATTCTATTGGCTGTTGCATCAATAATGCGTTTATTTGCTTGATGCGCTGTTAACCAATTTATATTTTCATTAGATAAATTATTGCGTTCCAAAATTTTAACAGTAACATCTGCCATGTTAAAAACCGCATTTTTAAATACAGTTTTTCCATCTTGAAATACAAAATTTTCTCTTTTATCAATTGCTTCTTTAGTTACAGGATATAATGATCCGCTTGCTTTTACTTGCAAAAATTCTCGTCCAGTTCCATCACTTTTTAAAATTTCGTCTTGCAAGCCTAAACCTTCTTCATTTGGTTCAAATAAAACTGCTCCTGCTCCATCTCCAAATATAATACAAGTTGCTCTGTCTGTATAATCAATCATAGAGGAACATTTATCTGCACCTATTAATAATACTTTTTTATACCTGCCAGATTCAATATAACTAGAGGCTACAGACATGCCATACAAAAAACTGGAACATGCTGCTTCTAAATCAAACCCAAAAGCATTGGTTGCTCCAATTTGTGTAGCAGTATAAACTGCTGTAGATGCTGCTTGCATATCTGGTGTTGCTGTAGAAACAATCACCAAATCTATTTCTTTAGGATCTAACTTTTTTTTCTGTAAAAGTTGTTCAGCAGCCTTAATTGCCATATAAGAAGTTCCTTTGCCTTCTCCTTTTAATATTCTACGTTCTTTTATGCCTGTTCTTGTAGTAATCCATTCATCATTTGTGTCTACCATTTCTTCTAACATAGCATTGGTTAAAACAAAATCTGGCACGTATTTACCGACTCCAGTTATTACTGCTGTAATTTTTTTCATAAGTGGTTATTATTACTAAAAAAAGTCGTTCAAAGTAATGAAATTTATTTTGATTTTACAGCGACTTTTATGAATTTTTAGCGAGATTAAACGTTTAAAATAAAAAAAACCCTCAGCGAGAGAGTTTTTAAAATCTTAATAATAAACCTATTAAGCTATTTTTTCTTCAGAATCAATAACTATTTGACCTCGGTAATATAATTTACCTTCGTGCCAATGAGCTCTGTGATACAAATGAGCTTCACCAGTAGTTGGATCAACAGCTACTTGAGGTGCAACAGCTTTGTAATGAGTTCTTCTTTTATCTCTTCTGGTTTTCGATATTTTTCTTTTAGGATGTGCCATTACTCGTATTTTTATCTATTAGTATATTCTTTAATTTATTCCATCTAGGATCTATATCCTCTTTATCAATTTTATCTTTTAATTCTTTTGGTTCTAATTCTTTTAACTTATCTAAAATATCCGATTTTAGAGTGCCGTCTTCCACACCTGGATGAATTCGTTTTAATGGTAAAGCTAACACAATGGATTCGTAAATATATTGTGCTACATTTACTTTAAATTCACTGTGTGGAATTACTAACAATTCTTCATTTTCGTTATTAAAAGTTTCTCCAAATTTTATTATTAATTCAGATTCTGTTTTAATTGGTTGATGGTATAATTCATTTGTGATATCACAAGCGACTTCTACCCAGCCTGAAAATGAAAAGTTCAATTCAAACATAGTTGTTTTTTTTAAAAAACTTAATTGCACTATTACATTTGAATTGTTTAATTCATCGTAGTTAAAAAAATCAAAGAACTCTTTTTCAATTAAATATTCAAATTGATGTAATCCTTCTTTTAAACCTATAAAAGAAATGTCAAAGTCTTTTAAATCTTTCATTTAGATCTTCAATTTGAGCGGGCAAAGATATAAAATTATTACTTTATTTTATATAAAATATTTTGAAAATTTATTTGTTTTGTTTCTGTTCTACTGTTTTTAACATATTTTTAGTTAAAGAATTATACTCTTGCCGTGTTTTATAAATTTTAATTGCGGTAAAAATAGATTCTTTAAACGAACTAATACTTGCAATTCCTTTACCTGCAATATTATACGCTGTGCCATGATCTGGCGATGTTCTAATTTTATTTAAACCAGCCGTATAATTTACACCTTCACCAAAAGATAATGTTTTAAAAGGCGCTAAACCTTGATCATGATACATTGCTAAAATAGCGTCGAAACTTTTATAGCTTTCTGAACCAAAAAAACTATCTGCCGCAAATGGACCATATACTAACTTTCCTTCTTTTTGTATATTAATTAATGTTGGCTTAATAATTTCATCATCTTCTGTACCAATAACACCATGATCTCCACAATGAGGATTTAAACCCAAAACTGCTATTTTTGGTTTAGAAATCGAAAAATCCTGCACCAATGTTGTATATAAATTTTCTACTTTATTCGTAATTAATTCTGCTGTAATTGTTTCTGCAACTTTTGAAATTGGAATATGCCCAGTAATTAAACCTATTTTAATTTCATCTGTCATTAAAATCATTAAACTTTCTCCTTTTAATTTTGATTCTAAATATTCGGTATGACCAGGGAAATGAAAGTTTTCTGATTGTATGTTATCTTTATTTATAGGAGCCGTTACCAAAACATCTATTTCTCCTTTTTCTAAAGAATTAGTTGCAGATTCTAACGACTTAAATGCATATTCTCCTGCTACTTTAGTTTGTTTTCCTAATTCAATTGGAATTTCTTCATTCCAAATATTTAAAATATTTAATTTACCACTTAAAGCTTTATTTGCATATTTAACACCATTAAATTGTATGTCTAAGTTTAAATTCTTTTTATAAGCAGATATCAATTTTGTACTACCAAATATTATTGGTGTACAAAAATCTAACATTCGTTTGTCTAAAAATGTTTTCAGAATAATTTCAATACCAACACCATTACAATCTCCTATAGAAATACCTACTTTTATTTTTTCAGTTTTACTCATAAATAAAGTTAATTATACTTAATTTTACACTTCAAAAGTAATCAATTAAATTGATAAAAATATGTTTACAGGTATTATTGAAAATCTAGGAGAAATTACTGCTATTGAGCAAGAAAATGAAAATTTCCATTTTACAATTAAAAGTAATTTTACATCGGAATTAAAAATTGATCAAAGTATTGCTCATAATGGTGTTTGCTTAACCATTGTTAAAATTGATGGAGATAATTATACAGTAACTGCAATAAAAGAAACTTTAGAGAAATCTAATATGAGATTTTTAAAAGTTGGAGATAAAATTAATTTAGAACGTGCAATGAAATTAGGGGAACGATTAGATGGACATATTGTTCAAGGTCATGTAGATCAAACTGCTAAATGCACTAATATTTTAGATGAAAACGGAAGTTGGCTTTTTACTTTTGAATACGACTCATCAAAACAAAATATTACTATTGAAAAAGGATCAATAACTATTAATGGAATAAGTTTAACCGTAGTAAATTCTAAAGAAAATAGCTTTTCTGTAGCGATAATTCCATACACTTATGAAAATACTAATTTTCATACCTTTAAAATAGGCACTGTTGTAAATTTAGAATTTGATGTTATTGGCAAATATGTAGCAAGACTACTTAAAAAATAATTATTATTTTTTTAATTTATAAACTCCATAAGCAAGTCCTGCAATAAATAAATAGATTAAACCTCCATCAATTGGCAAACCAGGGTTTGGTGGTGGTGCAGGTGGCGGTGGTCCCTTGTAAGAATAAGCAGAAATACTTATAAATAAAAAGCAGACACTCACAATTAAAATTCTAAATCTATTTTGGAAATGGGGTTTCAAAAATACTTTATTTAAGGTTTATTACTTATTAAATAATACTCTTTTAGAAAAAATATTTGTAACTATTCTAACGACAAAGTTAATCTTTTTTATTAAAAATAAAATAGTTGGGATTAAAACTATATTAATATAACCTTTTTTTTAACAAACAGTAACTATCTAATAACAAATAGCTACCAAAATAAAAGCAAACTGTTTTTAATATATATATAGTAAACAAAAAAGCCAATCAATTTAATGAAAGGCTTTTGAATTGTTGTGGTCCCACAAGGGCTCGAACCTTGGACCCCCTGATTATGAGTCAGGTGCTCTAACCAGCTGAGCTATGGGACCAAAAACTGGATGCAAAAATAATACTTATTTATATGATGTACAATATTTATTTAACAAAAAAATTCACAATTAAATTTTTACCTTAGCAAAAATAGTTAACATGCAGAAAACCTTTATTTTACTTTTAATGTTATTTCTGACTAGTTCTAATTTAATCTCTCAAAATTCAGAGTTAAAACCACAGAAATTTATAAATAATGTTCGTTTTAGAGGTGGATTCAACATTAGTTTAAACAATTCGTACACCACTTTTGCAATTTCACCAAGCGCATTGTATGATTTTTCCGACGAATTTAGCTTAGGATTTGCTTTAACTTACGTTTATGTTAAAAATAAATCTACAATACAAAGAACTTCAAATTTATATGGCGGAAGTATTTTAGCTTTATATCGCCCCATACAATTTATACAGATTTCTATGGAATATGAACAATTAAAACTAAATCAGAAAATTAATTACTCAAACACTATAAACCCATGGCAACCTGCTTTATATATTGGAATGGAATATATAACTGGCAATTTAGCAATGGGTTTACGTTACGATGTTCTTTTTGATCAAACAAAAAACGTTATTTACGCATCTGGTTTATCTCCTGTATTTAGATTGTATTTCTAAACCACACTTTTTGATATTCTCTTTTAAGAATTAAATATGTAATTTCATCAACAATTAATTTAAGAGATTGTCCTTTAATTTTTGCTAAATCTTTTTCGGAAATATCAATTCGGTAAATTAAATTTAAATAATCATCATAATTATTTATTACCATTTTATGTAAAATTTCTACTAATGATTTTTTTAATTCAGAAGGATTTATTTCTTCTGGAAAATGATAAGATACATTTGCTAATAAAAAATCCTTATTCAATTGCTGAATAATTTTACCATATAAATTTTCCTTTAAAGATTTTTCTAATAATTCAGAAACAGTAGGTAACATTATAACGCTCTATTCATTAAATTTAATCCGAAATTTTTTAATATTTCTTTTTTATCCTCTTTTACAGACAGCTCATTTAAGGTTTCAATAGCTGTTTTTGTATAATTTTCAATTTCGTTTTTAGTAAGTTCTTGTATTTTATTTTTAGAAAATATTTCGGTAACGGTATTTACTTTTAGTTCTGAAGAATTATTAGAACTATACCATTTCAGCAATTCCTTTTTATCCTTATCGTTAGAAACTTCTAAAGCTTTTAAAAACAGAAAAGTTTTTTTGTTTTCATTAATATCTCCCCCTATTTCTTTTCCAAAAGTGGCTACATCTCCAAAAGTATCTAAATAATCATCTTGTAACTGAAAAGCTATTCCTAAATTTAATCCAAACTTATAAATTTTTTCAGCTTCTTCATTTGAAGCATCCGCTAAAATTGCGCCCATTTTCATTGCTGAAGCTACTAAAACCGATGTTTTATAAGTAATCATTTTTATATAATCTGGTATAGAAACATTTGTCTGAGTTTCAAAATCAATATCCAACTGCTGACCTTCACAAACTTCTAAAGCTGTTTTACTAAATAAAATATTTAGTTTTTTATATAACTGAGGTTCGTATTTTTCTAATAATTGATATGCCATAATCATCATAGCATCACCAGACAATATCCCTGCATTTATATTCCACTTTTCATGTACTGTAGTTTTTCCTCTTCTTATTATGGCGTTATCCATAATATCATCATGAATTAAGGTGAAATTATGAAATACTTCAATAGCTGCTGCTGCATTCATTGCCTTTGCAACATCACCATTATATATATCACAAATTAATAACGTTAAAACCGGACGTAAACGTTTACCTCCTAATTGTAATATATATTGTATCGGTTCGTATAATTTTTTTGGCTCTTTTACTTTAATTGCATCGTTTAAATAAAGTAAAAAATCTTCTTTGTAGGTTTCAATGCTTTTCATTAATTACAAATTTTGGTAAAAATACTGCTTTAAAAATTACTTTAAAACTTATAAAACCATTAAATGTTATTAAATTGTTAAAACTATGGAAACTTTTTTTGTGTTTTAAGTTTCCGTTAGTATATTTGCAGGCAAAAAAATAGGTAATATCAATTTTATGAAAAAAACTATTTTAGAAAAATCAGGAGAAGTATTTTTAAAATATGGCTTTAAAACGGCAACGATGGATGATATAGCTAACGAATTAGCCATTTCTAAAAAAACCATTTACAAGTATTTTAAAAACAAAGAACAATTAGTAGATGAATCCGTTTTGTTTTTTCACAATAATATTCATAACTCAATTTTATGTATTTGCAATAAAGGTTATAATGCTATTGAAGAAAATTTTGAAGTAAAAATAATGTTTAAAGATATATTTAAAAATTTAAATGAATCCCCTGTATTTCAACTTCAAAAATACTATCCTAAAACCTATGATAAAGTAATGAGTAGCGAATTTGAAATGTTTAAAGATTGCATTTCAGAAAACATTAAAAAAGGAATTAAGGAAGGATTGTATAGAAAAGACATTAATGAAAGTGTTATTAGTCGTTTTTACTTTTCACTAGTATTTAGTGTTTATGACACTACTATATTCACGCAACAAAATAAAACACTAAATCAATTAGAAATAGAAGCTTTGGAATATCATACCAGAGCAATTGCAACAGATAAAGGAATAAAAATTTTAGAAAAACAATTAGAAAAATTATAATTTAATAATGAAAAAAGCACTAATTATTATAATTACGTTATTATTTGGTTTTGTAAACTATGCACAAGAAACCAAATCACTTTCTTTAAAAGAAGCTATCAACTATGCGCTAAAAAATAGCTACGCTTCTATTAATGCTTCAAGAGATATTGAAGTAGCAAAAAAGAAAAAATGGGAAACCACAACTATTGGCTTACCAAAAATTAATGCAGATGTTGAATATCAAAACTGGATTAAACAACAAGTTTCTTTAATTCCAGCTGAATTTTTTGGCGGAACTCCAGGTGAATTTACAGAAATAGCATTTGGTACTAAACAAACCATGAAAGCAACTGCAACCGTTAATCAATTAATTTTTGATGGATCGTATTTAGTTGGATTGCAATCGGCTAAAACGTATTTGAAAATATCAGAAAACGCTAAAGAAAAAACCGATTTAGGAGTTAGAGAAGCTGTAATCAATGCATACGGAAATGTTTTACTAAGTGAAGAAAGCATTTTAATTTTAGAGAAAAACAAAAGAACTTTAGAAAAAAATCTGCACGATACCAACCAAATTTATTTAAACGGACTTACCGAAGAAGAAAATGTAGAGCAGTTAAAAATTACACTTTCAAAAATAAATAGTCAATTATCTAAAACTAAAAAATTAAAAGATATAGCCTATAAAATGCTAAATATCACTTTGGGTATTGATCTAAATTCGAAAGTAGTTTTAACAGATACCTTAGATAAATTATCCAAAGAAAATAATGATTTAAAATTATTATCTAACCAACTTAATGTTGAAAATCATATTGATTATAAAATTGCTAAAAACACAGAAAAATCAAATGAACTTTTAGTTAAACTTGAACAAAGTAAAGCATTGCCATCCTTAAGTAGTTTTATGAATTTTGGATACGCTGGTAACGGAAATCAATTCGATTTTTTAAAAAAGCAACAAAAATGGTTCGATTCTTCTTTATTAGGTGTTAATTTAAAAATTCCACTTTTTAGTAGTTTAGAAAGAAGTTCCAGAACACAACAAGCTAAAATTGAGCTAGATAAATCTAAAACTAATTTATACGAAACTTCTCAAAAAATTAAGCTTCAAGTAGAAAAGGCTAAAACCAATTATAATTATAGTTTGGAAGAATTAACCACATCAAAGGAAAATTTAGTATTAGCCGAACGTATTGAACACAAACAAGAAGTCAAATTTTTTGAAGGAATTTCAACAAGTTTCGATTTATCCAATGCGCAAACACAATTATATACAATGCAACAAAACTATTTACAAGCTATGCTAAATGTTATATCAAACAAAGCTGCTTTAGATACTGCATTAAACACGCCAATTAAAAACTAAAAAAATATAAAAATGAAAAAAATATCTCTAATCATTCTCACCGCAATTATTGCTTTTTCATGCGCTGATAAAAAAGAAAAATCAACTTTAGAACAGTTAATTTCAAACAAGAAGAACATAGTAAGTAAAATAGATAGTCTGTCTATAGAGCTTAAATCTGTGGAACAAAAAATTTCAAAATTAGATACTACAAAAAAGTTACAAATTGTAACCTCATTACCTGTAAAAAAAGAATTATTTAAACATTATGTTAATATACAAGGCGTTGTAAAAACCGATAAAAATATTGAAATTCGACCTGAAGCAGGTGGAAATATTACAAAAATATTTGTAAAAGAAGGTCAACAAGTAGTTGCGGGTCAAGTTTTAGTGCAATTAGATGATTCCACCATAAAAAGAAATATTGATGAATTGAATACACAATTGGCTTTAGCAAAAACAACTTTTGAACGTCAAAAACGTCTTTGGGATCAAAAAATAGGTTCAGAAATTCAATTCTTACAAGCAAAAACACAAAAAGAAAGTTTGGAAAATAATATTGCCATACTAAAATCTCAGGCAAAAAAAATGAAAATAATTGCACCTTTTAATGGTGTAATTGATGAAATTTTTCCAAAAACAGGGGAGCTTACAAGTCCGCAAACACCTGTTGTAAGATTAATAAATTTAGACAAAATGTATGTTGAAGCAGACGTTTCAGAAAAATATATTAGTTCTATAAAAAAAGGTACTGAAGCAATTATTCAATTTGAAAATAACGAAACTCCAATAACTTCAACCGTAAATCAAGTAGCTAATTATATTGATCCAAATAATAGAAGTTTTAAGGTTAAAATATACATAAACAATTCCGATAAGAAGTTGAAACCTAATTTAATAGCTAATTTAAGCTTAAATGATTTTACTTCTGTAAATGCTTTAACAATACCTTCAAACATAATTCAAGAAGATCAAGAAGGCAACAGTTTTGTATTTAAAATTGAACAAAATAACAACCAATTTAAAGCAATAAAAACCATAATTGAAAGTGGTTTATCTTATAACAACAGAACAAATATTGAATCTGGTTTAGCTGCCAACGACCTTATAATTAATAAAGGATCTAGAGGTGTTAAAAACAACCAATCTATAACCGTTGTAAACTAAATTTAATTTGTAGAAATCATTTTTATGGAAACAAATAAAAACACCATACTTAAAGAATTTAAACTCTCAACTTGGGCTATTAAGAACAAAATGACCGTTTATGTTCTTATTTTTATCATATTTTTAGCTGGTTTAAGTTCGTATATGGGAATGCCGCGTGAAGCATTTCCAGAAGTTTCAGCTCCAGAAGTTTATATTACCACTCCATATCCAGGAAATTCGGCATTAGATATAGAAAAACTGGTTACGCGCCCAATTGAAAAAAAATTAAATAACATTTCAGAAGTAGATGATATTATTTCTAATTCATTAGAAGGATATTCTACTATTGATGTAAAATTTGATTTTAGTGTAACGCCAGATGAAGCTTTACGAAAGGTAAAAGACAAAGTAGATGAAGCAAAATCTGATAAAGATTTTCCAAAAGATTTACCTGCTGAACCAAATGTGTTTAAACTGAATTTTGCAGAACTGATGCCAATTATGAATATTAACCTATCTGGTGATTTTTCTATGGATCAATTAAAAAAATTCGGAGAATATTTACAAGATGAAATAGAAGCATTACCAGAAATTAGTGAAGTTAATATTCGTGGCGTACAAGATAAAGAAATGGCCATTAGTATAGATTTATACAAAATGCAATCGTTGAAAATTAGTTATGATGATATTGCTAATGCTATAAAAAACGAAAACATAACTATTAGTGGCGGAGAAATTAAAGAAGGTGGTTTACGCCGAAATGTTCGGGTTGAAGGTGAATTTAAAAATGCACAAGAAATTGCAAATATCATAGTAAAACGCGAAAAACAAAAAGTAGTTTATTTACGTGATATAGCTACCGTAACTTATAAAGAACAAGAAAAAGAAAGTTATGCTCGTCAGTACGGAAAATCCGTAGTTATGCTAGATGTTAAAAAACGTGGTGGCGAAAACTTAATAAACGCTTCCGAAAAAATTGATGAAATACTAGCAAAATCAAAAGCTGAAGTTTTTCCTAAAAATTTGGTTATTTCAAAAACCAATGATATGTCTAACCAAACTAAAACTCAAGTTTCAGACCTTGAGAATAGTATTATTTTAGGAATGTTATTAGTAGTTGGTGTTCTTATGTTTTTCTTAGGATTACGAAATGCTTTATTTGTTGGTATTGCTATACCAATGTCCATGCTTTTATCTTTTATCATATTAAGTTTTATGGGAGTAACCCTAAATACTATGGTATTATTTTCATTAGTATTAGCTCTTGGAATGCTAGTAGATAATGGTATTGTAGTTGTTGAAAATATATATCGCTTAATGGACGAAAAAGGATATTCGGCAATAGACGCAGCAAAATATGGTGTAGGTGAAGTTGCCATGCCAATTATAGCATCAACAGCAACCACTTTAGCTGCATTTGTTCCATTAGCATTTTGGCCGGGAATTATTGGAGAATTCATGAAATATTTGCCGATAACTTTAATTATTGTACTAAGTTCTTCTCTATTTGTGGCTTTGGTTGTAAATCCAATGCTAACATCGGTTTATATGAAATTAGAAGAAAAAAAGAGAGATGTTAAAACTCGATTTAAAATTGGTCTTCTTTTATTTTTTATAGGAACTTTAATTGTTGTATCTGGATTAACTTTTAAATCTGAAGCATTAGTAGTTATTGGTAATTTAACAATATTAGCAGGTGCTTTAGGATATTTAAATACAAAAATTTTAGAACCAGGAACACAATGGTTTCAAGCTGTATTTTTACCTAAATTAGAAAACTTTTACGAACGATTTTTACAATATGTTCTTAAAGGAAAACATCCATTAGCCTTTTTTGGTGGAACAATATTATTATTAGTTCTTTCATTACTACTTTTCGGATTATTCCCTCCAAAAGTAGATTTCTTTCCAGATAATGCACCAAAACAAGTATATGTATATATAGAATTCCCTATTGGAACCGATATAATAAAGACTAATGATTTTACGAAACAAATGAAAAGTAAGGTTGTTAACTATTTAAATCAATACAAGGTTGATGGTAAAAACTTTATGGTTACTTCTGTAATTGAACAAGTTGGTGAAGGAGCCGGAGATACAAGCAGAGGTTTTCAAGGAGGAAGCACTCCAAACAAATCTAAAATATCTATTGATTTTGTAGATTTTCAAGATAGAGTTAATCCTAAAACAGGAGAAAAAGTTAGTACTCAAAAAATAATGAATGATATTCGTAATTTAATTGGAAGTTACGCGGGTATTAAGGTTGTTGTTGACAAAAACCAAGATGGCCCTCCAACTGGAGCTCCAATAAATTTAGAAATTTCTGGAGATGATTATTCGCAATTAATGAACGTTGCCAATGATATGAGAGATTTTATAAATGAACAAAATATTGGTGGTATTGAAGGCTTAAAAATTGATGTAAATCAAGGAAAACCTGAACTTCCTGTTATTATTAATCGTCAAAAAGCACGTAGATTAAATATTTCTACCGGACAAATTGCAGATGCTTTACGTACTGCTTTGTACGGCAAAGAAGTTTCTAGATTTAAAGATGGTGAAGATGATTATCCTATTAATATTAGATTGATGGATAAATATCGTTATAATGAAGATGCTTTAATGAATCAAAAAATAACATTTAGAGATCAGGCAGATGGAGGAATTATAAAACAAATTCCTATTTCTTCTGTAGCAACATTAAAAAATGCTTCAACATTTGATGTAGTTAAACGTAAAAATTTAAAACGTGTAATTACCTTATATTCTAACGTAATTGATGGTTATAATGGCAATGAAATTGTTGCTAAAATAAGTGAATCTCTTAAAAATTATAAAATGCCAGTTGGAGTAAAATATCAATTTACTGGGGAGCAAGAAAAACAAGCTGAGAACATGGATTTTTTACTAAAGGCATTAATGATAGCAATAATGGCCATATTTTTAATTCTTGTAGGGCAATTTAATTCAGCTTCTACTCCATTTATCATATCTATGGCGGTACTACTTAGTTTAATTGGCGTGTTTTTAGGTTTAGTTATTTTTAGAATGGATTTTATAATCATTATGTCTATGTTAGGTATTATTTCATTAGCAGGAATTGTTGTTAATAATGCCATAGTTTTAATTGATTATACCAATTTAATTATGGAGCGAAAACGCAATGAAAACAATTTAGAAGAAGGATTATTACCTATCAATTTAGTTTATGAAAGTATTGTAGAAGGTGGAAAAACTCGTCTAAGACCTGTGCTATTAACAGCTATTACTACGGTATTAGGTTTAGTTCCATTAGCTTTAGGAATTAATATAGATTTTATTGGTTTGTTTACTAAATTTAATCCTAACATTTATATGGGAGGAGAAAATGTTATGTTTTGGGGACCATTAGCTTGGACCGTTATTTTTGGTCTTACTTTCGCTACATTTTTAACGCTAGTAATTGTACCTATTATGTATTATTTATTAAATAGAGTTAAATTATACTTTAATAAAAATAAAACCGCCAAAGTTTAGATGGTTTTATCTTAATTTATGAAAACAAATAAAACGTATACTGTTGATGAAGCGACTAAAGTATTAGAAAAATATTGTGCTTATCAAGAACGCTGTCATCAAGAAGTTGAAAATAAATTATACGATTTAAAAATGATTTCAGAAGCAAAAGAGCAAATCATTCTTCATTTATTACAACATAATTTTTTAAATGAAGAACGATTTGCAAAAGCTTTTGTTCGTGGTAAATTTTCTATAAAAAAATGGGGCAGAAATAAAATTATTAAAGAATTAAAATCTAAACAAATTTCTGCTTACAACATTAAAACTGCGCTTAAAGAAATTGATGAAGAAATCTACTTAGAAACCCTTCATAAAATTGCAGAAAAAAAATTAGTTTTAATTAAAGAAACTAATTTTTATAAAAAAAGAAATAAACTTTCTAATTTTTTAATTTCAAAAGGATTTGAATCTAATTTAGTGTATAAAAAAAGTACAGAATTAATTCCTAATTAAATTACTATGTAATTTTTTAACAAAAGTTGAATCTTTCGTTTTATTAATTTTTATTACCTCATCAATATTTGAATTAGGAATGGTTAAGGAAAGTACATAGTGTTTAATTTTCCAAGTTTCTCCTTCCTTTTCTATAACTCCAGATCCTCTGCAAACACCCATCCAGGTATTTAAAAGTTCATCAAACCAAGCTATTTTTCCATCTTTTTCAAAATAAATATTTCGTTTTAATGGTGTAAAATCCCAAGCTTTTCCTCTATCAAAAAAAGGTTTGCTAAATTTTTCAAATTCTTTTTTATTCCAATGTTCTGATGCGTCTGTACCAATAAAAATTGAATTTTCATCCATTGCATTAAAATAACCTTCGTAATTTGTTTCAGCGGCATTTTTATGCCAAGTATTTAAAACATTATTTATGCTTTCTTTTTCTTTAACAAAATTTAAATTAGCTGGTTTTTGATTATTACAACTAATAAAAAGTAATATTAACATTATGGATATACTATTTTTCATGCTTTAATTTTTTTTAATTATTGGCTTATTTTTTAAGCCTTGTTGGCGAATTATTCTATTTCTTTTAGTTTTTAGAACTTTTCTAAATGGAATAACCTCTGCTTTTTTAGTTTCCTCTATTGGTTTTTCCGTGTCTACTTCTAAAGCTTTTTGAATTTCTGAAGCGTTATACAACGTATTAATTTTTGAATTTAAAGCCGAATAAACTGTTAATATACTTGTTACTTCATCTTTAACTTCCGAGGTTTTTATAGATGGAATTGTAGCCATATCTGCCAAACGTAAGGTTTCATTTTCTAACACATTTATTCTTGCAATTACACTTGGAGTTTTTAAATCGTCAACTCTTATCGTATCTTTCATTAAAATAACCAATTCACTTAATTCCCTAGCATTAGAAAGTGCTTCAGAAGTAGTAATATTATAAAATTGAGTTATAAAATCATCTACATCTTTATATTCCCTCCAATTATTAACTACTTTTTTAGCGCTTGGTATTAGCACTTCTCCTAAAGGAACTTCAATTCTATTATTCACAATTTTCAAAGAATCTTGCGTAGAAATAACCTGAGTTTTAGGCTTATTTTTGGTACACGAAACTGTTCCTATTAAAATAATTACAAAAAGGAAAAATAAATACTTCATAAATTAATAAATTCCTTCCAAAAATAGTAATAAAATACTTGTTTTAAATAAATTTTATCAAATTGATAAAAACTAAATATATGAAAATAAAATTTATATTTTCAGTATCTTTGAAAACCGAAACGGAACATCAAAACTAAACATGAATAAGCAGATACTAATTATAGGGGCTTGTGGCCAAATTGGCACAGAATTGACCTTAAAACTACGTGAAATTAACGGCAATAATGCTGTAATTGCGTCCGATATTAGAGAAGGAAATGATGAATTAATGCAGTCTGGTCCTTTTGAAATAGTAGATGCTATGGACAAAAACAGTATTGAAAAAATATTAGACAAATATGCAATTACTGAAGTTTATTTAATGGCTGCAATGCTTTCTGCAACAGGAGAGAAATTTCCCGCAAAAGCTTGGGAGTTAAATATGACTTCTTTATTTAATGTGCTAAATTTTGCTAAAGAGAAAAAAATAAAAAAAATGTTTTGGCCAAGTTCCATTGCCGCATTTGGACCAACAACTCCAAAAGAAAACACGCCTCAAGAAACAATTATGGAACCTACAACTGTTTACGGAATAAGCAAACAAGCTGGTGAACGTTGGTGCGAGTATTATTTTAACAATTATGGCGTTGATGTTAGAAGCGTAAGGTATCCTGGTATTATTAGCTGGAAAACAAATCCAGGTGGCGGAACTACAGATTACGCTATTGAAATATATAATAATGCATTATTGATTGGTAAATATGATTCTTTTTTAAATAAAAACACCAAATTACCAATGATGTATATGGATGATGCCATTGATGCAACTATTAAAATTATGGATGCTAAACCTGAAGACGTAAAAATCAGATCTTCGTATAATTTAGCCGCTATGAGTTTTACTCCTGAAGAAATTGCATTAGAAATCAAAAAATTCATTCCTGATTTTGAAATTTCTTATCATGAAGATTTCAGACAAAGAATTGCAGATAGCTGGCCACAAAGTATTGACGATTCTAGAGCTAAAGAAGACTGGGGTTGGCAACCAAAATTTGATTTACATAAAATGTCAGAAAACATGATAAATAGTCTTCATAAAAAATTTGAGAACAGCTAATTTCAACCGTTTATAAAATTAAATCCTTGGAATTTTTTCAAGGATTTTTTATTTATAGCCTATACAATTATTAAATTAAAATGATTTTTTAAAAGCGTCTACAATTTGTTGTGCTGCTTTTACAGGTGAAATTTTAGCTTCAATAACTTCATTTTCTAAAACTTTAAGCTGGCTTGCAATACTCTTAGATCCATAAAATAAATTTTTCAGCGCTTCATTAATATTATTATACATCCACTTAATTTGTTGATGAATTCTATTTTTATGAAAATATCCATTTTCAGTTACTAATTTCTTGAATTTTAGAATTTCGTCCCAAACGGTTTCTATACCTATATTTTCAATAGCTGAAGCTGTGCTAACTACTGGAATCCATCCAGATTCTGAAGGAGGAAAAATATGTAAAGCATTTTGATATTGTCTTTTTGCAAGTTCACTTTTACGAATATTATCGCCATCGGCTTTATTAATAACCACCATATCTGCCATTTCCATAATACCTTTTTTAATGCCTTGTAGTTCATCGCCTGCACCAGATAACATTAAAAGGAGAAAGAAATCTGTCATTCCATGAACAGCGGTTTCCGATTGTCCAACTCCAACAGTTTCAATTAAAATTACATCATAGCCTGCTGCTTCACAAAGCAATACAGTTTCTCCTGTTTTATTGGCAACTCCGCCTAAAGTGTCTCCCGAAGCTGAAGGTCTAATATAAGCATCTTCTAAATTTGCCAATTCTTCCATTCTAGTTTTATCACCTAAAATACTGCCTTTGCTACGTTGGCTTGTTGGATCAATAGATAATATGGCCACCTTTTTACCTTTGGTAATTAAATGTTTTCCGAAAACTTCAATAAAAGTACTTTTTCCAACACCTGGAACTCCTGTAATTCCTATTCTAATTGAATTTCCTGTATTTGGTAAAATAGATTGAATAATTTCTTTTGCAAGTAATTTGTCGCTTTCTAAATTACTTTCTATAATAGTAATTGCTCTTGAAAGCAGTACTCGATCTCCTTCTAAAATACCATTTATGTATTCTTCAACAGTTAACCTTCCTTTTGGCATATAGTTTTTCATCAAATTTTTACTAGATTAAAAAAAGAATTATACTATCAAAGATAATCATATTAATAAATTGCATTCTTTTTAAGGAAATTTATTCGTAAAAAAACTTTAAAAAATGTAGGTTTATTTTCTATTACCGAAAATTCTAAGCAAAAACAGAAATAAATTAATAAAATCTAAGTATAAAGTTAAAGCTCCTAATATGGCGCTTTTTTCCATGCTTTCTTCACTTTCAAAACCATTTATAGCAATTGCTTTTAATTTTTGAGTATCGTAAGCTGTTAATCCAATAAAGATAGCTACTCCCAAATAAGTTACAACCCAATACATCATTTCACTATGCAAAAACATATTAACTATAGATGCAATAATAATACCTATTAATGCCATAATAGCTAAACTGCCTATTTTTGTTAAATCACTTTTAGTAAAATAACCATATAAGCTCATTGCACCAAAAGTACCTGCTGTAATTAAAAATGTAGAAGATATAGATTCAGATGTGAATACTAAAAAAATAACGGCAAAAGTTAATCCATTTAGTACTGCATATAATAAAAATAGTAGTGTTGCATTATAGGAACTGATTTTATTAATTCGAGCAGAAATATATCCTACTAATGCTATTTCACCAATTAGTAATCCATAAAAGAGTATTTTATTTCCAACAATTGCATTAATCAACATTTCAGAACCTGCTGTAAAATATGCTACTAAACCTGTAACTAGTAAAGCTATCGCCATCCAGTTATACACTTTTGTTAAATATGCTGGAATACTTTGAGTTAAATTTATAGGATTTTGATTTGAACTTGGAGTGGTTAAATTATTTTCCATTTTAAACTATTTTTGAACAAAAGTAGCTTTCTAAAACATATTTAAAAAGTTAAAATTTTAAAAATCTTTTTTACGAAGTTTTCTGCTCATTCTAAAAACAGGAAGCAAAACCCAAAAAGATAAAATAATCATTGATATTATCATTCCGAAATTTGTTCCAAAGAAATTTCTAAAAACTGCACCTGTATAACCTAAAAGTGCAGAAATATCTAATTTTAACAAAATTAGAATTCTAGACAAATCAATAGGATTAAACATAGTAGCAATTAAAGAGAATTTATCTAGTGGATAATCATTAAATATTAATAACGATATTAAAAAAATACCATCATAAATAACGGCTAAAAATAACCACATAAGTATAGCATATCCAAAGCCTTTAATTTTATTATCTGTTGATAGTGCTATATTATAAGATAATGCTACAAAAATAAAGTTTAAGAAAGTACCAACTAATAATAACAAACTAAAATCAAAAATAGCGGTAGATTTAAATAAGCCGTACAATACAAAAGGAATTCCTAAGCCTAAAACCAAACTCAGTGTTAATGAAAGTGCAATACCAATATATTGCCCCATAAATATGGTATTTCGTTTAATTGGTTGGGCTAATAATAATTCGGTAAATTCTTTTGAATTATAATAATACATTACACCAAATATTGTTCCAATTAGCGGTGTTAAAACAATAATAATATTCATTAAAGTTATTATTGCTTTATTTAAATTATTATTTAAAAATAACAACACAAAACCTAAAGCCAAGTAAAAAACAAAATATACATAACTCCAACGGCTTCGCATTAAATCGAAAAAACTATATTTTAATATTTTAAGCATATTGTTTTGAAATTAAATTAGCAATTGCATGTTCTAAATTATCATTTTCGGTTTGCTTTTTAAGAGCGTCAATACTTCCTTTGAAATAAATTTTGCCATCTAATAAAAACACTATTTCATCGGCAATTTCATCTACAAAACTCATAATATGTGTAGTTATTAAAATAGTTTTGCCATTTTCTTTTTCTTTAGTGATTAATTCTTTTAAATGAATTAAAGCAATAGGATCCAAACCTGTGGTTGGCTCATCTAAAATTATTAGTTCGCTATCAAACATAAAGGTTAGTACTAAATTTACTTTTTGTTTTGTTCCTCCAGAAAGAGTTCCTAATTTTTTTTGCAAAAAACTCTGTAGTCCAAATAATTCTATTAATTCCTTTTCTTTAGAATCTTTTGGCCTTAAATTTTTTACCATTTTTATTAGTTCGATTACGGATAAATTTGGAGGAAAATTAGCTATTTGAGGTAAATAATTTAAATGATTTCTGTATTCCCATTTTTTAAGAACAGTTTTTCCATTTAATAAAATATCTCCTTTATTTGGAATTACCATACCTAATAAAGATTTTATTAGCGTTGTTTTGCCCGAGCCATTTGGACCTAATACTGCAAAAACGCCACCTTTTTTAATGGAAAGATTAAGGCCGTCTAAAACAATTAATTTTCCAAACTTTTTATGAATATTTTTAAACTCAATCATGTGTTATTTTCATTAAAGGTTTTTTGTCTACTAAATTATCTGGTGTAAAAACTGGCGATACTTTTTCAGAAAAATTAATAATGTCTACAAACAGACTTCTTAATAAAACTAATGCTTCTGGCGTTTGATTTACAATATATGAAAAGAGTTTTACTGGTCTGTAAGGCACATCGCCAATACCATCTTTATCTAAATCGTACCCAGTATAATCGCTCCAATAATTATTTTCAAATCGATTGCTGTTTAATTGGCTGTTATAAGACAAATCAAATGCATTATATATAAAATCATTTCGTTTAAAGATGTTTTTATAACATCCTCCACTAAATTTTAAAGCCCATCCGTTTCTAATAAATTTATTCTTATTATAATCAATTCTTGAACAGTTTTCTACATTAATACCAATAGTATTTTGTTCAAAAGTGTTGTTTTCAATTTGAGCATCGTATATTTCTTTTAGAAGTAATCCGTAAGAGGCCATTCCCCAATTATAATGAAATACATTATCGTGCATAATAATGAATTTAGAAAACATAACTGCTACGCCAGCTCCGTTGTTTTTAAACTCATTTTTAAAATACACATTATTATTAGAAAACATAAAATGTAAACCATAACGAATATTATTTTGACTAATGTTATTAGAAATAGTACTGTTTTTTACAAATTCAAAATAAATACCATCTCTTAAACCCGAAATTTTATTATTTTGAATTTTCATGTGTGAACAATGCCACATATGAATTCCATTTCCTGAATTGGCTTCATTATCCGCATTACTTGTAATGGTATTGTTTAAAATAGTTCCGTAGTGTGATTTTTCAATAAGAAATCCAAAAAACACTTTTTTTAATGTAATGTTTTTTAATACAAACTGCTTACTTCTAGAAACTAAAATTGCGGCAAAATCCTTAGTGTAACTTTGACCAACATTCATTAAAGTTAATCCTTCAATTGAAAAATTATTTGCAGTTACTTTAATAATTGTTCCTTTAAATTCTCCATCAATTACAGGGTTGTTTTCTCCTATTAAATGAATAGATTTATGGATAGTAATGTTTTGTTCTTTATAAATTCCTTTTTTTATAAGAATAGAATCTCCATCTTTTGAAAGTGAAACAGCTTCCTTAATGGTTTGAATTTTACAAGATTTACAAACAGTAATTGTATTTGCTTTAATTTCAAAACAAACTAAAACAAAGATTAAAACTAAATATTTCATGCTATTTAGTCTTTAAATTTTTCTTTTAATTGTTGCCAATTATAGATTTTTCCGCCTAATTCATTTTCAACTTTTTTAGCATTTTCCAAAGAACTAAATGCAGACAAATAAGCGCCCATTGGACTTTTAATTTTTTTAGTAATTAAATATGTAGAATTTTGTGCATTAATTAATTCTCCTGGTTTTTGATAATTTGCAACCAATATATAAGCTAATTCCCCTTCATTATTTTCTTCATTAATTTTCTGAACCATACACTCTATAGAATCAAATATATAACTCTTCCCTTTTTGGGTAACATACTCTGAAGCATGAGTTTTATCTACCACTGTCATTTCACAAAATGCACAATGATCTTGTCCGAAATTAATTTTTTGTGGTTCCACTTTACAAGAAATAAGGGTAAAAAGGATTCCTATAAATTTAAATTTAACCGTTGACATAAGTACTATTTTTGATTTTTTTAAAATTACAAAATGTAATTAATTGATTGTTTTTTTCTTTAATCTATTTTTTGAGCTCATTATTAAAGCCAGCACCACAAACACAAAAGATAGCCCTATAAAATACACAGCAGTAGATGGATATGAATACACTTGGAAATTCAACATTTGTTTAAATCCAAAAATAGGTGGTTGATAAGCCATCATTTCACCAGTTACCTTGTCCGTTATTTTTAGTATAGCATTCGGATTTAAGTCATGCCCATAAATATACAACCAATTATAAAAATCGTACATTCCAACAATTCCGGAAACAGTTAATAGTCCAAGCCATGTAGCATACAATTTTCGATTTCCAATAAACCCAAAAATAATACCTAGAATTACAAGTACAACTACAACTATTGGAATAATTACAAATTCTTTAAAAGGATCTACAACTCCTTTTTCAACATTTGCTTTGTATGGTAAATGAGCCATTCCAATATAATGATTTAATAAATCAATATTTTTCACATCATTAAATTGATTCCCGTCAGACAAATGTGTGATATGAATATTTAATCCTAATGGTTCAGGATATTGTGGAGCTAAAAGTGTTATTTTCCATAATGGAAATACAAATAATAAAAGCAAAAGCATGCTTCCAATAATCATTAATAATTTATCTTTTCTCATTTTATATGTTTTAAAAAACTGGCAGTAAATCAATCAAAAACTACCAGTTTTTAATTTGAATAAAAATATATTCAATTATTCTTCTTCTCCTGGAACTTCATCATCCAAGGTGAATTTAATTGGTGTATTTGCTCCTTTAGCAGACACACGAACATATCCTTGCATTTCTTGATGTAGTGCAGAACAGAAATCTGTACAATAAAATGGCCAAACACCTACTTCTTTAGGTTCCCAAACCAAAGTTGCTGTTCTACCAGGCATAATTAACATTTCTGAATTGTCAGCCCCAATCATAGCAAAACCGTGTGGCACATCGTAATCTTGTTCTAAATTAGTTACATGGAAAAATACTTTATCTCCAACTTTTATACCTTCAATATTATCTGGTGAAAAATGAGAACGAATCATACTCATATATACATGTACTTCATTTCCTTTTCTAACTACTCTAGTATCTGCTTCAGTTTTAACTGCTTCAGGATGCTTATTATCTTCTAATTTGTATATTTTTTGAGATTTATCCATTAACATTTTTGCAGGAATACCAGCAGCATAATGTGGTTCTCCAATAGTAGGAAAATCTAATAATAACTGCATTTTATCTCCAGAAATATCAAATAATTGAGCAGATTGACAAACTTCAGGACCCGTTGGTAAATAACGGTCCTTTGTAATTTTGTTCATTGCTACTAAATATTTATCAAATGGTTTTCTAGAATTTCCTCCTGGAATCATTAAGTGACCAACAGAGTAATAAACAGGATGTCTATCCAAAACTTTTAAATCTTTTATATTCCATTTTACTACTTCTGAAGAAATAAAGAAAGTTGTATATGCATTTCCTCTTGTATCAAATTCGGTATGTAAAGGTCCTAAACCTGGTTGTTCTAATGTTCCATAATTTACCGCTTCAAATTTCAAAATTGGAATTCCGTAAGCATCACCATCAAAAGCTTTATCTGCAATTGCTTTTTGCATTTTTGTAAAAGAGTGAACAGTCATAGCTGCAGCCAATTTACCATTACCAATAATATATTCTCCTGTTGGATCTACATCACAACCATGTGGAGATTTTGGAGTTGGTAAAAAGTAAATTGCACCTGGAACATCTTGTGGGTTAACTACTAATACTTCATCTTCCATAGTTGAAGTTGCTGTGTGTGTATCATCATTCCAAACATTATGGGCATATTTTACTTTTTCTGTATGTCCTTTACCTTGTTTTATATATTCTTCTATTTTTTTCCAGTTAACTGCCGCAATAAAATCTTTATCATTTTGAGAAGCATTTACTTCTAATAAAGAATGTGCTTCTTCAGTGTTATACATCGAGAAAAAGAACCATCCATGTGATTTCCCTCTACCTGGATGTGATAAATCATAATCAAAACCTGGCATTCTAAGTTGAAATGCAATATTCATTTCTCCGTCTTTTGGATCAATTTTTATAAAAGATAAAGACGCTTTAAAGTTTCCTTTGTAATCGCTTATTGGAATATCGCGTTGAGGAATTGGAACTCCAAAACGAGTACCTGCAACCACATATTCCGAATTTTCAGTTACAAATGATGAACTGTGATTTCCTGCAGAATTAGGAATTTCAATAATTTCTTCTGTTTCAAAAGTTTTTAAACTAATACGAGCAATTCGTGGTGTATTATTTTCATTGATAAAAACCCAACGACCATCTAAAACTCCATTAGTTTGAGAAATATCAGGGTGATGAGAATCTCCCCAAGGCACAAAACCGTGAGAAGTATTTAACATCGGTTTAGTTTCTTCATTATAACCATATCCTTTTTCTGGATCTTGTGAAAAAACAGGAATTACTCTAAATAATCTTCCTGATGGTAATCCGTAAACAGATAATTGCCCACTAAATCCACCTGAAATAAAGGCATAATACTCATCGTATTGTCCTGGAGCAACATATACTCTTTCTGCTGCGTTACTCATTAAAGCTCCTTTAGAACTTTTTGAGCTTGTTGGTGCTGGATTACAGCTAACCAAAAAAACAGCTACCGTTAAAAATGCAAAAATTGATTTCATAAATATTTAATTTGATTGTTGTTTTATGTTTAATTTTTTGTTCTAAAATATTCTAAAACAGCACGAGCTTCATCTTCTGTTAAATGTTGATTTGCCATTGGTGCACTAAACTCTCTTAATAACTCTTTAGCTGTTTTATTTTTAGCAATCATTACTTCTGGATTTAAAATCATATTCATAATCCATTCTGGAGATTGTTTTTTAGTAACTCCTTTTAAAGCAGGTCCTATATATCGCTTATTAATTTTATGACATGCTGTACATTTAGCTTTAAATACTTCTTTTCCTTTAGCTGCTAAACTTTCATCAATTTCTCCAAGTGTAACACTGGTTATTGGCCCAACTCCTTTGTCTTCCTTTGGGTCAACATTTTCTGCTTTTTCAGATACTTCTTTTTTAGGAGATTCTTTTTTAACTTCCTTTTTATCATTATTTCCACAGCTTGAAACTGCAATAACTAATGCTACTAGAATAAGTTTTAATTTCATTTTATTTAATTATTATAATTATTTATTCAGATGGAACCAATACATTACCTATTACGTGTATCCACCCATTACTAACTTTTACGGTTTTTAAAATTTTTGTTCCTCCAACATAAACTCCGTCTTCTTTATTTTCAACTATTAAATATTTGCCTGAAGCCATATAAAGTTTCCTTCCTTTTTTTGCTTCTTTTTTTAATTGTTTAATTGGATAATTAGCCGGAGCTACATGATTTGTTAGAATATAAGCCAGTTTCGCTTTGTTTTCAGTTTTTAATAAAGTTTCAACAGTTCCTTTTGGTAATTTATCAAATGCACTATTTACAGGTGCAAATATTGTTAAAGGACCTGCATTTACAACTGCATCTTCCACTCCAGCTGCTTCAATTGCCGTAACCAAAGTTTTAAAATCGTCTAATGATTTTGCAACTTGCAATGCATTTGCATCTGAAATATTATCTTTAACTGATGCCTGACCTTTTTCTACAATTTCTTTAGTTTCTGATTTTTTTACTGCTGCTTTTTTCTTTTCTTTTGTTTCACAGCTAGTAAACATTACAATAAAAACAGCTGAAAATAAGATGGTTAAAATTGATTTTTTCATACTTATATAATTAATGTTAATTATTTTATATGGCAAATGTAAAGGGTGATAGCCTTTTAGAAAATGATAAAAATCAGTTTTTAAGAAAAAAAGATATTTTTATCCTTTTTTATTTTGTGTAATGTTTGTTACTTCTATAAAACAAGTAATAATTGTAAATTTGTTCCGAAAAAGAAATTGTAAGTTTGCTCTAAATTTAACGTCAAAAAACTTGCATTAAAATTTTAAAAATGAATAAAAATCTTATAAATAAAAGTTTAGAAAAAGGATATACTTATTCCGAATATAGAACTTATTTAAAAAACAACATTTTATCTAAATCATCACAAGAAATTGAAAATGACGCTCTTTTAGGCTATACGCATTTAAATGATAAACGAATGGATAGATTAGATAAAACCAGTAAACTTTCAGATGAAACTATTGCATCTATAAATAACTTATCAAAACCATTTACTTTTTTAGTTATTGCTGAAGGTTGGTGTGGAGACGCTGCGCAAATAGTTCCTATATTAAATAAAATTGCTACCTCTACTCCAAAAATTGATTTAAAAATTGTGCTTAGAGACGAAAACGAAGAATTAATGACTCAGTTTTTAACCAATGGAAGTAAATCTATTCCTAAAGTAATAATTGTGGATGAGAACAATGAAGTGATAAATTCTTGGGGACCACGTCCTTCTATTGCTACAAAAATGGTGTTAGATTATAAAGAAAAACATGGCGTTATTGATGCTGAATTTAAAAAAGATTTACAACTTTGGTACAATAAAGATAAAGGTACTAGTACGCAAAAAGATATTATAACTTTATTGAAAGCTTCATAATAAATTAAATACCTTTACAACCTAAATAAAATAAATGATTGTAGATTTTGATAACATTCCCGATTGGGGTAAACTTTGGGTTTTTCCAGCAAGTAGAAAGTTTTATCCTCAAGAAATTAATGAGGTAAAAAAAAGTATTGAAAGCTTTTTAAAAACCTGGAATTTGAATAAGGAAGCATTAAAATCGGCTTATCAAATAAAATACGATCGATTTATTATTATTACAGTTGATGATTCTGAAATTACTTTATCATTAGAAACTCATGATGCTTTAAGTGATTTTATTCTAGGTCTTGAAAAAAAGTACAATATTTTATTGTTAGATAAAATTAACGTTTGTTATAAACAAGGAGAATTTGTGCAGTACAAAGATTTAATTGCTTTTAAAAAGATGATAAAAAGCAAAAGTATTTCTCCAAAAACAACCGTTTTTAATAATATGATTTCTACTAAAGAAGAGTTATCTCATCAATGGGAAATTAATATTATGGATAGTTATTTGGGGCACTTTTTTAAGTAGCTTCAACTTAAATTATTTTCCACAAAAGTTAATGGTTCTGTAGCATTTTCTACACTAAAGTCTCCGATTTTAGTCCTTCGAAGTTTTGACAAATATGCTCCTGAATTTAGAGCTTTACCAAAATCAAATGCTAAAGAACGTATATAAGTTCCTTTGCTACAAACTACTCTAAATTCAACTTTTGGCAAATCTATTTTAGTTATTTCAAAGGCTTCAATTGTAATTTTCCGAAATTTAATTTCTGTGGTTTTACCTTCTCTGGCTAATTCGTACAGTTTTTTTCCATCTTTTTTTATGGCAGAAAAAATAGGTGGTTTTTGATTTATTTCACCTTCAAACTGTTTTACTGTTTTATAAATTAAATCTTCCGTAATATGTTCAATAGGAAATTTTTGATTTATTTCCGTTTCTAAATCATAACTTGGTGTAGTTGCTCCTAACGTTATTTCTCCAGTGTATTCTTTAGTTTGCGCTTGGTAAGTTTCAATTTGTTTGGTAAACTTTCCCGTGCATAAAATCAATAATCCAGTAGCCAAAGGATCTAAAGTGCCTGCATGCCCAACTTTAATTTTTTTAATATGATATTTTTGCCGAATATGCCAACGAATTTTATTAACAACCTGAAAGGATGTCCAATGCAAAGGTTTATCTATTAATAAAACTTGACCATCTTTAAAATCTTCTCCTGTTAACATTAAATAAGTGTTAATTCGTATAAGAAAAAGTGAATTGCTAAAATAGCAAGTCCTAATAAAATTCTATAATAACCAAATATTTTGAATCCTTTGTTACTTAAATAATCAATAAACGATTTTATAGCAAACATTGCTACAATAAAAGCTACAACATTGCCTATTATTAAATAATTTATTTGCGCTGAGGATAAAGTAAAACCTGCTCTATAATAATCAAATAGTTTTTTTGCCGTTGCACCAAACATAGTTGGTACAGCTAAAAAAAATGAAAATTCTGCTGCTGTTTTTCTGTTTAACTTTTGAGTCATTCCACCAACAATAGTTGCTCCACTTCTTGATGTTCCAGGAATCATGGCCAAGCATTGATATAAACCAATTTTAAATGCCATGCTATAATTTATTTTAACATGTTCTGATGGTTTATCGCTCTCAATTTGTTCATTTGCTTTAAACCAATCATCTACTTTAAGTAAAATAAATCCTCCTAAAATAAGTGTACTAGCAACAATTAAAGGACTTTCTAATAATTCATCAATTAAATGGTTAAACAATAACCCTAAAACTACCGCTGGAATAAACGCTACCAATAATTTAAGATAAAAATCTACACTTTGAAAAAAGCGTTTCCAATATAAAACCAACACTGCTAAAATTGCTCCTAGTTGAATTACAATAGTAAATAATTTAGTGAAATTATCACTAGCAATATGAAAAAATGAAGATGCTAAAATTAAATGCCCTGTAGAAGATACTGGTAAATATTCGGTAATACCTTCAATTATGGCAAGTATAATTGCCTCTATATAATTCATAGTTATTTTTTAGGCTTTGCTAAAATTGCATAAACCTCAACTGCCAAACCGATAATTATTAAGGTTGGAGCTAAACGAATTCTTCTAAAATCATAAATTTCAGGATTAAATACGTTTGGGTCATTACTACCTCCGCCGGACATTAATATAAAACCCAATCCAATAATTGCTATGCCTATTAACATTATGACATAGTTTTTTTTACCAAATAAAAATTGATTTCCTGAAGGTGCTTTTTTTTGTTTTGCCATTTTAATAATATAATTCGTCTACTTGTAAATTTAAAAATCGCTGTGTAGCAAAAAACGTACTTATCCAGCTAATTAGTATTCCTAATCCAATAATAAATAATGCTAAAATTGCGAACCATTTATAATCAGAAAGCAAATTTAGTTCGGGAACCAAGTTGTTTACGTACAAACCTACTGCAATTAATGCAATAATAGCAACAAGAGCTCCTAAAAACCCTAACTGAATACTTTTCCATATAAAAGGGACTCTAATAAATTTTTTGGTTGCTCCAACCATTTGCATCGTTTTAATGGTAAATCGTTTAGAATATACCGATAATCTAATAGAACTATTTATTAAAACTACTGCTATTAGAGTAAACACACCGCTAAAAAGTAGCATCCAAAAAGTTAATCGTTTAATATTTCTGGTAAGTAAATCAATTAACGGCTTATCATAGGAAATTTCATAAACCAAACTTCTATTTAATAAGTTTTTTTCAATTGCTTCCATTTTTTCAGGAGTAACAAAATCAGATTTCAAAGAAATATCAATAGCGTTTTTTAAGGGATTTTCACCTAAAAACTGCATAAAATCTTCTCCAATATCTTTACTATATTTTTCAGCAGCTTCTTTTTTAGAAATGTATTTTATAGATTTTGTGTAATCTGCTTTTTTTAATTCTGCTTTTAAAATTTCTACATCGTTATTATTTACGTCATTTTTTAGAAAAATGGTCATAACAACCTGTTCTTTAAAATGCTTTGAAATACTGTTTGTTTTTATTAAAATTAAACCTAAAACACCAACTAAAAATAAAACCAAAGCAATGCTTATTATAACAGAAAAGTAAGAAGAACGAAGCCTTCTTTTTTGATATTTTTCAAATGATGTGTTCAAAATTTTAAAAAGTTAAATACGCTGCAATATACAAATTGTTGTTTGTTTACTTACTTTTTTAAACTAAATATCTTGGTGTAATTGTGATAAAGCTTTTTAGAAACTAAAACAATATTTATAACTTATAATACTAAACTCGCTTTTATAATTGTTTATTATTTTATTTCTTGACAAAGTTCTATTAAAACTCCATTTGTGGTTTTTGGATGTAAAAAAACGACTAGTTTATTATCTGCTCCTTTTTTTGGAGTTTCATTAAGTATCGTAAATCCTTCCTCTTTTAATCGTTTTACTTCAGCTAAAATATCCTCTACTGCAAAAGCAATATGATGAACTCCTTCTCCATTTTTTTCTAAAAATTTTGCAATTGGACTATCTTTATTTGTGGCTTCTAACAATTCTATTTTATTAGCTCCAACTTTAAAAAATGAAGTTTTTACGCCTTCACTTTTAACTTCTTCTATTTTGTATTGTTTTTCGCCAAAAATACTTGCAAAAATTCCGTTTGATTTTTCTAAATCATTAACTGCAATACCAATATGTTCAATTTTATTCATCCTTGTAAAATTTGTAGTTCAAAATTACTAAAAAAAAATGGCAACTATTTTATCCTGTTCAAAAATAACTTTTATGTATATTTAATCGTTATTTTTGCAGCATGGAAACAAACAGACAAAAAAAAATAGCGGGCGTTTTACAAAAAGATTTAGCCGATGTATTGCAACGCGCTGCTCATGACGGAATGAAGGGAGTAATAATATCTGTAACTAAAGTAAACGTAACTTCCGATTTATCACAAGCTAAAGTGTATTTAAGTGTTTTCCCTCAATTAAAAAGAGATATAATTTTAAAAGGAGTTAAAGAAAACGCTTCTTCAATTAGATATGAAATGGCAAAAAGAACTAGAAATCAACTTAGAAGAATGCCTGATTTATCTTTTTATATTGATGATAGTTTAGATTATATTGAAGACATTGACAGTGCTTTAAAAGGCGAAAAAGGTAATCCAATTAAAGATCCTGATTTATTATCTAAACGCCAAAAAAGATAATTTGAACTTTTCTTTGTACATAGCAAAGCGCTACTTATTTTCAAAAAGCAGCAATAACACTATTAACATTATTACCTTAATTGCTGGTGTTGGAGTAATTGTTGGCAGTTTAGCTTTGTTTATTGTACTTTCAGGTTTTTCTGGACTTAGAACATTTAGTGTTGGTTTTTTAAACACTTCTGATCCCGATATAAAAATAACTGCTACAAAAGGGAAATCATTTATTTTAAGCGATACTATAAAATCTGTTTTAGAACAAGAAAATGGTGTTTTAAATTATTCTAAAGTAATAGAAGAGCGCGCCTTTTTTGAATACAATAAAAAAACGCATATTGCATTTATTAAAGGTGTTGATTCGAATTACACTAAAGTAAATAGCATAGATACAACTGTTTATATTGGTACTTGGTTAGATAAAAATATTCCTTACGGAACAGTTATTGGAAATGGTATTTCAAACACTTTATCCGTTGGGGTTTTTGATTTTATTGAACCACTCACCATATATGTTCCAAAACCTGGAAAAGGATACATAACTAATCCTAATAATGCTTTTTCAAGAATAGACACACAACCAATAGGCATTTTTGCTTTAACCGATGATGTAGATAAAAAATTTACGTTTGTTTGGCTAACTGCTGCGCAACAATTACTTAATTATAAAGCAAATCAGATTTCTGCTATTGAGTTAAAATTAGATAAGAAGAGTTCTTTAGATGAAGTTCAAAATTCTCTTATAAACAAACTTGGAAACAAGTTTACTGTTAAAAATAGAGAGCAGTTAAATTCCGTTTTTTACAAAATGTTAAATACGGAGAATCTTACTTCGTACTTAATATTTACATTAATTTTAATTATTGCTTTATTTAATGTTATTGGAGCTGTAATTATGATGATTTTAGAGAAAAAAGATAATTTAAAAACCTTATATAATTTAGGAGCAAACATTAAGCAAATAAAAAAGGTTTTTATTTTACAAGGATTTTTGTTGACTTTCTTTGGAATGTTAATAGGTGTTAGCTCTGGAATTATACTAGTACTTATTCAAAAAAAATATCATTTATTCAAAATAACTCAACACCTTGCTTATCCTGTTGAATTAACTTTCTTAAATATAGTTACGGTAGTAATTACCATTTTAGTTTTGGGCTATATAGCTTCAATTATTGCCAGTAGCAGAATATCAAAAAAGTTAGTTGAATACTAATTTAGTTAAGCAAATTTTTGCAAAACCTCATCAAATACATTAAACACATCTTGTGCTGAATCAGAAGTAACCATTTTTAAGCGATACTCTTTAAAATGTGGAATTCCTCTAAAATAATTGCTATAATGTCTACGAGTTTCCATAACACCAACAATTTCATTCTCCTTCCAATCAATTTCCATTTGTAAATGTCGTTTTGCCATTTCTACGCGTTCTGCAATAGTAATTTCTGGTAAATGTTTACCTGTTTCAAAAAAATGTTTTACTTGTTTAAAAAACCAGGGATTTCCAATACTAGCTCTACCAATCATAGCACCATCTAATCCAAAAACATCTCTCATTTCCATAGCCTTTTCAGGAGAATTTACATCTCCATTTCCAAAAACAGGAATATGCATTCTAGGATTATTTTTAACATCCGCAATAAAACTCCAATCAGCTTCTCCTTTATACATTTGAGCTCTTGTTCTGCCATGAATTGAAATGGCTTTACAGCCAACATCTTGTAAACGTTCCGCAACTTCTACAATTTGTATAGAATCAAAATCCCAACCCAACCTTGTTTTAACTGTAATTGGTAAATTAGTGTGCTTTACCATAGCATCTGTAAGCTTCACCATTAAATCAATATCTTTTAAAATACCTGCACCAGCACCTTTGCTTACCACTTTTTTAACTGGACAACCAAAATTAATATCGATAATATCTGGCTGTGATTCTTCCACAATTTCTACCGTTTTTAACATCGATTCTAGATTTGCGCCAAAAATCTGAATACCAACTGGACGTTCTTTTTCATAAATGTCTAGTTTTTTTCTGCTTTTTGCTGCATTACGTATCAATCCTTCTGAAGAAATAAATTCAGTATACACCAAATCTGCTCCTTGCTCTTTGCATAAAACTCTAAAAGGAGGATCGCTTACATCTTCCATTGGCGCTAATAAAAGCGGAAAATCAGGTAATTCTATATTGCCAATTTTTACCAAATCATTAATTTTAGGCTGCAAAAATACATAAATTTAAACATTTCATTTTTATATTTAAATTGTATTTTTAGCACTTATAAAATATCCTGTTTATGAAATATCCTATTTTAATTTTACTAATTACTTTTGCATTTGTAAGTTGTAAAAAAACTAAAAACAACGACGCTACAGATGCTAAATCTGGAGCAACTGTTATAGCTAACGTTATCCATTATCCGCAAGAAAAACATTTAAAAAATATTAAACAGTTAACTTTTGGAGGCGATAATGCAGAAGCTTACTGGAGTTTTGATAACACCAAATTAGTTTTTCAATCCAATAACAAAGCTTGGGGATTAAACTGTGATCAAATATTTACAATGAATGCATCAAAGCCTTTAGATAGCTCAGAAATCCCTCAAAGAATTAGTACTGGATTTGGTAGAACAACTTGTAGCTATTTTCTTCCTGGAGATTCTACTATAATTTATGCGTCTACACATTTAGCAGGAAAAGATTGTCCTCCTGTTCCTAAAAAAGAAGATTATGGCAACAAATATATTTGGCCTGTTTATAAAGGCTATGATATTTTTATTGCTGACACCAAAGGAAACCAGTTAAAACAATTAACTTTTAATGATGGTTATGATGCCGAACCAACCGTTTCACCAAAAGGTGATAAAATTGTTTTTACATCCACAAGAACAGGAGATTTAGAATTATTTACTATGAATATTGATGGAAGTAATATTCAGCAAATAACTCATGAATTAGGATATGACGGTGGTGCTTTCTTTTCTCCAGATGGCACTAAATTAATTTTCCGATCTTCTCGCCCAAAAACAAAAGCTGAAATTAAAGAATACAAAGATTTATTAGCACAAGGATTAGTACAACCAACCAATATGGAATTATACATTTGTAATGTTGACGGCTCTAATTTGAAAAAAATCACCAATTTAGGAAATGCAAATTGGGCTCCATTTTTTCATCCTTCTGGTAAAAAAATAATTTTTTCATCTAATCATAAAACCAAACATAGTTTCAATTTATTTATGATTAATGTAGATGGAACTGGTTTAGAGCAAATTACCTACGATACTGTTTTTGATGCTTTTCCTATGTTTTCTCCTGATGGCAAAAAATTAGTATTTTCCTCAAACAGAAATAATTACGGCACACACGACACTAATTTATTTGTAGCCGATTGGATAGAATAATTTATTATTATGGAAAAAATATATAACTGGGCAATTTTAGGATGTGGGCATATTGCTGAAAAATTTGCTTTGGAATTAAAAGAATTACCAAATGCAAATTTATATGCTACAGCTTCTAGAAACCTAGATAAAGCTAAAAAATTTGCAGTTAAATTTGGGTTCAAAAAATCTTATGGATCCTATTTAGAAATGGTTAAAGACCCAAATATTGACGTAGTTTATATTGCTACTCCTCATACATTTCATTTAGAACATACACTACTTTGCTTAAATCATAAAAAAGCCGTTTTATGTGAAAAAGCATTTGCCATAAACTCAAAAGAAGTAAAACAAATGATTACTTCTTCAAAAGAAAATAATACATTTTTAATGGAAGCCTTTTGGGTTATTTTTAAACCAAAACTTAAAAAAGTAATTGAATTAATTGAAACTAAAAATTTAGGAAAACTAAAATTTGTAAAATCTGATTTTTATTTCAATGCTGAGTATAATCCAAAAAATAGACTTTATAATATTGAATTGGGCGGTGGTTCATTATTAGATATTGGAATTTACCCTGTTTTTACAGCAATGACTTTACTTGGAACACCAAACGAAATAAAAGTTACTCCACATTTTAGTCCAACAGGCTCTGAAAAAAGTATTTCAATGTTGTTCAGTTATAAAAACGGAGCAACAGCAATTTTATCTTCTAGTTTTGAAACCAATTACAAAAACGAAACTGAATTGTGTTTTGAAAATGGCTTAATTAAATACGAACGCTTTTCAGAAAATCCAATTCAATTATTTAAAAATGGTAATAAACAAGAAATATTTTTTGAAGCTACTAAAAATTCGGGCTATAAATATGAAGCAATTCATGTTATGGATTGTTTAGATAAAGGCATTATTGAAAGTCCTGTTATAACCAATCAAGTTAGTTTAGATTTAATGAGCATTTTAGATAAAATCAGAAAAAAAGCAGGTATTTTTTATCCAAATCATGACACTGTTTAATTTTAATTTTCGGAACAAATAATTAGTTATCTTTGCGCACAAATAGAAGACTGGAAAACGAAGTATGAAAAACATTAGAAATTTTTGCATTATTGCGCATATTGATCACGGAAAAAGCACACTTGCCGATAGACTATTAAGTTTTACCGGAACTACAACAGCACGTGAAGAACAGGCACAGTTACTAGATAATATGGATCTGGAACGTGAACGTGGTATTACTATTAAAAGTCACGCCATTCAAATGGATTATGTTTTTGAAGGAGAAAAATATACTTTAAATTTAATTGATACTCCTGGCCATGTAGATTTTTCCTATGAAGTTTCTCGTTCTATTGCTGCTTGTGAAGGAGCCTTATTAATTGTAGATGCTGCACAAAGTATACAAGCACAAACCATTTCTAATTTATACTTAGCTTTAGAAAATGACTTAGAAATAATTCCCGTTTTAAACAAAGTAGATTTACCAAGTGCAAATCCAGAGGAAGTAACTGATGATATAGTAGCTTTATTAGGTTGTAATGCTGATGAAGTTATTCACGCAAGTGGAAAAACTGGATTTGGCGTTGAAAATATTTTAGAAGCTATTATTACTAAAATTCCTGCTCCAAACGGAGATATTAACAAGCCATTACAAGCTCTAATTTTCGATTCGGTTTATAACTCATATCGTGGTGTTGAAACCTATTTTAGAGTTATAAATGGCGAAATAAAAAAAGGTCAGCGTATAAAATTTATGGCTACAAATAAATTATATACCGCAGATGAAGTTGGTACATTAAAATTAACACAAATTCCTAAACCTAGTATTAAAGCTGGTGATGTTGGCTATTTAATTACAGGTGTTAAAACCGCAAGTGAAATTAAAGTTGGTGATACAATTACCGATGCTTTAAATCCAACGCAAAATAGAATTGATGGTTTTGAAGATGTAAAACCAATGGTTTTTGCAGGTATTTATCCTGTTGATACTGAAGATTATGAAGAACTTAGAAGTTCTATGGAAAAATTGCAATTGAATGATGCCTCTTTAGTTTTCACTCCTGAAAGTTCCGCTGCATTAGGATTTGGTTTCAGATGTGGATTTTTAGGAATGCTTCATTTAGAAATTATTCAAGAAAGATTAGAGCGTGAATTTGATATGACGGTTATTACAACCGTACCAAACGTATCTTATCATGCCTTTACAAATAAACATCCTGACACTCCAGTTTTAGTAAACAATCCTTCTGATTTACCAGAACCTTCTAAAATAAATCGAGTTGAAGAACCTTTTATAAAAGCATCTATAATAACTAAAGCCGATTTTGTAGGTCCAGTAATGAGTTTGTGTATTGAAAAACGCGGGCAAATTACAAATCAAAATTACCTAACTCCTGAACGAGTAGAATTAACTTTTGATATGCCTTTATCTGAAATTGTATTTGATTTTTATGATAGATTAAAAACCGTTTCAAAAGGTTATGCTTCTTTTGATTATCATCCAATAGGATTAAAAGCTTCTAAATTAGTTAGGGTTGATATTTTATTAAACGGAACGCCAGTTGATGCTTTATCAGCTTTGATTCACGCAGATAATGCTTATAATATTGGTAAAAAAATGTGTGAAAAATTAAGACAATTAATTCCTCGTCAACAATTTGACATTCCAATTCAAGCTGCAATTGGTGCTAAAATTATTTCGCGAGAAACTGTAAAAGCATTAAGAAAAGATGTTACCGCAAAATGTTATGGTGGCGATATTTCACGTAAACGAAAATTGTTAGAGAAACAGAAAAAAGGTAAAAAACGAATGCGCCAAGTAGGAAATGTAGAAATCCCTCAACAGGCATTTATGGCTGTTTTAAAACTTAATGATTAAAAATAAAACATAAAAAAACACCGAAATTTCGGTGTTTTTTTATAAATAATTTTGAAGATTATTCTCCGTGTAACCAAGTTTTTTTAGCCAATAATTGTTCTTCAGTTTCTTCATGATCTTCATCAGGAACACAACAATCTACTGGACATACAGAAGCACATTGAGGCTCGTCATGGAAACCTTTACATTCTGTACATTTATCAGTTACAATAAAATAAAATTCATCCGATTTTGGTTCTTGCTTTTCATCTGCATCCATTTCGTCGCCAGTACTAGGAGATGTTACACTTCCACTTAGTGACGTTTCATCGGATAATGCCCATTCATTATCTGGTTCATAAATTGCATTATTAGGACATTCTGAAATACATGCATCACAATTAATGCATTCGTCTGTTATTTTAATTGCCATGATTAATTTTTTAAATTTATTATTTCACAAAATTATACAATTTATATTAAATCAGATGTGATAAAAATCATTTCCTTTTATAAAAAGTAACGATACATTTGGCACTTTATATTCAAGTATAAAATATTTTTTAAAATTAAATAAATTTTTCAAATTATCATAAATTATGATTACAACTAAAAATAACAGACCCGTTGAAGTTTTGGAAGGCGTAGTTATCAGGTTTGTAGGAGATTCAGGAGATGGAATGCAATTAACTGGAACTCAATTTTCTGACACTTCTGCTATGTTTGGAAACGACATAGCAACTTTTCCAAACTACCCTGCTGAAATTAGGGCTCCTCAAGGAAGTTTATATGGTGTTTCTGGATTTCAAGTCCACATTGGTAGTGTAGAAGTTAGCACACCAGGTGACGATTTAGATTTGTTGGTTGCTATGAACCCAGCAGGTTTAAAAACAAACTTACATGCAGTAAAACCTGGACATACTATTATTGTAGATACAGACTCTTTTTCTAAAAAGAATCTTGAAAAAGCCAAGTACGAAACCAACCCATTAGAAGATGGAAGTTTAGATAATTACAGCGTAATTAAAGTACCTATGACTTCTTTAACTAAAGAAGCATTAAAAGATGTTGCAGGATTAGATAATAAATCTATTACTAGAAGTAAAAATATGTTTGCTTTAGGAATGGTTTATTGGATGTATCATAGAGAAAAAGATTATACTATTGATTTTTTTAATAAAAAATTCAAAAATAAACCACTAATAATAGAAGCAAATACTAAGGTTTTAAATGCAGGTTATTTCTTTGCAGAAACTTTAGAATTAATTCCTAATTCATATACTATTTCTCCTGCAAAAATGGAGAAAGGAACCTATAGAATTATTATGGGGAACGCTGCAACTGCTTGGGGATTATTAGCTGCTGCTGAAAAATCTGGTTTAGAATTATTTTTAGGCTCGTATCCAATAACTCCAGCAACTGATATTTTACACGAATTAGTAAAACATAAACATTTTGGAGTTAAAGCTTTTCAAGCTGAAGACGAAATTGCTGGTATTTCTTCTGCAATTGGAGCTTCATTTGCTGGTGATTTAGCTGTAACCACAACTTCAGGACCTGGATTAGCTTTAAAAGGTGAAGCTTTAGGTTTAGCAATGATGATTGAATTACCTTTAGTAGTTGTTAATGTGCAACGTGGTGGTCCTTCAACAGGTTTACCTACTAAAACAGAACAATCCGATTTGTTACAGGCAATGTATGGTAGAAATGGGGAAAGCCCTGTTGTAGTAATTGCCGCTAGTACTCCTGCAAACTGTTTTAACTATGCTTTTGAAGCTGCAAAACTTGCATTAGAACATATGACTCCTGTTATTTTACTTACAGATGGTTATATTGCTAATGGTTCTGCTCCTTGGAGAGTTCTAAGTGTAAAAGATATGCCTGAAATTAAAACTAATAAAGTTACTGAATACTCAGAAAATTGGCATCCTTATGATAGACATGAAGATACTTTAGCTCGTGATTGGGCAGTACCAGGAACACCTGGTTTTGAACACAGAGTTGGTGGTTTAGAAAAAGATAGTATTACAGGTAATGTTTCTTACGTTCCTGAAAATCATGAAAAGATGACACATCTTAGAGCTGAAAAAATTAAAAGAGTTCAAAATTACATTCCAAATCTTAAAACTGAATTTGCTACTGAAGGCGACTTATTAGTTGTTGGTTGGGGAGGTACTTATGGATCTTTACATTCAGCAGTAAAACAATTTAATGAAGATGGTAATAAAAATGTAGGTTTTGCTCATTTTAATTATATAAATCCTCTTCCTAAAAACACAGAAGAAGTTTTACGAAAATTCAAAAAAATAATAGTTTGTGAATTAAATAGCGGACAATTTGTAAATGTTTTAAAAATGAATTTTAAGAATCTTGATATTTATCAACACAATAAAGTTCAAGGATTACCTTTTGCAAATAGCGAATTAATTGATCAATTTAAACAATTACTAAAATAATTATGGAAACAACAGCTGAAAAAAAATATACATTTAAAGATTTTCAAAGCGACCAAGAAGTTCGTTGGTGTCCTGGTTGTGATGATTATGTAATATTACGTTCAATGCAAAAAGCATTACCTGAAATGGGCGTTAAAAAAGAAGACGTTGTGTTTATTTCAGGAATAGGATGTTCATCACGTTTTCCATATTATATGAATACTTATGGTATGCATTCTATTCATGGTAGAGCTCCAGGTATTGCAACAGGAACAAAATTAGCTAATCCAGACTTAAGCGTTTGGGTAATGACTGGTGATGGCGATTCTATGGCAATTGGAGGTAATCACTTTATACATGTGCTTAGAAGAAACATCGATTTAAATATTGTTATGTTTAATAATGAAATTTATGGATTAACTAAAGGACAGTTCTCTCCTACTTCATTAGTTGGACAAAAAACCAAGTCTTCTCCTTATGGAAATACACAACCTCCATTTTTGCCAGGTGAATTAGCTTTAGGAGCTAAAGCAAGGTTCTTTGCTAGAATTGGTGGAAATAATCCTAAAGATATGACCCAAATTTTAATTGAGGCTCATAAATTTAAAGGAACTTCATTGGTAGAAGTATTACAAAATTGCGTCATTTTTAATGATGGATGTTATACGAAATACACAGATAAGGTTGTAAAAGAGGATAAACAAATTTATTTGGAACATGGCAAACCAATGATTTTTGGAAAAAATAAAGATAAAGGTTTAGTACTTAACGGCTTAAAATTAGAAGTAGTAACTATTGGGGAAAATGGCATTACAGAAAAAGATATTTTAGTTCATGACGCTAAAGAAAAAGATCCAACTATGCATCAAATGTTAGTTAGATTGGAATATCCTTTAGCTACCGGAGTTATTAGAAGTTTTAATGATGTAACCTTAGAAGAACGCGAAAATGCTTTAACAGAGCAAGTAAAAGCGAACTCTAAATTTACTAAAACAGACGATCTATTTTTCTCTGGAGAAACGTATGAAGTTAAGTAATAAATATTACTATTTTAACTGACTATTATCATTTAATTTTCGAATGCATTCCTATAATTTTGCCTTCTAATTTAAAAAGTATATAAAAAATGGGTTCAGAAGCCATCATTGTATTTTTACTTGCTGCGGTTGTTTTAGTAGTAGGTGCAAACTTTTTATCAAATTTAATATCACATAAATCCGATAACCCTCAAAAAAGAGAGCCTTACGAATGTGGTATTCCAACCATTGGACCAACTTGGATTCAATTTAATGTAGGGTATTATTTATTTGCTATTTTATTTCTAATTTTTGATGTTGAAGTAGCATTTTTAATTCCTTGGGCAGTAGTTTTCAAAGAAATTGGAACAGTTGCCTTGGTTGAAATAATTGTATTTCTAATAATTTTAGGTTTAGGATTGTTATATGCCTATAAAAAACGAGCTTTACGATGGGAGTAGAAAAAAAACGATTTTTAAATCAATTTGAAGCAGACGGACTAAAACAAGTTGTGCCTGAAGATTTTCCTGGCAAAGTAATTCCAGGAGGTAACGGCGGAAATATTGTAGTTACAACATTAGATAGTGTTATTAACTGGGGGCGATCAAATTCATTATGGCCCCTTTATTTTGGAACAAGTTGTTGTGCAATTGAAATGATGCAAACTGGAGCTCCAAAACATGATTTTTCTAGATTTGGTTTTGAAGTTGCCAGACCTTCTGCTAGACAAGCAGACCTTATTATTATTGCAGGAACTATTGTAAACAAAATGGGACCTGTTTTAAGAAGATTATACGACCAAATGGCAGAGCCTAAATATGTAATTGCAATGGGGGCTTGCGCTATTTCAGGCGGTCCTTTTTATTATAATTCCTATTCTGTAATTAAAGGTGCAGACCACGTAATACCTGTAGATGTTTATGTTCCTGGATGTCCTCCAAGACCTGAAGCATTATTAGAAGGTATGATTATGCTACAGAAAAAAATAAAAACGGAAAACATGAGCCATAAGGTTAATCCTATAGATGGTTTTGATGAAGGAAAAGTTTGAATTTAAGCAATAAGATAAAATGAAAAACGAAGATTTACAAAACATCATAAATGGCTTAGGAGAGAATTTAGAATTTACCACAGAAGAATCTGAATTTTTAAATGTATTAGTTCCAAAAGAACAACTTCATGCTGTTTGCAGCGAATTAAAATCAAATCCAGAATTAAAATTTGATTATGCTTTTTGTATAACTGGTATGGATTGGGGAAAAGAATTAGGGGTTATTTATCATTTAAATTCTACCGAATTTCAACATGAAATAGTAGTAAAAGTAAAAACAGAAGATCGTGAAAATCCTACTTTAGATTCTGTGCATGACATATGGCAAACAGCTGAATTTCACGAATTAGAAATCTATGATTTTTTCGGTATAAAATTCAATAATCATCCAAAATTAAGACGCTTGTTTTTAACGCCAGATTGGGAAGGTTATCCTTTGAGAAAAGATTATGTAGATGAAGCTAATATGATTATCAAATAAGCATTACTCATGACAGATCAAGAAATAAAAAACAAAATAAAAACGGAAGAATATTTCGTTAATATGGGGCCTCAACACCCTGCAGCTCATGGTGTATTACGTTTGTTATTAACTATTGATGGTGAAATTATTAAAAATGTGGAACCAGATTTAGGGTATATTCATCGTTCTATTGAGAAAATGAGTGAACGCGATAGTTACCAACAAATTGTTCATTTAACAGATAGAATGGATTATTTGTCTTCAAACATAAATAATGAAGCGGTTTGTTTAACTGTTGAAAAAGCTTTAGAAATTGAAGTTAGCGATAGAGTTAAAGTAATTAGAACCATTATTTCTGAATTAACACGTATTGCATCTCACTGTTTATGGTGGGGAGTTATGGGAATGGATTTAGGAGCATTAACTACCTATTTTTATGCTTTTAGAGATAGAGAAATGATTAACGATATTTTTGAAGAAACTTGTGGAGCTCGTTTAACTATGAATTATAACGCTCCAGGAGGTTTAATGTATGATATACATCCAAATTTTGTTAAAAGAACTAAAGATTTTATCAAACACTTTAAAACCAAAATTCCGGAATACGACCGTTTATTAACTGGCAATATTATCTTTCAAAAAAGAACAAAAGGAGTTGGCGTTTTAACTAAAGAAGATGCTATTTCATATGGAGCTACTGGCCCTGTTGGTAGAGGTTCTGGATTTTCATGTGATGTTAGAAAACATCATATATATAGCGCTTATGACAGAGTAGATTTTAAAGAAGCTCTATTAACTGAAGGTGATACGTTTGCGCGTTATCAAGTTAGAATTATGGAACTTTGGGAGTCTATTTCTATTATTGAGCAATTGATTGATAATATTCCAGAAGGATCTGTTAAAGAACCAACCAAAGCAGTTATAAAACTACCTAAAGGAGAATTTTATCAACGTGTAGAAACTGCAAGAGGCGAATTAGGTGTTTATATAAATAGTACAGGAACTAAAAACCCATATAGAGTAAAATTCCGTTCTCCAGGTTTTTCAAACTTATCTGTATTAAATCATATAGCTAAAGGAAGTAAAATTGCCGATTTAGTGGCAACTATGGCTTCGTTTGACTTTGTAATTCCAGATATAGATCGTTAATTATAGATTATGAATTTTTTAATAATGAATATTCCATTAAACATCACTAGTACAATCCACGATTGGATTTATAGCATAATGCCTGAAACAGCTGCCAGTATTACCATTATGGTTTTAATAGCTGTAGCTTATTTAGCATTATTTGCAGTAGCAGGTTTATACTTAGTTTTATTAGAACGTAAAGTAGCTGCTTGGTTTCAATTACGTTTAGGACCAAATAGAGTTGGACCTTGGGGATTATTTCAAACTATTGCAGATGCTTTAAAATTAGTTTCAAAAGAGCTAACTTCTAATGATAGAGTTGATAAATTTCTTTACAATTTAGCTCCTTATTTTGTAATTGTATCCGCCTTAATTGCAATTTCAGTATTTCCTTTTTCAAAACAATTTCAAGCATTCGATATTAATATTGGACTCTTTTTTCTAATTGCTGTATCTTCTATTGGAGTTATTGGTATTTTAGTTGGAGGTTGGGCAAGTAATAATAAGTTTGCTTTAATTGGTGCCATGCGTAGTGGTTTACAAACTATTAGTTATGAGTTATCCGTTGGTTTATCTATTTTAACTATGGTTTTATTAACTGGGACTTTACAATTATCCGAAATTGTAGAAGTTCAACGTACAGGAGGTTGGTTAATTTTACAAGGACACATTCCTGCAATAATAGCTTTTTGTATTTTTATGATAGCAGGAACTGCAGAAACCAATAGAGCACCGTTTGATTTGGTTGAAGCTGAATCGGAACTTGGTGCTGGTTTTCACACTGAATATTCAGGAATGAAATTTGCATATTTCTTTTTAGCCGAGTTTATTAATATGTTTATTATAGCATCTATTGCTGTAGTATTATTTTTTGGCGGTTGGTTATCACCTTTTGGAATAACCGATGGTATTACTTGGTTTCCTGAAGTACTTTGGTTTTTAATAAAAGTGTTAGTAATTATCTTTTTAATGATGTGGTTTAGGTGGACATTCCCTCGTTTAAGAGTAGATCAATTACTTACTCTTGAATGGAAATATTTGTTACCATTAAACTTAGCTAATTTAATGATAATGGCAGTTATAATTTGGATGAATTGGACAATTTAATACTTGAAATAATACGATAATGAGTTATTTTTCAGACATATACAATGGAATAAAAACCTTAATTACAGGAATGAAAGTTACTGGAGGTTATTTTATTCATGCAAGAAAAGGAAGTCTAACACAACAATATCCTGATAACAGAGAAACCCTTAAAATGTTTGATCGTTTTAGAGGTGAAGTAGTTATGCCACATGACGAAAACAATCAACACCGTTGTACAGGTTGTCAATCATGTGAAATTGCTTGTCCAAATGGTTCTATTGAAATAATTTGGGATAGGCAAGTGGATCCTGAAACAGGGAAAAAGAAAAAAATGATTGATAAACACATTTACCATTTATCTATGTGTACTATGTGTGGCTTATGTATAGAAGCTTGTCCTACAGACGCAATTGTTTGGGCACAGAATTATGAAAACTCTGTTTACGATAGAAGTTATTTAACAAAAACATTAAATCAGCCAGGCTCAACAGTACAAGCTGGTATAGAAGATTAAAACTATGGAAGCAATTTTATTTTATATACTCGCAACATTAATGATAATATTCGCAGTTGCATCTGTTACCAGCCGTAAAATTTTAAGAGCTGTAATTTATTTACTATTTGTTTTAATCTGTATTGCTGGATTGTACTTTTTAATTAATTACAATCTTCTTGCAGCCATTCAATTAACCGTATATGGAGGTGGAGTTATAGTACTATTTATTTTCTCTGTTTTATTAGTTCATCACGTTGAACTTGAATTAGAAAAAACATCTTTAAAGAAAAAAATAATTGCAGGTATTATTAGCCTCTTGGGATTAGGAATAACTCTATGGGCAATATTCACTTATACTTTTAAAACTGCAACTACTTCCTATTCTTCTATTGAAGTAAAAGATATAGGCTTTAAATTATTAAGTTATGGTGACGGTGGATTTATTTTACCATTTGAAGTAATAAGTGTGCTTTTAGTAGCAGTAATGATTGGAGCTATTATAGTAGCAAAAGGAAAAAAATTAAAAGAAAATTAATTAAAAATGATTGCAGGAATCAATATATACGAAATTTTAACCCTAACAAGTATCTTATTTTTTATAGGAGTATATGGGTTTTTCACAAGAGAAAACTTGATTACAGTATTACTGTCAATTGAATTAATTTTAAATGCTGCCGCTGTAAACTTTGTGCTTATAAATACTTATTTATATCCAGATTTATTACAAGGTGCCATTTTTAGCATATTCATAATTGCACTAGCGGCTGCAGAAACTGCTTTAGCTATTGCCATTATAATTAATTTGTATAAACTCATTTATTCTGTAGAAGTAAAAGACACAGAAACTATGAAATACTAAGTTTATACTTAAAAATAATTAAACAAAAAGACAAGAATTTAAATTATAAAAAATGGATTTTAGTTATACTATTCTTATTCCGTTAATTCCGCTAGCACTATTTATTGTTTTAGGAATATTCAGTAAAAAAATACCACCATCAATTTCAGGATGGATTGGTTCATTAGGCTTAGGAACTTCATTTGTTTTATCATGGTACACAGCCTATACTTATTTTCTAGAAGGAAAATTAAATGGTGTTTATCAAACTTTTATTTATAAAAACACTTGGTTAAATTTTACCGATAAACTACATATAGATATGGGAGTACTTATTGATCCTATATCCGTAATGATGTTAGTTGTAGTTTCTACCATTTCTTTTATGGTACATTTATACAGTAGAGGTTATATGAAAGGAGATGATGGTTATACTAGATTCTTTTCCTATTTAGCATTATTTAGCTTTTCAATGTTTGGTTTAGTACTTGCTACTAACCTCTTCCAAATTTATATATTTTGGGAGTTAGTGGGTGCTTCATCTTTCCTTTTAATAGGTTATTATTACACCAAACCTTCAGCAGTTGCCGCAGCAAAAAAAGCTTTTATTGTTACTCGTTTTGCCGATTTAGGATTTTTAATAGGAATATTAGTTGTTAGCTATTATGCAGGAACATTTGATTTTCAAGAAATAAATAATTTACAAGGAAGCATTATTACTAATTGGGCAGCTACTTCTTTTATGGGATTATCTGTTTTTACTTGGGGATTAATTTTAATTTATATGGGTGGTATTGGAAAATCAGCAATGTTACCTTTCCACATTTGGTTGCCAGATGCTATGGAGGGCCCAACACCTGTTTCAGCTTTAATTCATGCTGCTACTATGGTAGTTGCTGGGGTTTATTTAGTAGCACGTTTATTTCCTGTATATTATTTTGTTGAAGATGGCTTTGCTTTACAAATTGTAGCTTACATTGGGGCAATTTCATCATTAGTAGCAGCAGTAATTGCTATTACACAAACCGACATTAAACGAGTTTTAGCATTTTCAACTATGTCTCAAATTGGATATATGATGTTAGCTTTAGGTGTTTCAAAATATGATGGTCATGAGGGATTAGGTTTTATGGCTTCCATGTTCCATTTATTTACACATGCAATGTTTAAAGCATTATTGTTTTTAGGTGCTGGTTCAGTTATCCATGCAATACATAGTAACGAAATGGGCGATATGGGTGGATTACGAAAATATATGCCAATAACACATATTACATTTTTAATTGCAGCTTTATCAATTGCTGGTTTCCCAGGATTTGCAGGATTCTTTAGTAAAGATGAAATTTTAGCTGCTGCTTTTGAAAACAACATGCTAATTTATATAAGTAGTGTATTTGTAGCTGGTTTAACTGCTTTTTATATGTTCCGATTATATTTTGGTATTTTCTGGGGACAAGAAAAACAATACAAACATACACCACATGAATCGCCATGGTCTATGACAATTCCTATGATATTTTTAGCTTTTATGAGTATTGCTGGTGGTTACTTCCATTTTAGTGAGTATGTAACTGCTGACCATATTCCTTTTAAATCTCATTTAGATCTTCCTTTAGCTGCAATAGCTACATCAGTAGGTTTAATTGGAATTATTTTGGCATTTGTGTTTTATAAAAAAGAAAATAATTTACCTGAACGATTTGCACATGCATTTGGCGTTTTTTATAAATGGACTTATCATAAATTTTATTTTGATGAATTATACATATTTATCACTAAAAAAGTATTATTTGGAGTTGTTGGTTTTTCCGCAGCTTGGTTTGATAAATATATTGTAGATGCTTCTATGGTAGGTATAGGAAACGTTACTGTTTCTATTTCTAATAAAATTAAAGGATTGCAATCTGGTAAATTTCAAGATTATGCAATGTCCTTTATTGGAGGCGGCGTAGTAATCGCAATGGTAATTTTTTATTTATGGATAAATTAATTTAATATAATGGATATTTTATCACTTTTTGTAGTTGTACCTGTTTTAACTGTTTTAGTTTTAGTTTTTGCTAAAAATCTTAAACAAGCAAGGGTAATATCGTTAATTGGTATGGCAATTCAATTTGCTATGTCTATAAATTTAATTTTCGCTTATATAAAAGAGCGAGCAACAAATACCGATATTATGGTTTTCACCAAAGATGTTGTTTGGTTTGAAAATTTTAATATTCATTACAGCATTGGAGTAGATGCCATTTCTGTAGTAATGATTGCTTTAACTTCTACTGTAGTTTTAGCAGGTATTTTTATTTCTTGGAAAATAGACGATTTAGCTAAAGAATTTTTTGTTTCGTTAATTGTTTTATCTTCAGGTGTTTTTGGGTTCTTTATTTCTACCGATTTATTTACTATGTTCGTTTTTTACGAAATAGCTGTAATTCCAATGTACCTTTTAATTGGTATTTGGGGATCTGGTCCTAAAGAAAACTCTGCAATGAAATTAACATTAATGTTAATGGGAGCTTCAGCAGTATTATCTGTAGGTATTTTAGGAATTTATTTCAATTCAAACGCTGATGGAGGTGCTTTAACTTTTAATATTTTTGAAATAGCACAAGTTCATATTCCTGAAGCTGCACAAAACTTATTTTTCCCATTTGTATTTATTGGTTTTGCTGTAATTGGAGCTTTATTTCCTTTCCATACTTGGTCTCCCTCTGGTCACGCATCAGCACCAACAGCAGTTTCTATGTTACACGCAGGGGTTTTAATGAAATTAGGTGGATACGGTGTATTTAGAATTGCTATGTATTTATTACCTCTTGGAGCTTTAAACTGGACAGATTTCTTCTTGGTTTTAGCAGCCTTTGGTGTTATTTATGGAGCATTTGGAGCTACAATGCAAAAAGATTTAAAATACGTGAATGCATATGCCTCCGTTAGTCACTTGGCTTTAGTTTTATTTGCTTTATTAATGATTAATAAAACAGCTTGGAATGGTGCTATTATCCAATCTTTATCTCATGGGTTATTAACTGCTTTATTCTTTGCTTTAATTGGAATGGTGTATGGAAGAACTCACACGAGAGAAATTGAAAAATTAGGTGGTTTAATGAAAATATTACCTTTTATAGGTGCCATATATGTAATTACCGGTTTAGCATATTTAGGATTACCTGGTTTTAGTGGTTTTGTTGCTGAAATGAGTGTTTTTGTAGGTGCTTTTCAACATCCTGATATGTTCCATAGAGTTCTAACCATTGTTGTAGTTTCTTCTATTGTTGTAACTGCTGTATATATTTTAAGAATGGTTGGTAAAATTATGATGGGACCTTTGTCAAATATGGAATATGCCAAATTGCCAAAAGCTACTTGGTATGAAAAAACCGGACTAATATTACTAATGATTCCTGTTGTAATTATTGGGGTAATGCCACTTGGATTAAGTGAAATGTTAAAAGCAAGTATTCAACCGTTTTTAGAACGATTATTATAAAAAATTAAGAAAGATGAACTTAGAAAGTTTACTATTAATGCGCTCAGAAATAGGATTAACTGCAATTATTGTACTGTTAATTATATTCGAAATTTTTACCAACAAAAAACAAAAAGCAAAAATAATTCCGTTTGCGCTAATTTTATTGGCTATAAATACCATATTAGGTTTTTTTCCTTTAAATACTGGCGAAATATTTGGTGGTATGTTTAGAACAAACACCTTATTACATTTCTTTAAAACTACTTTAAGTTTAGGGGTTTTAATTTTATTATTACAATCTGCCGACTGGCTTAAAGAGAAAATAGTAGCTGAAAATAAAGCAACAGAATTTATAATTTTAATTATTTCATCGCTATTAGGAGCATACTTTATGATTTCTGCTGGAGATTTTTTAATGTTTTATATTGGACTTGAATTAACAACACTTCCTGTAGCTGCCTTAGTAGCTTATGAAACTTATAAAAGAATTTCTGCTGAAGGTGCAGTTAAATATATTTTATCTTCCGCATTAGCTTCAGGCACATCATTATTTGGAATTTCCTTATTATATGCAACTACAGGAACTATTTATTTTGATGCAATGGCTGAAATTTTAACTAGCTCAAATCTTGCAATATTAGGTTTTGTATTTTTCTTTTCAGGATTAGCATTTAAAATTTCCTTAGTTCCATTCCATTTTTGGACTGCAGATGTTTATGAAGGAGCACCAATTAATGTTGCTTCATACTTATCTGTAATTTCAAAAGGTGCAGCAGTAGTTATTTTAATGATTCTTTTATTTACTGTGTTTAAACCTTTAATGCCTGCATGGAATAAAATTATTTATATAGTAACCATTGCAACTATGTTTACTGGTAATTTATTCGCTTTAAGACAACAAAATATGAAGCGCTTTTTAGCGTATTCATCTATTGCTCAAGCTGGTTTTATATTATTAGGTTTATTATCTGTAGACCAACTAGGAACAGCTACAGTTATTTACTTTGTAGCTATTTATATATTCTCTAATTTAGGTGCGTTCGGTGTAGTTCAAGCTATTTCTTCTGCAACAAATAAAGAAAATATAGATGATTATGAAGGTTTATATAGAACCAACCCTAAATTAAGTTTGGTTATGATGCTTGCCTTATTTTCTTTAGCAGGTATACCTCCATTAGCTGGATTTTTTGGTAAATTCTTTTTATATACCGCGGCTGCAAGTAAAGGTTATTATGTAATGGTATTTATTGCTGTTGTAAACGCAACCATATCCTTATATTATTATTTATTAGTGGTACGAGCAATGTTTTTAAGAAAAGGTAATAATCCAATACCTTACTTTAGAAGTGGAAATTATATGAGATTAGGTTTACTAATAGCAGCAATTGGCATTTTGGTAATTGGTTTATATAGCCCTATTTATGAATACATTTATTCATTCAGTAATGTTTTTTTAAATTAATATAGTATGAGACTAGGAGGCAAACATTTATTTGGAAGTATTGATGATCAACGTGTTACTTTTATTGAAAAAAAAATAACAGAAGATAGAAAAGAGTTTTTAAAAACATTACTTGAACATAATGGTTTTGAAGTAATTGTTCAAGAAGAAAAACGTAAAAGTGAAGAAGAACCTCAATTATATACAATTGGCGTTACAGATATGACTTTTAACCCAACTATATGGGTGTTTCAAAGACGTTTAAAAACCTTAGATGGAAGAAAAGTAACTCACGATTATTGGAATCAAGAAACAGAAGATACTAAACCACAATACTGGAAAATTTAGATAGTTTTTACTTCTGTAATTTTATTTTCTTTAATTATGTATTCATATAAAATATGATCCACAATTTGTTGTGTTTCATTTGGAAAACTTAATTCAACTTTTGTATCACTTGCTATCCAATCCTTTATTTTAGAAATATGTTTCTTTTTTAAAGATTTTAAAATTGGTACTCCTAATTCTTTCAACGCTTCTGCATTAAAATGCTGTTCGTATTGATTTTTCATAGGAATTACTATTAATCTCTTTTTTAAAAAAATGGCCTCAGAAGGTGTTTCAAATCCTGCGCCACATATAATACCTTGACAAGATGCTAAGCTTTTTTCAAATTTTTTACTACTAACAGGCTTTATATAAACATTCTTTTTTTGATAATATTTTGTTGCCTCTTTTGAAAAAACCTTCCATTTTATTCCCTTAATTTGAGATAGTACTTCAATAATTTTTTGGTCAGAATATGCAGGTAAATAAACTGTAAAATGATCCTTATTTGTACGTTTCAGCAATCTAATATTGTTTCTAATAATTGGCGTGTAAACTTTATCGTTGTATTTTTTAAAGTGAAATCCATAATTATACGTACACTTAGCATAATTTTTTATAATTAAACTCCCAAATAAATCAAAATGAGAAGGTTTAGGAACATTTTTAGTAAATAAAGCACTTTGATGGCTTAACGAAATACTTTTTACGCCTCTTAATTTACAAGCCCAAGCGGAAATTGGCTCAAAATCGTTAATTACTAAATCATAATTTTTAACCGGACAGTTTATAATTTCTTTTAAGAATCTAAAAATATTGTTCTTTTTAATAGTATTAAAAAAGTTGATGCCTCCTCTTTTTCCAAAATAAAAACTGAGACCTTTATATTTGTATTTTACTTGATAATCTAAAACTATTTCAGCTTGTGTTCCGCTTATTAAAACATCTACTTGTGCTCGATTTAATAACGCTGGTATAACTTCTTTTGCCCTACTTAAATGACCGTTTCCTGTTCCTTGTATTGCATATAATATTTTCATCTATTCTTTAAAATTAAAATCAGCTACCAGTTTTCCGAAAATTTCTTTTGCAGATTTATTTACCAAATCAACATCATCAATAACTTCCTTATCATTTGCTTTTTTATAATGTGTTTCATTATATTTATACAAACTCCAAACCTTATTGTTATACTCTAAAGTTGTTAAGTTTTCAATCCAATCTCCTGAATTTAAATAAGTTACTTTTCCGTTGTTTGTTGTAATATTTTTTATCACAGGCTGATGTATATGTCCACAAACAACGTAATCAAATTCATTTTGAATAGCTATATCAGTAACTGTTTTTTCAAAATTATTAATAAACTTTACCGCTGATTTTACACTATCCTTAATTTTTTTGGATAATGATATTTTCCCTTTCCCAAAAAACTCACTAATATTATTTACAGCTTTATTGATAAGGATAAGTAAATCGTAACCTTTTGCGCCTAATTTTGCTAACCATTTAGAGTGCTCCATAGTAACATCAAAAACATCGCCATGAAAAAACCAAGCCTTTTTACCATCTAGTTCCAACACTACTTTGTTTTTTATGGAAAAAGAACCTAATTTAAAATCGACAAATTTCCGTAGCATTTCATCATGATTTCCTGTAATATAATACACTTTTTTACCTTTAGAAATCCAATTAATAAACTGTTTTATAATTTTCATGTGTGATTTTGGCCAATAGCGTTTATTGAATTGCCAAACATCAATAATATCCCCATTTAAAATTATAGTATTAGGGTTAATGCTTTTTAAATATTTTAACAACTCTTTAGCGTGGCATCCATAAGTTCCTAAATGGATATCTGAGATTACAACTAATTCAAGATTACGTTTAGTAGCAGATTTCAAACTTAATTTTAATAAATTATATACGCTGCAATTACTTAATTAATTGTTATTAAATGGTTTTAATAACCTTATTTTAAAGTTAAGTTTATTAAATTATTGTTTTTCCTAAATAAACAAGTTCATTACCATTTTCAATTATAAAGGAATCCGGTAATGAAGGAATTAAATGAATAACTCCTTTATTATCTTTTAAAAATAAAGGAACAGCAGATTTTTCTAGTTTTAATTCTTTTAATAATTTTATAAAATGCTCTTCAGAAGTAATGCTAACTTCATTTATAAAAGGAAAATCTCTGACTGTTTCACTTAAATTAATAAAATCTTCCGTATCACAAAACAGACCGTTTTTAGGTTTTAAATTATCCTGTTTCATTTCTTCAGAAGAGATTAAACGAAAAGTTCCTTGCTCTCCAAAACTAGATTTATATTTATCTAAAACATAGGTGTTTATTATTGGGCTTCCAGTTAAAGCTAATAAAAAACCAATATCATTTAACTCTACATTTTCTATTAATTCATCGGAATACACATCGCCTTCAAAAGCTTCTAATCCAAGAAGTTTAGCTTTTTCAATATTGTTAGCGTTGCTATCAACTAAAACTACTCTTCTATTATTTTTTTTAAGATAAGTTGCTATTAAACGTGCAAAATTTGAAGCTCCGATCATTAATATTCCATTTGAAGAATCTAAAAAAACTTTGGTTATTTTAGCTACTAATCGCGCAGTTGTGGCGTTTAATAATACGGTTCCTAACACAATCATAAACACTAATGGCGTAATAAATTCGGCTCCTGGCTCCTTCAACATAACTAATTTCAATCCAAATAAAGAAGCGATACCTGCAGCTACAATTCCTCTTGGTCCAACCCAACTAATAAATAACTTTTCATTTCGCTTTAAATCAGAATGAGAAGTGCTTAAAAAAACAGAAACCGGTCGTAAAACTAAAATTACAATACCAAACAGAACTAGTGTTTTCCAATTATAAATTAACAATAAATCTTTAATATTAATGTTTGCAGCTAATAAAATAAACAGGATTGAAATTAATAATATACTTAATGATTCCTTAAAATATAAAATATCTTTTAATTCTTTTACTTTCATATTTCCTAAAACCATTCCCATAATCACAACAGCTAAAAGTCCTGATTCGTGAGCAAATAAATCGGATAAAACAAACACTGCCAATACCCAAGCTAAAGCAATTACGTTTAATAAATAATGGGGTATAAGTCTTTGTTTTATAGAGTAATATAATGCATAAGCTGCTGTAAACCCGATAGAAAATCCTATAATAATAATTTTTCCAAATTCAATTAGCGCATCTTTGGTGTAATTATATCCTTCGCCTACAATAATAAATTCAAAAACTAAAACTGCTACTAACGCTCCTATTGGGTCAATTAAAATTCCTTCCCATTTTAAAACTGCAGCTATATTTTTTTTTAACGGAATATTGCGAAGTATTGGGGCTATTACAGTTGGACCAGTAACAATAATTAATGCTGAAAATAAAAAAGAAATTTTCCAACTTAAATTAAAAATATAATGTGCTGCTATACCTCCGCCAAAAAATGTGATAGCCGCTCCTAGCGTAATTAATTTTAAAATTGAGGGACCAACATTTAAAATTTCTTCTTTTTTTAAAGTTAAACCTCCTTCAAATAAAATAATACTTATGGCTAGAGAAACAAAATTAAACAGACGTTCTCCTGGAAATAATCCTTCTCTTCCATTCCAAACAGGTTCAATAAGTTTAGAGCCATTTTCAATAAATAATGTAGAAAATGGTCCTACTGCTAAACCGATTAAAATTAAAGGAAGTATTGCTGGAATTTTAAATTTCCAAGCAAACCACTGAGCAATAATTCCTAAAACAACAATACCTGCAAATTCTACCATACTACCTTTTAACTACTTTTTTTTAACAATATACGATTTATTTAAATTATGTTTTTTGCTTATCTAAATTTTAATTCCCAAGATAAAGAAAGAGAATAAATCCAAAAGTAATTTCCAAGATCAAAACTAATTTCTTGATGTGTAATTCCAAAGCTAGAACCCCACAAATTTTTGTTATTTTTTGAAGAAAAATAATATCCACCATTTATTTTTTGAGAATTTAATTTAACAATGGTATTTTCATTTCCATTAAAATTAAATCGATCAATTTCAGGAGAATATCCCATACCAATTGAAGCACTAAAATAGTTATTAGCATCGCTTCTATATTTACGATAATTTAAAGTTCCTGATTTACTACTTCCATTATCATTTGGGGTAATATAGACTCTAAATGCCCAATAACTATTACCTGTATACCAACCCAATGAACCAGTATAAATGTTGGTTGTAGTATCATATTTTAAAGTTCTAAATCCGGCAGAAATTTCAAAACTCCCTGGTAATGATTTGTACAGTTCTGCTCCATATCTAACATCTGGAAATAAAAAAGTGTTTGCAAAACCAACATTTAAATAAGCATATAATCCTTTCGCTATTTTTGGATATAAATCTATTTCAAATTGCGTTCCGTTTTCTTGAAATCTTCTACTAAAATTCATTTTAGCTATTACACTTCCATATTTAGTTTGTCGGCTATATTTTAAAGTATGTAATTGCATTGGGTCAAATACTTTAGAATAAAAATCTATGGAAGTTTTTAATCCAATAGTATTATAACTTAAAGCATTAATAAGTCCATTTTTATACTCAAGTGCTTTATTGTTTTTTGGGTTATTAATTATCACTTGATTTACCGTAGTTAAGGCATCTTCAGGATTTTTACTATTTTCCTGAGCTTTTGCTTTTAAGAGCAAAATTTCATCATCTTTAGGAAAATATTTTAAAGCTGACGTAGCTAACTCTAAAGCTTTAAATGGAGATTCACTCCACAACTCATTATTAATTGCCGCAACCCAAGTAGTTTTTCTATCTGAATCATTATGAAGTACTTTCATAAACTCTTTTCGTGCTTTATCATAATCTCCATCCCAAGAATAAGTACTGGCTAAAAATGCTCTAACATCATTATAAGTGGGATATTTGGTTAAAATCAATAGCAAAGTATCTTGCGCTTGTTTTCTGTGCTTGTTAAAAGCTAGTTCACGTGCCACTTTAAATGCTGTATCAGGATTTCCTGTAAACTCTTTTTGTTGAGCTACTACATTTACAGAGAGTAAAATAACGGATAAATAAAAAGTTACGATTTTTTTCGACATCAGTTTTTTAGCTTTTGTTTAAATGTTTTATAATCTTTATTATCTGGATATATAATTAATAAACTATCCATAATTTCTTCCGATTGTTTTATGTTTTTTAAACGTTGGTATGCTTTTGCCATTTTAAAACTAATATCTGCATTAGTTAATTTATTTTTTAGTGCTGTTTTATAAATAGCTACTGCTTTTTCATCTTGGTTTGACCACCAATACAAATCTAATAAAGCCGCATAACCATCTGAGTAATATGGATTTCTTTTTAATACATTTAATAAGGTTTGTTCTGCTTTTTTATAATTACTATTCCAAGCTAACACTCTTCCTTTTAATGTTCTGGCATCTGCATGATTTGGTAATTCATTTAAAATATAATTACATAATAACAGGGCTGTTTTATATTTTTTATTAAACGCATTTTCTCTAGCCAAATAAAAAATTTGATCAAAATTCAACCCTTTTGTCATTTTTTGAATGGTTTTCATTTCTGATTCAGAAAATTTATAATTCGGTTTTCTATAAATATTTAAAGAATCTGGAAAAATTTTATCTCGTTTAGTTAAGTATGCATTTAGGTTTTTAAATTTATCTAACGAATCTTTAATTGCTTTTTGCAACTCGTCTTCTTTGACTTTATAAATTCCAAAGTTTTCATTTATTTTATATAAACTTCCAGCAGAATACAAATAATCTTTAAACATAAAATCGTTGATTTTTCCTTTATAACGCATAAAAGCAATTTGATGGATATTCCTAAATTGTTTTGCGGTATCTAAACCCTGACTTATCCATGAAACTTCATCTAATGGTTTCATTTTATAATTATCTATTAAAAAGGAAAGTAAGCTTGGTGTAATATCCCAATGTGAAGAAACTGATTTAAACGTTTCTGTTTTTTTTAATAAAGGGCTTGTAATATATAATGGCACATGAAAACGACATAATTTATCTTTTTGTGTTATTGGAATTAGTCGGTGATCTCCTGTAATAACAAAAATAGTGTTTTTATATTCCGGTCTTTTAGAGTATTCTTCCATAAAGTTTTTTATAGAATTATCTGTATATAATAAACTGGCAAAAATATCTTTGTACTCTAATACTTTTTCTTTGCTTATTTTTAAAACTTTGCCAGAGTTTAAAATACTATCTACCTTTTCTAAATATTTTTCTTTGTTAGGAAAAGTAAAAGGCTCGTGATTACTTAAAGTCATCACAATATCTAATCGAGGTGATTTTTTATGTTGCATAGATGCTAACATTTTTTTAAAGATTTCCTCGTCAGGATAACCCCAAGAAAATCCACCATCATTAGCCGCTGTTTTTTTATACTCTAATCCGTATTTGCTTTCATCAATTACATCATCAATTTGATTGTATTCTAAAAAGTTTATTTTTCTATCAAAGCTAGAAGGATCACCTGAATAATATGAAGTTGTATATCCATTTGATTTTAAAACACTTATTAAAGAAATATACGATGGTGCATTTGGTATTTCTAAAAATCCTTTATCTCCAAAAGGTAAAGAAGCTGTTAACGAAGGTAAAACACCAAATGTTCTACCTGCATTACTAACAAAATTTTCCCAATACAAAGATTTTGAAATCAAGCTATCTAAATACGGTGTAAAACCAGCATAATTATGATTTCCTATAAACTCTCCTCCTAAACCTTCAACCATTATAATTACAATATTTGGTTTAGTTTCTGAAATATTAAAAAATGGTTTTAGTACATCTTTTACTTTTGAAACAGGTTCTAATAACGGATAATCATTTCTACTGTATAAATTTGCATTAGTTCTGTATTTTTCAGTCTGATAATTAATAATATCCGTAGCTAAATACTGCATTTTATTTTGAAACAACTCATTAGAAGTATTTGGTAATACTAATTTTAAGCTTCCAAATAATAAAACTAATAAAATGGTAACAATTAAAATTTGAGAATTTAATACCCTTTTTTTAAGTAATGTATAAACACCATAAAAAAACCCGATAAGGACTAAAAATGGTAATATGGTAATAAAAGATAAGGATACTGATGAAGTTACCGTTGTATAAATATCATCATAAGAATATCCAAGTAAATCTGCTCCTAAATTAACATGCGTGGTTAAGCTGTATTTTATTAAAGATATTTGTATTAATAAAATAAGTATAAATAGTACTTGAAAAATAGGTATAATTCGTTTCTTAAAGAAAATACTTCCTAACCAAAATATTGGAAACAAAATAATACCAAGAATTACAATTGCCCAAAAGTCATTTATAAATTTATAAGTTATAACTGTAATTACAGAAAATTTTTCATTATAATCCGTTAAAAACCAATCTAAAAAACTAGCAGTCCATACTACTATTAATACTGTAAATAGTAAATATGCATAGCTATATAGTAATTTTGAATTAAGAATTTTCATACTTAATTAATCTTTTATTTATTAATATTTCCCATTCCTTTTCTTGTCATTTCTCCCCATTTCTTCTTTTTATTAAAGAAGTAATCTAAATTTCCTCTAACAGCTGCGTATAAAACAAATGGATGAAGAACAAACGGTTCAAGCAAACTAATTAGTATTAATTTAAAACCTGTTCCCTTTTTTTTGTATTGATGATACGTTAATTCTTCTGAGTATATTGCTCCTAACGATAATAACGTAGTAAATAAATACGCTAAAATAAAAAACGCTAGTGCATAATCCCATTTTACTTCTCTTAATGCTAATAAAATGCCAAAATAAATAATTCCTATAACCTCAACAACTGGGGCTAATCTTTCAAAAATTAACCAATATGGATAACTTAATAATCCTAAATTTCTGTAATTAGGATTAAAAGCCAGCTTGCGATGTTTTCTTAACACTTCTATAGTTCCTCTAGTCCATCTATTACGTTGAGAAACAAATGTTTTATAATTATCTGGTGCTTCTGTCCAGCATAAAGGATCAGGAATATAAGCCACTTTATAATTAACTTTTTGCTCTTCTAAATGTCTTCTCATTCTAACAATTATTTCCATATCTTCACCTACAGTTGAAGTATCATATCCGCCTATTTCAATGGCAATTTTTTTGTGAAACATGCCAAAAGCTCCTGAAATAACAAGTAACCCGTTTAATCTGCTCCAAGCCATTCTTCCTAATAAAAAGGAACGTAAATATTCTAATATTTGAGCTCTTTCTATTAATTTATTTGGTAAATTAACTTCCATTAATTTTCCTTCTTTTATAATACTATTATTTGCAATTCTAATAACACCGCCTGTAGCTACAACTTTTTTATCTGTAACTTCTAAAAAGGGTTTTACCATTTTTTGCAAAGCATCTTCTAACAACAAACAATCTACATCAATACAAGCAACATATTTACTGTTACTAATATTTAAGCCCATATTTAAAGCATCTGCTTTTCCTCCATTTTCTTTATCTACAACAATTAATTTTTCAAAAGCTGGATTTGTAGATTTAAAAACTCCTTTACGCAAAGGTTGTGTTTTTAATTGAGGATTAATTAAGTAGTTTATTTTTACTAAATCGTAAGCCTTTATAAGCAGTTCTAAACTATTATCTTTACTTCCATCATTAACAATAATAACATCGTAATTTGCATAATGATTAGATAGTAAAGATCTTACATTTTCAACAATATTTAAACTTTCATTATATGCTGGCGCAATAATAGAAATACTTGGAGCAATATTAGAAGACAATATTTTTTTATAGTTTACAAAACTATTCTTTTTAAAATAATCGATAGTTTCAAAAGCAGATATTATGGACAATACAACATATGAAAAAATTGCCAAAAAGGCATAACTAAAAAACAAATAATGTATTATTTGAATAATAGTATTTAATGTAGTAGTATTCATACGTTAATTATTTTGAACAAATTTTAAAAGCTCTTTATTTTTAAATTTATTTTGGCTTTTTAATAAATAATTAAATGCTTTTTCATTAATTTCTTTCAACATTTTTATTGCTAAATATTGAATTTCAAAATTGCTATTTGTTGTGTTTTCTACAATAAAATCTTCATCACTAAGTTCACAAATATTTTCAAACATTTTAAAAATTGCTATTTTTTCTTCTTGACTTCGTTTTTTAAAACTATTTTTCAAAATGTCTTTAGCATCAAGCACTTGTAAATGTGTTAAAACGTCAATAACCTGTAATCTAATTTTCTGATTTTTATGATCTAATAGTTTTAACAAGGTTTCTACTGTTTCGTATTTATTATAAATTTTGGCTAATTTTAATGAAAATGATACAACAGAATCGTTTTTAGAATTTAGCCAAACGGTAATATCTGGAATTTCTTGATTATCTAGTTTTTGCAACTCTTCAAGTAATTCAATTTGATCCCATTCGGATAAACTAATTTTTAAATCATTTAGAAATTCGAGCCCTTCAAAGTGAAATAAACTAACTAAATATAATTCTACTTCTTTTCTAACTTCTTTTTTAGGATATTTTATTAATTTTTTAATTTCTGGATATGCTTCTTTTACTTTAAACTTTGTAAATTCTTTAATTCCGTTTGCAACTTTATCCCATTTTTTACTTTTTAGTTGCTTATAAGCATGTTCTTTTAAATTAGACTTTAAGTATATATCTTGAATTGCTGTTTCAATTTCTCCAGAAACTTCATTTTTTAATTTCAACAAGGTTTCAACAATAATTTCTCGTTTAAAATTATTATTAATTTCATTTTCAATTTTTTTTATAAACTGATTTTGTTTATTACTTAATTCATTATTTTCTATTTCTTCAAATAAAAATGATAATAAAAGATCTTCGTACTCTTTTTGATATTTAATGGTTAACGCCTCTTTTTTTCTTAAGGAGATCCTTAAAATTTTTAAATAAACCGTGAAAATAATTGCAAAAACAGTTAGAATAAAACTCAAAATCCACACAAATTTTAATTCAATTGGTAGTTGCTGAAAATAATTTTGAAGGATTTTAAAAGTTTCCAAATTTAACAAGTTGGGGTTACATTAATATTCGTTTTATTCTAATTATTAATTCGTTAGGGCTAAATGGTTTTGACATAAAATCTGTTGCCCCTAAGTTAAAAGCTTTTAACACCATTTCTTCTTGTCCGGCTGCTGAAAAAACAATTATTGGGATTTCTGATTTTAGTTTATTTCTAACATGACTAATTACTTCTAATCCGCTAATAAATGGCATCATGATATCTGTTAAAATTAAATTTGGCTTATGCTGTTCAATAAGCGAAATTGCTTGTTTACCATCTTGTGCTATAAAAGCGTTGTAGCCTTCTTTTTGCAACCTGAATTTTAATAATTGAGATAAGGTAGTATTGTCTTCTGCTAAAACAATATTTTTAGTTTCTTTCATTCTTTCAAAGATTTAAGTTCGAGCTTTAATTCTTTTTTCACATTCACAATAATGCTTTTACATTTCCTTACTATGGAATCTATATCTTCTAAATCTTCTTCTTTAAATTTTTGTTCTAAAGTAAATATTACTGGTTCTAACTTTGTAATACCAAACATACTAATACTTGGCTTAATTTTATGTGTTGCTTTATATAAATCCTGCCATTTCTTTTGCTTAACATCTTCATCTAACATATGCATATACTCTTTTAAGTCTTTAAAAAACAGATCAATTAAAAGTATTAAAACAGTAGATTCGTTAAGAGTTTCTTCCTCTAAAAACTCTAAATTAATACACCTATAATCCCTTTTAATTTCACTTTTCATAGCTGTTTTTTTTATGTTTTTAATTTTTTTAAAATTCTTTTTTAATATTTTAAATAACTCGTCAGGTTTAAATGGTTTAAAAATATAATCGTCCATACCCGATTCTAACGCCCTATCAATTTCTGTTTTTGATGTAAATGCAGTCATTGCTATTATGGGTATTTTTGAAACTTCTTCTGAAATATCGTTTTTGATAATTTTAGTTGCTTCATAACCATCCATAACAGGCATTTGTATATCCATCATAATAATATCATATACTTTTTGCTGTGTTTTTTTTACGCCTTCAAATCCATTATTTGCCACATCTACATTACAATTCCAACGTTCTAAACGAGTTTTAGCAAGTAGCTGATTGGTTTTATTATCTTCTACTAATAAAATGGAATAACCTAAATTTTTATCTTCTATTTCCTTTTCTATAATATCATTATAAACAATTTTTCTTCCTATTTTTAATGGTAAAAACATGGTGAAGGTGCTTCCTTTTCCAAATACACTTTCAACTTTAATTTCTCCATTTAGTAAGGTAATTAATCGTTTTACAATGGTTAGCCCTAATCCTGTTCCTCCATATATTCTTGAAGTATCATTTTTTGCTTGAGTAAAAGCTCCAAAAACAGAATTAATTTTGTTTGAAACAATTCCAATTCCTGTATCCTTTATTTTAAAAGAAACTATTGCTTTTTTATCTTTTTCTTCTAATTTATCTACTATTATTGTTACGCCGCCTTTATCAGTAAATTTTATAGCATTTCCAATAAGGTTTAATAAAATCTGACTAATTCTATTTGGGTCACTTATTATTTCAGAAGTTACATTTGGATTTATAATTAAATCCAGTGAAATACCTTTTTCCTGGGCTTTTACATCCATTAATTTAATAACTTCATTTAAAGTTTTGTTTAAATTGAAGGGTATTTGCTCAATTACAAATTTATTAGATTCAAGTTTGGAAAGATCAAGAACATTGTTAATTAAGGTTAATAAAATTTCACCAGAATTACGCATTGTTTCTAAATGTTCGCGTTGTTCTTTTGTTAATTTAGTTTCTAAAAGCAAATCTGTGAATCCGATAACGGCATTTAACGGAGTTCTAATTTCGTGACTCATATTTGCTAAAAAATCATTTTTAACTTGAACAGATTCTTCTGCTGCTTCTTTAGCTTTTTTCAACTCAATTTCAGAAATAATTCTATCTGTTATATCTGTTCCAATAGAAATGTAAGTGCCATTTACTCCTTTTGAATATTGCCATTCAATCCATTTATCTAATCCATCTTTAGTTCTAAGTTTTTGTTTGAAAAAATCTATATAACTTTTTTCATTTAAAAAAATATACTTGAATATTGCCTCTTTAGTATCTTCTGCTTTATACTTGCTTAAAAAAGTTTTTTGCCACCATTTTTCGCCTAATACTTCTTTAGCCTTATAGCCTAGTATTTTTTCAACTGATGGTGAAGCAAAAATTATTTCTCCTTCTTTATTGCTTACCAATACTATGGATGGAATATTCTTTAAAATTTCTTCCGATTGAATTCTATGTTCTTCTTTTCTTTTCCAATCGGAAATATCTACACCAACAGAAACATAATTATTGTTAGCGCCTAGAGAATCTCTCCATTCTATCCACCTACAACTTCCATCTTCACAAAGAATTCTCCGCTCATATATTTTCTCATTTAAAGGAGCTTTTTTTGCTAATACTTTAATCACTTTTTGTTTAAAAGCAAATCCTTCATTTTTATTACAGTACGTTTTCTCCCACCACAAATCTCCTAATAAATTTTCAGTTTTATAACCACTTATTTTCTCAGCCGCTCCTGAAACATATTTTATATGTCCGTTTTTATCTGCAGAAACAGCTATTAAGTTTGCGTCATTTAAAAGTAATTCTGAGGATTTCAATTTTTGAGATTTTTTTATTTAATTTTTAATATTTTACAACTAAATATTACTAATTTATTTAGGAATAAAGCCCATTTACTTGTAAATATAAATATTTTTTAATTGGTTTTGCTAAAGCTTTACTTGTAATTTTTTTTGCAAAAAAAAAAGCCACTTAAAAAGTGGCTTTTATCTAATCAAGAGAGGGGTTTATAAACGCTCAAAAACTATTGTGCTTTCGGCATTTGTATCACTGTCAATGTGTTTAACCTCAACCCTAGCTGTTTGTACATCAACGGTAATCCAATCTTCATTAAATTCCTTAAATGGGATAGTATCATTAAAATTCAACTCTAATTTTAACTTTCCGCTATCATATACAACATTCCAAGTTCCGTTAACAACATCGCTGTTTTTTGTTGCAGTAACAGTTCCGTCTGACATAAAATCTAACACAAAGTCATTAAAATTATCTGTTTCACTAACTCCTCCATTTATAAAATTGGCAACTAACCAAGTGCCTTCATTTAATGTGTTTTCTAATAAAGTTTTATCCTCTAAACAAACTTTGTCTAAAGTAAGTCTGTTATCTTCAAAAGTTAAATCAACTTCAGATTGATCTTCATTATATTCATGAAGATTCCAATTGAATGAAAAATCAGGCAATCCGTCAAAATTAATTTTCACTAAAATTCCATTATCGGTTTGATCAATTATCCAAGTTCCTTGTAACTCATTTCCATTATCATCGGCAACAACAGTACCATCTTGGTTAAAAGTAAAAATGTAATTTGCGTATTGATCACTATTATCTTGTCCGTTAACTATTACGGTATCTGGCATCCAGCTACAAGTAAGTAATATATCGGTAATTTGTTCTGTAGTACAATTTACACAATCGTCATCATCATAATCATTATTATCATCTTCATTACACATGTTTTTTGCAGTATCAATAGCTGTTTCTAACTCACCCAGATTATTTATGGTTTTTTCAGTGCCATCCGCTAAAGTTATTGAAATAGGAAAGTTAATTTGAACAATGTCACTTTCATTCATATTTTCTAAAAACAAATAGAATTGTTCATCATTTTGTATAGAAACTGTATTTGTAAGCTCGTTAGCTGAATCAAAAATTGAAAATGTAATTGGATAGTTAAAATCAACACATTCAATATCATCATCTGGCTCATTTTCACCATTACAAGTGTTTGTGTAATTTTCTAATTCACCCATATTTTGGATGGTAACTTCTGTATAATCACTTAAAATAATAGTAATAGGGAAAATAATCTCTAAACTATCCTCATCTAAACTAGATTGATCAAAAATGTTTTCAATTTCTGCATAATCTGATTCTGAATTAATTACTATTTCAACTCCGTTGGCAATTACTGTTACTGGTAGTTGAACACTAGTACAACTGGCATTATCAATAATATTATCTTTTGAACCATCTTTAGTAACTGTTTTTTGTATTAAACTTTCTACCGTTGTATTTGGAGTTAAAACCTCACTTTGAGTAGGTTGAACAACCGTTGATATTTCTTTCTGACAAGAAAAAAGAAACGTTGAAATTAAGCTTAAAATAAAAAAGTAATTTTTTAGTTTCATTATTAATATTATTTGGGTATATAAAATAAACAGTTAAAAGTACATTTACCCTACCTTATAATGAAAAATATATATATTTACATCAAATTTATAAAAACGTTTGTTAATGAGTGAAAAAAATGAAAATGAGTTTTGTAATGAAAAAAAGTTTAGTTCCTTTTTTTTAGAGAACTCTACCTTGCTTTTTAACTACATCTTTTACAAATGTGGTAATACCGACTTATCAAACGATATTGTTCAAGAAGCGTTTATAAAAATTTGGAAAAACTGTGCAAAAGTAATCCCTAACAAAGCAAAATCATTTTTATTTACCATTGCAACCAACTTATTTTTAAATGAATATGCAAAATCAACTGTAATAATAAATTATAAGAATACTCCTAAAAAAGATTACACTAACGAATCTCCTGAATTTCTTTTAGAAGAAAAAGAATTTGAGGCTAAATTACAAAAAGCTATTTCAAATTTATCAGAACCACAACGTATTGCCTTTTTAATGAATAGAATTGATGGAAAAAAATACCGAGAAATAGCTGAATTATTAGGAATATCTATAAAAACTGTAGAAAAAAGAATTCATAATGCATTGGTAAATTTGAGAAAAGAAATTGATGTTTTTAACAAAAGGTAGGGTAAATGATTTTTAAATTGTTTTAAGTTATATTAAGGATATGAAAGAAAATTACTACATAGCAAAATGGCTGAACAACGAGTTATCTGAAGACGAACTTAAAAAATTTGTTAGTGAAGATGAATTACGTGCCTACAAAAAAATTATTGAGGCTACCAAAAAGCTTGAAGCTCCAAATTTTGATACTAGTAAAGCGTTAAACTTAGTTAACATAAAAAAACAACAACAAACTAAAGTACGAAAATTAAATTTTCAGTTTGTTTATAAAGTTGCCGCTTCAATAGCTGTTATTGCAATGGCTTTTTATTTTTTTAGTTCTAAAAATACTGTTTATTCTACAAAATATGCCGAAAAAACAAATTTCACACTACCCGATAAATCTATTGTTGACTTAAATGCCGATTCTGAAATTACTTTTAAAGAAAAAAATTGGAACACAAATCGAAATCTTAAATTAAACGGAGAAGCCTATTTTAGCGTTAAAAAAGGCTCAAAATTTACGGTAAATACTAAACTAGGATCCGTAAGCGTTTTAGGTACAAAGTTTAACGTAATTGTTAGAGGTAATTATTTTCAAGTAACTTGTTATAGAGGTTTGGTTAGTGTTAGTTATAAAAATAAAACTATAATGGTTCCTGCTGGAACTTCATTTAAAGCAGAAGGTAGTAATAGTGAACAACCTTTTGCAATTAATGATACTTTACCTTCTTGGATTCAAAATTTTAGTTCTTTTAAAAGTATGCCTTATCATTTTGTAATTGAAGAATTGCAAAGGCAATACAAAATTAAAATAGAATACAATCCTAAATATGCTAATACATTATTTACTGGAAACTTTACCCATACTAACTTAGACACAGCGTTAAAGGCAGTTACAATACCTTTAAATTTAACTTTTAAAACTATTGGCGATCATAAGGTTTCTTTTATTGAAAACAAAAATTAACAAATCGTTATTTTTATTTTTTTTAGGTTGTTTTTTTATTACTAATTTAACGTATTCTCAAAAATTATTAGAAAAAGAAACACAACCTCTTTCTATATTGCTTAAAAGTGCCGAAAATCAATTTGGGGTAAAATTTTCTTTTGCAGATAAAGTTATAGATTCTATTCGTATTTTACCGTACAATAAAAGTTTATCACTTTCAAAAGTAATTCAATACTTTACCAATAATGCTCCGTTAACTTTTACCGTTTTAAACGCTAAAAACATTTTAATTAATAAGCCTATTTCACAAAATTCTATTTGTGGCTATTTAATAGATATTAATACAAAAAAAAGAGTAGAAGGCGCTAATATTAGCATATTAAACACTAACAGCCATACTATTACAAATTCTAACGGATATTTTTTTATTGAAAATATAGATAAAAACTCTGTTATAGAAATAAGTCATATTTCATACCCAACTATCTTTTTAAACTCTACCGATTTTTTAGTATCAAAAAAATGCATTTTTGTCTCTATAACTCAAAAAATTCAGCAATTACCCGAAGTGCTTATTAGCAATTTTTTAACTTCAGGAATAACTCTAAAAACAGATAATTCTACAAGCATTGATTTATTAAAATCTGGTATTTTACCCGGATTGATTGAGCCTGATGTTTTACAAAAAATACAAGCACTTCCAGGAATTAGCAGCGTTAATGAAAGTGTTTCTAATATAAATATTAGAGGTGGAACTACCGATGAAAATTTATTGCTTTGGGATGGAATTAAAATGTATCATTCTGGTCATTTTTTCGGGTTAATCTCCGCTTTTAATCCTTATTTAACTGAAAAAGTAACCGTTATAAAAAACGGAACTAGTGCACAGTACAATGATGGAGTATCCGGAACTATAAAAATTGAATCTTTAGATAAAATAAATCAAAAATTTTTTGGTGGAGCAGGTTTTAACTTACTTAGTGCCGATGCTTATGCTTATGTTCCTGTTTCAAAAAAAATTGGAGTCCAAATTTCAGGAAGAAGATCAATTACCGATTGGTTAAAAACACCAACATTTACACAATATTTTAATAAAGCATTTCAAGACTCAAAAATAACTACAAACACAACTAGTAGTAAAGACATTAAGACAAGTTCAAACTTTAATTTTTTTGACTATAGTTTGAAGTTTTTATATGACTTAAATAAAAATCATCATATAAGAGTTAACTACTTGAGAATTGAAAATAGTTTAGATTATAATGAATTACTTAGTGACGAAGGCGTAACAGATTCAAAAACAAGTGAGTTAGAGCAAGAAAACATGGTAGTTGGTTTTCAGTTAAAAAGTAAATGGACTTCTAATTTTAGTACTTTTTTACAAGCTTATTACACAAAATACACTATTAATGCTTCTAATTTTTCAGTGTTAACAGATCAAAGATTATTACAACACAATAAAGTTTTAGAAACTGGAATTAAATTAAATGCAAACTATAAAATCAATAATAATTTGTCTGTTTTATCTGGTTATCATTATTATGAATTAGGGGTAACTAATTCTGAAGATGTAAATTTGCCTTTATTTATTAGAACTGTAAAAAATGTAATCAGAAATCATTCTGTGTTTACTCAAGCAAGTTTTCATTCAAACAATAATAATACTTATATTAAAAGTGGAGTTCGCTTAAATTACATTGAAAAATTTGAAATGCTTCAATTAGAACCTCGTTTGCAAATTTTACAAAAATTAAGCCCTCAATTTTCACTAAAACTAGGTGGAGAATTTAAAAGTCAAAATATTACTCAAATAGTAGATTTACAAGAAGATTTTTTAGGGGTGGCAAAAAGTAGATGGACTTTAACCGATAATAATACGGTCCCCGTAATTAAAAGCAAACAAGCTTCATTTGGATTTAATTTCAAAAACAATAATTTATTTATTGATTTAGAGGGATTTATAAAAAAGGTTAGTGGTATTACAACTTCTAACCAAGGATTTCAAAACCAATTTCAATTTGTAAAAACTTCTGGCAGTTATAATGTTAATGGTATAGAATTTTTAATAAATAAAAAAATAAACAATTTTAGCATTTGGTTGGGTTATACGTTTAATAATAATCAATACACTTTTAAAGATTTAACTCCAAGTACTTTTCCTAACAATTTAGATATTAAACACAGTGTTTCATTTGGTAATACGTATACCTATAAAAAATTAAATTTTGCTTTAGGAATTCATTGGCGTAAAGGAAAACCATATACCATTCCAAATAAAACTGAACCTGTTATTAGTAATGGTATTTCAAACACTATAAATTATAGTTTGCCAAATAATCAAAATTTGGAAGATTACTTTCGTGCTGACTTTTCAAGCACATACGCCTTTAAATTTGATACAAAAGTTAATGGATTTGTAGGTGTTTCGTTACTAAACATTTTTAATAAAAACAATACTCTAAACACCTATTTTAAGGCAAATTCTGACGCATCAATAACTCAGGTAAACAATAGTTCTATTGGAATTACTCCTAATTTTACTTTCAGAGTTTCCTTTTAATTTCAGTTTTTCCCTTTTAAAATATATTTTCTTAAATGATTCTGTATGGTTTCTTAGTTTTATTTTTACATTTTTCAAAGTAAATTTAATCAACTGAAAAGAGTTTAATTATCATTATCTCACTAAATTTTGTGTCTGAAATTCTTGAATGATATAAATACTTTTTATGTGTTAGTGATACTCACTTAAGCAACGTTAATAATTGTTTAAGTTGTAATGGCACATATTTTTTATAACTACACACTACTGAACTTTTTTATTAAAATAGGAGATGTAAAAAAGTTGTTTTAAAATTCAAAGTAATTCTCAGTTTTTAACCCTTTAGGAATTACTTCATCAAGTATAATAATTGTTTTTTTGCCTTCCATTTCTAACACTATTTGAAGTAAATATTTTATTAAATTTTCATTAAGATGCTTAAAGGGGAAATGTAATACCCATACCGGTTTGTTTGTTAGAAGAGTTCTACACCATAATAATAATTGTTTTTGAGAATCATTTAAATAATTGCTTTGATCACCTATTTTAGAGTCCAAATTTAAATGTTGCGTTTTCGGAACAAATTGCTGTAGTTTATTAAGAATTTTTTCACTTTTTTCTCTTCTTTCTTCATTTCTACTATATGAGATAGCTGAAAAAACGGTATTACCATTTAGAGGGATTTTACTGGAAACTACTGTAATTTGCTTCCGAATAGCCCGTTCTGATAATTTTTTACTATCATATTTGCCAAAAGTAATTACTCCTTTTGATGGTCGGTAAATCTTTAATAATAATTTAATAAAAACTAAAGATTGCCCACTTCCGGAAGATATTTTTATAAAAGAAATTTCCTTAGCATTAATTTTAATATTAATGGGTTGTTCCTTAGTTATCAAATCAGTATTATATTCAACATTATCAAATATAATATCCTTATCCAGAATTTTAACTTTTCTTTTATAAGAAGTCCCTTCAGTTTTTAATGAAAAAATAGCGATTAGTTTTTCAAACGATATATTTCCAAGTTTCCATATGATATTTACACGAAGGATACGGCGAAATATTGACAAAAATGAAACAATTAAAAGGATGACTATTAAAAAGGTACTTCTATCAAAACCTAATCCAGAATTTTTTATACTGTAAATATAGAACATCGCAATTCCAACCATTAAATACGTTATAAAAGGGACACTCGCATTAATAAGCGCCACTATTCTATGGTACTTAATTCCTCCTTCAAGTAGCTTTAATGAGCGCTTATTATATCTATATTCAAATGGTGTATTTTTATTGAAAACCTTAATTGAAAGTACGGACCGAAGTGCTGTATTTACAAAGGACAATAATCCAGAACGGCGGTTTCTTCTGTTCACAGAAATGCGATACAAAACATTATTCATAAAAAAAATGAGAACAAAAGAAACAATAATAAACGCTAAAATTATAAGAGCCATTATTGCACTATAATAACTAATAACTATTAGCAAAATTACTATAAGTATTATATCTTGTGTAAATCTAAAAACTCCTTTAGTAAGATAGTTTTGAACACTTTTTAAATCGCCACTAAATCTCAATAAATACCTGCCGATACCCTTTTCTTCATAAATTGGAGTTATCACCCTTAATTGATGAGCAAAAAGACGTTCCCTTAATGATTTTGAAAATCGCTCACCGAGAACGCCAATTACATAACGATTAGTATATTCAAAAAGAAAACGAATTAAAATAATTCCAATAAAAACAATCAAAAAAACATGAAAATTGCTAGTTTTAATAAAGGGAACTCTAGAAAAAACTAATTTTAACCTTATTGAATGAAAACCAAAGTTAAATTCATAAAATCTACCCATTGTTATAGGTACAAGTACAGTTAAAATATTGTAGAAAAAACCAGATATAAAAGCTAATCCAGTTAACCTGCGATTTTCATTAATAAATTCTTTAATGAATTTCCACTTTGTCATTCCCATTTAAAATTCGTTTCTCTTCAATTAATTTAATTATTTCTCCAGACATCAATTCTTCTCTTAATAGAGTCTTATATTTTGAATGATACTTAATTTCTTTTACTAAAAGTGGACTTGTAGTAACTAACCCTGTTAATCCTAACACAGAATAGCCAATACTTTCTAACTGTTGAGCCCCAGCAATAGCACTTAAACTATCTGTAGATGAAAACAATACTCCATAAAATTGTTGTTTAAAATCCACGTGATTTATTAAAGCTCTTGTTTCACGTTCTAATAAACCATCTGCAATTTCTACAATAACATAATCTGTAAATACCGTACTAACCTTATTTAAAAGTGATTGGTACAAGTCTAATAATTCATTTATATTACACATATATGTTGATGGAAACCCAAAATCGCTAAAATCAATAACTGCATGAGCTCCATAATCTTTTACAAAGGTTTTATCTTTAGTATAAGTAGTTCCTGTTAATTTGATAAAGGAAACAGTTTTCCCTGCCTTTTTTAAACCATGTGCTAAAAATCCTGCACTAGATGTTTTTCCACTATCCATGCTAGTTCCTAACGATAAAATTACCTTAGGTAGATGGGCATAAGAAACAGGATTAAATGAAGACAAAGGTTCCGCAATATTTATAGTATTTGTAATTTCTCCTTCAACATTTACAACGTAGCCTACAAGTTCAACAATAGTAGGTCCAATTTCTTCGTATTTTAAATTCCATGAAGTTGATTGCCCTATAATAGCTCCCTGTCCTAAAATATCATAATTCTCCAAATAGGATGTTGGCACATACCCTTCAAGTTGTGCTGTAGCATATCTATTTCCAAATGCACCCATAATTAAATCATCAGGTAAAATATAAGTATTTCTACCATTAATTGTTTGAATACGTGTGTGTTTACCAATTTCTTTTACTTTAAAAACAGCTACATCGCCTGCTTTAGGAATATATTTCTTATTAAGGTCAATCCTAATTTTCTGATCTTTAACATTTTTACAAATGATTCCTTTCTTAATTTCAAAATTACAAATATCTTTTAATACCATGACTTTTATTTTTAGTTAGTTAATCTTAAATGTTAAACTTATACCTATTGCTTTATAATCATTTTCTTTAAGAATACCAGTATTGAATTCATTTTGATATAAATAGTACAACGAGGTTGATAAAGGAAAGTTTTTAATTAATTTAAATCTTATACCGGATACCAAACGATAACGTTTAATTCCTCCAGATATATCACCACCTGTATAATAATATATTTGATTTATTAGATAAGGAGTGATACTAGATTTTTTTATATTATAGGCTAATGTTCCTGAGTATACATAGCGATACTTATATTTTTGTACTGCAGGAAGGAATAACTGAAATTCTAGTTTATGCTTAAACGAGACTCTGTTTACTAAGCTATGCTTATATGAAAAATTTGTATAAATTCTATCAAATTCAAGTTTATTAAACAACCCTGGTGTAATGTTATATAAATCACGTTTCTTCTGAGAATCATTCAAAAGTTCTTTTACGTAGCCAAATTCGACATAGGTGTGTTTTTTAATTTTATAAGATAAACCTAGTTTTCCTTGTGAAAAACTATATCCTGAAGGAGAACTGTTTTGGCTTAACAATGCTCCAAATTTTAGTTTTAAATTTTTGTTAATCTTGGTATTGAGATTTATACCATACCATTTTTTAAAGTTGTTTGTCAGATCTTGTGCTTTAGATCCTTCAATAAAGAATAAACTAATAACAATTAAATAGATTATTCTTCTATAATTTAAGTTACTCATATTAAGGTTTTTCATCAATTAGGGGTTATATTTATTAATTCTTATTTATATAACCGCTTTAAAAGAAAATACCCTACATGTATTAAAATAATTTATTTTATGATGTCTCAAAAAAAGTTATACCAATAATCTAAGAATCATATTTAAAAAGTCTTAAAATAAAGCTCAAGCAAAGTAAGTAGGACTCTAAACTTATTACTTTTTGAAAGTACACACCATAAAAAGAAAAAAAGTTAAACAAGCTGGTAGGGTTTTTACTTTTAAAGCTGTTATTATATATGAATATAAACCCTTAAGACATTTTTAATAATGAAAACAAAAAAAATTACCCAAACAATTATTGCTATTTTTTTAGTAGCATTTACAATTTCTTGTTCAAAAGATAATTCAACCGATCTTGCTCCTGTTGGTAGCGTAGCTTTAAAAGCAAAAGCAACAATTAACAATACTGCTGCTAAAAACAGTACTTCTGCAAAAGGATTAAGCCTTAACATTACTAGCCTTAAAATTAACATTAAAGACATAGAATTTGGCGTTAATGAAGAAGAAGGTGAATTAGATAGCCCAAGTGATAGTATTTATCATGATTTAGAATTACATGGTCCTTTTTTATTAGACCTTGCTTCAGGAAACACTTCTATAGATATAGCTAATGTTGAGGTGCCAAATAATGTATATGATAAAGTGCAGTTTGAATTAAATAAAGATACAGATCCTAATAGTCCTATATATGGAAAATCCATTGAAATTCAAGGAGACATAAATGGTGTTCCTTTTATTTTTTGGACAGATGCTGAAGAAGAAATGGAAATAAACTTTTCTACTTTAAATACTAATATTGTTGTAGATGGAACTACAACTACAACAACTATTAATTTTGATTTAAGTGCTATTTTTGGAGCTGCTTCAACAATTGATTTTTCAGCTGCTGTAGATGGAAATGCTGATGGAGTAATTGAAATTTCTCCTGATAATATTGATGGAAATGCTGATTTAGCTGATTTAATTAAAAATTTATTAAAAGAAGATACTGATCTTGAAAATGACTAATATTTACTGATTTTAAATTTAATTAAAAAAGCCTACGAAAAATCGTAGGCTTTTTATTTTATTCTTCTTTTAAAATTTTTAGAAAATTAAGGTGTTTAAGTAAGGTTTAAAGTAGTTTTGTCTACTGTAGTAACAGCACCTGCTGTAACGTTAACATCTGATATTGTTACATCATCATATCCTGTATGTTGAATTGTTAAAGTATATGTCCCTGCTGGAATTCCTTGTATTAAATAATTTCCTTTTTCATCCGTTGATGTAGAACCTTCTATTGTAGCATCGGATTGATTAACAAATTCAACAATAGCTCCTTGTACTGGGGTTTCTACAATATCTATATTTTCAACTACATTTCCTGAAATTGAACCCGAATTTACTTCAGCATTTACTCTAATAACTGGTTTTAAGTTATATTTTCCTGAAGCACCATCTTTCACAATAGATTTTTGCACATCCCAATCTAAAATAAATGTATATGAAAATCCTGCTTGTAAAGTGTCATTTAAATGTAATTTCAATCCTGATTGCATAGCACTAGGGGTATCAAGAGGTATTAAAGTATCATTACCTTCAATTTTTAGGGTGTTACCATCACTTAAAATCAATCTAATTTGTTTAAACGTTCCAGCTGGAATTAATTGATCGGCTAATATTAAATTATTACCTGCTACTAATTTTGTCAAATCAACGCTAATAGGTGTATTATCTAAATTAAAACTAGTCCAACCAGAATCATTGTCCGTGTTATTATATTGAATATCTACAATATTAACATTAACTTCTAAATAATCTCCAGGAGCATCAACTAACTTCAATTGAACACTTGCAGTACCATTTAATTTATCATTATTAATACTACAGCTCTGAAAAACTACTGCCGTAATAATCATAAAAAGAGCAGTAAAAATTCTTTTAGTATTCATATTTTTTGTTTTTAGTGAATTAATATAAAAAGTATATTTAAAACGATTTAAGTATACAAATATTATCTATATAAATTTAAAAAACTAACTTAAGAAGATTGTAAATTAAAATATTGTGACTCCACCAGGACTCGAACCTGGATCTAAAGTTTAGGAAACTTCTATTCTATCCCTTGAACTATGGAGCCTAATCAAAAAAAGCCACACCTGTGTGTAGCTTTTATTTAGGTTGCTCCTCCTCTTGGGCTCGAACCAAGGACCCTCTGATTAACAGTCAGATGCTCTAACCAACTGAGCTAAGGAGGAATTTAATTTCTCAATTGCGAGTGCAAATATACAAGGTTTTATACTTTTTGCAAGACTTTTTTTAAAAAAATAAATCTTTTTTTAATTATTAAAATCGTTCTTATATCTAAAATATATATTTCTTCTTGTCAATCCTAAAAAAAAACCTTGCTAACATTAACAAAATCAGATAATAGACTAGTAAAAAACAATAATTCGTAAAAAAATAGAATATTTACTTTTTAAAAATATAATTGTAAGTAAAAATTGTATTTTTGCGGTCTATAATAGATACTACTAATTAAAGTTATGGATAAATTCTCCTTTTTAAATACTGTTCATACAGAATTTATAGCTGATTTATATAATCAGTACTTAATAAATCCTGACAGCATTGAACCCAGTTGGAAAAGTTTTTTTCAGGGCTATGATTTTGCCAATGAAAATTACTCCGATTCATTTAAAGAGAAAAGCTATAATCTCCCAGAAAATGTATTAAAAGAATTTAAGGTTATTGATCTTATAAATGGATATAGATCTAGGGGGCATTTATTTACTAAAACCAATCCAGTTCGCGAACGCCGTAAATACGCACCAACTTTAGCTCTTGAAAATTTTGGACTCTCAAATGATGATTTAGATACCGTTTTTGATGCAGGAGAAATTATTGGAACTGGAAAAGCTACTCTTAAAGAAATAATTGTACATCTTGAAGCAATTTATTGCGATTCTATTGGAGTTGAATATATGTATATTCGAAATCCTGAAGAAATAAAATGGATACAAAAGAAACTATATTATAATCATTCCGAACACAAATATTCTTCAGAATCCAAAAAATATATTCTTAAAAAACTAACACAAGCTGTTACTTTTGAAAGCTTTTTACAAACTAAATATGTTGGGCAAAAAAGATTTTCCTTAGAAGGAGGAGAAACTATTATCCCTGCAATAAGTTCAGTTATTAGAAATGCAGCTGAAATATATGATGTAGAAGAATTTGTTTTAGGCATGGCGCATCGTGGTCGATTAAACACTTTATCCAATATTTTTCGAAAACCGATGCAAGAACTTTTTAGTGAGTTTGAAGGTAAAGATTTTGAGGAAAGAGAATTTGATGGAGATGTTAAATATCATTTAGGATTAACTACCACCAAAACACTAAAAAACAATAAGGAACTTAAAATGAATTTAGTTCCAAACCCATCACATTTAGAAACTGTTGGCCCTGTTGCAGAAGGAATTTCTAGAGGGAAAATTGATAGTATTTACAATGGTAATAACTCTAAACTACTTCCTATAATTGTTCACGGAGATGCTGCAATTGCTGGTCAAGGTGTAGTTTACGAAGTAATTCAAATGAGCAAATTAAACGGTTATTCTACTGGTGGAACCATCCATATAGTAATCAATAACCAAATTGGATTTACAACTAATTATTTAGACGCACGCTCAAGCACTTATTGTACAGATGTTGCAAAAGTTACACTATCCCCTGTACTACACGTTAATGCTGATGATGTTGAAGCTGTAGTACAAGCAATTGAATTAGCGCTAGATTTTAGAATGAGATTTAAACGTGATATTTTTATTGATCTTTTAGGTTATAGAAAATATGGACATAATGAAGGAGATGAGCCTCGTTTTACACAACCAAAATTATACAAAGCAATAGCTAAACATCCAAATCCTAGAGATATTTACGCAAAAAAACTTTTGGATGAAGGTGTTATTGATGCAAACTATTTAACCAATTCTATTTCTGAATTTAAAAACTTTTTAGAATCAAAATATCAAGAAGCTAAAAAGTCTAGTACTTCTAAAGTGCGTGAATTTATGCAAGATACTTGGGCAGAATTTACCAGAAAAGGTTTAGAGGAAATGTTGATTTCGGAAAACACTACATTCTCTTCAAATAAACTAAAAGAAATTGCAAAGGTTGTTTCTACAGTTCCTGAAAATGTAAAATTTCTACGAAAAGCTGAAAGAATTTTAAGAGATAGAAACAAAATGGTTTTTGAAACCAATAAGTTAGATTGGGGAATGGCTGAAACTTTAGCTTATGGAAGTTTAATGCAGGAAGGTTTTAATATTCGCATATCTGGACAAGATGTTGAACGTGGAACTTTTAGTCATCGCCATGCTATTTTAAGAGATGAAATTTCAGAAGAACGCATAAATTTATTAAATACATTACCTGATGCAAAAGGTAAAATGGATATTTATAATTCCTTATTATCAGAATATGGCGTATTAGGTTTTGATTATGGTTATGCTATGGCAAATCCAAATACCTTAACTATTTGGGAAGCACAATTTGGAGATTTTAGTAACGGCGCTCAAATTATATTTGACCAATATATTTCGGCTGCTGAAGATAAGTGGAAACTCCAAAATGGAATAGTTGTTTTACTTCCTCATGGTTATGAAGGCCAAGGTTCTGAACATTCTTCGGCCAGAATAGAACGCTATTTACAACTTTGCGCAGTTGATAATATGACTATGGCAAACTGTACAACTCCAGCTAATTTTTACCATTTATTACGTCGTCAAATGAAACGCAATTTTAGAAAACCTCTGGTTGTTTTTACTCCAAAAAGTTTGCTAAGACATCCTTTAGCAACCTCAACAATTCAGGAATTATCTGATGGTGGTTTTCAAGAAGTAATAGACGATTCTATCGAAATAAAAAATGTAAAAAAACTAGTATTTTGTAGTGGTAAATTTTATTATGATTTATTAGAAGAACGTACAAAATTAGAACGAACTGATGTAGCCATTGTTAGAATTGAACAATTATTTCCATTACATTTTGATAAATTACAAGAAATAATTGATAAATACACAAATGTAAAAAAATATGTTTGGGCACAAGAAGAACCTGAAAATATGGGAGCTTGGAGTTATATGTTACAACGATTTAAATTGATAAATTTAGACGTTGCAGCACAACCGTTTTATGCGGTTCCTGCAGCTGGTTCATCAACACGATTTAAAAGAAGACACCAACGTGTTATTGATAAAGTATTTGAAACTAACTAATAAAAATTCGTCAAAAAAAGACAAAAAATTAATAAGATGATTTTAGAAATGAAAGTTCCCTCTCCGGGAGAATCTATTACCGAAGTAGAAATTGCAACTTGGCTTGTAGCAGATGGAGATTATGTTGAAAAAGATCAGCCAATAGCGGAAGTTGATTCAGATAAAGCAACCTTAGAATTACCTGCGGAAGAAAGCGGTATTATTACTCTAAAAGCCGAAGAAGGTGATGCTGTAGCTGTTGGAGCAATTGTTTGTTTAATTGATTTAGACGCTAAAAAACCTGAAGGAGCAACTGAAACCAAAGAAGTTGAGGTTGAAAAAAAACCTAAAAAAGCAGAGAAACCTGCAGAAAGCAAAACTACTTACGCAAGTGGAGCAACTTCTCCTGCTGCTAAAAAAATATTAGATGAAAAAGGAATTGCTTCTTCCGAAATAAAAGGAACAGGCAGAGATGGAAGAATTACAAAAGATGATGCAGTAAACGCAACTCCAAGTATGGGAACTCCAACTGGTGGTTCTCGTAATTCTGAACGCAAAAAAATGTCAATGCTTCGTAGAAAAGTGGCGCAACGCTTAGTTTCTGTTAAAAATGAGACAGCCATGCTTACTACTTTTAATGAAGTAGATATGAAACCTATTTTTGATTTGAGAAATGAGTTTAAAGAAGATTTTAAAGCTAAACATGGAGTTAGTTTAGGGTTTATGAGTTTCTTTACTTTAGCAGTTGTTAGAGCTTTAGAATTATATCCTGATGTAAATTCAATGATTGATGGAGATTATAAAATTTTACACGATTTTAAAGATATTTCCATTGCTGTTTCTGGTCCAAAAGGATTAATGGTTCCTGTAATTAGAAATGCTGAAAATTTATCCTTTAGAGGTGTTGAAAGTGAAGTAAAACGTTTAGCGCTTAGGGCTCGTGATGGACAAATTACTGTAGATGAAATGACTGGTGGTACATTTACCATTACTAACGGTGGTGTTTTTGGATCTATGTTATCCACACCAATAATTAATCCGCCTCAAAGTGGTATTTTAGGAATGCACAATATTGTTGAAAGGCCAGTTGCTGTTAATGGTGAAGTAGTTATTAGACCAATTATGTATGTTGCTCTTTCTTATGATCATAGAGTAATTGATGGACGTGAATCTGTTGGATTTTTAGTAGCTGTAAAAGAAGCTTTAGAAAATCCTATAGAAATTTTAATGAATAACAACCCTAAAAAAGCATTAGAACTTTAATTTTAAAATTCAATAAACTAATTTAAAGCTAGACATTTTTTGTTTGGCTTTTTTTATAAAATTGATTAAAATCATTTTTATTTAGACTAATTAAAAATAACTTTGCATTCAAATTAATTTTATAATGCAAAAAATTACTTGTCTATTATTCGCTCTATTTATGTGTAAATGCCCTTTAAAAGCGCAAACCGCAGAACCATCAAAAGCAGTTGATAAAAGAACACTTCAAATAGAATTAGAAAGTATATATTCTATTGAAAAAGAAAATATAAGCGAATCCAAATCGTTAAGCACACCTAATTTTTTATGTAGATATGGAGTTCTAAAAAATGTCGAATTACAACTTTCAATTCCCATAATTAAAGAAGATTATTACGAACATAATGAGCTTGTATATTCAACTCATAAATTTGATGACACACAACTTGGCTTTTCCATAAATTTATGGAATGAAAAAAAATGGCTTCCAGAAGCTGCATTAATGACGCGCGCTTACCTCCATTATCAATCTAATTTAAAATTTGATTATGTTGGGCAAACTATTTCATTAAACTTATCAAATACACTTACCAAAAAACTAGCATTAAATTATAATTTTGGTTATGCATTTGAAAAAAACACAGAATTGTCATGGTTTTTAATTACTAATTTAACCTATAATCTATCTTCAAATTGGAGTGTCTTTATAGAATATACTGGAAATAATACCACTAATAATAATTATTTGCAAAATGGAATAACTGGTATAAGCCATCAAATTAACGACTCATTTTCTTTTGATTTTGGATTTTCAAAAGGATTAAATCATTCTCAATTTTTTACAGGAGGAAGATTAACTTGGGTAATTAAAACTTAAATACTAACTTTTTTAAATAAACACAATGCTTCTTATAATCAATAATTGCATTGCCTTTTTCCAAAACATCCGCACCAATTATACCATCTACAGCATTTGCATCATGCTCTGTTAAAGCAGTATTTACATGGGTTAAATCTAACAATACTAAAATTTGATTTTTAAACTCCCAATCTTTAATTTTTAAATTATTTTTTGATGAAATTTTAGTTTCCATTCCAATTGCTCCAGCTCCTGCTGCTTTTGTTTCAGAATCTTCAACCTTTAATTCAAATTTTTCTGCTAAATCAATCGCAATACAAGAGTTTGAAGCCCCAGTATCTAAAATAAAACTACCTAAAACACCATTTATAGAAGCTTTTAATTCAAAATGATTCGTATTTATTTTATTTAATTTAATTTTTACGTATTGTTTTCTTTTAAGAATACTACTCAATTTCATTGATCAAAATTTTAAGTTTCAAAACTAATCTTTTTAAAATGAAAAACAGATGAATTATATATACAAACTAAACTTTTAACTATTTTTACCACATGATAATTACAGATACACACACTCACTTATATAGCGAACAATTTGATGAGGATAGAAATGAAATGATACAGCGAGCTATAAAAGCTGGCGTTTCCCGTTTTTTTATTCCTGCAATAGATTCAACTTACTTAAATGCTATGCTAAATTTGGAAAAAGATTTTCCAAAGAATACTTTTTTAATGATGGGTTTGCATCCAACTCATGTTAAAGAAAACGTTGAAGAGGAATTATCTTTTGTAAAAAAATGGTTAGATCAGCGTAATTTTTATGCAGTTGGAGAAATTGGAATTGATTTATATTGGGATAAAACTTTTATAAAACAACAACAGTATGCTTTTAAAACACAAATACAATGGGCTAAAGAAAAAAACTTGCCCATAGTAATTCATTGTCGTGATGCATTTGAGGAAGTTTTTGAAATATTAGAAGAGGAAAAAGACGATAAACTTTTCGGTATTTTTCATTGTTTTACCGGAAATTTAGACCAAGCTAAAAAAGCAATTTCTTATAACATGAAATTAGGAATTGGCGGGGTAGTTACTTTTAAAAACGGAAAAATAGATCAGTTTTTGAATGAAATTCCAATAAAAAATATTGTGCTAGAAACCGATGCACCTTATTTAGCGCCCACACCATTTAGAGGAAAAAGAAACGAAAGTAGTTATATTACTAAAGTTTTAGATAAATTAGCAGATATTTATAACTTACCTCCACAAGAAATTGCGCAAATAACCACTCAAAACTCAAAAGACATATTTGGAATCTAATTTAACAGCATATTACAAAACACCAATAGGTACTGCAAAAATTGTTGGAAATGAATATGGAATTTCTTCCATTACTGTTTTAGATAAAGAAATTGAAACAACGACAGAAGTACCAGTTCCATTAAAAAAATGTGTACTGCAATTAGACGAATATTTTAATGGAAAAAGAACTAAGTTTGATTTAAAATTAAATCCACAAGGAACAGATTTTCAAAAAAAAGTATGGAATGAACTTTTAAATATTCCATATGGAAAAACAAGAACTTACTTAGAGCAAACTAAAAAAATTGGAGATATAAAAGCAATTAGAGCTGTAGCTTCTGCCAATGGTAAAAATCCTATTTGGATTATAATTCCTTGTCACAGAGTTATTGGTTACGATGGATCATTAACTGGATATGCAGGAGGAATATGGCGAAAAAAATGGTTATTGGAACATGAAAATCCAGTAAAACAACAAACTCTGTTTTAAACTAAAAAGGGTTTTAAATCGTTAATTTACCAATGAAAAAAGGTTTTTTTTTAGTGTTTTTATTATCGATAATTAATTTGAATGCTCAAATTTCAAAGGATAAACTCTTTATAAAATCCTTCAAAATTAAAAACGATACAATAAAAATTGATTCCGTTAGCATAAGCTCTTTTGATTTTAAAGTTTTCCAAAATGACTCTCTAATAAACCCTTCAAAATATAAAATCAACTTTTCTAAAGCACAACTAATTTTTAATGATGTAAACCAAAATAAATCAGATTCTATAAAAATTCAATATAAACCTTACCCAAAGTTTTTAACTAAAAAATACCAGCGTTTTGACAAAAAGCTAATTGTTACCAACAATACTTCTGAAAATTTATACAGTTTAACCACCAATGAATTTAAAAAAACAAACACACCATTTGAAGGCTTAAATGCAGTTGGAAACATTACACGTGGTCTTACTATTGGTAACAACCAAAATGGTGTTGTAAACTCTACTTTAGATTTGCAAATAACAGGTAAAATTTCTGATAAAATCACTCTAAAAGGCTCTATTATAGACACTAATATTCCTATTCAAGAAAATGGAAACACATATAAATTAAATGAATTTGACAGAGTTTTTATTGAATTATTTAGTAAAAGCTGGAAAATTACCGCAGGAGATATTTATTTGAATAACAGCGAAACTAAATACTTAAATTTTAATAAAAAGGTATCAGGTTTAGCGGTTAATGCAACCATTAAAAATAAACATTCGGAAATAAATTTAGAAACTTCAGGAGCAGTTGTTAGAGGTAAATATAAAAAGGTTCAATTTGTAGGTGTTGAAGGAAATCAGGGCCCTTATAAATTAAACGATTTAAATAATAATAAATACATTTTAATTTTATCGGGAACCGAAAAAATATATGTTAATGGAAGACTTTTAAAACGTGGTATAAATAACGATTATACAATAGATTATAATAATGCTGAGTTAACTTTTAACACTACTTTTCCAATTACTGCTAATATGAGAATAACGGCAGAATTTCAATTTAATGATAGCGTTTTTACTCGATTTATTACTTATAATAATATTCATTATAAGAGTAAAAAATTAGCGGTAAGTGGTTATTTTTACAATGAAAATGATGCTAAAAATCAACCTTTAGAACAGGACTTAACAGATGCTCAAAAACAAATATTAGCCAATGCTGGAAATGATTTAACAAAAATGGTGAGTCCTTCGGCATATATAGATACTTATTCTGAAAACAAAATTTTATATAAAAAAACGCTTTTAGGAACTTCTGAAATTTTTGAATATTCTACCAATGCAAATGATGTTTTATACCACGTTTCCTTTTCTTTTGTAGGTGAAAATTTAGGAAGCTATAAATTAAAAGAAGTAATTGCTATTGGTAAAGTATTTGAATACGTAGGTGAAAATTTAGGAGATTATAATCCAATCATTCAACTTACTGCTCCTAATAAACTACAAGTAGCTGTATTTAAAACAAACTATCAACCATCTACAAAAACTTCTATAAATGCAGAAACTGCTTTTAGTGTTAACGATGCAAATTTATTTTCAAAAATTGATGATGAAAATAATAACGGATTTGCCACTCAATTTAATTGGAAACAAGTACTGTTTTCTAAAAAATGGGAACTAAAAAGTAGCTTGAGTTTAGATTATATAAATGCCAACTTTAAAAGCGTAGAACGTGTTCAAAATATAGAATTTAATAGAGATTGGAATATTAACACTTTAACTGGAAATCAACAGTTAATTACAACAGAATTACAACTTTTTAATAAAAAAAATAGTAACATTCACTATGAATTTGAAAATTTGACTTTAGGTGGCGGATTTACAGGAAATAAACATCACATATTTGGAAATATAATTCACAGTAATTTATCCATAAATTTTGACGGAAGTGTTTTAGATAATACTTCAGAAATAAGAAAAGGTACTTTTTCTAGATATCATATAGCTACAACTTACAATTTAGGAAAAGGATGGATTGGTACTAGGTTTAATGGTGAAAATAATGAACAAACATCCGTTTTAACCCAATTAAAAGAAAATATTAGCCATAAATTTAATGCATATGAAGGTTATTTTGGTATTGGAGATTCCACTAAAACATTTACTAAAATTGGAGTAAAATTTAGAACTACAGATAGCATTCAAAACAATAAATTTACTCGTGCCAACACATCAAAAACGTATTATTTAAATTCTGATTTAATCAAATCAAAAAAAGCACGTTTAACTACTTTTATAAATTATAGAACTGTAAAAAACACTAATTTTAAAGATGAAGAATCTCTGAATTCAAGATTAATTTATCAACAACAATTATTTCATCAATTCTTAAATTTTAGTACTGTTTATCAAACACTCTCAGGAACATTACCTCAGCAAGATTACTCTTATATAAAAACAGAACCTGGACAAGGATACTATACTTGGATAGATTATAATAACAATGGTATTAAAGAATTAAACGAATTTGAAATTGCACAATTTCCTGATCAAGCTGAATATTTGCGTATTATTTTACCAAGTATAAATTATATTGCAACGCATCAAAATAAATTTACACAAACTATTGGTATAAACGCACAACAATGGAGTAATAAAAAAGGGGTGAAAAAAGTGCTTTCACACTTTAATAATCAAACCTATATTTTGGTAGACAACAAACAACTTAAACAACCTAAAAAGTTTAATTTAAATCCTTTTGATATAAATAACCCGAATTTGTTGGCTTTAAATTATCATTTTACAAATACTATTTATTTTAAGAAAGGAAAAAAGCATTTTACAACTAGTTACAGTTATCAAAAATCAAAAAATGTAAGTACTACAACTATTGATAATTTAACTAATAATTTACAAATACAGCAACTAACTTTTGAACATCAAATAGGTAAGTTTTGGTTATTTAACATTAATGGCAATCAAAGTAAAAATAAAACAAACTCTTTAAATTACTCCAATAGAAATTTTGATTTAAAAAATTATAGCATTGCTCCAAAATTATCTTATTACTACAATAGCAACACCTATTTTTCTGTATTTTACGAATTAAAAAATAAAGAAAATTTAATTGAAGGTTTTGAAGAATTAAAATCTCATAAATTAGGACTTGAGTTTAATAATTCAAATAACTCAAGAAATTCTTTAAAAATAACCTTGAATTTGTTTAACAATAAATTTAAAGGAAATACTAATTCACCTGTTGGATATCAAATGTTAGAAGGTTTACAAGCTGGAAAAAACTATACTTGGAGTTTTCTATTTCACAGAAAAATTAATTCATTTTTACATTTAAATTTTAACTATTTAGGCAGAAAAAGTGAAACCTCAAAAACAATACACACAGGATCTGTACAATTGAAAGCTGTTTTTTAACAAAAAAAGAACCGAGCAAAACCCGGTTCTTTTTATATTTTTATATTAGTTAAATTACATTTTCATTAACCAACTTTTATAGTCAACTTCACTTTTAATAATGCTTTGTAATTCTTCAATTTTAACACGCTTTTGTTCCATAGTATCTCTAAAGCGGATTGTAACTGTATTATCTTCTAAAGTATTATGATCTACGGTAATACAAAATGGTGTTCCCGCAGCATCTTGTCTTCTGTATCTTCTTCCAACAGCATCTTTATCATCATAAGCAACATTAAACTCCCATTTTAAATCGCTAACAATTTTTTTAGCAATTTCTGGCAAACCATCTTTTTTAACTAACGGCAAAATAGCTGCTTTTATAGGTGCTAAAACTGCTGGAAGTTTTAAAACAGTTCTTGTAGTTCCATTTTCTAATTCTTCTTCTTGTAAAGAATTTGAAAAAACTGCCAAAAACATTCTATCTAAACCAATAGAAGTTTCTACAACGTATGGTGTATAATGTTCATTTAATTCTGTGTCAAAATATTTAATTTTTTTACCTGAGAATTTTTCATGACTTGACAAATCAAAATCCGTTCTAGAATGAATTCCTTCTAATTCTTTAAATCCAAACGGAAATTTAAATTCAATATCAGCAGCAGCATCTGCATAATGTGCTAATTTTTCATGATTATGAAAGCGATAGTTTTCTTCTCCCATTCCTAAGGATAAATGCCATTTTAAACGCGTTTCTTTCCATTTTTCGTACCAATCTTTTTGCGTACCAGGACGTACAAAAAATTGCATTTCCATTTGTTCAAATTCACGCATTCTAAATATAAACTGACGTGCAACTATTTCGTTTCTAAAAGCCTTTCCTGTTTGTGCAATTCCAAAAGGAATTTTCATTCTTCCCGATTTTTGAACATTTAAAAAGTTAACAAAAATACCTTGTGCTGTTTCTGGACGCAAATATAATTCCATTGCAGAATCTGCTGAAGCTCCTAATTTAGTGCCAAACATTAAATTAAACTGCTTAACATCTGTCCAGTTTTTTGAGCCAGAAACTGGGCAAACTATTTCTAGTTCTTCAATTAATGCTTTTACATCAGCTAAATCTTCACTTTCTAAAGATTTCCCCATTCGTTTTAATATGGCTTCACCTTTTTCTTTATAACCAATAACTCTTGCATTAGTAGTTAAAAATTCATCTTTATTAAAAGCGTCTCCAAAACGTTTAGCGGCTTTTGAAACTTCTTTTTCAATTTTTGCATCTAATTTTGCCACATAATCTTCAATTAAAACATCTGCACGGTAGCGTTTTTTTGAATCTTTATTATCTATTAAAGGATCGTTAAATGCATCTACATGGCCAGAAGCTTTCCAAATAGTTGGATGCATAAATATTGCAGAATCAATACCCACAATGTTTTCATTCATTTGCACCATTGCTTTCCACCAATATTCTCTAATGTTTTTCTTTAACTCTACACCATTTTGTGCATAATCATAAACTGCGCTTAAGCCGTCATAAATTTCACTAGATTGAAATACATATCCGTATTCTTTTGCGTGTGAAACTACTTTTTTAAATTGATCTTCTTGTTTTGCCATTGTGCAAAAATAGTAAAGGTTTTACACCTACAAAACAAAAAAGTGGAAATAGCCTAAACTATTTCCACTCAATCAACATTAAATATAAATTGGAGTTTCCTTTTTTACTTTAATACAATTTTGGTCTCTCCAGCAAATTTATTATTTATAAAAATATTTACCATATAAGCTCCTCGATTTATGATAGCTCTATCTACTTCAACTAAAGAGATTACATCAACTGCTTCATTTAAATAATTAACAATTGTTTTATCGCTATAATCAATAGTTGTAGTTTCGTCTGCTAACATTAAAGATCCTTTAGGCGCAATAGTATTTCCTTTAGCGTCCATTATTTGAATATAAACCTCTCTTTCTCCTTGATCCGTAATTTCATTTTTATCAATAGTAAAATTAATTCTAAATGCATCGGTATTTCTAGCTCTAGAAGTTTCTACTAATTTTCCGTTATTACGGGTTCTCATTGCTAATATTTTAGCCGTTTTCACTTTTAAAACGGATGCTATTGCAACTTTTTGAGATAAATTAAGATTTTTTAATGATAACGTATCGTTCATTGCTTTTTGCGTTGAAATTTTAACATTAGCACTATCTAAATTTGTTTGTAAAACCGTATTCATTCCTGTTAATGAATCATTTAAGTAGAATAAACGTTGGTTTGTTTTTTGTAAAGCAGCAATTTGTCTTCTGTATTTTCTAATTAAACGGTAATCTGTTGCTTTTAGGTTTTTTAATGAATCTCGCAAACCTATAATTCTATCTCTTTCTAAAGAAAGTTCATTTGACATAGATGTTTTTTGTGAAATAGCATCTTCGTATTTCACTATCATACTATCTAAGTTTTGTTCAATTTCTACTTTTTCGTCCTTAATTGCATTATTAACTTTTTTATAATTATTACTTATATAAAAAGTGTATGCTAAAACTCCCGCCAGCAAAATTGCCAACGCAATGATAATTAGTTTGTTATTGTTTTTTTTATCTTCCATTATAAATACTTTTGATTATAATTAGCTAACGCTAATAATCATTTTAAATTATACTTAATATAATTTTTTTCTAAAGTTTTTGTGGAGTTTTATAAAATTACGAAAAAATTCATAACAAAGCTCATTTTTACTAATTTTTTACAGTTATTTTAAATTTGTATTTTTAGAAAAAAGTTTTGCTATGAATTTTTTTAAAAATGTTTTCGATATTTTCTTTCCTAAAATTTGTTTGTCTTGTAATACTATATTAGCAGTAAATGAACAAACGCTTTGTATAAATTGCAGACACGATTTACCATTAACTAATTTTAGCTTTGAACCTAATAATTTGGTTGAAAAATCATTTTATGGAAAATATCCTATAAAAAATGGGGCCGCATTATTTTACTTTTATAAACAAGGAACTGTTCAAAAATTAATTCACAATCTAAAATATAAAAACCAACAACAAGTTGGTATTTTTATAGGTAATTGGCTTGGCGAAGAAATGCTTGAAAGCAAACGATTTCAAAATATAGATTATATAATACCTGTTCCGTTACATAAAAACAAATTAATAAAACGTGGATATAACCAAGTTACAACATTTGGAAAAAGTTTATCTGAAAAGCTTAATATTCCATTTAAAGAAGATGTATTAATACGAGTTTCTTCAACCAAAACTCAAACTAAAAAAATTAGATTGGATAGATGGAAAAACGTACAAGAGCTTTTTTATGTCCCTGAACCAAATAAAACAACTAATAAACATATACTATTAATTGATGATGTAATCACAACAGGGGCAACACTTGAAGCTTGTTGTAATGCTTTTAAAAATTCAACTGGAATTAAAATTAGTATTGCTTGTATGGCATATACTAAATAGCAAAAGTAACAGGCATTTTTTTTATTAAATTAAACAAATAAGTTGTTATTTTGCATTAAATATAATCTTCCATGAAATTAAAAGTTTATTTTATAATTTTAATCACTTTATTTGGACTTACACTTACTAACTGTGCTAAAAGAGGAAGACCAACTGGTGGTAAAAAAGATAGTATACCTCCATTATTAGTACACGCAGTACCCGCAAATAAAAGCATTAATTTTTCAGCTAAAAAAATAAAGATTTCATTTGATGAATATATAAAACTGAAAGATGTAAATAAACAGTTAGTTATTTCTCCTCCGTTAAAAAACACACCTATAATTACACCAGTTGGAACAGCAAGCAAATTTATAAGTTTAAAAATTTTAGATACACTAAAACCAAATACTACGTACACTTTTAATTTCGGAAATAGTGTAGTTGATAATAACGAAGAAAATAAATTAGAACGTTTTAAATATGTAGTTTCCACAGGATCATACATAGATTCTTTAACCGTTTCAGGAAAAGTTTACGATGCTTTCAATCAAAAAACAGATGAAGATATTACTGTAGAATTATACGAGATAACCAAAACTTTTAATGATTCCATCGTATACAAACAAAAACCAATTTACGTAACCAGCACAATAGATACAACAGCTAATTTTGAAATTGAAAATATAAAAGCTGGTAAATATTTATTAGTTGCTTTAAAACAGTCATCTAAAAATTACATTTACCATCCAAAACAAGATAAATTTGGGTTTTATAAACATATTATTTCTGTTCCAACCGATACTACTTATGAATTTTCCTTATTTAAAGAAGTGCTTCCTTTTAAAATGATTAACCCAAAAGAAGTATCCAAAGGGCATATTATTTTTGGTTACGAGGGAAATCCAAAAAAATTGAAAATTGAACTGCTAAGCTCAAAACCGGATGATTTTAAAAAAATAGAATATTTTGAAAGTGATAAAGACACCGTTAATTATTGGTTTTCAAATTTAAAAGCAGATTCTTTACTATTTAAAGTCACTAACGAAAAGTATATAGATACTTTTACTGTAAGATTAAGAACCTCTAAAAAAGATTCCCTTCTTATTTCAAAAATCACAAAATCCGTTTTAGATTTACGCGATACTTTTGCCATAAAATCTAATATTCCAATAGTATCTATTGACACTTCAAAAATAAAACTTCTAACAGATTCTTTAAACGTAAAATATACTTCTATTTTAGATAAAAGTAAAACTAAACTCTACTTAAATTTTGATAAAAAATTTGATAAAAGATATACCATTAATTTATTACCAAACGCCATTAAAGATATTTTTGAAAACACAAACGATACTTTAAAATATAAATTTAATACAAAAAACATTGATAGTTATGGTAATATAAACTTAAGCATTACAAATGTGAATTCCCCTGTAATCATCCAATTACAAACCGATAAAAATATAGTTGTTGCTACAAAATATATTTCAAAAAATGAAAATTTAAGCTTTAAAAATTTACCTCCTAAAACTTATATTGTTAAAGCAATTTTTGATGATAACAACAATGGAGTTTGGGATACTGGTAATTTTTTAGATAAAAAACACCCTGAAAAAGTTCAATATTTTGACAAAAAACTAGAATTAAGAGCCAATTGGGATTTAAATGAAGTTTTTATACTAAATTAAAATTCAATAAGTTAATTAATTTAAATGATTAAAAAGATTTTATTACATTTGAACCAAATAATGACCTCAAATTTGAATTACTTGCTAAAAAATATAACCCCTTTTTTAACATGCTTTTTTATGTTATCTGGCTTTGCTCAAGATCGTTCTAGTCATGAAATTGGTTTTATTACAGGCTCCGCATCATTCACTACAGATTATGGGCAACGTTATAATTTTAGAGCAAATATTGGTGGCAATGTTGGTATGGGAATTGGTTTAATTTACTATCTTAATTTTACCGATTATAGATACAGGTGGAATCAACGCACCAATTATTTCAATGAGCATTTTAGAGTTAGAACTGAATTATCTTATATGTCAGCAAATTTGGATCATTTTGGCAAATATGTTGACCCTAGCCAAACTTCTTTAGAAGCTGATAAACTTAGAGCCATGCACGGAAAAACTCAAATAATAAATTTTGGTGCTCAACTTGAATTTCATTGGGTAGATATTGTTGATTTTGGTTCAAGAAGAATTCCTGATTTAGCTTGGTCTCCTTATTTAAGTGCCGGAGCTATGGTAGATTATTATAAACCTGAATTAAAATCAGACATGGGAGATTGGGAACAAGACATTTCTGTAATTTATGAAAAATGGCGAGTTCCTGGAGCAATTAATGTTAAAGCTAATTTTACTATGTCAGCAACTTTAGGTTTAGGTACTCGACATAAATTAGGAGAATATTCTGATATATTAATTGAAGCCCGTTGGCAATATTTTTTCTCGAATTATATTGATGGACTTAATGCCAAAGATGATCCCGCAAATAAATATAACGATTGGTTATTATGGGTTCATGTTGGTTATACTTACTATTTAAACTAACTGAAGCGCTTGTTCTAAATCGTTTATTAAGTCTTCTTCATCTTCAATACCTACACTTAATCTAACTAAAGCATCAACTACTCCTGTTTTTTCACGTTCTTCCTTAGGAATAGAAGCATGCGTCATACTTGCAGGATGACCACAAAGCGATTCTACTCCTCCTAAAGATTCCGCAAGTGTAAATATTTTAAGATTTTCAACAATTTTAAAAGCATCTTTAATATTATTTCCTTTAGTGACAAAAGAAACCATACCTCCAAAATCTTTCATTTGTTTTTTAGCAACTTCATGATTTGGATGACTTTCAAACCCTGGCCAATAAACTTTTGAAACTTTAGAGTGATTAGCCAAAAATTCGGCAACAGCTTTTCCGTTTTCACAATGACGTTGCATACGAACATGTAATGTTTTTATCCCGCGTAAAACCAAAAAACTATCCATTGGTCCACAAACTGCTCCACAAGAATTTTGAATAAAATATAATTTTTCAGCTAAATCTTTATCATTAACCACAAGAGCTCCCATTACCACATCGGAATGGCCTCCTAAATATTTTGTAGCTGAATGCATTACAATATCTGCTCCTAAAGTTAAAGGTTGTTGTAAATATGGTGTTGCAAACGTATTGTCCACAGCCAATAAAACATTATGATTTTTTGCAACTTTAGAAACAGCTTCAATATCTATAATATTCATCATTGGGTTAGTAGGAGTTTCCACCCAAATAAGTTTTGTTTTTTCATTAATAAAATCTCCTATTTTAGTAGCATTTTCCATGCCAATAAAATGAAATTTAATTCCAAAATTTTCGAAAATTTTGGTAAATATTCTATACGATCCTCCATATAAATCGTTAGTTGAAACTACTTCATCTCCTGGTTTTAATAACTTTAAAACAGTATCAATTGCAGCCAAACCTGATCCAAAAGCTAATCCAAATTTTCCATTTTCAATACTTGCAAAAGCATTTTCTAAAGCCGTTCTGGTTGGATTTGCTGTTCTTGAATATTCATATCCTTTATGCTTACCTGGAGAAGTTTGAGCGTAGGTTGATGTTTGATATATTGGAGGCATTACTGCTCCTGTTGCAGAATCATGTTGCTGATTTCCGTGAATAGTTTTCGTATTAAATTTCATCTTCATTTAGAGTTTTAAATTCACTAATTGTTGAGCGACAAATGTACTTATTCTTTAGTGATTTTTTTAATTAATTTTCCAACTGTTAATCCTTGAATAATTATGGAGAAAACTACAATTATATACGTAATTATTAAAAATAAATCGCGATGCATTTCTGTAGTTAAACTTAAAGCTAAGGCAATAGAAATTCCTCCACGCAAACCTCCCCAAGTCATAATTAAATTAGTTTTTGGAACAAATTCCAATTTTTTGGAATAAACTTTAATTGGGTACATTAAGGATAAATAACGAGCTAATAATATAATTGGTATGCTTATTAAACCCGCTAAAATATAATGATTATTAAAAGTAAGAACTAATATTTCCATTCCTATTAATACAAACAATAATGCATTAAAAAGCACATCTGTTAGTTCCCAAAATTTATCAACATATTGCTCTGTTGTTTTACTCATAGAGGATTCTCTAGCGGTATCATTACCAACAAATAATCCTGCCGTTACCATTGCTAAAGGTGCGGACAAATGAAATTCTTGAGCAATTAAAGTTCCTCCCATTACCGCTGCTATAGTTATAATTACTTCGATATCGTAATCATCAATAGATTTTAATAATTTATATGTAATCCATCCTATTAGTAACCCAAATGCAATACCTCCAACTACTTCAAATAAAAACATTTCTGCAACATGACTGAAGGTAACACTGCTTCCTCCTTCAGCAATTTTATATATTGTTAAAAATATTACCACACCAACGCCGTCATTAAACAATGATTCTCCTACAATTTTAGATTCCAATTTTTTTGGAGCTCCAACTTGTTTTAAAATTCCTAAAACTGCAATTGGATCTGTTGGCGAAATTAAGGCTCCAAATAACAAACAATAAATAAAATCAACTTCTAAATTAATTAGTTTAAAAACATAAAACGTAAAAACTCCAATCAATAAAGTTGAAATTATTGTACTGAATGTAGCAAAATATATTATTGGTTTACGATGTACTTTTAATTGTTGAAAATTAGTATGTAATGCCCCTGCAAACAACAAAAAACTCAACATAACATCTAATAAAATAGACTTAAAATCAATTTGAGCTATCAATAATTTTTCTTGTTCTAATAATGTGTCGCTAAATAAACTTGTAGCTAAAATTAGTAAGGTAAATATAATTGTGATTAACATTAAACCAATGGTATTTGGTAATTTAAAAAATCGGACATTTATATAACCAAATACTGCGGATAGTACAATTAAAATAGTAGCAACTACATATAAACTCATAACTAAATAAATTTCAACAACTGTAAAATTATTCCTAAATGAATACCTTCATGATAAGCATTAAATGCAATTCCATCTTCAATAGAATTTAAAGTAATATTTACACTTGTTTTATATGGAAAATATTTTTTAAACATTTGTTTTTTATAATCTTCTTCCAACCTTTTAGGCAATTCTAAAAAAAGCTTTTTTATCTCTAAAAATTCATCTTCTAAAATTGGGTCTTTAGGAAATGTTCCTTTTTGAAAACGTTCAATCATATTGTTAGAAATTAAACATTCTAACTCAGATAATTTATAACAAAGCAACTGTTGTGTAACTACTAAATGAGCTACATTCCAAACAATATTATTATTAAATCCTTCTGGTATTTTATTTAATTGCTCTATGGTTAAATTTTCAATACTTTTTAATATTAATTTTCTAGATTGTTGTAAAATTTCAAATTGTTTATTCATTGTTTTTTGATTTTTTATAAAAGTATTCAAAAATTAATTAATAACCTCTTAAATTTACACAACACAAAATACAAACCCATGAAAAAAATATATTATTTAAAAACTTGCGATACTTGTAGAAGAATTTTGAAAAGCATGGATACAAGTGATTACATTTTACAAGAAATTAAAACAAACCCTATAACCGTTAAACAATTAGAAGAACTTTATAAATTAACCAATAATTACGAAGTTTTATTTAGTAAAAGGGCAAAAAAATACAAGCAAATGGACTTAAAAAGTCAGCATTTAACGGAAGAAGACTTTAAACAACTTATTTTAGAAGAATATACATTTTTAAAACGCCCCGTTATTATTAATGAAAAGGATGTTTATGTTGGAAATACACAAAAAAAAGTGAGTGTTTTTTAATTTTTTATAATTTTATACTCATTTTTTATCAAATACATAAAAACAACTTTTTCAAAATATTTAATTTCTAATCCTTTCTTAAAACCTAAAAATAAAGGTAATTTACTCCATTACTAAATTTAATTCAAAAAAAATGAAAAAATATTTATTATTATTTGCTGCTTTAATAGTAGCTACAAGTATGTCTGCACAATTTTATGTTTCTGGAAGTGCAGGCTATGCAACTGGAAGTTCTGATATGCTTTTAGGAACAAAAATTACTGCAACGCAAACTGAAAATTCCTATGGAAGTTATGGAGAAGGAGCTAATTATCAATTTAGAGCTGGATACTTTTTTAACGATACTTTTGGTGTTGATTTAGGTTTAGCATATTTACACGGTACAGATCAAACTGTACAAAAAGTTGATATAGCAAATTACAGAAATACCAATGCAATTGCTAGAGCAAGAGCTATGGGATTATCTGCATCAGTTGTTTATAAATTCTCTAAACATATTTATGGTAGATTTGGAGCATTAATTAAAGTTGGTGGTAAAACTGAAGCTGTTGTAAGTGATCAAAATTATTATGCTGTTGCCCCTGAACCTGGCGTTTCACCTGGCGTAACAGTCGCTACTGCTTTTGGTGTACCAGATGGTTCTTACCTACAAACAAATTATAAAGAAGATTACCATGGCGTATTACCATTAGGTTTTGCAGGTGCATTTGGTTATAAACATGATCTTAATGAAAATTTATCTTTATTCCTTGAAGCTGAATATTTAGGTATCAGTGTTAAAAGAGATTATTCTGAAATTACTGAATTTAATACTGATTTAGTATTGCCAAATGGAGATATTGCTGCCGCAGGTGTTAAATCTTTAGATAATCTTCCTGATGGTTATGTTATAAAAACTACTTATGTTGACACATTATCAAATACTAATACTGACCCTTCAAAAGAATTAAGTCAAAAAGTTCCTTATTCTTCATTCGGAATTAACTTTGGTATTACATATACCTTTGGAAGTAAAAAAGAAGCTAAAACTAACTAAGTTTAGTTTTTAAACATAAAAAAAGCGGCTTTAAGCCGCTTTTTTTATAAGTAATTTTCTCTTATTTTTTAGCATATAACATTGGGTTGGTATCCTCATCGTTATACATTTTCATTTGTTTATATACTTTCATAAACTTTTCACCTGTTGCAATATCGTTCAATAAATCATCAATTGCGGTTGATAAATCTACACGCTGTTCTAACAACACATTTAATTTAACTTGACATTTATTTCTATGACCTTCTGAAGCACTTTCTCTTGTAGCTTCTTCATTCATATGGTATATTTTTAACGCTAAAATAGATAATCGATCAATTGCCCAAGCTGGAGTTTCAGAATTAATTTTTGCGCCATCTTTAACTTGAACATCTTTAAATTTATTTAAAAAATAACTATCAACATATTCAACCATATCCGTTCTATCTTGATTAGAAGCGTCAATTTTTCGTTTTAATTTAATAGCTTCAATAGGATCAATATTTGGTAATCGAATAATATCTTCATAATGCCATTGTACGGTATCAATCCAACATTTTCTGTATAATAAATGTTCAAAAGTGTTACTTTCATAAGGATTTTCAAAAGGCTGATCTACCGAATCTATAATATGATATTTTTCTATTACTTTATCAAAAAGTTCGTTGTATTGTTTTGCTTTCATAATTGTTTTTCTAAAATATGTAAATATTCAACGGTTGCCGTTGCTTTATGATTTCTGTTTTCAGTTTTATCGGCTTTAAACCGCTGATAATTTGTAGTTTTTAAACTATACTTTCCGTAAGCTTTCATAATATTTTCAACTTCATTTTTAGTCATTAAACCTTCGTTATTATAGCTTAAAAAAATGTATTTAAATTTAGCATTTTTTATTAAGTCTTCAAAGGCTTTTTTAACTTCTCCTTTTTTGCAATAAGATGATTTATAATAATCGCGTAATCCTGTTTTTCCTTTTGGTTTAAACGAATCGTATAAAGCTATAGTATTTAAAATATGATAATTTGCTCCATATTGACGAGCATTATAAGGCGGATCTAAATATAAAATATCTCCAGCTATTTTTTTTATTAATTTATTGCTATCCTCCTTAAAAACCTGATGTGCATTTTTTGTGATTTCAAATTCCGCAGGTTTTAAAACCAATGTTTTTTGAGCAGATTTTTTTATTTTTTTTAAATACGCTCCATAAACCGATGCTGTATTTGCTACTTTATCGGCACTTTCAATTAAAGTTGCTAATAAAAAATAATAGGTATCGTTTGAAATTTCAGAATTGGATTTCCATAATTCTATTTGCAATCGAATAGCATCTATTTTTTTACCATTTTCGGAAGAAAAATATTGTCTATTTTCTTTTCCGTTTTCACTGTAATTATCAAAGATAAATCCTTCAATTCCTTCTAAATTATTAAGAAACTCAATATATTTATCGCAATTTAAACTTTGATAATTACCTATGTAATTTTTATTTAAAACATAGCTATACTGCTCAATATCATTTGCTATAACTTGCTTAACCGAAGGTTTAAAAGTTCTACCTACAATACCTGTTCCGGCAAATAAATCGCAGAATACTAGGTTTGAAATATCTTTTCCAACGGTTTCTTGAATAGATTTTTTTATAAAGGAAGAAAGTTTATTTTTAGATCCTATGTAATTCACTAATAATTATTTAATTGCCCAAATTATATCTGTAAAAATTGACTTATCCTTCAAGGATAATGTTACCAATTTTGAGCGGTTAAAATTAAGCAAATAAGTTGAAATTAATTGCTTTAACCAACTTATTTCCGCTTTTAATTTCCAATGTTCATCTGTATTATTTGTGTTAACTAAAACAATAAAAAGCCTGTTTTTAAAATGTTGACGTTGTTGGCTACTTTGATTTTTATATAACCACTTTATTAATTCGTCAGGATGCTTTTTTGCGTAAGTAACCGTTTTATTAAACGCTTTAGGAAAAACCGTAGTTTTATGATCAAAGGGAATGTTTTCTATAAAAAAATCAGTGTACTTATTAAACGAATTTTGATGTGCTTTTACCTTTTGATGTTCACAAAAAATAGTTTCAACTCCTTTTGCAGACCAAAAATTAAACCACCTGTTTAAAGCGTAATTTTTTAATTCTTCTTTTTTAGTTTCTTCTTTAAAATGAATTTCTATTTTTTTAAGAAGCGAATTAAACGAATATGTTTTATAGATAAAATTGGTGAGTTTATCAAAATCATCGGTTTGTTTTCTTCCCCAAACATATTTATGTTTTGTTCTGTAATTAAGTTCTTTTTCTAGCCTTTTATAATCCATGAAATTAAGTAAATTTCCGTTCAATTAGCATTAACAATCGTTCTTCAAATTCTTGCTTATTGCTCCAATCATAATCTGGTTTTACAAATTTTAAAAGAAAATTCTTTGCTTCTTCTTCGCTATTAAATGTATTTAACTGCGAAATTACACGGTTAAAATCCTCTTGACTTCCATTAAATAATTGATTAACAAATGCAATTCTATCATTTAATCCTATTTGCAAATTATTTTTAAACAAAGCATCATTTAAAGTTCTGTTTTTAGCAGATGTTTCTTCTGATATTATAGGATTTTCTTTAGTAACATTTTCAAATATTTTAGTTGCTTCTGTTGAAGATATTGCATCCTTAAATTCTTCTTCTAATGAGGTTTGAATAGAATTTATTTCTTCAACTTCTTCCTTCTCAAACACAATTTCTTCTTCATTAATAGAAAACTCTACATGTTCAAAATTTGAAGTTTTACTTAACATATCTATTTCACTATCAATGTTTTGATTTGTTTCAGCAACTACCTCCTCGTTAAACTTATTTTCTTTGATTTCAATGTTTTCTTGTTTTTCAACACTAGTACTATTTTCTATTTCCTCTTGCTCATTCAAAAATTTAGCAATCGTCAATTTTTCATAAATAGCTTGTGCTTTTTTATATAAAACGGCTATTTCTTCATCATTTTTTAACTGTAAAACACTGTGTGCCAAACTAACTAATTCTGCTTCTAATTTTTTGTGCATAAGTTGCGGTGTTAAATAATTTTTAGTGTGTTATTTTTAATAAATTTGTATTTGTTAAAACAATTAAAAACTTGTTTTAGTAACGAACATAAACGAATTTAAAAAATTAAACCATTTATAATTTCGTTTTGTTCAAAATTAAATTTACCATAACCTTTGAATTGTGAAATTACAAAATGTTTCTTGAAAATACCGTAAATTATAATGAACAATTTGGCTGGATCGAAGTTATTTGTGGATCTATGTTCTCTGGCAAAACCGAAGAACTGATTCGCAGACTTAAACGCGCCAAATTTGCAAAACAAAAAGTGGAAATTTTTAAACCTACTATTGATGTTAGATATGACGAAGAAATGGTAGTTTCACACGATGCAAATGAAATTCGTTCAACTCCTGTTCCTTCATCTGCAAACATTAGAATTTTAGCTAATGATGTAGATGTAGTTGGTATTGATGAAGCGCAATTTTTTGATGATGAAATTGTAGCGGTTTGTAATGACTTAGCTAACAGAGGTATTCGTGTTATTGTTGCTGGTTTAGATATGGATTTTAAAGGAAATCCGTTTGGCCCAATGCCTGCATTAATGGCAACTGCAGAATATGTTACTAAAGTGCATGCTGTTTGTACAAGAACAGGAAACTTAGCACATTATAGCCATAGAACTGCTGCAAGTGATGAACTAGTTCTTTTAGGGGAAACCCAAGAATATGAGCCACTTAGCAGAGCAGCTTATTTTAAAGCTACTAATAAAGATCAAATTAAAAAGGTTAAACCTAAAAAATAGGATGAATAACCACATAACAAAACTTGAAATAAACTTAAATTCATTAGAATTTAATCTTAACTATTTTAAAAGCAAACTTAAAAGCACGACAAAAACATTAGCAGTTGTTAAGGCATTTGGTTACGGAAGTAGTGCTGTTGAAGTTTCTAAATTTTTAGCTGATAAGGTTTCTTATTTTGCTGTTGCTTATTTAGATGAAGGAATTGCTTTGCGTAAAGCAGGAATTATAAACCCTATTTTAGTTTTACATCCTGTAATAAGTAATTTCGAAAAATTAATAGAATATCAATTAGAACCTAATATTTATTCTTTTAAACTGTTAAATTCCTTTTTAACAAGTGCAGAAAAATTTTCTCTAAATAACTATCCAATTCACATTAAGTTTAACACTGGATTAAACCGTTTAGGCTTTAATAAAAATGATATTCCTAAATTAACAGAGTTGCTTAAATTACAAACTAGCATAAAAGTAATCTCTATTTTTTCTCATATTGCGGCAAGTGAAGATTTAAATGAACGCGATTTTACTTTAAACCAAATTAATAATTTCAAAACTATGTCTACGGAATTAATTAAAAGGTTAGGGTATACTCCAATAAAGCATATGTTAAATACTTCAGGAATTATTAATTATGCTTCTGAAGCTCAATTTGATATGGTTAGACTAGGAATTGGATTGTATGGCTTTGGAAATGAAGACAAAGAAACATCTAAATTAAAAAATGTACTTACTTTAAAATCTATTATTTCACAAATCCATACTGTTCAAAAAGGTGATTCTATTGGATATAACAGAGCTTATAAAGCTACTAAAACAACAAAATCTGCAACCATTCCAATTGGCCATGCCGATGGTATTTCTAGACAGTTAGGCAGTAAAAAAGGCTATATTTTTATTAATAATAAAAAGGCACCAATAATTGGTAATGTTTGCATGGATATGATTATGGCAGATGTTACTAATATTGAATGTAATGAAGGTGATGAAGTAATTATTTATAAAAATCAATTTCATATTGAAGATTTAGCAAAAAATACTAATACCATTTCTTATGAATTAATTACTGCAATTTCTCAACGAATTAAAAGAGTGTTAATAAAAAGTTAAAATTTATTAATCCTTTTTAGTATATTAGCTACCGTAATTAACTAAAATTTCAATAAAAAAATGGGAATGCTAAAAGAATTTAAAGATTTTGCAATGAAGGGAAACCTTGTTGACATTGCAGTAGGTTTTGTAATGGGTGCCGCATTTAAAAGTGTAGTAACCTCTTTTACTGCTGGAATAGTTTCTCCACTTATCGGATTAATATTTAAAGCAGATTTTAAAAGTTTAAAGTGGGTTATTGACAAAGGAATTGTAGATGCGTCAGGAAAAGTAACTGGTGAAGTTGCAGTTTTATATGGTGATTTTATTACCTATCTAATTGATTTTATTATTGTTGCTTTTGTAATGTTTATGATGATTAAAGCTATTAACAAAACAAAAAAGAAAGAAGAACCAGCTCCTGAAGCTCCAAAAGGACCAACTCAAGAAGATTTATTAACCGAAATAAGAGATTTATTATCTAAAAAATAAACCAAACTTTATTTAATAAATTAAAAGGGGTTGCTTATGCAGCCCTTTTTTTATGATTTCTTTTTTGATTTATAAACTTCAGTAATAGTTGGAGAATTTTCGGCTTTGCTTATAAGAATTAATTCGTCATTTACAGCTACTTTACCAATTTTTAGAACTTTAAAATAAATACCACTTTTAGTAGTATTCCAAAACTGCTTTAAAAAATGCTGTGTTTTAAATACAATTCCAAGTTTTTTGCAAGGTGTTCTAGGTTTTGTAACTTCAATAATGGTTTCGCCTAATTTATAAACATTTCCAACACAAATTGCAGTTTCATCAAGATTGGAAATGGTTAAATTTTCACCAAACATACCAAAATGCCAATCTAAATTTGGAAATAATTCTTTCCAATATTTATAATGATTTTCTGAATATGCGTAAACTGCCTGATCTTCTCCGCCGTGATATCTTCTATCCACAACTACATCATTAACTACATCTTCTTTCCCTAAAAAAATAAACTTATTTACTGGATATTTTAAAATCCCTGTAACTATTTCTTCTCCTTTATAAATTAGTTTTTCTTTCTTTCCAATATTTACAGAAATTACTTTCATTACGCTTTAAATTTTAAAAGTGCTTCTGCAATTTTTCTATCATTAGATAATCTAGGAACTTTATTTTGACCTCCTAATTTTCCAACAGATTTCATATAACTATTAAATCCTCCTTTTTTAATTGATGTAATTTTTAAAGGTTGCAAAATATTTCCTTTAATTAAATCGAAATAATAAGGATTTTGCTTTTGTAATGAAACATCCAATTTTTTAACGAATTCATTCATGTTTTCTGGTTCATTTTCAAATTCAATAAACCATTCGTGATAAGGTAATTCATTAACAGGTGTAATTTGTGGTGCAACTGTAAATTCGTTAATTTTAATTTCCGAATTTTTTGTGTTTTCATTTATAGCATACTCCACCTCTTTACCAATAACATGTTCTCCAAAAGCGGAGATAAAATGTTTTATTCTACCGGTAACTATAATTCTTGGTGGATTTACAGATAAAAACTCTACAGTATCTCCAATATTATATCCCCAAAGTCCTGCATTTGTATTTAAAATTAAAGCATAATTAACACCTACTTTAACATCTTTTAAAGAAATTCGCGTTGGGTTTTCATCAAAAAATTCATCGGAAGGAATGAATTCGTAAAACATACCGTTATCTACCAAAAGCATCATTCCTTTTTCTTTTTGAGAATCTTGAAAAGCAAAAAAACCTTCGGATGCTGGATACAACTCAACTGTATCCACTTTTCTACCTATTAAATCTTCAAATTTATTTCTATAAGGTTCAAAATTAACGCCTCCATAAACAAACAAATTAAAATTTGGAAAAATTTCTCCAACCTTTTTGCCTGTTTTTTCAGTTAGTTTTTCAAAATACATTTGTACCCAACTAGGAATTCCACTAATTAAAGTCATATCTTCATTAACGGTTTCTTCAACAATTGCAGCTACTTTTGTTTCCCAATCTTCAATGCAATTAGTTTCCCAACTTGGCATTCTATTTTTAGTTAAGTATTGCGGTACATAATGTGCTGCAATTCCTGAAAGCCTTCCAGTTTTTATACCGTTTGTTTCATTCAATTCAGGACTTCCTTGTAAAAAAATCATTTTGCCATTTACAAAATTAGATTTATTAGTTTGATTAATGTATAACAACAAAGCATTACGAGCTGCTGAAATATGACTTGGCATAGAATCTTTAGTAAGCGGAATATATTTTACGCCCGAAGTAGTTCCTGAAGTTTTTGCAAAGTAAATTGGTTTTCCCGGCCATAAAACGTCTGATTCTCCATCTTTAACTCTATTAAAATAAGGTTTTAAAGCTTCGTAATCTTTTACAGGAACTCTATTTTTAAAATCTTGATAGGTTTTAATTTCGCTGAAATGATGATCTTTTCCAAATTGCGTGTTTTTAGCTTGATTTATTATTTTTTTAAATATTTTTTGTTGCTCTGCAACTGCATTATTACTTTTCTTATAAAATTTAGATGCAATTTGCTTTGCAAAAGGTTTTGCTAAAATGGATTTTATTTTAATCATTATTCAAAATCAATATAATTTTCAGGATTTACAGGTCGTCCATCGCGCCATAATTCAAAATGCAAATGTGCTCCTGTACTAAATTCTCCTGTATTTCCAGAAGCGGCAACAACTTCACCAGATTTTACAATATCTCCTTCTTGTTTATGTAGTACACTATTGTGCTTGTAAACCGAAATAAAACCAGTAGCATGTTGCAATACAATTACATTTCCTGTATCTGGAGTCCAGCCTGCAAAAATTACCGTCCCGTCTGCAACAGCTTTTACCGGCGTTCCTGCTTTAACTGCAATATCAATTGCAAAATGTTTTATTTCAATATTAAATCTATCGGTTATTGTTCCTGTTAATGGAGCAAAAAACACAACGTCTGATGTTTTTTTAGCAGGATTAAAAAGACTGTACCTATCTTCACTTTCCACATCTTTTCTAAAATCTAAATCGCTTTCAGATGGCGCTAAATTTACAGAATCTCTATTTAATTTAATCATTTGCATGGCAGAATCTTTATCGAAATTAACTTCAGATATTTTGCCAGTTAATAATTCTCTAACATTTTGTAAGTACTGATTATTAACTTTTAAAACTTGTTCTAATGAATCGGTTTTATAAACTAATTGTGTGGCTTCTTTTTTTAGTTTAGTGGATGAATACCCAGGAATATATTCCTTTAATGGTGTAAACGCAATTAAAAAAATTGTACCAACAATAAGTAATATTGAAAAAACACTTCCAAAAATAAATACATTTAACCGATTTAATTTAAAGGATAATTTCTCTTCAAAAGTATCTTCATTTAAAACTACTAATCGATATTTATCAATTAATTTTTGTTTAAACTTTTTTTTATTTGTGGTTGTTTTTGCCATAATTATGAATGCTCAAATATACAACGAAAATTTAGGTGAATTAGTTTTAGGGCTTATGTTTAGATTGAAAAATTTAGATTTGCTTATTTATAAAAATTCATTTCGTCTATATAATTCCAAACTTTTAATGGTAGCATTGTACTTATATCTTTATGTTCATGAATGGCTTTTCTTATAAATGTTGAAGAAATTTGAATAATTGGAGCTGGAACAAAATGTATATTTGGATGATTTTTAAAATTTTCTTTTATAGGTTTTGAATTTACACGTGGGTAAACATATAAATGATAATTTTTAAGAATAGTTTCGTAATTTTTCCACTTATGAAAACTTTGCAAATTATCTTCTCCCATAATTAAATTAAAATTAATTTTAGGGTATTTTTCCTCTAAATGAATTAGCGTGTTAATAGTGTAATTTGGCTGTGGCAACTTAAATTCAATAGTAGATGTTTTTAATTTTGGATAGTTTTCTACCGCTACATTTGCAATTGCTAATCTGTGGTGGTTGCTAAGTAACGTTTGTTTTTGTTTAAATGGACTTAATGGCGTTATTACAAACCAAATTTCATCTAAATCAGAAAATTCAGCCATATAATTTGCAATTATCATATGTCCAACATGTATTGGATTAAACGTACCAAAAAATAAACCTACATTCATTTATTTAAAAAATTGTTTACCAAATTATATGCATTTTTCTTAGCTATTTCTAATTCATCATTAACTAAAATCACATCAAAATCATCTGCAAATTTTAACTCTTTTTCTGCTTTTAAAACCCTTTCTTTTATTTTTTCTTCACTATCGGTTTTTCTATTTCTTAACCTTCGTTCCATTTCTGTAATGGATGGTGGTTGTACAAAAATAGCTAATGTTTGATCTGGATATTGCAATTTTATATTTAAACCTCCTTTTACATCAATATCAAAAATTACATTTTTTCCTAAAGCCCAAATTCGTTCAATTTCTTTTTTTAGCGTTCCATAAAAATTATCGGAATATACTTCTTCCCATTCCACAAAATCGTTATTTTTTATATGTTTTTGAAATTCTTTTAAAGAAATAAAATAATAATCTTTCTCATGAATTTCTTTACCTCTTTTATCTCGAGAAGTTGCTGAAATAGAAAAATCTAAATTTAACTCTTTAAATTGTAATAAATGATGTACAATAGTGGTTTTCCCTGAACCTGATGGCGCTGAAAACACAATAAGTTTACCTGTTTTTTTCATTAACACATCGTATTTTTATAAAACATTAAGACTCTGTTCTTTTATTTTTTCAAGCTCATCTTTCATTTGAACCACTAAATTTTGCATTGCCGCAAAGTTAGATTTTGATCCCATAGTATTAATTTCTCGTCCCATTTCTTGCGTAATAAAAGCTAATTTTTTTCCATTAGAAATATCACTATTTAGTTCCTTTTTAAAATAATCTAAATGGTTTTTTAAACGAACTTTTTCTTCGGTTATATCTAGTTTTTCAATATAATAAATTAGTTCTTGCTCAAATCTATTCTGGTCTATTTTCGTTTCCAATTCAGAAATAGATTTTTGTAAACGTTCTCTAACTTGTGCGATACGCTGCGGATCAATTTCTACTATTTTATCTAATATTTTTTCAATGTTTTCAATGCGCAATTCAAAATCATTTAATAGTGCTTTACCTTCATCTTTTCTATACAAAATAATTTTATCTGTAGTTTCATTAATGGCTTCCTCAATTTGTTTCCATTCTTCTTCATCTAATTCTTCTCTTTCTGTTTTTAAAGAATCTGGTAAACGAACAGCCATTTTAAGCAACTCTATTTCATTAGAATCCACAATTTCTTTCAATTGATTCATATATTCTTTTACTACATTTTCATTTACTTTTGAATGCACTTCGCCTCCGTTATTTTCAATGTAAATAGAAAAATCTATTTTTCCTCTAATTAATTTTGATGCTATTTTTTTACGAACATCCAACTCTTTTTCTCTATAATAAGATGGCATTCTAACACTTACATCTAAATTTTTACTATTTAAGGATTTTAATTCAATTGAAATTTTTTTTATGGGAAGTTGTAATACGGTTTTCCCGTATCCAGTCATTGATTGTATCATGTATTCTAAAATTTAGACAAATTTACACAAATTTAATTTTGAATATTTTTTAAGCGAAGATTAAATTTTTTTTGTACTTCAACTTATGGTATTTTTGTTTAATAATTTAACATTTATACCTTCTTTTGAATAAAAATGCCCATATTTTAATAATTCGTTTATCTGCTTTAGGAGATGTAGCAATGACAGTGCCAGTAATAAGAGCTTTTATAAAACAAAATCCTTCTGTAAAAATAACTGTGCTTTCTAAACCTTTTTTAAAACCTTTATTTTCTGATTTAGAAAACGTTACTTTTTATGCTGCTGATGTAAAAGAAAAACATAAAGGTTTTACAGGAATTTACAAGTTATTTAAAGAGCTAAAAAAGCAAAATTTTACGGCAATTGCCGATTTGCATAATGTGCTTAGATCTATTATTCTAAGAACTTTTTTTAAATTATCTTCTATAAAAACTGCATACATTAACAAAGGGAGAGCTGAAAAAAAGGCGTTAACTCGCTCAGAAAACAAAATTTTTAAACAACTTAAAACTTCCCATGAACGTTATGCTGATGTTTTTAGATCTTTAGGTTATAAATTAGACTTATTAAACCCAACATTTCCTGCTAAGCAAAATTTAGCTTCAGAAATAATAGAACTAACCGGAATTAAAAAACAATCTTGGATTGGTATTGCTCCATTCGCTCAATATCAATCTAAAATGTATCCATTATGGTTAATGAAAAAGGTAATTGAAGAATTATCTGAAAATTCATCTTATAAATTATTATTATTTGGCGGCGGAAAAAAAGAAGTTGATTTATTAAATGAAATTTCAATTAGCAATAAAAACACCATTAATATAGCAGGAAACCTTTCGTTAGATAAAGAACTAGCCCTAATTTCAAACCTTGATGTTATGTTAAGTATGGATTCTGGAAATGCACATTTCTCAGCGATGTTAGGTGTAAAAACCATTACTCTTTGGGGAGTTACCCATCCTTTTGCTGGGTTTGCGCCATTTAACCAACCACCAACAAATTGTTTACTTCCCAATTTAGAAAAATATCCGAATATTCCTTGTTCCATTTATGGAAATAAAGTTTGTGAAGGATACGAAAATGTTATGGAAAATATTAGTCCAAAAAAAGTAGTAAATAAAATATTAGAAATAGTATAAAAAAATTTAAAGTGTTATTTTTGCAATAAATTTTAAGGTATGAAAGTTACTATTTTAGATTCCGAAAGTTCTGTTTTAAATAAATTTATTGGTGAAATCAGAGATGTAACCATTCAAAAAGATGCCATGCGGTTTAGAAGAAATATTGAACGTATTGGTGAAATTATAACTTATGAACTTAGTAAAACCTTGGAATTTAATTCGGTAAATGTAGCTACTCCATTAGGAACAAAAAGAGTTCAAACTCCTCAAAAAGATATTGTTATTTGCTCTATTTTAAGAGCTGGATTACCTTTACATAACGGAATTTTAAATTATTTTGATGATGCCGAAAATGCATTTATCTCAGCCTACAGAAAATACATTAGTGAAAATGAATTTGAAATAAAAGTTGAATATTTTGCATCTCCAGATTTAACCAATAAAGTTTTAATACTTGCAGATCCAATGCTTGCTACAGGAAGATCATTAGTTAGTGTTTATGAAGGATTAAAACAAAATGGGACTCCAAAAGAAATTCATATAGCTTGTGTTATTGCTTCTACAGAAGGTATTGATTATATAAAAAATTACTTCCCTGAAAACACAAAATTATGGGTGGCTACTGTAGACGACAAATTAAATGAACACGGATATATTGTGCCTGGACTGGGTGATGCCGGAGATTTGGCTTTTGGAAAAAAACTATAACAAATACACGCTTATTGAAAGTGCCAAAAACATAAATAATAATACGTTTCTAAGTAATTTTGACTTTAATTTAGGAATAAAATTCCCTAAAATAATTCCAGTAGGGAAAATTAAAAATAGCACTTCCGAACCATTTTTAACCATTGCAAATCCAACAACAACTATAGAAACTATTAAATGATTTAATAGTAAAATCCACGTTTGTTTTAATCTATTATTTATCAAAATAATATTTGGCGTAACCCTAATTATAGTCCAAACAAGTATTAATCCAAACAAAATTATTGGCAATAAATATTTTACTGCGCTGTAATTATTAAAATCTAAATTAAAGTTAAAATTGAATTTTTGATAAAAAACTGGCAACTCATTTAAATATAAACAATACGTAAAATACAAAAAAATAGGTGTAAAAAAACCTATAATAGGTATAAAAAAATTTCTAATAGAAACTTTTTTATATAATATAATTCCAACATAAATAAGCACAAAAAACAAAAAACTCCAAAAATAAATAAGCGATGCTATTCCTATCCAAAAAGCAGCATCAAACAACTTTATTTTAGTATTCAAATTGCTAGATAAACTATAAATTTTACGAAATGCTAACAACAAAAAAATATTAGACAATAATAAATTGGTTGAAAATAAGCTTTCATAGAAAGTTCCTAAAAGAATTACACCAATTAACAATCCATATAAATTATCTAAAGTTAATTTGTTTTTAGAAATAATAAAATTAAACACCAACAACCATAAAACATATAAACCAAACAAAAACAATCTATTAGCTAATAATTTTATAGAAATATTAGTTGTGTAAATATAAAATGTTGCAAAAAAGAAGTAAATAAATAGTAAGCTAATTATTAAAATAACTCCTGCTGGTTTTGATTTTTTAAAAAAATTTGCAATCATTACTATATTTTTTACTTTTGCCTGTAAATATAATTAAGATATGATTGCAAACAATATTTTTAGAGCTATTGGTGATTTTTTTGTAAATGTATTTTTTGTTCCGTTTGATGACATCCGTTTTATGCATAACTGGTGGGCACAAAATACATTTAGCATTATACTTATAATAATTGCCTTTATCGGTTTATTTTATTGGTTAAACGAATTAAAAAAGTACCAAAAATTAGGTGGCGAATAATTTTTTGCTCTTATAATCTTTATTTTTAATCACACTATTTGTGGGAAGCAAAAACAAACTTAAAAGATTTCGTGAAAACGAAACTTTTAGCAATGTCATTCAACCAACTCGATCTGAAGTTCTTGAAAACTTCAACTTAAAAGGAAAATGGCATTCTTTTTTAAAAAATAATAATCCTATTATTTTAGAACTTGGCTGCGGAAAAGGAGAATATACTATTGCTTTAGCGCGTAAAAACCCTAATGTAAATTATATTGGAATTGATATTAAAGGAGCTCGCTTTTGGAGAGGTGCTAAAACAGCTTTAGAAGAAAATTTAACCAATGTTTGCTTTCTAAGAACTCAAATAGAACTTATTGATTTTTTATTTTCTAAAAATGAAGTAAGTGAAATTTGGATTACTTTTCCCGATCCTCAAATAAAATATAAAAGAACCAAACACAGATTAACTAATTCTGATTTTTTAAAAAAATATCATACAATTTTAAAACCTGAAGGTATAGTTCATTTAAAAACAGACAGTGAATTTATGCACGGTTATACTTTAGGATTATTACACGGTGAAGGTCATGAAATTTTATATGCACATCATGATATTTACAAAAACTATGTTTCACCCACTGAAGTTACAGAAACTCAAACTTTTTATGAAAGTCAGTATTTAGAAACAGGAAAACCTATAACTTATATAAAATTTAAAATTCGTTATTAATTTTTTTATTTTTAACGAATGGAAAACACACCAAACTTTTTTGATCGCGTTTACGCTGTTGCAAAACAAATTCCTTACGGAAGAGTTACAAGTTATGGTGCAATTGCCACCTATTTAGGCACTGCAAAATCTGCTAGAATGGTAGGTTGGGCAATGAATGCTTCACACGGAAATGACGAAATTCCAGCTCATAGAGTTGTAAATAGAAAAGGATTACTAACCGGAAAACATCATTTTGACGGAACCAATTTAATGCAACAATTACTAGAAAGCGAAGGTATTATTGTGGTTAAAAATCAAATCCAAAATTTTGAAAAGGTATTTTGGAATCCTTCTAATGAATTAAAGTAAATACTTCATTTTCAAAAAATAAAATGTAACAATAGCCACATTTCTTTTTAGCACATATCTTTTTAATCCAATAGAACTTCTGTATATTTGTTGTTTAGAATCATTTTATATAACAACTATGGCAATTAATAAAAAAGACATATCAAAAGCACTTGAAACCATTACTGCTCCTGGAGAAGGTAAAAACTTAATAGAGAGCGGCGCGGTAAAAAATATTGTTACTTTTGATAAAGAAGTAATTGTGGATGTAACCATAAGTAATCCATCCTTACAAGCAAAAAAGAAAATGGAAGTAGAAATCATGAAAGTAATTCATGATTTGGTTGACCAAAAAGCAGATGTAAAAGTAAACGTACAAGCAATTGTTCCTGTTAAACCAGTAAACACTATTGAAAACAAGTTACCAGGTGTGCAAAATATTATTGCAGTTGCTTCAGGTAAAGGTGGTGTAGGAAAATCTACAATTACTGCAAACTTGGCAATTTCTTTACAAAAAATGGGGTTTAAAGTTGGTATTTTAGATGCCGATGTTTACGGACCTTCTATTCACTTAATGTTTGACGTTGCAAATGCTCGTCCATTATCGGTAACTGTTGATGGACAATCTAAAATGCAACCTATTGAAAGTTACGGTGTTAAAATATTATCTCTTGGCTTTTTTACCGGTGCAAATCAAGCTGTAATTTGGCGAGGAGCAATGGCTTCAAAAGCACTAAATCAAATGATTTTTGATGCAAATTGGGGAGAATTAGACTTTTTATTAATTGATTTACCTCCAGGAACAGGTGATATTCATTTATCTATTGTACAATCCGTTGCTGTTACCGGAGCTGTAATTGTTAGTACTCCACAAAATATTGCTTTAGCAGATGCTAAAAAAGGAGTTGCAATGTTTGCTCAAGCAGATATTAATGTTCCTGTTTTGGGAATTGTTGAAAACATGAGTTATTTTACTCCTGAAGAATTGCCAAACAACAAATACTATATTTTCGGCAAAGATGGTGCAAAAAACTTAGCAAACGATTCTGAAACAGCATTTTTGGGAGAAGTTCCATTAGTACAAAGTATTAGAGAAGCTGGTGATGTTGGTCATCCTGTAGCTTTACAAGATAATACTCCACTAGAAAATGCGTTTTCTGATATCACAAAAAATATGCTTACTGAATTGGTAAAAAGAAATAAAAATTTACCTCCAACAGAAGTGGTTAGAATTTCAACCATGAGCGGGTGTAGCACAAACTAATAAGTTATGAATAAAGAAGAATTAAAAATTAACGTTGAACAAGCTTTACAAGAAATTAGACCGTTTTTAGAAGCAGATGGTGGTAATATTTCTTTGATTGACATAACAAATGATACCGTTAGCGTTCAGCTAGAGGGAAATTGTATTGGTTGTTCAGTAAATCAAATGACTCTAAAAAATGGAGTTGAAGCTACTATTAAAAAGCATGCACCTCAAATTAAACGAGTTATTGAAGTTAATGGAATTTCTTTTTAATTTATTTATATAATTTTTTTAAAGAAGAGCACATAACGTGCTCTTTTTTATTGCTTTAATCTTAAAAAATATACTATATTTGTAGTGTATGAAAAATCCTTGGACAGAATTATTATTACTACTTAAATTCTTAATCAAGAGAGATCCTGAATGAATTAGCTATTTTTTGAAGTAAATTTTACTATTTACCTATAATTAACTAATTGCATAAATCAACCTTAACACTTTTTTAAGTTGATTTTATCGAATAAAATTTATATTACTAACTAATTCAATAACTTATGCCTAGATATTATACCTTAGGTAAAATTCCACCTAAACGCCATACCACTTTTGAAAAACCTAGTGGTGGATTATACCAAGAAGAACTTTTTGGAACTGCAGGTTTTGTAGGAATGTCTTCCTTAATTTATCATATAAATCCTCCTACAGTAGTTTCTGAAATAAAACAACTTAAAAACGTTACTCCAAAAATTGCTATCGAAAAAAATATGAAAGCTTTAAGTTTTAAAGGATTTTCTTTAAAACCCGAAACTGATTATTTAGAAAGCCGCAAAACCGTTTTTGTAAATAACGATTTACATATTGGGTTAGCTGCACCAAAAGAATTTTCGACTACTTATTTTTACAAAAATGCCGATGCCGATGAAATGTTATTTATTCATAAAGGAAGCGGTACTTTAAAAACTATGTACGGAAATATTCCTTTTAAATATGGAGATTATTTAATAATTCCACGAGGAACTATTTATCAAATTGATTTTAAAACAGAGGAAAATAGAATTCTTTATGTAGAATCTTTTAGCCCAATAGTAACTCCTAAACGTTATAGAAATAACTTTGGGCAACTATTAGAACATGCTCCTTTTTGCGAACGCGATTTTAAATTACCTACCAATTTAGAAACACATGAGGAAAAAGGAAATTTTAAAATAAAAATTAAAAAACAAGGAATTCTTTGGGAATACACCTACAAAAATCATCCTTTTGATGTAGTTGGTTGGGATGGATTTAATTATCCATATGCATTTTCTATTCATGATTTTGAACCAATAACTGGTAGAATTCATATGCCTCCACCAATTCATCAAACTTGGGAAGCTAACGGATTTGTAGTTTGTTCTTTCGTGCCAAGAATGTACGATTATCATCCAAAATCTATTCCTGCTCCTTACCACCACAGCAATATAGATTCTGAAGAAATTTTATATTATGTAGATGGTGATTTTATGAGTAGAAATAATATTGAAAAAGGACAAATTACCTTGCATCCAGGCGGAATACCTCACGGACCACATCCAGGAGCAATTGAAAGAAGTATTGGAAAAAAATTCACCGAAGAATTAGCGGTTATGATTGACCCTTTCCATCCTGTTATGATTACAGAAGAAGCCTTAAAACTTGAAGTAGATGACTATTACAAATCATGGATTATTGACTAAAAAATAAAAAAAATGACAAAACTAAAAAACATACAAAACTTTGATTATAGCTTAGAGAAAATATTTCCAGAAGCTCAAGATTTCCTTCCTTTATTAGGAACGGATTACGTTGAATTATACGTTGGAAATGCAAAACAAGCTGCCCTATATTACAAAACTGCTTTCGGATTTCAATCTTTAGCTTACGCAGGATTAGAAACTGGAATGAAAGACCGAACAAGCTATGTTTTAGTACAAGATAAAATTCGTTTAGTTTTAACTACTCCAATGCCTAACTCCTCAAATAAAGAAATTTTTGAACATATTGAAAAACATGGCGACGGAGTAAAAGTAGTTGCTCTTTGGGTTGAAGATGCAACAAAAGCGTGGGAAGAAACTACCAAAAGAGGTGCAAAATCTTTTTTAGAACCAACTAAAGAAAGTGACAAAAACGGCGAAGTTATTCGTTCTGGAATACATACGTATGGTGATACTGTTCATATTTTTGTTGAACGAAAAAATTATCAAGGATTGTTTTTACCTAAATTCGAAAAATGGGAGTCTAATTATAATCCAACAGATGTAGGATTACGTTATATTGATCATATGGTTGGTAATGTGGGATGGAATGAAATGAATGTTTGGTCCAAATTTTATAATAAAACTATGGGATTTGCCAACTTAATTACATTTGATGATAAAGATATCTCAACACAGTACACAGCTTTAATGAGTAAAGTTATGACGAACGGAAATGGCAGAGTTAAATTTCCAATAAATGAACCTGCAGAAGGATTAAAAAAGTCACAAATTGAAGAATATCTAGAATTCAATAATGGTCCAGGAGTTCAGCATATTGCAGTTGCTACTAATAACATTTTAGAAACTGTAAAAGCAATGACGGAAAGAGGTGTAGAATTTTTATACGTTCCTGGTTCATATTACGATACTGTTTTAGATAGAGTTGGTGAAATTGATGAAAATTTAGCAGAATTAAAAGATTTAGGTATTTTAGTAGATAGAGATGATGAAGGTTATTTGCTACAAATATTTACAAAACCTGTATCGGACAGACCTACTCTTTTCTTCGAAATAATTCAACGAAAAGGAGCGCAATCGTTTGGAAAAGGAAATTTTAAAGCGCTTTTTGAATCTATTGAGGCAGAACAAGAACGACGAGGAACCCTGTAATTTACTTGCTAATAGTATAATTTTAATAAAAGCTTAACTATGTTTGTTAAGCTTTTATTATTTTTGGCTTAATAATTGTAATTTACACAAAAGTAAACTACTAATTAAAATGTATGATAAAAAAGCTACCTTACATCCTGTTCTTTTTCTCGATATTTATATTTAGCCAAACAAAACCAGCTCCAATGCCTTCTAATGAACTAGCTTTTAAAGATGGTGAATGGCTTAGGTTTAAAATGAGTTATAGTAATTTTTTAAATGCAGGTTTTTCAACCATAGAAGTTAAAGAAATAACTTACAAGAAAAAAGAAGCATTTCACATTATTGGCAAAGGAAAATCTACTGGCTTAGTTGGCTTATTTTTTAAAGTTAGAGACAATTATCAAAGTTATATGTATAAAAAGACTTTGAAACCTTTTTTATTTATCCGTAAAATTAACGAAGGTGGTTATACTAAAAATAAAGAAATAACCTTTGATCATGACTCAAAAGAAGCTATTGTAAAAAACTACAAACACAACACTGTAAAAAAATATCCAATAAGTGATGACATACACGACATGCTTTCCTCTTTATATTATTTAAGAAATAAAAAATTAAGCAATTTAAAAATTGGAGATGAAATTAAACTTAAACTATTTTTTGATCAAGAAATAAATAATTTTAAACTTCAATTTTTAGGAAAGGAAATTTTACGAACAAAATTCGGCAAAATAAAAACATTAAAATTTAGACCAATAGTACAAAAAGGAAGAGTTTTTAAGGCCGAAGAAAGTGTAACCGTTTGGGTAACCGATGACGAAAATAAAATTCCTATTAGAATAAAAGCAGCTCTCGCTGTTGGATCGTTACGAGCAGATTTAGATTCATTTAAAGGTTTGGCACATCCTTTTAACATAATTTTTGACAATTAAATTGTACTTTTGCACCTTAATTTTATTTTAAGAATTAATTTGTAAAAAAACTCTTTTGAAAAAAATAATTATTTTCCTTTTAATTGGCTTATTAACTGCATGTAAAAACGAAAAACCAAAGGTGGTAAAAACACCTGTAAAACCTAAAACAGTTTTTGAATATGGTTTTAATTTAAATAATTTTAAAGTTATACATGATACTATAAAATCTGGTGAAAATTTTAGTGAAATTTTAGACAGAAACCATGTTGAATATCCTAAAGTACTTGAAATTGTAAATAAAATTAGAGACACTTTTAATGTTCGAAAAATAAAAAGCGGAATACCTTACACCATTTTAGCATCTAAAGATTCTCTTGAAAAAGCAGAAGTTTTCATATATAAACCTTCAAAAGTTAGGTACACAGTTGTTAACTTTAAAGATTCTATTATTACCGCCTATAATGGCAAAAAAAAGGTAAAAACTGTTATAGAAACTGCTTCAGGAATTATTAAAAATTCATTGTCAGAAGCCATGGATAAACAAGGATTAAGTTCCTATTTAACCTCTAAAATGGCTGATGATATTTATGCTTGGACTATTGACTTTTCTAGGCTTCAAAAAAATGATAAATTTAAATTAATATATGAGCAATTATATATTAATGATACTATTCCTGTTGGTATTGGAGAAATAAAAGCTGCTTATTTTGAACATAGTGGAGAACCATTTTATGCTTTTAAATATTTAGCAGATTCTACTTTAAATATTCCTGATTATTTTGATGATAAAGCAACAAATTTAAGACGTCAATTTTTAAAAATGCCAGTGAAATTTAGTAGAATAACATCTCGCTATAATTTACGAAGAAGGATTGCTTATTATGGTAATAAAATTAGACCACATAAAGGAACCGATTTTGCAGCTCCAATTGGCACTCCAATAATGAGTACAGCCAGCGGAACCGTTATTGCAGCTAGTTACACTCGAGGTAATGGTAAATACGTAAAAATTCGTCATAATAGTACTTATAGCACACAATATTTACATATGAGCAGAAGAGCTGTTAAAGTTGGTCAAGTAGTTAAACAAGGTCAAGTTATAGGCTATATTGGAATGACAGGTAATACATCTGGCCCACATGTTTGTTATCGTTTTTGGAAAAACGGCAGACAAGTAGATCCATTAAAACAGAAATTACCTGCGGCAAAACCAATGAAAAAAGAAATCAAACCAAGTTATTATAAATTTATTGAACCTCTAAAAAAACAATTAGATTCAATTAAATACTCTAATTAAAATCAACCTTATTACTTATAAATTATGGCTTTAAAAAATATAAATCCAACCCAAACTAAAGCTTGGCAAAACTTAGAAACTCATTTTAATGAAGTAAAAAATGAGCAACTTAAAGATTTGTTTAATAAAGATGAAAATAGAAAAAATAAATTTACCATAAACTTTAATGATTTTGAATTCGACTTTTCTAAAAATAGAATAACTAAAGAAAGTATAACAAACTTATTAGCATTAGCAAATGAATGCGATTTAAAAAATGCTATAAACGCATATTTTTCAGGCGAAAAAATTAATCAAACTGAAAACAGAGCTGTTTTACATACCGCATTACGTAATCCTACAAATTCTGAAATATTAGTTGACGGCGGCGATATTATGCCTAAAATTAAAGAGACTTTAACTAAAATGAAATCTTTTAGTGAAAAAGTAATTTCAGGAAATTGGAAAGGTTATACAGGCAAATCTATTACCGATATAGTAAATATCGGAATTGGAGGATCGGATTTAGGTCCAGATATGGTTGTTGAGTCTTTAAAATACTACAAAAATCATTTAAACCCACATTTTGTATCCAATATTGATGGAGATCATGTACAGGAGATTATCAAAAATTTAAACCCAGAAACTACTTTATTTGTTATCGTTTCAAAAACATTTACAACGCAAGAAACTTTAACCAATGCAACCACAATCAGAAAGTGGTTTTTACAAAATGCATCTGAAAAAGATGTGGCAAAACACTTTGTAGCAGTATCAACTAACATAGAAGCTGTTAGCGATTTTGGTATTGATAAAGTAAATATTTTTCCAATGTGGAATTGGGTTGGTGGACGATTTTCTTTATGGAGCGCTGTTGGATTATCTATTTGTTTAGCCGTTGGATTTGATAATTTTAACGAGTTACTAATAGGCGCTTATGAAATGGATGAACATTTTAAAAATGCTCCTTTTAAAGAAAATGCGCCAATAATTGCAAGTTTAATTGGTATTTGGTACACTAATTTTTTTAATGCCGAAACCGAGGTTATATTGCCATATACACAATACCTAAATAAATTACCAGCATATTTACAACAAGCAATTATGGAAAGTAATGGAAAAAGCGTAGATAGAAATGGTAATAGCGTAAATTACCAAACGGCTAATATTATTTGGGGAAGTACTGGTACTAACGGACAGCATGCTTTTATGCAATTAATTCATCAAGGAACAAAATTAATTCCAGCTGATTTTATAGGATTTAAACAATCCTTGTACGGAAATAAAGAGCATCATCAAAAATTAATGGCAAACTTTTTTGCTCAAACTCAAGCTTTAGCCGAAGGAAAAACAAAACAAGAAGTTCATTTAGATTTAAAAATTCAAGGAAATTTAGATAACATAAACCAATTATTACCTTTTAAAGTTTTTGAAGGAAACAAACCAAGTACAACAATTTTAATAGAAAAGCTAACACCAAAAACACTTGGAAGTTTAATTTCTTTTTATGAACATAAAATATTTGTGCAAGGCATAATTTGGAACATTTTTAGTTTTGATCAGTTTGGAGTAGAGTTAGGTAAAGAATTAGCAAAAAAAATCTACAAAAAGCAATAATTTTTACCTTATTCAAAGCAACCTAATACTTTTATTAACATCTGTTAATAAAAGTATTATTTTTTAACAAGGTTAACAGCCTGTTTTTTAAAGATTTTTAATACTTTTAGAAGTCTTAATTTTTTGTTAAAAATTAACAATTAATTAAAAAACAAATCAATTAATAATTGCATTTTTGCATAACATTTAATTCAAATTAAAATTACACAATGAGAAATTTAAAAAATTGGTTAGTGGTAGTACTTTTAGTATCTACGTCTATCATTTTTGGTCAAACCAAACTTACTGGTACTATTGTTGATGAAACAAATCAACCTTTACCAGGAGCCTCTGTAGTACTTAAAGGAGCTACAAGCGGAGCTTCATCAGATTTTGATGGAAAATTTACCTTTGAAACAAAAGTTTCTAATGGTACAATTGTTGTTTCATTTGTAGGATATGAAACTAAATCCGTTAACTTTAACGGAAGTAAAGATTTTGGGACTATTACTTTAAAACCTTCTGCAGAAACATTAAATGAGGTTGTAATAGTTGGAGTAGCTGACATTGCTAAAGATCGTAAAACACCTGTTGCAGTATCAACTATAAAAGCTTCTGAAATTATTGAGAAATTAGGTTCTCAAGAATTTCCAGAAATCCTAAATGAAACACCTTCTGTTTACGCAACAAAACAAGGTGGTGGTTTTGGTGATGCTAGAATTAATATTCGAGGTTTTGACCAACGAAATGTTGCAGTTATGATAAACGGTATGCCTGTAAATGACATGGAAAATGGATGGGTTTATTGGAGTAACTGGGCAGGATTATCTGACGTTACAACTGCAATGCAAGTACAAAGAGGATTGGGTTCTTCTAAATTAGCTATTTCATCAGTAGGTGGTACAATAAACATTATTACAAAAACATCTGATAAAAAAGAAGGTGGTGTATTGAGCTCTTCTTTTGGTAACGACAATTATTTAAAATTTATTGGTTCATATTCTACTGGACTATTAGATAACGGACTTTCAGCCACCTTTTTATTAAGTAGGACAACAGGTGACGGTTATGTTGATGGGACTAAATTTGAAGGTCATAATTATTTCATTGGAATAGGTTATAAACCAAACGATAAAAATAATTTTCAATTTACATTTACTGGCGCTCCTCAATGGCATCATCAAAGAAGTTGGGCAAACCCAATTTCAGATTACTTAAAATATGGAAATGGTACAGATCCAAATATTAAATACAATAGTGACTGGGGATATTTAAATGGGCAAGAATATTCATTCAGAAGAAATTTTTATCACAAACCTGTAGCATCATTAAACTGGGATTGGATTATTAATGATCGTTCAAGTTTGTCAGCTGTTTTATATGCATCTTGGGGCCGAGGTGGTGGTACAGGAGAAATAGGTAGAATAAATGGTAGTAGAGAATATTCATCAATGTTTAAAGACGCTAACGGATTAGTTAGAGTGGATGATATTTTTGCTTGGAACTCAGGTCAAACTGTAACAGATTTTGGCGGAGGACCTTACAACAATCCTACTAGTAGAGATATGTTTAATGGATCTTATATTAATACTGGTAACAATGGTCATCCTACAAGTCAAGGAGGTGAAGGAAAATATGGTCATGATAATGGTATTTCTAGAAGAGCTTCTATGAATTCTCACAATTGGTTTGGTGCTATTGCTAATTTCAACCACGAAATTAATGACAACCTAACTTTAGATTTAGGGTTTGATTTACGTACTTATAAAGGAATTCACTATAGAGTAGTTAATGATTTATTAGGTGCTGATGGCTATATTGATTATGACAATACAAATGCCCCAGCTTCTGGAACAAATATAACAAAATTAGTATCTGCTACTCCTAGTTGGAATCCTTTCCAAGCTATAGTAGATCAACAAAAAATTGATTATTATAATGACGGATTAGTTAATTGGGAAGGTATATTTGGTCAATTAGAGTATAGCAAAGATAATATTTCAGCATTTATTCAAGGTGCTGTTTCCAATCAAGGATTTAAACGAATCGAATATTTTAACGAATCTCCAGGTAATCAGAAAACTAGCTTTAAAAATATCATGGGCGGAAATGTTAAAGGTGGATTAAACTGGAACATTGACGAACATAATAACGTGTTTGCAAATGCAGGGTATTATTCTAGGCAACCAAACTTTGATGCGGTATATTTAAACTTTGGAAATAATTTAAATCCGAACCTAAAAAATGAAAAGGTATTTGGTTCTGAAATTGGATATGGATATAGATCAGGAAATTATAGAGTTAACTTAAACTTATACAGAACTGAATGGAAAGACAGATTTATAAGTTCGTCAAATACATTCTTCTCTGGTACACCAAACGAAGTTAGAGGTGTTGCTAATCTATATGGAGTTAAAGAAGTGCATTCAGGTGTTGAACTAGAGTCAAGTGCAAGATTTGGAAAATTCACAGCTAAATTAATGGGTTCTGTTGGTAAATGGGAATACAAAGGAAATGTTGCAGCCGATTACTTAGACGATAGTCAAAATCCTATTCCTGGAGTTGGGCAAAAAATATTATACCTAGATGGCGTTAAAGTTGGTGATGCGGCTCAAATTACAGCTCGTTTAGGCTTTAGTTATCAAATTACTGACGCTTTAAAAATTGACTGGAGTCAAAATTATTTTGACAAATTGTATGCTAGAATTAATGCACAAGATTTTGATAGTGCAGACAATAAAGGTTCATTACAATTACCTTCGTACACTTTAATGAATGCAGGTTTATCTTATAGATTAAATTTTAAAAACAAAGGTGGTTTAAACTTTAGATTTAATGTAAATAATTTAGCAAACACTACATATATTTCAGAATCTGCCACAAATTATCATGCAGAATCAGGTGATACTACTTGGAATGGAATTAACACAAGTAACCGTGTTTACTACGGCTGGGGTAGAACTTGGAACTTTAGTGTAAGGTATTCATTTTAAGAAATAATAAATAATATTAAAATAAAAGAGGCTGTCTAAAAAGGCAGTCTTTTTTATTTTAATAGAATCATCAAATTAATATACAACCAAATAATGTATTCTCATTTCTAAACGACAATACTAAAACTCCAACTTTTGTAAACTTTAACCCTTTATCAGAGTTCTAAATAAAATACTTTCTTTAAATAACCTAAAAAAGGCAGCTAAATTACTCAGATTGAACTACCTTTTTAAATTATCTCAATTATTATTAAATATAAACCTACCTTTTTATAATTTTAAAAGTTACCGGTTTATCTAAATGTACTTTTGCAATATAAATTCCTGTTGGCTGATTACTAATATCTAAGTTTACTTTACCATAGCTTACAGGATAACTTTTTTGAGATATTAATTGCGATTGTATATTATAAATCGAAATTAATACTTGTTTCTCTGCAA